>Ga0335074_10000010_pt1 | contig 526330 bp, 496 predicted proteins | sample Lox_Sample_23_FD_206715 | JGI IMG/M metagenome (GOLD analysis project Ga0335074, IMG submission 206715) | Soil microbial communities from Loxahatchee National Wildlife Refuge, Florida, United States - Lox_Sample_2.3 | ecosystem: Environmental > Terrestrial > Soil > Wetlands | place: USA... | reverse complement strand
GCCGCTCTCCAGCAGCCCTTCACACCGGGAGGGGCTCGCAGACATGCAGCCCAAGCCGCCGCCACGGTAAGAAGTAATGGGGCGCGATAATCAGCTCCCAGGTAAGAAGGCTTTATGGCGCGACTCGGGACCCAATCCGGGGTAGAATTTTGGTAGCAATGAGCCACCTACCCGCGATTCCAGCCGCCACCGCGCTCCCGACGCTCGCCGCCGGGGCGAGCCCCGTCGCGAACCTGGCGCGGGCCGCTCGCAGTTTCGCGGCGCCGGCTTATGCCTTCGCGAACCCGAGCGGCAACCTATCCGAGGCCGCGCGCCCGGTCTACCAGGCGCTCCAGGCGGCGATCGCGCTTCCGCCCTCGGCGACCCCGGAGTTCATTTTGCCGGCGGGCGGGTCGTTCTTGCGCCTCTTCACCGCCGTCCAAGCGGTCGCCGCCGAACGCATCTACCCCGCGCCGATCTTCTCGTTTAGCGCGTAGGGCGCGGGCTAGGGAAGCTCTGAAGAAGTCCATGCACCGATCGTTATGGCCCCGATGGTCGCAGACCCGAGGAGTCGGCGAGGGAGCATAGCCGGGGTGTTCCGTGACCGAGCCGACGACGATGGAGATGCGCCATCGCGGCCATAACCCTTCGGGCAAGGGCATTTTCCGGTGCGGGTCTTCGTTGCATCCTCGGTCACAGAGCGCGTTGCTATGCTCCCTCGGATGCGCCTCGATTCGCACCGGAAAATGCTCCTTGCGATCGGTACAGCGACTTCTTCAGAGCTTCCCTAGGCCGTCTGCTCGGGTGCGGCGAGGGGCGGCGTCCGCCGCACTGCATTCCTTTGACACCCGGTGAACCTCCGGTTCGCTTCGCATTCCCGCTCTTCGCGGTACGCTTTGCGCCCTGTGCGCAGGCATTGTAGTAGATGTACGGGCTGATCGGCTGCGCCGACGGCGTCGGCCGACCGGTCGCGCCGGCGTGCGCCGTCCAAAACGTCTGCTGCTGCGCGCCCGCGCCGGTGCTCGCGGCGGCGACGAGGGCCAGGGTTGCGAGGAGAAGAGCGGCGCGTTTCACCGTTCGAGTGTATCACGCAGGCCCTGCGCAGATTGGGGAAGGTTGACCGGGGTCGCGGCCGTAACTGTGAGGCGTTTTGGACAAACGACGTGTCGTCGTCACCGGCCTCGGCGCGGTGACTCCCCTCGGAAATACCCATGAAGAGTTCTGGAGGCGCCTGATCGCCGGAGAGTCCGGCGTGGGTCCGATCACCAGTTTCGATGCGAGCGCCTTTACCACGCGGATCGCGGCCGAGGTCAAAGACTTCAAACCCGACGAACTGATCGGGCGCAAGCTCTCGCGGCGGATGGACCCTTTCACGCAGTATGCCTTCGTCGCCGCCAAAGAGGCGATTGCCGATTCGGCGATGCCCGAGGATCAGGCGTTCAAGGACCAAGTCGGCGCGATTATCGGCAGTGGGATCGGCGGCATCCAAACCTTCTGGTTCGAGTCGGAGAAGGCTGCGCAGGTCGGCAACTGGACCAAGACCTCGCCGTTCTTCATCCCGATGCTGATGTCGAACGCGGCTCCGGCGCACGTTTCGATGCAGTACGGCTTTCGCGGACCGATCTTTGCCGCGGCGAGCGCGTGCGCGTCGGCCAACGACGCGATCGTCACCGCCTACAACGCGGTCGCGTATGGTGATGCGCTGGCAATGATCACCGGCGGATCGGAGGCCTGCATCTCTCCGCTCGCAGTCGGCGGCTTCTGTTCGATGAAGGCGATGTCGACGCGCAACGACGAGCCCACCCGAGCATCGCGTCCGTTCGATCGGGAGCGCGACGGCTTCGTGCTCGGCGAGGGTGCGGGTATTCTCGTTTTCGAGGAGTACGATCACGCGCTCGCACGCGGAGCGAAGATCTACTGCGAAGTCCTGGGCTACGGTCAGTCGGCCGACGCGTATGACCTGGTCGCGGTCGACCCGGACGGCAACGGCGTCGCGCTTGCGTTTGCGCGCGCGTTCAAGTCGGCCGGTATCGGGCCGGACGACGTCGATTACATCAACGCGCACGGAACCTCGACCCCGATCGGCGATCCAGCCGAATCGAAGGCGATCGAAAAAGCCTTCGGCGCTCATGCCCCGCAAATCGGCGTGAGCTCGACCAAGTCGATGCACGGCCACGCGCTCGGCGGGGCCGGCGGTCTCGAGGGCGTGGCGACCGTGCTGGCGGTGCAGAACGACATCATGCCGCCGACGATCAATTACGAATTTCCCGATCCCGAGTGCACGCTCGACTACGTGCCCAACATCGCGCGCAAAGCGCCGATCGAGGTCGCGCTCTCGAACTCATTCGGATTCGGCGGGCACAACAGCGTGATCGTTTTTGGAAAGGTGCGCTAAGCAGCGCACGTGCAGGATGGCCGGCGAGAATCGCAGACGGCGTCTGCGGGGGCTGCTGGCCCGCGCCGGCGTTCGCGTGGCCGGCGATCTGGCGCTGATCGAGCAGGCCTTCGTGCATGAGAGCCACGCCAAAGAGCGCGGCGCTCGGTCGAACGAACGGATGGAATTCCTCGGCGATTCGGTGCTCGGATTCATCACCGCGGGGTGGTTGTTCGAACGTTTCCCCGAGGAATCCGAGGGCCGGCTCACCGTGCGCAAGGCCGCAATCGTCAATGACGCGCAGCTTGCGCACTCGGCGCGCCGGCTCGGTTTCCCGGAGCTGCTCGAGTTGGGGACGGGGATGCGTAACGCGGGCGGAGCCGAGAACAGCTCGATTCTCGCCGATGCGTTCGAGGCGTTCGTGGCGGCGCTGGCGCTGCGGTACGGCATCGAGAAGGCTCGAACGTTCGTGATCCGCGAGCACGTCGAACAGCTCGAGCATACGCCGGAGGCCTTACTCGACCCCAAAACGCGCCTGCAGCACTACGCGCAGGAGCACCTCTCGGCAACACCCGTGTACCGCGACCGCAGCCGCGGCACACCGCAGCAGCCGCACTTCTCCTCGAGCGTGCAGGTCAAGGGAAAGACGTTGGGAACCGGCAGCGGTCCATCGAAGAAAGCTGCACAGCAAGCCGCGGCAGAAGCGGCTCTAGCCTCTCTTTTCTCGGATTAGGGAATGCATCTAAAGAAGATCAAAGCCTTCGGATTCAAGACGTTTGCCGAGGCCACGGCTCTCGATTTTGACGAGGGCATCACTGCGATCGTCGGGCCGAACGGATCGGGGAAGTCGAATCTGGTCGACGCCTTTCGCTGGGTGCTCGGCGAGACGTCGAGCCGCAGCCTGCGCTCAGGCAAACTCGAAGACGTGATCTTCGCCGGCAACGATAAGCGAAAGCCGCTCGGTCTCGCCGAGGTCTCGCTCACCTTCGACAACGCCTCGGGGCGCTTGCCGATCGAATTCAGCGAGGTCGAGATCACGCGCCGCGCGTACCGCGCCGGCGAGAGCGAATACTTCATCAACCGCAATCAAGTGCGCTTGCGCGACATCGTCGAGCTGTTGATGGGGACGGGGCTCGGGCCGGGCTCGTATTCGATCGTCTCGCAAGGCCAAATCGATTCGATTCTCACCAGCAAGCCGACCGAACGCCGCGCGCTCTTCGAAGAGACGGCCGGCATCAACAAGTTTCTCTCGCGCAAGCACGAGTCGATGCGGCGCCTCGAACAGACCGAGAACAACGCGATTCGCATCAACGACCTCATCGCCGAACTCGAGCGGCGCATGCCCGAGCTCGACGCGCAGGTGCGCCGCGCCAAGCGTTACCGTAAAGTGAGCACGCGCGTGCGCGATCTCGAGATTCTCTCGTACATTCGCGCCAGCGCGTCGCGCCGCGGCGAACGCGAAACACTGCGGGTGGAGCTCGAGAAGCAAGAGGAAATTCGCGGCGCCGCCGCCGGGAAGGTCGCGGAACTCGGCGCGAACCTGGCCGAGCTTCGCACCCGCGCCTATCAGCAAGAACTGCAACTCGAAGAAATTCGCGGACAGGCGCAGAGCAAACGCGCCGAGCTTGCGCGCATCGAAGCCGACTATGCCGCCGCGCTCGCGCGGCGCGAAGCGCTCGAAGCGCAGTCGACGCAGACGCATGAAGACGCGGCGCGCGTGCAGGCTGAGCGCGAATCGCTCGCCGCGACGATCGCGCGGCTCGAAGCGCAGCTCGCGCCGCTCGCCGCCGAGTTGGACGCCGCGCGAGAGGGCGAGTTGGCGGCGCAGACGACGCTCGCGCAAGCCCGCGCACAGCTCGATTCGATCTTCACCCAACTGCGCGAGGTCGAAGCGCACGCCTCCCAGGTCGCCGCCAAACGCGCCGAGCGTCGGGTTCAGGGCGAGAACTCGCGCGCCGAAGCCGAGCGGCTCGAGGGCGAGGCGCACGCCGCGCGCGAACTCGTCGCGCAGCGCGAACTCGCCGCCGGGACAGCCGCGCAAAAATATGCCGAGCGCGAGATGCGGCTCGCAGCGCTCGAAGCGCAATCTTCCGGCGCGCGCGATAGCACCGATCGCGCCGAAGAAACGCTGGCGCTGGCGCAAAGCCACCTCGCCGCCGCGCTCGAGGCGCACCGCGATCAAACCGGCGAGGTCAAAGCCGCCGAATCGCGCCTGCACACGATCGAAGAACTGGAGAACTCGCTCGAAGGGCACGTGCCGGGGACGCGCGCCGTCGTCGAAGCGTGGCAGCGCGGCGAGCTGCGCGGCATCGAAGGCATCGTCTCCAACGTCATCACGACCGACGAGCGCTATGCGCGCGCGATGGACGTGGCCTTCGGTGCGCGTCTTTCGAACATCATCACGGCGACCTCGGAAGATGCCGAGCACGCGATCGAGTTTCTCAATCGCAGCGAGCAGGGACGCGCGACGTTTTTGCCGCTCGACACGCTGGGCAATCGCGACGCCAAGGCTCTGACGGCGGAACTCGAGCGCACGAGCGGCGTAATCGGCTACGCGCACACCCTGGTTCGCACGCAGCCGCAGTACGAAGGCGTGGTGCGGTTCCTGGTGGGGAACGTGCTGGTGGTCGACACGCTGCAAACGGGCATTCATCTGGTGCGCGAGCGCGGCTTGCGCGATACGATCGTGACGCTTTCCGGCGAGCAGATCGCGGGCGGCGGAGCGATCACCGGAGGGCGCTTCAAGCGCGAGCGCTCGATTCTCTCGCGCCGGGTACAGGCGCAGAGCCTGCGCGAAGCGCTCACCGGGCTGCGCGCCAAGCTCGAATCGCTCGAACGCGCTGCCGGTGAAGCGACGGGGCGCGTCGAGCGCGCGGTTGCCGCACGCGATGCCGCCCGCGAGCGCCTGACGAAGATCGAATTGCAGAGCGCGGAGCTGCGCACCGAGATGGCCTCGCTGGCGGGCGAACTCGAGCGGATGCACGATGAAGTCACGCGGGCGCGCGCGCACGTCGAGGAATCGCTCAACCGTGCGCGCGAGGCGCGCGAGCGCGAGCGCGTGCTCGAAGCGCCCGAGCCCGAAGCGATGGCGAGCGACGAAGAGCGCGCGCACTTTGAAGCCGAGCTGGCGCGCGCGCGCGCCGAAATCGCGCAGGCCGAAGACGCGCAGCTGGCTGCGAGCCGGCGCGCGGGCGATTTGCGCGAGCGCGCCGCGGCACTGGCGGCCGAGCGGGATGCTTCGCGCGGCCGTTTGGGAATGCTCGACCAAGACAGCCAGCGCGCGCGCATCGCGCGCGAAACGATGCTTTCCGAAATCGGCTCGCTGGCCGAGCAGACGCGCAGTTCGCACGCGCACCTCGAAGGGCTGCACCGCGGGGTAAGCGATCTGGACGCGAAGCTCGATACGGCGCGGCGCGAGCGCGAGAGCATGGCCAACGCGCTGCTGCAGCTCGAAGCCGATCTTCGTACGGCTGAACACGAGGAACGCGAAGCGGCCGCCGGCGGCGAGCGTCAGCGGACGCGTCTGGCCGAGATCGAGGCGGAACTCGGGATGTTGGTTTCGCAGTTCGCGCAAAACCCGGCAACCGACGAGGAATGCCGCGACGTCGAACAGCGCTACGCCGAAGAACCCGACAGCGTGCTCGACGACTTGCTGCGGTTGCGCGACGAACTCGGGCGTCTCTCGGCCAACGTGAATCTCAACGCCGAAGCCGAACGCGAAGAGCTTAGCGAGCGCGAGGCGTTTCTGCGCACGCAAATGGAGGATCTGGCCAAAGCGCGCGAGACGCTGCTGGAATCGATCAAAGAAATCGAAGCGCAGTCGCAAACGCTGTTCAACGAAACGTTCGACAAAGTGGCGAGCGCGTTCGCGCAGATGTACACCAAACTCTTCCCCGGGGCCGAGGCCAAGATGTGGCAGACCAACCCCGAGAATCTTTCCGAGACCGGCATCGAGATCGCGGTCGCGCCGCCGGGCAAGAAACAGATGCCGCTCACGGCGCTCTCCGGCGGCGAGCGCGCGATGACGGCCGCGGCGCTGATCTTCGCGCTGATCGCGGTCAAGCCGTCGCCGTTCTATCTGCTCGACGAGGTCGACGCCGCGCTCGATGACGCGAACGTGGAGAGCTTCTCCGACATGGTGCGCGAACTGGCGGGCGATTCGCAGATGATCATCGTGACGCACAACAAGAAGACGATGGAATTGGCCGACCGCATGTACGGCGTCACGATGAAGGAGCCGGGCGTGAGCACGATCATCGCGGCGACGCTCTCGAGCGAACGTCATCCGGAGCTTGCCCTTGCCTGACCGCACCAGGCCGGCGGCGCTCTTCTCTCTTTCGGACAAGAACGGATCGGTCGATCTGGCCCGCGCGCTGCATGAACGCGGGACGGTGATCTACGCGACCGGCGGCACGCGGCAATATCTGCAAAATCATGGCGTGCCGGCGCACGACGTCGGCGAGATGACCGGTTTTCCGCCGCTTTTCGACGGCCGCGTCAAAACGCTGCACCCGAAAGTCTTCGGCGCGATTCTCTACGATCGCGACGACCGGGCGCATCAAGAACAAGCCGAGAAGTACGCGATCGCGCCGCTCACGACGATCGTGGTGAATCTTTATCCGTTCGAAGCGACGGTGGCAAAACCCGGAGCGGCGCACCGCGAGGCGATCGAGCAAATCGACATCGGCGGCGTCGCGCTCTTGCGCGCGGCGGCGAAGAACTTCGATCACGTCGCGGTGCTCACGCATCCCTCGCAGTACGCGCCGTTCATCGAGGCGTTGCGTAAGGACCAAATCCCGGCGCAGATGCGGCGGGAGCTGGCGATCGCGGCCTTCGAGCGCACCGCCGAATACGACGCGGCAATCGCGCACTATCTCGCGATCGAAGGCTCGGTGCTGCCCAGTGAGCTGCCGGGCGCGCTGACCGTAACGCTGCCGCTCGCGCAGCGCTTGCGCTACGGGACCAACCCGCAGAATCGCGCCGCCTTCTACCTCGACCGTCCCGATCGTTTGCCCGAACAGCTGCACGGCAAGGCGCTCTCGTACAACAATCTGCTCGATCTGGACGCCACCCTGCGCATGCTTTCGCGCGCGCCGATGGGCGCGGAATTCGGCAGCGAGCACGAACGTTTCGTGCGGGCGGCGGTCGTGAAGCACACGGTGCCGTGCGGCGTGGCGCAGCGTTCGAGCGTCGGCAAGGCCGTGCAGGATGCACTCGAGGCCGATCCGGTCTCGGCCTACGGCGGGATCATTGCGACCGACGCACCGATCGATCTTGAAGCGGCGCAATCGCTGACGAAATTCTTTCTCGAGATCGTGGCTGCACCGGGCTTCGATCGCGACGCGCTCGAGCTGCTGGCGAGCACCAAGAAATTGCGCGATCTGCGCATCATGCGTTTTCGATCCTCGCTTCCGGACGAGTTGGCGCGCGAGCTGCGCGTGCGCAGCGCGCTCGGCGGCGTGCTCGCTGAAGACGACAATCCGAGCGCGCCGGCCGAACACTGGCGCGTCGTCTCGAAACATCAACCGAGCGCGCAAGAATGGCACGACCTCGCCTTTGCCTGGGACGTCGTGCGCCACGTGAAATCGAACGGGATCGTGATCGCTCAGGGCGGCACGACGCGCGGCATTTGCGCCGGCCAAACCAATCGCGTGAGCGCGGTAGAGATTGCAGCGCATCGCGCCGGCGAGGCGGCTCGCGGCGCGGCCTGCGCAAGCGACGGGTTCTTTCCGTTCGCCGACGGCCTCGAAGCGGCGGCGGCGAGCGGTTGCACGGCGATCATCGCGCCGGGCGGTTCGATCCGCGACGAGCAAGTCATTGCCGCGGCCGATCGCCTCGGGGTATCGCTGGTCTTCTCGTCGTACCGGTATTTCTTGCACTAGACTTTACCGGCCAAAGCTGAAGCTTTGTCCGTTAAAGTCGCGCGGCTTCGCTCGCGCTATACTCTAGCAATGCCACGATTTTTGCATACGTCGATCTTCGTCAACGACATGGACGAATCGATCGATTTTTACACCAACAAGCTCGGGCTCGAACTCCTCGACGGGCCGTTCCACTATCCCGGCAACGCCGACATGGCGTTCGTCGGCTCGGATTGGAACGCGTACATCGAGCTGGTCTACGATCTCGAAGAACATCCGCCGTACGCGATCGGAAACCGGTACGAGCACCTGGCGATCGAAGCCGACGGCGAACTCGAACCGTACATCAAAAAACTGCGCGAGCAGGGCGTTAAGATTCTCAAAGACGTCTACAAATCGCCGAGCGGGACGCGCGCGATCGCGTTCATCGAAGATCCGAACGGCATCCCGGTCGAGGTGCTCGAGAAGCGCAAAGCCGCCGTGCTCTCTTAACGATAGACGAACGGATCTGACGGCGGCGGTACCGGCGCCAGATGCTCGACGCGCAGACGAAGCATACCGTCGTGCGATTCGAGTGCGCCGCTCGCGTGTAGCCAGCGCCCGTTGAAACGTGCGACGTTGCGATCGAGCGCGAGCGCAACGGGCGCGGCGTCGGCGCGGCAGCAGACGATCGCGTAACGCACCAGGGCCGATACCGTGCGTGAGCTCACGGCAACACCGGTGAAGTCGACGTGTTCGCCCGGAAACGCATCGGCGAGCGTGGTTTCCGTGGCGCGATACACCGGCGCGGGCGCGCCGGCGACGGCCACGGCGAGCAGGAGGGCCGGTAGCAGGCGAAACGACGCGCTCGGTTTTGCGCGTTCGCGCCAGGCGGCGTACAAGCAGAACAGCGCGCACAGCGCGAGCGGAACCGCGAGGCGCGGGTGTACCAGCGAGGCGCCGCCGCGCCCGGCAACGAGGGCGCAGACCAGCGCCAGGAGCACGTAGGCCCACCGATCGCGCGCCGCGCCGTGCGCTCGCGGCGAGCGCAGCGCGTAGACGTCGAGGATCCCAGCGGTGCACAGCACGCCTGCGGCCGCGAGCGGCTCCGGCGCACGCAGCGATGCCGCCAACGCGATACCGCCGAGTGCGCATGGCGAAACGATCGCGCCGAGCAGCGCACCCGCCGTAAATAGCGCAACGGGCGGCAGCACGCGCAGCGGGAGCATCGGAACAAACGCCGCTGCCGCTGCGGCAAGCAGTGCCGCCGGTGCCAGCCGATGCACCTCGCCGAGCAGATCGCCGCTCTCCGCGTGAGCGCATCGCCGCGCGCGCCGTGCAACGAAGCTCGCCGCAGCTACGCGCGCGAACGCCGCCGGAAGTCCGAACAGCGCCGCCGTCGCAATCGCCGCCGGAATCGAACGCGCCGACGGACCGCCGGTGCAGCCGCAGCCGAGGTAGGCCACGAGCGCATGCGCGTGCCGTCCGGAAAAGGGCGCGATTGCGGTAGCGAACGCCAAATAAGGCAGGCTTTCCAGCACGATGCCGGCCGCGCTGGCCAAAAACAGCATGAGCGTCTGCGGCGCAATCGCGGCGAGCGCGACCGCGGCGGCGACGTAGATTCCGAGGCGCATGCATGACGTTCACGCCGCGCCCCGCGTTCGTCTAGGTCTACGCGCCCTTGGTTGCGGCCAACGTTTGCGCGATCGCCTCCGGGTACGGTGTCGCACGCAGCCCGGGGAGCAATTCGCGCAGCGCGCGATCGTCGAGGATGACCGGATCGCTCTGTAGGTAGTTCATCTCGACCAGCTCGCGCATGATCGGATCGAAGAGCCCGAGCACGCGCAGCATCGTCTTGTTTGCGACCATGAGCTTCGGTTCGCCGCGTCCGGCCGTTTCGAATACCATGCGCGCAAACGCGCGCGTCGTGATCGTGCCCGAGCCGGCGAAGTGCCACGCGCGTCCATACGCACGGTCCTCGCGCGCCAGCGCGACGACGAGCGGACCGAGATCGGGAACGTAGACAAATTGGTGCGGCGTGTCGATCGGTCCGATCACGGTCGCCCGGCGGTTCTGCAGCGCGGCGGGGAAGACGTCGTAGACGAGGCTCCTCGTAAGGGCGGGCCCGAAGAAATCAGGAACTCGAAGGACCGTTCCCGCGATCCGGCCCGCCGCGTGCGCTCTCAGAACGAGGTCCTCTTGCGCCATGCGCATCTTGCCCTTGAACGTGTGCGGATCGCGCGGATGCGACTCGTCCACCGGCCGCGTTTGCGGCCGGCCCAAAGCGTAGACCGTACCGAGCAAGAGCATTCGCCGGACGCCCGCGGCGATTGCGCCGTCGAGCGTCGATTGCATCAGGCGCGGGTGCAGCTCGAAATGATTGTAGGGAACGCCGACGAGGTAGACGATCGTATCGATGCCGGCCGCAGCTGCCTGCACCGACGCCGGATCCTCCGGATTCCAGGTGGCGATCTCGGCGTGGCCGTTGCCGAACTGTGCCTCCAGCGAAGGGCGGTCGCGGCCGACCACGCGATACGGGAGACCGGCTGCGTCCAGCGCCTGAGCAATGACCGTGCCGGACGCCCCCGTCGCGCCGAAAAGTGCGAAGCTGCTCATATGTTCGTCCTAACCGTGCGCGCGCGAAAATGTTTCGTCCCCGGTGTCGCGAACTCGGGGAGGCCATGCCGTCGAAAATCACCGCACCTCGCGGCACACAAGATATCCTCCCGCCGGCTTCGCGCGCGTGGCTCGAGCTCGAATCCCGGATTCATCAGTTGGCGCAGCGGTACGGCTACACCGAGATTCGCACGCCGATGTTCGAAGCGACCGACCTCTTCGTGCGCGGCGTCGGCGAGACGACCGACATCGTCGAGAAAGAGATGTACACGTTCACCGACAAGGGCGAGCGCAGCATGACGCTGCGCCCGGAGTGGACCGCACCGGTGATGCGCGCCGCGCTCGAACACAATCTCTTCGCGCAAGGACCGCAGCGGCTCTATTACGTCGGGCCGATCTTTCGCTACGAGCGCCCGCAGAAAGGACGCTACCGGCAGGCCCATCAATTCGGCGTCGAATGCACCGGCTACGCCGGATCCGAGGCCGACTTCGAAGTGATCGCGCTCGCTTGGGAACTTGTGCGCGACTACGCGATCACCGATGCAAAGCTGCGGATCAATTCGATCGGCGACGACGTCTGCCGTCCGCGCTACCGCGAGGCGCTGCTCGCGCACTTCGGCCCGCATCGCAGCGAACTCTCGCCCGACTCGCAGCGGCGGCTCGAGCGCAATCCATTGCGCGTGCTCGACAGCAAAGACGAACGCGATCTCGCCTTCGTGCGCTCCGCGCCGACGTTCGAATCCGTGCTGTGCGATGCGTGCCGCGAACACTTCGATGCCTTGCGCGGCTATCTCGATGCCGCGCAGATTCCGTACGCTGTCGATTCCTCGATCGTGCGCGGCCTCGACTACTACACCCGCACGGTGTTCGAGATCACCTCGAGCGCGCTCGGCGCGCAGTCGACGGTCTGCGGCGGCGGCCGCTACGACGGCCTCGTGCGTTCGCTCGGCGGGCCGGATGTGCCGGCGGTGGGATTCGCGCTCGGGCTCGAGCGCTTTTTGATGCTGCTCGAAGCGGTGCACGGGGAGCGAATGTTGCCGCGCCGCGGCGTGCAGGCGATTGCCCTTGGCGCGCAAGCGCGTGCCATGCTGGTGCCGTTGGTCGACCTGCTGCGCCGCGAGATCGACGCACCGGTTTTCATGGACTACGAAGACCGAAAATTACTGGCGCATCTGAAATTGGCGGATCGCAACAACGCGCGTTTCGCCTTGATACTGGGAAGCGACGAGCTCACCGCCGGCGAGCTGGTGCTGCGCGATCTCGAAGCGCGCGATGACCGCCGGGTGCCGCTCGGCCGCGCGGCAGACGTTGCGGCGGCGCTTGGCGAAGGGGCGAGGTAATGGCATACGAGGACGAATCCGAGACGATACGCTCGCTGCTCGACATCATGCACGAACACGATCTCGATCGGATCAAGGTCAAGGTCGGCGATGCGATCTACGAATTGGTCCGCCGCGAGGCGGGGACCGGAATCGTTGCCCCGATCGTGAGCCCGGCGACGCCTGCGGCGGCGCCGTACCCGGTCGAGGGCAGCGGCGCACCGGCCGCGCCGGCGAACGCCAAGCGCGTCACCGCACCCTTGACCGGCGTGTTCTACCGCTCGTCCTCTCCCGACGCGGAACCGTTCGTGGAAATCGGCGATCGCATCGAGACCGGGTCCGTGCTGTGCATACTGGAAGCGATGAAGCTGTTCAACGAGATCCAAAGCGATTACAGCGGGACGGTCGCGCGGATCATTCCCGAGAACGGTGAGCTCGTTTCGCAAGGCGACGAGTTGTTCTGGATCGTTCCGTGAACACCGATTACAAAGCGCAGCGCGATTTCGGCGCGCTGCTCGAAGACCGCGCAGTGCTGCGCGAGCTGACCGGCTACCGCAAGGACGTCGAAGCGATCGTCGACGCGATCGTCGCCGCGCTGCGCGCGGGAAAACGCATCTACTGGTGCGGCAACGGCGGCAGCGCTGCCGAAGCGCAGCACATGGCGGCGGAACTCTCGGGGCGGTATCTGCGCGAACGTCCCGGTCTCAACAGCGAGGCGCTCTCGGTCAACACCTCGACGCTCACCTGCGTCGGCAACGACTACGGCTACGACTACGTCTTCGCGCGACAGGTCGAAGCGTTCGTCCAGCCGGGCGACGTGTTGATCGGCATGACCACGAGCGGCACATCGCGCAACATCGTGCTCGCGTTGCAGGCGGCGAAGAAGAAGGGCGCGACGACGGTCGCCTTCACCGGCAACGGCGGCGGCAGTGTGATGGCGCACAGCGATCTCGCACTCATCGGTCCCGACGGCTATGCGGCGATCGTCCAAGAGGTGCACCAAGTGATGGCGCACATCGTTTGCGATCTGGTGGAACAGCGGTTGATCTTCGAGGATCACATCGCATGAGGGGCTCGTGAGCGCGACCCTGCTCACGCGCGATGCGCGCGCGCTCGTCGAGCACATGCGCGGACGAAAGATTCTCGTCGTCGGCGATTTGATGATCGATGAGTGGATCTGGGGAACGGTGTCGCGCATCTCTCCGGAAGCGCCGGTTCCGGTGGTCGCAGTGACCGATCATTCGTTTACGCTCGGCGGCGCCGGCAACGTGGCGAACAACCTCGTTTCGCTCGGCGCGAAGGTCGAGTTCGTCGGAACGGTCGGCGAAGACGCGTTTGCCGCCGACGTGCGCCGCATGCTGCGCGAGGAAACGGTCGACGACCGCGGCGTCTTTTCAGTCGGCGACCGGCCCACGACGCGCAAAACGCGCATCGTGGCGCACAACCAACAAGTCGTGCGTGCCGACTGGGAAGATCCGGCGCCGCTGAGCGCGAGCGATCGCGCACGCGTCGTCGCGCACGTTCGCGAACGCGCCGCTGCCGCCGATGCTGTCATCCTCAGCGACTATGCCAAAGGCTTGCTCAACGTCGAGGTCGTCGACGCGGCGCGTGCATGCCCGCTCGTACTCGCCGATCCCAAGCCGCAGAACCTCAAGCTGTTCAGCGGCGTCACCTGCGTCGCACCCAACGCCGCCGAGGCGGCTGCGGCGAGCGGTATCGCGATCGTCGGCGACGCTTCGCTCGAGCGTGCCGGCGCGTATTTGCTCGGTGAGTTGCGCTGCCGCTACGTCGTGATCACGCGCGGCGAGCACGGCATGTCGCTCTTCGGCGCAGAAGGCGAGCGCCTCACCATTCCCTCGGTCGCACGCAAGGTCTTCGACGTTTCCGGTGCGGGTGATACGGTCATCGCGGTACTTTCGCTCGCGCTCGCCGGCGGCGCCGGCATCGAGAGCGCAATGCAGCTTGCCAACTTCGCCGCCGGCGCGGTGGTCGAAAAACTCGGCACCGCGACGGCGAGCGGCGATGAGATTCTCGCGCTGATCGAGCATGGCCACGCCTCCTGAATTCTTCGCGTCGCTTCTCGACGTACGAGCGGCCGCGGCATGGCGCGAACGGCAGCGCGCTCGCGATCGCCGCGTCGTCTTCACCAACGGCGTCTTCGATGTGCTGCATGCCGGCCACGTGGAATATCTCGCCTGGGCCCGCGCGCAGGGCGACGCGCTGATCGTCGGGATCAACAGCGATGCGTCGGTCCGTGCGATCAAGGGCGAGCGCCGGCCGATCGTGCCCTTCGCCGACCGTGCGCGACTCGTCTGCGGACTGCGCAGCGTCGATGTGGCGGTCGAATTCGGCGAGACGACGCCCGAGGCGCTGCTCGAAGCGATTCGACCCGACGTGCACGTCAAAAGCGCGCAGTATAGCGAGCAAGACTTGCCCGAGCGAGGGGTCGTGCTGGCGCACGGCGGGGAGATTCGCTTGGCGCCGCACCTGAGCGGGCGCAGCACTACCGACATCATCGGCGAGATCGTCGCGCGCTACGGGAACTGACGGCTCGTCGCATGCGAATCGCGTTCACCGCGAACGGTCCGGGTGAGGTTGCCGGCTGGTTTCGTCCGCTCGTACGCAGACTCTACGAACGCGATCTCGATCTCGACGTGCATCTCTTCTGCGTTCCAGACGACTACGCGACCGGGTACGAGGCGCAGCACGCGCGGCGGCTCTTTCCGAGCGCGCACGTGTACGACCCGAAAACGTATCTGCGCGTCGCGCTCGGCCGCGGCACGCCCGGGCTGCCCGATCGCGTCGACGTCGTACAATACCTGGGCGGCGATCTGATGCACGCGCAGCGCCTGCACGCGCGCCTGGGCGGCGTGGCGTCGACCTACAAATTTTCCAGGCGCCGCTATCGCGAACGCTTCGCGCGCTTCTTCGCCGTCGATCCGAAGAACGTCGAGCAGCTCGAGGGATGGGGCACGCGCCCCGAGCGCATCGTCACGGTGGGGAATCTCGCGATCGACGGAGCGCTGCTCGAAGCGCAGCAGCCGGTCGAGCCGGGCGCCCCGACGGACGGCCTGCTGGTCATGCCGGGTTCACGCCGGTACGAGATCGAGAACCTCATTCCGTTTTTCTTCACGATGGCGCTGCGCATCGTGCGCGAGCGAGCGGACGTGCCGATCGCCTTCGGCCTCCCGCCGTTCACGCCGCTACCCGACGTGCGCGCCGCGATCGAGCGTGGCGGCGACCCGCGTGTCTGGGCGCAGCGCGGGCGTCTGGTCGAGGAGGGCGAGCGCGCGTTCCTCGCCAGCCGGGACGGCGCGGTTCGCTTCCCGATTCTGCGCAACGCGCTCGCAGCAGCGATGAGCGCACGGCTGGTCGTGACCATCCCGGGAACGAAGTGCATCGAACTTGCCACCCTCGGCATCCCCATGGTGGCGATCACGCCGCTCAACGCGCCGGAGTTGGTGACGTTCAACGGCCCGCTCACCTATCTCGACCGCGTTCCGCTGGTCGGTATTCCGCTCAAGCGGGCCGTCGCAGTGGGCGTTTCGCGCCGGTTCGCTTTTCACACGCAGCCGAACATGGACGCGGACGAATCGCTGATCTGCGAATTGCACGGCACGCTGACGCCCGGCCGGGTCGCGCGCGTCGCGCTCGAGCGGCTCGAGGACGCCGGCTGGCTCAGGGAGAGCGGGTCGCGTCTTGCGGCGCTCTACGCGCAGCATGTGGGGGCCGCCGACCGTATGGCCGAATCGCTCATCGATCTCGCAGTGTCATAACGCAACGTATCGATCATGCGCATATCCGTCATCATCGCCACCAAAGACCGGGCTTCGTATCTCGCGCGTGCGCTTGCGTCGCTCGAGGGGCAGATCGCTGCGCCTTCTTTCGAAGCGATCGTCGTCGACAACGGTTCGAGCGACGACACCAAGGCCGTGACGCAGCAGCAGGCCGAGCGCGGCAAGTATCCGGTGCGTTACCTGTTCGAAGCGGAACCGAACCGCGGGAAGGCACGCAATCGCGGGCTCGCGGTGGCGCAGGGCTACCTCGTGCTCTTCGTCGACGACGACGTGCAATTGCCGCCGGGCTTTCTTGCCGCGCACGAAACCGCGCACTCGACCGGCAATTTGGTCGTGAACGGGCCGATCATCAACGTGTCCTCCTACGAGGCGCGGCCGCGGCCGGTGCTTGGAAATTATTCGGGCGCCTTCCTTTGTACGTGCAACGTTTCCGTACCCAAGCACGCGATCGAGGCCGTCGGCGGGTTTGACGAAGCATTTCACCTCTACGGGTGGGAGGATACCGAACTCGGCGTGCGTCTGCGCGAAGCCGGGCTGCGCCGGCGTTTTGCGTGGGAGGCGTATCTCTGGCACATCAAGGTGCCCGGCGACAACACGCTCGAAGTCGAAACGCGCAAGGTGATGGAGCGGGCGCGGATGGCGCGGCGTTTTCTCGAGAAGCAACCGACGCCGCGAGCGCGGATGGCGACCGGGGCGCATCCGGTGAACCTCCTGCGCGCACGCTACCTTCTTCCCGATTCGCTTTTGGCGGTCTTTGCCGGCATGGCGACCAGCCCGAACGTTCCCGCGTTCGTTCGATCGCTGGCACGGGTGCAGTTTCTCGACGGCATGTACGCGCGCGAACTCGTGCGCGTGCTCGACGAGGCGGCACCGTCATAATGCGGGCGTTGCTCTATTGCGCGGGCGGCGGCATCGGCGACTCGCTCATCGCCTCGATCGTCGCGCGGGCGCTGCATCAGCGCTACGAACGGGTCGATGCCTTGACGCTGCCGGCACACCGCAGCACGCTCGAGCGCGTTCCCGATCTCGACGCGGTCTGGGTGGATGACGGCGGCGATGAAGCCGCGCTCGCAGCATCGCTGCGCGAACGCGAATACAACGCGTGCGTCGTGACCTGGGCGACGGCGCGCACCGCGCGTATACCGAAGCTGGCCAAGATTCCCATCCGTGTCGGTCAGTCGCGCCGTCTGTATTCGCGCGATTTCACCAGACGCGTGCTCGTGCGCAGCGAAGACGGAAACGTCACCTCGCATTGGTCCGACATCTTGCTCGACTACGCTCGCGCACTCCAGTGCGATACGGCCGATCGTATCCCGCGCTTCGTTCCGACCGCCGCCGACGAAGCGGAAGCTTCCCTTGTCATCCCGAGCGTCGTGAGCGAAGCAAACGGAGTCGAGGGACCGTACATCATCCTCCATCCGACGAACGCGATTGCTTCGCAACGCGGCAACTGGCCGGTGCGGAGCTGGGCCGCGCTCGCGCGTGCGCTCGCGGACCGTTATCAAGCGGCAGTGCTGCTCAGCGGGGCTGCGAGCGACGAGGCCATAAATGCGGCGATCCTTCGACAAGCTCAGGATGACAGGGTTAGAGCTCAGGATGACAGGGTTAGAGCTCAGGATGACAGGGTTAGAGCTCAGGACGAGCGGGTTAACGCTCAGGATGACAGGGTTTTCAACGTCGCGGGGAGGCTCGGCATCGGAGCGTTCGGGGCGCTCGCGCGGCGCGCCCGCGCCTTCGTCGGCATCACGACCGGCACGATGCACGTCGCGGCCGCGGTCGGCGCGCCGACGATCGGCATCTTTCCATTTCAGAGCGATTTCCCCGAGCGCTGGGCGCCGCTCGGTCCGCAAACGGCCCTCGTCCGCCCGGACTATCCGTGTCACCCGGGCGATACGAAAGAAAAGTGCCGCGATTACGCCTGCATCGCGAACCTCGACGTGGATCGGATCCTGGCCTCGGCCGACTCGCTGATTGGAGGTGGGCTTCTTCGTGCGCGCCACGATTCAACTGTGCACCTATAACCGCGCGCCTCTGCTCGCGCGCGTGCTCGACGCGTGCTTCGAGCAGACGTTCGACGCCGGCGCGTACGAGGTCGTGCTGGTAAACGACGGCTCGACCGACCGGACGAGCGAGGTCATCGCGCAGGCGCGCGAACGAGCGGTTTGCCGCTTCGAAGTCATCGATCAGCCGAACAGCGGCCTCGCGCACGGCCGCAATGCGGGCATTGCCCGCGCGAGCGGCGAGCGCATCATCTTCATCGACGACGACGTCCTTCCGCTGCCGAACTTTGTCGAAGAGCACTTGCGCTCGCACGCGCGAACGCCGAAGGCAATCGTCCGGGGCGGCGCGATCAACGTCGAGAGTTTCGACGAGCTGCCGCCGCCGCTTTGGAACATCCGCCATTATAGCGGCAACTATTTTTGGACGACCAACGTCTCGTTGCCGCTCGCCGCGATCCGCGACATCGGCGGCTTTAACGAATCGTTTTCCGAGTACGGTTGGGAGGATATCGACGTCGGCTTGCGTCTGCGGTTCGCCGGCGTGCGCGCGGTTTTCAATCAGCGAGCGCTCGTCTACCACTACAAGCCTCGTGCGCGCAGCGGCAATGTCGAGAAGATGATCGCTCAGGCGCGCGCGCAGGCGCGTACTGCCGTTCAGCTCGCGCAGCTGCACCCGCACTGGCGCACGTATTTGTCGACCGGCATCAATCCCGTCCAGCGCACGTGGGGACGACTGCGCGGCGGGCCGCAGCTGCAACGCAAACTCCGCCGGAGGCTGGGAGATCTCGGAACCGACCGCGCACTCTCGGGCGTGGAACTGCGCGCTGCGCGCGCGCTCACGAACGCGGCGTACTTCGACGAGCTGGAGAAAACGCTGCGCGGTCAGTGACGAGCGGTCGATGAAAATTCTGCTGAGCCGTACCGATCGGATCGGCGATCTCATCCTCTCGACGCCGGCAATCGCGAGCGTGCGGGCGTCGTTTCCCGACGCGCACATCACGATGGTCACGAGCGCCTACAATCGGGTGGTGATGGAGCGCAGCAACGACGTCGACGAACTGGTCGATCTACCGCGAGAGATCCGTGCGGCAACCTTTGGAGCGCGATTTCGGGGCTACGATATCGCGATCGCGCTCGCGCCGCGTTCGACCGACATCCGGCTGGTCGGAGCGAGCAGGGCACGGCTGCGGGTGGGCTACACCTACGTGCGGCGTTGGGTCGCTCGTTTGACCGCGCGGCTCGATCTCAATCGCGTCATGATCAGCCCCGCCGATCCGGAATTGTGCGAACGTCAACCCGAACGGGTGGTGCCGCATGAGGTCGACCAGCTGCTGGACCTGGTCGCACTGGCGGGCGCGCGCGTGCGCGTCACCGACCTGCGGCTGACGCTGACCGACGAAGACCGCCGGGCCACCTCTGCGCTGCCGCGCGATCCGATCGTCCTCCACCTGGGGCAGCGATGGTTCAGCCAGGGCAGTACGCTCGCCGGCACGCGGCATCTCGCCGCCGAGCTGCGCGAACTCGGTGCGCCGCTCGTCATCAGCACCGCAGCCGAGACCGAATCGTTCGCGCCGGCCTTCGAGGCGCAGGGCCACACCGTTGTGCGTTCGCTTCCGTTTCATCAATGGGCGGCGCTTTTCGAGCGCGCGCGTTGCATCGTGACCGTCGACACCGGTGCGACTCATGTCGCAAGTGCCGTGCGCAGGCCAACGCTGGTGGCTTTCGAACACCGCTACTTCCGGCTCAACTCGCAAGAGTGGGCGCCGTACGACGTGCCGAGTGTGCTGGTGCGCAAGCCGGGGTCCGAGAACGAGGCCGCGCTGGCGGCGTTCCGCGCGCAAATCGTCCGCGGCGTCAAAGAATTGATCGATGCCTGAAATCTCCGTCGTCGTACCGACCTATAACCGGTTGGAGACGCTCGCTCACGTCATCCCGACGTTGCTCGCGCAGGATCTCGCGCCGAGCCGATTCGAGGTGCTCGTCTGCGATTCGAATTCGACCGATGGCACGGCGGAGTATCTGGCGGAAGTCCACGCGGAACATCCCGGCGTGCGCCATCTTCCCGGCGGATATAGCGGGCGCGCAGCGGCGCGCAACGCCGGAATCGACGCCGCGCAGGGGGAGATCGTGCTCTTCAACGACGCCGACATCCTCGCCTCGCCCGATTTACTGGCGCGGCATTTGCGCCATCACCGCGAGCGCCGCGATATCGCCGTGGTCGGGCTCGAGGTACAGGTCAAGGATCTGGCGGATTACGCCTACAAACGCGACCATCCGGCGGCGCGCGGTTCGCTGCACAAGCCGACCCGCAAGCACCTTTCGTGGCTCTACTTTCTCACCGGCAACGCCTCCGTCCGGCGGGACGACCTGGTCCGGGTTGGGCGGTTCGACGAAAGCTTCACCGGTTACGGCCACGAGGACTTGGAGCTGGGCTATCGCCTCGCGCGTGCCGGCATCGCGATCCTGTACGAACCGAACGCCGTCAACTATCATTGTCAGGACGTCCCGCACGACGATCAAAAAGAGAAAATGCGTCTGGCCGGGCGTTCGACCGTGCGGTTCTACCGCAAGCATCCGGATCTCGCGGTTCGCCTCAACTTGGGGATGACGCCGGTTTCGCTGGGATTGCACAGCGTGCTCGCGCACGTGCCGGGACTACTCGCATTTTTCGATGCGCGTTCGAACAATTCCAAATTCGCACGCGATCTCGTCCAGCAATATCATTACGTTTCCGGCGTCAAGGACGCCCTGAAGGATCAGAGTGTTGGCTAAGCGATATTCGTGCGGCGCGCTGCGCGCGAGCAACGTCGGTGAAACGGTCGAATTGAACGGCTGGGTGAATCGGCGCCGCGATCACGGCGGGCTGATCTTCGTCGATCTGCGTGATCGTGACGGCATCACGCAAATCGTGTTCGATCCGCAGCACCCCAGCTTCAAAGACGCCGAGCGCCTGCGCAGCGAGGACGTGTTGCGCGTGACCGGCGGCGTACGCAAACGCCCCACCGGTACCGAGAATCCGGCGCTGGACACCGGCGAGGTCGAAATCGGCGTCGAGTCACTCGGGATCTGGAACCGTTCGCAAGTACCGCCGTTCCAGGTCAACCTCGACGGCGGCGTCGATGAGAATCTGCGTCTGGAGTACCGCTACCTGGATCTGCGCCGTCCGCGGATGCAGCGTAACCTTCTGCTCCGGCATAAGATCGTCAAGGCAATGCGCGACTTCTTCGACTCGCGGGATTTCGTCGAGGTCGAGACGCCGATGTTCATCAAGAGCACGCCGGAAGGCGCGCGCGACTACATCGTGCCCTCGCGATTGTACCCGGGAACGTTTTACGCGTTGCCGCAATCGCCGCAGTTGCTCAAGCAGATCCTAATGATCGGAGGCCTGGGCAAGTACATGCAGATCGCGCGTTGTATGCGCGACGAGGATCCGCGCGCCGATCGGACGGTCGAGTTCACGCAGCTCGATGTCGAGATGTCGTTCATCTCTCAAGAAGACGTGATAGAAACGATGGAGTCGTGCATGCGTTACGTCTGGAAGACGTGCTTGGGCATCGAACTTGCACCGTTCCCGCGGCTCAAGCACGAGGAAGCGCTGACGCGCTTTGGGGTCGACAAACCCGATCTTCGCTTCGGCCTCGAGCTGGTGCAGGTCAACGAGGTCTTTGCCGGCACGGATTTCGTCGTCTTCAAATCGGTGATCGAGTCGGGCGGCGCGATCGTCGCGCTGCGCTATCCCGGCGGTGCGGCGCTCTCGCGCCGCGACTTCGACGGGCTGACCGAAGAAGCCAAGCAGCTGGGCGGAAAAGGCATGGTGTGGATCGCGCTCGGCGCGGACGGCGTCAAATCCTCGGCGCAAAAATTCATCACCGACGCGCACGCCGGCGCGCTGCGCGAGCTCACCGCAAGCGAGAGCGGCGATGCGATTCTCCTCTTTGCCGACGAACGAGCGCTCGCACTCGCGGTCGCCGGAAAGATGCGCAATGTGATCGGCGATCGCTGCGGCTTGCGCGACCCCAAGACGTTCACGTTCTGCTGGGTGCTCGACTTTCCGTATCTCGAAATCGACGAGGAGACGGGGCAGCCGGTCCCGGCGCACCATCCATTCACCTCGCCCGGCGAGGGGCAGTGGGCATTCCTGCATACGGATCCATTGAAGATGCGCGCGCAGCATTACGACATGGTCCTCAACGGCTTTGAGCTCGGCTCGGGCTCGATCCGCTTGCACAAGGCGGAGGAGCAGCGCGCGATCTTCGAGATGCTCGGCATGACGCCGCAGGAGATCGAGGACCGGTTCGGCTTCTTCGTCCGCGCGCTCGAGTACGGCGCGCCGCCGCACGGCGGGATGGCGCTCGGCATCGACCGAATCGTGATGCTCGCCGCCGGGGAAGAGAATCTGCGCGAGGTGATCGCTTTCCCGAAGAATCAAGCGGCCCGCGACCTGATGATGGACGCCCCGTCGCCCGTTCCTGAGGAAGTCTTGCGAGAACTTTACCTTCGAAGTGCAGCCCCCCAGCAGGCAACCGGCCAATAATCGTACCGTGAACGTTCGACTCGTCATCCGGGCCGCGACCGTCGGAGCGATCGTCGCGCTCGTCGGCCTGCTGCGGCTGCCCGCCGGCGCGGCGACGACCGGACCGTCGTGCGGCGAACATCTCTTCACCAACCCCCAAGGCGTCCAGATCCGCGTACTGTGGGCCAAGAACGGTGCCGTGCAGCGCTTCGTCATCGTCGACTCGAAGGGCAATACCGAGGACGTGAACGACATGGAGATCGACTTGCAAAAAACATACGGGCCGGAGGGCGTGAACGCGCCTCCCTTGCGCATCGTTTCGTATAAGCCGGGGGGAGAAGGCGGTTTGATGGTGCCGGACAAAGCAGTCGACTCGTGCGGGCGAACGATCTCGTTCCAGTAGCAATGCTGGTGCTGGCTGCATGCGCCGGCGGACACGCATCCGAGAACGCGTCGCCGTCGCCGCAAAACGCATCTCCGGCGCCGCTGCGTTCGTGCGAAGTGCGTGAGCTATCGCTCGACGGCGCCGACGTCGTCGTGCAGGCAAACGTGGACGGAACGCCGGCATCGATCGTGGTGATCCGCGCGCCCGACGACGAGGCGCGCGCGAAAGCATTTCAGCAGGCGCGCGCCGATTTCGGCGATCCCAAACCCGACGAGCGGACGCAGGAGCAGCAATTCAAAGACGGGCTCACCCAGCTCACGGATTTGTGCGGACGGCCGGTGATGCCAAGCGCGGCGCCGTCAGCAATGTCTTCGCCCGGGTAAAGATCGCGTCGAACATCGGCACGGTGAGCTTGCCGGTATTCGTGTTCTGGCGGCTGGGGTGATAAGACGCGATCGCCACGATGCGGCGCGCTCCGCTGCTCGCGACGCACTCCGCGCCGTGCGCGAAGCGGGGCGGCGAGTCGAACGCGAACCCGCGCTCGCGTAGGACGCGCACGATCGCGTCGAAACCGATCGAGCCCAGCCCGATCATCACGCGCAGATCGGTGAGCGCGTCGAATTCGTCCAGCAGATAGGGAAAACAATTGCGCAGCTGCTGCGGCGTCGGTTTGTTTTTCGGCGGCGCGCAGCGTCCGGCGGCGGTGATCAGGCAATCGCGCAGCACGAGCCCGTCGTCGCGATCGATTGCGGTGGGCTGCGAGGCGAAGCCCGCGCGATGGAGCGCGGGATAGAGAAAATCGCCGGAAGCATCGCCGGTGAACGGACGCCCCGTGCGATTGCTGCCGTGTGCGCCGGGCGCAAGGCCGACCAGCATCATACGCGCGTTCGGATCGCCGAACATCGGCACCGGTTTGCCCCAGTAGACGTGATCCGCGTATGCACGGCGCTTCTCGCGCGCGACCTGCGCGCAGTAGGCGCGCAGCTCGGGACAGCGGGTGCAGGCAACGATCGCGCGCTCGATCGATTTCAGACTTGGCATTACAGATGCACCATTTCGCCGCGAATGAATTCGATGAAGCGGCCGGCCGCGGGCCCGTAGCCGTCGCTGCGCGTGACCAATGACATCGTGCGCATGACGCGCTGCGGTGCGATCGAGAGCAAGGCCACGTTCGGACCCGGCGTGTTGCCGAGTGTGCGCGCGTAGAGCGCGACGCCCAAGCCTTCGGCGACCAGCGAGCGCACGGTAAGCGAGTCTTCGCTTTCGAAGGCGACACGCGGTTCGAATCCAGCCGCGCGCGCGAGTTGGTTGAGCCGGTGCGTCATCGCCGAACCCGGCCGAAAGATCACGAACGGTTCGTGCCGCAGTTCGTCGATGCGGACGCTGTGCCGGCCGGCAAGCGGATGCCGTGCGGCCACCGCGATGACCAGCTCGTCCTCGTAGAGCGGCTCGGAACGAAAGCCCGCGACCGCGATCGACGCATCGTCGGAGTGCCCGATGAAAACGTCGATCGCCCCGGCACGTAACGCGGCCAGCAGGGCATCCGCAATGCCCTCGCGCAGCGCGATCTCGATGCCGGGATTCTCGGCGTGGAACCGCCCGAGCAGCTTGGGCAGCATGTATTCCGCGAAGGATTGATAGGTGCCGACGACCACCCGGCCGCGTAAGCCGCCGGCATAGGCGCTCATCTCTTCCCGGACCGCGGCGAGATCGGCGATGACCCGCTCGGCGCGCGCGACGAAGGCCCGGCCGGCGTCGGTCAGCGCCACCCGCCGGTTGGTCCGCTCAAAGAGGCGCACCCCCAGCTCGCGCTCGAGCGCCGCGATCTGCTGCGAAAGGGCGGGCTGCGCCACCGCAAGCTCGTCCGCTGCGGCCGTAAAGCTCAGCCGGCGTGCGATGGCGACGGCCGAGCGAAGCTGGCGAATCTCCATATATGCGCTTATCTTATCAAATCGAGTCGAATAATGTATTGGACTTATCGTTTGCAAGCTGGCACACTGGGAATCATGACCGCCCTTGCCGAGCCGGTAGCGCACGCCTTTCTCGAAGACGAGGGCGACCGCTCGGGGCTGCGGCTTCTAATGCTGGCGCACGTGTTCACCGACCTGAACCAAGGCGTGCTGCCGGTGATGATCCCCTTCCTCGTGACCCAGCGCCACCTGACCTTAGCCGCGGCCGCGACGCTGGTATTGGCGGCGAACCTGCTGGGCTCGGTCGTGCAGCTCATCTTCGGCCATCTCTCCGACCGGCGGTCGACCGCCTGGGTGATCGGGGCCGCGCTGGTCGTTGCGAGCGCGGGAACCGCACTGATCGGGCTCGCGCCAACCTTGCCGCTGATGCTGGCCGGCGCGATGCTCTCCGGATTCGGCGTGGCGGCCTTCCACCCCGAAGCCTCGCGCTTCTCGAACTATTTCGCGGGGCGCCGGCGTGCGTCGGGGATGAGCTTCTTCACCGTCGGCGGGTACATCGGATTTGCGATCGGTCCGGTGGTTGCGACGCCGTTGCTGCTCGCGTTCGGTCTGCACGGCATCACCCTCTTGATCGTTCCCGCGATCGTGGTCGCGGTGTTGCTGGTGCGCGAGCTCCCACGGTTCAACGCGGTGCGCACGAGCGCGCATCGGGCGCATCGCGAGCGTCCGGGGAGCAATGATTGGCGCGGGTTCTCGATCATGTCGATCATGGTGGGCCTGCGCTCGACGGCATTTCTCGCCGCGGTCACCTTCATGCCGGTCTTCGCCATGCGGGTGGTGCACGTCAATCCCACGCTCCAGTCACTCACGCTCTTCACGCTGCTCGTCGGCGGCGCGCTCGGCACGATGATCGGAGGGCTGCTCGGCGATCGGCTCGACCGCCGGCGCGTGATCTCAGTCTCGCTCGTACTCACCGCGCTGAGCGCCGGCGCGATTGCCTATACCGGCGCTGCGTTCCACCTCTTTGCGCTGCTCATCGTGCTCGCGCCGCTCTTCGGCATCTCGCTGGGGATCTCGGCGGGCGTGCTGGTCGTGCTCGGCCAAGAATATCTGCCCAAGAGCATCGGCATCGCGTCGGGCGTAACGCTCGGGCTCGCGAATACCGTCGGCGGCATCGCCGCGCCGATCTTCGGTCACATCGGCGATCGGTTCGGATTGATCAGTCTCTTCGCGACGATCGCGGCCTTCGCGGTCCTCGCTCTCGCCAGTTCGCTCGTTATGCCCGCACCAGCACGATATCGGAAAACTCTTCGGCCAGCAGGTGCGGCGCATCCGTAGGAACGAGCCGGCGGCGCCGCTCGTCGATGCGTGAAAACGTGAATCCGGCCAAGCGCAATCGCTCCAATTGCGCTGCCGGGTCCATGCCGGACTCGCGCATGAAACGCGGCGCGAATTCCAGCATCACCGTTACCGTATAACCGCGGTCGCCGAAGAGGCGCCCACCGCCGGCGATGATCGCGCTCTCCGCGCCTTCGGCATCGATCTTGACGAAGTCGATCTTTCGATCGTACTGAACGAGGAATTCATCGAAGCGCACGGTTTGCACCACGATCGTTTCGCGTTCGCTCTCGCGCAGCTCGGGTATCTGCTGCAGTCCCGCGACGAGCGTACCGCCGCCGCGATGACGCGAGGTCGCGCGAAATTCGTGCGTTCCCGTTGCGTCGCTGACGGCGCGCTCGTCGATCGTACCGGTTCGCGAGAAGCCGTTGAGTTCGAGGTTGTCGCGGGCGATCTGCGCGAGGGTGGGATCGCATTCGAACGCGTAGACGGAGCCGTCGCGGCCGGCGCGATGACACATCAGCAAAGTAAAGAGCCCGACGTTCGCGCCGATTTCGACCACGTTCATGCCCGGCCGCACGAGTTTGCGCAAGACCGCGTCGGTATGCTCTTCGTAGACGCCTTCGAGGATGAGGTGCGGCGCGATCGAGACATCGCGCGAGTCGACGAACATCTTGTAGCCGTTCTTCGTCCAAAGGAGAACGCGATTGCTTCCGACGTACACGGCCGGCCCCCTCATGCGGAGAGCACCATGCCGTACTGGCGTTCGGCGATGCCCCAGTCGTGCTCGCGCAGCGCCGTGGAAAGCACCGAAGTCGCCGGTTCGTTGTTGAGCGTCAGATCCTGGGGCACGCGAGCGCTTAATTCGGCAACGAGCGCGCGAGCGCTCTCGAGATCGCGTGCACCGGCGTCGATGACATTGGCAAACTCGCCACGCAGCTGGATAAAGGCGTACGCGCCCGTTGTTTCGATCAGGGCGGCCGATCCCGCGCGCGCGACGCTGCGCGGCTCGCGCTGCCAGCAGGCGGACGGCATTTGCGCGACCGCGCGCACGTCACGTTCCTGCAGTCGGTGCATCGGCAACGCGCCGTGCGCGCGCGGACGCGCGCTGCGCGCCCACACGAGCAACTCACCCTGTTCGAGAAATCCGAAGCTGCGGGTCATCGAGAGCGCCGAGCGGTTGCGCTGCGAGAGCTCGAGTTCCACCCGGCGAACGCCGGCGGCACGAACCGCATCGAGCGCCTCGGCCAGAAGGCGGCGTCCGAGGCCGGCGCGGCGATATTCCGGATGCACGCCGATCAGGCCGAACCATGCGCGATCCGCGCGAATGCCGAGTGCGAGCGCACCGGTGAGCGTGCGCCCGTTGTGGGCGGTGATCGCACGAGCGAGGTCGATGTCGTTGCGCCATACGAAATCCGCGTACGTCTGCGCGGTGAAGATATCGTAATCGCCGAAGATGCCGCCGCGGAAGAACAGGTTGAAATCGGCGGCGCTCGGACGGCTCATTACGCCAGCCCCGGAAAATCGAGCGCCGAGAGCGCAGCGTAGGTTACGATCCCGACTGCCGTCGAGAGGTTGATGCTGCGTACGCTCTCGGCACGCATCGGAATGCGCAGCGCATGTTCGCGCTCGCGCTCGATCACCTCCCGCGGCAACCCTTTGGTCTCTCGGCCGAAGACGAGCACGTCACCGAATGCAAAGGGCGCAAGCGTGTACCGGCGCTGCGCGTGCGCCGAGAAAAACCAGCGCCGGCGATCGCGCGTGTCCTCGAGGAATGCAGCGAACGAGCGGTGCACGACGAGATCGACAAGGTGCCAGTAATCGAGCCCGGCACGCTTGAGCTCGCGATCGTCGATCGAAAACCCGAGCGGTTCGATGAGGTGGAGCGCGCATCCGGTCGCAGCAGCGAGCCGTGCGACGTTGCCGGTATTGGGCGGGATCTCCGGCTCGACCAGGGCGAGGTGCAGCGGTGCGCCCTCGATTCGCCAAGCGTCCGTAATTCTCGCTCGCGGCTGTTGCTCGTGGCGATGGGATTGCATTCGCATAGATTCCTGTCCAAGAGTATATCGGTTTCAAGGCGACGAGGATTACAGGCCGGGATCCGGACAATTGGTCGTACACGATGCCGTATTTAATACAGGAGACGCCTCCGCAGGGAACTCCACCGGGTTATACGGCGTACCGGTTCGTCGATGACACCATAATTCTACGTGGGGTCATCCTGAAGTCCATCAAGGTTGAAGACGGACATCCCGTGTACGACATTGCCGCCGGGCAGAAGTACACGATCAAGAGACAGTCTTCGAGCGATCCCGAAGAGTCGCACGTCTTAATCGAACCTGGCGGCTACGTGGAACCGGCGCTGATTCAGCGGGCTTGATTCGATCGGTGCTTCCAAGGATCGCGTTCGCGCGGCTGGGTCACGTCAGTACGCTTTCGTAGTCGACGCCGGCCGGCGCGACCACGTACGCCACCCCGTTGTTGCGCTGCCAGATCGCTTCGACCGCGGTGCGCGGGTAGACGACGCTCACGCCGGGCGCCGCGGGATCGTTGATCGCGCAGTCACCCTGCACGGTAAAACCGCGCAGTACGACGAGGTGCCCGTCGGAATGCGGCAGCGGCGCTCCGGGCAGCTCGCCCTCGCGCCACGAGTACGAAATGACGAGCGGAAGATTGCGCTCGATCAGGCGTGCAGCCTGATCGAAATTCTGCAGATACGCGACGACGCCGCGCAGGCCCAGGCTGCCACTGAACGCGGTGTTGAACGCCCAGTTGCCGGTACCGTTGTAGGCGCGGTCGATCACCGCGAGCGCCGTTTCCTCGACCGAACGGTCGATACCGTGATACGCGTTGACCATCGAGAGGCTGGCCGCGCTGCACCACCCGCGCTCACCTTCGCGCGCGTATTGCGAGCGCGCGGGAACATCGAGAATCATCGCGTCGCGCGCATAGGGCAGCGAGGGCCGAGTGTGCTGCGGAGCGGCGAAGGCGAGCAGATCGAAGTCGACGCTTTCCCCGCTCAGGTCGATTCCGTCGAAGGGCTGCTCGGCCGCAAGCACGTCGACGTTGACGGCCACGCCGTCGCTATCGCTCTGTGGGCTAAAGGATTTGCGTCCGTGCAGCTGCCACTCGGCGTAGTCGTACCAGGCGCTGGCCGGTGCGCCCGCGCGGAGCAGCCGAAAGCGCAAGAGCCCACTTGACGCATGGCTATTCCAACTGATGACGCCCCCGCGCACCGGTTCGAACCGCAGCGTCGCGCCGCCGCGCACGTTCAGCGCTTGCACGAACATCAGCGCACGTTCCACTCCCAGGCATTCCACTCGTCAGCGATATAGGCGGCGGGAACGTAGCCCTCCACGTCGTCGCTCACGCCGTAATACGCCGTTTCCCAGTAGAAGAATACCGTCGGCACGAAGTGGCGGATGCGTTCTTCCTCTTCTTGGTACAGGCGTTTGCGCTGCGCTCGATCGAACGTCGCCGCCGCGGCGGCACTCGTGCGATCGACGATCGGATCGCGCAGCCAGGTCGTGTTCGAGCCGTTGGGCGGAATGAACGCGGAGTTCCAGTCGGGCGCGTTGTCGGGATCGGGCGCGTTGGTGTCGACCGACCATTCCAGATCGTACGTGCCTTTGTAGAGCGGGCCGTCCTGCGCGAAGAGCAGGCTGGCCGGATAGTTGCGGATTTGCAGATCGATGCCGAGTGGTTTTAAGTCCGCCTGCATCACGACCTCCGCCTGATCGTTGCTCTGGGCGGAGATCGTCGAGGAGATCGTCAGGTGCAGCGGATGCGCCGGCGTCCAGCCCGCGGCGGCGAGCAACGCTCGCGCCGCGTTCGGATCGTAGCGATAGGGCGCCAGCCTCGGCGCGGCCCACGAGGCGGGAAAGATGTCGGATACCGCGAGTTGGTTGACACCGTGATAGATCGTGTCGTTGAGGCGCTTCCAGTCGATGGCGTCGGCGATGGCTTCGCGCACACGCAGATCGGCGAGATGCGGTTTGCTCAGATTCATGTCGAGATGGCGCCAGTTGGCGATCGTGCGGTGCAGCACGCGAATGCCGGGGATCGATCGCAGCGCCGCGATCGAATCGACGTCGACCGTCGGATAGACGTCGATCTCGTGCGTTTGCAGCGCGGCGAGCAGCGAGTTCGTATCGGGAATCACCTTCCAGATCAACTCTTTGAGCTTCGGCGGGCCGCGCCAGTAACGCGGATTGGGCACGAAGTCCAGCTCCGAACCGTGATTCCAGTCTTTGAGCAGATACGGGCCGCTCGAGATCGGGTGCTGGTTGAAGTCGGCGTGATTGATGTCGGCCAGACCGGCGAGCAGATGCGCCGGGAGCGGCGGGTACGCGGGGCCGCCCATGCCGAGAATGTCGAGGACGGCGACGCTGGGCTTCTTCAAGTGGATGACCAGCGTGTAGGGGTTCGGCGCCGAGGCCGAAGCGATCATGTTCCAGCCGTAATCCGTTTTGGTGTCGTTGCGCGGGTTCAGCACGGCATGATAGGTGAAGAGCCAATCCGCCGCGGTGAGCGGCGCACCATCGGACCAGACCACGCCCTTGCGCAGATGCAGCGTGATCGTCTTCCCGTCGCGGCTGATACCGCCGTTCTGCAGGGTCGGAACGCGCAGCGCGAGATCGGGAATCATGTTCCCGTTTGCGTCGTAGCGGAAAAGAAAGGTGAAGAGCAGCGCGTCGACTTCGTCGGTTGCGGCGGAGTGACCGAACATCAGGTTGAGCGAATCGGGTTCGTCCTGTTCACCCAGACGCAGCACGCCGGGAATCGTTCCCGCCCGCGAACATGCAAAGAGCGTCAGCAGCACGATCGCCGCGATCAGGCGACGCACGGGCGCTCCCTGCGCACGTGAGGAGCGATGGCGGCATAGAGCGCATCGGGTCCATAGCGCACTACGTCGTCGGCCGGCAGACCGGTCTCGGCGCGAGCGCGTTCGATCTGTGCGCGCGCGGCGTCATCGTCGAGCCGGCGCGTATTGAGCGCTATGCCGAGCGTGCGCGCCGGCTTCACCGTCGCGAGCAAGGCTTCGTGCAGCGCGATGAGCTCGCGATAGCCGAGCGTCGGCGTTTCGTAACCCGCGATGCGTTCGCGTACCGGATCGCAGACGAGCACCAGCGCGTCGGGCGCAGCGCCGTACATCAGCGCGAGCGTCACCGGGGCGTAAGCGGGGTGGTTGATCGCGCCCTGTCCCTCCACCACGATGAGGTCGGGGGCGGATTGCGCGGCGTAGAGTACCAGCGATTCGGTCGCACCCGGCGCAAAATCGGCGATCACGCGATCGATCGCGATCCCCAACCGGCGATCATGATCCCGGTTTGACCGGTCGGCACGAACGCGGCCTTCGCGCCGGCGTGCTGCGCCGCGCGGCAGAGTTCGAGCGCAACCGTCATCTTGCCGACCGAGCAGTCGTTGCCGACCAGCAGCAGCGTCGGCGCCGCAACACGGTAGACGGCGCCGGAGAAGAGCGGCACCTCGGGCGGTTTGCGCACGTCCCAGATCGTCACGCCGGCGCGTCGCGCCGCGGCGGCAAGTTCCGCATCCTCGCCCAGCATATCGTGCAGCCCGCTCACGATTTCGAGCTTGGCGGCAATGGCGGCCAGGATTTCGCCGCGCCAGTCCGCAGGCAGCGTTCCGCCGCGCGGCGCGGTGCCGATCAGCAGCGCGGTCGGCTCGTAGCGCAAGGCTTCGGCCACGCTCGCAACGATCGGCGCGTCGCTGTGGAGATGGGGAAGGACCTCGCTCACCTTCTTTCCGGCACCGGCCGGATCGATCACGGCCACGGTTTCATCGCTGCCGTAGGCAATTACGCCGTGCGCGGTCTTCGCGTCGATCGCGAAGTGGCCGGGCGCGAACATCGCATAGCGCCGCTTCACGCCGCGACGCGCTCGGCCACGCCCAAGCCGGGCGCGTCCGGGAGCACGAGTTTGCCGCGGTCGTACTGCACGCCGGTGAAGGGGTCACTCGCGGTAAGAAACGGTCCGTCGACGTCGGCCCAATCGACCAGCGGCGAGAGGTGCGCGGCGGCGGTTGCGGCGATCGCGCTCTCGACCATGCAGCCGAGCATCAACTTCATGCCGAGCGCGCGGGCGGTGTGAATCATCGCGAGCGCGCCGCGAATGCCGCCGGTTTTGGCCAGTTTGACATTGACGCCGTCGACGCAGCCGATCAACGCGGGCAGATCGCGCGCATCGAGCGAGTCCTCGTCGGTGACGATCGGAATCCGCGAGCGTTCGCGAATCGCGCGCAGCCCCTGCGGCGAGCCGGCCGGGATCGGCTGTTCGCAAAATTCGATGTCGCAGCGGGCCAACTCGTGCAAAATCGCGATCGCTTCCTCGACGTTCCAGCCTTCGTTGGCGTCGATGCGGATCGTGCCGGTATAGCGATCGCGAATCGCGGCGATCGTCTCGACTTGTTCGCGCGCGCTCCCCAGACCCAACTTGACTTTCAGGATCGGATGGTCACCGATCTCGGCCAACTTGCGCAGCGTCGTTTCTGGATCGCTGATCCCGATCGTGAATGAGGTGTACGGCGTGCGCGCCGGGTCCAATCCCAGCAGCGCATAGAGCGGCACGCCGAGCCGCTTGCCGAGCAGATCGTACAGTGCCAAATCCAGACCGGCACGCGCGGCGGGCGGAATGTCCGGATCGAGCAGCGTCTCGAGGAGGAACGGGTTCTGCGCGAGCAGCGTATGCTCGCGAAAGTAGCTCGTGACCGTCTGCGGCGTCTCATGGTAGCGCGCGATCGGTGTCGACTCGCCGAGACCCTCGAGATCGCCGTCGCGCAGACGAAGGAGCACGGAGTGCGCGACCGTTTCTTCGCCGCGAGCGATCTTGAACGGATGCTTGAGGGGCAAATCCAGGGGTTCGGTCGAGAGCGAGAGAGCCATGCGGGGCGCTTTCTGCCCGCCAATGCTCGATCCTCGAACCAGGTTTCACAGCCGGCTCAAAGGAACCGAGCGACTTTCACCGCATTAAGGCGTTAAAGTGGACGAGCGCAGTGAGCGCCGTGCACTTTTCTTTTTCCCTTTTTGGCTCTTTAAGGTGAGGATTAGGGACATGCAAGGCAAGGCTTCGTTTACGAAGGCGCTGGCGGCGCTCTTAATCGCTGCGGGCCTCTTCATTGCCATGGTGGTCAGCCCCCTGACCGCCCTCGCCGGCACGACCGGCATCGTCGAGGGGACGGTCACCGACGCGGCAACCGGAAAACCAATCGCCGATGCCAGTGTAATGGCCGTATCAGGTAGCGGCACCTTCAGCAGCGTCACTGACGCACGCGGTTTCTACTCTATCCAGAACGCGCTCCCCGACACGTACACGGTTCGTATAACGGCGAAGGGATACGCGGATGTCAGCCTTCCCGGCATCTTCGTTCAGCAAGATGCTACGGTGCGCGTAGATTATAAGATGAGCCCCGCGCTAAAGACGATTGCGACCGTGTCATCGAGCTCCGCCAGCAGTCTGCTCAAGCCGTACCAAGGCTCGGACGTGTACAACGTCACAGGCGACCAGCTGTTAGCGGCGACCGGCGGGACCGATTCGCACGAAACCGAGTATCAATACATCGACACGGTTCCGGGCGTGGTTGGCAGCGGTGGTTACGCCATCGGTCAGCCCTCGATCCGCGGTGGTTTCTCAGACGTGGACACTGGCTTCGAGCTCGACGGCGTGCCGATCACCGATCGGCAGACCGGCTTCTTCGGAACCAATCTCACCAATATCGGTGTGGGGAACGTGGAAGTCATTACGGGTGGACTCACGGCGGACGCTTCGCAGAACGGTACCGGCGTGATCAATCAGGTCTCGAAGGTCGGAACCTATCCAGGTTACTTCTGGATTTCGGGAGGCCTCACGAATGAAGAATTCTCCCACTTCGAGCGCACGGAATGGAGCGGCGCGACGCCCAACGGTAAGTTTAGCTGGTTCATCAGCAACGACGCGACGAACAGCCAGAACTACTATTGGGTAGGCAGTCAGCAGCTCAACGGCGCGAACTATCCGCTCGTCGGCATTCCCGGAGCAGTCGAGGCAGGCTACCCGGGGTACATCTCGTTCGCTAACGCGGGATGGATCTGGACGCGCGACGTCCTCGGCAATTTCCACTGGCGCCCCGATGCACGCGACGACATCCAGGTCCTCGAGTTGAATAGCTACTTCAACGACCAAGGCAATTGGGGTCTCGATAATCCCGGCCAGCCGGCGCTCGCCGTAACCGAATGTCCCGGTGCGACCGGAAATGCTCCCAACTCGCCCTCCACCGGTGCCGGCGGCGTTGCGCCGAATGGGCAACCCTGTCCGATCGGCCTCTACAGTTACGACCTGGCCCCCGGTGCGGGTAACTTCATGGGCCACCAGAGCAACGTGTTCAAGATCCAGTGGAATCACACGATCAACGAAACGTCGAGCTTCGAGCTCCATGTAGCTCAGTTCTTTAACAAGTACGTATTCGATCAGCCGTACTCCGACCCGAACTGGCCGGTGTACAACTCCGAGTGGACCGGTACCGGATGTCCGACGTATCCCGTTGCGAACGGGACGCCGGTTGGGAGCTTCGGCACCGCGTTTTACGACCAGTGTCTGTTCAATCTCTCGGACTCATACGAACTGCGCGACGACAAAGACTACTTCATCGCCGGCGACTACACGTGGACGCCGAACGAAAACGTTACGGTCAAGGCGGGCGTGCAGCAAGAGTACGACGATCAGATTCAATACACGGAATACCTGAATCTGTTCAACGGTTCTCTGGCGAACGAAATCGCCACGGGCGGTGGCTACGGCCAGCTCTGCTACGGCAACAACGCCGGCTCGTATCCGTGCATCAACCAGTTGAGCGACAATCCGGCCCACACGCCGTCGGTCTACGGCGAGGCAACCTTCAACGTCGGCAAATTCACGCTCGAACCGGGGATTCGGTGGTCGCGTGATTACTACGGAGTCCCCGCGTACGCCGGCGGTACGGTTTCGGCGGGATTCTTCGCGCCCTCACTCGTCGGAACATATCGTATGAATTCGAATAACGTCTTCCGTTATTCGTATTCCGTTACGGCGAATTACGTTGGTTCAATCTTCCTCTACGAGTTGAACAACCCGACGTTCAACCCGCAACTGAATGGCTCGCAAGCGTACCAACCGGCGCTCAATCACATGGTCGATTTCCAATGGGAGCATGCGTTCAATCCGGAGACGACGCTGCGCTTCGGTCCCTACTGGCGCACGACCAGCAGTTACCCGTCCTTCTACGCGCCGTTCCTCGGGTATAAGCCCGGCACGAACGTGCAAGTCTATGGGCCCGATGTGCTCGAAGACAATCTATCGATCAAGCAAATGGGTGCAGAACTCGGCATCAGCCATGTCGATCCAAGACCGACGGGCGCAAGCTGGTGGATCTCGGGCTCGTATTGCAACTGCTGGACGCAGATCGATGACTTCAACGGCGGTCACGGATCGTATTTCAACGAACCGTTGAGCGAGTATTTCATCCAGCAGGGCGTCTACTTGCGCTCGACTTCGACGCCGCTGGTGGCAGCAACGCTTACGGCGGATCTGCATACCAAGGGTTGGCACCTTGTACCCTATATCTACTGGACGTTCGACAACTTTTACAATGTCGGCGGGTGTTTGCCGCCGAACGCTGCAGGAACCGGCTACGTGCCATACACGCAGAACGTCCAGGCGCAATTCTGTTCGCAGTACTCACCGACCGCGGGGCCGAATGCCGGTGCGACGTTGAATCCGGTTCTGGCGCCGGAAGGCATCGGCATGGGTTACTGGTACGCGAACCTCACCGTGTTCAAAGACATCAGCCAAACGTGGAAGGTCGGCGTATCGATGCAGAACATGTTCAACATGCAGCATGGACCCACGCCCTCGTGCTTCAATACCGGAAGCGGTTGCTGGCCGTACGGGCCGCAGTCCGGATCGTGGGGCGCGGTGAACACCTGGAACTACCAAAACTTCGTGAACGGGACGCCCCGCACCATCGAGGTGTTCGCCCGGGCATACATCGGCCGGGAGGCAGCTCCTCACTGATGACAAACGCATCGCGGGTGAAGCGTTCGATTGGGCTCCTTGCGCTGCTATCGCTGCTGCTCTGCGGCAGCGTAGCGGCGCAGGTCAGCCCGCAACTCCTCGCGCGTTGGACGATTTATCACGTCTCGGGTGTGGGGCAGGAGGTGTGGAGCAAATGGTACACCCAAGGGCGATTTCCCACTCGTTTCAGATTCAAGTGCTCCAATGGCGTGGTGATCATTAACGCGGAGGATACTGATAAACTCACTCAGGGTGTCACCGTAAACTTCTGGGACGTGGAACGCGATCAATCGGCACTCGAAAGCGCAATCGCAAGCAAAAAGGCTTTGAAGAACGGCGGATTCAGCCTAAATGCGCGGCAGTCGATCTTACAGCGGCTCGTTCGTCCGGAGGCATGTGCAGCCGCCTCGAATTCGTTTGTGTTCGGTGCCTATCTAAACATGTAGCGCGCGCCGCATCCGTTCGCGTAATTCCTCGCCCACGTCGATCGCTTCGCGCTCGACCAGCGGTGCGTCGCTCGGAACCAAACGCGCGATGTCCCAGCGCTGATCCGGCGCCGTACCGAAGTAGCCGTCGCGTAGCGCGGCTTCGGCGTGCGACATCACGTGCTCGTCGTCGATCGGCACGCCGTAGAACGCCGCGAGCCGCGCACCGACGAGGCAGAGCCCATCGATCAGCTCTTCGGTGAGCGGGTATTTGCCGAAATCGGACGGCGTTGCGCCTTCCATCCCCATGATCGCGATGCCGAGCGCGTAGGAATTGCGCTTACGCGTGTGCTGCGCGTACGGTAGCTCCGGCCCTTCGTAGACCGCGCGCATGTTCTCGCGCACGTCGTGGGTGTTGACGACCAGGATGCCGCGCGCGGTTTTTGCGATGCAAAAATGATATGCCGGAAAGACCGATTCGTAATCGTGCGCCGACCAATGCGTATAGATGTGATCGATTGGTCCCGGCACGTCGGGCCGCCATGTCGCGAGCGGCGCGTGCGGATACGACTCGATCCGGTTCTCGCTCAGATCTGCCATTGCCACGCGTTCCATTCATCGGCGATAAACGCCGCCGGCTCGTAGTTCTTCAAGTCGTTGTTGTAAGCGAAATAGCTCTCGTGCCAAAACGCGAAGATTGCGGGGTTGAGTTGGCGCAGACGCGCGGCTTCCTCCTGATACAGCCTTTTGCGTACGTTTTGATCGAAGGTACTCGCGGCCGCGTCGGTGGCCGCGTCGACGATCGGATCGCGCAGCCAGCTCGTGTCCGCGCCGTGCGGCGGAATGAAGCGCGAGTTCCAGGAGCCCGAATCGTCGGGATCGGCGCCGTTGATCGCCTGCGACCATTCGAGGTCATATTTTCCGGAATAGATCGGCCCGTCTTGGGCGAAGAGCAGGTTCGCCGGATAGTTCTTGATCTCGATGCCGAAGCCAAGCGGCTTGAGCATCGATTGAATGAGCAGCTCGGCGCGGTCGTTCGATTCGTCCTCGGCAGTCGAAGAGAGCGTCAGGCGCATCGCGAGCGGACCCTTGTGCAAGACGCCGTCGCTGCCCATGTTCCAGCCGGCGGCGGTCAAGAGCCGTTTGGCATCGGCCGGATCGAACCGGTACGGCGGCAGATGCGGCGCGGCCCATGACTGCGGGAAGATGTCGGAAACGGCGAGCTGCCCGTGTCCGCGATAGACCGTGTCGACGATGCGCTGCCAGTCGATGCCTTCGGCGATCGCGGCGCGCACGCGGCCGTCCGCCAGTTGCGGCTGACGCATGTCGATCCCGAGATGCTGCCACCAGGCGACCAGCCGGTGCGTGATCCGAATGCCGGGGATCGAGCCGAGTTCGTCGACTTGGTCTTCCTTCACCGCGGCGTAGAGATCGATTTCGTGCGCGCGCAGTTCCTCGAGCAGCGTGTTGGGGTTCGGGATGATCTTCCAGACGATTTCTTTGAGCTTGGGCGGCCCGCGAAAATAGAGCGGGTTCGCGACGAAGTCGAGGTCGTTGCCGTGGTCCCAGCGCTCGAGTAAAAACGGTCCGCTCGAGATCGGTGCGCTGTTGAACGATGCATGGTTGATGTCGGGAAGCTTCGCGAGGAGATGTGCCGGCAGCGGCGGATACGCGTCGCCGCCCATGGTGAGAATGTCGAATACCGCAACCGAGGGCCGCCTCAAGCGAATGATGATCGTGTAGGGATTCGGTGCGTCAGCCGATTCGATCAGATCCCAGCCATACGTCGTTTTGACGTTGTTGGCCGGATTCATCGCCGCGTGATAGGTGAAGAGCCAATCGGCCGCGGTGAGCGGTGCGCCGTCCGACCACTTCACGCCGCGCCGCAGATGCACTGTGATCGTTTTGCCGTCGCGGCTGATGCCGCCGTTGCGCAACGTGGGAACCTGTGTCGCCAAATCGGGGATGAGGTTACCGTTCGCGTCGGTGCGCAGAATGAACGAGAAGAGCAGGCAGTCGATCTCACCGGTCGCGAGCGTGTGCCCGAACATGAGGTTGAGGCTGTCCGGTTCCTCGGGGTCGCCGATCCGGAGCACGCCCGGAATCGTCCACGGGTTTGCGCCGCTCGGGGCCGAGGTGCCCGCCACCTTTGTACATCCGTACAACGAAGCGGCGAGGACGCACGCGAAAGCCAGAGCTCCTAAGCGCATCGGGCATTCTTCGACCACGATGGGAGTTTCACCGCGCGCAATGGCGAATGAAGTCGCGTGCTCGGTCAGCATTTCGAAGCGGAGATTCGCGAACAACCGGACGTGTGGCGTGCGATTGCGACCTCCGGCAAGGCGCAGGCGCTCGCCGCGGCCATCGACGGACGCGAAATCATCTTGCTCGGCAGCGGTAGTTCACTGTTCATGGCACAGCTTGGTGCACTCGCACTACGCCGGCGTGCCATCCGCGCGCACGCGCTCGCCGCGACCGAAGCCCCGCTGGATCACGTGGCCTATGAGGGCTCGGTGGTCATCGCCGTCTCGCAGAGCGGCCAATCCGAGGACCTGCTTCATGCACTCGACGTCTTGAATCCCAAAGTGTTGATTGCGCTTACCAATACCGCGCACTCGCCGCTCGGCGAGCGGGCGTCGCTGCTCATCGACGTCGGCGCGGGTCCGGAAGTTGCCGTTCCGGCAAGCAAGAGCGTCACGGCAACGGCGGCGATCTTGCTGTGGGCTGCCGGCATCGTGGGCAAGAACCACGATCGCAATGCGGAGACGCTGATCGAAACGGCCGAGGACGTGCGCTCGTGGCTCGACGGCCCGATGGTGGCTGACGTGCGCGACGCCGGCGCGCGTCTGGCGGGCAGGCGCAGCGTGCTCATCTTTGCAACCGGCTACGGCCTTCCGGTCGCGCGCGAATTCGCGCTCAAACTCAAAGAGGCGAGCTACATTCACGCTGAGGGTTTTTCGGCGGGCGAGTTTCGTCACGGTAGCGGCGCGATGCTCGATTCGACGTGTGCCGCTGTCGGAATCGTCGACGATGCATCGCGGCAGGTCGTCAACCGGCCGATGCTCGAGGCCGCCGAGGCGCAGAGCTTGCTCTACGTCATCGGCAACCGGCTCGGGAACATTCCGTTGCTCGGGCCGGTCGTCGGGATACCGTTCAACACGCTGGCATGGCTCGTGGCGGCGCAGATGATCGCGCTCTATACGGGGCGCGCCCGCCACGTCGAGAGCGACGCGCCGCGCGGCCAAGTGAAAGTTCTCGACGCCTAATCCCAGCGGTCGACGATTGCTTTGGCGAGTTCGCCGATCAGTACGCGGCCGGCGTTATCGACCGTCCAGCTTTGGTCGGCGTTATCGTAGGTGTACACCGAAATCACGATTGGGCCGTTACGGGCATACACGATCCCGACGTCACTGCGGGATGCATCGATGGCGCCGCCCTTGTTGGCGACCGTGAGGTTGCCAAGGTAGCGTGGAATGCCTTCGCGCTCGGTCTGATGCATCAACATCTTCAGCGCGGCCGCGCAGAGGGCGCGGTCCTTTTGCGTCGGCTTCGCGGTCGAGCCGGGCGCATTGAGGTCGCAGGTTGCAAAGCGCCGCATGACTTCGGCCATTTCCCGTGCCGTCGTTTTGCCGAGGCCAAACTTCTTTTGATCCGCCGGTTGGGGGCCTACCGGTGGCTTGAAGACCTTCTTGTAGAGCCACGTTTCGCGGAGTCCCATCCAACGGATGCGATCGTCGATATTCTTTAGGCCGAGATGGTCGATTGCCAGGTTGGTTCCGCTGTTGTCGCTCACGACGATCATCATCGTCAGCGCGTCCTTGAACGTGAGACTCAGCGGCGTATCGAACTGGTTCAGAACGCCCGACCCGATGACCTGATTCTCGGGCGTGAGCGTCAGCTTGTCATCGAACCGCACGCGCCCCTCTTGAATCTGCTTGAGCGCCTCGAAAAGGATCGTCAGCTTGATCGTCGAGGCGGTCGGAACAGGCGTGTCGGCGTCGATCGCGACCGTCTTGCCGCTCCGCAAATCGGCGGCATAGAGTGCGACTTTTCCTTGATATCCGGCCGCGATCGCGCGCAACTGTGCCTCGAGTGCGTCATCCGGCCGGGCCGAAGCCGGCCGCGAAGCTGCCAGCAATAACATGACCGCAAGAAATCGGCGCATGGGAACGGCGCATTCGCTGCGCGTATCGTAAGGGCATGCTGCACGTAGTGATTATGGCGTTCTCGATGGCGCAGGTGCTCTCGTATCCGTTTCCGACGACGCTGGTCCGAAGCGCCGATGGGCACGCCATCGCCTATGCCGTCAATCAACGCGGCGATCGCAGCATCTGGGTCGCGCGCGCGCCGCGATTCGTCCCGCGGGAAGTCGTCGCCCTGCATGATGATGACGGCCGTACCATCAGTTGGGTGCAGCTCTCGCGCGACGGCGCTCGCGTGGTCTATCAGTACGGCAGCACACAGAATCCGAGCTTGAGCGTTACCGAGCCGCAGATTCAAATCTGGTCGGCGGACGTTGACGGCGGTGCTTCGCGAATGCTCGGCGTCGGCTCGGCGCCGGCCCTTTCGCCCGACGGATCGCGCGTCGCATTCGAACACGAGGGCGAAGTCTGGATCGCGCCGGTCGACGGTACGTCCCCCGCGAAGCGGCTGTTCTACGATTCCGGCAAGGATTGGGATCTGCAATGGTCGCCGAGCGGTGATGCGCTCGCGTTCGTCTCTGCACGTGGCGATCATTCGTTCATCGGCGTCTATCGCGGCGCCGACCGCCCACTCGAGTTCTTCGCGCCGTCGGTCGCGAACGATCTCGAGCCGCGCTGGTCGCCGGACGGCGCGAGCATCGTCTTCGCGCGCACACCCGGCGCCGGCGGCGCACCGCAATCGCCGCTGCGGATGCCGGTGGTGCCGTGGTCGATTTGGATTGCGCGCGTTTCCGACGGCACGGCGCGCCCGATCTGGCGCAGCCCGGACACCTCGCGCGGCTCCTTCCCGACGCAGGGCGGCGACGTCGATCTCACCTGGCTTGGCAACGCGCGCGTCGCCTTTCTCTGCGAGGCCGACAACTGGCCGCACATCTACGTCGTGAATGCGAACGGCGGCGCGGCACGGCGGTTGACCGCGGGTGAGTTCGCGGTCGTCAGCATGACCGCATCGGATGACGGACGGTCGCTGATCTACGTCGCCAACACCGGTTCGGTGCCCAACGACATCGATCGCTGGCATCTCTTCCGTGTCGATGCGCAGAGCGGAGGGGTCATGCAGCTCACCGCCGGATACAGTTCGCAGTGGTGGCCGATGCCGCTGGCCGGCGACGCGCTCGCATACGTCACCGCAACCGCGCAGCGTCCGCCGCTGGTGGCGCTCGCATCGGCGAACGGAACCGGTGAACGGCTGATCGACGCCGCGCTCATGCCAGCCGATTTTCCGACGCAGCAGCTGGCGGTTCCGAGCGAAGTCACGTATCACGCGCCCGACGGCACGCTGATCCACGCGCAGCTCTTTGCGCCGCGGGGAACGGCACGCGGCCCCGCGATCGTGTTCGTGCACGGTGGTCCGATGCGGCAGATGCTGCTGACCTGGAATCCGATGGATTATTACGACAATTCGTATGCCGTCGACCAATACTTGGTCAGCCGCGGATTTGCCGTGCTCTCGGTCAACTATCGTTCGAGCGTCGATTACGGACACGATTTTCACTACGCCGTTCGCACCGGCTGGGCGGGCGCGAGCGAATATCAAGACGTGCTCGCCGGCGCGCGCTGGCTGCAGCATCAACCGTCGGTCGATCCGGCACGAATCGGCATCTGGGGCGGATCGTGGGGCGGCTATCTCACCGCGCTCGCGCTCGCGCGCAATTCCGACGTCTTCAAAGCCGGCGTCGATTACAGCGGCGTGCACGATCTGATGCACGACGCACTCGATTATTTTCGCAGCTACGGCGAGGGCGCCGAGCGCGTCGATCTCAAACCGTGGCTGCACCTGGCGTGGAACTCCTCACCGGTCGGATCGATCGCGAAATGGCGCTCCCCGGTGCTGCTGATTCAGGGCGATCAAGATCCCGACGTGGCTTTTCATCAACTCGTGGATCTCGTTCCGCGCCTGCAGCAGCAGCACGTTCGCTATCGACTGATCGTGCTGCCGGACGAAGCGCACACGTTCCTGCGCTGGAGCTCGTGGCTTCGGACCGATCAGGCGGCGGCGGCGTTTTTCCAACGGTATATCGGCGATGCAACGCGATAGGTGCTTCCCGCGTGATCGCGGCGCACCGATTCACCGAGCGTGCGCGCCGCGTGCGTTTCGCTTCCGGTGATCACGCGGCGCTCCTCCGCGTCATCGTAGCGCGCGTCGGGCGTATTGCGCAGGCGATCCTCGATACGCGGATCTTCGACCGCGTGATCGACTTCGTGCCCCAGACCGAGCGCCGGCGATTGCCGTCCGCCGCGCGTGGTGCGCAGCGCGCTGTACGGATCCCAGGCGATCTCGTCATTATTGGGATCGAAATGGTCGTCATTGCGGTGATTGATCGTGAGGTGAAAATGACGCCCCGGGTCATGTTCCAGCTTGGAGAAGAGCTTGGCCTCGACCGGGTCCCGCGAGAGGTATGCCTTGGCTTGCTCGTACAGCGCGTCGTCGGCGCGCGGGACGGCGAGCGTTCCGTAATGCACGTACATGCCTCTCCATCACGCGCAGGACGCCCGGTGTCAACCCCTGCCTCCAGGCGGAACCTCTTGACGGAGAGTGGTACGGTAGTAAGGCTCGACTGTGCCAAGCGCGCACCGTGCCATAGGTGCCGAACCGACTTGGTTGACCTAGGGAGCACCAGCTCCGGATACGACGAGAGGGCTTGGGCCTCGTGCCTGCCCGCAAAGCGCCCGGGCCGCACCCACCTGCGAGAACGCAGGTTCAGTTACCTCGCATTGGCAGACGCTACGCGCGGTTGAGTTCGAATTCATCGCGCGCGATCTTCCAGCGGAAGATCGCGTCGCGCATTTCGGTGGTCGTCGCGTCGCCGTCGCCGCGGTCGAGCACCGCGAAGCCGCGAAAGTCTTCCCACCCGCGCAGCCGTACCGGCTCCCGCGCGTCCCACCACAGCAGCACCGTTTTTGGGGCGAGCGCACTCGCATCGCTGGCGGCGTCGAAAACTGCCGGATCGAGCCCGTAGCGCAGCCAGGCGGAATCGGTCTCTTTGGTCACGCGTTTGCAGTCGTGTACGGTGGCCGCGAAGCTCCCAGGCGCGTTGCGCAGCGCCAACGTGACGTTTGCCGCTTTGGCCAGAGCGGCAGCAGCACCGAGTTTGTCGAGCTGTTCGCTCCAAGTGAGTGCGGTCTCGTTGCCGAGGCGTCCGCTCAGCACCGGCGCACCGAGCGCTCGTGCGCGTTCGATCGCGTCGTGCATCGTGACCTCACCGGCGACGAAAAACTCGTCGCTTGCCAGCGCAGCGATCGACAGCCCGAGATCGGTCGCAGCCTTCTTCAGCTGGGCGAGGTAGTCGTCGTCGATGCGCGGAAAATGCCGGTCGTCCAAGACCACGCCGTCGCATCCGATCTCACGCGCCGCGGCATCGAGAAACTCGAGCTGGGTGAGATCCCCGCTTCGGAAGGCTCGATCGAACGCACCGCTGCTGCACGCGAATTTCACGCATACCAGGTTTCAATCGACACGGTCTCGGTACATGTCGGCACCGAGGAAATGATGTTTAGGGCCGCCCCAGGGGAACGTTCAATGGGCAGGTGTGTTTATGCGGCCCATGGTCCGGGGGCCCCACGAAGTGGGGGGCGCGGAGGCTAGGCCGGAGCGCCTTTTGAGCAGTAGTGCTACAGGCCGCGCTTGAACAACTCGCTCCATGCGCATTGCATTGGGGGCCGATCACGCCGGATACGAATACAAAGACCGCATCGCGCAGATCTTGCGCGACGCCGGCCATACGATTCTGGATTACGGCACGCACGGTCCGACGCCGGTGGATTATCCGCAGTATGGCTACGCCGTTGGCGAGGCAGTCGCCAGCGGTCAAGCGGAGCGCGGCATCGTGGTGTGCGGATCGAGTTTGGGCATCTCGATCGCGGCGAACAAAGTGCCGGGCGTGCGCTGCGCGGTCGTGGCCGAGCCGTATTCGGCGGAACTCGCGCGCGGGCACAACGACGCCAACGTGCTCGCGCTCTCGGAGCGTCTGACCGGATGGGACATGATCGAACGCATCGTCGACGTTTTTCTGCACGCACCGTTCGAGGGCGATACGCCCGCGGGCGCGCGACACAAGCATCGCGTCGAGCAGCTCTTCGAATTCGGCGACGCGCAGCGCGAGCGCACCCTCGAAGCGATCGAGGCGGGCAAAGTGACGGGCGCCGCTACGCCGAAAGACCTGCTCTGAGAGGAACCTCATGGATATTCTGACCACGAGCACGCTCGAAGCCCAGGATCCGCAGCTCTACGCGGCGATCGCCGGCGAGGAACGCCGCCAAAAAGAAAACCTCGAGCTGATCGCATCGGAAAATTACGCCAGCCGCGCGGTGCGCGAAGCGATGGCATGCGTGATGACCAACAAGTATGCGGAAGGCTATCCGGGCAAGCGCTACTATGGTGGATGCGAGTGGGTCGACGTGGCCGAGAGTTTGGCGCTCGAACGTCTGCAGCAGCTCTTCGGCGCCGATCATGCCAACGTGCAGCCCCACGCCGGCGCGCAAGCCAACATGGCGGTGTTCATGGCGCAGTTGCAGCCCGGCGACACCGTGCTCGGCATGTCGCTCGCACACGGCGGCCATCTCACCCACGGCACCAAAGTCAGTTTCAGCGGCAAATTGTATAACGCGGTCGCATACGGCGTGCGCAAAGATACGGAGCTGATCGATTTCGAGGAAGTGCGCGCGCTGGCGCGCGAACACAAACCGAAGCTGATCATCGCCGGCGCGAGCGCGTATCCGCGCGTGATGGAGTACGCGCCGTTCCGCGAGATCGCCGACGAGGTCGGCGCCGCGCTGTTGGTCGACATGGCGCACATCGCGGGACTCGTCGCGGTGGATCTCCATCCCTCGCCGATTCCGTTCGCCGAATTCGTCACCTCGACGACGCACAAGACGCTGCGCGGTCCGCGCGGCGGCTTCGTGCTCTGCAAAGCAGCCTATGCGCAGGCGATCGACAAGAGCGTCTTTCCGGGCATTCAAGGCGGCCCGTTGATGCACACGATCGCGGCCAAAGCCGTCGCGTTCGGCGAAGCGCTGCAGCCCTCGTTCAAAACCTATCAACGCAATGTGATCGACAATGCGCGCGCGATGGCCGAGGAGTTCGTGCGCGGCGGTCTGCGCCTGGTCGCGGGCGGCACCGATACCCACTTGATGCTGGTCGACGTGTCGGTCAAAAACCTGACCGGACGTGCGGTCGAAGCGTACTTAGATCGAATCGGCATCACGGTCAACAAGAACGCGATCCCCTACGACCAGCAGAAGCCGGTGGTCGCAAGCGGTATCCGGATCGGAACCCCCGCCATCACCTCGCGCGGACTGGGGATCGAGGAATGTCGCGAGGTCGCGCGCATCATGGTCGACGCGTTGGCCGATATTGAGACCGAAGTCGCAATAGAACGGTTGCGCGGGCGGGTCCGCGACCTCACGTCGCGATTTGACGTGCCATAAGCAAGCAATAGCTCGCGTGCTTTCGCGGCTTTAACGCACGCGCTCTCAACGGACTCTCAGGTCACGGCGTATCGTGTCCATTAGGTGTTAATCGCTAACCATCGGGTCTCATCCTCACACGGTTCGATTTCGCCGGCGACCGAAGCCGTCTTCATTCATAGCGGCTGGCGTTCTGCCGGGACTTGGATTTGGAGTGAGTTTCGTTCCAAGGCTCACACGATGGCCTTCTATGAACCTTTGCACGAGCTGCTCCACGATATGACCGTCGACGGCATTCGAAAATCGGGACCGGCGAGCTGGGACTCGGGGCATCCTGCCGGCGCTCCGTACTTCGAGGAGTTCACGCCGCTCATCAAGCGGCGCGGCGTGACGCGCTACGATCGCGCTTTCGCATTCGATCGGTATTTTATCGAGCGCGACGCGCTCGAGCCGAAGCTTTTTGCCTATCTCTCCTCGTTGATCGAACTCGCGCGCAGGTCCAACAAGACCGCCGTCTTCAAATTTTGCCGTTCCCTTGGAAGGGTCGCGTGGATGCGCGCGCATTTCCCCCGTGCATTTCACCTGGGAATCGTGCGCGATCCGATCGCGCAGTGGAACTCGGCGCGGCGCCGGACGCAATCCGGAGACGTCTACTTTCTTGCCGCTCCGCTCGCGATTCTTGCTCGCAACCAAGCCGAACCCATGGTGGCGCTCACTGTCGCGCAATTTGGTCTCCGTCTTCCGTCGATTCGCGGCCGGGATTTCGAAAAGGTGCTTGCGCAGAGCGTCCGGTTCGTCGAGAGCGCGCCCGCTGCCGTGCTGTACAGGAGTTTCTTGGCGTTCTGGCTGGTCACTGCGTGCAAATCGCTCCCCTACACCGATGCCACGATCGATGCGGATGCGCTCGCCCGGTCCGCGCTCTACCGTAAGCAGATCGAGCGCACACTCGAGCCCTCCATCGGCCTCGAGGTAAACCTCGAACAGGCACGCACGCCGACGTCGAACGGCGTCGGCTTCGATTTGGAGGCCGGCGAGATCGAGATCGCGCACCGGCAAGCGGCCGGCGCGCTCACCGCGATTGCAGCGTCACTCGGGGCGCAGGCCTCCGGTTCGATCGGTACGGTTGCACGCAAGCTCTGGGCCGAGACTCAGCAAGAAGAACGCGCGATATAAAGCGCGAAACGCGGAGCCGTGGCGGTTTCGGTAGTCTGTTTCGATCTGTACGGCACCCTCTTCGACTTGGACGGATTGGAGCCGCTGGTACGCGAGTACACCCCAATGGCCGAAGCGATGTGCGAGGAATGGAGGCGTCGCCAACTGCAGCTCGCCGGCGTTGCAAATTCGAGCGGGCGCTACATGGACTTCGATCGGGTCACGCTCGTCGCACTTCATGAGATCGCGCCGCGCTTCCACCTCCGCCTTGCGCCGTCCGACCAGAAGCGCCTGATCGACGCGTGGGCTGCGTTGCCGGTCTTCGACGACGTGCTGCCGGCGCTCCAGACGATCACCACCCGTAAGCTGCCGATACTCGCCCTTACCAATGCGGTCGCGTCGACCGCGCGTAACGCGCTCGCGCACGCGGAAATCGCCGAGTATTTCCGCGACGTGCTTTCGGCTGACACGGTCAAGGTGTACAAGCCGAACGCGGCCGTCTACGGTCAAGTCACGACCAACGGCCTATATCCCGAAGACGTCCTCTTTTTCTCGTCCAACGACTGGGACGCGATGGGAGCGAGTCAAGCCGGGTTCCACAGCGTGTGGGTCAATCGGCGGGGCGCGCTGGCGGGCATGCGCAACGAGCGCACGATACCGGGACTCCACGCGGTCGAGAGCGTGCTCGACGAGCTCGGCGCCGGTATTCGCTAGCGCCGGTATGCGCTAACGAAGCTTGGCTTCGTCGATGCCGAGCGCGTCGACTGCAGCGGCGAGCGCCGCCAAGAGCGCGCAGGCAAACGCGACGCCGCGAAATCCGCTCTCGAATGCATGAATCGAGGCGCGCGCAATCGCAGGATCGCTGAAATGCGCGCCCCCGAGGCGGTCGCTCTGCGCTGCGGCGGCGAGACGCTGGTGCGCGGTCGCGTGAAGCGCGTCGAGCGAGCGATTCATCGAACGGTCGTAGAGCGCCGCGAGCAATACGGTGAGCGCAGCGATCGCAAGTAATCCGGCGATGCGCGAGACCGCGTTGTTGATGCCCGAGGCGATGCCGACGTCGCCCGCGTCGGCGGCGCCGATCATGGTCGTGGTGAGCGGCGCGACGGTAATACCCATACCGAGCCCGACGCCGAGCAAACCCGGCAGAAATCCGACTACGTAACCCTGCCGCGGTTCGAGCAGCGCCAGCAAAGCAAAACCGGCGGCGACGACCGACGGTCCGATCGTCAGCACGAGGCGCGGACCGAAGCGCCTCGCTAGCATGGCCCCCGCGCGCGAGAGCACAACCAGCGCCAGCGGCATCGGGAGCGTCGCGAACGCGGTTTGCAGCGCGGTGTAATGATGTGCTTGGATCATCGCAAAGGGAAGCTCGTAGAACAGCCCGCCGAGCGCGCCGTAAAGAAAGAGCGTTGCCAGGTTGATCGCACCAAAGGTACGCGAAGAGAAAATAGCGGGCGGCACGAGTGGTGCGCGCGCGCGACGTTCGCGTACGAGAAAGAGCCCCAGGAGCGCGACGCCGCCCGCGGCCGCGGCGTCGACACTCGGATTTCTCCACCCGCTTGAGCTTGCAACGATCAACGCGAACGTGATGCCGCCGAGCCCGAGCGTGCCGAGCAGCGCTCCGAGCAGGTCGAGTTCGCGCGGTGCATCGGGATTGCGGCTTTCGCTCACATGGCGCAGCGACGAGACGACGACCAGTGCGGCAAGCGGAACGGTGATCCAGAAGACCGAGCGCCAACCAAACGTGTCGATCAACGCGCCGCCGAGTGCGGGTCCGAGCGTAGAGGTCAGCGCGCTAAAGGCCGACCACGCGGCGATGGCGCGACCGCGGGCATCGCCCGAAAAATGATCTCCGAGGATCGCTAGGCTCGCCGGCGCAAGCAGCATGCCGCCCAATCCTTGTATCGTCCGCGCAACGAGCATCGATGGAATAGACCACGCGAACGCACAGCCGATCGAGCTGCACGCGAAGAGCGCTGCGCCCAAAATGAAAATGCGCTTACGGCCGTAGCGATCGGCGAGTGCGCCGCCCAGCAGCATCAACGATCCGAGAACAAGCGTATAAAGTTCGACGATCCACGCGACGTTGCCGGCGGACGTGTGAAATTCGCGCTGGATTTCCGGCAACGCGAGTGCAACGACCGAACCGTCGATGAACACGAGGCTCGAGCCGACGATCGTCGCGAGCAACACCCAGGTATCGCGTGCGCGCATACGAAACCGAGTTGCATGCCAGGGAGCTCCACCCTCCACGTCGTCGATCACCCGGCCGTCGCCGATCGTCTCGCCCGTCTCCGCGATCGCTCGACCGCGACGCCCGTCTTCCGAAAGCTGATCGAAGAGCTGGGCGCGTTTCTCGCCTATGAGGCGACCCGTTCGCTTCCGCTGCGCGAGGAACGCATCACCACACCGTTGATCGAGACGACCGCGCAGCGCATCGCGACGCGCCCCGTCGTCGCTCCGGTATTGCGCGCGGGGCTGGGACTGTTGCCCGGCTTTCTCGATGTGATCGACGACGCGGTCGTGGCGCATTTGGGTTTTTATCGCGACCCCGAGTCGTTGCGTCCGGTGCCCTACTACGCGAACATGCCGCCGGAGCTGGGCGATCGTCACGTCTTCGTTCTCGATCCGATGCTCGCCACCGGAAACTCGGGCGTCGCCGCACTCGATGCGTTGGCCGAACGCGGTGCGCGCGCGATGACGTTTGTCTGCGTCATCGCCGCACCCGAAGGCGTGCGGCGCGTGCACGCCGCGCATCCGCAGGCGGTCATCGTGGCGGCCGCGCTCGACGCGGGGCTGAACGATCACGCCTATATCGTGCCGGGTCTGGGCGATGCCGGCGATCGGATGTTCGGCAGCCTCACCTCGGTGCCGGCCGCGATGCGGGTGCGAACGCCGTGAACCTGCGTCCCGGCTGGGACGAGTATTTCATGCAGATCGCGCGCACGGTCGCGACCCGGGCAACCTGCCCGCGCGCGTCGGTCGGAGCGGTGCTGGTGCGCGAGCATCGCATTCTAACGACCGGCTACAACGGAGCGCCGCGCGGCGTGCCGCATTGCACGCAAGCGGGTTGCATCGTCGTGAACGACCACTGCCAGCGCGCGACACACGCCGAAGCCAATGCCATCGTGCAGGGCGCGCTTCACGGCGTCTCACTCCAGGGCGCGACCGCGTATTGTACGCACCAGCCGTGCGTGAGCTGCTCGAAATTGTTGATCAGCGCGGGCATCGTCAAGATCGTCTACGATGAAGCCTACCCGGATCCGGTCGCAATCGAACTGCTCGATGAAGCCGAGGTCGCGCTGGTCCCGTACGCTTCGCTCGAGAGCGCGCGCTCGTGACCGCCGCGCTGATCTACTTCATCACCTTCGCCGTCGCTGCAGTCGTCGTTGCCGCGACGACGCCGCTGGTGATTCGCCTCGCGACCCATCTGGAGATCGTCGACGGAACGGAAGCCGAGCGGCGCATGCATGCGGTGCCTCCGCCGCGTACGGGCGGTATCGCGGTCTTTTTCGGGTTCACCTTTGCGCTTTTCGTCGTCCTGGGTTTCGCCCTCAGTTCACCGTACGCGCTCTATCCGTCGGTCGCCCATCTGGGCGTGCACCAGAAGGTCAACGCGATCGCCGATCAATTCGACGCGGTGCACCGCCTCGTCGGTCTGCTCTTCGGCAGCATGCTGATCCTGGCCGTCGGGCTGTGGGACGACATCATGCAGATGCGGCCGCGGAACAAATTCTTCGCGCAGATCGTCGTCGCGCTGATCTCGATGCTCTACGGCTTCATCATCCCCGGCATCACGAATCCGTTCGACCACAACATGCACACCAACTGGATCGACTTTCCGATCTGGGTTTCGATTCCGCTCACGCTTTTCTGGTACGTCGCCATGATGAACGCGATCAACTTCATCGACGGGCTCGACGGCTTGCTCCCGGGGTTTACGCTGATCTCGACGCTCTTTCTCTTCGCGATCTCGGTCGTGCACGCGAACCCGGTGGTCGCGCTGGTCGTCATCGCGCTCGCCGGCGCCTCGCTCGGCTTTCTGCCCTACAATTTCAATCCGGCGAAGATCATCTTGGGCGATTCCGGCTCGCTCTTCATCGGGTACGTCTTCGCTACGGTTTCGATCATCGGCGCGAGCAAGACCGCGATCGCGATTTCCATCGTCGTGCCGCTGGTCGTATTGGCCCTCCCGATCCTCGACACGGCAGCCGTGATCATCCGGCGCGCGCGCGCAGGCAAAAGCATAACCGAAGCCGATCGCGGGCACTTCCACCACCAGCTGATCTTTCGCTTCGGGCTCAACGTGCGCCAGGCCGTGCTGCTGATCTACGCCGTCTGTTTCGTGCTCGGGTTCGTCGCGCTCGCGCTCTCGGGCGAGTTCACTCACGTCTTCCGTCATTCACTGTAGATGAGCGAAAAGAAATTGCGCGTGATGACCGTGTTCGGTACGCGACCCGACACGATCAAGATGGCTCCGGTCGTGCACGCGCTGCGCGCGCACGAGCAAATCGACGATCTCGTGTGCGTGACGGCGCAGCACCGCAAGATGCTCGACGATCTGCTCGATCTCTTCGCGATTCGGCCGCAGTTCGATCTGGATATCATGACCGACGACCAAACGCTGACCCAGATCACGACGCGCGTGCTCGAGGGGATGGAACCGGTTTTGCAGGAAGCGCGGCCCGACGTCGTGCTGGTGCACGGCGACACGACGACCAGTACCACCGCCGCGCTGGCCGCGTTCTACCAGCAGATTCCCGTCGGCCACGTCGAGGCGGGTCTGCGCACCAACGACCGCTGGCTGCCTTTCCCCGAAGAGATGAACCGCCGTTTGACCGGCACGATCGCGTCGTACCACTTCGCACCGACGGCGCTGGCGCGCGAACATCTGCTGCGCGAAAGCGTCAGCCCGGATGACATCATCGTCACCGGCAACACGGTGATCGACGCCTTCCTCGAAACCGCGCGGCGCGACGATCTGCCGGTGCCGCCGCGCTTGGACGAACTCGATCCGGCGCGTGCGGTGGTGCTCGTCACCGCTCACCGCCGCGAGAACCATCCCTACATGCGCGAAATGTGCGAAGCCTTGCGTGAGATCGCCCTGTTGCCCTCTCACCCGCAGATCTATTGGCCGGTGCATCCCTCGCCGCGCGTGCGGCCGGTCGCGTTCGAGGTGCTGGGCGGCGTGCCGGGCGTCGTGCTGGTCGAACCGATCGATTACGCGGCGATGGTGGCTGCCGTCAAAGCCGCGACGTTCGTGCTCACCGATTCGGGCGGATTACAAGAGGAAGCGCCGACGATCGGCAAGCCGGTGTTGGTGATGCGCGAGGAGACCGAGCGCCCCGAAGGACTGGAAGCCGGAACGCTCGAGCTGGTCGGGCACGACCGCGCCGCGATCGTCGCCGCTGCGCGCCGCCTGCTCACCGATCCCGCCGCTTATGCGCGCATGGCACGCGCGGTCAATCCGTACGGTGATGCGCACGCCGCGCCGCGCATCGTGCAGTGGCTGCTCGCGCGTCTGCGTGGCGCCGCTTATCCCGACGCCTTCGACGTCGCGCGCGCGTAGCGTCCTTCGAACCGTTCCTCGATTTCTTCGAGCGTGCGGCCCTTGGTTTCGGGTAGGAAAAATGCTGCGGTGATGAAGTAGACGACCGTGCAAGCGGCAAAGACGAAGAACATGCTCGCATAGCCATGCCGCGCGACGGTCGGCAAGAAGATCGCAGCGATCGTCGTCGATGTCGCTTGGTTGAGCACGAGCGCGATGCTCATGCCGTTCGAGCGAATGCGCGTCGGCATCAGTTCGGAGAGCGCAAGCCAGACGACGACGCCCGGACCCACCGCGAAGAACGCCATAAAAAGATAGAGGGTGAGCGCAACGAGCCATCCGTTGCTCGCGGGCGGCACCGGCGTGATATATGCCGAGATGATGCGCAACGGCGCCGAACGCGCGGCTTCGATATTGCCGAATGGACTGCTCGCCGAGCCCGAGAGGATAGCCTCGATCCGATTGGCCGGAACGTTGCGCCTGATCTCGATCGGCGTTGTAACCTCATCGGATCGCACCGCATTCGTCACCGAACTGAAATCGCCGTAGGCGTACCCGATGACGAGCGACTCTGCGCCGCCGTTCGCCGCCGCACCCACCGAGGTCAGCAGTCTGTTTGCCGTCGCTCGATCGAAGCGGAGCGTGAGCGTCTGGTCGGGCTTGACCATGCGGGCAACGGCTGCCGTGACATCGACGTGACGCGCCTCCGTTCGGTGAAAGAGTACGCCGGTTGCGAGCAAGGAAAGAATGATCCCGGCGCTGCCGACGGTCAGCAAAATCTTTCGGCCGACGCGGTCGACGAGCAGCACGGCCACGATCGTCAGGAGTAAGTTGACGAAATTGAAGAGCAGGCTGCCGACGTGCGCCCAATAGTCGTTCAACCCCGCCTGCAGCAGGATCGTCGTGTTGTAGGGAATGATCGAGTTGATTCCGGTGAGCTGGTTGCAGGTCAGGATGACGCACGCCAGCAGAAACGGGATCACGTATTTGCGCTGCAGCAGCGTACCGTGCTCGCGCGGCGCGCGATCCTTGAGCGGACCCTGAGCGCGAATCGCAAGCCAGCGCGGCGATTCGGCGAGCGCGAGCGTGCCGAACGTGAAGAGCAGCCCGAACGGAAACGAGATCCAGAACGTGCTGCGCCAGGCGTGATCTTTGAAGGCGAAGATCGTCGCGGCGCTCGCGCTCGTCGCGATCCCTGCGAGCTCGTGACTGAAGTAGAGCGCGATGAGGCTGGAGAGCACGATCCCGACGACCAGCAGCAGTTGAAAGAGCCCGGTTCCCTTACCGCGATCCTTCTCGTTCAAGCACTCCGCGAGATAGAGGGGGACGACGACACCGATCAGCCCGCCGCTGATGCCTTGCAAAAGCCGTCCCCCCACCAGCGCGTCGAAGCCATGCGCGAGCGCGATCAACGGAACGCTGACGCAAAAGAGCGCACCGGTCGCGGTCATCAACCACTTCCGGCCGATCCAATCGGCCAGCGCGCCGGCGAAGAGCGTCGAGAACACGGTGCCGAGCAAGACAGCCGCGACCACGATCGAAAGCTGGGCCGGTGAAAACCCGGTGGTAGCGGTCAGATACGGGAGCACGCCCCCGATGATCCCGACGTCGATCCCGTAGAGCAGCCCACCCAGGCCGGCCACGATCAGAAGGAAGCCGTTGTAGACGCGCGGCGACATCGGAGAGAGTTGTACGCGCTGCGGGCGAAAGGACCCGTCACTCATGCGAAGTGCCCTCACCGCCGGCTCCACCTTCGCCGCTGCCGTCCTGCTCGGGTTCGGAGGCGGGCTTGCGCTCGCTCACCGCACCGGCATCGCGCTTTGGGCGATTGCCGGGCTTTTCGTCGGGGTCGCGGTTGGCGGGGCCGTTGCGATGCGCGCCTTACTGCAGGCGGGAAAATAGAGGAAGATGACGTACGTAGGTCTCGCTCGCGCGATCCTTTTTGCGTCTCTTGCGGTAGCCGTAGGCCTGGCCTGCGGCTATCTGAACCTCCGGCTTCTTAGCGCCGCGGGAGAGCGGCTGGTCGAGTCGGGCTCTTCGAAGTCCTTCGTCTTAAGTAGTTTGTCGCGAGTGGGGGCCTTCGCTATAGTCGCGGTGGCATTTGCGGCGGCCGGCCCCTGGTGGTGCTGCCTTTTGTATATTGCCGGTCTTTTGATACCCATGGCGCTCTACGCCGCCCGCGTGGTGCGCGGTACTAAAAGTTAGAGAGTAGTAACGAGACTTTGCACGAGCAAATCGGTCAACACGCGGTGTGGCAGCTCTTCCCCGGAACCCTCTTCGGCATTGCCTGGGGTCGGGTCCACATCGACACGGTCTTGACCACCTGGATCGTCATGGCGATGACTCTTCCGCTCTTTGCATGGATGGGCGCGTCGTACCGTTCGGCCTTCGTCAACAAGCGCCAGACGTTCGTCGAGGGCGTGATCAATTATTTCGCCGATCTCGCCCACGGATCGATGGGCAAGCGAGCCGAGCCGTTCGTGCCGTTCTTCGTTGCGCTCGTCATCTTCATTTTTCTGTTGAACGAGTTTGGCGCGTTTCCATTCAAGGAGCCGCTCGAGCTGGCATTCGGCGGTTCGCCGACTGCCGACCTGAGCACGGCCGCCGCCCTGGCCGTGCTGGTCTTCATCATGATTCAATTCAGCGGCATTCGGCGCCAGGGGTTGGGTTTCTACAAGCACCTCGCCCAGCCGTTTTCGTACATGGTGCCGCTCAATCTCTTCGAAGAGTTCATCCGGCCGCTTACGCTCGCGCTTCGTCTGTTTTTCAACATCTTCATCGGAGAGCTGTTGCTCTTCGTGGTCGTGCAGATCATCACCGCGCACGTGAAGATCGGCTTCTTCAATCTCTCGCTCGCTGCGGCGATTGGACCGCTCTTCATCGAGATCTTCAACTTCCTAATCGGTTTGCTGCAAGCGTTCGTTTTTGCCTTGCTGTCGGTCGTTTATCTCTCTCTTGCGCTCGCCGACGAGCACTGATTTCCAAGAAAGGACATTACGTTGAGCCCTGAAGTCATTATCGCATCGGTCTCCCTGCTCGCCTTCGCGATCATCACCGCCGGCTTCGCCCTCGGAACGACGATCGGTGACGGTGTGGTCAGTTCGCGGGCGGTCGAAGCGATCGCGCGCCAACCCGAAGCGCGCGGCAACATCATGCAGTTCCTGATCATCGGCGTCGGATTCGTCGAAGGGAACGCCTTCATCGCACTGGGCTTGGGCCTCTTCATCCTCTTTGCTCCGACCGCGCTTCCGCTCGTCGGCAAGGCGCTGGCAGGCCACTAGCGAGCGAACCTAAAGCCGATGTTTCTCTCGATCAACGGAACGTTTTTAGTCCAAATCGTCAATTTCGTCGTATTTTACGCGATCTTGAACGTGGTCTTTTTGCGTCCCGTGCAGCGAGCGATCGCGAAACGGCGTGAGTACATCGAGAGCCTCACCCAGGACTACGATGCGGCGCAGGCGCAAGCGGCGCAACTGCGCGCCGATGCCGAGCACGTTCGTGCAGAAGCCCGGCGCGAGGCCGATCACGTTCTCGCCGCGGCGCGCAACGAAGGGGGTAACGAGGCGGCGAAAATCGCTAGCGAGTATATGCAGCGCGTGCGCACGATCGTCGAGGACGCGCATCGCACCGTAGCCGGCGAAGTGGAAGCGCTTCGGCCGCGCGAGGGCTCCCTCGCCGAAGAGCTGGCGCAAAGCATCGTCGCGCGCGTAGTGCCGGAGCTGACCGCGTGAATTACGACGCAATCGCCTTCTGGAGCCAAATCGCGGGCTTCGTGCTGTTTGTCGCGCTCTTCATCTGGGTCGTTTCCAAGTGGATCACGCCGGCCGTGAGCCGGGCACAGCGTGCGAGTAACGAGCGCATCGCCCAGGCGGAACGTCATCGCGACGATATGCGCGCGGCGGTTGAGTCGCTGCGGCATGAGATGGAAGGCGCCAAGCGCGACGCCGCCATGATTCTCGAACGGGCGAAGGAGCGCGCGCGGCGCGAGCACGACGAGATCATCGCCGAAGCCCGCGAGGAAGGCGAGCTCGCGGTGCGCAATGCGAACGGGGAACTCGCGCGGGCGCGCATGGCGGCGCGCGAACAACTGCACCACGATTTGGCGGCGAAGGCGCTAGAAATCGCACGAGCGACGGTATCCAGGCGCGTCGACGCGCGCGGGAACGCACTGCTGTTGCAAGAGTTCGTTGAGTCGCTCCATGGCCAATGAAACGCTGGCGCGCCGCTACGCAACCGCGGTGTTCGCGCTGGCCTCCGACGCCGGATCGGTCGAACAGGTCGGTCCGGAACTGGAGATGATCCTGCGCATGATCCATAGCGATCCGGCGATCCTTCAATATTTCGTCTCGCCGGTCGTCAATCGCACGGAAAAAGAGCAAACGCTGCTCGAATCGCTGCGCGGGAAAGTGGGCGATATTCCGCTGCACACGCTGCTCCTGCTGGTACGTAAGCGTCGCGAGACGCTGCTGGAAGAGCTCGTGACCGAGTACCGGAAGATCGCGCGCTCCGCTCGGGGTGTCGAACCGCTCGTCGTGACGACCGCGCGCAAGCTCGACGACGGTGAGGTTCGCACGCTGGTCGAACAATTCGAGCGAGCCTACGGAAAGAAATTCGAAGCCAGCGTCACGGTCGACCCGTCGCTGATCGGCGGCGTGCGCATCGCGATGGGCGATCGCGTGGTCGACGGCACGGTCTCCGGCCGCCTGGAAGAACTCACGAGGACACTTTTTGGGGCCGGTAACCAACGTGCCGGCGCCCTCGGGGAATGAGATGCTAGCCAAAACGAAGAGCGCCCTCGCAGTTGGGGGCCCCGCTTCAGCGGGGGGCGCGGAGATTGGATCGGAGCGCCTTTTAAAATGATAAACGCAGACGAAATCGCCGGTATTCTCAAGCAGCAGATCGCGAGCTTCAAGACCGGCGTTCAGGAAGACGAAGTCGGCACCGTAATCGAGGTCGGCGCAAACCTGGCGCGCGTCTACGGTCTGCGCGGCGTTCGCGCGTCCGAACTGGTCGAGTTCAGCGGCGGCCTGCAAGGCGTCGCGCTGAACTTGGAAGAGGACAACGTCGGCGTCGTGCTCATGGGCGAGGACGAGAACGTGAAAGAGGGCGATACGGCGCGCCGCACCGGTCGCATCGCCTCGGTTCCCGTCGGCGAAGCGCTGCTCGGACGCGTGGTCAACCCGCTCGGAACGCCGATTGACGGCAAGGGGCCGGTCGAGACGAAAAAATACCGCACGATCGAAAACGTCGCGCCCGGAGTCGTGCAGCGTCAGGCCGTCAAGCAATCGCTGCCGACCGGTATTCGTGCGATCGACGCGCTGATTCCGATCGGCAAGGGTCAGCGCGAACTGATCATCGGCGACCGTTCGACCGGCAAAACCGCGATCGCCGTCGACACGATCATCAACCAAAAGGGCAAGAACGTCTTCTGCATCTACGTTGCGATCGGCCAGAAAAATTCGACCGTCGCGGCGCTCGCGCAAGTGCTCGAACAACGCGGCGCGCTGGACTACACAACGATCGTCGCGGTGAGCCCGTCGGAAGCGGCGGCACTGCGCTGGATCGCACCGTTCGCCGGCTGCGCGATGGGCGAAGAGTTGATGTATGCCGGCAAAGACGTGTTGATCATCTATGACGATCTCACCAAGCATGCGCAGTCCTACCGCGAGATGTCGCTCTTGCTGCGCCGTCCGCCGGGTCGTGAAGCGTACCCGGGCGACGTCTTCTACCTGCACTCGCGACTACTCGAGCGCGCCGCGAAGCTCTCCGATGACCTCGGCGCTGGGTCGATGACGGCATTGCCGATCATCGAAACGCAAGCCGGCGACTTCTCCGCGTACATCCCGACCAACGTGATCTCGATCACCGATGGCCAAATCTATCTCACGCCAGAGCTCTTCTTCCAAGGCATCCGCCCGGCCGTGAACGTCGGCCTGTCGGTCTCACGTGTCGGCGGATCCGCCCAAACCAAGGCGATGAAGAGCGTCGCGGGACAGCTCAAACTCGAGCTGGCCCAATATCGCGACCTCGCCGCTTTCGCTAAGCTCGCCAGCGACCTCGACAAATCGACGCAGATGCAGTTGATGCGCGGCGAGAAACTCACGGAACTGCTCAAGCAGCCGCAGTACCAACCGATGGCGATGGAAGATCAAGTCGCAGTCTTGTATGGCGCGAACAGCGGCGCGGTAAACGACGTGCCGACCAATCGTCTGCAAGACTGGGCCACGGGCTTCGTCTATTTTCTCCATCAGAAGTACGCGGTCGTCCCCGAAGCGATCGCTTCGAGCGGGCAGCTTTCCGACGAGACGAAGCAGAAGCTCAACGAAGCACTGACGGAGTTCAATAAGAGTTTCTAATGCTTGGCTATCGACTCGAGACCCAAGGCGCATGGATGCGCCGTGTCATCCTGAGCGAAGCCCGGAGGGCGTAGTCGAAGGATGCCGACGGTCAAGGCGCTTCGCGAGCGCATTCGTTCGCTGAAGAATACGCAGCAGATCACCAAGGCGATGAAACAAGTCGCCGCGGCCAAGATTCGCCGTGCGGAGCAAGCGCAAAAGGAGGCGCGCCCGTACGCCGACACGCTGGCGGAGATGCTGCACGATTTGATGGCTGCCGTGGCCTCGATCGATCATCCGTTCATGAAACCGGGAACCGAGGGCGCACCAGCCGGCGTGATTCTGATGACCGCCGACAAGGGGTTGGCCGGCGCGTTCAATTCAAACGTGATTCGCGCAGGCGAGATCTTCGCGCGCGAACGTAAGAACGTCGCCTGGTATACGGTCGGAATCAAAGCGCGCAACGCCGTTCGCCGGATGGGTAAGCCCGATCATCCGACATGGGCGATCAACGCGCCCTCGAAACTCGAGGTGGCGCGGGAGGTCGCGCAACGCGTGACCGACGATTTCGTCAACGGCAAGGTCTCCGAGATCGTGCTGATCAGCTCGAAGCTGATCTCGATGCTGTCGCAAAAGCCCGAGACGCGCCGGCTCGTGCCGATCATGCGCTCGTCCTTCGAGGCCTCGCTTGGTGGTGCACCTCAGGATGACGGAGGCGATGACGAGAAGGGGCCGAAGGGCGCGGTGGAATTCGCGCCGTCGCCCGAGTTCGTGCTCTCGCGCCTGCTGCCGAAATATCTCGAGTTCACCATCTTCTCGGCGATTCTCGAAACGGACGCCGCCTTCTTCGCCGCGCAGTTGCTGGCGATGAACAACGCAACCGACAACGCGGGCAAGTTGATCGATTCGCTCACCATTCAAATGAACAACGCGCGCCAAGCCGCGATCACCAAAGAACTGCTCGAAATCGTTGGTGGGGCAGAGGCGTTGGTTAATGGGTAAATTGGGGCCCCGTGTCGCGAAGTCGACACGGGGGCGCGCAGCAGCGTTTCCGGCGCGGAGTGCCGGAAGTGCTGCGGAGCGCCAAAGCACCGCGCAACGTGCGGTGCGCACTTTAAAAGGGAAAAGAGATGGCTGCCACCGGTAAAGTCGCACAAGTTCTCGGAAACGTCGTGGACGTCGAGTTCACGCCGGAAACGCTCCCAAAGATCAACGACGCGCTGACCACGCGGGTCAACGACGAGTCGCAGGCGGGAAGCAACGGTCAAGCTTCGACTGCCGGCGTCGAGCTGGGTGGAACGGCGATGCAAACGCGCGACCTCGTGCTCGAAGTGCAGGACGAACTTGGCAACGACCAAGTCCGGTGCCTGGCGTTGGGATCGACCGACGGCCTGCGGCGCGGCGACCCGGTAACCAATACCGGCGGCCCGATCAAAGTGCCGGTGGGTGAGGGCACGCTGGGACGCATCTTCAACGTGCTCGGCCAGACGATCGATTCGAACGAGCCGATCAAAGCCGCGGCGGAATGGCCGATCCATCGTCCGGCGCCCGACTTCAAGTCGCAGGATCCCACGCCGAAGCTCTTCGAGACCGGCATCAAAGTCATCGATTTGATGGCGCCGTACACGCGCGGCGGAAAAATCGGACTCTTCGGCGGCGCGGGCGTCGGCAAGACCGTGCTGATTCAAGAGTTGATTCGCAACATCGCCAACGTGCACAAGGGCTTCTCGGTCTTCACCGGCGTCGGCGAGCGCACGCGTGAAGGCAACGATCTCTGGCTCGAGATGAAAGAATCGGGCGTGCTCGCTCAGACGACGCTCGTCTTCGGGCAGATGGACGAGCCGCCGGGCGTGCGTTTCCGCGTCGCGCAAACCGGCGTGACGATGGCCGAGTATTTCCGCGATGAAGCCGGCGCCGACGTGCTGCTCTTCATGGACAACATCTTCCGCTATCTGCAGGCCGGCTCCGAAGTCTCGGCGTTGATGGGCCGCATGCCCTCGGCGGTCGGGTATCAGCCGACGCTCTCGACCGACATGGGCGTGCTCGAAGAGCGCATCACCTCGACCAACAAAGGGTCGATCACCTCGGTGCAGGCCGTCTACGTGCCGGCCGACGATTACACCGATCCGGCCGTCGCGGTCACGTTCGCGCATTTGGACGCGACCACCGCGCTGTCGCGCCCGATCTCGGAACTGGGCATCTATCCGGCGGTCGATCCGCTCGCCTCGACCTCGCGCATTCTCGATCCGCAGATCGTCGGCGAGGAGCACTACAAGGTGGCGACCGGCGTGCAAGAGACGCTGCAGCGGTACCGCGACCTGCAAGACATCATCGCGATTCTGGGGATCGAGGAGCTCTCCGAAGACGACAAGATCGTCGTCGGTCGGGCTCGGCGCATGCAGCGGATGTTCTCGCAGCCCTTTTTCGTGGCCGAGCAATTCACCGGGACACCCGGCAAATACGTCAAGATCGGCGATACGATCGCGTCGTTCCGCGAAATCCTCGACGGCAAGGTGGATAATCTGCCGGAGCAGGCGTTCTTCTACAAGGGCGGCATCGACGAGGTCAAGGACGCGGCCGAAAAGCTCGGCGCCACAGCCTAGATACATGGCCTCCACTATCCCGTTCAAGCTGATCACACCGACGAAAGTTGTCTTCGCCGGCGACGCGGAGCTGGTGATCGCGGTGACGACCGAAGGGGAAGAGGGCATCCTGCCCCGCCACGCCCCGTTCTTGGCCGCGCTCAAACCCGGCGTGGTGCGGGCCAACGTCGTGGTCGAGGGTAAGCCGCAGCGGCTCGAGCACGCGACGCGCGAGGGCTTCATGCAAGCGCTGCCCGACCGCGTCACGATCCTCGTCGACGAGGCGGTCGGTTTCGACGACGTCGACGTGGCGAAGACCCGCGACGAACTCGCGCACGCGACGAACCAATCGGCGATCGACTTTGCCAACGCAAAGCTCAGGCTCACCGGGCACTAGATTTAAAGGCGCTCCGGCCGAGCCTCCGCGCCCCCCACTTCGTGGGGCCCCAGACCACGGGGCGCGTAAACGTGTTGGGAAGGCCGTGATTCCCCTAGGGCGCCCCTAATAATCATGCAGCCGTTGCAAACATGTTCCGGGACCACATTTAGCGAATCGATTTCGTAATGCTCGATCGCTTAGAGACCACGTTGCGGGTGCGCGGCGGCGTCCGCTTGGAGGGTTCGGTCGCAACGCATGGCGCGAAGAACGCGGCGCTGCCGATCATGGCTGCCTCCATTCTCGCCAAGGGTAAGGTGACGCTCCATCGCGTACCGCGCATCACCGATGTCTCGGTGATGTGGTCGCTGCTCGAAGCACTCGGCGCGCGCATTCGCTACGAAGGCGACAACACGGTGACGATCGACGCGAGCAACGTCGCGTCATACCGCGCGCCGTACGCGTTGGTGCGCAAACTCGCTGCGTCGTTCGATATCGTCGGGCCGCTGCTCGGACGGTTTGGCAAAGCCGAAGTCCCGCTTCCCGGTGGCTGCATCCTCGGAACGCGCGCCACCGATCTGCACGAGCAAGCGTTCCTCGCGCTCGGATGCGACGTGCGCAACGCGCACGGCTATCTGATCGCCGAATCCAAACAGAAGCGGCTCAAAGGTGCGCCGATCGAATTCCGCATGCCCAGTGTCGGCGCGACCAAGAACGCGATGCTCGCGTCCGTGCTCGCGCAGGGAACGACGACGCTCAAGAACGTTGCCATGGAGCCCGAGGTCGTCGACCTCGGCAACTTCCTCAATAAGGCCGGCGCCAAGATCGAAGGGCTCGGAACCGACACGTTCGTGATCGAGGGCGTGCGCGAACTGCATGGCGTGGAATACGAAATCATTCCCGATCGCATCGTGACCGGCACGTTGTTGCTCGCGGGCGCGGTGACGCGCGGGGACGTCACGGTGACCGGCTGCCGCCCCGACCATTTGGAAGCGTTCATGATGAAGCTGCAGGAATGCGGCGTGGATCTCACCTTCGGTGAGGATTGGATTCGCGTCGACGGCAGCCCCGTCACCGGCGGTACGGAAATTCTCACCGCGCCATATCCCGGCTTTCCGACCGATCTGCAGCCGCAGATGATCTCGTTCCTCACCACCGTTCCGGGAACCAGCGTCGTCGAAGAATCGATCTTCAACGCGCGTTTCTCGTACGTGAACGAGCTTGCGCGCATGGGCGCCGACGTCCGCGTTTCGATGGAGAGCAATACGGCGGTCGTCAAGGGTGCCGCGCAACTTTCCGGCGCGCCGGTCGAAGCGCCCGACATACGTGCGGGCGCCGCGCTGGTGATCGCCGGCCTCGCGGCCGCCGGTGAAACGGAGATCATCGGCCTCGAATACATCGACCGCGGGTACGAGCGACTGGAGGAATTGCTCGGCACGCTCGGCGGACAGGTGCAGCGAAGTAGCGGTATCACACCGCTGAGCGAACCGGCCGGCATCTTCGAAACGCGCGAATATCCGCGCGTCGGCTCCGCTGCGGGATAGAATCGTCACCCCTCACTCATAGACTCTGGAGTTATTGGTTTGGATATCGGGATCGATCTTGGCACAGCCAACGTGCTCGTGCATGTCAAGGGCAAGGGCATCGTGCTGCGTGAACCGTCCGTCGTTGCGAAAGACATGAACACCGGCCGTGTGCTCGCCGTCGGCGAGGAAGCGCGGCAAATGCTCGGCAAAACGCCGGCTCACATTCAGGCAATCCGGCCGCTTCGCGACGGCGTCATCGCGGATTTCGAAGTGACCGAAGCGATGCTCTCGTATTTCATCAAGAAGGTGATGAAGGATCGTTCGTGGTGGTCCACGATCGTCAAGCCCAAACCGCACGTGATCATCTGTGTGCCGGCCGAGATCACCAGCGTCGAAGAGCGCGCCGTCAAAGACGCCGCCAAGCTGGCCGGCGCGCGCAACGTCGATATCATCGAGGAACCGATGGCCGCGGCCATCGGCGCCGGCCTGCCGATCGACGGGCCTTCGGGCTCGATGGTCGTCGACATCGGCGGCGGCACGACCGACGTCGCGGTCATCTCGCTCGGTGGGGTCGTGGTTTCGCAGTCGCTGCGCGTGGCGGGCAATAAACTCGACGACGCGATCGTGCGTTACATCCGGCGCGTCTACAACCTGATGATCGGCGAGCGCACGGCCGAGGAGATCAAGATCAAGATCGGTTCCGCCTACAAGCTCGAGCAAGAGCTGGCGATGGAAATTCGCGGACGCGACTTGATCAACGGCCTACCGAAGACGGTGAAGATCACGAGCGAAGAAATTCGGGAGGCGCTCTCGGAACCGGTCGGTGCGATCGTCGAAGCGGTAAAAGCGGTGCTCGAAAAGACGCCGCCGGAGCTGGCCGCGGATATCATCGACCGCGGGGTGATTCTCACCGGCGGCGGCGCGTTGCTGCGCGGTTTGGACAAATTGCTTTCGGAAGTCACCGGCGTTCCCGCGATCGTTGCCGACGATCCGCTTTCGTGCGTAGCGATCGGAACCGGAATGAGCATTCACATCTAAAATGATGACTCTAGACGCGCGCGTCGAGCCGCTCGAGCGCGTTGTCGACGAATGCGCCCGGGTGATCTTTGCCGGCGGTGCGATCGTGCTTCCGAACGATACGAGTTATTGTCTGGCGTGCGATCCATATCGCTGCGGCGTCGCGACCGAACCGCTTGAACTGCTGATCGCAAGTCCGGCAGAGTTCTTGGAATACGCGCGCAGCAACCCGCTCGCACTTCTAGCGTCCAAGCGATTGTTGCCGGGACCCGTGACGTTGATCATCAGCAAGCCGGCGTTTCTCGCGCCGGACGTAGCGCCTGGAGCGGCGACGATCGGCGTGCGTGTTCCCGACGAACCGGTGGCCCGTGCGATCTTGGAACGGGCTGGGCCGCTTGCGGCCGTTGCGGTCACGAACGGCGCTGCGGAGCGTGCGGACTTGACGGTCGAGAATGGTCCCACGCGCTACGAGCGCGAAGCAACGGTCGTGGATTTGACTGGACGGCATGCCCGAATCGTGCGCGAAGGCGCGCTCGAACCCGAACGCCTCGCCGGACTGCTGCGGTGATGCGGATCTCGCTGGTGTGTTTCGTGGCCGTCGTGCTGATCGCGGCCACGCCGCGGCCCGCCCCGAGCCCGTCGCCCACGCCGGGGTCGAACGGCGCCGACACGTTTCAGGTCGGCGTGTGGACCGTGCACGCAGCGCTGCTCGACGCCAACTTCAAGACCGGTGATTTCAGTACTCCGCAGCAGGTGATGATGACGCGCGGCGGCGGCGACATCACGGCGGATCGCGCGAGCGGGAACTATAAGACCAAGGACGCGACACTCTACGGTCATGTGGTCATGCACGATACCGAGGGCAACTTCGCGGGACTTTCCAGCACCAAGCCGGCGAAATCGCACGGCCCGGCAACGCTCACGGCGGATCAAGTGCACATCGACGGCGTCGGCAAGATCTACACGGCGACCGGAAACGTGCATTACGTTCAGGCTGATACGACCGTTGACGCGGAGAAAGGCGTGCTCGACGATCTCACGCACGAGCTCGACTTGACCGGCAACGTGAGGATCGTGCAAGGCGATCGCAACATGGTCGCCGCGCACGTGCTGTACAACACGGTCTCGGGCGAGGCGCATGCCGAAGGGAACGTCACGATGCAGTTTCCGAGCGAAGTGAATCCGCACATCGCGACGCCGCGGCCGATCAATATCAAGAACCCGTTCGAACATCACCACGGCAACCCCAAACCGACCCCCTCCCCGCGCACGCGTTAACATGGATTCGCTCTTCGGGGAGCCGGACGCGCCGCTTGCGGCGCGTATGCGTCCGCGCTCGCTTGACGAGTTCGTGGGGCAGAGCGACATCGTCGGCGCGGGGCGCGCACTGCGCCGTGCGATCGAGGGCGACCGCATTCCGTCGATGATTCTCTGGGGCCCGCCGGGAACCGGGAAAACCACCCTCGCCGAGATCGTTGCGCGCTCGACCGGCGCGCACTTCGAAAAGCTCTCGGCGGTGAGCGCGGGGGTCGCGGATTTGCGGCGCGTGGTCGCCGAGGCGCAGGCGCGCCGCCGCGTCGGTAAGCGCACGGTGCTCTTCATCGACGAAATCCACCGTTTCAACAAGGCGCAACAAGACGCGGTTCTACCGTATGTCGAGGACGGCACGGTGACGATGATCGGCGCGACTACCGAGAACCCGTCGTTCGAGGTCAACTCGGCGCTGCTCTCGCGTACCCGTGTCTTCGTGCTGCATCCGCTCTCCGACGACGAGGTCGCGACCATCGTCGATCGCGCACTGGGTGACGCGCAACGGGGCTTGGGTTCGCAGCACATCGAGTTGTCGCCCGATGCGCGTCAGACGCTGATCGGTTATGCCAACGGCGATGCGCGTACCGCGCTCTCGGCGCTCGAGTTCGCGGCGCAGACCGCGCCTCAAAGCAACGGTGCAAAGACGATCGATCGCGCGCTGGTGCTCGAAGCACTGCAGAAGCGCGGCTCGACCTACGACAAAGGCGGCGAGCAGCACTACGACGTCATCAGCGCGTTCATCAAAAGCATTCGAGCGAGTGATCCCGATGCCGCGGTCTATTGGCTCGCGCGCATGATCGACGGCGGTGAGGATCCGCTCTTCATCGCGCGGCGCCTCGTGATCTTGGCATCGGAGGACGTCGGTCTTGCCGACGCGCAGGGAATCCAGGTGGCGATCGCCGCGCAGCAGGCGGTGCACTTCGTCGGGATGCCGGAAGGGTTCTATCCGCTGGCGCACGCGACGCTCTATCTCGCCCGGGCCAAGAAGAGCAACAGCGTGGGCCGGGCGTACGGCGCGGCGATGCGCGACGTGCAGGAAACGCGGAACGATCCGGTTCCGCTGCATCTGCGAAACGCGCCGACCGGTCTCATGAAGAGCCTCGGATACGGACGCGACTATCACTACGCGCACGACGACTACTCGATCGCGCAGGAGAACCTGCCCGAGAATCTGCGGGGGCACACCTATTACGAGGCCGGCGAGAACGACCAGCCCTGACGACCGGTGCGGAAAAAAATTACGGTCCGGGGGAAACCCCCCGGACCGCGTTCCCGTTGCTACTTCTCGGAGTGTGCAATGGAGCTTCGCACACCGATCATGCTAAGCTACGGCTCTGAGATGGCTCTGAGAACAGAATGAAAAATCGCATCTATCTCGACCATGCGGCCACAACCCCGCTTCACGCCGACGTGCTCGCGGCGATGCTGCCGTATTTTCGCGAAGCGGGGTACAACGCGAGCTCGCTGCATGCCGAAGGCCGCCGCTCGCGCGCCGGACTCGACCAGGCGCGCGACCGGGTCGCGGCCGCGCTTGGCGTCGCTCGCAAAGAGATCACGTTTCTCGCCGGCGGCACCGAGGCCGACAATCTCGCGATTCTGGGGGCTGCGAGGGCCAACCATGAGCGCGGCCGGCACGTCGTTTCGACCGAGATCGAACACCACGCCGTCCTGCATGCGTGCGATGCGCTGCGCGACGAGGGCTTCGAGGTCACGCTGCTCCCGGTCGACGAACGGGGGCTGGTCGATCCGGCGGGATTTGCGAGCGCGCTGCGCAGCGACACCGTGCTCGCCAGCGTCATGTTCGCGAATAACGAGATCGGCGTGTTGCAGCCGATCGCGCAGTTGGCTGCGATGGCGCGTGAGCGGGGCGTACTCTTCCACACCGATGCCGTCCAAGGCGTCGGCTTGGTCCGCGTCTATCCGCGCGAGCTCGGCGTCGATTTGCTTTCGCTCTCCGCGCACAAGTTCTACGGTCCCAAAGGGGTGGGCGTGCTGTACGCGCGTGAGGGCGTCGTGCTCGAACCGCTGATTCATGGCGGCGGCCAAGAATTCGGACGCCGCTCGGGAACCGAGAACGTGGCGGGTGTGGTTGGATTCGCTGCGGCGCTCGAGCGCGCCGTCGCGGAGCAACCCGAGCGTGCGGCGCGAATCGGCGCGTTGCGCGACCGTTTGGAAGCAGGCCTGCGCGATTGCGTCGATGACATGCGGGTAAACGGCAGTGGTGCACCACGCTTACCGAACAACAGCAACCTCTCGTTCGCCGGCGTTGATTCGGAGACGATGTTGATGCGGATGGATTTGGAGGGCATTGCAGTCTCAGCCGGAAGCGCATGTACCTCGGGAGCGCTCGAGCCGAGTCACGTCATCGCCGGGCTGAACATCGACCCGCGCTGGCGCCAAGGCGTCATCCGCTTCTCGCTCGGCGAAACGACGACCGAGGAGGAGATCGACCGGGTCTTGGAACTCGTGCCTCGTATTGCGGCAGAATTGAGGGGGAGAGCACTACTGTGACCGGGATCGATTGGAGCGTAGTCCTCGACATCGGTGTGGGCGTCGGTGTCCTGCTTATCGGGATAGGATGCCTGATCGCCGGGATCGCGGCGGCGCGAACGCTCGGCCGCGTCAATCAAACGCTCGACGTCGTCGACGGCCAGATCCAGAACCTGAGCAAACCGATCGGCGAGACGCTCGGGCACGTGGAGGGGATTGCCGACACGGCCGATCAGACCTTGGCGCGCCTGAAGGGCGTGGTCGGGTCGCTCGAAGGCGTGGCCGACACGGTTTCCGAGACGGCCGATCTGGCGAAGGCCGCCGTCGTGCCCGGCATCGTCAACGTCGGCGCGACGATTTCGGGAGTCACCGGGGGTTTGCGCCGGTTTTTTACGGGAAGAACTTCCAGCGAGGGCTCGTAAGGAGAGGAGCGCCATGGGCAGCGAGAACCGCGGTCGCGGATTCCTTCGCGGCTTTGTCCTGGGGGCAATCGCCGGGGGGGCGGTTGCCGTCCTCCTGAGCCAAGAAGAGACGCGCGACCTCTTGGTTGGAAAGGCGCGCGAAGCGGGTAACCTAGCGATGGATGCCTCGGGCGACTTGCGCGGCCGTTTCAACGACGTTGCCTCGCAATGGCACGAAGGAGCCGCGGATATGTACGAACGCGGGCGCGCGATCGTTGAAAATGCTAGAGCCAATTCCGGCGGAGAGGCCGAAAACTAGAGTGGAGAGAGGGACGTTGGACATCAAGGTAAACGTGCGTGAAGCGCAAGCGGATTGCTACATTGTCGAATTGAGCGGTGAGATCGACGTCTACACTTCGCCCAAGGTCAAGGACGCGATCGGCGACCTGATCGACCGTGGCGTATACAACCTAGTAATCGACCTCGAGAAAGTGCGCTACATCGACTCGACCGGGCTGGGCGTGCTGATCGGCGGCCTCAAGCGCGTGCGCGAGCATGGCGGTTCCGTCAACTTGGTTTGCACCAACCCGCAAATCCGAAAAATCTTCGACATCACCGGCCTGGTGAAGATTTTCGGAATCTTCGAGAGCGAAGATGCGGCGATGAAGGCGCTGGTGTGAACGAGCCCTTGCCGCGGAATGACGGCTCGGAAGAGATCGTCGACTTGCGGATTCCCTGCAAAGCCGAATGGGTTGCACTGGCGCGCCTTTCCGTCGCTGCGGTGGCAAGCCGGCTGAATTTTTCGATTGACGAAATCGAAGACATCAAACTCGCCGTCGCGGAAGCGTGCACGAATGCGATTCAGCACGCACACGGAAGCCCGTTCATCGAGATCAAGTGCGAAGGGCTGCAGGACGGTTTGCGCATCAGCGTGCGTGATCATGGGCGGGGCACGCATCCGGAACACATTCGCTCGCGCGAGCTCAACGACGAGCGCGTCGGGGGCCTCGGTGTATTCTTGATTCGTTCCCTCATGGACGACGTCGACTACGACGTTCGTCCGGATCAAGGTACACTGCTGGTCATGGTCAAGCGACTAACAGTTTAACGTGCAAAACCAAAGCGGCGACGTTCGCTCGACTCGCGAGCGGACGCGCGAGCTGTTTGCGCGTTTCGCGCGGTGCCGGGCGCGGCACGAGAAGCGACCCGACGTCCACGATCGGGAATACGAGTCGCTGCGCAACGATCTGGTCGTCGCGCATCTCAACCTCGTACGTTTTCTGGCGCTGAAATTCGTCAACCGCGGGGAACCGCTCGACGACTTGGTTCAAGTCGGAACGGTCGGCTTGCTCAAGGCGATCGATCGCTTCGAACTCGATCGCGGGGTCGAGTTCACAACCTACGCGACGCCGACGATCGTGGGCGAAATCAAGCGCTATTTTCGCGATAAGGGTTGGGCGGTCAAGGTGCCGCGGCGTTTGCAAGAACTCAACTTGGCGGTCAACCGCGCGAACGAAAAGATGTCGGTCGAGCTCGGCCGCAGCCCCACGGTAGCCGAACTCGCCGCGCACCTGGGTGCCGGTGAAGAAGACATTCTCGAAGCGCAGGAACTCGGGCAGGCCTACAACCTGCTTTCGCTCGATTCCGAAGTCATGGGCGAAGGCGATAAACGCTCGCAAAAGCTGGCCGACACGGTCGGCATCACCGACTCGGGGCTCGAATTGCTCGAAGACCGGGCCAATTTGGAGCGGGCCTTCCACGTGCTCAGCGGCCGCGAGCGGGTGATCATCTACCTGCGCTTCTACGAATCGGTCTCGCAGACGGAGATCGCGCGCCGCCTCAACGTCTCGCAAATGCACGTCTCGCGGCTGCAGGCCAAGGCCCTGGAGAAGCTTCGGGCGGCTCTCGGAGAATAGGACGCCCTAACGGGCGCTTATGTTATGATCCGTTGTTGAACCTATGAAGAGCCAAGAACTCCGCCAGGCTTGGATCGACTTCTTCGTTGCCAAGCAGCACAAGCTGATGCCCTCCGCGAGCCTCATCCCGGACGAAATGAGCACGACGCTCTTTACGATCGCCGGGATGGAGCAGTTCGTGCCCGTCTTCCTCGGCGACCAGCCGCCGCCCGCGCCGCGCGTCGTCACCGTGCAGCGCTGCCTGCGCGTCGCCGGCGCGAAGAGCGACATCGAAAACGTCGGCCGCACCGGCCGCCACGGCACCTTTTTGGAGATGCTCGGCAACTTCAGCTTCGGCGATTACTACAAGCACGACGCGATCGTGTGGGCATGGGAGTTCGTCACCAAGGTGCTCAAGCTGGAGCCCTCGCGGCTGTACGTGACGGTGCACACCGGCGACGACGAAGCCGCGCAGATTTGGCACAAAGACGTCGGTCTCGAAACCTCGCGCATCACGCGTTTCGACGAGGACAACTTTTGGACGATGGGCCCGACCGGCCCGTGCGGCCCTTCGACCGAAATCTTCTACGACACCGGCGCGGAGTTCGCGAGTGGTCCCGAAGATACGGGCCCGAATCTCGGCAATCGCTACGTCGAAATCTGGAACGTCGTCTTCCAACAATACAATCGCGGCATCGACGGTAAATTGACCGAACTGCCCAAGAAGTCGATCGACACCGGAGCCGGCCTCGAGCGCATGCTCGCGGTCTGCAACGGCAAAGCCTCGATGTACGAAACCGATCTGTTCTTGGACATCATCGCGGCCCAGCCGCCTTGTCACCCTGAGGAGCCCGCGGAGGGGGCGTCTCGAAGGGTGCAGGAGCAGCGCGAGCGGCAAAATATCATTGCGGACCACGCGCGCGCGGTGACGTTCCTGATCAACGACGGCATCTATCCGTCGAACACGGATCGCGGCTACGTGCTTCGCTTCTTGATTCGCCGCGCGATTCGCAACGGCAAATTGCTGGGCTATCCGAACGGCTTTTTGACCGAGCTGATTCCCGCCGTCGTGCGTTCGCTCGCGCCGGGCTATCCGGAACTGCGCGACAATCTCGCGCGGATCGTGCGGACGCTGCGTACCGAAGAGCAGACCTTCGACCGGACGCTCGAACGCGGCATGGCGATGCTCGACCGGCTGATCGACGACGCGAACGAAAATTGCACGCGGTTGATCTCGGGTCAAGATGCGTTCATGCTGCACGATACGTATGGCTTTCCGATCGAACTCACGCGCGAGATCGCGGCGGACGGCGGCGTGGCCGTCGACACCGCCGAATTCGAGACGGCGATGCAAGAGCAGCGCGAACGCGCGCGCGCGGACGCCAAAGCCAAACGCGCGGTGGTCACACTCGCCGAGTTGCCGGCGGTGCGTTCCGAGTTCACCGGCTACGAGGGCTTGGAGAGCGACGGCGAGATCGTGGCGATTCTGCGGGATGACAAGCCCGTCGAAACGCTACGGGCCGGAGAGCATGGAACCCTGATTCTGGATCGCACGGCCTTTTACGCCGAACGCGGCGGACAGATCGGCGATCGCGGCCGGATCGCGATGGACGACGGCTCGGTCTTCGAGGTCGACGATGCGCAGTACATGGGCGAAGCGATCGCTCATCACGGCGTGGTCAAGAGCGGTGAGCTCAGCGTCGGTGCCCACGTGCGAAGCGCGGTCTTCGATTGGTGGCGGCGCGAGATCCGCCGGCATCATACCTCGGCGCACCTGCTGCAGCGGGCGCTCAAAGATATTCTCGGCGACGAGGTGACCCAAGCGGGATCGTGGGTCGGCATCGACCGCATGCGCTTCGATTTCCGCAATCCGGCGGGCGCACTCACACCCGAGCAGCGGCACGCGGTCGCGGCGCGCGTCAACGAGATGATTCGGGATGACTCGCCGGTGATCACGCGCGAGCTGCCGATCGAGGAAGCCAAGCGCAGCGGCGCGATCTGGATGTTCGGCGAGAAGTACGGCGAGAAAGTCCGCGTGCTGCAGGCCGGCCCGTCGGTCGAGTTTTGCGGCGGAACGCATGCGCATTCCACCGGCGAATTGGGAATGTTCGTCATCTTGAACGAGTTCTCCATCGGCAGCGGCATTCGCCGGATCGAGAGCTGCGTCTCGCTGTCGGCCGAGCGATTCGTGACGAATCAGCAAGACCTGGTGAGCGAGCTTGCCTCGAGTTTGGCGACCTCGCCGGAAGAACTGACCGATCGCGTGAGCAAGCTGCAGCGCGAAGTGCGTGACCTGCAAACCGCCGTCGGGCAGATGAAGGCGCGCATGGCTGCGTTCGAGGCGCAGAGCTATATCGAACGCGCCGAGCGCAAGGGCGCCCGCACGTTCGTCGGAGCGGTCGTGCCCGAAGCCAATGCCGATGCGATTCGTCATCTCTCCAGCGCCCTGCGCAGCCGTTTGCCGAGCGGCGTCATCGCACTCGCGGGCGTCGATGACGGCGCGGTGAGCCTGCTCGTCTCCGCCAGTGACGATCTCGTCAAGGATGGCGTCCACGCCGGCAATTTGGTGAAGCTCGCCGCGCCGCTGGTTGACGGCAAGGGCGGCGGTGCCGCGACGCAAGCGCAAGGCGGCGGCAAGAACACGGCCGGCGCGTCCGCGGCCCTGAAAGTGATTCGCGATGCCGTTCTGGCGTAGTACGGTCGCCGCGACGATCGCGATGCTGGCGCTGCTCGGTGCGGTGCCGCTGAATTTGGATTCGCAGCTCGTGCTGCAGCGCTACGATCTGGCGATGGGTGATCTGCAGTTGCCCAAGACGATGATCTTCGATTACAGCGTGTCGCAGCTCGGTCCAACCGACATCGAACAGCGCCACGTCATCTATCGCAGCGGCCTCGAGGTGCGCGACGAAACGATCACGGTCGACGGTATTCCGCTCAAACCGAAGATCGTGAACTTCAGCCGCCGCGAAGACCGCTATGCGATCGCACGCCTGGCGCCGCGCAGCAGCACGTATTCGATGCTGTTCCTTCGCACCGTCCGCGACGGGTCGCACCTCGACTACCGCTACGACGTCGCACCGCTCGCAGCCGCCGGCGGCTTCGTTGTGACCGGCCTGGTCATCGACGGTATCACGTATTTGCCGCGCGAGATCGACTTCGCGACGAGCTCGGGCACCACCCAGGGTCAGGGCAAGCTGCTGTACGGCAAAGCGGGAAAATATTGGGTGCCGATGTTGGCGAGCGTGCAGGCGCGTGTGGACGGCAAGGATGCGCGCGAGCGTATCGTATGGGGCACGTACCGCTTCCCACCGGCGCTTCCCGCCTCGACCTTCGTGCCGCCGCGGCCATTACCGCACGCGACGCTGCCCCCTATTTGAGGCGCGTTCCGGGTCTACTGGCGTTCGCCGTCCCGCTGGCGATCTATCTCGTCAGCTCGTATCACGACGTCATGTATTGGGACGTCGGCGAGATGGATACTGTGCCGTACATCCTGGGTATCGCGCATCCGCCCGGATTTCCGCTCTACACGCTGATCGGCTGGGCCTTCACGCACGCTTTCCCCATCGGGAGCGTTGCGTTCCGGATGAGCGCGCTCTCGGCGCTCGCGCTGGCAGCCACCGCGTGGCTCGTGTGGCGCGTCGTCGTCGATGAAAGCGGCAACGCGATCGCCGGCCTATTGGCGGCACTGCTCTTTGCGTTCGGCGAGGACGTCTGGACGCATGCGACACGGGCCGAAGCGCACGCGCTCGTCGCGCTCGCCTGCGTGGCCGAGCTGTGCTTTCTCCTGCGCTGGCTGCGCCGCGGCCGCGCACGAGATCTCTACGCGTGCGCGCTCGCGCTTGGACTTGGGCTAGCAGTGCATCCGATCGTCGCATGGACGATCCCGGGCCTGCTTGCGGCGATCATCGCGCGCGCACATGTAACCGTTTCGCGCGTCTATCGGGTTGCTGCCGCGATCGCGTGCGTCAGCGCCGCGGTGTGGTTTTTCTACCTGCCGCTGCGCAGTGCGTACGTGAACGCTCAGCATCTCGATCCGCTCGCGCAGCTCGGCATCACCGGCGGCGCATTCTGGAATTACGGCGATCCGGTGCTGGTCGATAACTTCACGGCGCTGGTCACCGGCGCCGGTGTCGCCGTGCAGGGCGTACGCTTCGGCTACACGGCAGATACGTTCACCGATGGTTTCGTTCACTTTCTCGGGTTCGCCGTCTCCGAACTCACCCCGATCGGCTGCGTACTCGCGCTCGCCGGTTTGATCGTGCTCTTTCGACGCGACCTAACGCGCGCGATCGTCGCCTGCGCAACGATGCTGCCCGGTCCGATCTTCGCCTTCGGCTTGGGGGCCGAGTCCGACGTCGACCGCTACCTCCTTCCCGCGTTCGCGCTCTTCGCTGTTGCCGCGGGCATCGCGCTAGCGGCGCTCCGGCCGCCATCCGCCCGTCACGCGGCCCAGGCTTTCGCGGCGCTCGCCGTTGTCTATCTGCTGCTCTCGCAGCCGCATTTCTTCGACCAGCCGCATGATGCACGGGCGGCTGACGATGCGGCGGAGATCTTGCGTGCGACGCCGCCCGATGCGATCGTCATCGCGACCTGGGTGCTCGCGCCACCGCTCGCCTACGACGACTACGTGCTGCACGAGACGTCGCGGCGGCTGATCGTGCCGGCGTGGTACGGCGATGAGATCGACGTGCTGGCGCGGTGGGATGCCGCGCGTCCGGTGTACGTCGCCGGAACGCCGGAAGGAAGCGTTCCGGGATTTCATCTCGAACGGATGCCGACGCATGTCGAGCTCTATCGTGTCGTCGCCGATCGCTGACCCGTGAAGATCAAACAGTCGATCATCGCCGGTTTGGTCGGGCTGGTGATCATCGCGCTGATCGCGCACGGCCGCTCCTCGCCCTACAACAACTACGTTTTGCTGGCGCAAGCGTTCTTACACGGCCACGCTTGGATCAATTGGCCCGGCAACTACATCGACGCACTGCCCTATCACGGCCAATACTTCATCATCGAAGGGCCGATGCCGGCGATTTTACTGCTGCCGTTCGTCGCGGTCTTCGGAACCTTCAACCAAACCGCGCTGGCGATCGCGCTCGGCGCGGTCGCGGTCGGCGCAGCCTACGAACTGGGCGAGCGCTTCGGCGTGCCGCGCACGGCCAACATCTGGATTTGTGCGTTCCTGCTGGCCGGCACGGATCTGCTGTGGTGCGCGATGCTGGGCGACGTGTGGTTTATCGCGCACGTCTGCGCGGTCGCGTTTACGCTGCTGGCGTTGGTCGAGCTCGCGGGGAAACGGCGCGGATGGCTGGTCGGGATCTACGCGGGTTGTGCGCTCTTCTCGCGCTTCGATCTGGTGCTCGCGCTGCCGGTGTATGCATATCTCCTGCGTGACCGTATGCAGTTGCGCTCGTTCGGCGCCGTGCTCGTGCCGATCGCGCTGCTGTGGGTCGGCTACAATCTCGCCCGCTGGGGCATGTGGTATGACATCGGTTACGGCACGTGGTATCACCAGGACCAAGCCGGAAGTCCGACCGGCTCGCCGTTCCGGTTGATGTATTTTCCCTACCAACTCTGGTCGTTCTTCGTGCAAGGGCCGCAGCGAATCGCAAGCTACCCGTGGCTGGTTCCGTCGATCAGCGGCGTCGCGCTGACCTGGACCTCACCGGCGCTCGTGTTCGCGCTCTTTGCGCGCAAACCGGTGCAGTGGGTCGCGCCCCTCTGGATCGCAACGCTGCTCTGCGCCGGACCGAACTTTCTCTACTACGTCAACGGCTTCGCGCAGTTCGGCATGCGCCATGCGCTCGATTTCGAACCGTTCCTTGTCGCGCTGATGTTTCTGGCGGCCAAAGAACGCTTGCCGCGCTGGGCGATGGCGCTGATGGCCTATTCGATCGTCGTCGGACTGTGGGGCGTGTGGTACTGGAATGTATTCGTTCGAACGTCGTAGCGAGAGCCGAAGGGCGCAGAAACCGTTAGTAGAAGTCGCGCGCATGGGTGAGGAGAGAGCGACAAGCGGTTCAGGATCGCTATTCTTGCACCATCGTTAGGGGATGATGAGTTGAGATGAAAAACGCGCTCATCATAGCTTCGGCGGGCGTCCTTATGGTGTGCATCCTGGTGCTCTTGGCCGGCGGAACGTCGACGAGGGCTCTCGCTGCCTGCCCATTAGGTCTCAAGTCGGTCGTGACTCCCGCGTGCGCTCCAGTGAATACGCCAACCCCTGCCCCCACCGCAACCCCCGTTCCGGCGCCAACAGCAACCGCCCCAGCGGCAACGACGCCAACAGCCTCGGATATATCCGAGCTAACGGCACTTATCAACCGACCGTCGGCCACTGTTACGAGTATTGCAATCGTCGGTAATTTTGCGGAGGCGTGCTGGATGAATGGCAGTATCGGCGGAGCAATTCTGGCGACTAACACTTCGGGATCGTGGGTCCAGATCGATGCGGTTTTCGGTGGATATGCGCCAGGCGATATCACCTCGCGTGTTCCGTCAATCTCACTTCCAATTGCACAAGCGTTGGCGGCCCAAGCATCGCTTAACGAGCTCTAAATTCCGTGCTGCCAAAGGGTGCTGTATTACCGCTTGCCGTAGCAATTTCAGCTTCGACGGTAATATTCACGGGGACGTGTTACGCGGCGAGCAAATTGCCACATTCACGAATGGTGTATATCGGTAGTCCATTCACTGTGGTTCCCGAGGACGTGGTTCAAGTGACCACAGTTATGCCGGGTGAAGGACCGGGGGACGTCACGATCCTGGTTCGGGCGGCGCGCTGCTTTCACCCCGAGGGACCACCTATATTGTCGATAACCGTGAGCGGCGCCCCATTTAAGATCAGGCCCGGCGAGTACGCCGGTCTCGGCGTCGCAACCCGCGGAGGAAGGCGTGTGGCGGCTGTCCGCATTTTAGACAAAAAAGAAGAGGTCCAGCTGGGGTGCTTATGAACGAAATTGCGGTTGCCGGATCATACGCGATTGTTGGATTTACGAATACAAATGCTGACGTTACCGCGCTCCTGGTGAACAGCAACGGAACGTGGCAGGAAATCGAGGAGGGGGGCGGCCAGATCGTGATGGAGTCCATACTCCTTCGTGTGCCTACGACGCCGACTGCCATGGCGCAAGGACTTGAAACATTCGCGGAATCGCAGGCCGGTGGGAACTAACCGTGCCTACGTATTAGCGGCCCTGGTCGGATTTGCTCCTTTCTTTGCAGTAAGCGCGTTGGCCAAGGCTGCTGGTGCTTCAGGAGCGGTCCCGACTGTTGACGTACAGTTTGAAGGAAAATTTGCTGCCGTCCCGGAGGACGTCGCGCGCGTCCTCAGCGTTCGAGAGCAAGACGGCGTTACGATACTTCACGTTTTGACAAGCGTATGCGGCTTCGGCAAGGGGCGCGGATTGCCGATGGATGTACGTGTACGGAACGCCCGCGGATATACGTTTCGAGTTGGGGAGCTTGTGGTAACCGCCGCCATTCAGCGGAATAAGCGTTGGATTGGCGTGATTCGCCCGGTGCCGAAGAGTGAAGAATGGGATCTCGATTGCGTTCGCCGCAAAACCTAGCCGCGAGCGACCATCGGTAGTCCGCCGATCGTCGGGCGTTTGCCGGACGGCGGCGCGGTCGGTTCCGGCGGCTGCACCGCGTTGCCCTGCGGCATGTAACGAAGCGCGAGCAGCCACGCGAGGTAATCGTTGTAGCTTTCGCACTCGCCTTGGATCGTGAAGCAGCGCGCGATCCACATCGGCACACTAATGAAAAGGCCGATCCCGCTGAAGAGCGCGATCGTCATGAAAATGCCGCGCTTCCAATCGCCGAAGTAATACGATTCACCGCCGATGATGCCGAGAAAGACGGTCAGGGTCACGGCGATCGCCGAATCCTTGGCGTAGCGGTCGTACTCGTAGGCGTAGGCGCCCTGCGCCTCGGGACGGACGTAGGCGAGCAGCATGTGGGCATACGGCGTCATGGTGGTGCTCCTCCACTCCGTTCTACGCCGGGCCGGGGCGGATGTTTCAGGTGAACTCCGCGTACGCGTCGACCAGCTCGGCCGGGCGCGTCAAGGGCGCGGTACAGGTGGTCCCGACGCACAGATAGGCCGCGACGCTGCTGCCCGGCTCGCTGGTCACGGTGACGAAGGGCGAGGGCAACTGCCGGGCCGCACGGCGAAGGGCGGCGGCGGCGGCGAGCTCGCCGGTGACTCGCACCGCGACCTCGGGCGCGAGGTACCGCGCGAGCGCGCGCACGTAGGCGGCCGAAAAGGTCAGTGCCCGCGCAAACGTATTCGCGTAGAGCAGCAGCGTGCGCTGCGCGAGCCCGCGATAGCGATCCTCGTGCAGCAGCGAAGCAAGGCGGAGGAGATTCTCGGCCATGACGCCGTTATCGACGATCGGCCGATCGGGAAGTTCGAGCAACGCGAGCGCGTCGCGATTCGACCGATCGTAAAATCCGCCGTCCGGCGCGCCGAAGGCCGCGATCGCTGCATCGGCGTGCGTGCGCGCGCGCTCGAGCATTCGCGGCTCGCTGCTGATCTCATAGGCGTCGAGCAGCGCGCGGATATACGCGACTTGATCGCCAAGCAGGCCGCGAATACGCGGCGCCTCGCCGGGAGCGGCAACGTGAAAGAGTAACCCGTCCTCGTCGCGCAGGCGCTCGTGCATCGCATCGAGTGTCGCGAGGGCTTCGTCGACGAGCGTACGATCTTCCAGCGCCAAGCCGGCCCAAGCGAATGCGCCGGCAAGCGCCGCCGTCCAATTCGAATACGATCGGCGGTCGACGAACGGAGCCGTGCGCGCGCGGCGTTCCTCGAGCGGCAGGGCGTAGTACGCTTCATCCGCATCTTGACTGCCGGCGAAGAAACCGGTCTGCGGATCGCGCAGGACCGTGCGCACGTAACCGATCGTCTTGACCAGATCGTCGCGAACCAGTTCGCCCGGTGCCCACAGCTGGAGCTGCGCCAGCACGCGCAGCAGGCCGGCGTGATCCTCGGCCATCTTTTCGAAGTGCGGGATCGTCCAGTCGCGGGTGGTGGAATAGCGGAAGAAGCCGCCCTCGACGGCGTCGTACATCCCGCCGTGCGCCATCGCGCGCATCGTATGCGCGACGAGTTCGTAGATACGTGCGTCGTTCGAGCGACGCCAGTACGCGAGCAAGAACTCGTGCACCTCGGGCTGCGGAAACTTCGGCGCTTCGTTGAAACCGCCGAACTCCTCGTCGTAGCCCTCGAGCAACGCGGTGGCGAATTCATCGACCAGCGCGCGCGTCAACACGTCCGGCGGCGCCACGTCGTACACGGTTCGCCGCGAACGGATCTCGCGCGATTTCTCCACGATGTCGTTCTTGCGCTGCGCGTAGAACGAGGCGATCTCGTCGAGCGCGCGCTGCATGTTTTCGGGCGGCAGGTACGTTGCGCCGGAAAGCACCGTGCCGTCGGGCGTGAGAAACGCCGTCGTCGGCCAGCCGCCCATGTTATAGCGCGCGTTGACGTCGGGGCGTTCGTCGTTGTCGACGCGAACCGGCACGTAGTGCGCGTTGATCCGCTCGATCACGCCGCCGTCCGAATAGCTCGTTTCGTCCATGACGTGGCACCAGTGGCACCATACCGCGGAGATCGAGAGCAGGATCGGCTTGTCTTCGCGCTGCGCCCGCGCGAATGCATCTTCGCCCCACGGCTGCCACGCAATCTCGCCGGCACGGTTGGGGCGCGGCGAGAAATGAAAATCAGTGATCATCGTCCGAGGCTCCGCGCAAAAACGAAGTGAGGTAAAACACGGCAAATAGCACGAACGCGGCAAAGAGCCAGATCGTTGCGCCGCTGCGAGGCGCCCACCCGGCGACGGCGAAAAACGCGAGGGCGAAGGCCGCGGCCCCGAACGAATAACGGCGATGAACGGCCGGAGTCATCGCGTAGACGTCGCGGTCGTAGAATCCGCCGGTGCTGCGGCTGCGGCAGAGCGCCGCGAGCCCAAGGAGTATCGATGCAACCGCCCCCGCTAGATCCCAGACCATGGGCTTCATGATTCGACGCCCCGCTGCCGCAATCGGCCTGGCCGCGATCGTCATCGCGGCGATTGCGCTTGCCGTTGCCACGCATGCGCTGGGCTTCCCCCGGTAGGAACGTACCGATGGCGCGCGGGCTCGAAACCTACAACAAGAAACGCGACTTTACGGCGACGCCCGAGCCTAGCGGCAAGCTGGCGCGGGGCGGAAAGCGCCTGCGCTTCGTCATCCAAAAGCATCGCGCGACGCGCTTGCACTACGATTTCCGCCTCGAGGCGGGTGGAGCGATGCCCTCGTGGGCGGTGCCCAAGGGGCCGACACTGGTGCCCGGCGAGCGGCGCCTTGCCATGCACGTCGAGGATCACCCGCTCGACTACCGCACCTTCGAAGGTGTCATCCCCAAAGGGCAGTACGGCGCGGGCGAAGTGATCGTGTGGGACGAGGGCTGGTACCAACTGGCGGAGGGAACCGACCCCGTCAAAGAAATCGCGAACGGCAAGATCAAGTTCATCCTGCACGGCAAGAAGTTGCAAGGGATGTTCACGCTCGTGAAGATGAAGCCGCGCGAGGGCGAACACGGCGAGCCGTGGCTCCTGATCAAAGATCACGACGAGTACGACCGCAAGAGTTACGACATCGACGATTACCCCGATTCGGCCAAGTCGGGCAAGACGATCGCGGACATTCAGAAAGAGAGCAATCCGAAAACGTGGCAGTCCCGTCCGAAGGATCCGCCGCCGAAGCGGCGTGCTCGCGCTTCGGCCAAAGCCGATCCGCTTCCAACGATCAAAGGCGTCGAACTTGCGACGCTGATCGACGGTCCGTTCGATGACGACGATTGGCTCTTCGAAATCAAGTGGGACGGCTATCGCGCGATCTGCACGATCGACGCGAAGGGAAAATTGACGCTCGTCTCACGCAACGGGCTCGACCTGCTCAAGCAGTTTCCTCCGCTCGCCGGTTTAGCGGACGCGTTCGAAAGCGTGCCGATCATCGTCGACGGCGAGATCGTGAGCGTCGACTCGAAGGGCAAGTCCGACTTTCAACGCTTGCAGGAATACGGCCAGAAGGACTACGCGCTCAGCTATGCGGCCTTCGACGTACTCTACGCCGACGGGCGCGATCAGCGCAAGACGCCGCTCGAAGAGCGCAAGGCGCTGCTCGAGCGCCTGATCGGCGATGACGAACTGGTGCTGTATTCCAAGCACGTCGTCGGCAAAGGCAAGGCGCTCTTCACCCAGGCGAAGCGCCGGCATCTCGAAGGCATCATGGGAAAGAAGCGGGCGTCGCCCTATGTGGGACGGCGCACGCGCGATTGGGTGAAGATCAAGGCGCAGCTCGAGCAAGAATTCGTGATCGGCGGCTGGACGGACCCGCGGGGCAGCCGCAAAGGCTTCGGCTCGCTGCTGCTCGGCGCATACGATGGTGAGGATCTGCGTTTCATCGGGAACGTCGGCACCGGCTTTTCGGTCAAACGTATCGAGGACATCATGAAAAAGCTCAAGCCGCTCGCGCGCGAGAAATCACCGTTCGTCAACCCCGTAATAGCCAACTCGCCGGCACACTACGTCAAGCCGCAGCTCGTAGCCGAGGTGCGCTTCGCAGAATGGACGCGCGATTTGCTTCTGCGCCAGCCCGCGTTTCTCGGACTGCGCACCGATAAGGCGGCCAAAGACGTCGTGCTCGAACTCCCGCAGCAACGCAAGGGGAGTTGATGGCAACGGAGCGCACGAACGTGAGCGTCGGCGGGCATACGCTCTCGCTTTCGAACCTCGACAAAGTCCTCTTCCCGCGCGACGGCTATACCAAGGGCGACTTGATCGCATACTATCGCAGCGTCTCGGAATGGATACTGCCGTATTTGCGCGAGCGTCCACTAACGTTGCAGCGCTGGCCGGACGGCATCGACAAGCAATCGTTTTTCGAGAAGCATCTTCCCAAGGGCTTGCCGGATTGGGCCGGGCGCGCGACGATCACCAGCCCCGAGGGCCATCGCGCGAAGACGACGTACGTGGTTTGCAACGACGAGGCGACGCTGGTCTACGTTGCCAACCTCGCCTCGATCGTGTTGCACGTGTGGACCTCGCGCATCGAAACGATCGAAGAACCGGACTACGTTTTCTTCGATCTGGATCCGGGCGAGCGGTGCACGATCAAAACCATGGCGGCCGTCGCGCTGGGCGTACGCGACCTGCTCGCCTCGATCGGCTTGACGACGCTGGTCAAGACGTCCGGCGGTATGGGCTTGCATGTCGTCGTGCCGCTCGCTTCCGGTTACACCTACGACGCTGCGAAGATGTTCGCCGAGATCGTCGCGCAACGGCTCGCGCACGAGGACCCGGCGCGGATCTCGCTCCAGCGCTCGGTCGCCAAACGCGATCAGCAGGCCGTGTACTTCGACTACTTGCAAGTCGGACGCGGGAAGACGAGCGTGAGCGCCTATTCGGTCCGCGCCCGCGATGGTGCGCCGGTTTCGACCCCGCTCGCCTGGGAAGAGGTCGAAGCGTTTGCCCGCAAGCGATCCGGGACGCCGTGGGACACCTTTGCCGCGTTCAACCTGCGGACCACGCCCAAGCGGCTGGAGCGTGAGGGCGACTTATGGGGCGGAAAAGCCTGGAAAAAGCAGCGATTGGAGCCGGCCATCAGCAAGGCTCAGCGCGCCTGGTCTTAACGAATACCCCTCGCCTGGAGTACACTAGTCCAGCTATGGCTCATGCAATTTGGTCCGGTGCAATCAACTTTGGCCTGGTGACGATCCCGGTCAAACTCTTCACGGCCGTTCGTACCGACGAGCTCTCGTTCAATCTGCTCCACGCCAAGGACGAGGGGCGGATCAAATACGAGCGGATCTGCTCGGTCGACGGCAAGCCGGTGCCGTGGGATGAGATCGTCAAGGGCTACGAATACGAGAAGGGTGAGTACGTCATCGTCACCGACGACGACTTCAAAAAGGTCAACCCCGAGGCGACGCAGTCGGTTGACATTTTGGAGTTCGTCGACCTCGATACGATCAACCCGATGTTCTTCGACAAGCCGTACTATCTCGAGCCGAGCAAACAGGGCAAGCACGCGTACGCATTGCTGCGCGAAGCGCTGACCGAAACGAACAAGGTTGCGATCGCGCGCGTGGTCGTGCGCACCAAGGAATACATCGCCGCGGTCAAACCGATTGGCGAAGCACTTGTGCTCGAACTGATGCACTGGGCCAGCGAGATCGTCGAGCCCTCGACGCTGGAGCTTCCGGGGACGGAAAAGCTACCCGAAGGCGAGATCAAGATGGCGCGCATGCTGATCGACACGATGAGCGTCGACGCGTTCGAACCCGAGAAGTTTCACAACCGGTATCACGACGAGCTGCTGGCGATGATCGAAGCGCGCGCGCAAGGTAAGGAACTGCCCAAGGCCAAGAAGGTCGCCGCGCCGCGCGGCAAGGTCGTCAACCTGATGGACGTGCTGGCGCAATCGCTCGAAGAGAGCAAGAAGCGCCGTTCGGGCAACGGCCGCGCCACGTCGGATGAAAAGAAGCCGGTAAAGAAAGCGTCGTCGACGACGCGCCGGAAAAAATCCGCCGCCTAACAGCCGAATTGAATTTCACACGGCCTCCAATTCCTCAGCGGGCGTGTTGGCCGATACCGCCGATGCGTGCAGCGAGTTTCGGATTCCGAGCGTCAGTGCGACTGCGGCCATCACCAGCGATTCGATGCCGCCGAACGGCGAGCCGAAGCGCGAGAGAAGGCCGGTCGAGAACGGCGGCGCGAGAATTCCGGAAAGTGAATCGAGCGAGGAGCTGACGCCCAGGACGGTGCCCTGCTCGCGTTCGGAGGCCGCGTTCGAAATCATCGCGGTGATGCCGTTGTTCGCGAACGCGCCGCCCAGCGCAAACAGAAGCATGACGCCGGCAACGGTGAGCCAGTGGTGGACGAAAGGCGTGAGCCCGAAGGCAGCGACCAGCAGCGCGAGTCCGACGATCGCCATGCGCGGGTCGCCGAGGCGGCGCGATGCCTTGCCGACGCCGAAGCCGTTGATTGCGACGTTGACGAGCGCAAAGGCCGAGAAGTACTGCGTGGTGGCGACGACGCCGAAGTGCAGTTGCCCGGCCAGATAGAGCGCAATGACCGAATACCAGCCGTACAGGCAGAGCGAAAGCGCCAGCTTCTGCAAGAGAATCGGAGAAAGCTCGCGATTGGTGAAGGTCGCGGCGATCTCGCGCATCCCCACGTGCGTCTCGCCCTCCTGTTTCGTACGCGATTCCGGCAACAGGGTGATGGTGAGGATCAGCGTGAGTAATTGCAGCGCCGCCGCCGCGAGAAAGGGCGCGGTGAAGCCGAAGCGCGCGTAGAGCAACCCGCCGCCTACCGGCCCGAAGACCATGCCCGCCGCGAAGGTCGCACTGATGAGACCGAACGCGCGGGCGCGTTCTCTCGGTGCGACCAAGTCGGCGACGTAGGCTTGGGTGATGCCGATGTTGCCGCCCGAGACACCTTCGAGGACGCGTGCGATGAAGACCCAGAGGATGGTCGGCGCGAACGCGAGCATCGTCCAGCCGATCGTGGCGCCGATTTGGCTGATGATCAAAACGCGCTTACGGCCGATTCGGTCGGAGACGTTGCCCCAAAGCGGGCCGGTGATCAGCTGGCAAAACGAAAACGTCGAGATCAACAGGCCGACGACGAATGCGCTCATGCCGAAGTGCGTCACGAAATACGGCAGGATCGGCAACAGCATGCTGAAGCCGATGATGTCGATAAAGGTGATGCCGAGAATCGGCACGAGCTTGCGAATCACTGTGGTGATTCTACGGGCAGGATGATCGGTGCGTGACGTTCGCCTTTGCGCAGGATATCGAGCTTGTAGGGGCGGCTGAGGTCGATCGACGTGAGGCGTTTGTGCAGGTCGTCGACGCCGTACACGCGCTCGCCTTCGATTGCGAGCAGCACGTCCCCCGCGCGCAAACGCGCGGTGTCAGCCGGACTGCCCGGCTCGACCGAATCGACCAGCACGCCGCGCGGATCCGTGAGCATGAAGCGGCGTGCGGCCGCCGCCGCGAGGGTGACGTCTTGACTGGCGATACCGAAATAACCGCGCCTCACCTTGCCGTCGCGAATCAACAGACCCGCGATATGTTTGGCGGTATTGATCGCGATGGCAAAACACAGCCCTTGGCCCGGCAACACCGCGGTGTTGACACCGATGACCTCGCCCTTCGAGGTGACGAGCGGGCCACCGGAGTTGCCGGGATTGAGCGCGGCATCGGTTTGAATGATGTTGTCCATCAGCCGGCCGGACTGCGAACGCAGCGAGCGGCCGAGTGCGCTGACCACCCCCGCCGTGACCGTGTAGGCGAGCCCGAACGGGTTGCCGACGGCGACCACGAGCTGGCCGGGGCGCAGCTGGGCCGAATCGCCGAGGGCCACCGTAAGCAGATCCGGCGCGTCGCCGCGCACGACGGCGAGGTCGCTGTGCGGATCGTCGCCGACGAGCGTTGCCGGCAGTTCGCGCCCGTCAAGCAGCGCGATTTCGATCCGCTCGGCATCGCGCACGACGTGGCTGTTGGTGAGCACGAAACCGTCGGGCGTGAAGACGAAGCCGGAGCCGTTGCCGCCGCGCCGTCCGGCGCGGACTTCGATCGCAACGACCGAGGGGCTGACCCGCTCGGCCGCGGTCGTCACCGCTTCCGAGTAGGGATCTAAGGCGGCCGCAGCGGCTCCGTTGTCATCCCGAGCGTAGCGCAGCGAAGTCGAGGGAGGGATATCCGATAAAAACCTGAGCTTGGGCATACGTGCCTACGCTAACCCCGAGGACAATCCCCCGGTTTCACGAACGAAGCCCGGCTGTCGCGAGCATCCGCCATGGAGGCGGATGCGGTTGCCAAGCCCGGAGGGCGGCGGCGCGAAGCGCCGTGGCAATTTGCTCAGGTGGCGGAATTGGTAGACGCGCTGGTTTCAGGTACCAGTGGTGGCAACATCGTGGGGGTTCGAGTCCCTTCCTGAGCACCAACAACCTGTTCAATTGCGAAAACGTTCGGTTTTTGCAATTGCGTCGTCGTAGTTTAGCTTGGTCTGGGCCGGATTCTCGCTCAATGAGATGTGTCAGGAGATGACGCGAGGTGGCATCATCACGCCGCTAATGACACCGCTGCTGTTGATAATGGCTCCTGCGGGTCAACCAGGCTAAACCCGCAAATTACTACGGTTGTATGGCTAGCCGTTCTGGCAGCGCCATTGCAGCTCGAAAGGCAGCTCTGAGCTGCGAGGTGGCGTTGTAGTGCGCAGCGCCGTCCGCGCATGCATCGTCGTCGCCCTTTCGCTGGGCTTTTTTCTAATTATCGCGCCGCCATTGCTCGAGAGTTATTCGGCCGCTTACACGGGCGTTCACCGTGGCCCCGTTGTTGCGGCTCCGCAGGAACGAGTCGTGGTCGACCCGGGCTCTCCGGCGTTCGCGAGTGGTCTGCGAACAGGCGATACTTTGGGCTGCATGTCGCTACGCGATTCGGAGCCATTGTTTCCGATTTATGGCGAGGCCCAGTACGCGCCACTTCCGATCCGAGTCTGCGCCGAGCGGAACGGTTCGCTCCGTTACTTTACTTTCGTCCCGCGCCCCGGGGCGCCGGTACCTAGCATCTACGGCTCGTTGGCCTGGGCAACGGTGCGCGTCGTGGTCTTCTTTGCGTTCCTCGCGATGGGTTGCGCCCTCGTCGTTCTCCGTCCTGGTTTGATGACGTGGCTTTTTTGGGGCTATTGTTTGGGGAATAGCCCGTACGGCGTTTCGGCTTCGGTGCTTTGGACGTGGCCCTCGCAGACCTTCGCCGCGATGTCGATATTCAGCGTCGTAGTCACTACTCTCGGTTTTCCGTGCTTACTGCTTTTCGCACTGTTCATCCCCAACGACCGCTTGCCTGTTGGATGGCGCCGCTTCGCATTCTGGCTTACGTGCGTCGTAATGGCTGGCGCCGCTACATGGCTGCTCTATAATGCGTTTCATGCCGCGACGCTCTATTCGCTGCTGCGCGATCCGGCGAGGACCGTTTTCCAGGCGACGATGACGTACGCCATCGTTCTCGTCACGCTGCTGCGCCTAGCCACGATGCAGCGCGACGAACGAGCGCGTGTAAGTTGGGTCGGGTTCGGGATCATCGCCGGCGCCATCTTCGACCAAATTCGCTTCGGGGGAGCGAACGGCCTCATCACGAGCGGCATCCTGGCCGTCGTGATGCCGCTTTCGCTGGCATACGCGATCTTGTGGCGCCACGTTATCGATGTGCGGTTCGTGATCAGCCGAGCCGTGGTATATGCCGTCGTGACGTCGCTGCTCATCGTCGTGATCGGCTTCGTGGATTGGGCAACGAGCGCGTATCTCTCTCAGCTTCGCCTCGCACTGGCGATCGACGCGGCAGTAACCATTGGGCTCGTCTTGGCGTTGCACCGCATATCGGGCATCGTCGAAAATGGCGTCGATTTTTTGATCTATCGGCAAAAGCACGAGGCCGAGCGGTATCTAAAACGCCTAGCACGAACGTTGCTGCGCGCACGACGTGATGAAACGATCGATCACGCGCTCGTTCAAGATCCATACGACAAGCTGGATCTTACACTTGCAGCACTGTTTCGCCGGGTTGGTGGATCGTTCGTTGTGTCATGTGCGGCCGGCTGGCGGCGCTCGACGGTCTTGCATTTTGAGCAAGAGCACGATCTCATTCGATTTCTATCGACGGAACGGCGACTGCTGGACGTTAAGGACTTGCACCGGCGTGTTGCGGCGGAGTTGAACGAGGCCGGCGTAGGACCGGCGGTAGCGGTGCCCATTTTGGAGGGTGACGAGCTGTCGGGTTTTACAATCTATGGGTTGCATCGCGACGGCACGAAGCTCGACCCCGACGAGCGCGAAGTCCTCGAAGCACTGTGCGACTCCGCCGCGCAGGCGTACGTGCGCGTCGAGAATTTGAGACTTCGCGCGCTCGTCGAAGAGGTCGCCCCGATCTCCGGGAGTGACGGCAAAATTTAGCGCATCGGCACAACCAATTTGTCTTTCCGTATCATGAAATGCGCCCCGCGTGAGGCGGGGCGCATTTCATTTCGTTATTGCGTCAGCGCCGGTTCTGCCAGCCGTTGTTGCCGTAGATCACGCACGAGCCGTCGTTGCACGAGATCGATTGGCCTTGGTTTCCGGGATACCACGAGTAACCGTTCGGAGCGACGACGTGTCCGTCTTCGTATACCGTGCTGCCGTCACGCGTGTAGCCCTCCACCGTGTTGGCGACGGCGTCTTTATGGGCAACATTCTCAACCGTCGCGACGGCGGCAACGCCGGCGAGAATCCCAAGAATCGTGTTGGTCGTGCCCGTGTCGGCTTTCGCCGGTGCGGCCAGGGAGGCGCTGAGAACGCCCGCGAGCGCGACGGCTGCCAGGGTCGAGCGAAGAATTGAGACTTTCATAGCCCCACGGTAGTTGCCGAGAATGATATCGAATTGACGCCGAGATGAAAGACCGCTTAGAGATCAGCATCAATCACCTGGTGACGCTCTCGCTGGTCGCACAGCACAAAAGCTTCACCCGCGCGGCCGAAGCGCTGGGCGTTTCGCAACCTTCGGTCTCACAGCAAATTCGCGAGCTCGAACGGGCGGTCGAAGCGCCGGTCGTCGCGCAGCAAGGCCGGTCGATCGCGCTCACGCCGCTTGGAATCGATTTGGCCGAGATCGGACGGCGTGTATCGCTCGAGCGGGATCGCGCACGTCGCGCGGTCGCGCTGCATCGCGAAGGCGAGGCGGGCCGTCTGACGATCGCCGCGAGCATGACCACCAGCACCTACGTCTTGCCGCCGATAATCGCCGGGTTGCAACGCGAGCATCCCGACACGCTGATCGAGTTGAAGGTGGGTAATACGCACGACGTAGCGCAGCTGGTTTCCGACGATCTCGCCGATCTCGGCGTGGTCGAAGGCGCGGTCGACCGCGCGGAACTGGTCGTCGTTCCGTTCGCGCGCGATGAAATCATCTGCATTAGCGCGCCGCGAAAACGGGGATCGGGCGTTCTTGAACCGGCAGAGGTCGAGTCGGAAACCGTGCTCGTCCGCGAAGACGGTTCGGGCACGCGTGAGGTTGCGTTTCATGCGCTCGCCGCGCACGGATTCCGGTTTCACCGCGTTCGTCCGTTCGGAACCAACGAAACCATCAAGGCAGGCGTGCGGCAAGGACTCGGCATTGCGTGGTTGTCGCGCGCCGCCGTCACCGCCGACTTGGCAGCGGGAGCCCTCGTGGAACTTCGGTTTTCCACCCCGCCGATCCAGCGCGAATTTCGCTACATCCGGAGGCGCGATACCTCGCTCACGCCGCTCGGTCAAGCGTTCGTCGCTGCGTTGGAATCATCTAATGGAGCGTCGTGAGGACAAAATAGAGCGTCGTGACGAGCGCTGCCGTCATCCCGAAGAGCTGCGATCCCCAGAGGGTGAGGCAATCGAAATCGTCGTTGTGGCGGTGCACTCCCGTGCTAATCTTCGTAACCATGCCCCTACGATAGACCAGGCGGCGCCGCCGTTGTAGGAGCCCGGCCTTATGCCGTCATGGGCCGAGCTTATCGGTGGCGGCGCTCCCGCGCAGCTGCGAGGCGAGCGCGGCGAGCAGCGAGAGTACCGTTGCCGCCGTGAAGACGATCAGCAGTCCCTCGTGAAACGGCTGCGAAATCAGATTTGGGAAGAAGGTCTTACCGGTCAGGAGTTGTTGCTTGGCGAGCGGGAGCCGCGCGAGCACACCGTTCGGCGCGAGCAGATGCTGGATCGGGTTCACGCCGAGAAACGCGGCGAAGAGCGAGGAAACGGGCGTAAGGTTCCCGATTTGGCGCGCGGCGGCGAGCGGGACGCCTTGCTGGGACAACCCGTTCGTAAGCGTGGTCGGCAGCGCGCGCGCGAGCCCCGCGATCATGAGCGAAAAGAAGATACCGATCGAAAGCAGCGTGCCGGAATTCTGAAACGTCGCGCGCATGCCCGATGCGACGCCGCGCCGCGCCGCGGGAACGCTGCTCATGATCGCCGAGGTATTCGGCGCACTGAACATGCCCGTGCCGATTCCGGATGCGCCGATGATGAGCGCGAAGGTCCAGTATGTAAAGTTGATCGGCAACAGCATCAGGCCGACGAAGCTCGCCGCGCACAGCACCATGCCGGCCGTCGCAAACAAACGTGAACCGAAAAGATCCGAAAGAAATCCCGAGAGTGGCCCAGCAACGAGAAATCCGGCGGTGAGCGGCAGCATGTAGATGCCGGCCCATAGCGGCGTATCGTCGTAGTTGTAGCCGTGAAGCGGCAGCCAAATGCCCTGCAGCCAGATCACCAGCATGAATTGCAAACCGCCGCGCGAGATCGAGGCGGCGAGCGTCGCGAGATTCCCGGCCGCGAAGGCGCGGATGCGGAACAGGTTCAGTTCGAACATCGGTTCGGCCACGCGTTGCTCGATCAGCACGAACGCCGCGATCAGAATCACGCCGGCGGCAAGCGATCCGAGCGTCATGGGACTGCTCCAGCCCATGTTGTGATTCTTGTACGGATGGATACCGGTCGTGATCGCGATCAAGATCGCGCCGAGACCGATGGCGAAGGTGAGGTTGCCCCACCAGTCGATGGCGCCGCGCGCGCGACCGCCATGCTCGCGTAGTTTGAGGTACGCCCACACGGTACAGAAGATGCCGACCGGCACGTTGATCCAGAACACCGCGCGCCAATCGATGATCGCCAGTGCGCCGCCGGCCACGAGCCCGATGAACTGCCCGGCTAAGCCGACGATTTGATTGACGCCGAGCGCGAGACCGCGCTGCTGAAGCGGAAACGCGTCGGTCAAAATCGCGGCCGAATTCGCGGTGAGCATCGAACCGCCGAGCGCTTGCAGCAACCGCCAGCCGATCAGCCACTGCGCGCCGTGCCCACCCTTGAACGGGTCGAACGAAAGCAGGACCGAGGCGAGCGTGAAGACGGCGAAGCCGGCGTTGTAGATCCGAACGCGGCCGAACATATCGCCGAAACGTCCGAGCGTAACCACCAGCACCGCTTGAACGAGCAGATACCCCATGATCATCCACAGCAGGTAGCCGAAGTTGCCCGAGGTCAGCGGATCGAGTTGGATGCCGCGAAAGATCGCCGGCAGCGCGATGATGACGATCGATCCGTCGAGCGTCGCCATGAACACGGCGAGGGTCGTGTTCGAGAGCGCGATCCACTTGTAGCGGTCCCGTGCAGGCACCTGACGGAGCCTAACCTATTATGAATCTAATTGACAAGCGTGTTTTGAGGCAGTACACTGCTATTACATATCTAATACATCGGAGGATCGTGGTGTCTCGCAAGAAGTCGCGTATTCTCACCGATCACGAGCTTCGGCTCATGGAGGTGCTCTGGAAACGCGGCCGCGCCACCGTCGCCGACGTCGTCGATGCGCTCGCGCCGCCGCCGCTTGCGTACAGCACCGTGCTCACCACGCTGCGTACGCTCGAACAAAAAGGCTATATCGCGCACGATGAAGACGGGCGTTCTTACGTGTATCGGCCGCTGGTTGCTCGCGACGACGCGGCAAAATCCGCCATGCGTCATCTGCTCGATCGCTTCTTCGGCAACTCACCGGGCGCGCTCGCGGTGACGCTGCTCGATGATACCCAGCTCAGCGAAGACGACGTTGCCAAAATCAAACGCATGCTCGCTCGCAATCGGAAGGGCTCGCAATGATCGACACCTTTCTGCTCGACGGCCTTTGGCAGGGCGCGTTGGTCGCCGCGGTCGCCGCGCTCGTGACCGTCCTTCTCCCGCAACGCCATGCCGCCACACGATATGCGGTCTGGTTCGCGGCGCTGCTGACCCTGGTGATGCTGCCGGTCGTGAGTCAATGGCATCCCGCGCCGGCGATTGCAACGCTGCCTGCGCCGGTGGCAAACACGGCGAAGGCAACCGCTCTCGTCACCGCGCGCGCGGCCGGCGCGAGCGGCGCGTGGCTTCTGTCGGTTTGGCTTGCCGGCGTGCTGTTCGGCCTCGCGCGTTTGGTGCGCAGTTACGTGCGAATCGGCCGGATCGTACGTCGCGCGACGCCCTCGCCCGAGCTCGGCCATCGCGTCATGACCTCCGCCGACATCCCGATTCCGATCGCCGCCGGGCTATTCACGCCTGTCGTGATCATCCCGGCGCCGCTCGTGAACGTGCTCGAGCGCGGCGATCTCGAGCGCATCGTACAGCACGAGCGCGCGCACATTCGGCGCGGCGACATCGCCGCAAACCTCGTCCAGCGGCTCATCGAAGCCGGACTCTTCTTCAACCCATGGGTCTATCTCATCGGCCGGCAGCTCGTCAAAGAGCGCGAGTCCGCGTGCGACGATTGGGCGGTACACGCGACCGGCGACCCGGATCGCTACGCGTCGTGCTTGGCGGAGGTGGCGCAAGGCGCGGCGCGCCAACGCACCCCACTCCTCACCCCGAGCGCAATCGGCTCGAAACGCATCCTTCTCAAACGCATCGCGCGTTTGCTCAATGGAAAGGCCTCGCAGTTGAAAACGAATTACTTCGTTCTCTCGGCCAGTGTGGCGGTGTTCGCCCTCCTTGCCTTCGCGTTGCAGATGCGGTGGGGTCTAGCCGCGCCGGCGACGACTGTCGCACTCGCGTGCGGCGCGGATGTCAAGATCCTCAATCCGGTGCCGCCCGACATTGCGCGCGCGGATTACCGCTACAACGTGTGGGCAAGCGCGCTGGTGACGGTTGCACCCGACGGCCACGTGATCAGCGTGAAGATCGTGAAGTCCAGCGGGAGCGCCGCCATCGACCGGGACGTCGTCAAAGCCGCGTGGTCGTCGACCTATTCGCCGGCCATGAGCGCGTGTAAAGCCGTCACCAGTCAATATCTCTTTAAGGCGAGAACCGGGTCGCCGGGTGCGTGAATCGGCTCCGTACCGTTCTCGAACTCGGGGAGCACGATGACGAAGCTCGTTCCCGACCCGGGGCGCGTTTGCACCGTCAGTGTCCCCTTTGCGCGCTCGACGGCGCGTTTTGCGATTGCCAATCCCAGGCCCGATCCTGGAACGTCGCGCCGCTCGCCGCGATAAAAACGATCGAAGATCCGCTCGAGCTGCTCTCCGGAGATTCCGGGACCGTGATCGCTCACCGTGATCACGACGTGGCCGTCGTCGCGATCGACAGAGACGACGATCGGCCCGTCGGGTGCATACTTGAGCGCGTTGTCCACCAGATTTGTCAGCGCATACGTGATCTCGTCGCGCGGAATTTTCGCACGGGCGCTCGCTCGAACCTCGATGCGCACGTCGCGTCCCGGATTGGCGTCGGCAAGCGGTGCAACGACTTCGCGAACTAGTTTTCCTGCGTCGAGCGGCTGCGCGTCGAGCGGTTCCTCAACCCATTCTTGAAGCAGCATCAGCTGCTTGATCAACGCCGCCATCGCCGCGCTCTGACGATCCATCGTATCCAAAATGCGAGGAATGTCACGCGGAGATTTCACGTCTCCCCTGCGAAGAATGCCGATGAAGCCGCGCAAGACCGTCAGCGGCGTTCGCAGTTGATGTGCCGCATCGGCCATGAACTGCCGCATTTGATTCTCCGCCCGAGCGCGCTCGGCCAATGCTCGATCGACCGTTTCGACGGCATCGTTATAGGCGGAGGCCAACCGGCCGAGTTCGTCATTGCGAGTGGTCTCGATCCGTCGCGGGCGAAGGTCGCCGCGAGCGAAGCTCTCCAATTCCTCGAGCACGAGGTACAGCGGCGCGAGCGCGCGTTTGCTCAGCCGGCCGGCCGCGATGTTCGCCAAGAGAATGGAGAGGAACAGGGCTATCGTCAACATCGCTCCCAAGCGCTCCGCGCAGCGCGCGATGGTCACGGCACTTGCGTCGGTGTCGATGAGCGCGCTTCCAACGCTGACCTGCAAACCGCGGTAGCCTGCAAGCGAGGCCATCCACATCGACGTCTTGCGCGCGAGTCCAAGCGGGCGGATCGAGAACGGCGTGTCGAATTCGTCGGTAGGCTCGATCGCGTAACGCGGACCGGGACCGTCATACCATCTCCCTTTGTACATCGTGTGGTTGACCAAGGCCACCACCTCGAAGCCCGGATGAAATTCGCGGGTGAGAATCGTTTCCGTAATCGCCCGCGCGCTTTTTTCGTTTGAGTTCGATTCTCCGAGAATTTGCGGGATCTCGCGGACGATGGATGACTGTGCCTGCATGAGAAACTGGATTTCGACGACGTATCCCAGAGCGGCGATGACGAACCCGACGAGGAAGAGCTGCACCGCAATCGTCGCTCGTATGTGTTTGCGCAGCTGCGTGGCGAAGCTCCGGCTCACTTCGGCTCCAACCGCATCGAATATCCGACGCTTCGAATCGTCTGAATCAGCGTCGGCTCACCCGTTCGTTCGAGCTTGGCGCGCAAATATGAAACGTAGGTTTCGACGGTTGCCGGCGTGACGTCGCGCTCGTGCCCCCAGACCAAATCGAGCAACTGATCCCGGGAGAGTACCCGCTCGGCGTGACGCATCAGCGTGAGGAGTAGGTCGAACTCGCGCGTGGACAGCTCGATCGCACGCCTTCCGCGCACGACCGTTCGAGCCGAAACGTCGATGACGAGATCTGCGTAGGCGAGGGTCTCGCGTGTCTCGAGGCGCGGACGGCGTAAACGCGCGTGCAACCGCGCGACGAGCTCGTCCATTTCAAACGGTTTGGCGAGATAATCATCGGCACCCTGAAAGAGGCCGCGAACCTTATCGGCAGTTTGATATCGCGCGGTGAGCATGATAATCGGCGCGTCGGTTACGCGCCGCAGTGCGGGGAGGAGCGAGAAGCCGTCGATTGCGGGTAACATGACGTCCAACAGAACCGCTTCGGGACGCCATTGCTGCATGATCTGCATTGCGGCATAGCCGTCCCCGGCGCAGCGAACGTCAAAACCCGCCGCGCCAAGCCCGTATTCCAGGAGTTCGCGCACATCGGCCTCGTCGTCGATGACGAGCACGCGTGGGAAGCCGGCAGGTATCATTTTCATGCTCCGGTACCCCAACTCTGCCCGCAGATTCTGGGATGCCGCTTGAGCCTTTCGCAGAGTCTCCCCGGCCGCTCGGAACGCAAGGCATGGCCGTCCGGGATCGGCCAACGTTGCCTTCGTCAGGCGATCCTACTACCGGTTGCGTGTCGCCGCGGTTACCTTTGTCTTAGTGGTATCCTATGCTTGCCCAGGGAGTAGTCCTCATGACGAAACGGAGCCGCCAGTCCTATTCGCAGACCTTGGCCGCCCTCTCGAAAGCGATTACCGAGGGCGGAAATACGATCTTCGCGACGATCGATCAAGCCGCCGCGGCGCGGAGCGTGGGGATGAGCCTGCGGCCCACCGCACTCATCGTTTTCGGGAACCCCAAGGGCGGCACGCCGCTGATGGACGCGTTCCCCCTGGTTGCCCTCGAGCTTCCGCTCAAACTGCTGATTTGGGAAGAGCCGGACGGGGTGCGCGTCGCGTACGTACCGATGTCGGAGATCGCGGCACGCTACGGCGTTACCGGGATGGATCCGCGAATCTCGGCAATGGATCACCTGCTCGATACGCTCAGCGACCTCGTTGCGTGAGCGATCACCTTGCCAACGAGCGAACCTTTCTTGCGTACCTTCGCACCGCTCTCGCGTTCATCGGATTCGGTTTCGTCGTCGCGCGCTTCGCATTATACGTGCGCGTGCTCTCCGCGGCCCACGTCGCCGCGCAGCATCAGAACTCAACCTCGACGCTCCTCGGCGCGATCATGATCGTCGCGGGCATCGGCATCGCGATATTCAGCGCATACCGTTACGTGACGGTCGAACGAGCGCTTTCTCAGGGCAAAGCGGCGCAGCTGACCGTGCGCGCGGCAGTCGCGATCGTTACGGCTCTCTGCGTCTTCGGCATCATCGTCGCCGTCGTCATCTATCGAACGTGATACCGGCGCTGCGCGGCGCCGTCGTGACGATCGTGGCGGTGCTGATCAGTTTTGGCGTCATGTACGCGATTTGCACGGGCGCCGGCGCCGGCGCTTCACCGGCGATCCTCGCTGCGGCGCTCGCGGTCGGGCTCGCGCGGCGGCCCGAACGTCTCGAGCCGCACACGTCGCTGCTCAAGGGGATCGCATTGCCGCTCGTGGCACTCGCGGCCGGCGCGGTCGGTTTGACGTTCCGTGCGTTCCCGCCGCTCGGTGCCGCGCTTTTTTGTGCGGGTATCTCCCTGTCGGTTTGGCTGCGCGCTTTCGGCGAGCGCGGAAACATCGTTGGCCGAATCATTGCGCTGCCGTTTCTAGCGATGCTGATCGTACCGGTACGCGTCGAGACCGCTCGTGGTCCGGGTTCAACGGCGGTGCTGGTGATTATCGCAGGCGTCGTCGCCTTTGCGTGCAGCGCAGCCGTGCAGCGGCTCGCCGGCGGCGCGAGCGCCATGCCCGCGGAAAGAGCGCGCAAATCGACGGTCGCGGGACGCATGGCGGCGCAAATGCTGGTCGCGCTGGCTCTCGCTTTTACCGTTGGAATGCTTGCGTTTCCGGTGCACTGGCCCTGGGTGGTCTTGACCGCGTTCATCGTGTGCAGCGGCGCGGCGGGCCGGGGCGATGCCGTCTACAAGGCAATTTTGCGGGTGGCCGGCGCGATCGGCGGGACGCTGGTCGCGGCCCTGCTTGCGCGCGTCGCGTTACCCGGCGGCGCGGCATCGGCGGCTCTCATCTTCATCGTATTATTTCTGGGCCTTTGGCTTCGTCAACTCAACTACGCCTATTGGGCTGCGTGCGCTACACTCATCTTTGCGCTCTTGCAAGGGTCGCACGGCTTACCGGCGCTGCCGCTCTTCGCCCTTCGCATTGCGTGCATCGTTATCGGCGCCTTGTGCGGAATCGCCGCAACTTGGTTCGTCTACCCGATTCGCACCGAGCACGTCGTGCGCCGGCGCGTTGCCAATGCGCTTGCGGCGATGCAGGCGGTGCTGCGCGGCGGGAACGTGCACGATCTCGCCCATCATATCGCGCAACTGGATCGCATCGCACCTTCGGCGCCGAAGCACCGTGCGCTCCTACGCGAAACGCGCGCCTTGCTGACCTACGTGACGGCCGGCGGCGATCGAAAACATGCCGGTGCGGAATTGCGTCGACTCGGTGCTCTGCTCAAAGAGGTCCCGACCCGCAAATAACTAGGCCGGGAGAAACGTTCCCGAGAGCGCGGCATCGTCGCCGACCAGCTCGATCTCGTCGAATCGCGCGCGTATGCGTAGCATTGCGAGGTCGCCGCAGAGGGCGGGGATGGCCTGCGGAGACGCCAGCAACAGCGGGGCAATCGCCCAATAGAAGCGATCGACGACACCGGCCGCGATGAGCTGCGCAGCCAGTGTAGGGCCACCTTCGCAGAGTATCGAGAAAATGCCGCGCTCTTCGCGCAGAATCCGCAGCGCGTTCGCGAGATCGAGCGTCCCGTCCGAGTTTGCCGGAACTTCCACGACGTCGGCAGCGTCGACTAAGGCACGCGCCCAGGGCGCGCCATTCTCCGGAACCAGCACGATCGTTCGAGCGTACCCGGGCTCTTCGCGAAAGAGGTTGAGCGTTGGCGGTAGCGACCGGCGTGCGGCGGCTACGATGCGCACGAACGGGACCTGGCGCCGAAGATCGGAAGTCGAGAGCTTCGGGTCATCCACCAGCGCAGTCCCGGCGCCGATCATGACCGCTTGATGGCGAAGGCGCAAACGCTCGACAATGCTCTTCCAATGCGAACCGGTGAGGCGCTCGCGCGTCTCGGGCGCGCTCGCAACGAGGCCATCGAGCGACGAAGCCATTTTGAGTGCTACATATGGGCGGCCCGTCGTGATCCAAATCCGGAAATCTTCGATCAAGCGCAGCGCGCGAGTGTCGTTACGAAGCTCGACGTCGATTCCGGCCGCGGCGAGTTGTGCAATACCGCGTCCTGCGACCAAGGGGTTTGGATCGAGAGCGCCTACCACGACGCGGTGTACGCCCGACGCGATTATGCGATCGACGCACGGCGGCTGCTTTCCGACATGCGTGCACGGCTCCAGCGTCACATAGAGCGTTGCACCTTCATGGTCGCTCCCAGACAGAGCCTCTGCCTCGGCATGCAGGTTACCGGCAACGCGATGGAAGCCTCTGCCGAGAACGACCCCATCGCGCTCAACGATTGCCCCGACGAGGGGATTGGGGAATGTGTTACCCGCGGCCCGCTGGGCAAGATCGATGGCTTCGGCGAGATAATCCGTCATATGGCTACGCGCTAAACCACCGTCGCGCAAGAAGCGTGATGAAGAAGCCGTTGATGACGATGGCAATCAGCGCTTCCGCTGACAGCAGGATCCGGCTTACCGCCGAGAGGTTCGTAAACTCGGGTGCCCCTCCGAGCGTGACGTAGTCGCCGGTTGCCAGGGCAAGTGCGTGCGGCCATGCGAGGCCTAGCGTTGCGTGGACCACGAGCGTCGCAATTAGCATGACGACGAGCGCTAGAACAAAAATACGCAGCGGAGCGTATCCGTATTGCGACGTCGCCTTGAGAAGCAGCCTAAACACTTTGTGACGAAACGAGGCAACGCGCGTAAGATAATCCTCAGCGCGGATATTCATCCTATCGTTGACATCATCGAGCCCGCATGCCGAGGCGTACACGGCACCAGCTCGGCACACTTCGACGGCGAGCGCGAAACGGCCGCGGCAGGCAAAATCATTCGCGGCTTCCTGCAGCAGGTTCGCTGCGTTTCGTGCCCAGATCTGTGATTGCGAGTAGTCCTTGCCCGTTGCCAAGACGAGAAGCAGCCTGAAGAACCCTCGATCGAGCGGATCACACAGCATCCGGTTGCCGTGATCTAAGTCGGCTGGCAGGCTCGAGTGCGTGATCATCGAGGCCTGGGAGACAATGTCGTGGAGCCGCGAAGCTTGCGCGGCGGCGCTGGCGTATACCCATGACTGGTCACCGCCGGCACGGCGCGCGAGCGACCCCAGCCGCCTCGAGGCATGCACCAGAGCATCGTCCACGTAGGCCATGACTAGTGCGTTGCGCCCGGCAGCGCAAGCTCGCTGCTAATTACATATCGATCCGCGCGCATTATGTTCACGTATTTCTCGATAAGAGCCTCGCCGCTGGAGACGCGTCCGCGTGCGACGATAACGGGAACGCGCCAGAGAGTCGGGCTCAAACCGAGGAGCGCCCGTTCCTCGGAATAAGGAAACCGCACGGATAGCTCCTCGCGGCGAAGCGTGGGCGCGTGCCCCAGCCGGCGAAACGCCTCGAAGACACCCTCGCGCGGCAAGATCTCCGGCAGTTCCGGTATAGCGGGCATTGCGGAATACGTTATCGCGTGGACGACATCGTCGACGACGATGAGGCGATTATAGATACACACCCCGGCGCCAAAATCCGCATGCGTTACGAAGGATCTCAATGGTTCCGGTATGTCCGGCAATGCGAGGATTGCTGCCATCTCGCTGTCGGCCTGCGATGAGGGGAAGGGCTCTTCGCGCACGCCCCGGCCCGCTGAGCGGTGGTCTTCGGGCGCATCCTTTGAGCGATCCGACAGCCGCGGCCTGGGCTCGAGTAGAATCATACCTTCCTCGATCCGAACGAATCCCTCGGAGAGAAGGTCGTTGATAGCCTCGTAGAAGGCATCCTTTTCAGACTGGTCGTCCGAGCGAATGAAATTCGCCGGAAAAATGACTTGCTCGGCCGACCCGCTGGCGCGGCGAATGTCGTCGTAAAACTCTTGCCGCCGACGGTCGAATCGCGTCTCCGAGTCGTTCACCGTTGGCGCGCCTTCACCCGTGTGAACAGCACTGCCGTTAGCGCGAAGCCGTTCAACAGCACGAACGCGTTGGTGACACAGATTGCGGGATCGTGTCGGAGGATTCCGTATGCGAGCCATGCGCCACCGCTGAGCGTATACAACGCGAACGTCGTTAGTGAAACGCCGTCCGTACGCCGCGAGCGAAGAGCCCGGTAGAGTTGGGGGAGGCCCGTTATAATGACGAGCCCCGTTGCAATCGCGCCAAGCGCATTAGCAAACACACGCTATGCTACGAGGAGCGATGGATAAACGCCTCTCCCGAGGTCTTCGTGACACGGCCACCGCAGTAGAAACATATGCAGATCGTGATCGCCGTATGCTCGCTCAACTCGTTTTCAACGAACGCTCACGCGGCGGCCCGGGACTAGGCGAGCGGGTCTCGCGGTCGCTGCGCGACGCGGGCATCGAGACGCGTGAAGACGGATGGCCCGATCGGCTCGATCCAAGCATCGAATGCATCATCTGCGCCGGCGGGGACGGCACGATCGCAAGCGCGATCGGTCCCGCGATCGAACACGGACTTCCGCTTGGCATCATTCCACTCGGAACGTTCAACGAACTCGCGCGCACGCTGGGTATTCCGAGCCGGATCGAGGCCGCGGCACAGGCCATCGCGGCGCGAATCGAACGGGCGATCGACGTCGGGCGCGTCAACGATCGGTATTTCATCGACGAAGCGAGCATCGGCTTTTCGAGCCGGGTTGCGCGCCTACAAACGCCCCGGCTCAAACAGCGCTTCGGCATCTTCGCGATCGTCGCAACGGCGCTTATGGGGATGCGCCACCTTCGCCCGATCGACGCCGAGGTGCGCTACGACGGGCAGAGCGAGCGCCTGCGCACGGTTCAGCTCACGATTGCGAACAGTCATCGCTTCGGGGGCCTCATCAACGTTTCGGGAGCGTCGATCGACGACGGTTGGTTGCACTTGTACAGCATCCAGGGCGCCGCCGTTCACACGGTGCGCGCGCGCCGCTTCGAGGTCCGGACGCGCCGTCCGCATCGGATTACGGCCGACGGCGAGCCGGCCGGGGCGACGCCGGCAACATTCGAGGTGGTTCCCAAGGCGCTGCGCGTTTTGGCGTCACGCTGATGCTTGCCTGGGAGCTGTTCCGAGGCATTTGAGCCGGCTCGCGGCGGAGCGCCGCCGTCCACGGCGAAACCAACGGCTAACGGAGGCCGTAAACGTGGACATGAGCATCTATGAATTCGGGCCGTTCCGCCTCGACGTCGAGCGGCTACTTCTGATGCATCGCGGCGAACCCGTGCCTCTCGGACCGAAAGTCGTCGAGACGTTGCTGGCGTTGGTCGAGCATCCGGGCGAGGTGCTGGCGAAGAGCGCACTGCTCGAGCGTATCTGGCCCGAGGGCTACGTCGAAGAAGCCAATCTCGCGCAAAACGTCTACGTGCTGCGCAAGACCTTGCGCGGATTGGCCGCGCTGGACGCGATCGAGACCTTGCCGCGCCGAGGTTACCGTTTCACCGTTCCCGTTCGGCGCATCGAGCACGTGCCGGTCGCGCCGGCTCCGGCGCGCCGCAGCCGCTTCGGCCGCAGCGCGGCGCTTGTGGGCGGCGCTGCGTTTGCACTGATCTGCACCGTCTTCGTCGCCGCGCTCGCGCTCGCGCATCGCGACGGCGATGTCGCGCTCTCGGCCCAGAGCGCGCGACTCTACGATATCGGAAACTACTATTGGAACCTGCGTTCGCGTCAAGGGGTGGAACGCAGCCTGGGCTACTTCGCCCAGGTGATTCGCATCGACCCCGAAGATGCGCGCGGATACGCGGCGCTGGCCGATGCGAACGCGATCATGGGCGATTACCGGTACGGTACGCTTGCGCCCCGTGTCTACTTCGCACGCGCGCGAGGCTACGCGCAGCATGCACTGGCGATCGATCCGAATTCGGCCGAGGCACACGCGGCGCTCGGGCTCATCGACATGGATGCGCGCAACCCGGTCGCGGCGGTTGCCGAGCTGCAGCGCGCGATCGCGCTCGAGCCGTCGTATGCACCGGGACATGAATGGTACGGCATCCTCTTATTCGAGCGCGGCCAGCTTCGCAGCGCATTTGCGCAACTGCAGATTGCCGGCGACCTCGATCCGCTCTCGGTCTCGACCAGTGCGTGGCTCGGCTCGACCGCCTACTTCGACCGCCATTTCAACGAGTCGATCGCGTATTCGCGAGAAGCGCTCGATCTCGCGCCGCAGCGAACCGACGTGCTCACGAGGATAGGCGAAGCCTACGAAGCCGAGGGCAATTTCAACCGCGCGATCGAGGCCTTTACACGCTACGGAGCTTCGTGCGCGTATTGCCGGGCGGAAGGGGCTGCGCTGCTCGCGCACGTCTACGCGATCGAGCATCATACCGCGAAGGCGCGCTTGCAGCTCGCCTACGCGATGCAGCACTCCACGCAAGTCGATCCGGCCGATCTCGCGGCGGCGGCTGCCGCGGTCGGCGATCGCACCGTCGCGATCGAGCTGTTGCGCCGCTTGCACGGTCACATGGCGTGGCTCTCGATCGTCAACGATCCCCGATTCGACATCCTCCGCGACGATGCGGGTTTCCGTCAGTTGTTGCAGAGACCGGCATAGGGGTCGTTCTTGCCCGATCTCTTCGACGCGCTGGCGGCGCGGCCGCGGCTCGCGCGTTCGCTTGCGGCGCATTTGCGCGACCTGCACGAGGGAGCGATTCCGGCGCGGACGCTGGAGCTGATCGCGCTCATGGTCGGGTGGCTCAACGCGTGTGAATATTGCACCTGCGTGCACGAAGAGATCGCGCGAAAGCTGGGCGTCGACGAAGCGACTCTCGCAGCGCTTGGGGACTTCGCGCTCAGTCCGCATTTTTCCGAGGCAGAACGCGCCGCATTGTCGGCGACCGTGGCCCTGACGCGCGAGCCGCGGGCCCTGCCGCCGGTGGTGTGGGACGCGCTGCGCGCGCACTACGACGAGGGCGCGTCCCTCGAGATCCTCGCCGCCATCGGCGCGAATAACTACGTCAGCCGCTTGAGTAACGCACTTCAGCTGCGCGCTCCATGATGCGCTCGGCGCGAATCAGACGCGTGCCGCTGAGGCGGTCGTGCAGCATCAGGCGCGGCATGAACGGGGCGCAAACAAGAATGACCGGCCAGAGGAAAAAGGCGACCAGGTAGCGCACGAACGCGCGCGCAAGTCCGGGGCCGCGAAAATCGGTCGTGACCACCCGAAGTCCGGCGATCATCATGCCGAAGCTCTGTCCGGTGAGTCCGACGAGGAGCCAGAGGTAAATTGCGATCGCGAGCGCGTTGGCGCCGGCTACGTAATGAAGCACCGGCGCCAGTACGCGTCCGATCTCGAGGATGGCGAGCTCGCGCTCGCCAAGGTGCCCGCTGGCGTGGATCGGGTTTGCGTTGGAGGTAAAAAACGAGAAAATCGTGCTGACCATGATCACGTCGATCAGAAATGCCCAGCCGCGACGCCAGATGCCGGCGCAGTCCTCACGCGAGACGTGCGCGCTGCCGGTCGCGAGCGCCGGCGGTACTTCGCGAATCTCGCGCGTGTACCAGGTGCGCGCAGCGACGTATTGCGGCGTCACCAGGAAGTCGTCCATGTCGGCGATGCGCCGTGTCGCATAGGGCTCTCCCCCGAGCCATTCGCCCAAGCGCAGCACGCCGTCACTGGCGATCTCGCGTCCTTGTTCGGCGAAACGCGCAACGTCGACGTGACGGCCGAAACTGTGAAACGAGGCGATGGCGATCGAGCGCGTTGCCGCGTCGAGCGAGCCGCACGTCAGGAGCCCGACCCGGTCGCACGTCCGGCTGCAGGTGCGCAGCCATCCGCCGAAGATCAGCGAAACGATCGGGTTTTCATTCCCGTTGACGCTGAGCAGCGAGAGAAACCGGGTGTGCCCGGCGGCGATGTGTCCGAGTTCGCGGCCGACGGCAAACGCGAGCTCGTCGTCTTCGAAATGCTCGATCCAGTGACTCGAGATTACGAGCGCATAGGGTTCGCCGAACCCGAGCGCCGCAACCGGAACGTAGTTGTCCTCGCGAACGAAGATCAACGGCATCGCGATATCGAGTCGCGCACAGACGCTCTGCACGAGCGAGAAGACGCGCGGGTATTGCGCTTCGTGAATCATCACCGACGAGCCGATCAGCCGTCCGCGCGCGAGCGTGACGTAGAGCATCGCGATCACGATGAAGAGCGCGACCTCGGAGAGACCGATCTGCTCGTGAATGACGAAACCGATCGCCGCCGCGGCCGGAAACGCGAAGAGCAGGGTGAGAACGAAGGCTAGGCGCTCTCGAGGATCGCGAAGTGCGTATTCGCTGCTGAAGAGTGGGCTTGCCATGGAGAGGCAAGTTTGATCCCGTTGCCGCCGTTCTTCTTTACGGCCCGCATCTCGCGCTCGGCCGCGGCAAGCAGCGCCGCCGGCGAACTCCAAGGGCCGGGATACGTTGCGCCGCCGATGCTGGCGCAGACACGCAGCCTCTCATCGTCGACCGGCAGCGGCTCATCCAGGCTGCGCAAGATCTTGCGGGCTGCGTCGGTCGCCGCCTCGTGGCAGCCGAGGTCCTCGATGACGATCGCGAATTCGTCGCCTCCGGTGCGCACGACGGTGTCGGACACGCGAACGTAGCGCTGCAACCGTTCCGCGACCGCGCTCAAGACGCGGTCACCGTAGTCGTGGCCGCGCGTTTCATTGATCGCTTTGAAATCGTCGAGATCGATGAAGAGCACCGCGGCGTGGCGGCCGGTGCGCTCGCACGAGGCGAGCGCGGCCCGCAGGCGCTCCTCGATCGAGAGCAGTGCGCCGGTTTCGGCGAGTTCGATCGCGCGGCCGGTGACGCCCGAGACCGAGCCGTTCGGCGCGAATAGCGGCGCGAGCTGGAATGCGTAGCGTATACCGCGGATCAGCGATTCGAACACCACGGTTTCGCCCGAGAGGGCCCGCAGGTGGGCCTGGAGCGGGAAGGGATCGGTGCTGCCCCAGAGGTCGCTCACGTTGAGGGCGTCCGCGTACCGATCGAGTTCTGCGAAGCCGCGCAGCCGAGCCGTAAGCGACGTGACCCGCAGTGTGCTGTCGGTGTTCCAGACGAGTAACTGGTCGCGCATGGTGACGGTTGCCCTCCGCGTGAGCGTCTCTAGGGTGACCTCATCGTAGATCGCTCGGCCTGGGCGCATCATCCGTGGAAACCCCTGACCTGAAGCGCCCCGTATCGCCCCCTGCCATCCCGAGCCGTTCGACTCGCTACGCTCGCTCAGGACAAGCTCCGCTGCACGCAGTCCAGGAGACCGATTTCCTCGACTACGGCGCTTCACGCCCACGCCCATGACTAATTTTTGGATGAGCCCTTGACGCGCTCGCGAAGTTGAGCTATTGTACTAGTGTACTAGTACGACAGCACAGTAGTACTAGGCTAAAGGAGAGAAGGACATGACCCGCTTTATCGATCGCCCCGAAGGCAACGACAGCCAGCACCCGCGGATTTGCACGGCGCAGCGCGTTGCGAGCCCGCTCTTCCAAGGCTGGGGCCCCAAGCTTTAGTACCGTCTGATGCCGGTTGTATTGACGGTCGACCCCCGTAGCGGGGTGCCCATCTACCTCCAAGTGATCGAGCAGATCAAGCGGTCGGTAGCCTTGGGCGTTCTGGGGGCCGGCGAACAACTGCCGACGGTCAAGCAACTCGCACTCGATCTGACGATCAATCCCAATACCGTCGCGAAGGCCTACCGCGAACTCGAGCGGGACGGCGTGATCGAAACGGCACCGGGGCGCGGATCGTTCGTTCGCACCAACGGCGTTGCTGAAACGACCAAAGCTGCGGCAACCGACGTGGTCCGCGACGTGATCGAGGGCGCCGTCCGCGAAGCAAAATCGATGGGACTCGGGGCCGACGATATTCGAACACTAGCCAGCGCTGCTATCGACCGGTGGTTCCGGGAGGACGCATGAGCACGATAACGATCAAGAATTTACGCAAGACCTACGGTCCGTATGTCGCCGTCGACGACTTTTCAGTCGAGATTCCGCAGGGCTGCGTCTTCGGGCTGCTCGGTCCGAACGGCGCGGGAAAGACCACGACGTTCAAGTGCATGCTGGATCTCGCGCGGCCGACCGCGGGAACCGTACTTTACGACGGTGTGCCGCTCGTCCCGCAGACGTTCGAGCGGATCGCCTACGTTCCCGAGCGCAGTGTTCTGTACGACTGGATGACGGTCGAGGAGCACGTTGAGATGCAGCGCCGCGCCTTCCGCGGATTTTCACCCAAGATCGCCTACGATTTGCTCGCGCAGTTCAGCATCGAGCCGCGCAAGAAAGCACGCGCGCTTTCGAAAGGCATGCGTACTGCGGTGATGGTTGCACTTGCGATCGGGCGCCAGGCCGACACGCTGATCTTGGACGAGCCGACCAGCGGTTTGGACCCGATCAATCAGCGACACGTCCTCAACCTCATCATCAACGAGTCGGCCCGCGGTGCGAGCGTCATCTTCTCCTCGCATCAGATCGGGCAGGTCGAGCGCGCTGCCGAACGCATCGCAGTCATCGATCGCGGCCGGCTGGTGCTTGAAGGAGCGATCGACGACCTCAAGGCCGATCGCAAAATCGTCGAGGGCATCTTCCCGTCGGAACAGTACGCCCTCAACGGCATCGCCGGCGATCCGCGCATCGGGCGAGTCGATCGCAGCGGCCGAATCGTGCGTTTGCTGACCATCGACGGCGCGCCCGAGTTCGTCGCCATGCTCGAGTCGCTCGGCGCGACCGGCGTGCGCGTCGTCGATCTCAATCTCGAGGATATTTTCCTGTACGCGGTCTCGCCCGCTGACGCGACCGCCGACGTCGTCGAGGGAGCACGGCCATGACCTATGTCGAGTGGCTGCGCGTGCGGAACGCTCTGCGCGTGGTAGCCATTATTCTCGGTGTCTTTCTGCTCGTTGCGGTAGTGTTACGAATCTCGTACAATCGCCAGCTCGCGACCGACGAGATCATCGAGCACATCAGCTCGCACCCGCATACGACCACGCACGTGACGCTGCCCGGCGGCGTCCCGCGGACCATCATCACCTACCCCGACGACGGCACCGTCATCACCATCGATAACGTGGGCTGGGGCGGCCGTCACGTCGTCGTCACCGAGCCGCTTTCGCACCACGAGGACATCCATCAGATCACGATCGGCAGTATCCACGCGGTGCAGACGCGCAGCGGCAACAAGAGCGTGACCACGTTCGATACCGACGCGCCCGCACCGTTCTACTTCTATATGGCCGTTGCCGACGTGATCGCGCTGATCGTCGCGACCGTGCTCGCCGCTCCGTTCGCGCGCGAAGCCGACGGTCATCTGGAGATCGCGGCAACCAAACCGGTTTCGCGTGCCGCCTACGCGGCCGGTGCGATCGGCGTGGACGTCGCGGGAATCGTTCTGGCATCGCTGATGACGGTCGTGGCCTTGCTGATTGCTCAAGCGTTCTTCGAGATTCCGCGCGTGGATTTCAGCGGCGTCTCGATCCAGGTCGTGCTGATGGGCGTCGCGTTCCCGCTGGCATGGTATGCGATGCTGGCCGCGGCGACGTCGTCGCTGCGCCGCGGCTATGGTGCTGTTCTGGGCTTCGCCTGGCCCGTGGTGCTGATCGTCGTTACCTTCGCACACGTGCCGTTGGGCGACTCGATCTTCGGACAAGTCATCAACCACTTCTGCTGGGCCGTCTCGCGGATACTTCCGTTGACGTATGCGAACTTCCAGTTCAACGAGGATCAGGCGACCGGGCAGATCATCGCGCCCGGAAATTTCGGCCTGCGTGTAGCGATCGAAGCAGTCTTGTTCCTCGTCTATAGCGCATTGGCCGTCGCTCAGTGGCGGCGGGTGGAGGCGTAGTCATGGAGATCATCGGAACCAATTTCTCGATCACACTCGGATCGTGGCGTCTGCGCCTGTGCTTTGCCGTCGAGGACGTCGATGCACCGGCTCAAACCAAGGAGCAGCCGCCGCACAAGGTTCGGATCATCTCCGAGGATTCGTATTCACGCCGCGAAGCGTAGGCGGGCGCCGGAATCAGGCGACGAAGCCGTTGGAAAACGCCGGTTTGTCGAATGTGAATCCGTCCGCGGTCAGCGTGAAGAGATAAACGTTCGGCAGCGTCGCATCGCCGGCGTAGTTGAACGAATAGTTGCCCACCAGCAGCGCGTAACTTCCGCCTTCTTGTAATTGGGTGAGCACTTGGAAACGAGTGGTCGCGTTGGCGCGCTGCGCAGCCTGGATCAGCAGTTGTGCGGCGGCGTAGCCGTAGGCGGAGAACGCGGTCACCGCACCGACCTCGTTGCGGAAATCCGGAAGGTACGCGACGATCGAGGGGACGCGGTCGAGCGGCGGCATCGCCGAAGCCACGAGCGCGCCGCTGAGCTCCTTGCCGTACGTCTTCGGGACGTCGGCAGTGAAAAAGCTGTCGGCAAACCCGAATTCGCCGGTGTAGCCGGCCGTTTTGAGCGCGACCGCGATCGGTCCGAGTTTGTTCGGCCAGCCGGCAAAGAAGAGATAGGCGGGGGCGCGCCGCTGGATGATCGCGGTCGAGTCGGGAACGTCGGCATTGGATTCGAGCGTGAGCAGGGCGGCGTTGTGACGTTCGGCCTTGGCCTGCGCAACGAATGCGCGCGTGACGTCGAGCCCGTAATCTCCGCTGACGATGACGCCCAGCACGTTCATCGGCGCGCGACCCTTCAGCACCGCGCTGGCGAAGAGCCGCCCTTCCGACGAATCGTTGGTCGGCAGGCGAAAGACGTTATGATAGCTCTGCTGGGTGAGCTTGTCGGCGGTTACCGACGGAACCACGAGCGCGAAGCCGCTGTTCGCACACTGCGGCAACGCCGTCATCGTTACGTCGAGCGTCAGATCTCCCACCAAGCCGATGACGGTCGGATCGGCCGCGGCGACCAGCACGTTCGAAGTTGCGATCGCGCCGGAGTTTTGATCGTCGAAGGTGCGCACGCCGTACGCACGGTTCAACGTCGCGTTGTATTTGTTGGTCTCATCGACCGCGGCTTGCACGCCCCTGGCGATCTCCTTCCCGAAATCACCGTACGTTCCCGAGAGCGGCACGTTGACACCGATCACGAACTCCTGCAAGACCGTTTGCGGATACGTCGGCGCGAGCGGTGTGACCGTGGTCGTGGCGAGCAGACTGCGAAGAAAATCGCTGCGCAGCATCAGTGGAGCAGATAACCTCCCAGAGTGGCGGCCAGGAAGACCAGCGAAAACGTCATGTTCCCGGTGAATATACGTTCGTTCAGCACGAAAACGTTCTCGGAAATTCCGTAGAGCCGGTTCTCGTAGAACGTCAGCACGAGCGCCGCCGCCACACCGGCGTAATAGAGCGGGCCGGCGACGGCGAGTAACCCGGCGGCCGCCAGCATCACCACCATGAGCGCGTGCAGCGCGATCGGCGCCCAGCGCCCGCTTCCCTCGCCGAAGCGCACGGGAATCGAATTGATGTGTTGCTCGCGATCGGTCGGCAGATCCATCAGCGCGTACGCGATGTCGAATCCCGCGACCCAAACCGTAACCGCGAGGAAAAGAAGGAGCGCGCTCGCACTCACCCGTCCGGTGACCGAGATATACGCACCGAGCGGCGCGAGCCCGTCGACCGCGCCGAGGACGAAGTGCACGAGCCAGGTGAACCGCTTGCACAGCGGATAGACGAGCACGCCCACTGCCGCGACCGGGAGCAGCTTCACGCAGAGCGGGTTGAGCATCCAGGCGGAGAGCACGAGCAGCGCCAGGCCGAGCACGATCGCCCAAATCATCACCGCGGGAGCGAGCGTCCCGGTGGCCAGCGCGCGCCGCGCGGTGCGCGGATTGCGCGCGTCGAGCTCACGATCGAAGTAACGGTTTGCCGCCATTGCCGCCGTGCGCGCGCCGAAGACTGCGAGCGTAATCCACAACAGCGCGGACCACGACGGCAGACCGCGCGCACCGAGAATCGCGCCGACGTACGCAAACGGCAGTGCGAACAGCGTGTGTTCGATGCGAATCTCTTTTAAAAATACTGTCATCAATCACGGATCTTGCGGCGGAACGCTTGCGGGCCTTGACCCGACCACGCATCGGGGGTGAGCGATTTGAGGATGTGGTCGAGACCGTAGTCGTGCCAGCGATCGTTCACGCGCTCTTTCGTCGCCGCGTCCATCACCATGTCGGGCGGCCATTCGCGCGGATATCCCTCGGCCGCGCTCTTGCGCGTCGCGTCGATGCCGGCTTTCGTGCCGTATGCGAGCGTGTACGATCCGTGATCGAGATCGTCGACCGGACCTGGCATCATCACCACGTCACGCTCGGGTGCGAGGTTGTTGAGCGTGAACCACGCGACGCTGCGAACGTCTTGCACGTCGATGTCGGCATCGACGATCACGAGGACGCGCGTGAGCATCATCATGTGCCCCAAACCCCAAAGCGCGTTCATCACCTTCTTCGCGTGGCCCGGATAAGCTTTGCGGATTGAAACGATCGCCAGATTATGAAACCCGCCCTCCACCGGCAGATTCATGTCGACGACTTCCGGCAGCACCATTTGCAAGAGCGGAAGAAAGATCCGTTCGGTGGCCTTGCCGAGCCACGCGTCTTCCATCGGCGGTTTCCCGACCACGGTTGCGGCGTAGATCGGGTCGCGCCGGTGCGTGATACACTCCACGTGAAACGTCGGATAGGTGTCGGCCAGGCTGTAGACGCCGGTATGATCGCCGAACGGACCTTCGGTGCGCAGGTCGGTGTTGTCGACGTATCCTTCGAGCACGAACTCGGCGTGCGCCGGAACCTTCACGTCGATCGTGCGCGCCTTCACCAGCTCGACCGGTTTGCCGCGCAGGAGCCCGGCGAACGCGAACTCGTCCAGCACCGGCGGCAGCGGCGCAGTGGCGGCATACGTGAGCACCGGATCGCTGCCGATCGCGACCGCAACCGGAATTTTTTCGCCCCACGCCTGCGCGTGGGCACGGCCGTGCTTGTGCCGCTGCCAATGCATGCCGGTTTCGCGTTCGTTGTAGACCTGCATGCGATACATCCCGACGTTCGGCCGTCCGTTCTGCGGGTCGGTCGTGATCACGAGCGGCAGCGTGATGAACGGTCCGCCGTCGAGCGGCCAGGTGGTGAGCACCGGAAGCTTGCGCAGATCCGGGTCGCGAATCACGACCTCTTGACAACTTCCCTCGCGCACCGTCTTCGGGATCGCATTGGCGAGCGGAGCAAAACGTTTGAGCGCGCCGAGTTTGTCGCCCCAGGAGCCGCCCGGCGGCGCAAGATCGAGCAGCGCGCGCAAGCGCGCCGCCACTTGATCGAGCTGCGCGGCATCGAAGGCCATCGCCATTCGCCGCTGCGAACCGAATTGATTGGTCAGCACCGGAAATTTCGAACCCTTGACCTGCTCGAAGAAGAGCGCCGGGCCGCCGGCCTTGACGACGCGGTCGCTGATCTCGGCGATTTCGAGACGCGGATCGACCGGTGCCGAGATCGTGTGGACTTCGCCGGCGCGCCGCAACGCATCGAGGAAGGCTCGCAGGGAGTCGAAGGGCATGGCGCCACCCTTTCTCGGCAGTTCTGCGCGCCTCCCTGTCGAACGAAGTGACCGTCATGAAACCGCTTGATTTGACGCAGCAACCGCCGCGTTCGTGTTACGAAGAACTCGACGGCCTGATCTTCATGCCGCGAACGATCGACAAACTGCGCGGGCTCCTGCCGGGCGGAAACCCCGGCGATTATTTCATCAACGGGCAAATTCCCGGCATGTCCGGATACCTGTTGGAACGCTTGGGCATCACCGAGGAAGCGTTGTTCGAGGTCGTCGCACGGGCTCGCGACGAGGGAGAGATCGCGGCGTGGCTGCGCGAACGTACCGATGCCGCGCAGTATCCGGTCATCAACGAAGAGATACGCCGCAGCCGTCCCAGACACGCGAAAGATCCCGCATATTTCGCGGAGCTGTATGCTCCCACGCTCGCATTGCATCCCGACCTGGAACGAATTCTCGACATCATCGACGCCGACGACCGGCGAATCTTCGGAACGCCGGCGTAACACTCACCAAAACGGTTCCGCGAGCCACGAATCCTTGAGTTCTTGCGTTCGAAAGGCGGCGAGCTGCGCGTTGCAGTTCGCGCTATGCCTGCAGAGGATGCGCCGGTAACGCACCCACGCAGTTTCGGATCCGGCCAGAAGCGATCGTTGGTGCGGTGTGAGGAGCAGCTCGAGCAGACCGTACACGCGCTGTTCTTCGGCAATCGCCTTCGCACCGTCGCCCGGCGGAAACCCGCTGCGCAGAGCACGCAGATCGCGCGTCCGTGCTTCGGCCGAATGCGCGAGGCATTGTGAGTAGAGCATCGGCGCCATCGAACCGTCGCGGTACGCATCGTAGTAATACGCGCAGGTTCTCCGGCGTTCGTCGCGCCAGAGTCCTTCGGTGAGCGACGCCTCGCGCGGACGAGCGGCAAGCGTCGCCCGCTCGTCGCGATCGGCACGCTGCTGCTCGGCCTGCGCGCAGAAATCGAGATCGACCTGCGTCGCCGTGCTTCCACAATTCAGTGCGGCGGCGAGAAGGAGTCCGATCACGGAAGCTTCATGACGCGCTTGACCAACGCGTCCCGCGTGCGCGCCGGCAGCATCGCGACGACGGTTTGAATCTTGGCTTTGCGGCCGATCACGTAGCGCTCGCGCGGCTTGGGCGCGCGCAGTGCGGCCAGCACCGTGTTCGCGATGGTCTGCGGACTCATCCCCTCGCGTTCCTCGGCATTCGTCACGGCGATGATCGCCTCGGCCAGCGTTCCATAGTACGTCATCGCCTGCGGCGGCATCGCGGCGACCAGCGCGTCGCGTCCGGCGCGGCCCTTCTCCCAAATCGGTGTCTTCACCGAGGCGAACTCGAGCAACGAGACGCCGATGCCGAACGGCGCGAGCTCTTGCCGCAATGCGTCGGTCAGCGCGGCGATCGCGGATTTGGATGCGCTGTACGGCCCGATGAACGGAGCCGCCATCCGTCCGGCGATCGATCCGATGTTGACGATGCGTCCGCGCGATTCGCGCAACAGCGGCAGAACCGCCTGCGTCATCGCGACCGGCGCAATCACGTTGATTTCGAATTGGTTGCGCAGCGCTTCGATCGGAAGAAACTCGAGCGGACCGCCGACCGCGATGCCGGCGTTGTTGACCAGGCCCACGAGCGTATCGCCGGCCTCGCGCAGGTTCTGCACCGCACGCGCGATGTCGGCGGGAACCCGCACGTCGAGAATGACCGGGTGAATACGCTCGTGTTCCGATTCGAGGCGCTGGCGATCGGCTTCTTTGCGCACGCCGGCGTACACCGTATAGCCGCTGCGCGCAAGCAGCAATGTTATCGCGTGACCGATGCCGGTCGATGCGCCGGTGACGAGGGCCGCGTCGTTAGCCATTCCCCTTTCGTTGGTGGATGATGACCGCGGTGCCTTCGGGATCGGGCCCGAATGCCATGAAGCAGTTCGGCGTTTCGGTGAGGTCGGTGAGGCGCAAGCCGCGCGCGCGCAGCTCTTCGGCCTTCGTCCGCGCGTCGTCGATGGCGAACATCACGAATCCGCATTGCTGCGCATCCGGCGTGCGCCACACGCCGAACGTCGAACCGTCGGCCAGTTCGAATTCGGCCCCGCGGCCCGCGGGATTGACGTCAGTCGGAACCAGGCCGAGCACGTCGCGATAGAACGCGATCGCGCCTTGCGGTTCCGCGACGAGGTAGCCGGCCATGTCGATACCGTGGATCGTCGTCGGCGTGCGTTCCTGAGCCGGCGGGCGATGTTCGTCGCGTGATTTCTTCTGGTGCATCATCACGCCGTGGCCCTCGTTATCGGTGACCACGGCCATGTTGCAGGTCGGCCCTTCCATCACGTCGCTGCTCGTGCCGCCGCGCTCGCGAATGTGCTTGGCGGCGCTCGCTGCGTCGGCAACGGTGAACATCACGCCGAAGCCGGGTTCGAACTCGCCCGGCTCGGGCGGCTGCCACAAACCAAACGTCGAGCCGTCCGGAAGGTGAAATTCGACGCCGTTCTCGCTCGAGACGGATGGGATCAGGCCCAGTGTGTCGCGGTAAAACGCCAGTGATTTCTGCAGGTCGCGGACCGTGCAGCCGACCAGATCGGTGCCGACAATCGCGGTCGCGGAGAGGGGCGTGGAGTGGACGCTCACGGGATGCTCCTTGCGTTGGCGTCAGGTGTATAGCGTGAGCATACGACTGCTTATATGACAGCCGCTGTCATATTTACGTCAAAAGCGCAGCGCGCTTTCGACGCGGTCGATTGCGTGGTTGAGCACCTCGCGGATGCGCTGTTCGCCGCCGGTTGCGCCCTGAGCGAACCACAGCCCGACGGCCTCGCGCAGCGCGCCGGTGACCGCTCCGCAGGCGATGCGCACGTCGAGATCGTTCGCCGGTCGCCGCAAGTGGCGCGCGATAAGCGCAGAGAACAGCTCGGTCGCTCGCTCCTGCTCTTCGAACGAGGCGACTTGCAGCGAAGGCGTCTTTCGGAGCAGCTGGTGCCGGGCGGCGAGCAGATCGCGATCGCGATCGAAATACTTTGCAAGCACGCCGGTCATCACGGCGCGCACCGAATCGATCGCCGGTTCGTCGGCAGGACGCTCCATGAGTGCCTGAATGACGATCGGATCGTACTCGTCGGTGACGACCGAATCTTCTTTCGAAGTGAAGTACCGGTAGAACGTCGCGGGCGAGATGCCGGCGGCCTCGGCGATCTGCTCGACCGTGGTTTGTTCGAAGCCTTGCTCGGTGAAGAGCCGCAAGGCTTCGCGCTGAATCGTCGTGCGAACGTGCTCTTTCTTTCGTTCGCGAAGTCCCGCCATTACGCGGCCTCGGCCATCGGCGCGGCGGATTCTGCCGTTCGCGCGGGCGGCCCGTACTGCACGAAGGCAATCAGCGGAATCGCTGCGATGAACAGCAGCGCGCAAAGCCGGAAGATGTAATCAAAGGCAGAAACGCTTGCAGCTTGCGAGAGCAAACTCGTCAGGGTCGCGATCGAGGCGCCATGCGTTTGCGTGATGCCGCCGGCGAGCCCCGACCACGCGATCGCCGTCTCGCGCGTGAGCAGCGTGGTGATGATCGCGATGCCGAGACTGCCCCCCAACTGGCGAATCAGCTGCGAGAGACCGGTTGCGCCGGCAAGTTCTTCGCGCGGCACCTTCGAGAGCATCAGTTGCGTGAGCGGCACAAAGAGCAGGCCCATACCAAAGCCGATTAACGTCCGCGGCCAGAACGTGTTGTCCATCCCGGCGCTCTCCGTCAAGCCGCCGAGCTGCCAATTCGCAAGGGCGGCGCACAGGGCGCCAAGCACCAGGAGAATGCGCGCATCGATTTTGTTGACCAGGCGGGTCGTGACGATCATTGCGACCGCCGTGGCGATCGCACCCGGGACGAGCGCCTCGCCCGAATCGAGTGCCGTCATGCCGAGGATGGTTTGGAAGAAGAGCGGCACGATCAGCTCGCTGCCGAAGAGCCCGAAGCCGAGCACGAAGAGGATGACGTTGCCCAAGGAAAACGAGGGAATGCGGAAGATTTTCAAGTTGACGAGCGGACTTCGATCGCGTGCCGTCTTGATGCCGAAGATCGCCAGCGCGACGACGGTGACGATCGCGAGCGTGACGATCGTATTCGAACTCCACCAGTCTTCGTGTTGTCCGCGCTCGAGCACGTACTGGAGTGAGATGAGTCCGACCGCGAGTAGACCGAGCGCCGGCCAGTCGATCTCGCGCCGTGCGCGCGCGATGTAGTGCGGCGTCGGAATGAAGGCAAGAGCCATCAGGAACGTGACGATGCCAACCGGCAGGTTGATGAAAAAGATCAACGGCCACGACGCATTGTCGACGATGTAGCCGCCCATGACCGGTCCAAGTGCCGGCGCCACCATGATTCCCAACCCGAAGATCGCCATCGCTCCCGCCGAGCGTTTCGGGCCGAACGTTTCGAACAAAATCGCTTGCGCGGTCGGCTGAAGTACACCGCCGCCGAGGCCCTGCAGCATCCGGCACACCGTCAGCAGCACGATATTGTGCGCCATGCCGCACAAAAACGACGCAAACGTGAAGATCGCGATCGCGGAGCAGTAAAACGTCTTGCGCCCGAGGTAGGCGGTGAGCCAGCCGTTGAGGGGCATCACGATAACGGCCGCGAGGATGTACCCTGTCGCAACCCACGCAGCATCATCGAGCGAACAACCCAGATTGCCGGCGATCGTCGGCAGCGCGACGTTGACGATCGTCATGTCGACGATCGCCATGAAGACGCCGAGCATCACGGTCACCGTGATGAAAAACTGCGAACGCGTCAAGGCTTACGCCGTCTCGACCAGGGATGCGAGGCGCTCGCTGCCGGCCGCGCTCAGCGCGTAACGTTCCGGCATTCCCTCGCCCACGACGAAAGCGCAGCCACGCTTCACGAGGTCGTCGAGCAGCGCCTCGACCTCGCCGGTCACGACCTCGGTCGCGTAGCCGTAGTGAAGGAGAGCGGCGGCGCACTCGCAGGCGCTCGCAGGGGCCTCGTAGAGCACCCGGAGGACACCTTCTTCGAACGAACCCACGTGGCAACGTACTTCCATGGCGCCGTACGGGTTTCGTCGGCAAAATGATATAACCTCTCATTTGAGAGCTTATATCAAGTAAGAGGAAGCCTCAGGTTCCTTGCTGCGGCCACGCACTAAGGATCGCGCCTTGAATCGCCATCCCGATCGCGACGTAGCCGACGTTGATGAAGCCGAGCGTTGGCCCCCAGCCGGAATAGGCATAGCTCAGCCAGGTCATCGACCCGAAGATCAGGAGTCCGAACGCGAACCCGATCCACGCGCCCTCGAGCGGACCAACGCGGCCACGCCACTGCAAAATGCGCGCCACGCCGTATGCCAGAAAGAACGCCATCACCACCGCGACGATCAGTTGATACGCCGGCGCACCACCCATCGACAACGCGTGAACCGATGTCGCCGTTATCGAAGCCGACCAGACGGTTTTGAACAGCATATCGTACCAGAGCCAGCCGAAGAGAAAGAACACGATCGCGGAAACGATGACGGCCGCCCAGTTCACGCGCACTACGGATGTCTTCTCGCGGCCCGGGGATCGGGTGCGTGGTATCCGCGCTGCACGCGCTTTCCGGCGGGACGTGTGATTGCCGATCCGATGCGCCGGCTCGTGTAGGTGACGTTGCCGCTACTCGGTGCCCCGTACTGGAAGAAGTCGATGTTGTAGCAGTCGTCGTCGACGGCAACGACGTATCCCGACCCGGCCGAGATTCCCAGCAATTCCTGGAATCCATCGCAGTCGTCGTCGCCTTCTCCCGTGACAGGCATGGCATAGTATTCGTTCAACGGCGCTCCGGTCGAAAGACCGGAGATGCGCCCGATACCGGTTGCTGGGTCGCTGCCGGCTGCCCAGAAGCTGCCGTCCGCATAGGTCAGGTCGTAGCTGTAGAAGTAGTTGATCGGGAACGCGACCTCCGAAAACGTCGAGAGCGCGTTCGAACCCGAAACGTAGCCGTAGAAATAGTTGTCCATCGGATCGTATCCGCCGAACCAAGCTGTCGTACCATCATTCGGTGCGGTCATGATCGCGTAGGGATACTGCGAGTTCTTCAGTGTTACGGTGGTGGGCGATGACAACGTCGCGGTCGGGAGCTCCTCGATGATGCTATCGTCTTCGTCCGCGATGAACATCTGCGAACCGTTGGCCGTGATCGACATGTCGGCGGGATAGCCGTTGGTGGCGAGTCCGGCGGCGCTAAACGTCGTCTCCGTTACAGTCGTTCCGTTGAGCTCTCCGATCGCATAATCGTTTCCGCCGGGAAGCAGCGTGCTTTCGCCGCAGGAGCCGGTGGACTCGATCCACCATACACGGCCGGAGCTATCGACCCGAATTGTGCCCGGGTAACCCTCGAGGCGGTACTCCGTCGTCGTTCCGGCAGCGGGGTTGAGGACCCCGAGTGTACCGCTCTCCTCTTCACCGTCGCAGCTGGGGTCCGATTCGGTAGAGAAGGCGCCGGAATAATAGATAAGTGTGCCGCTGCTGTTTACCGCCAGGTCGTCGTAAGCGTGGAACGTTTCCGTATTGAGATCCGCGCTCATTCCATGCACGACGGTGATGCCGGGAATGGTCAACGATCCCGCGGCGGGCGGATTGAACGGATCGCTGGTGTCGCCGACAAACACCGTTCCCATGCCCGAAGGCGAAGCGATTCCAATCCCCTCGTAATATGATTCGTTGGCACTGCTATAAAGCTCGTCGAATAGCACTGCAGCGGTTGGAACCGCGGTCGTTCCCGTCGGGTACGCGGCAACATCTTCGGGTTCGTAACCGTAGACCTGGTTGGTGGAATCGTAATATTGATACAGGGTGAGGCTGCCGCCCGAACCGGCGAAGGTGGCCGGGGTGCCGGCGATTCCCGAACCGCTTGGCGTGATGGTCGACCCGACGTTCGTTCCGCCGTTGTAACTGAGCGTCACCACTTGTCCCGGCGACGTCACCGAACTCGACGAAAGCTTGAGGGTGTCGTAGCTGTCGCCGGTGATCGAAAGCGTGATCGGTGTCGAGAAGAGGCCGGGTCCGATGATGAGATTACCGCTCGCGTCCAATGCCTGCACGATGACGGCGGTGGAGCCCGCGTTCCCAACCGGCAACTCAGACTGTCCGAGCGCGAGCGAAACGCTCGCGGGGACGCCGTCGAGTTCCAACGTGACGGATGGCACGGGTTGACCGAGCGTCAGCGTCGCCTGGACTTCACCGGTCGAGAGCACGCTGCCGGCGCCGCCGGTCTGCGCGTAGGTCGAGACCGAGAACGTGTCGGTGCCAAAGGGCGCGGTGACGGCGACCGTGCATTGCAGTCCGCCCCCGGCGGGCGTCGTGCAATTCGACGAGCCCGGCGTGAGGTTCACGGTTGCGAGCAGCGTCGTCTTGCTGCCGCTTACCAGCGAAATCGTGATCGACTGCGTACCGGCGGAGATGTACGCCGGCAGGCGCGTATTGGTCTGCGATTTCGGCGGGATGTTGATGACCATGTCGGCCGAGCCGTTGCCCTGCGAGGGCTGGGTCGCGCCGCCCGTACTCGGAATCGAGGAGGCACCTCCGCCGCCTCCGCACGCACAGAGCCCGATCGTCAGAACGAGTGCGGCCGACGTTGCGGCGAAGTGCTGACGGATAAAGCGCATATCCAGCCTCCTTGGAAGCGGCCTTTGCGTAGAAATTCGGGCCGGCCAAGGGGCAGCCTCCTTCGGTGCCCTAATAAAAAGGACCCACGTCACCGTGGGCCCCATGTATCAGCGCGAGTGAGCTTACTCCTCGTCGCGGCGGCCTTGCGGGCGGCGCCGGCGCCGAGTCGGCGGCGCGCCGGGTCCACCGGCCGGAAGCGCGCCGGCGGGTTCGTCGTCGTCGCGTTGACGGCGCTGCGGACGGAATTCACCGTTGCCGCGGCTGCCGCTGCTCGTCTCCGATCCCGGTGCGAGCACCGCCTTGCGCGAGAGATTGAGGCGGCCTTGGCCGTCGATTTCCATCACCTTGACTTGCGTCGTGTCGCCGACGTTGAGCACGTCTTCTACTTTCGCCACCCGCTCGGGAGCGAGTTGGCTGATGTGCACGAGCCCTTCCTTACCCGGAAGAATCTCGACGAAGGCTCCGATCGGAATCACGCGCTTGACCGTGCCGGTGTAGATCTGGCCGACCACGACGTCCTTGGTGATGTTTTCGACGATTTCCTTAGCCTTCTCGCCGCTCTCACCGTCGAGCGAGGTGATGAAGACCGTGCCGTCGTCCTCGATGTCGATTTTCTCGACGCCGGTATCGGCAATGATCTTGTTGATGATCTTGCCTCCCGGTCCGATGACGTCCTTGATCTTGTTCGGATCGATCTTGATAACGATCATCCGCGGCGCGTACTTCGAAAGTTCCGCGCGCGGCTGCGCAATCGTTTCGGCGAGCTTGTCGATGATGAAGAAGCGCGATTTCTTGGCTTGCGCCATCGCTTCGCGCATGATCTCCACGGTAATGCCTTGGACTTTGATGTCCATCTGGATCGCGGTGATGCCCTTCTTGGTTCCCGCGACCTTGAAGTCCATCTCACCGAGCGCGTCTTCGAGGCCTTGAATGTCGGTGAGGATCGCGTAGTCTTTGCCTTTGAGGATCAGACCCATCGCGACGCCCGCGACGTGCTCGGTGATCGGAACGCCCGCGTCCATGAGTGCGAGCGTCGAGCCGCAGACCGATGCCATCGACGACGATCCGTTCGATTCGAGCACTTCGCTCATCAGACGCATCGTGTATGGGAAGTCTTCCTTCTTCGGAAGCACCGGCACGAGCGCGCGCTCGGCGAGTGCGCCGTGACCGATCTCGCGACGGCCGGGACCGCGCATCGGGCGCGTCTCACCGACCGAAAACGGCGGGAAGTTGTAGAAGTGCATGTAGCGCTTGTCTTCGAGCGCCACGATGCCGTCGAGCCGCTGCGCGTCGCTGGTCGAACCGAGCGTTGCGGCGGTGAAGACTTGCGTCTGTCCGCGGGTGAAAATGCCCGAACCGTGGACGCGGGGCACGACGTGCACTTTGGACCAAATCGGACGAATCTCGTCCGGCGTGCGGCCATCGGGACGAATCTTCTCGTCGACGACCATCACGCGCAGCTCGTCCTCTTCCATCGCCTTGATGATCTTGCCGAACTCCTTGGCGGTGTCGGGGTTCTCGAGCAGCGCTAAGACGTTGTCGTCTTTCTTGCCGCAGCGCGCGATCGCTTCTGCGACGGTGAGCTGCGCGAACGCTTCTTCGCGCGCGCCCTTTTCGACGACACGCATCGCTTTGGCGACGTCCTTCGCGAATGCTTTGCGCACCCACTTATCGAGTTCCGCATTGACCTTCTTGAGCGGAAACTCGCGCTTGGCCTTGCCGGCTTTTTTCGCGAGCTGGTTGATCGCTTTGACGATCTTCTTGATCTCTTTGTGCGCGAACTCGACCGCGCCGAGGAAATCGTCCTCGGAGATCTCGTGCCCGCCGCCTTCGACCATCATGATCGCTTCGTCGGTGCCGGCAATCACGATGTCCATGCCGCCGCTCTCGTATTGCGGCAGCGTCGGATTGCAGATGTAGTTACCGTTCTCGTCGCGACCGACGCGCACGCCGGCCACCGGCTTCTCGAACGGAATATCGGAAACGGCCAAAGCCGCTCCGGCGGAACAGATGCCCAGGACGTCGGGATCGAGTTCGGGGTCGACCGAGAGCACCGTCGCGACGACTTGCACGTCGTTTTGGAAACCATCGGGGAAGAGCGGACGGATCGGGCGATCCATCTGACGCGAGCTGAGCACGGCGTGCTCGGGCGGACGCCCTTCGCGCTTGATGTAGCCGCCCGGAATCTTTCCGGCCGCGTACATCTTCTCTTCGAAATCGCAGGTTAGGGGGAAAAAGTCGATGCCTTCACGGGGTTTGAGTGAGGCAGTGACGGCGCAGAGCACGACATTCTGTTCACCGTAACGAATCAGCGCGGAGCCGTTGGCTTGCTTCGCGAGTTCGCCGGTCTCGATGACCATCGTGCGCCCGCCGACCTCTAAGGTCACGGATTCGGGCACAATAACTCCTAATTTTTTGCTTTTGCTCTTTTAATATGAACGCTGCTCGGTTCGCGCAGCAGATTCTCCCGGCCTGCGTCTGCGGGGACGGCTTACGCGGTCGTGTCGACCGTGCTGCCGGTGGTGGCCGAGCCCAAGTTCTGGAGCTGACTGGCGAGCGCGGCGAACTGGTCCACGCTCAGACCGGCGGTGGCATAGAGCGCCGCGGAGGCGTTGGAGGTATCGCCGGTCAGGCTCTGCGTCAGCGTCTGATATTGCCACTGGGCAAGCGTAGCGACCGCTTGCTGGTACGGATTCTGCGCGGCGGAGGCGGCCGCGGGCGAAGTCGAGGAGTCCGGCGCGGAACTCCCGCTCGAGCTGCTCGTGCTGCCGGACGAGGCGGTCGACCCATTGGCCGACTCGGCATAGCTCGCCGGGTCGAGCACGTCGAAGCCCGGGACCGTCAGCGGGGTGATCGGCGCCGTGAGCGCGTCCGAGCCGATGTACGAGGTGCTCATCGCGCCTATCGTATCATCCGAGGCGACGTGCCGGAGGACGCACAGGAAATCTTTACCGCCTCATCGCGAAAGGAGCGCTCATGCACGCCCTGCTCTTCAGCGCGCTCCTCGCGGTCGTTTCCGCCCCGCATGCCATGGTCGTGACCGAACAACATCTCGCTTCGCAAGCCGGACTCGCCGTGCTCGAACGCGGCGGCAACGCCGTCGACGCCGCGGTCGCGGTCGGCTACGCGCTCGCCGTCGTGGATCCGTGCTGCGGTAATCTCGGCGGCGGCGGCTTCATGCTCATTCGGATGCACGACGGTCGCGAGCGATTCATCGATTTCCGGGAGAAGGCGCCGCTGCGCGCGACCCGCGACATGTATTTGGACGCGCACGGCAACGTGGTGCCGGAGCGTTCGCGCAAGGGATGGCTCGCGATCGGCGTTCCCGGGACCGTGATGGGACTCGATCGGGCGCTCGCGCAATTCGGCACGCGCTCGCGCGCAGCGGTCATGGCGGCGGCGATTCGATTGGCGCGCGACGGCTACGTGCTGCAGCCGGGCGACATGGTTCCGTTTCGCGGTTCGGCCGGCGAAGGCTATAGCGGCTGGAGCGCCGGCGGCGCGAAGCCGCACCCCGGCGAGCGGGTCGTGCAGCCCGATCTCGCCCGCACGTTGGAGCTGATCGCGGCGGACGGCGATGAGGCGTTCTATCGCGGGCCGATCGCGCGTGCGATCGTTGCCGCCGGCAATCGCCACGGTGGAATTCTCTCGATGCGCGATTTCGCCGACTACACGGTCGATGAATCGGCCCCGATCCACTGCGCGTATCACGACCTCGAGATCATCTCGGCTCCGCCGCCCAGCTCCGGCGGCGTTACGCTCTGCGAGATCTTGAACGTCATCGCGCCCTACCCATTTGCGCAGTGGGGTTGGCATAGCGTGCGTGAGACGCACTACCTGATCGAAGCCGAACGGCGCGCATACGCCGACCGCAACGCATATCTCGGCGATCCCACCTTCGTGCATGATCCGGTGGCGCAATTGCTCGATCCCGCGTATGCGGCGCATTTGCGCGCGCAGATCGACCCGGTTCGCGCGACGCCGTCGAGCCGGGTGCATCCCGGGCTGAAGATCAGCGTGCACGAAAACGGAGAAACCACGCACTACTCGATCGTCGATCGCTGGGGTAACGCGGTCGCGGTGACCTATACGCTCAACGACTGGTTCGGCTCGGGCGTCATGGCGGCAGGCACGGGCTTTCTTCTCAACGACGAAATGGACGATTTTACGTCGAAACCCGGCGTGCCGAACATGTACGGGCTCGTCCAAGGCGAGACGAACGACATCCAGCCCGGAAAACGCCCGCTCTCGTCGATGACGCCGACCATTGTCTTGCGCGGCGGCCGGCTGGCGATGGTGACCGGCAGCCCCGGCGGTTCGCGCATCATCACGATCGTGCTCGAAACGCTGCTCAACGTCTTCGATTTCGGCATGAACGCGCAAGCCGCGGTCGACGCACCGCGTGTCCACATGCAGTGGCTGCCCGATCGCATCGACTACGAGCCCGGCGCGCTAACCGCTGCGACGATGCGCGCGCTGCGCACCGAGGGCTACCGGTTCAAGGAGATCCCGTTCTGGGGTTCGGCGCAGGCGATCGTCGCCGATCCGCGCACCGGCATGCTGTACGGCGGCACCGATCGGCGTCATCCCGCCGGCGCCGCGCTGGGCTATTAGTGCGTAGTCCGTTCGGCAGGGGTTCGGTAAAGATTCAGTAAATCGCGCAGACCAGAGGGATGCGGTTGAGCGGTTGTAACCGCAGTCCTGCCGCTATTCCGTTGTGGCGAAGGGAGAGGCTCCGGGCTTGATGCCGTCAGAGCTCCAAGCAGTGGATGCAACCGCACTCGCGCGTGTGACGCAGGAACGTGATGAACTGCGCGAAGCGCTGCGTCACGCGCAGGGCGTCACCAGCTTTGCGTATTACACGGTCGACTTGGCGACCGATTTGGTCACCGTTTCCGAGCCCTTCGCGCAGATCTGGGGCCTTCCGGCGGGCACGACGCACGTACACTACGACGATCTTTTGCAGCGCGTACACCCGGAGGATCGCGACGCATTCGATACGCTGCGCAAGCACGCGATCGAATCGGGTCCCTCGCTCGCGCTGCAATGCCGCATCGTGCGCACCAACGGCGAGGTCCGGTTCATCCGAACCTTCGGAACGATCTTCAGCAACGCGATCGGCGTTGCGGAACGCAGCGTCGGAAGCGTCTTCGATTGCACCGATCAGATCCAAGCGCAGAATGCGGTGCTCTTTCTTTCCACTCACGATCCGCTCACCGGTCTGTTGAACCGGCATCAGCTGCTCGAGGTGCTCGATCACTATGCGGATCAAGTCGGCACGCGCGGCGCGCTCGTGCTCTTCGACATCGACCGGTTCGCGCAAATCAACGAGATCGCCGGGCACGCGGTCGGCGATCAGCTTTTGCGCGCGATCGCCGAGCGCGTACGCTTCTTGGAGGCCGACGGGCACTACGTGGCGCGTCTGGGCTCAGACGAATTCGCGTGCTTGCTGATCGATCCGAAGGATCGCAGCCTCGTCGACGACGGAATCGAACGCCTGCGTGGTTCGCTCGACGCGCCGTTCGAAGCTGGGCACGCAGAATTCGTGCTGCGCGCGACGATGGGTTTGGCCGAGCATCCGCACGACGGAACCGGCGAAGGCTTGCTGCAAAACGCCGTCATGGCGCTGCATGCGGCCAAGACCGCCGCGCGCGGCGGCTTGGTGCGCTACGGCCCCGCGCTCGAACGAAAGATGAGCGTGCGCAGCCGGCTCGAGCGCGACCTTCCGGCGGCAATCGAGCGCAGCGAGTTCGCGATGTACTACCAACCGCTGATCGACGCATCGGACGAGCGCGTCATCGCGGCGGAGGCGCTCTTGCGCTGGCAGCATCCCGAACTGGGTCTGCTCACGCCCGACGTCTTTCTCACGATCGCCGAAGAGAGCGACGCCGTCGTCGAGATCGGAAAGTGGGCGATCGATCGCGCCTGCCGCGATGCGATGCTGATTCGCGACTCGCTCGGGCGCGACGTGCGGTTGAACGTGAACGTCTCGCCGCGTCACGTGCAATCCGCGCGCCTGGTCGGCCACGTTTCCAGCGCGTTGGCCGATTCGGGCTGGAAAGCGGCCGCGCTGCAACTCGAAGTGACCGAGCAGCTGTTGATCGAGGACATCCCGAGCGCGGTCGCGACGCTCGAGCAGTTGCGGTCGCGCGGCATCTCGATCGCGATCGACGACTTCGGCACCGGATACAACACGCTCTCGTATCTGAAATCGTACCCGGTGAGCTGTATCAAGATCGATCGCGCGTTCGTCAAAGATGCGGAGAACGACCGATACAGCCGCGCGATTTGCCGTTCGGTGGCGGCACTGGCCGATTCGCTGCACATGCAGGTGATCGGCGAGGGGGTCGAGACTCGCGGCCAAGCCGATTTCCTGCGTAAGATCGGCTGCCACGAGCTGCAGGGCTTTCACTTCGGTCAGCCGGTCACGGCATGGGACTTTATGACCACCTACGGTACGGAGGGCGTTTGGTTGACGTAGCGCCTACATGATGATTGGGATGGAGGCCGAAATAGGCGGAGGCCGGTGTTAGACGATATCTTTGGACTCGTTCAGTCCTTCGTGGACGGAGGCGAACCCGCACCGTCGGATATCGTGTCGCGCCCTGTGGAGCGCCTCGAGCGCATGCGCTCCTTCCTGCGCCGGCTCGACACCGAGCTTCCCCAGGTCATCGTGGAGGCGCTCGAAGAGGCTGCTCGCGTGACCCACGCCGACGTTGCGGCGATCTTCGAAGTCCAGGGTGAGTTCCTCCAGTGCGCGTTCTCCACCGATCCTTCGCTGTTGGAATCGCGGGTGCAAATCAACGGCGAGAGCGAGGTGCGCGAGCACGGCACGTCGGCGCTGCGCGCCGCCGCCGGCTTGGCCGACGCGCTCTGCGCGATGCTTTACGCGGGCGAACGCGAGTGGGTGTTGATGCTCGGCGAGCGCACGTCGCGGCTTGACCGTTCGGTATTCGAGACCGACGCGGAGACGCTGCTCGACGTTTTCACGCAACTCTTGCGGCAGCGCGCGCAGGCGCTGGAAGCGCGCTCGCTCTTCGACCACGTGACCGGTTTGCCCGATCGCTGGGCGACGATGAATCGTTTGAAAGAAACGATTCTGGCCTCCAAGCGCAACGGCACGCACGCGGCGCTGCTCTTCATCGACCTCAACGGATTCAAAGGCGTCAACGACTCGTTCGGTCACGCGCACGGGGACATGGTCTTGCGTACCATCGCTTCGACGCTGCGCGAGGCGTTGCGCGCCAACGAATTTGTCGGGCGAATCGGCGGCGATGAATTCGCGGTACTTCTGCCGATGGTACGCAGCTATGAGGAGGCGACGTCCGCGGCCAAACGTTTGGCCGACGGCGTGCGCGATTTGGGGATCGTGCATGGTGCGGGCGCCGTGTCGCTCAGCGTCGGTGTTGCGTTCTATCCCGAGCATGCGGCCGACGTCGAGGAATGGCTGCATCACGCGGATCTCGCAATGTATCAAGCCAAGCGGCAGCACGAGTCGCATTTCGTTTTCCGCCCCGGCGAAGGGCCCGAGGATTGGTCGCCGCTGGCGGTGGAGATCGAAGAATCCTACTCACGCGAGTTTCTGCTCTGCTTTCAGCCGATCTTCGAGGTTGAATCGGGCACGGTCGTCGCCGCCGAGGCGCTGCTGCGGTCGTTGCATCCGCAGGAGGGCGTGCAGTCGGCATTCATGACGATGGCGGCCGCGCGCGCGCGCCGCTCGATCGAGCATCTCGACGCCTGGGTAACGCGCCGCGCGCTCGCGTGCGCAAACGAATGGCGTGCGCAAGGCGTGCAGCGCATTCATGTCAACATCGGCTGCGTGAACGACGAGATCTTCGGCAACGTGCTGCGGGCGGTCGACGCGAGCGGTTGCGACACCTCGATGCTCGCGCTCGAGTTGGATTGGGGGCGTTTCAACGCCGATATCGACGCCTACCGCGGGTTTGCCGAGGCGGCCGAGCGCTGCGGTCTGTACGTCGGTTTGGACGGGTTCGGCGAAACCGCGCTCGACCTGCCGCTGCTCGAAGGGCTGCCGGTGCGTTTCGTCAAGCCCTCACACGCGCTGCTCCCGTCGGGCGGCGCGAAGGGAAAAGGCATGGACGCGATCGTTGCCTTTGCGCGCGTCTTCGGCTGGGACGTGATCGCGACGCGCGTCGCATCGGCCGATGACCGCGCGGCCTGCCGTTCAGCCGGCGTGAAGTACATGCAGGGTTTTGCGGTTGCGCAGCCGATGACCGCGATCGACTTCAACCAATGGATCGAAACCAGCCCGCGCATCGCTCTCGTGACCTGATCTCGGCCTGTGCGCTCACGGCGTGCATCGACGGCGCCTGCCGATGGTGCGGTGCGCAGCTGCCGCAACGGCGTCGCACGTGGTGCAGCGACCGCTGCGCCGATGCGTTTTGGAAGAACCATTGGTGGTCGCTGGCGCGCGTCGCGGCCAAACGGCGTGACCGCTACCGGTGCAAACGCTGCGGCCACAAACCGATCGCCCGCAGTCATCCGCACTATCGCAAGCGGCGTAAGACCGACCGGCTCGAGGTAAATCACATCGCTCAGGCGCGCGGCGCACATCGTTCGCTCAGCTGCCTGCACCATTTGACCAACCTCGAGACGCTGTGTCTGCAGTGCCACAAAACCGAAACGGCTCGCCAGCGGGTGTAGGTTTGCCGCGGGCACTGCTGGTATAACGGCCGGTATGTCAACCCTCACGCCCGAGCGCCGCAAGGAGCTCGAACTGCGGGCGAACGACGTCCGCGAAGGCATCATCCGCTCGCTCCTCGCCGCCGGCTCAGGCCACAGCGCCGGCTCGCTCGACATGGCCGACGTCTTCACGGCCCTTTACGGCTTCATCATGCGCCACGATCCGAACCGCCCCGACTGGCCCGATCGCGACCGCCTGTTGCTCTCGTGCGGGCACATCGCGCCCGTTCGCTATTCGGCGATGGCGAACTTCGGCTACCTGCCGGTCGAGGAGTTGCTGACGTTGCGCAAGTTCGGATCGCGCTTACAAGGACACCCGGAGCGGGTGAAACTGCCGGCGCTGGAGACGACCTCGGGGCCCCTCGGCGAAGGGCTCGCGCAGGGCACGGGCATGGCGCTCGGCGCCAAGCTCGACCACAAAGATTGGCGCGTTTACGTCGTCACCTCCGATGGGGAACATCAGTGCGGTCTGCATTGGGAAGCCGTGATGACCGCCGCCAAATTCAAGCTCGACAATCTCACCGCCGTCGTCGATCGCAACTTCATTCAAATCGACGGCAGCACCGAAGAGGTGATGCCGCTGGAACCGCTTGCGGATAAGTACCGCGCTTTCAACTGGGAAGTGTTCTCGTGTAACGGCAACGACATCGGCGAGTTCATCGACGTTGTGGAACGCGCGAAGCGCGTCGCCGGTAAACCGCAGGTGATCATCGCGAACACCGTTCCCGGCAAAGGCGTGAGCTACATGGAAGGCGACTACACGTGGCACGGCAAGCCGCCGAACAAGGACCAAGCCGGCGAGGCGCTGCGGGAACTCGAGGCAACGCGTGAGAGGATCCTCGCCGATGTCTAGCGTCGAAACGTTGGATGACGCGGCGCGAGCGATGGCGCTGGTCGATTATCGCGATGCGGGCGAACTCAAGTCGGTTCCAACGCGCAACGGCTTCGGGGAGGGTTTGATCGAAGCGGGAACGCGCAACGTCAACGTGCTGGGAATCTGCGCCGACCTCGCCGAGTCGACGCGCATGGAGGGCTTCAAGAAGGCCCATCCGGCGCAATATCTCGAGATCGGCGTCGCCGAGCAGATGCTCGTTGCGATGGCGGGCGGGCTTGCCGCGGTGGGCAAGATTCCATGGATCGCGTCGTACGCAATGTTCAATCCGGGGCGCTCCTGGGAGCAAGTGCGCACCATCATGGCGCTCAACGAGGCAAACGTAAAAATCGCGGGCGCTCACGCCGGCGTCTCCGTCGGTCCCGACGGCGCTACACACCAGGCGATCGAGGACATCGCGATTATGCGCGTGATCCCGCATATGACGGTCGTCGTTCCGTGCGATTCGGTGCAAACGAAAAAGGCGACGATCGCGCTCTCCGAACGTTTCGGCCCGACGTACCTGCGGTTCGGGCGCGATAAGTCGCCGGTCGTCACGACCGAAGCAACGCCGTTCGAAATCGGGAAAGCGCAGAAGTTTCGCACCGGCGATGACGTGGCGATCGTGGCATGCGGCATCCTCGTCTACAATGCGCTCGTCGCGGCAGAGGAATTGGCAAGCGAGGACGGCATCGAAGCGAGCGTCATCAACAATCACACGGTCAAGCCGATGGACGAGCGGGCGATCGTCGACGCGGCGCGCACGTGCGGCGCCGTCGTAACCGTCGAGGAGCACCAAGTGCACGGCGGGATGGGTTCAGCCGTCGCCGAGACCCTGGCCGCGCACTACCCGGTGCCGATCGAATTCATCGGCGTTGCGGATCGCTTCGGGCAGTCGGGCGAGCCGGCCGAGTTGATCGAAGCATATGGTATGGGCAGCAGTGCGATCAAGGATGCCGTCCGGCGCGCCTACGCGCGCAAGCAAGTCTAGGGAAGCTCTTCAGAGCTTCCCTAGACTTTTCTTCGAGTTAGCACGTTTGCGCCCGCCTGCTGCTGGGTAAAGCCCACGAAAGTATGGCCTTCGAAGCAGCGGGCGAGTTCGACGCGGCGACGCTGCGAACGTTCGCTCAGAGGCTCGAACGCGTTACGCTCGTTTTAGACTCGAGCGCCGAATGCGTGCAGATCAACGCAGCCTGGACCGCCTTCGCCGGACTCGAAGCCGACCGTTCGCTCGGGAACGGTTGGCAATTGGCCATTCACCCCAGCGACCTTCCCGGCGCACTGACGGCAATCGAAGCCGGCATGCGCGCGGAGCAGCCGTTCGAGCTGCGCTATCGTTTGCGATCGGCGCACGGCGACTACGCGACCTTTGCCGCGGCTTGCCTTCCGGTACGAGAAAGCTCCGGCGCGCTGCGCGAATGGCTCGTCATCTCCGACCGCGCGGACCTGGAACATGCCGGGGACGATCGTTTTTGGAAACTCGCGGACGCGCTGCCGGTGCTGGTATGGGCGACCGATCGCGACGATCGCCTCACCTTCGTCAATCGCGCCTGGCTGGAATACACCGGACTCGGCGCCGGGTCCACGATCGACGAGCGCAACGCGCTCGTGCATCCGCTCGATCTTCCTTTCTTGATGCGGGCCCTACGCGGGGGCGCCCGGGCGGTGGACTTCCGGCTGCGCCGGCGCGCCGACGGAATGTACCGTTGGCACTATCTGCGCTGGGAGCATCTGAACGCTCCGCCCTTCCCATTTTATCGCATCGGCACCGCGATGGACGTGCACGATCAACGCACGGCGACCGAGCTGCGCGACCGTCAATTGCGCGCGATCGCCGAAGCGCTTCCCGACATCGTGTGGTCGACGGACGCGCGCGGCGTCCAGGACTATACCAACGGCGCGCTCCAGCGGTTCACGGGTCTGTCCGAAGACGAATGCGTCGGAGACGTCTGGCAGCGCTTCACCCATCCGCTCGACTGGCTGGTGACACGCGAGCGTTGGAACGAGGCTTTGATAACCGGTAATCCGTACGAGATTCAGCACCGGCTGATGCGCCGCGACGGAAGTTCACGTTGGTTTCTCTCGCGCGCACGCCCGATGCGCAACGAACTGGGTGAGATCGTGCGCTGGTTCGGAACGAGTACCGATATCCACGACCAGAAGCGCCTGGCGCAGGAGCAAACGTATCTCGCCGAACTGGGACGGATCGTCAACAGTTCGCTCGAACTCGATCGCACGCTGCGCCACATCTGTGAAGCCGCCGTTCCGCTGTTGGCCGATTCCTGTCAAATCGATCTGTTGACCAACGGGGTGCTGCGCCGCGCCGCCGCGGCGCACAACGGGCCGCAGCGCGAGGTGTCGGCGGCGCGGATTCGTGAAAACGTGTTCGGCGGCGAGCGCGCTTCGGTCTTCACCGAACGCATCGATGATTCGTCGTTCCAAACGATCGTCGTTCCGATGCGCGTGCGCGGAAAACCGATCGGCGCGATTTCATTCATTCGGCCGCACGATTCCGGTGAAGACGGTATCGCCAACGTCGGCTTCTTGGAAGAAGTCGCGCGGCGCTGCGCGCTGGCGATTCAGAACGCGCAGCTCTACCAGCGCGAGCACCGAGTCGCGGACGCGCTACAAACCGCCTCGTTGCCGAAGCGCCTTCCGGAAGTCGACGGCATCGAAATGGACGCGATTTACGTGCCGGGGCGGAGCGAAGCGCAGATCGGCGGCGATTGGTACGACGCCTTTGTGCTTCCCGACGGGCGGATCGTCGTTTCGATCGGCGACGTGGCCGGAAGCGGACTCGACGCCGCCGTCACGATGAGCAACATGCGTCAGGTCATTCGCGGCATCGCGCAGGTGCATGCCGAGCCGGTACTGATGCTGAATTCGGCCGACCGCGCGCTGCGGATGGACGATCCGGATCGTTTCGTGACGGCGTTCGTCGGTGTCATCGACCCGATCGCGAGCACGATGACCTATGCAAGCGCCGGTCACCTTCCACCGTATATTCGCCGCCGCGACGGCACGCTCGACGAGCTGGTATTCGTGGATTTGCCGCTCGGCCTGCGCGAACGGTTTTCGATCGAAACGTGCAGCGTGAGTGTGGGCGACGGCGACTTGCTCGTGTTTTACACGGACGGGCTGGTGGAATCGTCGCACAACCTCGAGGAAGGCGTGCGAATACTACGCGCTGCCTTGAGCGACCCGCAGATCGATCGGGCTGCGCATCCCGCCGCCTTCATTCGGGATAGCGTACTGCTCGACGGCGCGCGCGACGACGTCGCGATCCTGACGCTGCGAGTACACGGTGATGCGCGCCTGGGCAACTTGCGGCGCTGGAGCTTTGCGGCGCTCGAGCCCGTCGGGCTCGCGCGCATCCGCCACGAGCTTCGCGCCGCGCTGATTGAATACGGCGTTTCCGAACTACACTTGGAAACCGCCGAGGTCGTGCTGGGCGAGTTGACCGGAAACGTCGTTCGTCATGCGCCCGGTGCGGTGGAAATCGTGCTCGATCACACCGCGGGCAAGCTCGTGCTGCACGTAATCGACGAGGGACCCGGCTTCGAGCGCGCGCCGATGCTGCCGGTGGACGTCATGAGCGAATCGGGACGGGGACTGTTCATCGTCTCCCGTCTGACGGGCGAATTCAGCATAACGAAACGGCACCCGCGTGGCTCTCACGCGCGTGCCGTTCTTCCGAAATAGCCGGCGCTACAGGAGCACCGTACGAAATGTCGCCGATAGTCGTCGCTCGCGATGACGCCGGCGGCCCATGATTCTATCCGATGTCCGTGGAGCAATAGCATGTGACCATTCGTGACGTGCCGGGCCGGAGATTACGAGAAGACTATTCGCCGGGAGGTCCACGTCAATTGGTCTTGGGTGCGATTTCGATCGAAGCGACATAGTGCAAGGAGCTAGCAGCGAGAGCGAGGCTACTACGTCGCCAAAGCACGCTACGGCATCAACATGCGGCGCTATACCTTGACCGGGTGTATACTCATTTACAATGACCTGGTCCGGTATGCGATCGAACAGGCCTTCAGCGACGAGCTGCTTGCCCAAAGAGTATGCCCAGTCGGGAATGTCGCCCAGCCGCATTCCGGGGCCAATTCTGCGTGCGCGGTAGTCGTAGAGGTACCCGAAATGTTGAACACGACGCTTGAGGTCGTTACGCCACTTCGCGTCATCCTCGCTGTCCACGTGCTCAACAATGTACTCGGCGAAGTCGCTATCGACATAGTCGTGGAGCACCATTAGACCCGGCACGTCGTAGCAGACGGGAGTATATCCCAGCGCGCTTTTTTCGCTGAACAATGGGAGCACTTCGTCCTTACCAGAGTTGTTGTATTGCGTATGCGACATTCTTCTTGACTTGCTGTTCCACCGGGAAGAAATCGCCAACCACCCTAGGCGAACGCCTGTTCGATGCTATGCCCTCAGAATAGTTCCGATATTGCGCAATGTCAAGAGTTATTCCCACGGCAGCATTCCTCAAGAATCGCCCGAGTCGCATGTAGTTCGTTGGCTGTCCACGATTGACGTCGGATACGATCAGGTGGCCTCGTGGAATCCCAAGGGCCTTGATCCCGCAGATAACATCTGCGAAGTCTCGCACATCCGTATCTGCAAGGTGCGTTTGATTGAGAACGTAGCTGCAGTAGAAAAGCGCGGCCGTCTTCCCGGCGGCGAGCGCCACCGGTACGTCGCGCGCCGCTTGAAAAAACACACGCTGGGCTCCGCAATGGAAGAGATCATTATCGGAGAGGAAGTTCGTCGCAACCTCGTGCATCATAGTCGACCGATCGATGCCGAGGTAGGAAAACCGTGCCGGCTGTCCGCCTAGCTCTCGATTTCGCGTCGCCAAGACAAGTGCCGCTGTTCCCGGCCCGCACCCGAAATCAATGACAACCGCGTCGGGATCGGTAAAAATTGGCCCGGCGGCATTCTGCCGCAGGATCGCGAGATTCGCGTCAAAGTGTTGGTGCATGTAGCACATGCAGTAGCACGCCACGACGCGGAAGTCGCCAAAATCGGCCTGGCCATGTTCGCAGATTCGTGACTTTGCCGCGTCGGCCAATTCTCGGTCCGATCGCACGCGCGACCAAATGACGCGCTCAAACGAGGAATCAAAGCCCATACACTGTCCAGAACCCTTCGACATCGAACAGAGGCTCGCTTTTTTGTGCGAGCCGCCGTGCGTCTATCGTAGGACTTTTGGACTAGCGGCGCAGTCCCAGTTCGCCGATGAGCGAGCGATAGCGCTCGAGATCTTTCTTTTGCAGGTAATTCAACAGGCGGCGCCGCTGGCCGACCTGCAGCAAAAGGCCGCGCCGGCTGTGATGGTCCTTCTTGTGCACCTTGAGGTGATCGGTGAGCTGGTTGATCGAGGCGGTCAAGATCGCGATCTGCACTTCGGCCGAGCCGGTATCGTTCGATCCGCGGCCGTACTTGGCGGCGATCTCCGCCTTTTGTTCTTTGGTGAGAGGCACGAACGGTTGCTCCTTGCGGTCAGGATAGTCTCACTCGGGTACAGGGCGCGGATGCGTGCCTGGCGCATCCCGGCTCCATCCCGGCGACCGGCGTAGCATAGCAAAAGAGCCTGGCCACCTGCAAGGGCTAGTCGCGGCTATCGGAGCTCGATAGAGATGTCCCCATTTGGACTCAATAGAGATGTCCCCATCGAGAGGAACCCCTCCCCATGGAGTTGCTATCGATGAGCCACCCGGAACTTGCCCGTTTGGAGGCGTGCCAACGCCTTCAGGCGGGGCTTCTCACTCAGGCTGAGGCCGCTCGTCAGCTTGCCTTGTCCGAACAGCACGTCCGCCGCTTGCTCTCCCTCTACCGCCGCGTTGGTCCCGGGGGGCTTCAGTCACGCCGGCGATCGAGTTGGTTCGCGAAAGGTATCCCGACTTCGGCCTAACCTTGGCTGCCGAAAAGCTGCGTGGGCGCGACCTAGTCGCGGATCGGGGTGGGGCGCCCGTCGCGATCGACCGCGACGAAGACGAAGGAGCCGGTGGCCGAGAGGCGCCGGCGGCCGCTGGCCGGTTCTTCGGCCCAGAGTTCGACCTGCGCGGTGAGCGAGGTCCGCCCGACCTTCACGATGCGCGCCACGACCTCGACGAATTCGCCGACGCGAATCGGCTCTTTGAAGTCGATGCGGTCGATCGAAGCGGTGACCACGGCCTTACGGCAGGCACGCATCGCGACGATCGCGCCGACCTCGTCCATCATTGCGACGGCCTTGCCGCCGAAGAGCGTGCCGAGCACATTAGCATCTTGCGGAAAGACCAGCTCGGTACGTCGCTCGACGATCGATTCGTACGGGTTCATGCGGTGCGATTAGTCCAGCGCCGCGACGAGCGACACCTCCACCAAGTATTCCGGCGCCGCGAGCTTACTTTCGACGGTCGCACGCGCCGGCGGATTGCTCGGGTCGATCCAGGCGTCCCATACGGCGTTCATCGCATCGAACGACGCGATGTCGGCAAGCCAAATGTTGGCGGAGAGAATGCGCGAACGCGTCGTTCCGGCTTCCGCCAGCAACGCATCGAGCTTTGCCAGCACGTTGCGTGTCTGTCCCGCAACGTCGTGAGCTTGCGCATCGACCTGTCCGGCGGTAAAGAGCAAACCGCCATAGAGCACGCCCGCGCTGTAGCGCGGACCGGGTTTGAGTCGCACGATATCTGCCATATTGACATGCTATTAGGTTCATGGCAAATTAGCAATATAGCAATGAAACTAACTGTTGAACAGTTCGAGGCCGCGCTGCGTGCGCTCGCCAGTGACCGGCGCCTGGCCGTCCTGGAGTGGCTCAAAGATCCGCGCGCGCATTTCCGCGAGCAAGTCGACGGCGATTTGGTTGACGACGGCGTGTGCGGTGTCTTCATCGCGGAAAAGCTCGGCGTCAGCCAGCCGACCGCGAGCGAGCATTTGCGCGTGCTGGTTGCCGCAGGGCTGCTGAGCGGGAAGCGGATCAAACAGTGGACGTTCTATAAACGCGATGAGGAGCGGATCGCGCAGCTCAAGCGCTGGTTCGAGCGAGCGATTTGACGATGGAGTTGGATTATCACGATTCGGATGCGATGCACAACCGGCAGCGCGACCGGCGGTTTCACCCTCTAGAAAGGCACAGATTCGATGTCACGCTTTTCGAAAAACGAAATCATCTCGCTGATCGGTGAGGAGCCGAGCTTTGATTTGGGCGGCAGTTACGGCCCGAATCTTCGCCTCGAAGAGTTGCTCGACGAAGACATGGAGGCGCGCATCAAGCAGATTGCGCTCGGGTACGGCACGGCGCAGGGAGACGCGCAGCTGCGCGCCGCGATCGCGGACGTCCAAGGCGTGCCTGCACACGAGGTCGTGATCACCGTCGGCGGCGCGCACGCGCTCTTCTTGCTCGCATTCATCCTGTGCGAACGCGGTGACGAAGCCGTGCTCATCACGCCGGCCTTTCCGCCCGCGCGTGCCACGCTGGATGCCGTCGGCGCAACGGTACGCGCGCTTGCGCTCTTACGGGCGCCGGCGTGCGCGTTTCGAAAGGCGCATGGTTCGATGACGAAGCGCGCATCTTTCGCTTGGGGTTCGGCCATCTTTCACTCGCGTACCTCGACGCCGCGTACGACGCCCTGAGTACCGCCCTCACGCAAACGATCGGCGCCATTGCTTAATCGCGAGCGTATCGCGGCGATGGAGCCGCTCATCCGGCCGTACATCCGGCGCACGCCGGTACTCGATCTCGACGGCACGTTGCTCAAGCTCGAGCTGATGCAGGTCAGCGGTTCGTTCAAAGCGCGCGGCGCGTTTGCGAATCTTCTGACTCGCGCGGTGCCGCCGGCCGGCGTCGTCGCGGCTTCGGGAGGTAACCACGGCGCGGCGGTCGCGCACGCCGCGACGCGCCTGGGCATCGCGTGCCGCATCTTCGTGCCCGAGGTGTCGTCACCGGCGAAGATCGAGCGGATTCGCGCGACCGGCGCCGAGCTCGTGATCGTGCCCGGCGTCTATCCGGACGCGCTCAAGGCCGGCACCGCCGATGCCGCCGAGCGCGGCGCGCTCACCGTGCACGCCTTCGATCAGGCCGAGACCATTCTGGGCGCGGGTTCGCTCGGTAAAGAGCTCGAGGACGCTGACGCGTCGATCGACACGGTCCTGGTTCCGGTCGGCGGCGGAGGATTGATTGCCGGGATCGCAGCGTGGTATGGAGGCCGGATCCGGGTCATCGGCGTCGAACCCGAGGGCGCGCCGACGTTGGATTGGGCGCTGCGCGCAGGGGGTCCGGTCGATGCGCCGACGGGAAGCATCGCCAACGATTCGCTCGCCGGCGGGGCACTGGGGGCGCTGGTCTATCCGATCGCGCAACGTTTCGTCGACCGCGCGGTGCTGGTGAGCGATGACGAGATTCGCGCGGCCCGCGAAACCCTGTGGCAGCGCGCGCGCGTGCTCGCCGAGCCCGGCGGTGCAACCGCCTTTGCGGCGCTGCTTTCAAAGAAGTATGTGCCGCGGGACCGAGAACGAGTTGCCGTGATCGTGAGCGGCGGGAATACGGTGTTGTCGTGGACTTAGGCATTCGTGGGCGCGTTGCGCTCGTCACCGGCGCGAGCGCGGGAATCGGCGAAGCAGTCGCGCTCGCGCTTGCCGCCGAAGGCGTCAGCCTCGCGGTTGCAGCGCGCCGGCGCGAGCGGCTGGAAGCCGTCGCCAAGCGCGCGAAAGAATTGGGCGCGACCGATGCGCGCGCGTTCGAAGTCGATTTGAGCGAGACGAAATCCGTTGCAAAACTGGTCGCCGACGTCAGCAACGCGTTCGGCGGCGTCGAGATCCTCGTACTCAACGGCGGCGGTCCGAAACCGGGCGTGTTCACGAAAATGACGCTCGACGATTGGGATGCCGGCTATCGCAACGTCCTGCGCTGCATGCTCGAGCTCGTTTACGGCGTGTTGCCGGGCATGGCCGCGAGCCGGTGGGGGCGCATCGTTGCGTTCACGTCGTCTTCGGTGAAACAGCCGATCCCGAACCTTACGCTCTCGAACGCGTTTCGCACCGCACTCGTCGCCGCGCTCAAGACGCTCTCGATCGAGGTCGCCAAAGACGGCATCACCGTCAATTCGATCGCAACCGGCCGCGTGCTCACCGATCGCCTGCGTCAACTGTATCCGGACGAAGCTGCGATAGCGGCAGCGGCAAAGGCCGACGTGCCGATCGGCCGCGTCGCGACGCCGGCGGAGTTTGCGCCGATGATCGCCTTCCTGTGCAGCGAGGCCGCGCGGTACGTGAGCGGACAAACGATCGCGATCGACGGCGGTCTGATCAAGTCGCTGTACTGATTTACACGGCTTGATGGAATTCATTCGCGTCGCCGACGTCGCGGCGGTGCCGCCCGGTGCGTCGGCAACCGTTCGCGTCGGACGCTACGAAATCGCCCTGTTCAATGTGAACGGAACGGTCTACGCACTGGAAAACGCATGTCCGCACCAAGGCGGTCCGATCGCCGAGGGCTGGGTCGAGGGCCTCACCGTCACCTGCCCGTGGCATGCCTGGTGTTTCGATCTGCGCACGGGAAACCTGACGCTGGGTGATTTTGCGTTCGTTCCGCGGTTCGACGTGCGTATCGAGCAGGACGGCATCTATCTTTCCTCGGAGCCGATCCCGCGATGATCAATGCAGCGGAACCGGCCTGGGACGGACACGTTGGAACGGCGGGAGGAGCGGCCTTTGGCGCCGGGCTGACTGCGCTCGCCGCCGAGCGTGAGGTCAGTCACGGCCGTTTGGCGGAAGCGATCGGCCTGCCGCTCGACCGTCTTGCCGCCGTCCTTGCCGGGAGCGAACGCATCGGCATCTCGGCACTCGCGCGGTTGGCGCATGCGCTGCGCACGCGACCGATCGAGTTTCTCCAGAAAACAGCGATCCTTTCGCTGGAAGTCTATGCCTTCGGCCTCGACCCGCTCTACTTTTTGCCCGAAGGCCCGGTCCGCTACGACGCTCGCATCTACATGCGCGAGATCAATCCGCGCCATCGCGTTCCCGAGGGCGACATGACCAAACGCAACCCCGCATTGCAAGCGCTCGCCGCCGACGAGGTGCTCGATGCGCTCGGGAAGATCGAAATCGAGCTTGCCTACCTGCTTCGAGCGGCCGTCCAGCAAACGGGTGGGACACTCTAGCGGACAGGGCGAAAGATCGGCCCCACGATGCAAGGTGTTGATGGTAAGCGAATCGCCGCGCTGATCGGTGATGGATTCGAAGAGGCGGATTTGTTCGAGCCGCGGCGCGCGCTCGAGGAGGCCGGGGCGGTCGTTACGATCGTGGGCCTGGACGAGCGGGCGCGCGCGCGCATCCGCGGAAAGCGCGGGTTGGACGACGGGCAGAGCTTGCGGGCCGAAGAGCTGGTCGCCGATTGCACGGCCGAGGATTTCGACGCGCTCTTGATCCCGGGCGGCACCTCGCCGGACCGGATTCGCATGAACAAGGAAGTGCAGCGGCTGGTCCGTGAGTTCGATTCGGCCAAGAAGCCGATCTTCTCGGTCGGACACGGTGCGCAAGTTCTGATCTCCGCGCAGCTCGTGCGCAGCCGGCAGGTGACCGGCGCGCATTCGATCGCCGATGACATTCGTAACGCCGGCGGGCTCTATCGCGATCAGCCGACGGTCGGCGATTCGAATTGGGTGAGCACGCGGGGCGCGGAGGATCTTCCCCAGTTCAACCGCACGATGCTCGAAAAGCTCGCCGCCTCTGGGGCGGCGCTGTCGGCATAGGGCAAAGCCTCAGCTTTGACCGATGAAGTCTTCGTAACGCGCGAGCGATTCGCCGTATTGCCGCAGGGCGATGAATCCGGCGAGCGCACAAAAGATCAGCTCAGTGGCGACGCCGACGGCGTCGCCGCTTTTCGTTGAGTAGGCGTCCGCATATACGGCGAGCACGTAAGCAATCGCGATCGTCGCCGCCGCGAGCGCGATCGGCGCCAAACGCCGAGCGCCGCTGCGCGTCGTCGCGTTCAGTGCGACCAGCGTGCTCGCGATCACGCAGGCCAGCGCGAGGATGAAGAAGGTTGGCGGCGCGGCGAAGCCGCTCACGTATTGCGCTGCCCAGTAGACGAGCGCGGAAAGCGTGGCCGCCAAGACGGGTGCGAGCGCTTTGGCGCGCGCGAGTTCACGGCCAAAGAGCGGTGCGCTGCGTTCGGTCGTATCGAGATACGTGTGACGGCCGGGACCTTGGGCGAGCGCGAGCGCGATACCGATCGTCGAGCAGAAGAACATCGGTCCGGCCAGCCACACACTGCGCGTCGCAAGGTCGGCGGTGAGCGGGTCGGTGATCGCCGCGATCCCGTGCGGCTGCACGAATCCCACCACCGCCGCGCTCGCACAGGCGAATGCGAGCGAACGCCGTTCGGCGCGCAGCCGCGCGCTCACGATCGCCATCAGCGCGCCGGGACTCATGCGCGGTCCTGCGCTTGCACGATCAGGACCGCGCATCCCGAGGCTGCCTCGAGAATCGCCGGCGTGAATGTAGCTTGCGGCCGATCGAGCACGAGCAATTGCGGCGAGGGCACGAGAGCGCCGACCACCGGATAGGCGAAGGCTTCGTGCAGGCCGTGCAGGCGCTCCAGTAGGAGTTGAGCATGCGCGCGTGCGCGCAGGGGATCGAGGTCCCACAACGCGGCACGATACGCAATGTAACGGTCGGCGTCCATTTGCGAGAGCGGGAGCGGATCGTGCGGCACGAACGCCGCAATGCGCTTGCAGTGCACCGGCTGCACGCGCGGGTCGTATTCGCCGATCGTCACCGACCCGCTCGTCGCGCGCGCGAGTGCCGCCGCCATCATGGCGAGCGCTTCCGCTTCGTGTCCGTTCGCGCAAACGCGCGTCATGCGTTCCCCCGGCGCGAGGTCGAGGCTGGTCGGCGCTACGATCTGCTCGCCGTTCCTCTCGTACGCCGCGTCGCGCATGCGCAGAATGTGCATCGGGGGCGTTTTCGCCGTGCGTGCCGAAGTATCTCCACGAGGCCTATCGATCGATGCTTTCCAACGCTGAAATTGCGAACAAGCTCCTGGAAATCCGTACGCTCATGGAAATGGCGGGCGAGAGCTTCTACAAATATTCCGCGTTCGAGAAGGCGGCGGCCTCGGTCGAGAACGCCCCGCCGCTGCGCGACGTCGCCGCGGCCGGCGAACTTACCAAGATTCCCGGCATCGGAAAGTCGATTGCCCTCGTCATCGCGCAACTGCTCGAACGCGGCGGGGCCGACGTGCTGGACCAGCTCTACGCGATCTTTCCGCCGACGATCATCGAGGTTCTCGGCGTTTCCGGGATCGGCGCGAAGACCGCGGCATCGCTCTGGAACGACTTTCAAATCGGTTCGCTGGCGGATCTGGAAGAGGCGATCGCACGCGAGGCCTTCGCGGGCGTGAAGCGGATGGGTCCGAAGACGATCGAAAACTGGAAGCGAGGCATCCTCGCCTACAAAGGCCGGCAGCGGCGGGCGCCCCTCGCCCGCGCGCTTACGATCGCGAGCGAGGCGATCGATTACCTGCGCGCCGGCCCACCGCACCATCGTCTCGCCTACGCCGGCAGCGCGCGTCGGCAAGAGGTTACCGTCGGTGATATCGATCTGGTCTGCACCGCCGCCGACGCGGGTGCGATCACCGCTTACTTCGCCAAGTGGGAGCGCGCGCGGGCGGTGCTCGCCGAAGGCCCGACCAAAACGAGTATCTGGCTCGACGACGGGTTTCAAATCGATCTGCGCGTGTTGCCGGATCATCTTTACGGCAATCTTTTGCAGCATTTCACCGGCTCGCGCGAACATAACATCAAGTTGCGCGAGTACGCTGTCCGCCAATCGTTGCGCGTCAGCGAAAACGGTATCCTGAATCTCGAAACCGGCGACGCGATCGCCTGCGCCGATGAAGAGGACGTCTACGCTGCGCTCGGCATGGCCTACATTCCGCCGGAACTGCGCAGCGGACTCGATGAAATCGAGCGCGCACTGGACGGCACGCTCCCGAGGCTTCTCGACGTGGGTGATGTGCGCGGCGACTTCCACATGCATTGCACGTGGAGCGACGGCCGCAATTCGCTCGAAGCGATGATCGCCGCCGCCAAGGCGCGCGGCTACGAGTACCACGCCATCAGCGATCACTCGTGGGGGCGCGGCGCGCGTTACGGTCTCGATCCCGGGAAACTGCGCGAGCAGCGCGCGCTTGCGGAGGAAATCGGCGCTCGTCACGGGATCCGCACGCTCTGCGCAAGCGAAGTCGACATTCTTCCCGATGGTTCGCTCGATTTCGATGACGAGGTCTTGCAGCAGCTCGACGTCGTGATCGCGAGCGTGCACTCCGCGTTCAACATCGGGCGCGAGGCCATGACCGCGCGGATCATCCGCGCGTGTGAAAATCCCTACGTGACGATCATCGGACATCCCACCGGGCGGATGCTCGGAAGCTTCCCGGGGTACGAATTCGATCACGATGCCGTCTTCGCGGCTGCGGCTCGCACCGGCACCGCGCTCGAGATCGACGGTCAGGCGCTGCGTCTCGATCTGCCCGCGCCGCTGGCTCGCCGCGCCAAGGAGTTCGGCGTGACATTCAGCGTCGATTCCGACGCTCACGGCATCGAGGATCTGCCGGCGATCGAACTCGGCGTGGGGCAGGCGCGGCGTGCCGGGCTCACCAAGGAGGACGTGTTGAACGCGCGTTCGCTCGAAAACGTGCGCGCTTTCGTCGCCCGCAAAAGGAACCGTGCGTGATCGAAACGATGCCGGTGAAGGCGTCCGACGGCGTCGCGTCGGCGGTCCGGTACGAAGGATCGCATGGACCCGCGCTGGTTTTCGTGCACGGCGTCGGCTCGACGGCGGCGATCTGGGACGCGCAGGTGCGCGCCCTCTCCGGTTGCGCGCGCGCGATTGCCGTCGAACTGCGCGGCAACGGCGTGCCCAAGCCGGAACCGTCTCCGAGCGCCATCACGCGCGGCGGCTACGCAGCCGACGTGCTCGCGGCGATGGATTCACGCGGCATCGAACGGGCGACGATCGTCGGCTGCAGTCTCGGCGGGGTGGTCGCCTTCGAACTTTGGGAGATCGCGCGGGAGCGCATCGACGCTCTGGTAATTCTCGGAAGTTTCGCCTGCTATCCAAACGCGCGCATGTATGCCGACGGCATCAAGAGCGCCGTGCGTGCTGCAGGCAGTATGGAGGCGTTTGCGCGCGAGCGCGCGTCGCGCCTGGGCGCGATGCCGCCGGCCCGTTTACGCCAGACGCTCGAACAGATGTCGTGTAAGAGCGTCGAGTCATATCTCGCCGCGACCGAAGCGACCTGGACCGGCGATTACCGCTCGATGCTCGGAACGATCGACGTCAAAGCGCTCGTCTGCATCGGCGAAAACGATACGATTGCTCCCGCGGCGCTCTCGCGCGAGATCGCCGCGGGGATCGCGGGATCGCGGTTCGCCGTGATTCCGGACGCGGGTCACGTCGCCAACGCCGATAATGCGCCGGCCTTCAACACGGTACTGGCGGATTTTCTCGAGCTGGTTCCAAGCCGATGATAGAGCCCGCGCCGATCCCGTCCAACGAAGCGGAACGGCTCGAGGCGCTCGACTCGTATCAGCTGCTCGATGCACGAGAAGCGGCGGCGTACGAGCCGTTCATCAAGCTCGCGCAACAAGTCAGCGGCGCGCCGATAGCCGCAATCTCCTTGGTCGACGAGCACCGGCAATGGTTCAAATCCTACCGCGGGATCGACGTGCGCGAGACGCCACGCGAGGTCGCCTTCTGCTCGTACGTCGTTGCATCGGGTGAGCCGGCGGTCGTGACCGATGCTTCCGCCGACCCGCGCTTTCGCGAGAACCCGCTGGTGAAGGGCGAGCCGCACGTACGCTTCTATGCCGGCGTGCCGCTCACGACGCCGTCCGGCTACACGATCGGGACGCTTTGCGTCATGGACCACGCTGCCCGAACGATTACCCAAGCCAAGCTCAACACGTTACGGCTGCTGGCGGACGCGTTGATGAACCCGCTCGAGGCGCGTAAGCGGTTTCTCTCGCTCATCGACGCCGCCCATGTCGACCTGTTCGTCGTCAACGCGAAGTCGCTGACCATCTTTTTCGCCTCGCGCGGCGCGTGCGAACGCCTCGGCTATTCGATCGCGGAGCTGGTGGGGATGTCGGTCTACGACGTGATTCCGAATTTGACCGGCGCGGACGTGCGCGACATTATCGCGCGCGGGCGCAAGCGCGAGGAAGTCGTACGAGAGGTTGAACTCGTTCGGCGCGATGGTAGGAGCTACCCGGTTGAACTGCGCATCGACGTCAGCGAAGACGCGGGCGAGGAGCGCCTCCACGCGATCGCGCTCGAGGTGACACAGCGCAAAGCGCAGGAGCGAGAGATCGCGCTGTTGCTCGGAGCGATGAACGCCGCGGGCGACGTCATTCTCGTATACACCGTTGCCGAAAACGGTGAGCTCGTTCTCTCGTACGCGAACGACGCGTTCGTCGCCCAGGCCGGGTACACGCCGGAGGAGTCGATCGGTCGCGAACTCGCGTTCTTCCGCAAAGGCATGCCGGACGACGATGGGATGCAGGTGGCGCGCGAGGCAGTCGCGAGCGGGATGCCGGCTCAGGCAGAGATCGCGAGCTATCGGAAAGACGGCTCGACGTATTGGAATCAGGTTTCGCTCCACCCCATCCGCAATGCCGCCGGATCGGTGACTCATTGGATCTCGATCGAGCGCGACATCACCGCCGACGTCGAACGCACGTCGGCGCTCGCCGAGGAGCACGACCGGCTCTTGCTGCTCACCCGCGCCGCGCGCCGGCTCTTCACCACGCTCGATACGACCAGCGTCGTGAGCACGGTTCGCGAGGTCACCTCGCAACTGCTCGGAACCGAGGCGCGCGTGCTTGCCGTGGACGACGATGGCATCTGCGTCGGGGTCGACGAGCTCGGATCGGCAATTTGGGACCGCGGGCGAGCCGATTCATTGGTCGAGCGCGCGGTCAAGGAGCGCGTCCGCGTCGTCGACGATGGCGCAATGCGGACGATCGCCTACAGCGGCCGATTCGGAGAGGCGCGCTACGTGCTCGAGATGCGGCCTCGAGCCGGCCGGACGCTGCGCAATACCGATTTGTTCGTTTTCGATCTGATCGCGGAATATTTTGCGGTGGCTCTTCGCAACGTCTCGCTCTATCACGAGGTCGAGGAGCGGCGCAGCGCGGTTTTGGAACTCAATCAGACCAAGAGCGACTTGATCGCAATGCTGGCGCACGACTTTCGCGGGCCGCTGACTTCGATCGTGGGATTTGCCGATTTGACGAGTGAGGTCGGCGACGTCAACGACGAGCAACGCGATTTTCTCGAAACGATCAAAGGATCGGCGCTGCAGCTCTCGGAGCTGGCGACCGACACGCTCACGCTCTCGCGCCTGGAACGCAACGAGGTGGTGCTGCAGCTCGGCGAGGTCGACCTCGCTGAATTGCTCGACTCGATCGTCACCCAGCAGAAGGACCGCCGCACGGTGGCGTTGCTCATCGAAGGGGACGTCCATATTACCGGCGATCAAGACCGCTTGCGCCAAGTCTTCAGCAATCTGATCGATAACGCCATAAAATATACGCCCGAAGGACCGGATCCCGCGGTCACGGCTACAGGCGGCCGCGAGACGGTGACGATCGTCGTGCGCGATTACGGCATCGGCATTCCGCTGGGCGAGCTTTCGCGGGTCTTCGACCGCTTCACGCGCGCGTCGAACGCTCGCAAGATGCGGATCTCGGGAACCGGGTTCGGCCTGTTCCTGACCAAGCAGCTCGTGCAGCTGCACGGCGGCACCATCGCCGTCGAAAGCGAAGAAGGCAACGGCAGCACCTTCACCGTCGTGTTGCCGCGCAAAGCCGATCGCCGTTTTGCGCCGCGTACGATTTTGCTGCTCGACCCGGAACGCGATCGTTCGTTTCTCGCCTACGGACTTCAAGAGGCGGGCTACCGCGTTCTCGCCGCGTCGAGCATCGAAGAGGTGCTCGCGACTGCCGATGCGCAGCCGTTCGATGCGGTCGTGCTCTCCGCACCCGACACGCTCTCGAACAAGGCCGCTGTGCAATTTCGTGCCTTCAGCCGGGAACGCAACGTCCCGCTGATCGCGATCGGAAGCGGCGTGCCGCCGCGGCTCGGTGCGTCGGTGACGTTGAGCCGTCCGGCCGTGATCGGCGACGTGATCGCCGCGCTCGAGCGGCTGCTCGGTAACGCGCGGGCCCCTAAGCCGTGATGCGCTCCGGCACGCTGTAGACGTTTGCGCGCTCGCCGCGCACGAATCCGGCCAGCGTGATGTTGAAGGCGCGCGCCAAGTCGACGGCGAGACTGCTCGGCGCCGAGACGGCGGCAACGATGGGAATACGCGCCACCGCCGCTTTTTGCAGGATCTCGTAGCTCGCGCGGCCGCTCACGAAAAGGATCTGTCCGGCCGGCGAGCGGCCTTCGAGAAACGCCCAACCGGCGAGTTTGTCGACCGCGTTATGGCGCCCAACGTCCTCGCGAACCGCGAGGACGGCGCCGCGCGAGTCGAAGAGCGCGGCGGCGTGGAGGCCGCCGGTGAGCGAAAAGATGCGTTGCGCCTCGCGCACGCGGTCGGGTAATTCGTAAAGCCGTGCGATCGGCACCCGAACGTCGTCGCGTACCGGCTCGACGCCCAAATCGGCCAGGGCTTCGAGGTTCGCGCGGCCGCAAACGCCGCAGGAACTGTTGATCGTGAAGTGACGTTCGAAACGGGTGAGATCGGGCAGCGAGGGCGAGCGCAGCTCGATGTTGACGATGTTGAAGCGCTGCTCGCTGTCGATCGCCGGGTCGACGCAATAGCTGACGCCGGCGATCGCTTCGCGCGCGCGAACGATGCGCTCGCTGGCAACGAAACCGGCGGCGAGTTCGAAGTCGTTCCCCGGCGTGCGCATCGTGACCGCGAGCGTGTGCGTTCGTGAGCCGGCCACCAGACGCAGTTCGAGCGGTTCCTCGGTGACGACGCGATCGAAGGCGCGTTGAGCGTGCGAGCCCTCGTACCGGGTGACCGCGGTTTCGACGGTGCGCCCGGCGCGCGCGTCGGCGGCCACGCCGTCGTCGATCACGCCGGCTGGACGAACGCCGCGCGGGGATCGCGCGCGGAATCTTTTCCGGCCTCGATCATCGACTCGCGCAAGATGTAGCCGCCGACCAGCGTGAGGACGGACGCGATCGCTCCGCGCACGGCGTCGACCGGCTTGGGCAGCGGCAGCACGGTGCCCAAAATATTGAGCGCCATCGGAGCGAGAATGCCGACGCCGCGCGTGTAGGTGCGCAGGCGTTCGCCGCGTGCGCCCGTGAAGAGCGGTTTTCCGTAATACCCGGCGTGCTTCTCGAAGTGGGTGAGGATCGCGAGTTCGGTGGCGCCTGCGATCATCTCCAGTCGCTCGAGTCTGCGCGTGACGCGATCGTTGCCTTCGAGAATGCTGAGCAGATTCGAAAGCGCGCACGCGGACGTTAAGCCGGAGGCGACAAATGCGGCGGGAATGTGGCGTTTGCCCGAGCTCCAGAGCGGATTGGCCGTCGCGGAGAGCAGCACGCCGGTGTAACTGGCGATGTACCCGCCGAGCAGCGCCTGCAGCGGCGCCAAGAAGCCCGGCGCGAGAAAGCGCATCCAGCGCGGCAGCGCACCGCTCACCGCCAGTTCGCGGATCGTGTTTGCGCCGGCTGCGCCGGAATATAAAACCAATCCCCACACGCCAACCGACATCGGCGACTTGAGCTTTGCGATGCGCAGCATGTGCAGGAAGCGCTCGGGACGGCCCAAGTGCGAGGTGAGAATGGCCGGGTTGGCGGCCGCCAGAATGAATGCGCTCACGCGTGCTGTGCGCTTGAGCATCCGTTCGTTCGGATCGCTCGAGTCGGCGAGGAGCTGGATCAAACCCAGTCCACCCATCAAACCGCCCAGGAAGAGATAGGTGACGACGCTCCATCCCCAATTCGGCCCTTTGAGCAGCGGCCGATCGTAATAGGTGGGCGTTACGTCTTCGCGGCCCGGGGGTTCGAGCAGATCACTCATCAGCACATCACTCATTGCGGAAAATCATCCATCCGGCGAGCGCGAGTCCGAGCACGGTTACGGCGGCGGCGGTGTAGGCGGCCGGCTGACGCGTGGACGGAAGCACGGGTGCCGTGGGGAGATTGTATGTCTCGGGACGGTCGGTGAGCAAGAAGAACGCGTTGAGCGGGCCAACCCCGCCGCCGACGTCATCGGCGCCGTAGAGCTGAGCGGCGACGCCGCGCTCGGTCAAGGTGTCGACGCGTTTGCGGGCGCGCTCGCGCAGTTCGTCCACGTTGCCGAATTGAATCGAGTCGGTCGGGCATGCCTTGGCGCAGGCCGGCACGAAGCCGACCTTCTGCCGATCGTAGCAGAGCGTGCACTTGCCGGCGATCCCGCCGCTGCCCTGGAGTGCGGTCTTATTCTCCTCGCGCCGTGCTTCGACCAATGAGGCGAGGTTGTAGCGCGATCCGTGCGGATCGAACTTCTCGATCAGGTCGACCACGCCGAACGGGCACGAAACCACGCAATATCCGCACCCGTTGCAGATGTCGGGTTGGATGAAGACCGACTCGAACTCGTTGCGGATGATCGCGCCGGTCGGGCACGCTTCCAAACATCCCGCGTTCGTGCAGTGCTTGCACACGTCGCTGCTCATCAGCCAGCGCGAATGTACCCCGGCTTCGTCGGCGGTGTTCTGCTCGATGAAGGCGACGTGCCGCCACGTCGTACCCGAGAGCTCCGACGTGTTGTCGTACGAGTCGCCGGTGAACTCGAACCCGTCGGAGGGTAGCTCGTTCCACTGCTTGCATGCAACCTCGCACGCTTTGCACCCGATGCACAAGGTCGTATCGGTGAAAAACCCCGTTGCTTGCGACATTACTTTTTGCCCTCGTGCAGCCGGCCGCCGCCCTGCCTCGCGCCCATCCATTTGCCTTCCGGCTGACCGAACGGACTGCGCTCATCGGCCGGTATCGGCTCGTCGATCGCATTGCGATGATGTTGTGGGCGGCGGCCGGGGCGGATGTTGCAGGTCAGCGATTTCGATTCATGGATCGAGACGTTGGGATCGAGCGAGATCGGGATCAGCGTCCCAACGGAGTCGCCCTGCGCGAGCGCTACCATGTTGCCGTAGTTGTACGGCACGCCGATCGTGTGCACGCGCCGCCCTTTACCGAGCCGCAGCGGGCGCATGCGTCCGCTCACCAGCGCCCGCACCTCGATCTCTCCCAGTGCCGTCGACAGCGTGACCCAATCGCCGCTCTTGATGCCTTTCTCGACCGCGAGTTCGGGATCGAGTTCGCAGAACGCGGCGGGCTGCAATTCCGCCAGCCACGGCACGTAGCGCGTCATGATTCCCGACATCTCGGTGACGCGATAGCTCGTGAGAATGTACGGGTAGCGTTCGTCGATCGGCTTGTTGTACGGATTGTCGTCACGGCGATAACGCCCGAAGACCGGGCTGCTCTGCTGTTTGTAGAGTTCGTTGTGAACGACGGATTGCTGCGGCTCGTAATGGGCCGGGATCGGCGCGTCTTTGAGCGCGCCCCCGGGAACGAAGAGCTGCGCCTTGCCCTCGAGCATCATGATGAACGGATCGGCGCCGGAATGGAAATCCATCCCGCCCGCATCCGGGTTGGACGGCGTATTCGGCGCTTTGGTCGCGGGGAAATCCGGAACGTCGAGTCCGGTCCACTTCTTGGCGTTCTCGTCCCACCAGACGTACTTCTTGCGCTCGCTCCACGGCTTACCGTCGGGATCGGCCGAAGCGCGATTGTAGAGCGTGCGCCGGTTCGCAGGCCAGGCGAAACCCCAGTTCGGCGCGGTGTACTCACCGCTCGCGTCGCGGCTGCGCGCACGGTTGGTATTCTTGTCGGGACACACGCCGGTGTAGATCCAGCCGCCGGCCGCGGTCGAGCCGTCGTCCTTCAAATCGGTGAAGCTGGCGACTTGCTCGCCGGTCGCGGTGTAGTAGCCGTTGATCTCCTGCATTACTTTGAGCGCCGAGGGTTCGCCGCGTTCGCGTTCGTGCGGATCGTCGTGCTCGTAATCCCACGTCATGTCGAGAATCGGGCGATCCTTCGAATCGGTCGATCCCGCGTAAAGCTCTTTCAACCGCTTGACGAGCCAGGTGAAATAATAGGCGTCGCTCTTTGAATCGCCGGCCGGCTCGACCGCTTTGTCGTGCCCCTGCAACAGGCGGCTGGTCTGCGTCATCGTGCCGTCCTTTTCGAGCACGGTCGCGCCGGGCAAAAAGAAGACCTCCGTCGCGACCTGCGAGGGGTCGGCGCCTTCGCGGCGCCAAAACGAGACGGTCTCGTTATCGTAGCTGTCGATGTTCACGAGCCACTCGAGCGACTCCATCGCCGCCTTCGTCATCTCGGCATTCTGACCGGAGGCGCCCGGATTCTGGCCGATGACGAAGTAGCCTTTGACCGTTCCGTCCTTCATCGCAAAGGTCGTCGGAAGCTGCGAGTGATCGCCGATGAGTTGCGGCAGATACGAAAAGCAATAGTCGTTCTCTTTGGTCGCGGCCTTACCGTAGAACGCCTTGAGCAGCGAGATCACGTACTTGGGCGTGTTCACCCACCAGCCGGTCGGCTTCGTTTGGCTCTTCAAATAATCCGCGAGCGTCTGTTCGTTGCGGTTGGCCGAGGGCATCGCGAGATACCCGGGCAGAAGATCGTAGAGCGTTGCGATGTCGGTCGCACCTTGGATGTCGGCGTGTCCGCGCAGCGCCATGATGCCGCCGCCGGGGCGCCCGATGTTGCCCAGCAGCAATTGCAGGACGGCTGCCGTGCGAATGAACTGCACGCCGTCGCTGTGCTGCGTCCAACCCAGCGCGTAGGCGAATGCGCTGGTGCGCTCGCGTCCGCTGTTCTTGGCGAGAAGTTCGGCGATCTTCAGGAACGTATCGCGCGGCGTACCGCAGACGCGCTCGACCATCTCGGCGGTATAGCGTGAATAGTGCCGGCGCAGGAGATTGAGCACGCAGCGCTCGTGCTGCATGGTCGGGTCGGTTACGATTCGTCCGCGCTCGTCACGTTCGAACGACCACGTGGCGAAGTCGTAGACGAGTCCTTCAGGATCGTAGCCGGAGAAGAGTCCGTCGAGATCCTCGGTATCTTTGAAGTTGTCGTTGACGAGATAGGTCGCGTTGGTGTAGGCGGCCACGTACTCTTTGAAATAGCGCTCGTTGGCCAGAACGTAGTTGATGATGCCGCCGAGGAACGCGATGTCGGTACCGCTGCGCATCGGCGCGTAGATGTCGGCGACGGCCGAGGTGCGCGTGAAGCGTGGATCCACGTGAATGATAGTTGCCCCGCGTTCCTTAGCCTCCATCACAAAGCGAAAACCAACCGGGTGTGCCTCCGCGAAATTCGATCCCTCGATCAGGATGCAGTCCGCGTTAACGAGATCGGGAAGCCAGACCGTCGCGCCGCCGCGACCGAACGAGGTGCCGAGACCCGGCACCGTCGAGGAGTGTCATATTCGGGCTTGGTTTTCGATCGAGACCACACCGAGCGAGTGCATGAGCTTGCCCAGCATGTAATTCTCTTCGATCGCGAAGGTCGCGCCGCCGAGCGAGGCGATGCCCAGCGTGTGGTTCACGCGTTTCCCGTTCCATTCGCGGACGAACGTTTCGTCGCGCGTCTTCTTGACGAGTTGCGCGATCCGTTCGAGCGCCCATTCGAGCGGGCGTTCTTCGTAACGATCGGAATACGGCGCGCGGTACTTCACCGTGGTCCAGCGTTGCTCGTTGACCGTGAGCCCGAAGAGCGCCGAGCCTTTCGGGCACAGGTGACCGGCGCTGATCGGGCTTTCCGGATTGCCTTCGACATCGAGCAATTTGCCGTCGTCGCTCACGTAGGCGAGCGTGCTGCAGCCGACGGCGCAGTAACAGCAGACGCTCGTGACGGCCTTTGCGCCGCTGACGCGGCCCTTCAGCGTCTTCGTGCGTTCGGACGCAACATTGGGCAGCATGCCGACGCGTTCGCGCAGTTCCTCGCCGTCGCGCGGAAGCATCTTCGTCAGATCGACCGTCGTTTTCACGAAACTCCTCCAGCGTCCAAAGCGGGGGCCGTTGCCGGCCCCCGTCCATCGTTGCGGGGATAGTGTACCCGAAAACTACGCCGTCGCTGCCTTGGGTTGCTTCGGCTGTTCCGAGGGTTTCTTCACGAAGAACGGGATGATCGCAGCGATGATCAGCATGCCGGCCACCCACGGCATCGCGCCGGTGAACGAACCGGTGTGATCCTTCACCCACGCCGCGAGGAGCGGGCCGACCAGCCCGGCAAAGGCCCACGCGGTGAGGATGATGCCGTAGATTTGGCCGAGGTTCTTCGTCCCGAAGAAGTCGGCCGTAAAGGACGGCATGACTCCGAACCCGCCGCCGTAGCAGGCAAGTACGATCGCGAAAGCGATGCCGACGACCGTCGCGTCGTGCAAGCCTCCAAGGAAGAAGAAGATCACGACCTGGATCAGATACATGACGGTGTAGGTCATCGGCCGGCCGATGCGGTCGGAGACCGAACCCCAGAAGAACCGCCCGAGGCCGTTGAAGACCGCGAGCAGCCCGTAGAGCGGGCCGACGATCGCCGCCGTCAATCCGGTGAGATCGCTGAAGATCGGCACGGCATTCGAGATGATCAGGATGCCGGCGGTCACGTTGAGGAAGAGGAGCACCCACAAGAGGTAGAGCTGCGGCATTCCCAGCGCCTGCGAGGCGGTGAAGCTTGGCCCGCTTGCAGCTGCCGCGGCGACCGCGCCCGGTACCGAATAGCCTTGCGGCGGGTTGCTCAGCAGCCAGGCGCAGACACCGCCGATGATGATGAACACGACGCCCGACCAGATGAAGACGTTCATCACCGAGTGGACTTGGTCCGAGGTGAGCAAGTACTGCGCGGCGCTGAACGCCGTACCGGCCTTGATGGCGGCCGCACGAGCTGCCGCGTATGCCGCCGATGCCTTCGCGGCGGCGGCGAAGCTGGGAATGCGCGGCACGATTTGATTGTAGACGAAGGCGCCGAGGCCGTAGCCCATTACCACGAGGCCGGTCCCCAAACCGCGGCGGTCGGGGAACCACTTCGCCACCACCGCCACCGGCGTGACGTACGCCATGCCGGCACCGAAGCCCGCGATCAGCCCGTAGGTGAGGTAGAGCCACCACTGGCCCAGGCTCGCGGTGCCGAGGCCCGCGAGCAGCCAGCCGATGCCCCAGAGGATGACGCCCGTGAGCGCGACGCTGCGCGGGCCGACGCGATCTTGCCAGCGGCCGCCGATCACGGTGCCGAACCCGACGCAGAAAATCGCCACCGCGAAGGCCCAAGTTACGACTTCATTCGTCCAGCCGAATGCGGCAAGCAGCGGCCGCGTAAAAATACTCCACGAGTAGACGGTTCCCAAGCACAGCATCACACCGATGCCGGCGATCAAAACGCCCCAGCGATTTCCCGAGGACGCGGAAGTGGAAGCCATACGCGTTTCTCCCTTAAAAAAGCTGTAAAAAAACTGCGTCAACGATGGGTGGCAAACGATGGGTGGCAAACGATGGGTGGCAACGGAAGCTCTTTTGCTACTTTTCCTTATGGGAGAGAAGCCCTGGGTTGCTTGGCTCGCCAACTGGCCGCATTGTGCGCAAGAATGCGATTGAGCGTGCGCGCATCGGCGGCATCGGGCACGGAGAAGTTCATCCGCGCGCTCAGCCCTGCGCCGTACGCGTGCCGCTGGTTGGTGATGGTGTCGTCGATCTTTTCCGCAATCACGTCGTAGGGTCGCAGGTCGGGCTGTAGATCGAACCCGTCGTACATCGGTGGTGCCACCGCATCGTAAATGGTCATCGGCGGTAAGCCCAAGAGCAGTTCGATCGTGCGCAGCACGCTCGAAGTCGAGTAATGTGCGTGATGCACGCCCGGCGCCGCGTAGGGCGAGATCAGGTAGAACGTCGTGCGCTGGTCGTCCACGTGATCGGGCCCGTTTTGTGAATCGTCCTCGATGGCGAAGATCGCGGTGCTCGCCCAGTAGCGTGAATGCGAGACCGCGTCGACGACGCGCCCGAGCGCGTGATCGTTCTGTGCGGCGTAGGACTGCGGCGTCAGTTTTCCGGGCCTTGTTCCATACGTGTGATCGTTGGGCAGCCACATGATCTCGAGCGTCGGAAGATTGCCGCTGCGAACGTAGCCCTCGAATTCGCGCTTCCATGCATCGACGCGAACCTCGTCGCTGATGTCGAGGTTCCAGGTGGGATAGTGGGGGTCGATCCGGCCCTCCAGGCCGCGCATACCGGTCGTATAGTCGCCACCCGGACGAGCCGGATCGTCAACGTACTCGCCGTAATCGCGCAGCGAGATGCCGTGCCGATCCGCATCGTCCCAGAGGTATCCGGTGCCGGGGCCGCTCACCATTCCCGGCTGTTGAAAATCGTAGAGCTCGCGACGGCCGCCGTAATTCGGCGGCCAGAACCGTTCGACGTAATCGTTGGCGAATGCGGCGGTCGACCAATTGTGTCCGGTGGCGCTGACTTGCGCGTCGGTGAAGGTTCGGTCGTAGATGCCGAAGCGCATCGCGAGTGCGTGCTCGTTGGGCGTAATCTTTTGCCCGAACCAGGCGAGTTTGGGATCACCGTCGCCCTGCGGCAGATCCCCGAGCACCTGATCGTAGGTGCGATTTTCTTTGATGATGTAGATGACGTGTTTGATCGGACCGTCGGCCCTCACGACCGTTTGTGCCGGCGTCGGAACGGGAACCGGGATGTCGGCGAGCACGTCCGCCGTGCTCGCTGGTCCGAAGGAATCGCGCGCGATCGCACGCACCGACCCGGTCATGCCCGAACCGACGTATTCGGGATCGTGGCGCCGTTCGGGATTGAAACCCGGATTCGCGTGCGAACCCTCGCCGCGTCCGTTCGAAACATAGACGGTGCTCGCGTCGACGGCGACGCCGGTCGGGTACCAGCCGGCCGGTGCGCGTGCGATGACGCGATCGCCGCGAATCTCGGCGATTGCGTTCTCGGCGCCGAGCGATGCGTAGAGCGTTCCGTTCGCAGCAACCGCCAAGGCGTTGGGCGACGCGCCGTGTCCCTGCGGCAAGCCGACTTCGATGCGGTCGATGACGCGATCGGTCTTCGTGTCGACGACGTCGATCGTGTCGGCGTCGCTGCACGCGACGTAGAGTACGGATCCGTCGTTCGAAAGTGCGAGCGCGGCCGGGTGCAGATCGACCGCGATCGATTCCTCCTTGTCGGAAAGGATGTGCGTTAGCGTCGCCTCGCCGCGGTTGGCGACGTAGAACGAGTCGCCGGCGATAGCGATTGCCGCCGGATGAGCGCCCGTCGGGGTCGCGGTGAGCGAACTTCCCATGCGGACGAACGTGTTACCGAGATCGGAGACGGCGTAGATCGTGCCGTCGGCTGCGCGCGCGACCGCGCTGATGTACTTCCCCGCGTGCTGCGTATCGACGTCGCCGCTTGCGAGGTCGACGGTTTCGACCGAATCGGTCGAAGCCCCGGGAATGATGACGTGCGTTGCATCGCTCCACACCGGCGTGCCGAAGTCGTCTTTGAGCGGGATGACACGAAGGGTCTGCAAATCGCGCGCGTCCAGAATGCGCAACGCCGGCGGATTGACCCCGCTCTCCAGCACCGCGATCTTCGTGCCGTCCGCCGAGAGCGCGAGTCCCTGCGGGAAGGTGCCGGTCGTGCTTACCGGTCCGCTCGGCGGCGTCAGCGACCAATTCGTCGGGAGCCAGATCGCGCGCGTCGCGACCGCGCCGACGAAGACTAGGGCAGAGGTCAAAACCGAGAGGGGAACCACGCGTCGAACCATGATCGCTCCAAACGGGTATAGAAACCCGGTAGAGGTGCGCCGCCGCGCAAACGGCAACCTTCGGTTTTTTAAGGAGTGTTTAACGGCCGTGGATCTCTCGTCGATTACCGTATACGCCGGCGGCTCGTTCCGCCGCTATGACGAAGCCAAGGTTGGATTGCTGACCCATGGCCTGCAGTACGGCACGGGCTGCTTCGAAGGCATTCGCGGCTATTGGAGCGATCGCGACCGCGAACTGTATCTCGTGCTCCTGCGCGAGCACTACGAACGACTGCAAACCTCCGCAAAAATTTTGCTGATGACGGTGCCCCATTCGATCGACGAGCTGATCGAGATCACCGCTGAGCTGTGCGCGCGCAACCGGTTCGAGACCGATATCTACGTGCGTCCGTGCATCTTCAAGGCTGCCGAAGACATCGGTGTGCGCCTGCACAACGTACCCGATTCGTTCGCAATCATCCCGGTGCCGTTTACGAGTTATCTCGATACGACCAAAGGTCTCAACGTTTGCATCAGCTCGTGGCGCCGCGCCGACGACACGATGGCCCCGCCGCGCGCAAAGATCACGGGCCTCTACGTCAACTCCGCGCTCGCCAAATCGGAAGCGATCACCAACGGGTACGACGAAGCGATTCTCCTCTCACACGACGGACACGTCGCTGAGGGATCGGCCGAAAACGTCTTTCTCGTGCGCGGCGGTAAATTGCTCACGCCGGATCCTTCGCAAAACGTGCTCGAGGGCTGCACGCGCCGCGCGATCATGGACATTGCAAAAACGCTCGGGATCGAAACGATCGAACGATCGATCGATCGCGGCGAACTCTACGCCGCGGACGAACTCTTCTTTACCGGAACCGCCGCCGGCCTCGCGCACATCGCGTCGGTGGACCGGCGGATGGTCGGTGACGGCCGGGTCGGTCCGATCACCCGCATGCTCTCCGAAGTCTATCAACGCGCCGTGCACAACCAAGACCCCGCCTGGAGTCAATGGCTCACCGCGACGTACGCTTCGCGAGAGAAAGCAACGGTATAAGGGCCTTTTCCCGGTTCGAACCGGAACTAGTTTGAATTGGATGACCCGGCGCTGTGTTCCCAGTAGCGCAGGTCCGGCGGTGTAATGCCGTCGGTCGCATCGAACGGACGGATGCCGACCACGTTGCGCCAGGCGGACATGCGCGCTTCCTCTTGGAAGGTCAAAAGCGAGAGGTTGCGGATGAATTCGCGACCCAAATCGAGCGATGGCAAGTGCGTCGTCATCACGGCGATGACATACGGCGCCTCGGCATACACGATGCCGACGTCGTTGAGCGTGTCGAAGAAACTGCCGGTCTTGTGCGCGATCGGAATGCCTTGCGGAAGCGGTTCGGGGAGCAGCGTGTTGATCTGATCGCCCTCGAGAATCGAGATCATCTCGTTCGACGACCAGTCGTCGACGAGTTTGCGCTCGGCCATTAGCGCAAGCAAGTGGACCATGTCCTGCGGCGATGATTCCAGCGCTTGACGCACCGACCAGGTGTCGGTGCGCACGTAACCGCGGAGATGCGTGTGATCGAGGCCGAGGCTGTACATCTCGCGATTGATATTGCGCAGGCCGACCAGACGAATCAACATGTTGGTCGCGGTGTTATCGCTGATGTCGATCATCTTATCGAGCAGGTCTTCGACCGTGTACGTGCTGCCGACCGGGTCGTCGCAGAGTTCGCCCGAGCCGTAATCCTTGTCGCTCTCGAGGAGCGTTACGCGCCGGTCGAGATCGAAGCGGCCTTCTTCGAGCTGACGGAACACCTCGACCATGACCGGAACCTTGATCGTCGATGCCGCCGGCATCACCGCCGCGGCGTTATAGCCGATGTGATAGCCGGTCGAGAGATCCATGACTTCGACGGCGGTCGACGCGGGAAAATTCAACACCATGCGGTGGAGGTCCGCACGCAGCGTTTGCATCGGAGGGGGAACAAGCGCGGCGCGCGCGGAGGGCGGAGCCACCAGGAAGCAGAGAATCCCAGCGACGATGGCAATGCAATAACGTACTGCCCGTGAATCGCCCACGTTGTTCGCAGTATACCATATGGTTCAAGTGGCCCAGCGCAATTTTCCTAGAACGGTACGCCGTCGGCAGCCGGCGCGCGGACGCGCCCGGTGACGCCCGCAAGCGCGACCAGCGCCGCGATGTACGGAAGGGCCTGCATCGCGTTCGCGGGGAGCCACGCGATCTGCCCTTGCAACACGTATTGCAGCGCTTCGAAGAAACCGAAGACCACGCATGCGAGCGTCGCGCCGAGTGGATGCCAGCGGCCGAAGATCACCGCCGCCAGGGCGATGAAGCCGCGGCCGGCCGTCATGCCGTCGGAATAGAGATTCAGTTCACCGATGGAGAGAAACGCGCCGCCGAGGCCGGCCAGCGCGCCGCTGAGGACGACGGCGTAGACGCGCAGAGCGAGCGGATCGAGTCCGGCCGAGACGACCGCGCTGGGATTTTCGCCGGTCGCCCGGATGCGTAGTCCCCACGGCGTGCGGTAGAGCAGCAACTGCAGCAGCACCGCGAGCACGAATGCAAGCACGATCAATATCCAGAAGCGTTCGCCCAGGCTCGGTACCTGCACGCTGGCGCCGGGTTGATTGAAGAGCAGCACCAGACCGTAGGCCGCACCGCCCGCGCAGATCAGGTTGATGCCCATCCCCGCCACGATCTGATCGACCTTGAAGCGCGTCGCGGCGATGGCGAGCACGTATCCGAAGAACGCACCCGCGATGATGCCGGCCAGCAACCCGACGATCGGACTGCGCGTGGCGAACGAGATCGCGACCGCGACGAACGCACCGGCGGCCATCATGCCCTCGAGTCCGATATTGATCACGCCCGAGCGCTCGGAGATCACGCCGCCGAGCGCCGCGTAGATGATCGGCGTCGACTTGATCAGCGTCAGCACGATCAGCGTGACGATCAGGTCGTTCACTTCGAGCCTCCTTCGACGCGCGTGGCCACGTAGCGGCGCGCGGCCAAGACGAAGACGATCAAGCCTTCGATGACGTGGATCGCATCTTTGGGAACTTGTGCGCTCGCTTGCATGGCCAGACCGCCCGATTCCAAAATGCCGAAGCCGAACGCCGCGACGCAAATCCAAAGCGGCTGCAGATCGCCGACCAACGCGACCGCGATCGCGGTGAAGCCATAGCCGGGCGAGAGCTGGGTATTGAAGCGGTGGAGCTCGCCGGTGACGATGGTTGCGCCGCCCAGTCCGGCGACGGCGCCCGACAGCGTCAGCGCGACCCAGGTGATACGTGCGAGGTTGACGCCGTTGCGTCGCGCCGCCTCCGGCGCCTCACCGCTTGCGTCCAGGTCGTAACCGAAGACGGTCCGCGTGAAGACCCATTGCAAGAGTGCGGCGAGCGCGAGGGCGAGCAGCAGCGCGATCGAGAGGCGCGTCCCGGGCAGCAGCGTCGGCAGCCAGTATTTCGGATCGAGCCAGGCGGTCTCGGCGCCGGCCGCGAGCGGACCCTTGAGCGGACCGCTGACCAATTCGAGTGCGAAGGCGGCCGCGACGAAGTTGAGCATCAGCGTCGCGATGATTTCGTTGGCGCCGAAGCGCGCCTTCATCCAACCGGCGATCGCACCCCAAGCGCCGCCACCGATCGCGCCGGCGACGAGCAGCAGCACGATGCCGATTGGACCCGGCATCGAGAAGACCGCGCCGAGCGCTCCGGCGGCGAGCGCGCCGACGAGCAACTGGCCCTCGGCGCCGATGTTGAAGAGTCCGGCGCGAAACGCAAGGCAAATGCCGAGCGCGGGAAACAGCAGGGCGGTCGCCGCGACGAGCGTTTCGCCGATCTCGTTACGCCCGCCGAGCGCGCCGACGATCAGCGCCGAGAATCCCTCGATCGGGCTCGTACCCGCGACGATCATCGCGAGCGACATCAGCACGAGAATCAGAGCGATCGAGCCGAGCCCGCGTTTCATGACGATCCCGCCATCAGCCGCCCAATGGCGGCGCGGTCGAGATGCTCGTGGTCGAAACTGCCGACGATCGCGCCGCGGTACATCACCAGCACGCGGTCGGAAAGCGCGAGGATCTCGTCGAGTTCGAACGAGATCAGCAGCACCGCACTGCCGCGGTTGCGCGCTTCGATCAATCGCGATTGCACGAGCGCCGCGGCGCCGACGTCGACGCCGCGTGTTGGATTGTAAGCAAGCACGAAATCGGGCTCGTCGATCAACGCGCGGCCGACTACGACCTTTTGCTGGTTACCGCCGGAGAGCGTGCGCACTCGAACGTCGATGCTCGCCGTACGAATATCGAAGCGCTCGACGATCGTACGCGCATCGCTGCGCGCGCGCGCGCGATCGAGCGTGAGCCCGCGCCGGGCGGCCGGACGGTGCTGGCGCCCGAGCAAAACGTTCTCGACCAGCGGCCAGTTCATCACCAGCGCCTCGCGTTGGCGGTCCTGGGGAATCACGCCGATCGTTCCGCGCCGTTCGATCGTGCCGTCGTAGGCGATCATTCCGGTAAGGGCGTCGGCGAGCATCGTTTGGCCGTTGCCCTCGACGCCCGCGATGCCGACGATCTCACCGCCGTTTACGTCGAAGGCGAGCGGTCCGAGCCGCACCGCCAGGCACGGTGTGGTGATCGTGGGAACGCGCTGCGCGAGCGCCGGCAATTCGCCGCCGACCATTGCGCGCGCAATCGCGCCGACGTCGGTCTGCGCGGTGTCCATCCGTGCGACCACCCGGCCGTGGCGCATCACGGTGACGCGGGCCGCGTACGCCATCACTTCGGCCAGTTTGTGGGTGACGATCATGATCGCGGTGCCGCGTGCCGCGAGCTGCACGACGGTGGCGAAGAAATTCTCGATCTCGGTCGGTGCGAGCGCCGCGGTCGGCTCGTCGAGCAGAAGCACGGCCGGTTCGCGGTCGAGCTCGCGCAGTAATTCGACGCGCTGCTGCACGCCGACCGGAAGCGTCTCGACGAAGGCGTTCGGATCGATGTCGAGCCCGTTGTCCTGCGCGAGCGCGCGCACGCGCGCACGCGCCGCGGCTTCATCGATGCGCCAGCCGCGATGGGGTTCGCGGCCCAGCAAAACGTTTTGCCATACGCGCAGGCGTCCGATCAACTCGAAATGCTGATGAACGAGCCCAACGGTCCCATCGGCTTGGACGCTGCCTTCATCTGCCGCAAGCTCGCCGAATGCGATCGCGGCGAGCGTGGACTTCCCCGCGCCGTTCTCGCCGACGAGCGCGTGAATCTCACCGGGATAAAGATCGAGATCGACGCCGTCGACCGCGACCACCCCGGGAAAACTCTTGCGTATGCCGCGCAGGGAGAGCGCGGGCTCGCGATGATCCATTTAGAGCGGCACCGGCTTGAACGCAGCCAGCGCCTGGCGCGTATCGGGCGGATTGATTCTCCCGTCGACGATTGCGTCTTCGATCTTTTTCAGTCGTGCGAGATTCGCGGCGCCGATCGCGGCTCTAGTGTAGCGGAAATCGGTCAGCCCAATCGCGCCGTCCTTCAAACCGAAAACGACGTGTCCGGTCATCGGCTTACCGCGCTGGAGTGACCGCGCGACGTCGAACACGGCGACGTCGACGCGCTTGACCATCGAGGTCAGCACTTTACCGGGCACCAAGCCGTCTTGATCGGAATCGACGCCGATCATGTAGTCGCCGGTTCGCTCCTTGACGGCATCGGCCGTGCCGAGGCCTACTTTCCCGGCGGCAGCGTAGATGATGTCGGCTCCGCCGTCATAGAGTACGTCGGAGAGTTCTTGACCTGCGGCCACGTCATCGAAACTTCCGGCGTATTTGACGTCGACTCGAATCGTGGGGTCGACCTCGCGCGCGCCGGCGATGTAGCCGGCTTCGAATTTCCGAATCAACGGGATATCTTCACCACCCAGAAACGCGATGTGATGCGTCTTGCTCACCATCGCCGCGAGCGCGCCGGCCAAGAACGAACCATCTTGCTCGCGAAACGTGATCGAGACGACGTTGGGATCGTCGACGACCGCGTCCACGATGGCATAACGCTGTTTGGGATTCTGCTTGGCGACCTGATCGAGGTCGAGGCTCATCAAGAACCCGATGGCATAGATCATTCCGAAGTGCAGATTCGTGAGCGCGATCAGGTTGGGCTGGTAGTCGGCGGCCGAGCGCGATTGCAACACCTGCACGTAGGCGCCGAGCTTGGAGCGGGCACGCAGTAACCCGCGATACGCCGAATCGTTGAACGAACGGTCGCCAAGTCCGCCGACGTCGGTCACCATGCCGAGCATGAGCTGTCCGGGACGCGGCCCCTGATGCCGTTCGCATGCGGTGAGCGCGAGCGCGCATGCCGCTGCAAGGAGCGCGGCCACCGCTCTGTCCTTCATTATGACTGAACTACGACTCCGGGAGGCGCAAGCCTCCGTACCGAAGCGGCGCATCATGGCGACCGATATCCGCCCCAGCCGCACTGCCCGCGTCGACGTGATCGGCGTTCCGATGGATTTGGGTGCAAGCCGTCGCGGTGTCGATATGGGACCGTCCGCGATTCGCTATGCGAAGTTGAACGAGCGCTTGCGTGAACTGGGCATCGCCGAGGTGATCGATCGCGGCAACCTCACGGTCCCGATTCGCGAGGCTTTAGAGGCCACCGACTCCTCCGCTAAATACCTCGACGTCATTCAACGTGTGTGCGATGAGTTGGCGCAACTCGTCGAAGCGAGCGTCCGTTCCGGCGGCCTGCCGATCGTCCTCGGAGGCGATCATTCGATCGCAATGGGCACGCTCGCGGGCCTCACGCGTGCGCGCTCGGCGCCGCCCGGGTTGGTATGGATCGACGCGCACTCGGACATCAATAATCCGCAGAGCTCACCCAGCGGCAACGTGCACGGCATGCCGCTCTGGTTTGCGCTCGAGAATGGCTATGCATTGCCGGAAACGACGGTGCAGATCGGTTTGCGCGACGTCGATGAGATCGAGCGGCGGTTACTGCGCGAATCCGGCGTGCGCGCCTTTTCGATGACCGACGTCGATAAGTACGGCATGACTACGATCATGAGCCGGACGCTGGAGATCGCGGGCGCAGCCGGGCGCGCCATTCACGTCTCATACGACATGGATGCGATCGATCCAAGCGAGGCGCCTGGGACGGGCACGCCGGTGAAGGGTGGCCTGAGTTTCCGTGAGGCACACCTGGCGATGGAGATGCTGTACGAGTCGGGTCAATTGCGCTCGATCGAGATGGTGGAAATCAATCCGATACTCGATACGCGCAATCAGACCGCGTCGCTTGCGGTAGGCCTGATCTGCTCGGCGCTCGGCAAATCGATTCTGTAGCGGCATCCGCGCCGACGCTGCGCGTGCTCTCGTTCGCGGGTGAGCCGAGCCGTCCGGGCGGAATGCGGCTGGCAGCCGAGATCATCGTCGCGCGATCGCCGCACATCTTTTGCGCGCACGGCATCGATGAAGGCGATGCGCTGGTCCTGGCGACGCGATTCGACTGCGGCTACGCCTATCGCGCGCGCCAGGCGTTATTCTGGGATCGCGCCGTTTTCGGCGTGCGCAGCGTGTTCGACCGTCAGCGCGGACTGCTGCAAGTCTTCGGCGCGGTTTCCGGTACGGAGCTTGCGCTCGTTGCCGCACAATTCTCGTCCGAGCGCTTGGCGTACGTGCGAGAGCTGCGCGCGGCGCGCACCGCGTTGCGGAAAACCGAAGGCGCCGCGCTGCTCTTCGTGAATGGGTTGACGACGCGGCGGCGGATCGGCTTCGCGGACCTCGATTTTGCGAGCGTAGCGAACGAGAGTGGTGCGTCGATCGCCGCCCGCGGCGCGCGCGTGGAGGGCGCGATCGTTAAAGTTTGATCGTCGCTTGCCCGGGACAGGACAGGCCGCCGCCGCAAACCGCCGGGTCCCACGTGGCGGTTGCCAGCATCGAGCGAATTTGGCGCTCGACGTTCGGATCGAGAGGCGGCGCAAAGTCGACTTGCTGGGTGTGCCCGTTGCCGTCGACGGTGACGGTCAACGTCACGTGCACGCCGAGCGCGAGTAACGCCTTACGGACGACCGGATCGAGCACCGGCACCGGTTCCTCGGCGCCGAGCGGCATATACCCGCCGATCGACTGCCGGCTCGGCGCGGTCGTTTGTTCTTCGAGCGGAGTCGTGCTCGGTGCCGGGACGACGACGGTGCCTTGCGATGCAACCGAGCCCCCCGCGCGTGCCGCAGCCGCGATCACCGGCGCCTCCTGGTGGGGCGGCGCGGTGCTTTTGATCGTGTGCCGGCCGACCGTGTGCCGTGCGGTCGCCGGTTTGATCCGCGGTTTGAGCGGTTGCGGCTGAGCGGCGTGGACCGGGGCGGCGGCCGTGCGTACGAGCGCCGGGCGCGGCGTCTGTATGCGCACCGGCGCAATGTGCACGAAGGAAAGCAACTCGACGTTTTCCGTGCCGGCGACGTCGATAAAGCGCGGGAGGAAGGCGACGATGACGAGGTGGATCGCGAGCGATGCGAGCAGCGCCCGGTACAGCCAGCGGTTTCGAGAAAGGGTATGGCCCATGCGTACCTGCGAGGAGATCTCTTCGCTGGTCGAACGGCCCGCACCGCCCGCACGTGACAGGAGGGCGGCCCGGTTCCCTCGCGCAAGCTGGCCCGGATGATCGATACGAACATCGTGCTCTATCAAGCAGAATGGTGCCCCTACTGCGCGCGCGTGCGCGCCAAGATGACCGATCTGCTGCTCGATTACAAAATCGTGAACGTGCCGAGCGAACACGCCAAGCGCACGAACGTCAAAGAAATCTTCGGGGTGACCGGCATTCCTTCGATGGTTGCCGGCGAAGTAAAGATCGCGGACGACGACGACGCGATCATCGACTATCTCGAAAAGACGTATGGCTAGCGGTAACCCCGCGGCCGGACGTTATCCGATCGCAGCCGCCGCACTTGCATTACTGATAGCCGGCGTCTTCATGCCCTCGCCGCTCTACGAGTATTATCGTGCGCATTGGGGCTTGACGCCGGGCGAGATCAGCATCGTGTTCGCCATCTACGCAGGATCGTTGATCCCGACCTTACTGTTCTTCGGCGGCGTTTCGGACGAGCTCGGACGGCGCAAGACGTTGACGATTGCAATCGGCATCGCTGCGCTCGCGGCGCTCACGCTTGCATGTGCGTCAAATCTGTGGGCGCTGCTCGCCGGCCGCGTGTTGCAGGGCGTCGCAATAGGTATTGGGACTCCGACTGCGACGGCCGCGATCCGCGAATGGATCGCGCCGGGAATCGAAAATCGCGTTGGGATCGTCGCAATGGTAGCCATCGCGATCGGCTCCGCCTTTGGTGCGTTGCTCGCGGGGCTGTTGGCCGAGTATGCGCCTCTCCCGACCGTCTCGGCGTTCATCGTGTACATCGTACTTGCGGCGATCATGGTGCTTGTCGTACGGACCGTTCCCTCGTGCCCGCACTGTGTAAGTGCTTGGCACCGGGGTTTGCCGTCAATTCCACCTAGGATACGCCGGCCGTTTTTCGTAGCAGCGGCACAGTCGTTTGTTGGGTGGTCCGTGATTGCGATCTTCGCATCGCTCGTGCCGTCGTTCTTGGAAGCTGCCCTTGGCGTGCACAATCTCATCGTCGGGTCGTTCGTTATCTGCTTCATCCAAGTCGGGGCGCTGCTTGCCGCCTACGTGAGCGGGCACCTGAATAATCGTACTGCAATACTCGCAGCGCTGCTCACGCTTGGTGTTGGGCTATGGACGTTGTTGCTTGCGGTTCCGCACAACGCTCTCGTCTTGCTCGCACTCGGTGTCGCGATCGCCGGATTCGGCAACGGGCTCGGCTACGTCGCCGGACTGAACATCGTCACCGCCATTGCGCCGCCCGAACATCGTGCCGAGACGCTCTCGGCGCTGTTCGTCGCCAGCTATCTTGGTTTCAGCATCCCGGCGCTCGCCGTCGGGCTTGCCGCCAACCACGTCGGGCTCTACGTGGCGATTATCGGTGCCGCGGTCGCGCTCGGCGTCGCTGCCGTGGTGATTATGCTTGCAACGACGCAGCACAATCTCGAAGCTTCCCTCTAGGGAATCAGATACATCGGGTTCGGAAGCTTGTACAGATGCTCAGCGTGGCCGCCGCGAAGGTCGCTCCACTGATCGCCGATACTCGCAAGAATATCGAAGCCGCGTGCGGCGATCGCAGCCCGCGCCGCCGACTTGAACGGAATGACCGAGTCTGCGTGATCGCGCGCAGGGCGGAAAGAGTATCCGGCCGGCTTCGGATACCCGGCTAGCGCAAGTTCACGTATCGTCACTTCTCGCTGGGACTGTCGCCGCCCGGTGACGTAGAAGATCGCGACGTGCTCCCGCACGAGTTCTCGCGCGAGTCGTCGCGTCGGCAGGATCGGCGGGAAACGGTCCTCGTGTTCCCAGCGCGACCATGACCGAGCGTCATACCCGAAATCATGCGCCTGCTCGTAAGCGAACGTCGAGAGCATGGTGTCGTCGATGTCGAAAACGACGGCCGGCTCGCGCACGTGCTGCTTGAGGCGCCTATCGACATACGACTGAAGGTGCGCGTCGACCCTCGCGACGTCCGCGTCGTGCCGCCCCGAATCGTAATAGGTGATGATTTCTTGTTTGACGGTTTGAACGTTCGGCACGCCGCCGTTGAGCGAGTACACCGCGGCCAGTACCGTTGCCGCCAGGAGACGCATCATGCGATGGAACCGCGTCGCGGACGCACGCCTGGTTCTTGCGACGGCATGCTCTGACGTAAGGGGACCTCGGGGCGTGGGAGACGCTCGACGAGCTCTTCGGCTCGGGCGAGCGCTTGAACCGTCTCGGGCAGCACGGGCGTATCAAGACGGGCGGGCTCATCAAAGCCGAAGGCTGCGGTGAGATCTCCGGTCGTCGCTCGGCGCCAAGCTGATAGGTTCGGCACCTCGACCCCGAAACGGGTTTCGAGCAAGCGTAGCGTCGAGGTGTGGTCGAACGTATCGCTGCACACGTAACCGCCGCGCGAGAACGGTGAGGCGACGATACACGGAACGCGAAAACCGAGGCCGATCGCGCGTCCGTCGACGAACTCCTCGGCAGTGCCGGGCGCAGGCGAGGGCGGCACGACATGATCGAATTGCCCGTCGTTTTCGTCGTAGTTCAAAATGAACGCGGTGCGAGCCCAGACGCTGGGATTCGACCACAGCGCCTGCAAGATCGAATGGATGAAATCGGCGCCCGCCGCCGGCAGATAGGCCGGATGTTCGCACAGCTTCGCGTGCCCGAGCACCCACGTCACCTGAGGCAGATTCCCGGTGCGCACGTTGTCGAGAAACTTCGCGAACGGGCGCCCGACCAGAGCCTGCTGATGGAGCGGCGACGAGATCGGTGCGTCGCGGTAGGCTTTGAAATACCGCAGGATGTTCAGAGCGTAGTCGTCGACCATGTCGAAATAGACTTGCCACGAGATGCCCGCCCGCTCGAGCCGCTCGGGATACGTCTCCCACGTATAGGCGATCTTCCCGTCGACCGCGTCGTTGTTGAGCACCGGGCCGCCGTGTCTTGCGGCAGCATCGATCGACGCGGTCATGTAGTAGAGACGATTGGGGTAGGTTGGCCCGAGAACGGAGCAATAATATCCGTCGCAAATGGTGAACGCATCCGCCAACGCGTAGTGAAACGGCAGGTCCTCACGCGTGTAATAGCCCATCGTCAGCGGGCCGGCGGCGCCGTTCTTTTCACGGTGCGTCTTGACCCAGCCGTCCATTGCGCCGCCCGCGAGAGAGTCGTGCTGCGCGTCCCAGGCGTGGCTGAGATCGTGCAGGCGCTGTGCGCTCGTCGCCGTCGTGTCGAGACGAAACGGAAGCACGTAGCCGTCGGGATTTACGGTGTCCGGTTGAAAAAATACGGTGCGACCGCTCGGGAGCAGCAACGGGCGCGGGTCACCGTATCCGCGAACACCGGAAAGCGTTCCAAAGTAGTGGTCGAACGAGCGGTTCTCTTGCATCAAGATGATGAAGTGATCGATATCGTTTAAGCGGGAGACGCCACTTTCGGCGCGCGCGGCTGCGGGGCAGGCGAGCGCAGCCACGGCTGCTGACGCGCCGGCCGCCTGGATGAATTGACGGCGCGAGACTTTATGCATTTACGGATAATACGGCCGAACCGTGCGTTCAGCCTTGTGTTCGCGCGTGGGGAAAACCGTCAAATGCCGCAAAAAGCAAGAATAGCACCGCACAGCGTCGCTGCAAAGTTGACCGTGTCGTTGCTCATCCAACGCAACCCGCGACGAACGACGGTGGGCGTTCCGCAGACGTGTGGGTCGGTTTCGCACTCGCGCGCACATTGGGGGCAGTAACGCAACGTCTGCAACGTCGCACCGAGCACGGAATCGACGAGCGATCCGGCAACGCCCGCAACGAGCACCGGGAGCAACGCCGCCACGTGCAGCAACGCTGCGGTGATCGCGACCACGAGAGCACCACCGACTTGCGCTAGCGATCCTTGAGCGGTAATGCCGCCGGAGAGGCCGGATGCGAGCGGTCGCAGCGTGAGGATCGACCGCGGGGCGCCGCGCGCAAGGGTGCCGATCTCGGTCGCCCACGTGTCGGCCGACGCGGCGGCAAAGGCGCCCGCGAATGCGGCGAAAGCCGGCGCGCCGAAGTGCCGCGCGAAGAGCACCGCGAGCGTCGCAACGCCGCCGTTGGCGAGTACCTGCATCGCGTCGCGCGGTCCGTGCTTGCCGATATCGACCAGCTTTCGTTTACGCGCGCGTCCGACGCGCGAAATCAGAGTCGACGGAATAAAGAAGGCCAGCAGCACGACCATGCATTGCCAGCCTCCGAAAATCCAAACCAGCGTGCCGACGATCGCGGCGGCGACGGACCCGCCCGGCGAGAGGCCGATACGCGTCACGCGTACAGCGAAAGGTGCGCTTCGAGCGCGTCCAGCAAGCCGCCGGTCGTGTAAACGTCGGCGACGACGTCGACGTGCAAGCCGAGTTCATCGGCGGCCTGCGCCGTAACGGGACCGATGCACGCGACGAGCTTGTGACGCGCTGCCTCGACCGCGGCCGCAGCGCCGTCGAGCAGTTCGGCAAAGCCGCGGACCGTGCTCGCGCTCGTGAATGCGAGCACGTCGGCCCGCGCGACTTTTTGCGCGAACTCCGGATCGACGTCGAAGATGGTCTTGTACGCGGCGACGACGTGCGGCTCGCGGCCGGCGTCTTCGAGCATTTGCGGCAGAACGTCGCGCGCTTCTTGGGCGCGATAGATCAGGATGCGCTCGCCCCGGTGCGTCGCCTCGATCAGCGCGCGCGCGATTTCCTCACTGATGAAAGCCGCCGGCACGAGATCCGGCCGCACGCCGTACGCTTTCAGCCGCTCCGCGGTCTTCGCGCCGATCGCCGCGACCCGCGTGGCGCCGATGTAGCGCGCGTCGGCGTCGAGCGCGGCCAGGCGCTCGAAGAACGCGTCGACGCCGTTCTGCGAGGTGAAAACGACCCACCGATAGCCGGCGAGTTCGTCGATGGCGCGATGCGCGGGCGCGGCGTCGTCGGGCCGCACGATGGCGATGGTCGAAGCGAGGATCGGCTCCACGCCGCGCGCGTACAGCGCGCGCGCGAAGATGTGCGCTTGATGTGCGGGACGCGTGATTAGTACGCGCTTGCCGAAAAGCGGACCGCGATCGAACCAGCGCAGCGTGTTGCGCAGTTCAACGGCGCGGCCGACGACCACGACGGCGGGGGCGCCCAGCCCGCTGCGCGCGACGTCGTCGGCCACGCTCGCAAGCGTTCCGACGAGCGTCCGCTGGGTGGGACGGGTGCCGTCGGCAATGATCGCCACCGGTGTCTCGCGGGCGAGCCCGTTTTCCATCAAACGCGTGCAGATGCCGCCCAGGTTGCTCATCGCCATCAAGAACACGAGCGTGCGGTGCGGATCGGCGAGCTTGGTCCAGTCGAGCGTCGATTCCGATTTATCGGCATCCTCGTGCCCGGTCACGACGGTGAATCCCGGATTGAGGTCGCGGTGCGTGATCGGGATGCCCGCGTAGGCCGGCACACCGATCGCCGAACTGATTCCCGGCACGATCTCGAACCGGATGCCGGCGCGAGCCAGCGCCTGCGCTTCTTCGCCGCCGCGGCCGAAGACGAACGGATCGCCGCCTTTGAGACGCACGACCGACTTACCATCGCGCGCCTGTGCGATCATGAGCGCTTCGATCTGCTCTTGTTCCATCGCGTGATGGCTGCCGCGCTTGCCGACGAAGATGCGTTCGCACGACGGCCGCACGAGCGCGACGACCGCGTCGCCGGCGAGCGCGTCGTAGAGCAGCACGTCGGCGCGAGCCAGCGCCTCCGCCGCGCGAAGTGTGAGCAGCCCTGGATCGCCCGGTCCCGCGCCGACCAGAACGACCCTGCCGCTACTCATCGATGTTGGATACGATCGCCGCAGGAAGGAGCTCGGCCATGCGGCCGGCGAGATCGAGTTCGAAAAGTTCGTCCAGCAAGCGCGCCTGCGCGATCGCTTCGGCACGATTGCTCGTGGCCTTTTCGCGAATCTTCACCACGACCGAGTGCAAGAATTTCGAAACGATCGTCATCGACATGCCGGTGATCAGCATCTTCTCGCGCTCGGTCAGATCGCCCGCGCGCGCGAAAAGCCGCGCGAGTTCGGCCATTCGAATCGCTTCCGCCTTTTGCGTGAGCGAGGCAATCACCGGTACCGCCAGCCGAGATTGATACCACGCGCCGAAGCGCGCGATGAATTCGTCGATGATTTCTTCGACTTGCGGAATCGCTTCCCGGCGCACCTCGAGCTTCTCTTCGACGACGCTTTTCAAGCCGTCGATGTCGATCAGGGCCACGTTCTCCACCGCGCGCACTTCCGGATCGACGTCGCGCGGAACGGCGATGTCGATGATGAAGAGCGGCCGTGAGGGACGCCTGGCCATGGACCGGCGCACGTGTTCGTGGGTGACGACGAAGTGCGATGCCCCGGTCGACGTGACGACGACGTCGGCCGCCGCGAGGGCGTCGAGCAATCCCGGCATTTCGACCGCTTCGCCGAAGCCGACCTCGGCGATCAATTCCTGCGCGCGCGAAATCGTGCGGTTGGTGACGATCAAGTGCTCGGCGCCTTCTTGGCGGAGCCGGCGGACCGCGGTGCGGCCCATTTTCCCGGCACCGATCACGACCACCGATTTCCCGTCGAGCGCGCCGATGCGAACCTTGGCGGCTTCGACCGCGGCGGTCGCAATCGAGGCGGATTCATCGCCGATGCGCGTTTGCGAGCGGGCGTGTTTGCCGGCGTTGAGCGCCTCGCGGAAAAGGCGGTGCAGTGTCTTGCCCGACGATTTCGCATGCTGGGCTTGAATGTACGCGTCCTTGACCTGGCCGAGGATCTCGGCTTCGCCGATCAGCATCGAATCGAGGCCCGTCGCGACGCGGAAAAGATGCTCGATCGCCTGACGCCCGAGCAGCGTGTAGAGATACGAATCGAGATCGTAGCGTTCGCGCGCGAGCCCGTGACCGAAGTTGGAGAGGAAGGCGCGCAATTGGGCAACGCCGATTTCATAGTCGTCGAGCTCGGCGTAGATCTCGAGCCGGCCGCAGGTTTGCAGCATCACCGCTTCTTTGACCGAGGGATAATCACGCAGCGCGACCAGCGCTTCGACCATCCGCGAGGCGGGAAATGCGTGGCGCTCGCGCACTTCGACCGGCGCGGTATGATGCGAGAGGCCCAGGCACACGAGAGGCATCAGGCTTGCGCCTCCGCCTGCGCTGAATCCGCGCTCGTGAGCCAATGCGTGAGCATCGAGAGTTCGCCCGCCAGATCGACGTTGCGTACCAGCACCGGCGCGCGCAAGTGCAGCGCGGTCGGCGCGAAGTTCAGGATCGCGCGAATGCCGCAAGCCGCCATCCGCTGCGCAATCGGCGCGGCGGAGGGCGCCGGGACCGCGATGACGCCGATGTTGCAATCGGCGCGTGCAATGTCTGCTTCCATGGTGGCGACGTTGGTGACCGTGATTCCCTGCCAGTTCTGACCGATCAGCGTCGGCGAGTTATCGAAGATCGCGGCGATACGAAAGCGCGCCTCACGGGCGGTGATGAAACGCGCGAGAGCATGACCCAGGTAGCCGAATCCGACGATCGCGATGCGCCACTCATGCTCCAATCCTAAGACCCAAGCGAGCTGTTCGGCTAGCGGTTCAATCGCATAGCCGTGGCCTCGGCGTCCGAGCGGCCCGAGGGAGGAGAGGTCCTTGCGAATCTGCGTGCTGGAAACCGTGTGGCCGAGCATCACGGCCAGGCCCTGTGAGGTGATCGTCGTCTTCCCGGCCTGCGCTGCTTCGCGCAGGGCCCGGTGATAGGCGTAAAGCCGCGGGGTGCCCGGATCGATCATCAGACGGCGGCGCGCACCTCCGCCAGGCTCGCGTCGGCGGCAGCCAGCGTGCGCTCGATGTCCCGCGTGGTATGGGCGCTCGAGACGAATCCAGCCTCGAATTGTGAAGGAGCGAGGTAGATCCCGCGATCGAGCATGGCGTGAAAATACCTTGCATAGAGCGCCGTATCCGACTTCATTGCGCTCATTAAATCAGTCACGTGTTCATTTGTGAAGAAGAACCCGAATACGCTTCCCGCGTAGGCCGTCTGGTGCGGTACGTCGTGCTTGCTGCAGATTTCGCGCAATCCGTCGGTGAGGAGTTTGGTGAGGACTTCGAGCCGCTCGAACAGCGTGGCGTCGTCGCGTACGAGCTTCAGCGTGGCAATGCCGGCGGCCATCGCCAGCGGGTTTCCCGAGAGCGTGCCTGCGTGAAAAACCGGGCCCTCGGGTGTGAGATAGGCCATGATCTCGGCGCGACCCCCGAACGCACCGACCGGCAGCCCGCCTCCGATCACCTTACCGAGCGTCGTAAGATCGGGCAGGACGCCGGTGCGCTCTTGCACGCCGCCGCGCGCGACCCGAAAGCCGGTCAGCACCTCGTCGAAAATCAGCAGCGCTTTGTGGCGCGTGCACACCTCGCGTACGTGCTGCAGATAGCCCTCCTGCGGCAGCACGAGTCCCATGTTGCCGACGCAAGGTTCGACGATGACGCATGCGATCTGCGGCCCGTCTTCGGCAAAAACGCGTTCGAGCGCGGGCGCATCGTTGTAAGGTACGACGAGCGTATCGGCGGCGACGTTCTTCGGAACTCCCGGCGAACTGGGGACGCCGAGCGTGAGCGCGCTCGAACCCGCGGAGATGAGAAATGCGTCGGCGGCGCCGTGATAGCAACCCGCGAACTTGACGATCTTATCGCGCCGCGTGTATCCGCGCGCGAGACGCACGGCGCTCATCGTAGCTTCGGTGCCGCTCGAGGTGAAGCGCACGCGCTCGATGCTCGGTACCATCGCACAGATCAATTCGGCCAGTTCGCTCTCGGCTTCCGTCGGCGTCCCGAACGAACTGCCGCGCGCCGCAGCGGCTTGTATGGCTTTTACCACGGCGGGATGAGCATGGCCGAGAATCAGCGGACCCCACGAAAGCACGTAGTCGATGAATTCGTGGCCGTCGATGTCGCAGATCATCGCACCGGAGCCGCTCTTCATGAAAACCGGTGTGCCGCCGACGGCTTTGAACGCGCGAACCGACGAATTGACGCCGCCGGCGATGACATTCTTCGCGCGTGCAAATGCCGAAATCGAACGCTCGAAGTTCACACGGTCTCCGGCAAGCGCGAGAGATCGGCTGCGGTGTTGACGTTGACGAAGAACGCCGCGGGCAGCGCAACGCGGCGTACGCGCATGCGCGCGAGCACCGCGTGCATCGAGGCATCCCCGCTTTGCAGACATTCCCATCCTTCACGCACGAGCGCGGCGCGATCGTAGAGCGCCGCGAGCGGCTCGAGCGCGCCCTCGTGCTCGGGCACGGCGGCTTCGTCGCCCTCTACCCAGGCGGCGAGCAGATGCCGGGCGACGTCGGCCGTGACCAGCGGCGTGTCGCCGGCGACGGCGAAGATGCGGCGAGCATCCACCGCGTACGCGGCCGAGAGCAATCCGCCGAGCGGGCCGCGGCCCGGCCAGCGATCGACGACGATCGGACATTCGAGCGCCGCGTCGAGCGCGCCCGAGAACGTGCCCGCTCCGGCGATCACCACCGGCGCGATCTCGCGTAAATGATGATAGACGCGAGCCAGCAGCGGCTCACCGTCGAGTACCGCTTCCAGTTTACCCGGAAAGCGCGTGGCGCGTCCGCCCGCCAGGATCACGATCGCCAGATCGGGTTCACGGGATTCGTGTGGCTGCACGGTGCGCGTACTCCTTTGCAAAGTAGGTGATGATGATGTCCGCACCCGCGCGAACAAAGGAGACCAAGAGTTCGTCGATCGTTCGATCGTGCTCGAGCCACCCGCGTTCGATCGCCGCCTGCACCATCGAATATTCGCCGCTCACGTTGTACACGGCGATCGGTACGTCGAATGCGTCTCGCGCCATGCGCACGATATCGAGATAGGGAAGCGCGGGCTTGACCATCACGACGTCGGCGCCTTCTTCGATATCGAGCGCGATCTCGCGCATCGCCTCGCGGGCGTTGGGCGGATCCATCTGATACGTGCGGCGGTCGCCGGATTGCGGCGCCGAGTCCGCGGCTTCCCGAAACGGCCCGTAGAACGCCGACGCGTACTTTGCGCTATACGCCATGATCGAGACACCGCTGTAGCCATGAGCGTCGAGCGCGCTGCGCAGCGCTTCGACCCGTCCGTCCATCATGTCGGAAGGAGCGACGACGTCGATGCCGGCCTGGGCATAGGTCAGGGCGGTACGCACGAGCAGCTCCACCGTTTTGTCGTTGTCCACGTCGCCGCGGGCATCGAGGATGCCGCAGTGTCCGTGGTCGGTATATTCACAGTTACACAGATCGGCAATCACGTACATCTCGGGAACGGCGCCCTTGATCGCGGCTATCGCGCGCTGGACCACGCCGTCGGGATCGTAGTTGCTCGACGCAACCGCGTCCTTACGATCGGGTATGCCGAAAAGCAGCGTGCTGCGAATGCCGAGCGCATAGAGTTCGCGCGCCTCGGCAACCGCGCTTCGCACGGTCAGGCGCGCGATGCCGGGCATCGAGGAGATCGGGCCGGCGTCGCTCTCGCGCGCAACGACGAACATCGGCATCACCAGTGAATCGACGCGGACCGCGTGCTCGCGCACCATCGAACGCACGACCGGCGTGCGGCGCAAGCGCCGCGGCCGCACGTTCATGCACGTTCCAATCGCGCCGCGACGGCGGTGACGAACGCGTCGATCGAGGCTTCCGGTGAAACGATGTCGGGGGCGAAGCCCGCCTCGCGCGCGGCGGCGTCGGATTGCGGCCCCATCGCCGCGACGAGCGGTCGCGCCGCTTGAGCACGGAGCCAAGCGAGATACGACGCCGCCGCGGCGACCGAACCGCTGGACGGAAAGAGCAGCATGGATGGAACGATCTTCATTGCGTCCGCCTCGGATTCGCTACTGCGCAGTTCGACCACTTCGAGCCCGCGCCCGCGCAGCTCGGCGGCGATCCGACTTGGCCGGTCCTGCGTGCGCGCAAGCACCACGCGCGGACGCGAACGGGGTTCATGCGCCGCGGTCAAGGCCGCGGCGAGGCGCTCGCCCAGCGCCCGGGCATCCTCGAGCGAGCCGACCGGAGCGGTCAGACGCTCGCGAAGCACGCTTCCGTCGGCGTTCGCGAACGAGGCGAGAATCGTCATGACGGAATCCCGCAGACGTGCGTACACCCCGAGCGGCGCGCTACAGCCCGCGCGCAATGCGCGCAGTACCGCGCGTTCGGCTTCGATGCACCACTGCGTCGGCTCGTGGTTGACGGCGGCATGAAGTTGCGCCGCGAGCGTGTCGTTCGTGCTCAGCGTTTCCACGGCGAGTGCGCCTTGCGCAACCGCCGGTACGACGACGTACGGTGCGAACGGAACCGTGTAGGTCGCACGCGCGCCGAGCCGGCGCAGCCCGGCCATCGCAAGCACGATCGCGTCGAACTCGCCGCTGCGCAGTTTGCGCAACCGTGTGTCGACGTTGCCGCGGATCGCTTCGTATTGCAAGTCCGAGCGAAGGGTTTGCAGCTGCGCGCGGCGGCGCGCGCTCGAGGTGCCGACGCGCGCGCCCGGCGGAAGCGCGTCGAAGCTCGCGTAGCGCTCGCTGCAGAAAGCATCGCGCGGATCTTCGCGTTCGGAGATCGCGGCCAGGCGCATATCGGGCTCGAGCATGCCGGGAAGATCCTTGCACGAGTGGACCGCATAGTCGGCGCGGCCGTCGCGCAGTGCGACCTCGAGTTCCTTGACCCATACGTTCACGCTGCCCAGTTCGTCGACCGGACGATCCTGCTCGCGATCGCCGGTCGTCGTGACGTTGAGGATCGTCGTCGCAATACCTCGCGCCGCGAGTTTGGCCGCAACCAGGCGGGTTTGCGTCATCGCGAGCGTGCTCGCGCGCGAGGCGCACACGACGCTCTCGGTGCTTGCGGCGTTGCCGCCCAAGAGGCGCTGTATCGTTTCCTCCACCTCGTGCTCGGCTTCGACCGGATTCATGCGGGCCAACTCTGCAACCGTGCGTTCGGCGAGATCGCGCAGCACGGGCGCGCGCGCAGCCTCGTCGAGTACCGTCCGCAGGTACGTGCGCATCCGGGCGAGCGTGCGCGCGGCCGCGTCGTACTCCGGACCGAACCGTTCGCGGAGTTCGCGCGCGACGCGCGCGGCAAAGGCCGGGGTACTTCGACCGGAGTCGACGGTGAAGGTTAGGTCACCGACCCGAACGGTTGCCTGCATCGTGAAATCGCCGTTCTCGGGATCGGCGGCGTCGCATGCGAGGATCCTTGCCGCGCGCGCGTCGGCAATCACTTGCGCGTTGACCTCGGGCCGATCGGTCGCAGCGATGACGAGGTCGATCCCATCGAGGTCGGCCCGGGTATAGGTGCGTTCCCGCGCGTCGTCGCGATCGAGCATCGCGCGTAATTGCGCGTCGATCGACGGTGCGACCACGGTGAGTGCGACGCCGGCCTCGAGCAGCGCTTGCGCCTTACGCAGGGCGACGTGCCCACCGCCGACGATCAGCGCGCGACGGCCGTCGGCGCGCAGGGCAATCGGGAGCATGGAGGCGGATGACTTCCGCGCCGATGCGCCAAACACCGTCCGTCGATATGGAGAGACCGGCGCGTGCGGCTTTTGTCGGCGCACTTATCGCGGCGCTGATCACACTGCCGGGCCTCGGCGTGGGCACCTTATGGGACAATAGCGAGACGGCTTACGGCGAGGTGGCGCGTGAGATCTTGATGACCCACGACTGGATCGTCATGCACGCGAACGGGGACCCGTGGTTCGTCCAGCCGCCGCTTTACTTCTGGATCGGGGCGCTCTTCGTCAAGCTCCTCGGTCTCTCGTCGTTTGCTTTGCGGCTGCCCTCGGCGCTGGCGACGATCGCGATGGGAGCGATGACCGGGTACGCGGTCGCGCGCCAGGCCGGCACGCGCATCGGGATCTATGCCAGTGCGATTCTTTCGAGCTGCTTGATGCAGGCGATCATCGGGCGGCTGGCGATCATGGACGCCCTGCTCGACATGGCGGTTGCGCTCAGCGTGTTCTGGTGGTTTCGCGCCCTGGAATCCGGGCGGGACCGCTACTTCGTCTACGGCGCGCTCGCCGCCGGATTCGGCTTCTTGGCCAAGGGACTCGTGGCGCCGGTGATGGCCGTGCTCGTCATCGTCCCGTACGCGCTTTGGAACGCGCGCCACGAGGAGATCCGGCTGCCCTCGTGGCGGGGATGGATCATCGGTGCGGTGGTGTTCCTCGCAATCGTCGCCCCGTGGCTCATTGCGATCGCGGTGCTCGCCGGTCCGCAGGCGCTCGGGGAACTGGTCGGTTATTACACGATCGGCCGCTATACCAGCGTCATCGAAAATCAAAGCGGGCCGCTCTGGTATTATCTGCCCGTCCTGATTCTGGGCTTCTTTCCGTGGATCGCGTTTCTTCCGGTCGGCATCGCGTACGGTGTGCGCGCCCTGCGCGCAGGCGCGAGGACGCCGAACCTGACGCGCTTGTGGCGGCTGGCATTCGTGTGGATCGTCATCCCGCTGCTCTTCTTCAGCTTCGCGCGAACGAAGCTGCCGAATTATATCGCGCTCGAGTTTCCGGCGCTGGCGCTCGTTGTCGCGCTCTATTTCGATGCCGCGGTCAAGAAAGGGTCGAGCCGTTCGATCGTCATCTCCGCCGCCAGCGTTCCGGTTTTCATCGGGCTCTGCGCGATTGCGATCGTGCTCTTCGTGCGCGACAACAAGTTGAGCACGTCGGCGCTGGCGGTCGCACCGTATCTGGTGCAGATGGGTGCTTCGATCGGCATCGGCTCGATCGTCACCGCCGTGTTGCTTGCGCGTCGGGCGACGATGGAGGTGGCGCCGTACGTGCTTGGCGCGGCGATGCTGATCGCGGTCGACATTCTCGCGGTCGAGGCGCTTCCGCACGCCGAGCCGTTCAAGCCGGTTCCGCAGCTTGCCGCGATCATCGATGCGCGGCGGCGGCCCGGTGACGCGGTCGCGATTCAGAGTTTTCGCGGTGCAAACGCGCTGATGTTCTACACCCGTCCCCATGTCTATGCGCTCGCACCGCCGGGCGCACGCAAAAGCGACGAAGGCGTTCCGGCAGCCAGCGTGATCTGTGCGCACAAACGCGTTTGGCTCGTCGCGCCGCTCAAACGGCCCGCGTTCGATCCGACCTATGGGCGCCGTCGCGCGCTCATCACTTCACGCGGAACCGGCGCGCTCTATCTCATCGACGGCCCGCCGTGCAATCACTACTGATTTGTCATCCTCCAGTGTAGCGAACGCAGTGAGCGTAGTCGGACGAACGTTGCGTCGATGGTTCGACTACGGCGCGGCGCTTACGCTCACGATGACAAAACTATAGCTGCGACTCGGTAACGGGCGTGGCTTTGTTGGTGCCGAGCGAGGTACGAATGTAAGTGATCACGGCCGCGATGTCCGATTTCGACAGCGTCCCCTTCCAGGTCGGCATCTGCGCGGCGTAGGTTTGCCCCATGATCGTCTTGCCGTGCAATCCGTTCTCGACGACGTCGATCACGGCTTTGGGATCGCCGGTTACGAACGGGTTCCCTGCCAGCGGCGGCGCCACGCCCGGCTGACCCTGGCCGTTCGTGCCGTGACACGACGTGCAGTTCTGCGAGAAGACTTGTGCGCCGTTTCCGGCCGCAGTTGCCGGCGGCGCGGCTTGCGCCTCGGACGGCGCGGCGGCGAGGATCTGCGCTTCGCTGAGCGAGGGCGGTCCCGCGGCTTGTTTTGCCTGGATTCCGATCTGCGCATAGATCGAGAGTCCGACGATGATGAGGACGATGATCGTCGTCGGCCAGAGGATCGACCCGCGCGATCCGAACGAGCGCGTCGTGCTTCGGTCGAGCCATGGCAGAAGAAAGATCACGATCAAGGCGATCGTCGGTACGATGATTGCGGCGAGCAGTTCGGGGAACGGTCCGTTGCCGAGCAATTTCGGGACGAGGTTGAGCAATCCGAAAAGGAACAGGAAATACCATGCCGGATACGGCGTGAACGCCGCGTTGGTCGGATCGGCTTTTTGATCGAGGAACGGCGGCGCGACGAACGCCAGAAAGACGATGATCAAAAAGACGAAGAACGAAACGATCCCGTCCATGAACATCTGATCCGGCCAAAAACGTCCGGGACGCAGCTTGCGCGGATCGTCGACGACCGGTCCGGCAGGTCCGTTGTGACGGAAGATCGTCAGGTGAGCGCCGACGAGGAGCACCAGCGCCGCGGGCAAGAGCCACACGTGCAGCCCGAAGAAGCGATTGATCGTGTTGGTGCCCATCACCGGGCCGCCTTGCGCAATCCCCTGCAATATCGCGCCGCCCGGCGGCAAGCCGGCGATGTTCAGCGAGACCTGTGAGGCGAAGTACGCGTCCATGTCCCATGGTAAGAGGTAGCCGGTCAGGCCGAGGGCGAGCGTAACGAGCAGCAGCAGCACGCCGACGATCCACTGCAGCTCGCGCGGCGATTTGTACGCCCCGAAGATCAGCACTTGCAAGAGATGCAGGAAGACCAGCGCGATCATCGCGGAGGCGCCCCAGTAGTGCAGCGAGAGCAAAAAGTGCGTGTACGGATTCAAGTAGATCGCACGGGTCGATTCCCACGCGGTTGCGGCCGACGGTGCATAGAAAAACGTGAGGAAGATTCCGGTCGTGATCTGCAAGATCATCGCGAAGAGCGTCGCGCTGCCGAAGACGTACCAGTAAGCGGCACCGCCCGGAACGTCTTCGGTCAAAAATTCCTTCGCCATCGAGACAAAGCCCGTACGCGACTCGATCCAGTTGAGCATCGCTGTGCGAATCCTTTCTTACGACGCGTACGAGATGATCACGCGGTCCGGTACGCCGGATTCGTATCGGATCCACATGATATCGGCGATGCCGCTCTGCTCGCGCAGCGGCAGCGGATCCATGCCGCGCGGCGCCGGGCCCGCGAGGTGTTCGCCGTCGAGGCTGAACTGGGAGCCGTGGCACGGACACTGAAAGCGGTTCACGTCGGTGTGCCATTCGGGCCGGCAGCCCAAGTGCGGACAGATCGGACTGAAGATCACGAAGTCCATGTTGACGACGTCGTAGCTGCCGTCGAAGTACGGCAGCGTTCCGCTCTTCGGCAGATCGGGGCGCACCGAGAGGAACTTGGCGGGGCTGGGGACTTTGATGCCCCACACGTACTCGCCCGAGGCTTGCTCGGGCAGATACGAGTCCTTCGATTTGAGCGTGAACTCGAGCTTGACCGGCGCGTCGGTCGCGCTTTGCAGCGATTTCAACTCGTCCGCGGTGAGCGGATCCCACGTGCCCTTGCTGCTTGCGCCCTGCGGGATCAACGACCCCACGATCGGGATCACCAGACCCAGGCCGATGACGCCGCCGACGACGAGCGAGGCGTTCGCCATGAAAGACCGCCGGCTGATTTCCTCGGGTGTACCGGGATCATCGTAGGCGCTGTAAACCTTGCGCGGAGCACCCCCTGGTGCGCTCGCGGCCGCATTCTTCGACACGTACACTCTCCGGGAAAGCGGATGGACGGGCTAGCCCGTAGCCCAATTCCCATGGATTGTACGGCCGCCCTCTTCACTCGTGCTACCGAGAAAGTCAACTGATCCGCAGGCCGGCGGCCGCCGCAAGGGCGGCCAACTTGTCCGGATTGCGCAAAACGTAGACCGTGGCGATCTTTTCGCCGCGCGACTCGACGGCCCACGCGCTGTCGAGGCCTGCGTTTCCGGCCTCATCCTTTCCGATGGCGAGGAACCCGGAGAGTCCGTTGATCGCGGCTGGACGTACTTCCGTGACCAACGCTCCGCCTTTGCGCGCGACCCCGACCAGGAAGCGTCCGACGTGGTCCGGTCCCTCGAGCGGATTGATCGCCGCAGCCTTCTTGCCGCCGCCGTCGCTGAGCAGTTTGACGTCGTCAGCGAGCATTGCGGTCACCTCGGTGATGTCGCCCGCGAGCACGGCTTGCGTGAAGCGCGCGCAGAGCGCTTCGGCGTCGACCGCTTCGGGGATGCGCCGCGGCGCGTTCTCGCGAATTGCGCGTCGCGCGCGCGAGGCCAGCCGGCGCACGCTCTCCTCGCTGCGCTCCAGCGTCTGTGCGATCTCCGCGAACGGCACGTCGAGCGCGTCATGTAACAAAAACGCGGCCCGTTCGAGCGGAGAGAGCCGTTCGAGCGCGAGCAAGAACGCGAACGAAACGTCCTCCGCCACCGTCACCACGTGCTCGGGCGCGACGCTTTCGTCGACGAGAATCGGCTCGGGCAGCCACGGGCCGATGTAGGTCTCGCGCGAGCGCTTGCGCGCGCGAAGCCGATCGAGCGCGAGATGCGTAACGGTCGCACGCAGGAAAGCGTGCGGATCGCGCACGCCGGAGGTGTCGGCGCGATGCCACCTCACGAAGGCGTCTTGCACGACGTCTTCCGCGTCGGTCATCGTGCCGAGCATATGATACGCGTGGCGTACGAGCCGCGCGCGTTCGCGCTCGACGAGCGTTTGCACGTCGGTCATACGGCCGCGGGCACCACGTCGCGCGTGCCGACGCGTATCCGCTGGCACGCGTGCGCGGCTCCGAGCGCGTATTTGAACGCCGGGTAGAATCCGGCAACGGCGATAGCGTAGCTCATCGCGATCATCGCGCGCTTGCCGAAACGCTCGACGGCTGCTTCGCGAGCCGGCTTGTCCCAGCCGTCACGGGCGATGGCCGCGTTTGCGAAATCGTACGCGATCCGAACGTCGTCGGTCATCGCCTCGCGATCGTGCGTGAGCACGGCGGCGATCTGCTCCGCGCGCATTCCGCCGCGCTCGGCCATGGTCACGCCAAGCTGTAAACAGGGCCCGCAGTCGCCTGCGCGCGCCGCGACCAGGCCCGCCGTGAAGAGGGCGTCCGGCGGAGCGCCGCCGCGATACGCCGAGACTTTTTGCAGCGCGATCATCGGCTTGAGCGCCTCGTATCCGCCCGCGTCGAGCACGTCATGCATGTAGGAAACGTCGTAGCCCCATTCGCGACCGAACTTGTCGAGCCAGCGTTTGGCAAACCAGCTAAGCATTTTGAAATCCTCCACCGTCTGGACGCCACGCCGTTACGAAACGTGACGCCGGCGGCCTGCGCCGCTGCTGCCCGCGAAACCACTCCTCGCGCCACCTCGTGTGGCGCTCCTGCTACCGAGTTTTTGCGCCACGTCCAAAGGAATATCGCATCCTGCGAATGGCGCAAAAACTTCGAGTTTTCGCTTGGCAGCAACGGCGCAGGCCTTACGGCGTCACGTTTCTACACTTTGTAGGAGTGCAGGCCGCTGATCCAGATGTTGACGCCGAGGTAGGTGAAGATCACGAGCATGAAGCCGGCGACGCTGACCCAGTTGGTGCGTAGGCCGCGCCAATTGTTGCGCGTGTGCAGATGCATGAACGCGAGATAGACGATCCAGGTCGCGAGCGCGGCGGTCTCCTTCGGATCCCACTGCCAATAGGCGCCCCAGGCTTCTTTCGCCCAGGCGGCGCCGGTGATGATGCCGATCGAGATCAGCGGCAAGCCGATCGCAACCGCGCGATAGACGATCACGTCGAGTTGGGCGAGCGAAGGAAGCGACTTCAGCCAGACCGCGGTGGCATTGCCGGCAGCGGCGGCTGCGTCGATGGCCGGCGTATCGTGACGGATCGTATACGGGGGCGGTGCCGGCGAGCCAGCGTCGGCGATCGCCATCGACGCGCCCGCGTATCCTCCCGACAGGTGAGCTTGCCGGGCGCCGATTGCGGCGAGAACTCCTTTTCCTTCAAAGTGATCTTCGGCGTAATATTTGATCAGATAGATCACCGAGAAGACGAACGCCACCAAGAATGCGGCATACGACGAAACGACGATCGGGACGTGGATCTTCGCCCAATAGGATTGCAGCGACGGCACCGCCGGCATCGTACCCTCGTTCCAGGTCACCCCGTAGGCGAGTGCGATTGCGGCCAGGGCCAGAACGAATCCGCCGGCATACCATGCCTTGTAGCGCCACGCGAACCCGATGAAGATCGCGACCGACATCGCCGCAAAGAGCGAGAGCGAGCCGTAGAGGTTGAGCAGCGGCCAGATGCCGGTGAGCTCCCAACGCACGCCGAGTTGCGCGAATTGTGCGATGCAGCCGGCGATCGCCAGCGGCGCGCCGAGATTGCGCAGCCATTCCTCCCGCGAAAAGAAATAGACGAGCAGTGCAAGCGCGCCCAGCACGTAGCACGCGATCGCGATGATCATCAAGAGCTCGTCGACCTGCAAATGTCCCTTCATGGCGCCTCCGCGGAAAACTCGGAGATCAATCCCCGAAACTGCGACTCGAACATATCGTAACCCTTAACGGTCGTGGCCGCTACGCCAACCGTCCAGCGTCCTCCCGGCGCCGGATCGACGCGAGCGTAGAGCCGCGCCGGCAAAAAGTAGAACGAGATCAACAATCCGGCGACGAGAACGAGCGCACCGATGCCGACCAGCGGAATTCCCGGATCGTAGCGATACTGGATGCCGCTGTAGAGGAGATAGGTGCTCGGCACGATGCGCCAGCCGCCGCCCAAATCGACCCAGCTGTGCAGAGGCACGAGCGCGGTGCCGGTCTGCACACCGCCGTCGGATACGGTGATGACGACGGCCGGATCGTTGACGCGCGGATCGGCCGAAGGCATCCCGCTTTCGCGGTCGACCGTTGGCACGAAGCGGTCGTAATTCACGGCTAACCGCGTGCCGGGAATGTTCAGCGCATCGCCCTCCAGGAGCACGCGCTGCGAGAGCGAGGGGACCTCTTTTCCGTCGTGCGTCACGCGAAAGCGCGTCGCGAATCCGTAACTGGCCTGGTAGTACAGCGTCTTGTCGACGTCGATCGGGTGGTTCACGCGCACGATCATCGGCGTCGGGATGCCGTTGTTGCCGGTCACCGTGACGTGCGAAACGTAGTCGGTCGGTTGATAGACCATGCCGCCCTTGGTCAGCACCGGCGTGATCGTGTAGGCGAACGAGTCGAGGTGAATGATCGCTTTGGTCTGCGGTATTTCGACCGACCCTCCGGTTACGACCACCGTGTCGCCCGAAAAACCGCGGGCCCAATACAGCGTGGTGCCGGCGGCGATGATCACGAAGCCGATATGAGCCACCAGCACGCCGCGCCGAGCCCAGTTGTGCTTATCGGCGAAGGTCCACTCGGTGCCGTCGAACTCGCGTTTGCGCAGCTGCCAGCCCCGCGAACGAAAGAAGTTCTCCACCCGCTCGCGCACGCTGCGTTCGTCGCCGGGAACGTCGATGCTCGCGTGCAGCGGGATCTTGTCGATCTTGACCGGGCGCAGCGGGGGCAGCCGTGCGGGAATCACGCGCTTGAACGTGCACACCGTCAACGAGAGAAGTATCAGGCCGATGATGCCGACATACCATGGCGAGTGATAGATGTTGTCGAAATTGAGACGCAGGATCGCGCGCGCGATCGGCGCCGGATAGCTGCCGAAATAGACCGAAGGGTCTTTGCCCTGATCGACGATGACGCCGATGACCGTCAGCACACCCCAGACGGCGAAGAGGCTGACCGCGAAGAGCACGTTTCCAAACGTGCGCACGAAATCGCTATAATACGAGTCTAGTTTCGCGACCACGACGCCTCAAAGAAACGGATGATCCAGATCGAGGCTTCGTAGAGCACGTACATCGGCAGGGCGAGCAGTGCCATGGTGAGCGGGTTGCCGTCCGGTGCGGCGATGCCGCCTGCGACGACGAACGCGAAAAGCGCATGCCGGCGATAGCGCCCCAGCCACGACGCGTTGACGATGCCCAGGCGCGCGAGTCCGACGAGCACGATCGGAAGCTGAAAGATCAGGGCGAAGAGCGCGAGCAGGATCAAGACGAAGTTCAGCGTTTGCGCGACGCCGAAGGTCGGCTGCGCGACCGCGTCGGTGATATAGAGCAGCGCCGCCACGACGCGCGGGATCACGATGAAGTGCGCGAAGGCCAGACCCAGCGCGGCGAGCAGCAGCGAGGGAACGATGAAGCTGTAGACCATGCGCCGCGTGCGCGGATGGATCGCCGGAACCACGAACATCCACGCTTGGTAGAAGAGCACCGGCAGCCCCAGTACGATGCCGCCGATGAGCGAGAACTTGAATTCGGTGAAGATCACGTCGGCCGGACCGAATGCGTGCAATTGGACGCCGTGAAAATAGGTCTGCACCATCCACTTGATCACGAACTGCGCCGGCCAAAAGAGCACGACGGCGATTCCGCCGACGCAACCGATCGCGATCAAGAGACGCGAGCGGAGCTCCCGCAGGTGCTCCGTGAACGGCATCTCCTTTTGATCCCATGTGGACTCGTCGCTTCGCGATGAATCCGTAACGCTCGGATCGCTCTGCGACCCGATCCGTTCCCGTACTTCCACCGGCGAAACGGTTACGCTTGGGTGCCTTTACCGGGGGTCGGCGGCGGAACGGCTTCACCGGCAACGCTGCCCGCCTCGACGTTTTGCATGACGTCGGCGCGCTGCGCTTCCACTCGTGCTCGCGCTTCTTCGCGGGCGCGCGCGGTCGCCTCGTCGGCCTCGATCTGACCCATCATGAACTCTTTCTTGGCTTGACCGGCACTGCGAGCCAGCTTGGGCAGCCGCTCGATGCCGCCGAAGAGCAAAGCGCCGACGATCAGGATGCCGATCACGATCGGCGCGTCGATCAAGGCGAGAATGGGGTGGAGCATGAGGTGGTTCCTTTCTTACGGGGCAGCCAGCGCATCGGCGAGGTGCCCGAGTTCTTCCTTCGCCGCGTTCGGGGGCAAAGGCTCCAGTGCAGCTTTGGCGCGCTTCACGTAACGCGCGATCTCGCGGCGCGTGCCGTCGAGGCCGCCTTCTCGCGCGATGGCGGCGACGACACTGGGAATCCCACCGTTGTCAGGCCCGGCATAAAAACGTGCGACCATGTCCGAAAATTCCCGCTTGCCTGCCTGCAGGGCCAAAATCACGGGAACCGTCATCTTGCGTTCGGTCAAATCGTTGCCGACCGGTTTGCCGAGTGACCGTTCGTCCGCAATCATGTCGAGCAGATCGTCGTTCATTTGAAACGCGATGCCGTAGAGGTCGCCGAACGCGCGCATCGCCTCGATTTGCGCGCCGCTGCCGCCGCCCATGATCGCGCCGCACGCCGCCGACGCGGAAAAGAGCGAGGCGGTCTTCTTTCGCGCGATCTCGACGTAGTCGTCGAGGCGCACGCCGAGATCTCCAAGCGCCTGCAACTGCAGCACCTCGCCGTCGCAGATATCGGCCAGTGTCGCGGAGAGAATGTTGGGCACGGGATGGGGATAGCCGGCGGTGACGTTCTTGAAGATCCACGCGAAGAGATAGTCGCCGGCGAGCACCGAAACCCGGTTTCCGAAGTCGACGGCGGTTGCGTTGACGCCGCGGCGGGTCGGCGCGTTGTCGACGACGTCGTCGTGAATGAGCGTCGCGACGTGGATCAGCTCCATGTACGCGGCCAGGTGGAGGTGACGCGCGGGATCGTCGCCGCAGGCCGCGGCCGCGAGCAGGGTAATTCGCGGACGCAGCCGCTTGCCGCCCGCAGCGAGCATGCGCCGGACCGCCTCGGTGATCAACGGATTATCGGTGGAGAACGTCGCGCGAAAGAAATTCTCTACCAGCTCGTAGAGATTCGATTCGTCGCGTCGCACCGCGCTGGTCATGCCTTCGTTCCGTAATGAATGGCGATCGAGCCGCCCATCAAACGCGCGTAACCGGCGTTCGTAAATCCCGCGCGCAGGAAGCGCTCGCGCAGGTCGTCGGCATTGGGATGATGCGTCAGCGAGTTCGGCAGATAGGTGTACGCCGCGCGCGAGCCGCCGATCAAGCCGCCGACCAACGGGACGACACGATAGAAGTAGAGATCGAATACACGCTTCCAGGCGCGATTCGGCGCCTTGCTGACGTCGAGATTCACGAAGCGGCCGCCGGGTTTGAGCACGCGCAGCACCTCGCGCAAGACCTGATCGATATCGACCACGTTGCGCAGGCTGAAGCCCATGGTTGCACCGTCGAAGCTTTCGACGGCGAACGGCAACGCCATTACGTCGCCCTCGACGAAGGCGGCGTCGCCGCGCGCTTCGCGCGCTGCGCGGGTGCGCGCACCCTTGAGCATCGGCGCGCAGAAATCGATGCCGGTGACCCGCAGCGACGGGTCGGTGCGCAGCAGGTGGAAAACGAGATCGCCCGTTCCACAGCACAGGTCCAGTACCGCACCGCTGCGCGGGGGCGCGAGCAAGGCGATCGCGCGCCGGCGCCACCGCTCGTCCATCCCGCCGGTGAGCACGCGGTTCGCCGCGTCGTAGCGAGGAGCGATGCGCGCGAACATCTCGCGCACGTACGCGCCTTTGTCGCCGACCGGCCCGGCGGATGGGTTGGGTACCTGGGTCGCCATGCGAATTCAGCCTCTTCTCCCCTAGACATGGCCCACCTTTGTCGTGATGGTTGCGCTGATGATGACGCTCAGTTCAACCGACGACCTGCTTTCCGCGCTGCATACCGCGCGGAACGTCTCACTGATTGCGTATACCCTTCCCGCCGGCCGCGTGCTGGATGCGCTGAGCGCGGCCTCGCGCCACGGCGCGCACGTGCGCGTGCGGCTCGAAGGCTACATCTATAAAGACGACGGCAGCGTGGGTTCGGCCAATACGTCGGCGATCGCCAAACTGCGAGCCGCCGGCGTCGATGCGCAGTTCGTTCATCCGGCGGCCGACTCGAACGACCCGATGCTGCACGCCAAGGCGGCATTGGTCGACGGCGCGCTCTTCCTCGACGACCGGAACTGGCCCGACGACGGCGCCGATACGATCGTGCGCGACGACTTCGCGCGCGACGAAGCGATCGTGCGCGACGCTGTCGAGGGCCGCGAGGATAGCCCGACGCCGTTCTTCGCGGTGGCCAAACGCGGGGCGCTTGCTTCGGAGACACGGCTGCTGCACGAAGCGCATGCCGGCGACGACGTGATCGTCGAGAGCGAATCGTTCGGCGCCAACAATCGCGTCTATGCGGCACTCGATGCGGCCGGCCGTGCCGGCGCGCACGTCCGGCTGTTGGTCAGTTCGCGCGATCTGCAAGGGAATACGAACGAACGAGGCGCGCTCGAGAAGCTGAGCCGCGACGGCGTCGCGGTGCGCACGATCGATGCCGACGAAAAACTCGCAATCGTGAACGGCACGCGCGGATGGATGGGCTCGGCCAACGCGACCGTCGCCTTCGATCACCCCGATCAAATCGATTGGGGCGCCCGCACCGACGCTCCCTCGATCGTTACGCATCTGCGCGCGGCGTTCGATGCACGCTGGCAGCGCGCGCAGCCGGTCGCAGTCAGTGCGGCTTCATGATTTCGGCGAGCATGTCGGTCGTGCCGGAAATTCGCTCGAGGTGCGGATAGCGCGGACCGCCGTGATAATCGATGGCAACGGTGGAGTACCAACCGTCCTGCGAGATCACCATCGAAATCGGCCGCCGGTCGTGTTGCGCAACCGTGAGCGCGTAGTCGAAGACGGCGGGATCGAAGCCTTGACCGTCGACCGCCTGGATCGTTTCGCCGACGGCAAGTCCGGCCCGCCACGCCGGTGAATTCTCGCGCACGTCCGTGATCGCGCCGGTCTTCGACGAGATCTGCGCGCCGATCGAATACCACGCGTTGATCGAGTGGCGCAGCGATTCGCCGGCGCTGATGAACCTATTCGGCTTGTCATTGTACACGAGTTTCCAACCGGCGCGGGCGAGCTCGTCGGTGGGCGGGTGCGTGGTGATCGAATAGACGTACCGCTGGAAGAATGCGTGCCAATCGTAGGGCTGCGTTTGGTTCAGCAGCGCTTCGATCTGCGCGCGGTCGTAGGTCTTGACGATCGGGCCGGTGAGCGCGGGCTCGCTGTAGAGGTGCAAGAACGTGTCGAGCGAACGCGCGCCGTGCGAACGCTCGCGGATGATCGTGTCGGCGTCGAGCCACATCAGCTCGCCCTCGGTGTAGAAGTCGCCGGCGCCGCGCCGGATCGCGTGATAGTCGCCGCGCGCGGTGTAATAGTAGGGCGCGCCGGTCGTGAGGTCGATCAGCGGCGTCGTGGCGCGGCCCGTTTCCGTATCCATCTCGGCGTAGAGCGAAGCGAGATACTCGGGGTAGTCCTTGTAATCGCGAATGCCCGAACGGAACGAGAGCAGATCGCCCAGGTATTGGTTCATGCTCTCGTAGACCCACAGCAGATCGGTCTGCTGCGGAACCTGGAAGTTGGGTGTCGTCAAATCGTCCGGCCGCCGGTATTTGCCGTTCCAGGAGTGCGAGAACTCGTGCGTGACGAGATCGCCGCCCTGCAACGCTTCGAGCGGGTTGGTCAAAAAATCGTCGGGCGCGCGGTCGTCGCTGGACTGATGGTGCTCGATTCCTTGAAAGCCGATCTGGTCAGAGAGCGTGAGCAGCGCATGATAATCGACGAAGTGACGCGACCCGTAGAGCGCAAACGCTTGCGCGGGGACGCGCTTGTACGCATCGAGCATCTTCTGCGGCACGTCGAGATCCTGCGGCCGGCCGGCGAACGCGTCGAGCTGCACGAACGAGCCGTCGCCGCTCCAGAGCGTCCACTTCTTCACGTAGCTGCCCATGTCGAGCGGTGAGTCGACGAGCATATTGAGCGGCGTGAGCGCGAAGGCAACGGTGTTGCCGCTGCGCTGCGGATCGCGCAACGCCGTACCGAACTGCCATCCGCTCGGAAGCACGATCGTCGGCTTCACGAAGTAGTCGTGTGAATCGATCCCGTTCTGATACAAAATGAACCGATTCCAATTGACGATTGCGACGTCGTGCGTGGCCATCGTGTCGCCGGGCGCGTTCATCAGTACCGTGAAATCGACGTTGAGCGAATCGACGCCGGTGGGCACGTCGACGTGAAATTGGTAGAGATGGACGCTATCGCGCCGCCAGTCGAGCGCCGCACCGCCGGCTCTGACGCGAATCGAGACGAGATCGTAGAGCGGGCCCGTGGGACCGTGTTCGCCGGGTATCCATTTCGGGTAGACCAGCGTGAACGGGCCGGGCCGAACCGGCACGGTCTCGTGCACGTAGGCGATGCCGCGCGCAGCAAGCGAGGCATCGACGAGCAGCGTCATCGGTTGAGCTTGCGTTGCGTACGGCGTTGCCGCCGTGAACGGCAGCAACGCGCCCATAAGAACGAGAACGAGATTCATCTCCGGCTCCTCTGCTGCGATTTATTTCAAGGCGAACAACGTGCGCGCGTTCGCGTCCGTTGCGGTGACGACTTCGTCGAGGGAGCATTCGAGCACTTCGCTCAATTTCTGTGCCGCGAGCGCGACATACGCGGGCTCGTTACGGTCGCCGCGGTGCGGGATCGGTGCGAGATACGGGCAATCCGTCTCGAGGACCAGCGGCCGAAGACCGACGGCGCGCACCGCCTCGCGCAGCGGCTCGGCGGTCTTGAACGTGAGGACGCCGCCGATTCCGAGGTAGAGTCCGAACTCTTGCGTGAGCACCTGCGCTTGCGTCGCATCACCCGTGAAGCAATGCACGACGCCGCGCATCGGTGCTTGCCACGCCGCACGCAGCATCGCGGTAAAATCGTCGAACGCGTCGCGTTGGTGAAAGATGAACGGGAAACCGGTCCCGCCGGCGAGATCCAGCTGCTCGCGCAGCACCCGGCGCTGGACGTCGCGCGGACTGTGATCGTAGTAGTAGTCGAGTCCGGCCTCGCCGATCGCGACGATGCGCGGATCGCGCAGAAAGGGCTCGAAGATCGAGGGTATATCTACCGGCGCATCCTTGGCTTCGTGCGGATGGATGCCGACCGAGGCGTAGATGCGGTACTCGCGCGCGGTTTCGAGCGCTCGAAACGAATCCTCGAGGTCGCAGCCGACGGTGACGATCGTCGAGAGGCCGGCGACTCGCGCCCGATCGATGACGACGCCGCGATCGTCGTCGAACTTGCGATCGTGCACATGAGCGTGTGTATCAATCATACTGCTTCGCTTCGCTCCGCAGTATGATCGCTAAGTTGAACCGGCGCTCCGCAGCTTGCGCTGCTGCGCGCCCCCCGCACGCAAAGCGTGCGGGGTCCCCCCGAGTGCGCGCTGCAAGCGTTTGTCATTTGTCCGAGAAGCGAGGCGTTGAGTGAGGGGCGATCACACAGCATCATGCGCTTTCCAAATCCTCCACCATGCGGTTGCGGCCCTGGCGCTTGGCTTCGTACAAACCTCGATCGGCACGGGCAAGCATGGTTTCGGCGGTATCGCCGACGCGCGCGGCCGTGACCCCGATGCTGGTGGTGACCGGGTCGCCGGCGGCATGGCGCATGCCGCCGAGCGCAACCGCTAGACGCAGACGCTCGCCGACGGCGAGCGCGACCTCGCGGTCGGCGCCCGGCATCACGATCAGAAACTCTTCGCCGCCGATTCGTCCGGCGGTATCACCGCTGCGCACGCCGCTGCGAATGATCTCGCCGATTTTGCGCAAGCACGCGTCGCCGGCCGCGTGACCGAGTTCGTCGTTGATGGTTTTGAAGTGGTCGATGTCGAGCAGAAGGACGGCGCCGAGCTCGGAAACCGAAAGGTCGTCGACCATCGCTGCCAGCCGGTCCATCACCGTGGCGCGATTCACCAGTCCCGTGAGGCCGTCGATGGTCGCGGCGCTCTGCGTGGCTGCGATCGTGCGCATGTCGCGCAAGAGCGGCGCGAGCTCGATCGCGGCGTTGGTGAATTGCGCGATCTGCTCGTGCAAAAGCGGCCGGTCGTGCCGCCGGAAGACGGCGATCGCTCCGTGCAGCTCACCGTCCGAAAGACGCGCGCTGAAGGCGTAGGCGATATAGTAGTCGTCGCGTAGCGAGGTCGAAGGCGCTCCGCCGAATTTCAAGCGCGCGAGGACGCGGCGTCCCAGCTCGTCGCCTGCGGGACTGAGCGGCGGACCCAGGGTGGTTACCGTCCGCCAGTTCTCGGTGCGCGTCGCCGTCGCGGCCATCACGCAGACCGTCTCGTCGAACGAGGGAACGCGAAGCGTCGCGAGGATGGCGTTGATCTGCGGCAGCGGATCACGCTCGCCGAGCATGGCTTGAACGGCGTCGCGCACCAAACGCAGCCGGTGCAATTCCGCATGCTGTCCGTCGATGGTGCGCAGCAAGCGCGCGCAAAGACAGACGGGCAGCCACATCGCGATAACGACGAGCAGATGCCCGAGCAGGACCTCGTTACGCACGACCGTCGTCCACAGAATGCTTGCCGCGGCAACGCCCCACGCACGGCGGTCGCGCACGAGCCGCCGCCAGATGCGCCGCACCGAGAGATGGAACGTGTAGGCTGCCGACGGGGCGGAGATTGCGAACGTGAATACGACGACCGTCGCGCAGATCAACCCGACGAAGATCGGCGTCGACTGCGACAGCGGCCGGGCTTGTAGCGCGGCGATATTCGCGGCGAATGGAAGCGCGAGCAGCGATGCCAGCACGCGTAGAACGCCGGCACGCGGAAGGTCCGCCACCGCTTCGCCGCGGCGCACGAGCGCGGCGATCCCGAAACCCAGCGCGAAGGCGAGCGCGCAGGCGGTGATACCGACCGCGCCCCCGAGCGCGAGGAGCGGCGCGGCGATCGGAAGATCGAGAACGATTGCTTCGGCAAAGATCCCGGTACGGCGCATGCGCAGTCCGCGCACCGGAAGCGCGTGAAGCGCGACGAACGCGATCGCTGCTGCGGCCAGTGCGGTAACGGCCCAATCGAGACGGGTGAAGGAAGCGGCATAGAGCGTCAGCGCGGCGGCCAGCCCGGCGACGGCGGCAATGCCGCCGCCGACGGTGATCGCGCGGCTCGGCGCCGCCGCTCGGCGCTCCGTCATCCCGGCGCTGCGCTCTGTGCCAACTCGATGCGCGGGAAGAGAATCTCGCCGCCTACGACCTGCGTTCCGGGCTCAAGCCTGCCCCAGATCAGTGCGCGCGCCCAATCGTCGCCGATCCCTTCGCGCAGACCGAGCTGCTCCCACATCTGCGCGGTACGTTCGGGCATGAACGGGTGCAGCAGGATCGCGAGCCAGCGCAGCCCTTCACACAGATCGTAGAGCAGCGCGTCCAGTTCGTCGCTGCGGCCCTCTTTGGCGAGCGCCCACGGTTTGCGTTCGTCGATCTCGCGATTGAGTGCGCTCACGAGTTCCCACGCCGCTTCGAGTGCGCCGCGAAAGTCGAGGTTGAGGATCGCTCCGCGCACGCGCTGCGGCAGATCGGTGAAGCGCTCGGCGAAAACGCGTGATGAACCGCGTGCGGGAACCGCGCCGCCGCGATACTTTTGCAGCATCGAGATCGTGCGCTTGACCAGATTGCCGAGATCGTTGCCGAGGTCGCTGTTGTGGCGCTGCGCGATCTTTTCTTCCGAATACGAGAAGTCGCTGCCGAACGGTGCTTCGCGCAAAAGAAAATAGCGCAGCGAATCGGCGCCGAAGCGCTCGGCGAGGAGGAACGGATCGACCGCGTTGCCGAGGCTCTTGCCCATTTTTTGCCCATCGACCGTGATCCACCCGTGCGCGAATACGAGCTTCGGTTCGGCTTCGCCGAGCGCCCAGAGGATCGCCGGCCAGATGATCGTGTGAAACCGCGCGATCTCTTTTCCGACGAGTTGCACCGACGCCGGCCAAAGCGAATGAAAACGTCGCTCGTCCTCCGACCAATCGATCGCGGTGATGTAGTTGAGCAGCGCGTCGAACCAGACGTAGATGACAGCTTGCCCTGAGCCGCTCGAAGGGCCGCCGTCCGGAATCGGAATGCCCCAGTCAAAGTTGGTGCGCGAGATCGAGAGATCTTCGAGGCCTTCTTCCAGCATCGCGACCATCTCGTTGTAGACGCTGCGCGGCCGCACCCACTCGGGGTTGGCCTTGAAATGCGCGAGCAGCCGGTCGCGATACTTCGAGAGACGGAAAAACCAATCGTCCTCGGAGATCCACAGCACTTCGCGCCTGCACGTGGGGCAGCGCCCGTCGACGAGCTTCGACTCGAGCCAGAAGGTCTCGTCGTTGACGCAATACCAGCCTTCGTACTTCCCCAAGTAGACGTCGCCGCTGGCGCGCAGGCGTTCGAAGACGCGCTGCACTTTGATTTCGTGGCGCGGCTGCGTGGTCCGGATGAAATCGTCGTATTCGACGTGATAGGCGGCAAAGAGCGACTGCCAGCGCGGTACGAGCTCGTCGCACCAGGCTTGCGGCGTCGTGCCGTGTTCGGCCGCGGCGTTGGCGACCTTTTGGCCGTGCTCGTCGGTGCCGGTTAGAAAGAAGGCCGGACCGGCGGTTCGCGCGGTGCGGGCCAGCACGTCGGCGACGACGGTGGTATAGGCGTGACCGATATGCGGGTCGCCCGAGATGTAATAGATCGGGGTGGTGACGTAAAAGGCGCGGCTCATGCGAGGAGGATGCTGTTCGGCGCAGGGGCGCGCCTACCCGCGCCGCTTGGCCTTGCGCTCGGTCGCCCGGGCGTAAAGATCGCGCCGCGCGCCCGCGCCGATGCGCGCGAGGGCGCGTGCGATCTCGGCAACGCTTTCGCCGCGCTCGAGCCGTTCGTCGATTGCGGCGTCGAGATCGGGCGGCGGTAGCTCGCGCGCGGCGCCCGTGTAGGGCGCGAGCACGAAGGCGATCTCGCCCCGTACCGGATCCGCCAACGCGGCGGCGACCTCGGCCGGCGTACCGAGAAGCTGTTGCTCGAAGCGTTTGGTGTATTCGCGCACCACGAAGACCTTCGCATCGGGAGCGAGCGAATGCAGATCGGCGAGCGATTGCACGATGCGCTGCGGCGATTCGTACCACGCCGTGGTCACGCCCGAGCGCAGCGCTGCGGCAAACTGCTCTCGTCGTGCGCCGGTCGCGCGTGCGGGAAAGCCTTCAAAGGCAAAACGGCGCAGTGAAAAACCGCTGAGCACGAGCGCACCGAGCACCGCACTGGGTCCGGGAAGGACGTCGACCGCGACGCCGGCCGCGCGCGCCGCGGCGATCAGTTCGCTTCCGGGATCGGAGATCGCCGGCATGCCGGCGTCGGTGACGACCGCAACGCGCTGCGCGCGCGCCCGCTCGAGGATGCCGGCCGTCACTGCGGCGGCGTTCGCTTCACGATAGCTCCACAATTCTTTCGTGGCGATCTCGAGCGCACCCAGAAGCTTGCGCGTGACTCGCGTGTCCTCGGCTACGATCAGCTCCGCGTCGCGCAGCGCTTCGATCGCGCGCAGCGTGATGTCGCCGAGATTTCCGAGCGGAGTAGGAACGAGGACGAGCGGCATGACCTCTCCTTCGCCGTCCAGAAAGCGAACTCTCGTTATGGCCATCGACGTCGAGCATCCGCCGGTCGGCGCGCGGCTCGAGCTCTACATCAGCCCCAGCTGTCCGTACTGCCGCGAGGCGCGGGCCTACTACGACGCGCACGGCGTACCGTACACGACGCACGACGCGCAGAACGATCGTCGCGAGCGGGAATCGATGCTCGCGCTGACCAAGGGCGACCCGACGGTTCCGGCGATCGTGATCGACGGAGCTTACGTGCAATCGGGCTGGGGACATCCGCCGCGCGGCTGAACCGTACACTAGCCGTTCGGTCGAACGGATTGGCACGAACCGTAGTCTCTCGCACGATACGATCGCACGTGCATCTGTATTGGGACGGCGTCAACCACCCGTGCGGCGTTAGGCCGTAGCGGGAGTCTGCCTAAGAGCGGATGACGCTCCAAACCTGACGCAGGCTGGGCGAGCGGCCGTACAGCAACATCCCGACGCGATAGATCTTTCCGGCAAAGACGGCAATCACGTAGAGCGCGGCGAGGTTGATCGCGATCGAAACCGCGATCTGCCAGACCGGAACGTTGCTCACGGCAATGCGCGTAAACATCACGAACGGCGCGAGCAGCGGAACGTAACTCGTGACGACGGCGAGCGTCGAGTCGGGCACTTGGAGCGTCGCGATGGCGATGAAAAATGCCGCAACCACCGGCAGAGCCAGGGGCAGCGTGATGCTACCGAGGTCCTCGGTCCGGTTGATCAACGAGGCTGCGCCCGCGAAGAGCGTCGAAACCTGAAGAAAACCGATTACGAAAAAGACGAAGAACGCCACGACGATCCCCGGCGTGATGACGTCGAGAACGCTCCCGAGCGACAGAATTCCGCCGCCGGAAGCCGCGGCTTGTGAACCGCCGGACCCCGCGCCGAGAAAGAGGATCGTCGCGATCCAAACCGCGAGCTGCACCATGCCGAGCGTCGCCGAGGCGAGGATCTTTCCGCTCAGAAGCGCCGCGGGGTTCACCGACGCAACCAGCAGCTCGGCAATCCGGCTCGTCTTCTCCTCGGCGACCGAGGCCGTCACCAGTTGGCTGTTGAGCAGAATGAGAAGATAGAGAAAGAAGATCAACGTGTAGGCGATCGCGCGAACCGCTGCGGCCTGCTTCGCGGAGCTGAATTTGGACCCGACCGCCGCGATCGCGATCGGTATCGCGGAGATTTTCTTCACCTCGGCGGCGCTGCGCTGCGTCGTCAGTTCGAGCTGCAGCGGAAGAAGCTCACGGCGAAGCAGGCCTGGCTCGACGCTTCCCGGATCGTGCGCGAAGACGGTGACGCGGAGCCCGTCGCCGGCGGCGCGTAATTCGATCGCGGCGGCGGCGCCGTGACGTTTCAAGAACGCATCATCGATCGGTTGCAGTGGTAGCGAGCCGAGAATGCGATCGTTCGCGGCGAGCAGCGGTTCGGCGCGTGCCGTTAGGGTGGCGCTGCCGATCAGCACGACCGCGTTTGCGCTGCTGACTTGTTTGTCGAGAAAAGCGGGGAGCTTTCCGACCAGCGCGATCGCGAGCACGCCGACCACGAGACCCACGATGAACGGCCGCGAACGGATTCGACGCGCGAGTTCGGCGGCGTAGACGGTTGCCAGATCCTCGATCATGCGGCGGTCTCTCCGATGGCGCGCAGGTAGATTTCGTGCAGCGAGGGTTCGAGCGCCTCGAATTTGGTGACCGGCGCGACGTCGACGAGTCGATGCAGCAGCGCGGCGAAGTCGGTTGCGGCGGGGACTTGATAATCGATGGCGCCGTCCACGCGGGCGAGCGCGTGCGCGCCGGCGACGCCTTCGAGCAGATTGCGAACCGCTTCGCTCGGCGGCGCGACCCGCACGACCCGCGTCGGCCACGCCGAACGCAGCTGCGCGAGCGACCCTTCGGCGCGGTTGGCGCCACCGGCGATGATGCAGAATCGCGAACAGAGATCTTCGAGCTGCCACATTTGATGGCTCGAAAGGATGAGGGTGGTACCGTTGCTCTGCAGCTCGCGCAATACCGCGAGCAACACTTCGGCGTTGACCGGGTCGAGTCCGGAGAACGGTTCGTCGAGCACCAGCAGGACCGGGGCGTGCACGGCGGCGCACGCGACCTGCACCTTCTGCTGGTTGCCCTTCGAAAGCTCACCGCACGGCCGATCGGCGTAAACGGAGAGACCCAAGCGTTCGATCCAGCGATCGATCCGCTTGGTCAATTCGGGCTCGCGCAAGCGGTGCAGTTTGGCAAAGTAGGTGATTTGCTCGCGGACCTTCATTTTGCCGTAGATCCCGCGCTCTTCCGGTAGATAGCCGAAATGACGCCGGCTCTCGTCGCCGACCGCTGCTCCGTTCCAGCGAACGCTGCCGCGGTCGGGAACGAGGATGCCGAGAATCATTCGCATCGTCGTCGTCTTGCCCGAACCGTTGGGGCCGAGCAGCCCGAACGTCGCTCCGTCTTCGATCGCGAAGTGCACGTCGCTCACGGCCCTCACCGAGCCGAACTCCTTGCGAACGTGATCGACGTCAAGCATACCGATAGCTCAAGGCGGACATCGCCGCGAACGCGACTAGAAATCCGACGTAGTACGAAAGATCGCCGTACTGGGGAAATGCTCGCGCGAACGCTCCGCCGAACCAGGCTTGATTCCAAAACGGAATCGATGCAGCAACACCCGCGAGCCACGCGAGCGTGCCGGGTCGCCACGCCGCAACGTGCTCGGGATCGCGATTTGCTCCGCGCGCGCGCCAGCGATCGGCAAGCACCACCCCGGCCCACGGCGCGGCCCAATACGAGAGCAATAAAAGGAAGTTCGTGTAGAACACGGCCGTGTCGGCCGGATTCGAGCCGCCCAGGGCGAGCAGCGCGCCGACGATCCCAACCGCGAACGCGGCGACCGCGCGCGAGATGCGCACGTCGAAAGCGACCAGCGCGGCCAGCGCGCCCGAGTACAAGTTCATGCAGTTGGCAGTCAAGGTGCCGAGAACGACGGTGACGAGCACGACCTTTGCTACCGCGCCCGAGCCCAAGAGTTGCGCGATCGCTTGCGTCGGAACCTCGGTGCGCAAATTTACGTGCGAGGCGCTGACCGCTGCCGCGCCCATGATCTCGATCGCGATGCAGGGCAGCGCACAGCCGAGAAAGGCGAACCACCATACGGCGCGCGGATTCGTGCTGCGCGGCAGGTAGCGCGAGTAATCGGAAGCGCAGGGAACCCAGCCCATGGCGTACGCGAACGCGAGCGCCGCGGCAAACATGAAGCCTTGCAACGGCGCGTGCGAGGGCGCCCATGACGCGTGCGGTAAGGTCACCGCCCCGAGTAGGATGAAGCCCGCGGCCAGCAGCACGGCGCTCGCGCGTTCGAACGCACCGATCAGATTGTAGCCGTAAACGGCAAGTGCGATCTGCAGCACGAGCATGATCGCCAGCGCCAGGCCGTAGCCGATATGGACGAGCGTTTGCAACGCATAGGCCCCGAAGATCGTGTTGATCGCGAACCAGCCGATGCCGGCCAGAAACGAGAGCGCCGCGGGTGCGCTGTTGCCGCGGCGTCCGAACGCGAGGCGCGAGGCGAGCATTTGCGGCACGCCGTAGCGCGGACCGAACGTCGCAAGCACGCCGAGGATGGCAAAGCCGAGCACGTTGCCGACGACGATGCCGAAGACGGCGCTGCGTAAATCCGCGCCGAAGAGCGCGGCGATGAAGACGCCGACCATCCAGGTCGCGATCTCGGCGTTGGCTGAAAACCAGACGCCGAAGAGATCGCGCGCGCGGCCGTGACGCGAACTCTCGCCGACCGGTTCGATGCCGATCGGCTCGACCACGAGGACCTGATCTTTATAGATCAAGCCGTCAAATCGGCAATCCAGCGTTCGACCGCGTCCGCTTTCGAAGGCAGGATCGCGGAGAGATTCTCGCGTCCGGCGGCGGTGACGACGACGTCATCCTCGATTCGCACGCCGATGCCGCGCAGTTTCGGCGGGACCGTCTCGTCGTTCGGTTGGAAGTAGAGGCCGGGCTCAACGGTGAGCACCATTCCCTCGCGAAGCGAGCCGAACTTGTAGTTCTCGGAACGCGCGCGCGCGCAATCGTGCACGTCCAGGCCGAGCATGTGGCTCACGTTGTGCAGCGTGTACCGGCGGTAGCACTGCTTCTGCGGATCGAGCGCCTCGTCGAGCGAACATTTCAGTACGCCCAGATCGATCAAACCTTCGGCCAGCACCCGCATCGCGCGCCGGTTCGGTTCGAGAAAGTCGTTGCCCGGCGCAACCGCGTCGATTCCAACCCGTTGCGCCTCGTAGACGATATCGTAGACGGCGCGCTGCTCCGGCGAATAGCGCCCGCGCACGGGCATCGTGCGGGTGATGTCAGCGGTGTAGAGCGAGTCGCATTCGACGCCTGCATCGAGCAAAAGCAGCGCGCTCGCGTCGAGGGTGCCGTCGTTGCGCGTCCAATGCAGGGTGCAGGCGTTGTGTCCGGACGCGGCGATCGTCAGGTAGCCGACGTCGTTGGCTTCGATCCGCGCGCGGTTCCAAAAGGCGCCCTCGAACTCACGCTCGCTCGTCGCGCGCGGAAAGAGCCGGATGACGTCTTCGAAACCCGCTTTGGTGATCTCGCAGGCCTTGCGCAGTTCGGCGACTTCGTACTCGTCCTTGACTAACCGCATTTCGGAGAGGCGAACCGCAAGTTCGTCGTCTTCGTCGTCATGCGGCAGCGCATCGTCGATCGCGCGATTGTGACCGCGCAGCACACGCACGGGATGGTGGGCGGAGGCGAGGTCTTCGAGAAAGGCCGGAATCTCTTGCAGCGGGCGAGTTCGATCGACGCCGAAGAAAATCTGGCTCTCGTCCAATCCGCGGTGCCGCCCGACCCAGAGTTCGCCGTAGACACGATCGGTAAAGAAGTCCGCCTTGCCCCGGTTGTGTTCGGGCACGAAGAGCAGCGTGCGATGCGATGCTCCTTCCGGCTCCATGACGAGCAGCGCCCCCGGTTCGCCGGTTCCCATGAGATACGCGAAGTCGCTGGCCGGCCGGAAACGAAAGCAGGTGTCGTTGGCGCGCACGTGTTCCTGGCCCGCCGGTATCACGAGGTACCATCCCGGATAGGCGCGCGAGAGTTCGTCGCGCCGCGAACGCAGCCGCGCGAGCTGCGGGTGAGCACCTACGCGCAACGGCGCTTCGAGCCAGCCTTGCGACATGAACTCGACCAGCGCCGGCGGCGTGTCGCTGTCGTGACTTGCCTTGGAGGGTGTGCTCGGGGCGGGCTTGGTGGAGTCTGCGCTCATAGAACTCTCATTCGGGATCGCCAACTTGAACCCCGGTTTCTCAGCTTTTCCCCTGCCGGCATGCCGTAGAAAGATGGTATGAAACGTCTTTTTCTTGCACTCACACTCCTCTTCGCCGTGCCGGCCGTCGCGCTTGCGCAGCAAGACCCCGGCGCGCCCGGTCCGGCGATGCGAGCGCAGATGCACGCGCAGTTCCAACAGATCGAAACGATGCACCGGCAATTCCGCGCGGAGGTGCTCGGCGCGCTCACGCCGGCGCACAAGCGCCTGTTGGCGTCGATCGCCGGCAATTTGGCGGTATCCGTGAATCCCGACCGTCGCGCCGCGATCGCGCAGCTCGACGCCGCGCTCTCGCCCGCCGAGAAGTCGGCGATTCTCGCCGATGCCGCGCAAATGCGCGGTCAAATGAAGACCATCATGGCGCAGATCAAAGCCGATCATCCGTGGCCGCATGCGAGCGGTAAACCATGGCCGCACCGCAGCCGCGGCGCGCGCAAGCCGCATGCTCCCGACGCCGGAGCGATTCTGCTCGGCCTCGCCGGCGGCGGGCACGGGATGCCGATGATGGGCCGTTGGCACCAGGGCGGTGCTCCCCGTCGTTAGCCGAGCGCGATATCTAAACCCAGATCGAGGGCGGGTGCGCCGTGGGTGAGCCACCCGACCGAGATCAAATCGACGCCGCTGGCAGCAACGGCTGCAATCGTTTCGGGGCGAATACCGCCGCTGGCTTCCGTTAGAACCGCGCCGTTCACGACGCGCACGGCTTCGGTCAACGCCGGCGGCTCCATGTTATCGAGCAGTACCGCGTCGATCGGTTCGCGCAGCGCTTCGCGCAGCTGCTCGAGCGTATCGACCTCGACCTCGACCTTGACCATGTGTCCCGCGAGCGCGCGCACTCGCGCAACCGCTTCGCGAATCGAACCGGCCAGCGCGAGATGGTTGTCCTTGATCAAGACCGCGTCATCGAGACCGAAGCGGTGGTTGCTTCCGCCGCCGCAGCGCACCGCGTATTTCTCGAGAATTCGCAATCCCGGCGTCGTCTTGCGCGTATCGACGATGCGCGCGCGCGTCGCGGCGACCGCGTCGACCAAGGCGCGCGTCGCGGTCGCGATTCCGCACAGACGCGAGAGCAGGTTGAGCATCGTGCGCTCGCCGGTCAGGAGCACGCGCGCCGGCCCTTCCAAATCGGCGACGACGCCGCCGGGCGCGACGAGCTCGCCGTCGTGAATCCGTGTTCTCGTCGTGACCGCGCCCGGTTCGAGCAGATCGAAGGTGAGGAGCGCCGCGTCCAGCCCGGCGACCACGCCGCCGGCGCGCGCGCGAATCTGTGCGGTCGTGCGCAGCTCGCGCGGAACGATCGCATCGGTTGTGAGATCGCCGCCGTGGGCGAGGTCTTCGGTCAGCGCGGCGCGCACGAGCGGCTCGATCAGGAGCCGCGCCGGCGCGCTACGCTCGCAGGAGATGCGTGAAGGAGCGTTTCGCAAGCGCTTCATCCGTCGCGGGATAGTCGGAACGGTAGTGACTGCCGCGGCTCTCTTTACGCGAGAGGGCGGCCTCGGCGATCAATCGCGCCACGACGAGCAGATTCCGCAGGTCGTTTCCTGCACGAGGAAAGCCTCGTTCGAGATCCTCGATGCGTGAGAGTGCTTCGCGCAGGCCGAACTCGTTGCGGACCAGACCCACATTGGTGTGCATCAGGTTCCGCAGATCGCCAATCACATCGTTGTGATCCGCGTCGCTCGACTCCGCTGGGCTACGCTCGTCGCCGGCGGCGTCGAGGGGCTCGGGGTGAGAGAGGGCAATGCTTTCGGCTACGCGGGAACCGTACACCAGCGCTTCGAGGAGCGAGTTGCTCGCCAACCGGTTCGCACCGTGCACGCCGGTTGCGCTCGTTTCACCGCACGCCCACAATCCGGCCACCGAGGAACGGCCCCATTCGTCGACCGCGATGCCGCCCATATGATAGTGCGCCGCCGGTGCCACCGGAATCCGCGCTGCGCGCGGATCGATTCCCGCCGATTGACAGAATCCGAAGACCGTCGGAAACTCTTGCGGAAATTGTTCGCCGATCGCTTCGCGCGCATCGAGACCGACGAGACGGCCGCGCTGCATCTGTTCGAAAATGGCGCGCGCGACGACGTCGCGCGGTGCAAGTTCCGCGTCCGGATGAATCGCCAGCATGAACCGCTCGCCCAGGTCGTTGAGCAGGACGGCGCCTTCGCCGCGCACCGCTTCGGTCACGAGCGGCATTGGATCGAGACCCACGGCGAGTGCGGTGGGATGAAACTGCACGAACTCCATGTCGGCGAGCGTGGCGCCCGCGCGCGCGGCCATCGCGATGCCGTCGCCGGTCGCCTCGACGGGATTGGTGGTGTACCGGTACAGGCGACCGATGCCGCCGGTGGCGAGCACCACCGCCGGCGCGAGAAACGTGAGCGCGCGGCCGTCGCGGTCGTGTGCGTGCACGCCGGCGACGCGTCCGTCCCGCAGCACGATGTCGTGGGCAGTGATGTCTTCGACGACGGTGATCGTCGGCGCTTCACGCACGGCGGCGATGAGCGTGCTCAGAATCTCGTGGCCGGTGGCATCGCCGCCGGCTTTGACGATGCGTCGCCGTTGGTGTGCCGCTTCCCGGCCGAGCGCGAGTTCGCCGGACGCGTCACGGTCGAACGCAGCACCGAGTTCGAGCAGCTCCTCGATGCGTGCCGGTGCGTCGTTGGTCAAGATCGTGACGATCCGCGCGTCGCTGATGCCGGCGCCGGCGCGCTGGGTGTCGATCGCGTGCAGCGAGGGCGAGTCGTCCGTGCCCATCGCGGCCGCGATACCGCCTTGCGCCCAATCGGTCGCTGCGCCGCTCCCGAGGCGGCGTTTGCACAGAACCGTAACCGGCAACGGCGCGAGTTTGAGCGCCGCCATCAATCCGGCGATGCCGGCGCCGACGATCACCACGGCGGCGCGCTGTGCGTTCACCGGGCACCGCGCGCGCGGGAAAAGTCGAGCATGCGTTCGACCGCGGCGCGGGCGCGCTGCGCGACCGCCGCATCGACCGTGACTTCGTACTGCATCGTCTGCAAGCTGTGCAGGATTTTCGGCAGCGTGTTGCGCTTCATGTGCGGACACAGATTGCACGGCCGCACGAATTCGACGCTTGGATAGCTGCCGGCCACGTTATCGGCCATCGAACACTCGGTGACCATGAGCACGCGCGCGTTCTGGTGCTCGCGTACGTATTCGGACATACCGTGCGTCGACCCGACGAAATCGGCTTCCGCAAGAACGTCCGGCGGACACTCGGGGTGCGCGATCACGACGAGCCGCGGATCGCCCTGCCTGTACTTACGAATGTCGGCGCCGGTGAATCGCTCGTGCACTTCGCAATGGCCCTTCCACGCGATGATCTCGGTCTTGGTCTTCGTAGCGACGTACTTTGCAAGATATTCGTCGGGAAGGAAGATCACCCGCGGAACTTCGAGCGCCTCGACGATCTCAACCGCGTTACCACTGGTCACGCACACGTCGGATTCGGCTTTGACCGCGGCCGACGTGTTGACGTAGGTGACGACCGGAACGCCGGGATACCGCTCGCGCAGCAAGCGCACGTCGGCCGCGGTAATCGACTCCGCCAGCGAACAACCGGCGCGCAGGTCCGGCACCAACACGGTCTTCTCGGGGTTGACCAGCTTGGCGGTCTCGGCCATGAAGTGCACGCCGCACAGCACGATGACGTCGGCCGGCGTTTTTGCAGCTTGGATCGCGAGCGCAAGCGAATCGCCCACGATGTCGGCAACCGTGTGGTAAATCTCGGGTACCTGGTAGTTGTGCGCGAGTATGACGGCGTTGCGCTCGCGCTTGAGGCGGTTGATCGCAGCGACGTATGGCGCGTGCAGCGGCCACTCGACGCGTGGAATCACGTTGGCGACGCGTTCGAGGATCGGCGCGGTTTCACGCTCGTCGTCGGCGGTGAGGGTGAGTTCGGTGGAGGTCATGAATCCTTGGGGGCGATGCGTTCTCTTCGCTACTTCTCAATACCCGTGATCGGCGCGATCGTTTGCGCTTGCTGGTATGCAGTCGCGGGCGCACAGGTACCGACGCTCGTTCCGACTCCCGGGCACCCGGCGCTCTTTGCGTCGGCGCCGGTCGTCATCGACGGCATACCGGTGTTGCGGATCACGGCGCTGGCGAGCCCGCCGCCCGGGGCGATGCCGATCCAGTCGCGCCGCTTTCTCATCGACGGAGCGATCGCGCAACTCTTGGCGCTCGACCCGGACCGCAACACCACGGTCTACGACCCGGCAAGTTTCAAGGTCGGTATCGAGCGTGAGGGGTCGGAATACGCGCTGGTCGCGACCGACGCGCGTCACCACGCCCCGCTGCCGATTCTCACTGTGACCGCCGAGGACGCCCGTCACGCGAATCTGACCGAAGCCGACCTCGCGCAACAATGGCAGAGCACGCTCCAATCGGCGCTGATCGCCGCGCTCGAACGGCGGCAGCCGGCGGCGATCCACCGCAGTCTGACGGTGCTCGCCGCTACCGCGATCGGGCTGATCGTCTTGACGATTGCAGGCCTGGTGCTCTTCCGATTCCTGCGCAATCGCGCGGCGGCAGTCGTGGTCGCGTGGGGCTTGGCGTTGCTGTGGTTGGCTGCAGTGACCTACGGCTTGCTCCAGTTTCCGCAGAGCGTCGGATACGGAAACGCGATTCTGCATGGAGCGAAGCTGGTCGCGCTGGTGTGGATCGTCGCGTTGGTCGCGGAACGTCTGCTTGCGATCGCGATCGCGCAGAGCGTGCGGGCGTGGGCATTGTTCGGCATCGCCCCGGGAGCGCAGGCGCGTTACCTCTTGCGCGTGCCGACGCTTTCGCGGGCACTGGTCGGCTTCAGCACGTTCCTCGTATTTTTCGTCGCCGCGCTGGCAACGCTGTCGGCGCTGCAAATTCCGATCGCTTCGGTCGTTACGATCGGCGGCATCGCGGCGCTCGCGATCGGCTTCGCCGCGCAGAGCCTGGTTCGCGACTTTCTCAACGGATTGCTGGTGCTCTTCGAAGACCAATACGTCGTCGGCGACTACGTGATGATCGGCGACTACAACGGCATGGTCGAGCACCTCACCCTGCGCGTCGTGCAGGTCCGCGATAGCCGCGGAAATTTGATCACGATTCCGCATAGCACCGTTTCGCAAGTCGTCAACGCGTCGCGCAGCTGGTCGCGTATCGATTATCGGGTCACGATCGATTCCGGCGCTGAGGCACGTAAGGCTCTTGCCGTTCTTCATGAGACGCTCGAAGGGCTGCGTGCCGACCCGTCTTGGCATAATTCCGTGATCGAACCGGTCGAGTGGAGCGGCATCGAAGCGATGTCGCGCAACGGCATCGAGCTTCGCGCGGTGATTCGCACCGTGCCGCTGCGTCAGTTCGAAGTGCGTCGCGAGATCAACGTTCGCGTGCTGGAAGCGTTCCGCGGCGCCGGCATCGCGCTCGGGGTTGATCCGGCGGCGCCGTTCGTGAGCGCGCCGCAGGCGAGTCCGGACCCGACGTGAGGTTCGCCGGGCGCGTCGTGCTGGTGGTGGTCACGGCGCTCGTGATCGTGATCTTCTATGCTCCGATCGGGCACACCGATTTCGCCGGGAACTGGCTGGGCGGCACGTACGGTGTACGGATGGAGAGCGCGGTGAACCCGCGCGTGCAGTCGGTTACACCGGGATCGCCCGCGGCGCAGGCCGGGGTATGCAGCGGCGACATTTTGCAGATTCCGCCCTTCAGCAAGACCTTCACCGCGTTTGCGTATCCGCGTGCCGGAGACCGCGCCGCCTTCATGCTCAAACACGCCGACGGATCGACGTATATTGCGAATCTCACCGCGAGGCAGATCCCCTTTACGCGCGGCGCGCAGGCGCTCGGTGTCATCGCGATGCTGCCGTCGACGATATTCGTGGTGATCGCCTTCGTACTGGTCTTCTTGCGCCCGAGCGTGATGACGTGGAGTTTCTACGCCTACGCGACCGGGTTTCTCTCGACCACCCCTTCGTTCGCGTATTTCACGCCGTATCTCCCGACCGGCGAATATCTCGTGCTCTCTTTCCTGCTCTCGACCGTGTGGGGAAATTTCGCGGTGTTTCCGCTGCTGCCGTTCGTCTTACGCTTTCCCGACGACAAGCTGACCGGCTTCGCGCGCTCGGTCGATCGCGCGGTTTGGGCGGCGATTACCGTCGTCTTCCTCGCGTATGCGTACGAATGGTACCTACGGTGGTCGAGCGGCGTACCGGTCTGGATGGGTTACGCGCTCGATACCTGGCTCCCGCTCGCGGTCTTCGCCACGGCCACTTTTTTCATGGTGAAGAAATATCAGCACGCCCGCGCCGAAATTCGTCAGCGCTTCCGATTCTTGATCGTCGGGTTCGTCGTCTCGTTCATCGCCTATGCGATCTACTTCATCCCCGGCGTTCCGCCGCTGGTCGCGCAGGTCGCCGGCTACGCGGTGATCACCATGCCGATTTGCGTGATGTACGCGGTTCTCAAACACCGCGTGATCGACGTGAACTTCGTGCTCAACCGTGCGCTGGGCTACGGCATTTTGTCGATACTCGTGATCGTCTTCGTCTCGCTGCTCGATTATGGTGCAGGCCACGTCATCGCGCAGACCCGTCTCGCCACCGGCGTCGCGCTCGTCGCCACCATCATCGTCGGCGTACTCCTCGACCGGATCAATCGTACCGTCTCGAACTCCGTGGAAACCGTGTTTTTCCGCGAGCGCCGCGAAGCCGAAGAGTATCTGCGCCGCGCCGCGCGCGCGCTGCCATACGCAACCGATGAAGCAGCGGTCTCCGACGGGCTCGCCCAGGTGCCGGTCGACGCGCTGAAGTTGAGTGCAGCCGCACTCTACCGCCGCTCGAACGACGGCGAGCGGTTCGAGGGCGTCGCGACCGCCTCGAATACGACCGTCGCTCCTCCGGGGTTCGATCGTAACCATCTGCTGGTTCGCATGCTGCAAGCCGGCGAAGAGCGCGTGTGGCTCGATCAACTCCGCGGTCACCTCGACCGCGAGCAGGCGAAACACTACGTGCTCGCGATCCCGGTGACGGTGCGTCACGAACTCGTCTCGTTCGTTCTCTACGGACCGCACCGCAACGGCTCGCAACTCGATCCGGAAGAGGTCGAGCTATTGGAAGAGCTCGCCCGCGAAGCCTCGCGCGCGTACGATCACATCGAAGCGGTGCGCATCCGCGAACGGTACGCGAAATCGGCTGCCGGTAATTAAGCCGGCTGGGGGGTTAGGATAAACGGCGAGTCAGGATTGAATGCCAGGTAACCGCCCCTCCCTGTAGTGTGCCGCTTAGGGTGATGGGCTCCCAGCTACCGGCCTAGTAGTAAGCTCTACATCCCGGCGGTTTGAAATGTCGACTGTTGTCGTAGCTGCGCTACGATAGCGATAGATATTCTAAACACACTATTTAGAAAATATGCTATGATCGTAGCGTGGTTACGACAACTCGGAATAAACTAAAGCGTCTGTACGAGGACCTTCCAGCAGGCAGCCCCCTGACGACAACCCTTCTGTCCAGGCACGGGATATCCGCCGACCTTGCCGTGCACTACGTCCGGACCGGATGGCTCAAAAGGCTAGGCAGGGGAGTTTATTACCGGGCGGGCCAGCCACTTTCTCGAGACGCCACTCTCGTAGCGCTACAATGCCAAATCACGGGGCTCCACATCGGCGGCAAGACCGCTCTCGACTGGTATGGCGTTCGTCACTACGTCGCCAGCCATGAGGTGTTGCACCTATACGGTTGGGCCGCCGCCCGGCTTCCCGAATGGTTCACGACGCGCTTCCCCGGCGAGTACCATCGGAAGCGGCTTTTCAGTGAGACTCCCGACGACATGCTGCACGTCACAGCGTTTGAACAACGCACGGACGGGCCTCTAACATCTTCGCCTGAACGTGCGTTGCTCGAACTGTTAAGCGAGGTAGGAGTTCGGCAGCCGTTACAAGAGGCACGCGAGATCATGGAGAGCGCTTACAACATGCGCGCTGATGTCTTGAACGAGCTTCTACAGAACTGTAAGAGCGTAAAGACTGTCCGTCTTTGTTTGCAATTAGCTCGTGAGCTTGACTTGAATTGGGTCGCGAAGCTCGACCTTAAGAAACTACCTACCGGGAGCGGTCGACCCTGGGTGTCAAAATCGCGAGATGGCCTGCTCGTGCTGAAACCGTGAACCAAACATATATCGACACCGCCCGAATGATGGCTGAAGTTGCACCTTTCATCTTTACAGACGAGAGGCTCGCGCTAAAGGGCGGCACCGCGATCAATCTCTTTCTACGCGACATGCCGCGTCTGTCCGTCGACTTGGATTTGGCGTTCACGGACTACAGAGTGCCGCGTTCTGCCGCTATATCCGCCATAAACGACGCAATTCGGAACGCTCGCGATCGTCTCATTGCGCGCGGCTTTCAGGCTCATGTACCGGCTCAGGGCGATGCTATTGAAGCGAAGCTCCTGATTACACGGGGCACAATCCGCGTAAAGATCGAAGTAAACAAAGTCATCCGCGGAACGGTCGAGCCGATTCAGCGTCTTTCACTTGCGCCTAGGGCAAGAAACACACTCTTGCGAGATCTGGACTTGCCCGTTCTCTCTCCCCACGACGTCTATGGGGGCAAGCTGGTCGCCGCGCTCGATCGGCAGCATCCACGCGACCTCTTCGACGTATTGCAGCTATTTGCGAATGAAGGCATTACGCCAGATATCAGGCGGAGCTTTGTTGTTTACTTGGCCAGTCATAACCGACCAATCCATGAAGTGCTCTTTCCTACAGAACTAGACATATCGCGCGACTATGAGCAGACCTTCCGTGGTATGATGGCCGAACCGGTCGAGTTGTCCGAATTGCTTTCGGCTCGTAACCGTCTGTTCAACGACCTTCCCAAGTCTTTAACACCCGATGAGAGGCAATTCCTAATTTCGCTCGCTAATGCTGATCCGCAATGGAAACTGCTCGATATCGAACATGTTGCGCGATTACCCGCGATTAAATGGAAAGTGCAAAACCTGCAAAAGCTCGCGAAAGAGAATAACGCCAAGTTGCGCGCCCAGGCCGACGAGCTCGCTGGTCGCTTCGCGGGCATCCCGTGAAGCCTTAAACAAAGTGTGTATGAATTCCGGATGTCGCAGCTGCGCGCTTCGCGCCGCGTTTTGGAACTTTCCCCTCGCATCCAGCGCGCTACCGGAGACCTTCTTCCAGCGAGTGCCCGACAGCAACGAAGGTAAAGGGCTCTTCATCGAGTTACGGGTTCTCGATGATCGGGGCCAGCAACGTGTTTGAGCGATACATCGGCATCGATTATTCCGGCGCGCAAACCCCGACGAGCAGCCTGAAGGGATTGCGCGTATACCAGGCATCTCGTGGTTCAGTAACCGCAGAGGTGCCGCCACCGCCAAGCCCGCGAAAACATTGGACGCGCAAAGGAGTCGCTGAGTGTCTCGTCTCCTCGCTCCGAGAATGCAACCCAACCTTCGTGGGGATCGACCACGCGTTTTCGTTTCCGCTGAAATACTTCGCGAAGCACGGCTTGCAGCACGACTGGTCTGCATTTCTCGACGATTTTCAGATGCATTGGCCGACAGATGGCGACCACATGTATGTTGATTTCGTGCGTCACGATCTGTGGGGCGCGGGCGCTTTGCGCTCCGGAAACAGCCGGTGGCGACGCATTACCGAGATTCGCACCCGTACGGCAAAATCGGTGTTTCACTTTGACTGCCAAGGGACGGTCGCAAAGTCTACACATGCCGGGCTGCCGTGGCTGCGCTTCATTCGCCAGCAGCTGGGAGGCAAGGTCTTCTTCTGGCCATTTGATGGCTGGCGCCCACCGGAAGGGGCGTCCGTCATCGCTGAGGTTTACCCGGCCCTCTGGAACAAGGCATTTGACCAAGGCGACCGTAGCGGCGACCAACATGATGCGTTCGTCATTGCGGAGTGGGCACGCCAGCAGGACGAGGTCAGCTTGCTGGAGCCGCTCTTCACTCCTCCACTCTCCAAAGACGATATGGCCGCAGCGGAAGTAGAAGGTTGGATTTTCGGCCTTCGGTAGCCAGGCCAATTTACGGTGGGTCCGATTAAGTCGGCGCTATGTTGTCGACATTTCGGCTGATTCCGCTCTGAAGAAGGGTTGAAGAACACGTGCTCGACGCCCTTCGGATAGTGTGGCTTGACGATGTTGAACGAGCGCAAGAACGCCTCTCGGCGCGTGACCTTTATAACACGACGCGTGAATTGCGCGGGACTAAGTCGGCGTTGCCTTAGCGTGAAAAGAGACCTTGGACGAGCCCGGACGGGCCGCGGTTTAGCGGGCGTCTAACGCGTTAGCGGCGCGCGTCGCCGGGGTAGACCGAGCGCATGCAGCAACTCATTACGCGCCTCGTCGCTGCGGCGGTGCTTGCAACCACTCTTGGTGCAGGCATTGCCGTCGGCGCGCAGACGCAAACGACCACGGCTACGGCACAGATGACACCGTCACCGAGCCCAAGTCCGAGCACGACTCCCTGATAACCGGGAGCACAGGTGAGCGTGCGCGCGTCCGCCGAAATTGTGGTGCGTGGACGCTCACCGCCGCCGGGTCGCCGTATTTGCCGGCCCTTCGTTGCCGTTTGAAGATCGCGTCGCGATCGCCGGCGTCGTTTATCTTCCGCCCGCATCGCGCGGCGACGTCGAGCGCGCAGCGCGAGAACACGACGTCGTCCTATTGATCGACGGCGTCTTTCATCACGATCTCGCGCCTTCGCCCAAGGAATGCTACGCCGCGGTGAGCCGCGCGCGAATGTTCGGCGCATCGAGCATGGGCGCGCTGCGCGCGGCCGAGTGCGCGCCGTACGGATTCACGCCGCTCGGCACGATCGCCAATTGGTATGCGCGCGACGTGATCGACGGCGACGACGAAGTGGCCGTGCTCACGCACCCGGAGACGCACGACGCATTGAGCGTGCCCCTGGTCAACGTGCGTTATGTCGCCCGCCTCGCTTGCCGTCGCGGGTTGCTTGGCGCGGCCGAACGCGACGACTTCATTCGACGCGCGCGAGCGATCTTTTATGCGGATCGCAGCTGGGACGACGTGCTCGAAGGTGCGCCGAAGGATGCCCGTGCGGCAATCGCGTCGATCGCGCGATCGCAGGGTGACCTCAAGCGCATGGACGCGCGCTTTGGTCTGCGCACGGTGCTGCGCAGCCGCGCTCGCCGCGGGCGCGCAGGCGGTGAAACCGCGGCACCGACCCGTGTTACGATCGCGCTCCAGCCTGCGGCCGATACGGCGCCGATCGTTCTGCCGCCATCGGTTCGCAAGGCGCCGCAGACGTACGATCGCGCCGTTCCGTTTACGCAGACGGTCGCGCTGGTACCCGAGCTGCGCCGGCGGTACGGGATCACTCGCGTCGCCGACACGACCCATCTCGATCGCACCCGGATTCCCACCTACTCCGCGCTGGTGCCGCATTCACCCGATCTGCTCGGCGTCTACAACGGAAAGGGAATGACGCCGGAAAGCGCGATGGCAAGTGCGGTCATGGAAGCGGCGGAACGGCAGATCGGGGCGGCCGTGAACCTCCCACTCTTCCGGGAATCGCTGCGGATCGTCGGCGAGCGCATCGATCTTGCGGCGTGCGGCGTGCGTGAGGACGCCGGCGACCGCACGGTCGAGTGCGTGCTCGGCACCGAGCTGCTCACGGGTGAGGCGATCCCCGTTCCGCTTGCGATGGTGCAATGCCCGTGGTTCGGGGAGCGCCTCTTCGACGTCACCTCGACCAACGGTCTCGCCTCGGGCAATAATCTCACCGAGGCGATCTACCACGCGCTCTGCGAGCTGATCGAGCGTCATATCTGGTCGATGTACCACGTCCGCTGTTCACTCGTCCCGCGGTTCTATCTCGGGCCGGAAGCCGGCGATCGTGCGGGCGCGCCGCGAATCGCGCTGCCGGCCGGCGAGGCGAACGTCGACCGGCTCGTGCGCGAAATCGTCGAAGCCGGACTCACGGTTCGCGCGCTCGCGCTGCAAGAGGGTGCGCTCCCCATAACGGTCATCGCCTCGGTCACCGAGGAAGACGCAACTCCGCCGATGGCGCACATGGGGCTGGGCTGCGCGCTCTCTCCCGCGCATGCGCTGACGCGCGCGCTCACCGAGGCGGTGCAAAGCCGCGTGGTCGATATTCAAGCGGCGCGCGAAGACATTCTGCGTTCCGACGAGCCCAAGGGAATCATGGGTGACCACGCGCGGCGTTTGAAAGCGATTCCCACCAAACAGTGGTACTACGACCTGCCTGCGCGGGAGATATTCTTGCGCGATTTGCCGGACCGCAGCAGCGATGATTTGGCTGCCGACCTGCGCACGACGCTCGAGTTGCTGCGCGAGGACGGGTTTGACAGCGTCGTCGCGATCGATCTCTCGCCGCCGGATCTCCCGATCGCGGTCGTGAGAACGATCGTTCCGGGTCTGGAAACGTTCGTCTTCACCGGCGCCATGGGCTCACGCGCGCGTGCGCTGCTGAATCCCTTTGCTTTGCATCGCTAGCGCTCACTCGTTCGAAAGCCCGAGAGGGCGCGCTGCGCCCGCGTCCAACCCGATGCCGGGTGACGCCCTATCTCGCGCGCCTGCGCGCCGGCGACGTCCCGACGGTCGCGGAGTGGAATCAGCATCTGATCACGTTCCATCGCGCGTTCGCCGATGCCACCTCGGGAACGATCTCGCTTTTCCGCGCCGACGGCGGCGCGACGTCGTATGAACTGCTCGCCCGGCGGGTGCGGGAACTGGCGCCGCAGGCTCACGACGTGCTCGACCTGGGCTGCGGGAACGGAACGCTGCTGGCGCAGATCGCGCGCGCGTACGGCAAGGACATCACACTGCACGGGGTCGATCTTTCCGAGGACGAGATCGCGCGTGCCCGGCGCGTCGCACCGCTTGCCTTGCTACGGTGCGCCGATGCGGCTGATGGCCTAGGCCAAAATACCTATGACGTCGTCCTCGCCCATTTGACTCTGGCGATCGTTTCGCGTCTGCGCACGGTCGTGGAGCGGATTCACGCCGCCTTGCGTCCGGGCGCCCTCTTTGCGTGCATCGTTGAAGATCTCGGTGCACCGGAGTCGATCTTCCGCATCGTCGGCGCGGCGCTGGCTTCGCTGGGCGCCGATTGGCCTTCGTTCAGGCTGGTCATTCCCGAGCGCGAAGCCATCGAGCACGACGAGGGCCTGAGCTCATTGTTGACCGCCGCCGGTTTTCACGAACAGCTGATCGAGCGGACCGTGCTGCGGAGCACGCTTTCGCTCGATCAGCTGTGGACGTTTACGCGGAACATGTATCCGTTCGGGTTGCTCGAACGGCCGATGCAAGACGCGTTGCGCGACCGGTTGTTTGCATTCGCGTCGGAGATCGGGGGTTCCAACGGCTATGTTACGACGTCCCTACCGCTACGGCTGGTTACCGCCCGCGCTGATTAACGAGCAAGGACTCGGCCGCTGCTCACGGAACGATCCGTCCAAGAGCCGACCACCGTTCCCACGATTCAAGGGAGTATTGTCGTTATGACCGAGGTACAACGGCATGCAGCCGCCGCTGGATTTCTCCATGTATTGCATACCTCACCAGAAGTCTATAATGAGTGGTCGCACACGCCGCAAGACGACGCAGCGAAGGTCGGAGAGCTGATTCGCAGGCATGTCGGCCTGGCGGAGGCGCCGGGCAAGGCCGATCTCCACGCGATGGCCGCCTACGTCGATTCGCATCTCAAGCATGACGCCACCGAATTCCACAAGGCGCATCCGGGCGGACCGCATCACGTCGGCATCGTGTACCTCATGCAACAGAGCTGACGGCCCGCAAATACCAGGTCGCGAGCTGCGTTCGCGAATTGACGTTCACCTTGGCGAAGAGATTGGCGATGTGACCTTCGACCGTGCGCTCGCTCAGCACGAGCCGTTCGGCGATCTCGCGATTCGTCAAGCCCTCCGCTACGAGGGCGGCGATTTCGCGCTCTCGTCGCGTCGTATTTCCGGGGCGCTCTGCTCCGGCGGTTTTGACTTTCGCGCTGCCGCCGGAAGCAATCTGTTCCGCGAAATTCGCAAAAAAATCGGCTTGCAGCGCGGTGAAGATCGCGCGCGCTTCGCCCAACTCGACGGCGGCTGACGTCAACCCCAACGCGTTTCCCGCTGCGCCCCGCGCGAGGAGGAGATGCGCGCGGTTCCAGGGCTGCGCGTCACAGAAGAGTGTCGTGCCCGTCGCGACTTCGGCGATGAGCTCGCGGTCGTTGAGATGACGCGCGCCAAGGGCGAGCAAGACCGGAAACGGAGCGATCACAAAGTCGAACGGCCGCCGATGCAATGCCAGCAGTTCGCGGACGAGCGCGCCGGTCGCAGGCTTGTTTTGAGCGGCCTGCGCATATGCCCACGCCGACATCCCGACCGCGAGCGCCCCGGTGCGTTCGCCTCCGCGAAAGGCGTCAATCGCCGGACGCACCGGATCCCAGCCGGCGTCGTCCGGCGGCAAACCCGCCAGCGCCGCCGACACCGCATACAGACCGAGGAGCGCGTACGTCACCGACGGATCTTCGAATCGTCCGACCTTCTCGATGACGAAGTCGCGTGCGTCGTCGAATGCACCGCGCCCGAGCAGCGTTGCCGCCCGAAGCATGAAGTTGAGCACCTCGTTGAGTTCGTCTTCACGCACCTCCAGATAGCGCTCCGCCGCCTGTAACCCGCCGAAGCGAAAGGCATGGAGCATTCGGACCGCGCGCGGCATCGTCGAAACGACTGCCGGCAGCGGCTCGGCCGCGCGCTCGGCGAGCCGTACGTTATCGAGGATTCCGGCCTCGTCGCCGATACGCAGCGAAAGAAACGCACGGTTGATGTGGTGCCGCACCGTAAGCAGCGGGCTCACCGGCGGCGGTAAGGCTTCGAACGCCGTGGCCAGTTCGTTCGCGCGATCGAGTTCGTGCTGACAGGTGGCCAAATAGCCGCCGACGGTCAGCAGCTGCGCGCGATCGGCGTCCGAGCGCAGCACTTCGCCGTAGCGTTCCAGTTCCGCGCGAGCCGTGGCGCTCTGCCCGGCATGGTTCAAGCCCAGAGCAAGTGATGCCACGATCGCGCCGAGCCCGTCGACGAGCTCGTGCTCCCGGGCTTGAACGAGAGCGTCGCGGCACACACGAATTGCGTCCGTCACCCGTCCCATCGCGTTGTACATCTGCGAGAGGCGCGCATAGAGCGGGATCAGTTCTTCGCGAGTTGCCGGCGCAATCTTGAAGGCTCGTTCCATCGCACCGGTAGCGAGACGATAGAGCGACTTCCCAGCCGCGGCATCCGCCAGCTTCAAAAGCGTGTCGCGCTCGAGCTCGCGGTCGCCGCACGCCGCGCTCTGTTTGATCAGCCGCTCGTAATCTTCCAGGCGCGGCGTAACGCGTTTCCGGAGCGCGTCGATGATCCGATAGCGCAGCGGGATTTCGATCGGAATCGTCTCGAGCACGCTCTCCATGATCGTCGCATGGACGAAGCGCAATCCGTCGTTCCCCTCGATGAGGTAGCGTCCCGAGACCTTCGAAATCATATCGAGTAAACGATCGCGCGGCCAGAGTTGTTGAAGCAGCGAAAACTCGATCGGTTCGTCGATCAGTGCGGCAAGCTGCAAAAAAGCGCGGATCTCCGGATCGAGCAGAGACAGGTCGCGGACCACGACGCGGCGGGTACTTGCGCCGACGTCGGCTGCGTTTTGCGCACCGCTCTCGCGCGCGGCGGTAGCGACGGCGACCACGTCCATGGTGTGACCGCGGGTCGCGGCCACGATGGATTCCGCAACCTCGGGACTCACCTGCGGGTAGATGGCGCGCACGATTTCCATCGAGGCCGCGTTCGGCAGGTCGCCCAGCACGATCGATTCGTCGAGAAGGCGCAGCGCCGGTTCCGCCGACTCATCGGTACGTTCGACCGTGAGGATTACGATCGCCCGGTCGGCCAGTGCCGTCCCCATGCGTAAGAGCAACTCGCGGCTTTCGATGTCCGTCCACTGCGCATCGTCGAGAACGACGAGCAAGCGGTGGTCGAGCGTTACGCCTTCGACGATTCGAACGAACGCTTCTTGGAAGTCCTCGGGGCGATCGCGCTCGAGGGTCAATCCCGAACGGTACCGCTCGGCTGAAGGGCCCAGGGCGTCCAGGAGCTCGCCGGCGATTCGGCGTGCCGCAAAGAGCGGAAGGGTCGTGTGAATGCGAAAGCTCGGCACGCGGACGACGAGCCAGCCTGCGGCCGCCGCCTGGTCCGAGAACTCCTCGGCGAGCCGGGTCTTTCCGGTGCCGCTGAGGCCGGTGATTCGCAGCGCGCGCACCAGGCCGCCCTTCGCCGCCGAATCCAATACGGCCCGAGCCTGTTCCAGCTCGGCATCGCGCCCCACCAGGATGCCCACGCGGGCTGCGTTAGCCGAAAATCAGGTATTTCCCCGGACGTTCGCAGGGCCGCAATCGCGCTAGTCTTGCAGCGTGGAGGACCCGATCATGTATGCCCGAGCACTAACCTTTAAGGACGCGGCGCCGAGAAATGCGTCCCCGCTGCCGGCGGCGCGGCCGAACCTGATTCCCTACTGTTTCATTCTGGACGATACATACCGGGTCGTGATGGCGGGACCGTCGGGACGCGAGGATCCCCTGGCTGCGCTCTACGCGGCCGATTCGCGGATCGACCAGTTGCCCGGTCCGATCGACCGGGTCGTGCGCGCGTTGACCGCGACCTGGCGCACGTCGCGCCCGGCCGCGAGCGCCACCGCCGTCGTTTCGCATCTGCAGGTGACGGTCGCGCCGCTCCACGGCGAAGAGGGCCGGCGTATCGCCGTCTTCGTCCTCCGGAACGATTGCGCCGAGAACTAGAGCTTCCCTAGACCGCCCGTAGCCACGGCGCCGCCTCACGCAGCAGTTGAAGATCGCGCGGATCCGCAAATGCCTGCGCGTAGCGCTCGTAGCTCGCCTTCGCAGCCTCGTGCCGTTCCACCGTCCATTGCGCCAGCACCAACTGCGCGACCAGCGATCCCATCCCGGATAGGCCGCGGTGCTGTGCTTCGCTCAATGCGTGCGCGACGATCGATTCGGCTCGCGTATATTGCCGCGTATCCATCAGGGCCGCAAAGAAGTTTCGATAGAAGTCGATGAAGCGCTCATCGGGAGGCTCGCCGAGTTCGAGATGACGCTCCGACGCCCAGAGCACGGCACGCGTGAGGTGTTCGCCGGCGGCGGCGAATGCGAGATCGAGCACGACGCCGCGTGCCAACGCGCGATCGCCCGCTGCCAGCGTTTGCTCGGCGAGCGCAAGGCGGTCCGCTATGCATTTTGCACCGCGGCGCTGCATCGCGGCGATGATACGGCGATGCAGCGGAATCGTCATCGCAATCGTCTCCGCGATCGCCGACGCGGTCAGTTCGTGATCGAGACGCACCTCTTCGCCGTCGCGACGGACGTGCGTATCGGCGAGCGCAGCCAGCAGCGCCGCAAGCTCGGCTGCGTCCGGTATCAGCTCGCGCAGCAACGGCAATTCCACGGGATCCGCAAGCAGCGAGAGCAGTTGCAGCATCGTGCGCTGCGCCGGCGCAAGTGCGGCCAACTCGACCGCAATCGCGGCGCGCGAAGAAAAATCCACCATCGCGGCACCGGTCGCATGGCGGCGCGCAGCTTGCGCGGCAATGGCGACGATCTCGTACGGAATGCCGCGGGCGTTCGCAATTACGGCATCGATGACGTCAGGGGATGCACCGGGATAATGCGCGCGAGCGATTTGGGTCGCGGCGTTCGCGTCGAGTTCGCGGAGCGCAATCGAGGCGTCGGCTTGCAGGTGCACGTCGCGCGGATTCTCGTCGCTGCGTGTAAAAACGGTGAGCAGCGGACGGTTTGCCGATGCGCGCGTTGCGGCGGCGATCGTCTCGAGGCTTTCATTATCCGCGAACTGTGTGTCGTCGACGATGACGACGGCCGGGCGGCGGCGTAAGGCGCCCTCGAGCGTCGTTTGCAGGTTGCGCGCGAGCCGATCGGCCAGTGAAAACGGCATCGCCCGTTCGAACCGGCGCGCACGTGCCCGCAGAACCAGCGATTCCGAGGCGACGCGGTCCTCGAGTTCGAGGATAAGCGCCGTCTTCCCGATCCCGCTCGGCCCTTCGATGAAGAGCGTTCGCGCGGACGGCGTGGTCTTTGCGCTCGTGTAAACGCCGAGCGCGGCGGCGATGTCCCGGTCACGGCCGACGAGCGTGGGCATGCCTCCAGCCTCCGTTGATGAGCGGCGCTTTTCCTGCCGCAGGAGCAAGACTGCCGCGCGTGCGCGTGCAATCGAAGGGACGTGCAGCAAAGCCTTGATGCGGCGCGGCCTTCGCGCGTCGAACTCACGATTCGCGGTTTGGCGCTCGGCGGATTGATCACGTTGGTCTTTACGGCGGCCAACGTCTATCTCGGTCTCAAAGTCGGGCTCACGTTCGCCTCCTCGATTCCGGCGGCGGTCATCTCGATGGCGGTCTTGCGCGGGCTGCGCAACGCGACGATCTGGGAGAACAACATCGTCCAGACGGTGGCGTCGGCGGCGGGGACGCTCTCGTCGGTCATCTTCGTGCTGCCGGGTCTGGTGATGGTGGGATGGTGGACGGGTTTTCCGTTTTGGGAGTCGTTCGGTATCTGCGCGGTGGGCGGTATCCTCGGAGTAATGTACAGCGTGCCGCTGCGGCGCGCGCTCGTGACCGAATCCGATTTGCCCTATCCCGAAGGTGTCGCCGCCGCCGAAGTGCTCAAGGTCGGTTCGGGAACGCACAGCAGCGAAGCGGTGGCGGAGAACCGGCAAGGCTTGATCGCGCTCGTCGTCGGCTCGCTGGTATCGGCGGCGTTTCAACTCCTGATCGCGTTCGGGATCTTCAGCGGAGAATTCGACGCGTACCGGCGTTTCGGTCCTTCGACGACCGGCATCGGTCTTGGGATGTCGCTCGCGCTGATCGGCGCCGGCCATTTGATCGGACTTACCGTCGGAATGGCGATCTTCGGCGGCCTGGTGATTGCGTGGGGGATCGCGATCCCGGTGCTCACCGCGCTGCATCCGATCGCGGGGCCGGCCGGCGACGCCGCAATGAGCGTGTGGTCGCACTACGTGCGCTTCATCGGTGCGGGTGCGATCGGCATCTCCGGGATTTGGACGCTGGGAACGCTGGTAGGGCCGGTATGGAAGGGCATCGCGTCTTCGCTGGCCGCTTCGCGCCGGCGGCGCGCGGCGCAGCACGGCGATGAGGCGCCGATTACCGAGCAAGACATCCCGATCGGCATCGTTACGCTGATTTCGGTAATCTGCATGATTCCGATGGCGATTCTGCTGGTCGCGTTTCTTACCGGCGGCGTCCTCTCGTCCATGATCGTGCCGCTCATCATCGGCGCGGTGATCTATGTCGTGATCGTCGGGTTTCTGGTTGCGGCCGTCTGCGGGTACATGGCGGGCCTCATCGGGTCGTCCAACAGTCCGGTCTCGGGCCTGGCGATCATCGCGGTTCTCGGCGTTTCGCTGATCCTTGCGGCTTTCGCGCGCGCGGCCGCGCCGGCAGCGACGCCGGCGTTCATCGCCTACGCGCTCTTCGTTACCGCAATCGTGATCAACGTGGCGACGATCTCGAATGACAACCTGCAAGATCTCAAGACCGGACAACTGGTTGGCGCGACACCATGGAAACAGCAGGTCGCACTGGTGGTCGGAGTGATCTTCGGCGCAATCGTCATCCCGCCGGTGCTGGTCGTGCTGAATAAGGCATACGGTTTCGGCGGCCCGCACGGCTTGCCGGCGCCGCAAGCCACGTTGATCTCGACGCTCGCCAAAGGCGTGATCGGCGGCGCCATCGATTGGAATTTGATCTTTGCGGGGGCGATCGTCGGCGCGGTCGTCGTGATGATCGACGAGGCCGGCCGGCGCAGCGGACGATTCCGCTTTCCGCCGCTCGCGGTCGGTCTGGGAATTTATCTTCCCGCCGCGACCACGGCGCCGGCGGTCGTCGGGGCGCTCTTCGGCGCGCTCTACAATCGCTGGACGATGCGCAAACCCAATCCGGCTCCGGCACGACGTCTCGGCGTGCTGATCGCGTCGGGCTTCATTACGGGTGAGAGTCTTTTCGGCGTCGCATTGGCGGGGCTCATCTACTTCAGCGAAAAGAGCGCGCCGCTGGCGATCGTCGGCTCGGGGTTTGCGTGGGAAAACTGGCTCGCCGGAATCGCGTTTTTCGTCGTGCCATTCTTGGTTTATCGCTGGATCGGGTTACGTGCGCGCAGGCTGTCCTAGGGAAGCCCCGTTCGGCGGCATGGCGCGGGCCCAAGCATCGTCTCGGCGTGCTTGCGCGACGCGTGCGCGCACGAGCGAGATCAACGGCGCACCGGTAAGCTGTGCGCGCGAAGCGCGCACGAGCGCGGCCGCCGCCGCGTCACCGTTCGCGTAGGCGGCATGCGCCGGTTGTGGCCACAGCGCGACGCTGCCGGAAATGCAGCCGGCGGCCCCGTAGCCTTTTGCTTCGATCAGCGTTTCTTCGGTCGACGGAAAGACGCGCAGCTCGGGATGGCGCTCCAAGATTTCTTGCTGTAGCACCTCGTCGTTCGAACTGTCCTTCATGCCGGAGATCGTGCCGGGAAACGCCTCGAGCAGACGGTCGACGAGTCCGGCGTGGAACGTGATCCCGGTCATGCGCGGGAAATTGTAGAGCAGAATCGTCGTGCGCAGCGTACCGACCCGGCTGAGCATCGCGTCGAAGAAGCGAAGGAGACCCTCGTCGCTCGCATCGCGGAAGAAAAACGGCGGCATGAGCAGGGCGGCGGCGAAGCCGAGGTCGCTCGCGGCACGGGTGAGGCGAACCGTATCCGCCAGCGAGGATGCGCCGGTGCCGCACATCGTGCGTTCACGCGGTAGGCCGGCCGCAACCGCTTCCATCAAACCCAGGCGCTGGCCGACGCTGAACGACATCGCTTCGCCGGTCGTGCCGAGCAGGTTGATGCCGTCGATGCCGTCGTGCAGCAGATCGCGATAGTATGCGACCGCGCGCGCCGCGTCCGGTTCGTAGTATTCGTCGACGGGCGTGAGCACCGCCGACCAAACGCCCGTCAGACTCCCGGTTGCAATCATCCCCGTGCGAACGCTCCTTTCAGGAAGAAGGCAAGGTTCGCGGGCCGTTCGGCAAGTCTTCGCATCAGGTATGGGAACCAACAATCGCCGAAGGGCACCGCCAGACGAACGCGATAGCCGCGCTCGACCAGCGAAGCGGCCAACGGCGCCGCGATACCGTAGAGCATTTGGAATTCGAATCGTCCCCGGTTGGGGAGCGCGTGTTCGCGCGCGTAGTGCTCGACCCGGGCGATGATCGCCGGATCGTGGGTGGCGATGGCCGTATAGCCGGATCCGCCGAGCGCGGCGAGGGCAAGGCGCAGATAGTTCTCGTCGACCTCGGCCTTCTTTTCGTAGGCGACTTCGGGCGGCTCGAGATAGGCGCCCTTGACCAACCGGACGTTGGGTGCAAGCCGCTCGGCCGCCCGCAGATCGTCCAGACTGCGCCGCAGGTACGATTGTAAGACGAAGCCGACGTTGTCGAACCGCTCGCGTAAGCGGCGATAGATTGCGAGGGTGGTATCGACGTAGCGCGACTGCTCCATATCCAGGCGCATCGTGTTCCCGCACTCGAGCGCGGTCTGCGCGATGCGCGCAGCGTTTTGATAGGCAAGTTCGGGATCGACGTCGAGACCCACGTGCGTCAATTTGAAGGCCACGTTGGCATCGATGCGCTGCTCGGCAAAGGTGCGCAGGAGCGCACAGTATTGATCGGCGGCGGCGAGCGCTTGCGCGCGTTCGTGGACGCCCTCGCCCAGGATCCCGCAGGCGACCGCGAACCCGCGGGCGTTGACTTCGTGCGCGACGCGCAGGAAATCCGCGGGGCTCTCCCCCGCGACGAATCGCCGCGCACCGAGCTGCATGCCGTAGCGGCTGACCGCTGTGCGCACCAGATCGTTCTCCGCGGCCGCCAAAATTGCCGCGCGCAAAGGGCGTTCGAGCAGCGAATCGATGGATAGCGTGGGCATAAGGTGTGGGTAACTCGACTTTCTTGCGAATAGGTTGTGAGTGGCGCGGATTTGCTCTTGCACGGCATTTGTTCGCTTGCTACCATTCAAACACTTCGAGTAACGACGAAGTGCGAAACGTAGAGAAACGCGAGTCACCACACGCCCGACGGTTGATGTCGTACCTCGGCCGGAGTGAAGGTGAACGAATTCGACGACACGGCGGTCAGTAGGGGTCTGGCAATGGATCCATGACAGGCCGACAGTGCTCGAACGCTACAACAAAGCCCGGCGCCTCACGGCGACGGGCTTTGTTCACGTCCGAGGTATACGGGCGCATACGGGGTAGACGGCGAGGGCTGGGTAAGAGGCGAGGATGCAGACCCGGTCCCACATGAGAACCAACCGCTCGCGAAGATTAGGCGAGCTGCTGCGTTCCCGCCGCCTTTCCATACATCCGCAAGCGCTCGATTTCGGCTCGTACACGCGGCTCCCGGCTCGCGTCGGTCACCGCGTAACCCAGGAGGAAGCCGCCGAGGCGCTCGGCGTGAGCCGCGAGTGGTACTCGGTCTTGGAAAACGGCGGGATTCCGAGGCTTTCGTCGCGTCTGGCTCATCGGGTCGCCGAAGTTTTCGGCCTGGGAGGTATAGCGCGCGCCGGCGCGTTCGCGCGCGAAGATCTCGAAGCGCAAGTCACCGGCTCCCTGATCGAGTTGCAGCGCTTTGCAAGGGATCTCGGGTCGAGCTCGAGCTTCGCCGAATCGGCCGGAGGCGCGGTTGAAGCGCTGCGGCGGATTGCGCGGCCGGACTGCGGCGCCATCTATTCGCTCGTCGACGCCGACGGCCGAACCTCGGGCTATGCCGCCGGCCCCCGCGCTCCTCGCCATTGGAGCGACTTGAGCAACGAAGTGATGCTCGAGGCGCATCAGGCCTCGCTGCAAACGGGTGGCGCCGGCATCATCGAGCGCGTTCTTCTGCCGGACGAAGCCGAGGCCGAAGCCCGGGTCGTCAGCAGCTTCACGCAGCCCGATGGGCAGACCCGGTACGAGTTCGAGTGCTCCCTCGATCGCTGGCGGTCGTTCAACGGAGGATTGAAGGTTCGCAGCGCCCTCATCGTGCCGCTTTTCGAACGCGGAGCGTTTTCCGGCGTCCTAGCCTGCGGCTGGCTCGAACCGCGCAGCATTGCCGCAGGAGAGGTTGAGGTCGCTCGGCTGCTGAGCACGCTCGTCGATCTCGCGTCCGCGTGCGCCTAGCTCACCAGCCTGCCGGGCTGTGAACTGCCGCTTCACAGACAAGCCCTCAGCCGTGTGTTCTGCTGTGTGCCGGATATGCGCAATGCGACGGAGGCAATCGTTTTGCTGGGGCGCTGGAGCTCCGGCCAGCTCTACGTGCGCTACGCCAACGCCCGCTTCATCGAGCTGGCGCGCACGATCGGGATCGACGCCTTCGATCCGCAAGGGTTCTTCGCGACCCTCTCCGACGCCGATCAAGAAGAAGCATCGGCAGCCTTGGAGTGGGCTTTCACCGAGTCCGAATCGAGCTGCGTAACCGTCCGGACGGACGCTCCGCGCGGCGCGCGTTGGCTGCGGATCTCGCTGCACCCGTGGCCCGCCGACGAGATGCAGAACGTGCTCGTGGTCTTCGACGACGTTACCAAGCTCGAGGAGCGCGGCGGTATGGCCGACGTGCTCGCCGGCGCGGTCGAACAGGCGCAGAACGGCGTGTGCATCCTCGAACTGCCCGACGGCGATCCATTCCGGCGCTACGTGGTCTATGCGAACGATGCGATTTGCGAACTGATGCAGTTACCGCGCGAGCGCATTTTGAGCGAGGGAATAGCGCAGTGCGTCTTTACCGAGAACCCGGAGTTGCTCCAGCTGTGCATCGACCAGGTTTCGCGCGGCTCCCGCTTCGAGCACGATGTTCGCGCCCGGCGCGGCGACGGAACGCCGGTATGGGTTCACATGACGATCACACCGTTTTACGGCAAATCGGGCCGGGTGGAAAAATGGGTCGCGGTCTATCGAAACGTTGACGATCGAAAACGGATGGATGATCAGCTCACGCTGTTTCATTCGATCCTCTCGGAGACCTCGGATTTCATCGTGGTCGCCGATGCCACGCCGCCGGTCAAAGGCGGACCGGTCGTCACGTACGCCAACGCCGCGTTCGCCGCGTTGGTCGGACTCGACGTCGATCGCGTCGTGGGTAAGGGGCTCTTGTCGTTTCTCAGCCCGCGCAACGATGCCCAGGTCGTCGCAAACGTCGTTTCACGGTTGGAGCAGCATCGCTCGATTTCGCACGAGCTGCTGCTGCGCCGCCTGAACGACGGCAACGACCTGTGGATCGAGTTGACCGGACACCCGGTCCACGGAGAAGGCGTTCGTTTCGGCGCGTGGTTCTTCATCGGAAAAGACATCAGCGTGCGTAAGCAGGCTTATACCCAGACGGCGCAGCTGATGACGGCTCTGGACTTGGCCGAGGAGCCGATCGCCATTTACGGCGTGATCAGTCCGCTCGAATTGGAATTGCAGCACATGAACGAACGCGCAACGACGCTCGAATGCTCGTTGCTCGAAGGCCTGCTGCGCGACCCTTCGCAGCGCGTGCGAGTCGCAAGCGCGTGGCCGGTACTCGAGAACGGCAAGAGCGTGCACCGGCTGGTTCGCGGCGGCTGCGGTAACGGCCGGCGATGGGCAACGCTGGAGCTGCGGCCGATGAACGAGCGCAGCGAGCCGCTGGGCTCGATCATCGCGATCGAGCACGGGCTGCGCATGCCCCTAAACGAGGGATTCGCCGGCGTCGGGCTGGCCATCGCGCTCGGCCACGAGATCTTGCGCTATGCCGAGCTGCACGAACGGCGCGACGCGTTTCTCGAAGTCCTTCGGGAGGAATGGGACGCCAACGGAACGTTCAGCCGGACCGATCGCGGCACCGACGTCGCGTTACGGGTCAAAGAGCGTAACGGTTACGTGGTGATGCCGCGCGGCGTGCTGTTCGATCACGCGGTTGCGGTAGACTTCGCGTGGCCGGGAGTCATGCCGCCGCGCCGGCTGACCGCGCTACGCATTTTTCTCGAGACGCTCGCCCGCGCCGACTAACGCACAAGCGAACGTTCCGGAAAGTCCGGCGAAGAGAACCGAGCCCGAGATCACGTCGGGACTCCACCAGATGCCGTCCATGGTGAGCGCCAAAACCACCAGCATGACGGTCCAGTAGAGGGCCGGCATGCCGAAGGCAAAGACGTTCCAGCGCACCGGACCGGAATCGGGCGCGACGCGGAGCGCATCGCCGAGGACGCCGGCGCACAGGCTCGCCAAGACGACCGCGATAAATTGGCCGGCATAGTTCGAGAAGGCGGCCGCAACGAACAGGTTGCCGACGAGGAAGAGGACGGCCAGCGCTCCCGGCGCAAGGCGAATGCGCCGGGCGGCGTAGAGCGCGAAGCCCACCACCAACAGACTCTGCAGAATCACGGCGAGCAGACCGATGCCCTGCTTGTAATAGAGCAGCGCGAGCAGGGTGAGCGTATCGTGCGGGAAGCGCGACGGGTCTAGGGGCGCGTTCATATGCTCGGCCTCGCTCAGGAACACGAATTGCGTACCCCAGTGCAGCAGTTCCATCATCGATGCGAGCGCGAGCAGCATCGGCAGCTGACCGGCCAGCGTCGCCGGTTGGCGCTCGCGCACGAGGATCGAACGTACCGGGCCCGCGATGATCAGAAACACTCCCGCACCGATAAGCAAGTGCGTCGGGCTGGTCAACGCGTTGAAGCCCTGCTCGAATCCCCAGAGCGTATGCTTGATCATGTCGAGGATGCCGCCGACCAGGAACGTGATCAGTCCGGCATACGTGGCCTCGTATCCCTTCGGAAGCGCGTATCGCCAGGCGTAGCCTTGACGATGGAAGTGCGCCGCCGCAATTCCGACGAACACGAAGGCCGCGAGCAAGCCGGCGTAGAGCAAGCCGTGCGCGGGTTCGAAAAACGTTTCGACGGTCGAATGAAAATGATGATACGCGTCGATCATGATGCCGCCCGATGCCCAAAGGCTCGCGACGGTCATCGACCAATCGAAGAGCGTGCTCGGCGCGGGGCGTTGCTTCATGAGCGGGTGGATTCCGCACTGCGCACGAAGCGACCCCTTCACATGCGGCGATTGTGCGTGGTGCTCGCAGTCATCTTTTTGCTAGCGGGGTGCGAAGACGAGGTCGTCGGCACGCGCCTCGATCCGAGCGCGGCCGTCGTGATGCCTTCGCCGTGGCCTTCGGCCGCGGTCGCCGCGCCGAGCGCACCGCCGCGCATCCTTGCGTTTTGGACGAACGAAACCACGATCGCTCCGGGAACGGATTGGCGCGGACGCATCGCGACCACGACCAACGTCGCGAGCCTCGAGATCCGTACTGAATCATTCTCGTTCAACGCGACCCGCATCGGGTTCGGGCAGTTCGTCTTTCTGCAGCACGTGCTCGACATCGTGCCTCAGTACAAGCGTGCCTACACGTTGACCATCATCGCCCGCAACACCGCCGGCGTCGAAGACGTTCGATTGCTGCCGATCGCGCTGCACTAACGGCGCAGGCCGCGCAGGATCTTTCCCTCGGTGTTGAGATAGTAGGTCGACGCATCGAAGCGCGGCGAGTCGGCGAACATCAAATAGAGATACTTGAAGTTCTCGGAAAAGGCGTAGGCCGGAAAGTGATCGCCGGCAATCATCGGCCACGTTTGGATGTCGCGCAGATCGGTGTAACCGTTCGCGACGCGGCAGTTGGCGCGTAGCGCGGTGAAGTATTGATACGCGGTCCGGCGATAGTTCGCATCGCCGGTCAAGAACCAGAGATCAAAGGCCGCATTGGCATATTCGGGCCGCAGCCGGTAGGCCGGGTCGATGACGGCGAGGCTCGTGTAGTCGATGACCTCAGGGATCAGCGTGTAGCGGTCCAGTACGCCGGTCCAAGAGTCGTAGAACGCTTCGCCGATCGCGCGATCGCCGCCCTTGGCGACCAGCTCGGCGTAAAACGAGGCGAGCTCGGTGATCTGCGTGGTGCCCGCCGGCGCACCGGTCTGATAGTTCACCTGCCGGAACCAAAGGTTTCCGTCGACGTGCACGACTTTGTACCTGAGTAGCGCGTCGGTGAGCAAACGGTACCACGCGCGCGACTGTTCGATGCGCAGCATCTGCCAGCCGCCCCAGAGGTACTCGTAGAATGAGTCGGCCGGTTCGTCCGGCGCGACGTCGATGGGATCGGTGAAGACGCCCTGCTCGATGTCGAAGTGGGTCCCGAGCAGGTCGAGCTCGGAACGCTTGGCGATGACAGCCTCGCACGCGCGCATCGATGCACGCAGATACTTCGGATCGCCGGTCAGGCGCGAGAGATCGCCGAATTCCAGAATATTCGAGCCGATCTCCGCCAGATTGCTTTGCGGATCGCTCACCGCACCGGTGCGCAGGTTCGCAAAGCGGTACGGCGCCCCGGTCGGGGATTTCGTGAAGCAGACGAGGAGTCGATCGGCGAGGTCGCGCGCTCCCTCGAGCATGAAGCGCTCGCCGGTCGCGTAATAGCCGGCGAGCAATCCGGCCACCATGCGAATGACGGCCTCGAACGTTTGCACGTTCCCATCGACGTCGAAGTCGAGATGAGTTCGTAGCCAGGTTACGCAAGCTGCCAGCTCGGTATCGAGTTCCATCACGTAGAGCGTGTCGAGCGCCTCGATGATGGAAAGCCCGAAGGAGTGACCCGGAATGAAGAAGTTCGAGCCGGTCCCGCTGACCGGCTTGACCTCGTCGTAACCCCAGGCGAACTGCTTGTATCCGTTCCATGCGTGCGCGAACTCGTCGCGGACTTGCGCAGCGATCGTTTTGGGATCGGGCATCGGATCGACGTCGCCAAGCAGCGGGAGCGCAGCCATCGTGCTCGCGCCCGAGAGAAGAAATGCGCGACGCTTCACGCGGTTTGCGTCAACCCGCGCTGGTAGACGTTGAGCTGGACGTACGAAGCCGCGAGCAGCGGCGTCGAAAGCCCGAACTCGCGGGCCCGTCCGACCAGATCGCCCAGGATCTGATCGGCTTCGACTTTTGCTCCCGCTTGCAGATCGCGATACATCGAGGCCGTGAGCGGGGAGCCGGCGGCCGTGAATCGGGCGCGCATGTCGGCAACGAACGCGTCGGTCGGCGGATACCCTGCGGCGCGTGCAACCGAGGCGCATTCCTCCAAGGTCGCCTCGATCACCGGCGCGCCGCCGGCTGCGACGATCGCGCCGATCGATCCGCGCATGAGGCATGTACTCGCGCCGAGCGTGGCGATGATGACCCACTTCTCCCACATATCGCGCACGATGTGCTGCGAAGCGGACGCGGCGAAACCGGCGCCCTGCAGCGTTGCGTCGACTTGACGGATCCGCGTCGTGAGCTCGCCGGAAAGCTCGCCATAGGTGAGCGACTGCATGTCGGTGAGCTGCACGATCCGTCCCGACTCATCGAGCGTGCTGGACACGATGCAAACGCCGCCGAGCACGGCGCTCTTCCCGAACCGCGCGGTCAGCAGGTCGATGTGCCGCATGCCGTTGAGCGTGGGTACGATCGCCGTCTGCGGCCCGACCGCGGGCGCGAAGTCATTCATCGCGTCTTCGAGCGTGTAGGCTTTGACGCCGAGCAAAATTAGATCGAACGTGGAAGAGAGGGTTCCGGTTTGCGCGATTTGCGGCGCGAGCGTGAAATCGCCGCGCGGGCTTTTTATCTGCAGACCGTGTTCGCGCAGCGCCTGTGCGCGCGCCGGACGCACGAGAAAGGTGACGTCTCTCCCGGCGCGTGCCAGAAGGCCGCCGAAGAACCCGCCGGTCGCACCGGCGCCGACAACGAGAATGCGCATGCCGTTCTTCTTACTGCACGGCTATGCGCCCGCCTGCTGTCTTAAACGCGTGCTCATCCGATTGGCAGCGGACTCTCAACGTGATGGAGGCTCATTATCAAACTCTGGGCGTAGGCTGACTTCACCATGAAACTCCAAATCCCGATCATCGCCTGTCTGCTCGCCGCGCTGCCTGCCGCGGCGCTGGCCGATTCGCACGGTGACCGTTCTTATTCGCGTCCGGCGGCATCGGCTCGCAGTTATCAGTCGGCGTCGGCGCGCTCGTATAATCGCTCCGCCCCATCGCGCTCGTACCAACAGGCACCGCGTTACCAGCAACAAGCGGCGCGCTACTCGCAACAGCCGCGGTACTCGGAGCCGCGCTACTCGCAGCAGACACCGCGCTACTCGCAACAGCCGCGATACTCGCAGCAGTCGTCGCGCTATTACCAGCAACAGTCGTATCACCCGCCCGAGCGGACCGTGATGCCGCGCTATGTCGCACGCGTGGGCGGGCGCTCTCCGTGGCAGTGGAACGGAGGCCGCGAATGGGTGGCATCGCCGCGCTACTGGGGCGGCGGATTCTGGGGCGCCTTCTCGATTGGTCTGGCCTTCAACGACTACGGCAACTACGGCTACTACCCGGTTCAGGCGTACTCGCCGGGCGCCGACCTCCTTGCGCAGTACGGCCTCCAGCAGACCGACTGCGATCAGCCGAATCTCGTTCAAATATTCGGACCGGACGGCAGCGAGATTTGCGCCTACCCGAACGACGAAATCGGTCCGGGCCAATATCAAGTCGATATGTCGACCCTGACGCTAGTCTCGGACTAAGTGACGAGACGAGGTGGAAGCCCAAAGGGGCTTCCACCTCAGCTTTCATGAAGCGCGAACGCTTCAGTGGTCGACAGTTCTTCCCGGCTCCGATACGGAATGGCTTCGGCGCGGCAATGTTTGCATGAGAGCGCGCAGGCGCGCGTCATCTCCCAAACCACGAGGCAATTCTCCTCACGCTACACCGTAACTATCCGGCGCGCGTGAGAAGAATCGGTGAAGAGCGTGCTACAATTATCGCAGATGCGCTATCTGGTCATGCTTTTGCTTGCCGCCGCTCTCGTACCGGTACGCGGCGTCAACGGGAACGTCGTGACGTCGACGCTCGACCCCCGCGTTCGTATTCGAATCCCGCAAACCGCTCGCTTTGTGGGGTCGGATCGTTGGGTTCTCTTCGGCATCTCGAATTGCCAACTCTTCGTTTTCGTGCAAGCGAATTCACGAAAGGTGGTGCAGCGGCTCTACTGGGTGCAATTCGAAAGCTACCTTCCGTCGATGCCGAAGCTGCACCACGAATATCATTCAACCCGTCACGCGATGCTCGGCGGAATGGATTTCTACGTCGACACGTGGCTCGAGCGCGAGCGTGCCGGCGTCACTGTAGCGCCGGATCTGCAGGCGCTCGAAGCGTGGATTGCGTCCAAAGGATATGCGATACCGCGCGGGATCGATTCGGGCTCCGACGAGCAGCACGTCGACGCGCTGCTTCGCGCGCGCGGATACGCGCTGCCGCCGGCAATGATGTCCGTCCGTTTCGTACACACACTCGATGGCCAGCGCAAAGAACTTATGATCATTTATAGCGAAGACTCAACCACATCGACACGATGGCCGGCAGCCGAAAAGCGCTTGATCGAACGGGCCGAGGCGACCGTCGAAATCGAACCGTGAGTCACGAAACGGAAGAGAGTACTGCCATGTTGAGCAAGCGCAAACGCGAAGCATTTTACAGCAGGCGGCGGATCAGACGCATGCGACCGAAACCGCGGTAGGTCGCATCCTGACTGCCGGCGTTTCCTTCGATCTCGATCGATGTCGGGTCCACACAGCGTGGTAGGATCAAGAGCGGATGCGCCGGTTCGTCGGTCTCGCTCACGACCCGCCCATCGCGGATGCAGCGAATCGTAAAAGAGCGCGGATACGGCGGCGCTTGCCAAAAGGCAGGGATTTGATCGTCGAACTGAATAGCATCGACGTTCTGCCGGGGCGCGTTAAGGCGCACGACGAATTCATGCTGCTTCGGGTCAACGGTGACGGAGTAATCGGTCGCGTCGACCGAGTTGGCAGCTGCGAACGCGACAGGAAGCGTGAGCAACGCGCAGGCAGCCGCAGTGAAAAGGATTCTCGACCGAGTAACGCTCGGCACCCTGCACATGACAAGTAGCGCGATTAGCAGCGCCGTGTACGCGAGAAGCGGCGCGATCGGCGCCGCATAGGGTGCGATGCCACCCGGTTCGCCGTCGACCGGGAGCAATAACCCGAAGTGCACGTGTGCTATGAGGAACAGCGCCGCGTATGGAATCGAGGCTTGCCGGCTCTCCAGATACCAGAGCGGGTTAAAAATATAGGTCAGCGTGTTGCCGATATCGATTGCCGCAAGCGGTGCCGCCGGCAGCCATTCCCACCAGCGTTTAGCTTGATTCAGCCAAAAGCCCAAGCCGACCGCCAAGAACGGAAGCCCCGCGACCCAAAATCGCGCGGTCCAGGACTCGGATGCGTTCGACCACATGAAGGTGGCAAAGTACGTCCCGAACAGGATGAGCGAGTATTCGCACACGCGCTCGCGGCGAAGCGTTCCGAGTAGCAAACCGGCGAAGCCGACGAGGAGCAGCGGTGCGTACGCGACGGCGCCGTGCCGCACGCCGTAGAGCTGCATCCCGATACGTTCGAGAGCGATCGAGAGCGATGGCGCGTACGAGGGAAACGCCGACCCGGTGAGCGACCCGAAAAGCCGGTACTGCGATGCGGCAAAGATCGCCATGCCGGCGGCGTAGAGCGCGAGGAATTGCCAACGGATGGCGATCGCGGTCTTGTCGCGCCGCATTTGCACGAGGAGCACGAGAAAAAAGATCAGCGACAACGGCAGCGCGCGGACGTGGAGAAACGGCAATAGGACGATCGCCACGAGCGTGAGGTAGTACCTACGGCGCGTCAACCCGTAAAGCGCTGCCGCGACCGCCGTGAAGAGCAATACTTCGGGATAGATGAGCTGCAGATACGGCACGAACGGAAGCGAGAGCGCGATTGCGGCAAACGAAACGATAGCAGCCGCACTCGGTCCGCCTGTGCGGCGCGGAAACAGTGACCACAACAGAACGTAGAGGAGCGTGAGCCCGACGCATCCGACCGCAAAGTTGAGCCACCGCGCTCCCTCGAGACCCGCGACGCGGAGCGCCGCGCCGTAGATAACGCTGGCCGAGATGGTTTGCAATGGCCGTCCGCGGTGGTCCGATTGCAAAACGCCGCCGTTGCCGCATCCGCTCGAATCGGCAAACCGCTTCCAAACAGCCCGATCGGGGTAGAAGCTGCCGTTGGTGTAGAGCCCGACGCCTTGGAAGGCGTAGCGCGTTTCGTCACCGGCGCAGGGCAGCTTTCCAACGGCGAGATGGATGCCCGCCAAGACAACGAAAATCGCGACGGGCCAAAGTCTTCTAACACAATATAACATTGGCCCGTTCAGACGCACGCATAAAGAAGTATAAGGAATCTGCGCCAATTCCCGCTAAGGCGAAGCAATGAGATTTTCGATCGGACGTTACGTCTACGGCTCGGCGGTGATCGGTCTCGGAATCGTAGCCTTGGCATGGCACGACCTCAGCAATTGGGAGGCGATGAAGGCCCTTGCCGGGCTCCCCCTACGCGAGATTCTTTCAGACATCGTGGGCGCGCTCGAAGTTCTCGGCGGCCTCGCGGTTCTGTGGCCGAGAACGGTCCGAGCGGGCGCGTTCGTCCTTGGCCTGCTCTATTTCATCCTCGCCTTGCTGTGGGTGCCGTTCATCGTCGCGCATCCGCTGCTTTTCGACGGCTACGGCAACTTCTTCGAAGTGTTTGCGTTCGTTTCCGGCGCCATGCTCCTCACGGCGCGATGGGCGCGGATCGGATATTATTCGTTCGGTATTTCTGTTATCACGTTCGCACTCTATCAGCTCTTCTATCTCTCGTATACGGCCAGTCTGGTTCCGACCTGGGTTCCGCCGAGCCAAATGTTCTGGTCGGTCGCGACCACGATTGCGTTTGCGCTGGCCGCAGTCGCCCTGCTCACCGGTTTGTGGGCGTTGCTCGCGGCTCGACTGAACACGGTCATGCTCCTGAGTTTCGGCTTGCTGGTCTGGGTGCCGAGGCTTTTCGCCGATCCGCATCGTTTCTCGAATTGGACCGAAGCGTTCGAAACGCTCGGGATCGCCGGATCCGCCTGGATCGCGGCAAATTATCTCGCCCGCAGAGCGCGTGCCGGCGGCGATGGGTGAGGCGACGCTCATCGTGAGAAAGCGGTGAGCGTACCGTTATAGTCCGCGCAGTAGACCGTATCGCCGGCCACGACCGGAATTTCCCAGTGGATCAGGCCGATCGCCGTGCTGCTCCAGAGCTGCCGGCCCGTTTGCGCATCGAGCGCCAAGAGTTGGTTGCTCGTCGCCAGGAATAGCACGCCGTCACCGACGATGGGGGAGGCGCCCTCTCTTCCCAGGTCGAGCGCGGTATGCCAGGCGGCGACCAGACGGCTGACGCGGTTCTTCGTGACGAGACGGTACGCGTGCACGCCGTCGGTGATCCCGATGAAGACGTAGGTCGTGCCGGCGCCGTCCGTCCACACGCCGGGAATCGAGAAGAGCAGGTGATCCAGGCCGATCGACTGCAGCGGCAGATACGTTCCGCTCAGATGCGCCCGATCGAAAAGGCGTAAGACCGAATCCTTGCCGCCCTGTACGGCCATCAGCGGCGTTGCGCTATTTGGTTGACGCGGCAGCATCGCGGGTGATGAGCTTCCGACGTCCAAGTCGTCGGCCTCCAGCTCGTCGTGATTCGGCGGCGTCAGATATCCGATCAATGTGGCCGCATCGTCGTTCAGCGAGAGGATCGAATCGCCGTAGTCGCCGGCGGAAGCGTCGAACGGGCCGTTGCCGGTGGCGACGTAGATACGTCCGTGCATCGAGGCGTCGGGGTCGACCACGACGCCGGCCCGCGACCACATCCCCGCGCGCTGTCCCGCGCAAGTTTGCGGTTCGATCAACTCGTGATGCGAACTGCAAAGCACGTTGAAGACGTGCTTGCTGCCGTCGCTCAGACGAATCGCCACCACGTGGCCGACGTACGGCGTCGCATCGCCGACGTACCCGGACGTCTGCGCGTAGAGATAGCCGTTGGCCACGCGCAGCGGCGATGCGTTCTTTTCGGTCTGTGGCGCGAGCGTGATCTGCTCGGGAAATCCGCCCTCGCGTACTTCCCGTCCGTTCCCGGGATCGAGGCGGTGCACCATGCCGTCGACGCCCGGCACATACAGCGCGTGCGTTGCCGGATCGTAGGCGGGGACCGACGTCGTGATCTTCGGGCCGTGCGTCGCAAACCGCCAAAGGATTCGGCCGTTAGCGGTGTCGACCGCGTAGGTCGTGCCGTCCGTCGCGGTGATGTAGAGCGTCGTTCCCACAACGAGCGGGGCCGTGTCGGCGACCGCGCCGAGCTTGACCTGCCATCGAACGCGCAAGCCCGCGACGTTGCTCGGCGTGATCGTGGCGCCCATCGTCGCGACCGCGAGGATGAGGGGCAAGAAGCTGCGCATACGGCGGTTATTCGTAGTGGCCGCGCATACGCCCGCGGGCATTCGGTGTTTCACGTCCTGTGATCGATCGTTTCCATCCGCTGGTGAGCGACTGGTTCGCCTGGCGCTATGGCAAGCCGACCGAGCCGCAGGTTCACGGCTGGCCCGCGATTCACGCGGGAAAGGACGTGCTGATCTCGGCTCCGACGGGCTCCGGGAAAACGCTCGCCGCATTCTCCATCTGCTTGGACGATCTCGTGAGCCGGGCGGCGGCGAACGAGCTTCCCGATCGAACGCTCGTCGTCTACGTCTCTCCGCTCAAAGCGCTCACGAACGACGTGCGCAAAAATCTCGAGATTCCGCTCGGCGAGATCGTCGATTTGGCACGGCAGCGAGGCTCGACGCTTGCCGAGATCCGCACGGCCGTTCGGACGGGCGATACGACCGCTGCTGAACGGCAACGCATGCTCAAGAAGCGGCCGCACGTTCTGGTTACAACCCCTGAGTCACTCTTCATTCTGTTGACAGCCGAGAAGTCGCGAGCCCTTTTCACCGGTGTCACGACCGTCATCGTCGACGAGATCCACGCGATGGCGCGCGACAAGCGCGGGTCTCATCTGGCGTTGACGCTCGTGCGTCTCGACCGCATCGTCGAGGGCGCCGGAGGCAAGAAGCCGCAGCGGATCGGGTTGTCGGCAACCGTGCGTCCGTTGGAGGACGTTGCGCGGTTCTTGAGCCCGGATGCGCAGGTGATCGACGTCGGGAGCCGGCGTGAAATGACGATTGCCGTCGAGGTACCGCGCGACGAACTCGGCCCGGTTGCGAGCAGCGAGATGTGGGGCGAGATCTACGATCGTATCGCCGACTTGATACGCGCCAATCGGACGACGCTGGTATTTGTCGGCACGAGGCGCATGAGCGAGCGCGTCACCTTTGCCCTGACCGAGCGCCTCGGTGAAGGCGTGGTGCTGCCGCACCACGGAAGTCTTTCGCGCGAGAAGCGGTTTGAGGCAGAGGATCGGCTCAAGCAGGGCGAGCTTCGGGCCGTGGTCGCCACCGCCTCACTCGAACTCGGTATCGACATCGGGTCGATCGATTTGGTCGTGCAGCTCGGCTCGCCGCGGTCGATTTCCGTGGCGCTTCAGCGCATCGGCCGATCGGGTCACTGGATCGGGGCGCGTCCGCACGGCAGGCTGTTTCCCGCGACGCGCGACGAGTTGCTCGAGTGCGCGGCGCTGGTGCGCGCGATACGCACGGGTGCGATGGATGCGATAACGATTCCCACGTCACCGCTCGATATTCTCGCGCAGCAGATCGTCGCCGCTTGCGCGAGCGAAGAGTGGGACGTGGCGGAGTTATACCAGACCGTTCGAACGGCGTACCCGTATCGAGCGCTCGCGCGCAAGGATTTCGACGACGTCATCGACATGCTCGCGGACGGTGTTGCGACCTCGCGCGGACGCAGCGGAGCGTTCCTGCACTTCGATCGCGTCAACGGCCGGCTGCGCGGGCGGCGCGGCGCTCGCATCGCCGCGATCACATCGGGCGGCGCTATTCCGGAGACGGCAAACTACAACGTGGTCGTCGAGCCGGACGGGCATATCGTCGGGACGCTGGACGAAGATTTTGCGATCGAGAGTTTGGCCGGCGACATCTTCATGCTGGGAACCACGTCGTGGCGAATCCGCCGCATCGAACCGGGAGTCGTGCGGGTCGAAGACGCAAGCGGTGCGCCGCCGACCGTGCCTTTTTGGAATGGCGAAGGCCTCGGCCGCACGATCGAACTCTCGCGTGAAGTCGCGGCGGTTCGCTCGGCGATCGACGAACGCGACGACGCGGCAGCACGGGAATTTTTGATCGGCGGCTGCGGGCTCGACGCGGCGGGAGCGGATCAGGCGATCGCGTACGTGCGCGCCGGAAAGGCGATTCTCGGCGTCGTGCCAACCGACCGGACGATCGTCGCCGAACGATTTTTCGACGAGGGGGGCGGGATGCAGCTCATCCTGCACACGCCGTTCGGCGCCCGTATCAATCGCGCGTGGGGCTTGGCGCTGCGCAAGCGCTTTTGCCGTTCGTTCAATTTGGAACTCCAAGCCGCAGCGACCGACAACGGTATCGTGCTCTCGCTCACCGACCAGCACGCGTTTCCGCTCGAGGTCATCTTCGAGTACGTGAAGTCGGCGAGCGTCGAATACGTGCTCACGCAAGCGTTGTTGCCGGCGCCCATGTTTGCCGCACGCTGGCGTTGGAACGCAACGCGCGCGCTTGCGATCCTGCGGATGCGAGGCGGTCGAAAAGTCCCTCCGCAATTACAACGGATGCGGGCCGATGATTTGGTGGCGGCCGTTTTCCCGGATCAAGCGGCGTGCGCCGAGAATCTCAGCGGACCGATTCGTATTCCCGATCACGTGCTGGTGCGTGAAACGATCGACAACTGTCTGCACGAGGCGATGGACCTGGACGGTCTGCTGGAGATCCTGCGCAGCCTCGAAGCGGGCGCGATACGCACGGTCGCCATCGATACGCCGGAGCCTTCTCCGTTCTGCCACGAAATTTTGAACGCGAATCCGTTTGCCTATCTCGACGATGCCCCGCTCGAAGAACGCCGCGCCCGTGCCGTGCAGCTGCGGCGCACCATCCGTGACGACGTCGGCGGCGCCGGGATTTTGAGCGCCGAGGCGATCGCCGAGGTCGCCGAGGAGTCTTGGCCGGTCGTGCGCGATGCCGACGAATTGCACGACGCCTTGGCGACGCTCGTGGTGCTGCCTGTAGTGCCGCAATGGGCCGCGTGGTACGACGAACTCGTCGCGCAGCGGCGCGCGACGACGATACGCTCGCGCTCGGGCGCGTTCTGGACGAGCGCCGAGCGATTGGATTTTGCACGCGCCGCATACCCCGGCGCGACGTTGGAACCGCACATTAGTGCGGCCACGCACGGTGAAGTGCCGCAGACGCGTGAGGCCGCCGTAGCCGAGATCCTGCGCGGCTGGCTCGAGTCGGGCGGCCCGGCGACGAACCTCGAACTGGCCGAACGCTTCGGCATCGAGGTTGCGACGATCGACGCCGCGTTGATCCGGCTCGAAACGCAGGGCCAGCTCCTGCGGGGCCATTTCCGCGGCGGAGAAGCGGAAGAATGGTGTAACCGCCGCGTGCTCGCGCGAATCCATCGCCGTACGATCGGCACGCTGCGGCGCGAGATCGAGCCCGTTTCCTCGATCCAGTACGTTCGCTTCTTGCATCGATGGCAGCACGTCGCGCCCGGCTCTCGCCTCCACGGCATCGATGGAACGCTCGCGGTCATTCGGCAGCTGGAAGGCTACGAAATTCCCGCTGCGGCATGGGAGGCGCAGATTCTGCCCTCCCGTATTGCCGGATACCGTCGCGAGTATCTGGATCAGTTGTGCTATTCCGGTGAGGTGATGTGGGGACGGCTCTCAGCGCATCCCGCACTCGAACCGAACGACGAACGAAGCCGCCGCGTACGACCGACCAAGCTCGCACCGATTTCGGTCTTTACCCGCGAAAACGCCGAAGCGTTGATCGCACGCGGTGAGTACCGTACCGCCGGCCTTTCGCATGCGGCCCTCGACGTGCTTGCTGAAATACGCCGCCGCGGTGCGCCGTTTTTCAGCGATATCGTTCGCGGCTCGAAGCGTCTGGCCAGCGAGGTCGAGGATGCACTCTGGCAGCTGGTCGCGGCCGGGCTCGTAACCGCGGATGGTTTCGATGCGCTCCGTTCGCTGATCGATGCGAAGCGCCGTCTGGGTGAAAAGGGTCTGCGCGCTCGTCCGCGGTCGTCGAGCGGACGGTGGACGCTGCTCGATTCGGCGACCGCAGGGATCGATCCCGAGTGGTTCGCGCGACGGCTACTCGAGCGATGGGGTGTGCTCTTCCGCGATGTAGTTGCGCGTGAAACGCTAGCGCCCCGCTGGCGCGACCTTCTCGTCGCACTGCGCCGTATGGAAGCGCGCGGTGAGATTCGCGGCGGCCGTTTCGTCCACGGATTCGTGGGCGAGCAGTTTGCGCTTCCGGAAGCAATCGATGCGCTTCGCGCATCTCGCCGAAGCGGCGACGACGCCGAGTTGATGGTGGTCAGCGCGTACGATCCGCTTCACCTCACCGGTATCATTCTTCCGGGCTCGCGAAGCCCGGTCGCCGCATCCGCCGAGATCAGTGCCTAAGAGATCAGTGCCTAAGAGCGATGGCGGCGTCGAGGGCGGAGAATAGTACGCCGAGCGAATAGACCGCACAGGCCACCAGCACCACCGAATTGAGGCCGAAGCGATCGGCCGCAACGCCCGCTGCGACCGGACCGATCAATTGCCCGATGCCGACCGCGACGGTGACCGCGGCGATCGCCACCGCTGCCGTGGATGGTGTACTGCGGGCGCGCGCGAACGCCGTTGCGGCAGCCGGCGTCGCGGTCAGACCCAGACCCACGAGGAATGCGCTCGGAACGGCGGCCCCCGGCGCGAGGGACGCCAGCGCGCATCCGGTAGCGCCGGCAAGTGCGGCAAAGATCATGGCGCCGCGTCCGATCGGACGGTGCAGAATGCGTCCGATCGACATCGTACCGATGACGCTTGCGATCCCGTACAAGCCCCACAGGAACTCGATCGTCGCTTGGCCGCCGCGAACGCCGAGCCGCCCATCGATCGATGCGACGATGAACGTCGCGTAGGCGATGTACGCAAAGCCGAACGAAAAATACGCGAGGCTCAGAAATCCGAACTGCCGCAGTGACAGCGATCGGTGCGCAGCGACCGGTGTCGTGGGCGCGCTCGCGGGCAATCGGCGGGCCGCAGCGCCGTAACCGATGCCGATCAGTGCCGTCACCACGCCGGTACCGAACGAAGCGATACGCCAATCGAGTCCGCGAAGGAGCCAATCGGCGCCGAACGCCGAGAGAACCATTCCGATGCCGATGCCGCCCCACATGACCGCACTTGCACCGCCGCGTTTTGACGCCTCGACGGATTCGAGCGTTTGAACTGCCGCGGCGACGAGGCAGACGCCGCTGGCAAATCCGAAGAGCGTGCGTGCCGCGCCGAAGACGAGCGAATCACCGGCGAATCCCGAGACGACGAGCGCCGCACCGGCGATGACGCCGCTCCATAGCACCGCCTGGCGTATGTGCCGGATCACCAGCGGCGCGATCAGCGCACCGGCTAGATAGCCACCCAGACTCGCCGCGTTGATCGTTCCGTAGAGCGTGTAATCGCCGTGAAGCGCCGTCCGGATCGCAGGCAGCGCAAGGCCGTATCCGAGTCGAGCGACCCCGATCTGCAACGCGAACACCGCGCTCGACCAGAAGACGAGCACGCGGGGTCCCCCACGGAGCGACACTAGCTCGCTCGTTCCGATCGTGCGGGTACGGCGCGTACATCGTCACCGAGCGCAACCCGCGAGCATTCCGCGCAATACAACGCCGCCGTCAATTCGTGCCCGCATGCGGAGTGCGTCACACCGCTCGAATCGGGGCCCTTCGTGAATCGCTTCCCCCACGTGCGCAGGGCTATCACGACCGGCGCAAGCGCACGGCCTTTCATCGTTAGCGCATAGTCGTAGCGCACCGGGTGCTGCTGATAGGCGCGCTTCTTGAGGACACCCTCGGCGACGAGCTTCTTGAGGCGCGCGGCCAAAATGTTATCGGCGATCCCCGTCGCCTTGAATTCATCGAAGCGGCGCGCGCCGAGCAACGCATCGCGGACAATGAGCAGCGTCCACCACTCCCCGACGATTTCGAGCGAGCGAGCGATGGGACACGGGATCTGTGCCGAGAGATTGGCGTGTTGCATCGAATTTCAGTGTAGCTACTTGCATCACGCAAGTCAACGCAGTATAGTCACTTGCATGATGCTAGACACGTTCGGAGCCGTTACCGCCGGCGCCTCGCTCGCCGCGATCGTAGCCGCAACCATCGGCAATCGTCCTGCCCCTCTCTGGAATCGCGCCGTGTTCGCGGCGGTGGCCGGCGGGTGGATCGGGCTGATCGCAGCCCTCACCGCGAACGGCGACGCAAAAGACTTCCGGGTCTTCGTCGCGCTGTTTGCCGCAAGTCTGATCGCTGCACCGTTTGTATGGCGCGGCGTAGCGTCGCGGACATTCGTTGCGCTCAACGTCATCCGCATTCTCGGTGTAGAGTTCGTGCTGCTTGCCTTTGCCGGAGCACTCGGCGGCCCGTTTCCATATTTCGCCGGCATCGGCGATATGGTTGCCGGTGCGTTCGCTCTTCCGGTCGCGTTGAGCATGAGAGGGGAGAACGCGAATGACCCGCGCGTGCTGGCGTGGAACGCGTGGGGGCTGCTCGACCTCTTGGTTGCGGTAGCGCTCGGCGTTACGTCCGCCAACGGGTTTCCGCTGCAGGTGTTCCACGCCGGTGCCGGCTCCGCAGCGATCTCGGCGCTACCGTGGTCGCTGATCCCGTTAGCTCTGGTCCCGACGTTCATGATCGGTCACATCATGATCTTTGTTCGAGCGGCTTCTGCGCAGCGTACGATCGCTATGGCACGCTGATCATCGCGGACTGGACCCTTGACATGCGGGCCGAGACGCGGCTATCATTACTCTTAAAGAATTAGTTGCAACCCAAAACAGAGGATTGTGTATGCTCCGCCGTGTTCTCGCACTGTGCGCCGTCTTTCTCGTTGTCTTCGTCGCGAGGACTGTCGTGGATGCGCAGGTAGCTCTCACTCCATCGCCCGACGGTCATCAGACCGTGCCGGTATTTGTCAACGGACGAGGACCGTATCCATTCATTCTCGATACCGGCGCCGACGGTTCTGCCGTTTATCAATGGTTCGCCCGCTTTGCGAAATTGAAAACGGTCGCGGGCGCAGCCGGGAGTCTATCGGGACAGACGGGTACGGCAGACGTTCCCCTCTACAAGATCGACGACTTGGCGATGAGCGATCGTCACATCGAGCACGTCACGGTATACGGCCTTCCCGACCGGCACGACGCCGGGCGCGAAGCGGGCGTGCTCGGCACGGACTATATGGACGGTGCGATCATTGCGTTCGATTTTCCGTGCGGCAAAGTCGACGTCTACGCCAAGCCGGTCGAGTCCGCTCGAGCCGTGGGCGATGACGGCGCGCCGGTATCCGCGGCAACCGTAAACGGCAGCGGTCTGCTCTCGATCCCGATTTCGGTCAATGGCTACGCCGGAACGGCGGTGATCGATACGGGATCGCGCGATACCCGCATGACGCCGGCCTTTGCGCGAGCCGCTGGAATTGACACGCGCTCAGCGGACTTTCACAACGGCGCCGCAATCTACGGTGCGAATTCGAACCGCATGACGCCGCGAGTTGGCCCGATCGGCACGGTTCGTTTCGCGAACGTCAGCGTTCGCGACGCTCGCGCGGAGGTAATCGATCTGCCCGTTCTTCGCCGAGATTTCGGCAGCCGGCCCGCGATGCTGCTAGGAAGCGATCTTTTAGGCAAATTTCGACTCGTATACGATCATCAGGCACGTCGTATCTGGATCCGTGCTTCAGCGTGCGCTGCCGATCCGCGATAAGCACCCGGCGACCGGCATCGCGACGAAGACGCATCGTTGTTGTTATCCAAGCCGATGCCAAAGGTGCATTGTGGCGTAGGCGCGCCACGGCCGCCAGGCTTCGCCTGCCATGAGCACTCGCTTGGGATCGTTCTCGTGTAACGCTTTTCGCAAGCCGAGATCGCTGTGCGGAAAGGCATCGGGCCAACCGACGGCGCGCATCACGATGTATTGCGCCGTCCACTCGCCAATGCCGGGGATCGCCTGCAGCGCACGAAGAGTCGCAGGCACGTCGGAACGCGGATGCAGGTCGAGCTCGCCGCGCGCGATGGCACGAGCGAGCGAGACGATCGTCCGCGCACGCGCGCCGATGATTCCGAGCGCGGCGATCCGATCCGGATTAACGTCGGCGACGTCCCTCGCGCGAGGAAAGAGCGTCGACACGCCGGCGAACGGCGTCGCGATCTGCGTGCCGAAGGCCTCGGCGAAGCGCCCGGCAATCGTGCGCGCGCCCTTGACCGAGATTTGTTGTCCGATCACCGCGCGCACGGCGACCTCGAAGCCGTCGAATGCGCCGGGCACGCGCAATCCCGGACGCCGCGCCGCGATCGGACCGAGCACCGCGGCGATCTCTTGCGGATCGGCGGCGAGATCCATGACGTGCTCGACACGCGCCAACACGGATGAGATCACGCTGAGCAACGAACCCGACACGAGCACGCGCAGCGCCGGTGCGCCCTCGGCAAAGCTTACTTCGATCCAGCCTGAAGAGACTGCCCTTCCGCGCTCGACGCGCAACGCGCGCCGGTAAACACCCTCGCCGACTTCCTCCACGCCGCAAATCGTACGCGCGCCTAGGAACGCGAGGAGCGACGGCCAGTCGTACGGCGGTCGAAAGGCGAGTGTGAACGCCATTGCGTCGAATTGCGAATCGAGAGAGGTGGTTTGCGCACGCGCGCGCAGATTTGCGGGATTGAGCCGGTACCGCTGCTTGAAGAGCGCGTTGAAGCGCCGCAAACTTCCGAAGCCGCTGGCGTACGCGACCTGCGTTACGCTGAGCTGCGTGTCGGTCAACAAGCGTTTCGCGAGCAGCAGCCGGTGCGTCTGAGCATAGGCGATCGGCGAGACGCCGAAGCGCGCGTTGAACGCGCGCCGCAGGTGACGATCGGTCGTCCGCAGCGCGGCGGCCAGATCGGCAAGACTGCCGCCTTCGAGGGCGCCGTCGCCGATTGCGCTCGCCGCTGCCTGCGCCAGCCGCGAACCCGCGTCGACGCTCGAGCTCCCCGGTGCAAGTTCAGGCCGGCATCGCAGACACGGACGGTGACCGCGAGCCTCGGCCGCCGCCGCGTTCGTGTAGAATTCGCAGTTCTCGCGCTTGGGTGTCTTGACCGTGCAAATCGGACGGCAGTAGACGCGCGTGGTCCGCACGGCGACGAAAAAGCGCCCGTCGAAACGCAGATCGCGTGCGCGCAGCGCGGCGTAGCATGCCGCGGAGTCGAGCATCACGGCAGGATGTGCCCGCGGTCCGCGGAGAGCGTCAGTCCGTTCGCGCCGTTCGCTGCGCCTACTGCGCGGGCGGCACGCGGATATCCGAGCCGCGTCGCCGGCTCACCATAACTCACCGTACGGCCGCTTGGGATGCGCCGGAGCAGCCGTACTGCACGTTCAGCAGATCGCGCATGCGTGCTTCGTGATCCACCCAGTCGAGTGCGCGCAGGCGGCCGTTGTCGTCGGTCACGATGATCAGCGGTCCGATTGGGCTTGGCACATGCGCGCTGCTGAAGACGAGCTCGCGCGTTGCGTTCATGCGACCTTGGTGCCCCGAAACTCGACTTCGAGTCGCCAGGTCTTTCCGTCGGTCTCGAGTGCCTCGCCCGACCACCGAAACGAGCGTTCCGTGATCTCGCTGAAGTTCCATCGAACCGGCGTCCCGTCCGCGTGGCGTCCGATCTGCACGATGCGCTCGCGATCGCCACGCGCCGTCAACTCGGTTCGCGCCCCGCTCACCGGATTGATCCACGTCACGCGCCACCCGCCGATCTGCGCATCCCAAACGCACAGCGTCGTGCCGTAGCGGTTTCCCGCTTTCGGTGTACCCGCCCTCCGCTGCGAGCGCCGTGGAATGGCCCACACGAGCTGCACCGCGAGCGACCAGCGCCTCGACGAAGCCGGCCGTCTCCCGCACCGTTGTCGTCATCATATTCTCCTTGAAACACGCAATGCTGCTTTCGATGATCGTAACGCCTTGCGTGTGCGCAGGCTCGCCGTTTTCGGACCCCATCCTCTAAGGCACGCTCCGGAGCGCTGACCCCGAACGCTGAGTTCAAGAGGGAGTACGTCAGTGCGGCGAATGCGGGTGGCTCGTGCCCGGCGTCAGTGACTAGGGATTCGTTTTGGGTGCTGGAGCCGCCAGCATCGCATCGATCTTCGCCATTCTAGTCTTGCTAATGCCCGCTTGGCGGAAAATGGCGTCAAGCGCTGCGTAATCCGACGGTGCGCCCGCCGCAGCAAAGCCTTTCAGGTGCATCTGAAGGGCCCCCATCGCCAGCAAATCAAGAACAGAAACATCATGAAAATGATATGCCTGCTGGAGCTTCAATGCGTTCGCCTGTAATGCAGCCGCGTATTTTGCACGCTCCTTAGGATCCTGAATCTGATCCGGAGGCAAGTTGCAGGTAACAGACCCGTGGGGCGGTAGCACGCAAATAGTCGCCACATCTGCGGGGTTATTTGGATCATACGTGGGGTCATAAGATTGCTCGACCGCCTTGAGAATGTTGGCCCACCCCTGCATGATAGTGCGGCGAAACGTCACGTAATCACTGGGCGAGACCGAGCGAGTGTCCACTGCGTTGAACAGCGTTTCGATCGCGGTCTTGAGCGCCGGGAAGGAATGGGTCGTGTTGTACGTTTGCAGTTCCTGCATTGAGGTCGTAACGCGCGTTTGTATCTGCGGATTAACTGCCGCATGTGCCGCAACGGCCGGGAAGAAGCTCAAGGCGAAAATGAGCGAGGCCGCCTTAACCGGTTTGTAAAGCACGCGTTTCCTCAAGTACCTCACGGCTTCGGTGACGCGACACAATCGCGCGTGGAGTCTAGCGTAGTCGGTTTCCATCGGAACGTCCGACGCGGATTAGCATGACTCGAGCACGCTCGGCTCGGAAATCCCGACAACATCGCGATCGTCACGTACGATATGCTCGTCCGCATGATTCTGACCGCGCCGCATCGGCCGTTCACGCAGTTATCAAAAGCGTGTAGTCAACTGCGGCTACACCATCTTTCGCGGCAGGGCTCGTGGAAACTGCCCGAGGAATACACCGATGAACATCTTCACGGCCTTCGCGGTAGATGCCGAATCGCGATCTTTATGAGTGAATCCCATCCGATGGCGTCTTTAGCATCGTGTCAATCTTCGAAACTCTCGCGGCGCTGAGTCCCGCTTGCCGGAAGATCGCGTCAAGGGCGGCGTAATCGGGCGGTGCGCCGGCCATTTCGAAAAGCCACAGCTCGGCATGGATGCTGGCCATTGCCCTATCGTCAAGGCGCTGCACCTGGAGATAATGTTGCACGCGGGCTTCTTTTGCATTATTGGCCTGAACTGCCGCCTCGTAAGCCGCCTGCTGGTCAGCTGTGGGTCTGCCTTGTGGAAACGTGCATGCGACGCAGTCGACGGGCATTTGACGCGGATCGTTTGGATTGTAAGTCGGGTCGTATGATTGTTCGATGGCCTGCAATATCTTTGCCCAGGCCTGCATGCGGCTGCGACGGATCGTGACGAGATCTTGCGGAGCGATGGTCTGTGTATTTATCGAGGAGTACATGGTACCGATCGCAGTTCGGAGAGTGCTTAGGGAGTGAGTGGAGTTGAAGTCCCGAAGCTCCTGCATCGCGGCAGCCACCTGCATCTCGGGCTGAGGAGTGACCGATGCGCTTGCGGTGGAATTGGAGGTCAAAAACAGAGCAAGCCCCAGAAGAATCGCGCGGTGCCACCGCAGCTGCCGCAGTTTACTGTCTTCTAACGACTGTCTCATCGTCACGTACCCGGGCTGCTCACGGTTGTGCTGTAGACAGCAAGCCTCTTCGTTAGATCTCCCTCGGCGTCCTCGCTTGCAGTCTGCGTTACGTTGCCGATCGGATACCAGTCTCCCCCAGATGTCAATTCATATTGCGTGGGAATGTTTACGATTTCGGTGCTCGCTTGAATTTGGCCGCCGGCGACCCCCACGCAGTATCCCGAGTCGGCATCATCAAGACCGCTCATCTGGGTGCCGTAAGCGCCAACCGTTCGGGTCATGGCAACCGCCGGCGGCGGGTTTGTGTGTTTGCAGTTCCTGCATTGAGGTAGTGACACGTACTTGTATCTGCGGCTCAACTGCCGCATCTGCCGCAATGGCCGGAAAGAGACTCAAAGGCAAACGAGACAGGGTCGTAATCGGTTGGTAAGACACGCGTTTCATTACGTATCTCTACGCCGGGACGGCTGAACCGATCAGCGCGCCTCTTGCATGAGACGAGATCCTCGCCGAGCCCTGCGGCGCCGCTCTACGCTCGCGAGTCAAGGCCATCGCGGCGAGTTAGGAGCATTCAGGTAATTAGGGATTGGTTTTGGGCGCTGGAGCCGCCAGCATCGCATCGATCTTCGCCATTCTAGTCTTGCTAATGCCCGCTTGGCGGAAAATGGCGTCAAGCGCTGCGTAATCCGACGGTGCGCCCGCGGCAGCAAAGCCTTGCAGATCTACCTGAAGACATCTCATGGCTAGCGTGTCAAGAACAGAAACATCATGAAAATGATATGCGTGCTGGAGCTTCAATGCGTTCGCCTGTAATGCAGCCGCGTATTTTGCACGCTCCTTAGGATCCTGAATCTGATCCGGAGGCAAGTTGCAGGTAACAGACCCGTGGGGCGGTAGCACGCAAATAGTCGCCACATCTGCGGGGTTATTTGGATCATACGTGGGGTCATAAGATTGCTCGATCGCCTTGAGAATGTTGGCCCACCCCTGCATGATAGTGCGGCGAAACGTCACGTAATCACTGGGCGAGACCGAGCGTGTGTCCACTGCGCTGAACAGCGTCTCGATTGCGGTCTTGAGTGCCGCGAAGGAATGGGTCGCGTTGTACGTTTGCAGTTCCTGCATTGAGCTCGTTACACGCGCTTGTATCTGCGGATTAACTGCCGTGTGCGCCGCAACCGCCGGGAAGAAGCTCAAAGCGCAAACGAGAGAGGCTGTCTTAACCGGTTTGTAAAGCACACGTTTCATCACGTATTGGCGTCGGTGGCGAGCAATTACCTTGGGGCAGCTTCCGGAACCAATTTACGGCGCTCATCGTAGAGCCGGCGCGGCGACCATTGCGTCTACCGCTGTCTGGCGTGATTTGCTGAGACCCGCCTGCTGAATAATCGCATCCAACGCCGCACCGTCCGGCGGTGCGCCTGCCGCGCTAAAGATCTGCAGATCCACCTTTAGCGAGGTCATCGCATCGTCGTCGAGGCTACGAAGCCGCGTGTAGTATAACCCCTTTTGCGCCTTGACAGCATTGGCTTTGATTGCCGTTATGAAGTCTGCGCGCGCCTTAGGATCTTTTATGTCTTGGTAATCGAAGCACGTAGGAGTGGTTGCTTGGGGTGCTGTGAGGCAGTCATTATAAAGGTCGTTCAGATCATGAGGATTGTAGGTGGGGTCGTACGATTCTTCAATTGTCTTCAGGATCTGCGCCCATGCCTCAACCAGACTTCTTCTGCGCGCCACGTAGTTTGCCGGTGCGATCGACCTGATGTCTCCGAAGCTGTACAGAGTGTTGATCGCATTTTCCAGGTCGCTAAATGAATGCTCGGCTTTGAAGCGCTGAAGGTCCTGCATAGAAGACGATACCCGTTGTTGCACCTGGTCATCCGTCATCGCCGCGTTTGTTGCAAGGGGAAGAGCGAGAATGAGGAACAGGGCGAGGCAGATCGTTCTCTGTGTCATGTTGGTTCCTAGCGCGGGTTAGTCGAATAGCAAGAGGTCGTGCTGTTCATCGTTATCGTCGGCTCGCAAAGCTAAATCCTCGGTGACCACGGTAGAGGCCGGATCACCGTCGCTGGTTACGATTGTAGCGCCATTCTCGTCGGTACGGTAGACCTGTGCCCCGGCGCGTTCGAGCGTCTCGATCGTCGACGGCGCCGGATGGCCGAAGATGTTATGACGTCCGACGGAGATGATCGCGTAGCGCGGATGGACGGCGGTGATGAATGCCGGCGATGATCCGTAGGCTGAACCGTGGTGGCCGACCTTCAGGACATCGGCGTGCAGATCGATCCCCTCATCCAAGAAGCGTTGCTCGGCGAGGCTGCCGGCATCACCGGTGAAGAGCATCCGAAAGCGCCTATACGTCAGGATGAATGCGATCGAGTTCTCGTTGATTGCATTACGGCCGCCCACGAATGGCAATTGCGGTCCGATGAATTGCAGCGTTACGCCGTCGCCGGTGCGCCACACCTCACCGGCGCGCGGATACACGATCGGCACGCGCTCAGCATGCGCGGTGTCGAGACAATCGTGATACGCGTGTCCGCCGTACGTCTGACCGCTATCGGCGATTTCCGCAACGCGTAATTTCCGCAACACCGGCGAACACCCGCCGACATGGTCGCCATGAGGATGCGATACAATCAGTGCATCGAGTTGGTGGATTCCCTCACGAATGAGAAACGGTACCACGATCCGCTCGCCGACGCGTTCGGCGACCGAATCATCACCTTGCGCTCCTCGTTCGAGACGGCCGCCGGCGTCGACGAGAATCGCGTGATGCGCGGGTGTTTCGATGACGATGGCGTCAGCTTGCCCGACATCGAGCACCGTGATCTTCAGTTGCGGCGCAAACGCTTGCGGCGGCCAGAGCACGAGCGCGGTGGCCGTCAGTGCGAACGCCAGCGCGGGCGTCGCGCCGCCGCGGCGCATGAGCGGGGCCGCGGCGAGGAGCGCGCACTCGTAGAGCGCGATGCACCACAGCGGTGCCGGCGTCATGACTACGGAAGCGGCGGGCAGTGCACCGAGCGTGCGCACCACCCCGATCGTCCACGCGATGATCCAACCGTTGATATTCGCGCACGCCTGCGCGAGCGGTGCACACCATCCGAGCGCAAGCTGCGCGGCACCGAGCAGCATCGTGAGCGGCACGCACGGGACCACCGCCAAGTTCGCAACCAGCGCGTAGCTCGACCACTGCAAGAAGATCGCGGCCGTAATCGGCCACGTGCCGAGCTGCGTTGCGAGCGTGAGCACGAGCGCCTCGCGTACGCGGTGCGGCAATATCACACGGTCGTGCAGCGCGTCGTCGATCGTGCCGCCAAGCGCGAAGATCGCGCCGACGCAGCAGAACGAGAGCCAGAACGAGGGCGCCGCGACGCTGCCTGGGATCGCCGCGATCACCACCGCCGCGGCAAGGATCAGCGTGTTCCACGAGAACGCGGCGCGGCCGCAGGCGCGGGCGGCGAGCGCGCAGGTCGCCATCGTCGCTGCGCGCAGCGCCGGCAGTTCGAGTCCGCTAAACGCCGCAAACGCCCAGACCGCGACGATGCCCGCACCGCACGCAACCAGACGCGGCGCTCGCAGCTGCGCGCAACACCATGCAACGACCAGCGCGACCAGCCCCACGTGGAGCCCGGCGGTCACGAGCACGTGTACCGTCCCGCTTTCTTGAAACTCGGCGCGTAAATCGGGCGGCAGTTGAGCGCGCTCGCCCCACAGTTCGCCGGCCACGATCGACGCGGCCGGTTCACCGAGCCGCGTTTGCAGTGCCGCATGCGCGGTCGCGCGCACGCGCGCGAGAGCGGCTTGCCAGGACGAATCGCCGCCAAGAACGGCGATGAGGTGCGCGCTTTCGAGCCGCGCGTCGATGCCGTGCTCGCCTTCGATCACGCGTTCGGAGGTTTCGCCGGGATTGCGCGCGCCATCGAGTGGTTCGAGGCGTCCGCGAATGACGACGCGCGAACCGCTTGGCAGGAGATCCGGCAATGAGACGAGCGTGCGTGGGCCGCGATCGATTGCAAAGGTGTAGCTGCTGCCGCCTTCGCCATCGGCATGCGCCGCGAGCAGGACTCCGCTAAAGCGCGCCGTTCGTGATTCTCGCACCGGGTTGCGCGCGTGCGAACGGACGTACGAGCATAGGAGCGCAGCGGCGACGAGGGCGCCCAGCGCGACGACGCGAAAGACGCGGGCCGAGGTGTAAGCTGAAAGCATCCGCGGCCTCTGCGTCGGCGCGCGGCGATGACTAGTCGTTCGAGGGATTCAGCCGTGCGTATCATCGTGACCGGCGGGGCCGGTTTCATCGGGTCACATATCGTCGATGCCTATCTCGCCGCCGGGCACGACGTGCTCGCACTCGACTCGCTCTGGGAGCATGGAGGCGGTCGGCGCATCAACGTGCCGGAGCGCGCGAGCTTCGTCCACATGGATATTCGCGACGAAGGCATCGCGCGAATCTTCAAAGAGTTCAAGCCGGACATCGTGAGCCATCACGCCGCGCAACATTCGGTCGCGATCTCTTCGCGCGATCCGAAGTACGACGCGGACGTCAACGTGCTGGGGCTGCTCAACATCCTCGACCACGCGGTCAAGGCGAACGTCAAAAAAATCATCTTCGCCTCCAGCGGCGCGACCTTCGGAACGCCGGAGCGCCTTCCGATGACCGAGGCGACCCCGCAGCGCCCAACCTCGCCGTACGGCATCACCAAGATGGTCGCCGAGCACTACCTGCGTTTCTACAAAGCCGAGAAGGGCCTCGATTTCACGGCGCTGCGCTACGGCAACGTCTACGGTCCGCGGCAAGATCCCAACGGCGAGGCCGGCGTGATCTCGATCTTCATCGGCAAATTTCTCAAGCACGAGGGCGTGCGCATCGATTGGGACGGCGATCAAACGCGCGACTACGTCTATGTGAAAGACGTCGCACAGCTCAACGTCCTCGCGCTCGAGAAAGGTTCGGGCGGCTGCTACGTGATCGGCACCAACGTGCGCACCAGCGTCAACGAGATCTATCGTGTGCTCGTTCAGATCAGCGGCTTTGAACCCGCGCGCGCGCTGGCGCCGAAACGCCCGGGCGACGCCCGCGATGCGCAGTTCGATCCGATGCTCGCCAAACGCGAACTCGGCTGGAAGCCCCAGACCAAGCTGGCGGACGGGATGCGCGAGACCTACGAGTATTTCAAGGCGCTGGTTCCTGCTCTCGGCTGACGTGTTCCGGGCGGAAGCCGATGCCTACGATGTATGCGGGGATGCGGCGAAAGCCCGGGATCGAGGTCAGCACGCGAATCGCGAGCGGCGCACGCACGGGCGGTGTGCGCGAGCCCAACACCGCCGCAACGATCCGGCGTTGAATCAGCACTTGTAATCCCTGCGTCATCACGGTCGGGAACATTCGCCGCCGCTGCACGGCTGCGAGTACGGCCTCGGTCACGGACCCGGATCGTTTCAGCGCCGCACCGAGCGTGTTCGCGGCGGCGACCGCATCCTGGACGGCGAGATTGATGCCGACGCCGCCGATCGGCGACATCGCATGGGCTGCATCGCCGATGAAGAGCAAGCCCGGAACGTACCAGCGCGCGAGCCGGTCGACGGCGACCGAGAGCAGCTTGACGTCCTCCCAGCTCGTGATCTCGCCGACCCGGCCGGCGATGACCGGCGCCATCGCTGCAAGCTCGGCGCGGAACGCGTCGAGCCCGCGCGACCGCACCGCTTCCGCGCTTCCCTTCGCGATCACGTAGCCGCACTGCCAATAGTCGTCGCGATCGATCAAGACGAGGATCGAACCGGCGCCCACGTAGCCGAGCGCCGCGTTTCGATCGCCCGGCCGCCGCGAGAGACGCATCCAAAACACGTCCATCGGCGCGCCGAGATCGCGCGGCTTCTCGCCAACCACGCTGCGCATCGTCGAGGTGCGCCCGTCGCACGCGACCACGACGTCGGCGTGGATTTCCAGTTCGCCCTGCTCGTCCTTGGCGCGGACGCCGGCGACGCGGGTACCGTCGCGGATGACGTCCGTGGCTTCGGTCTTCATCAACAACGCAAAGCCCGGATGGGCGCGCGCCTTCGAGGAAAGGAAGTTCAAGAAATCCCATTGCGGCATGATCGCCAGGAACTTCGTCTTGGCGGGGACGTGCGAGAAGTCTCCGATCACGATCGTGTCTTTACCGACGTGACCGGCGATTTGCCTGATCTCGGAGTGCGGCTGCCGGAGAAATTCGTCGAGCAGGCCGAGCTCGTCGAGCACGGTCATCGTCGACGGGTGCACCGTATCGCCGCGAAAGTCGCGTAAGAAGTCGACGTGCTTCTCCAAAATTGCGACCGAATGGCCGGCGCGCGCCAGCAGGTAGCCGAGCACGACGCCGGCCGGGCCGCCGCCGACGATGCACGCGCGAACGTCGAGCCGGCGGCTCGCGTTCAACCAGCCACCAGGTTCACCAGCTTATCGGGTACGTAGATGCGTTTGCGCAGTTCGCGATCGCCGATCTGGGCGAGCACGTTCGGCTCGGCCAGTGCGAGCGCAAAGGCTTCGTCCTCGCCGATGCCGGGCGGCGCGTTGATGCGTGCGCGAATCTTGCCGTTGACTTGGACGACGAGCGTGATCTCGTCGAGCGCGAGTGCCGCGTCGTCCGGCTCGATCACCCGCTCGAGGTGAATCGAGCGCTCGTGGCCCAGGCGCGACCATAACTCGTCGGCGATATGCGGTGCGTACGGTGCGAGCAGCAGCGGCAGCGCGTGCACGCTATAGAGAAACGCGGGCGACTCCGCAATCCGCTGCGCCGCAACCGTCATGGCGTTCACCAATTCGTCGAGCTTGGCAATCGTCGTGTTGAAATGGAAGCGGCGCGAGGAGGTCTCGTCGATCGCCGACTTCGCGACCACGTGCACGGCCCGCACCAACGTTTTCTCTTCGGGTGTCCCGGCGCGCGGCAGCTTGCGCGGCGAGACCGTTCGCGCCGCACCGGCGTACGGCTCGGTTGCGCGCCAGACGCGATTGAGAAAGCGCACGCGGCCGCTGATGCCTTCGTCGGTCCAATCGCTCGTATCTTCGGGCGGCGTGACGTAGAGCAGGAAGAGGCGCATGGCGTCGACGCCGTTGATCTCCGCGGTCTCGTCGATGCCGATCACGTTGCCGCGCGACTTCGACATCTTCTCGCCGTTGTAGAGGACCATGCCTTGGTGGAACAGCCGCTGGAACGGCTCGTCCGCCGTGCCGACCCAGCCTTGGTCGTGAAAGAACTTATAGAAGAAGCGCGAGTAGAGCAGGTGCAATACCGTATGCTCCGCACCGCCGATGTATTGATCGACGTTCATCCAATGGCGCGCGAGCTCGTGCTTCCACGGCGCGTTCGCGTTGTGGGGATCGAGATAGCGTAAGTAATACCACGAGGATTCGAAGAACGTGTCCATCGTGTCGCTCTCGCGCCGCGCCGGGCCGCCGCATTTCGGACAGCTCGTGTTGATGAAGGCCGGATCGCGTGCGAGCGGCGAGCCTTCGCCGGTGATCGGCACGTCGTCGGGCAAGAGCACGGGCAGCTGCTCTTCGGGAACGGGAAGTTCGCCGCAGACCTCGCAGTACACGATCGGAATCGGCGTTCCCCAATAGCGCTGGCGCGAAACCAGCCAGTCGCGAAAGCGGAAGTTGATCGTGGTTCGCCCGACGCCCATCGCGTTCAATCGTTCACCGAGCGCGGTGCGCGCGCGTTCGCTCGACATGCCGCTGTAATCGTCGCTCGCCACCAGCCGTCCGTCGTCGACGAACGCCGCTTCGAGCGGTTCGCGCACCTCCTGCCCGGGACGCACGATGACTTGGACGATCGGCAGGCCGTGCTTTCGCGCAAAATCGAAATCGCGTTCGTCGTGCGCGGGCACGCCCATCACGGCGCCGGTACCGTATTCGGCCAGCACGTAGTTGGTGACCCAGATCGGCACGCGCTCGTGCGAGAGCGGATTGATCGCGAACGCCCCGGTGAAGCGGCCGTCTTTCTCCATCAGGCTGGTGCGCTCGAGTTCGGATTTCGAGCGCAAGCCTTCGGCAAAGCGCTCGATCTCGGCGACGTGTTTGGGTGAGACCGTCCGCTTGAGCCGTTCGACCAACGGATGCTCGGGCGCGATTGCGAGAAACGTGACGCCGTAGACCGTGTCGATGCGGGTGGTGAAGACGTCGATGCGCGCGTCGAGGCCGTCGACGGCAAACCCGAACTGCACGCCTTCGCTGCGCCCGATCCAGTTACGCTGCATCGTTTTCGTGCGCTCGGGCCAACCGGTGAGCTCATCGAGCGAGGCTAGTAAACGATCGGCGTAGGCCGTGATCTTCAGGAACCACTGCGAGAGGTTGCGCCGCTCGACCATATGACCGCAGCGCCAGCAGCGGCCGTCGATCACCTGCTCGTTGGCGAGCACGGTTTGATCGTGCGGACACCAATTGACCGGCGCTTCACGCTTGTACGCTAGGCCGTGTTCGTAGAGCCGCAAGAACAGCCACTGGTTCCAGCGATAGTAGTCGGGCAGGCACGTCGCGATCTCGCGGCTCCAGTCATAACCGGTTCCCATCAACCGGAGCTGACGCCGCATGTTCTCGATGTTCGAGCGCGTCCAGGCCGCGGGTTCGATGCCGCGCTGAATGGCCGCGTTTTCGGCCGGCAGTCCGAATGCGTCCCATCCCATCGGGTGCAAGACGTTGTAGCCGAGCATGCGCATCGTCCGCGCGATCGCATCACCCAGCACGTAATTCTTGGCATGGCCGACGTGCAGATCGCCCGACGGATACGGCAGCATCTCGAGCACGTAATATTTCGGGCGCGGGTCGTCGTCGCGGGCGCGATAGATGCCCTCACGTTCCCAGCGCGCTTGCCAGGTGCGTTCGATCGTGCGGAAGTCGTAGCTCTCGGCCATAGAGAGGATAGTAGTGGGACGGCTCGCGCCTGCCCACCTTTCCGGTCGCTGCCGCCGGCGTGATGGAAGAAGCGATGGTACGAATCGGAATTCTCGCCGCCCTCGCGCTGCTGATCGCGGCCGCGATCTGGCATCCGGCGCCCCGCCCGCCGCTGGCCGAGCCGGCGGTATCGCCGGCGCCCACGCACGTCCACCCTCGCCGGCGCGTTCGCGGCGGGCCGGCGGCCGACGCGGTCACGCTCGTGTACGTCGTCGGTGCGGTGAAGCGTTCCGGGCTCTACCGGTTGCCGCCCGGCGCTCGCATCGACGACGCGGTTCGCGCCGCCGGCGGATTGCTACCCAAGGCGGATCCGGCCGCCGTCAATCTTGCCGCGCACGTCGAAGACGGCGACGAGATCCAAGTGCCGCTGCTTGGTCAATCCACTCGAATTGCTGCAAATACCAAGCGATCCCGAAGCGCGCGCTCGCGAAGTCGCGCGAAGACGCACGACGTCGTCGACGTCAATACCGCCTCGGCTGCGCAGATCGCAACGGTACCGGGCATCGGCGCGACGATCGCTGCGCGCATCGTCGCGGTGCGCGAGGCCGAGGGCGCGTACGCAAGCTTCGATCAGCTGCTCGACGTTGCCGGAATGACCGAGAGCCGGCTCGAACGCGCGCAGCCCTACTTGCATCTTTGATAGAATGATCAATTTCCCGTTCGGCGAAATGCGAGCGGCATGCCCGACTCTTTGCCGCCTAAGGAAACGCTGCCGACGCTGATCCGGCGCGCGCTCGCGGACGATCGTTCCGAAGTCGTCGTCGAGCGTGTGAACCGGTCGTGGACGCCAACCTCGTCGCAGCGCATGCTCACGCGCGTTCTCGACGTCGCCTGCGCGATTCGCGCCGCGGGACTGCAACAGGGCGATCGCGTCGCGTTGATCGCTCACGATTGCATCGATTGGATCGTCGCCGACTTCGCGACGCTCTTCGCGGGCTGCGTGGTCGTGCCGATCTATCCGACGCAGGCGCTCGATCACACCGCGTATATTTTGCAGCACTCCGAAGCAAAACTGCTCTTCGTCGATGCCGCTGCGACGCTCGAGCGGCTGCGTTCGGGGAATATGACGGTCCCGCAATGCGTCGTGTTCGATGGCGTGGGAGATGGTTCGCTCGCGGCGTTCGAAGCGCGCGGCGCGGCGATTCGCGTCGCGCATCCGGAGCTGCCGGGCGAATACGAACGCGATCTGCGTCCCGATGATCTCGCCGTCCTGATCTACACGTCGGGTACGACCGGAGTCCCCAAGGGCGTCATGCTCTCCCACGACAACCTCGGATTCGACGCGCAGTCGGCACTGCAGTATGGGATGGAGGGCGAGCACGAGGGCGAGAACGTGCTTTCGGTCTTGCCGTATTCGCACATCTACGAGCACACGATGATCTACATCTACCTGCTCGAAAAGGTGCGTTACAACATCTGCCACGATCCGAACGATCTGCTGACCGACATGCAGGACGTGCGCCCGAGCTACATGACCAGCGTGCCGCGCATCTTCGAGCGCATTTTAGCCGGCGTCGAAGGGAAGGCGATGAAGCACGGCGGCTTGCAGGCGCGGCTGGTGCCGTGGGCGATGCGCGTCGGGCGCGACTACATGGCAGCCAAGACCTTTGGCCCGCCCCCGAGTCCCATGCTCGCGCTGCAGTACGCGATCGCGAAGCGGCTCGTTTTCGACAAATTACGGGCGCTGCTCGGTTTGGACCGGGTCCGCCATCTGACCAGTGGAAGCGCAAAACTGCACACGGACATCGCGATGACGTTCTTGGCGATGGGTGTGCCGATCATGCAGGGCTACGGGTTGACCGAAACCTCGCCGGTGATTAGCACGAGCAAACTGGAAGCCAACGAATACGGTGCGGTCGGCAAACCGATTCCCGGCTGCGAGGTGCGCATCGCGCCGGACGGCGAGGTGCTGGCTCGCGGCCGGAACATCATGCAAGGCTACTACCGCGATCCCGAAGCCACCGCGCAGGCGCTCGCCGACGGTTGGTTCCATACGGGTGACATCGGTGAGATCGATGCCGGCGGCTACCTGCACATCACCGATCGCAAAAAAGAAATCTTCAAAACGGCAACCGGCAAGTACGTCTCACCGGCGCGCGTCGAAACCGAAATCAAGCGTTCCATTTTCGTCGCGCAGGCGATGGTCGTCGGCGATGGCCGGGCGTACCCGGTTGCGCTCATCGTTCCAACCTGGGATCTGCTGCGATCGGAGTTGAATCTGCCGGCGATCTCGCCCGAGGAGCTGGCCCGGCGCGACGACGTGCGTGCATTCGTCGCCGCCGAGGTGCGCAAGCAGACGGCCGATCTCGCAAGCTACGAGCAGGTGCGCTACGTCATCGTGCTTCCGCGCGAGTTCAGCGTGGAGAGCGGCGAACTCTCACCGTCGATGAAGATCAAGCGGCGCGTGGTCGAGGATCGGTATCAACATCTGATCGACGAGCTGTATTCGACCGAGCAACGGGCCCACTCGCATGCGTGATCCGTTGGCGATGAGCGCGCCGTCCTCGCGCCGTGTCGACGACGTCATCCGGGGCCCGATCAAGAGCAAAACGATTTTTCCGGTACTGCTGCTGCATCTCATCCACGAGCAGCCCGATCACGGTTACGGGTTGATGCAGCGTATCGAGTCGATTTGCGGTGACCTCGTGGCGGTCAATACGAACAAGATCTATCCGCTGCTGCGGCGGCTGGAAGAGCGCGGGTTCGTTTCGGCGACCTGGGATCACCCCACCAAACGCTCGCGCCGCGTCTACTCGATCACCGCGACCGGTGAGGAGCGTCTGGCCAAGATCAAGGGTGCGATGCTGCCGTACCTCGACTCGATCGAACGCGCAGTGCTCAGGCTCAAGAAACGTCTGTACCAGCCGATGAGCGCACATGCCGTTTCTCGTGCTCGTCCGTCCGCGTGAATGATGCCATGATCGTGGCCTGAAGGAAGCCGGGCACGCGCGCACGATCATACCCCGATATGAATCGCGCGCTTTTACTGTTGCTGCTCGCGGTGCTCGTCGGCACGAGCGCGGTCGCTCATGCCGCCGACGCGCCGCAAAAGACGCAGCCCTCGGCCGAGAGGAAAATGGTCCCTTCGGAGCCGGGCGGCTTCCCGGACTCCGTCACCAGCCACTCGATCGTGATCGACGGAAAGACGATCGCGTACTCGACGCGAGCCGGCCTGATCACGATCAAGGATCAGAACGGCCGGCCGATGGGGACGATGTTCTACACCGCCGACGTCGCCGACGGCGCCAACCCGCTCACGCGCCCCGTAACCTTCATCTATAATGGCGGGCCGGGAAGCTCGACGATGTGGCTTCGCATGGGCTCGATCGGCCCGATGCGCGTGCTGGCGGCGAACGGACAGCCGTCGGGGCCTCCGCCGTATCGCATCGAGAGCAACCCGTACAGCCTGCTCGATAAGAGCGATCTCGTCTTCATCGACATGCCGGACTCCGGGTTCGGCCGAATCGTCCCAGGAAAAGAAAAGGAATTTTTCGGCGTCGATCAGGACGTGAAGGCGTTCGGACAGTTCATCGACACGTATATCTCGCGATTCGACCGCTGGAACTCGCCGAAGTTTCTCTTCGGCGAAAGCTACGGAACGACGCGTTCGGCAGCCCTTGCCGATTATCTCTTGCAGCACGGCATCGCGCTCAACGGCGTCGTACTGCAATCGTCGATTCTGAACTTCGGTCTCGACTTCACCAGCGGTGTGCCGATCGGCGGCGGCGATTGGCCGTACGTACTCTATCTTCCGACCGAGGCGGCGACCGCGTGGTATCACAACGCGATCCCCAACCGCCCGGCCGATCTCGCCTCGTTCGTCAACACGGTCGAACAATTTGCGATGGGCGAATACCTCGACGCGCTCTATCGCGGCGACAAGATTTCAAACGCCGAGCGCGACGACGTCATCCGGAAATTGAGCGCCTATCTCGGCCTCTCGCCGCAATACATCAGTGAATCGAATCTACGCGTTCCGTACACGCGCTTTCAGGCACAACTCTTGCGCAATCAAGGTGAGGTGATCGGGAGGCTCGACGCGCGCTACACGACGTGGACCACCGACCGCGCGAGCGAAGAAGGGCCGCCATGGGATCCGACCGACTCGTCGATCGACGGTCCGTACACGACCGCGATCAATCAGTATCTGCGCGTCGATCTCAAGTACAATCCGCCGATCCCATATCGCGCGGAGATCTACGATATCATTTACGGCCCGGATTTCTCGAACGCGGACGGGTGGGACTTCGCTCATAACGGCCGCTACCCAACCAACGTCGCTCCCGACCTCGCCGACGCGATGACGCAGAACCCGATGCTCAAGGTCTTCTCGGCCAACGGATACTTCGATTTCGCGACGCCCTTCTTCGCGACACAGTACACGCTCGAACATTTGAATCTATCACCCACGCTGGAGAGCAACATTACTTTCGGATTCTATCATTCCGGACACATGATCTACTTGAGCACTCCGGCTTTGGCGCAATACAAAGCCGATCTTGCGCGCTGGTATGACAGCGCGACCGGACGCTAGGAGGCGCACGATGAAAATCACTCGTTCGATTTGCGCCTTGCTGGCAGCTGCGTTTCTCGTGGCGGCCGCGCCGGCGCCCAAACCCTCGCCCACGATCGCTCCCGCACCATATACGCCGGATGCGGTGACGCATCACGTCGTGACCGTTGCCGGCCGGCGCATCGCCTACACCGCCCGCGCCGGAACGATCGTGCTGCACGATCCGGTCACGAACGACGAGACCGGGCGAATGTTCTACGTCGCCTACACGAAGGACGGCGCGAATCCCGCCCGGCGGCCGGTGACGTTCTTCTACAACGGCGGTCCGGGAAGCTCGACGATCTGGCTGCACATGGGCTCGTTCGCGCCCGTGCGCGTGCACGTGACCAACGGCGCACCGACCGGCCCGGCGCCGTATCAGCTGCTTCCGAATCAGTACAGCTTGATCGACGTAACCGACGAAGTTTTCATCGACGCGCCCAACACCGGCTACAGCCGCGTCTACGGCGCCGGCAAGCCGTCGGATTTCATGGGCGTCGATCAGGACGGCCGCGCCTTCACGCAATTCATCGAGCGGTACATCTCGCGATTCGGCCGCTGGAATTCGCCGAAGTTTCTATTCGGCGAGAGCTACGGAACGACGCGCGATTGCGTGCTCGTGAACATGTTGCAGCAAGCGGGCGTCGAGATGAGCGGCGTCGTTCTGCAATCCTCGATCTTGAACTTCAATCTGGGCGGACTCGCCGGCGGTAATCCGGTGGGCGGCGGGGACTGGGGCTTCGTGCTCTACTTCCCGACCGAGGCGGCGACCGCGTGGTATCACCATAAGGCCGGCGCCGGAGCGTCGTTGGCGAACTTCGTTCGCGGTGCCGAGCAGTTCGCCAGCACAACCTACCTGCACGATCTGGCGATGGGCTCGAACTTGGCTGCGGGCGAGTTCAACGCCGACGTCGCGCGCATGCACTATTACCTGGGGCTTTCGGAAACGTACATTCGTGACTCGAACCTGCGGGTTCCGTACTTCCGCTATCTCAAGGAGCTGCTGCGCGGGGACAACACGCTGATCGGCCGCTACGACGCCCGCTACGAAACTTACTCGACCGATCAGCTCTCGAACTACCCCGACTGGGATCCGTCGGACGTCGGCATCGACGGCGCGTTCGTCGGCGCCTTCCACAGCTACATCACCGGAACGCTCCACTACGATTCGCTGATTCCCTACCGCCCGGTCTCGTACGGCGGCCTGCTCGGCGCGAGGTGGGACTTCCACCACAACGGCGACGATCCGCCTACCAACGTCGCACCCGACCTCGCCGACGCGATGACGCAGAATCCGCACTTGCAGGTTTTCTCGGCGAACGGATACTTCGACTTCGCAACGCCGTTCTTCGCGACCGAATACACGCTCAACCACCTCGGCCTCGCACCGCCGCTGCAGCGCAACATCACGTTCGGGTTCTATCAATCAGGTCACATGATCTACCTGAACCCGAACGCGCTGGTCGCTTACCGCAACGATCTGGTGCGCTGGTACGACGCGACGCTGGCGGGCCGGTGACGCGGCCGTCGCTAGAGCTTCCCCAATTTCGCGATCGTCTGATCGAGTGAACGAGTGAGGATGCCGTATCCGGCGCGCTGATCGTGCGTCGGTGCGGCATCCGCGCTTTCCACCGCCCCTTCGAGCGCGCTGAACGATCGGGCGAGAAAACGCAGCGAGGTGAAGTCGGTCGCCGGTTTTCCGACCGAGTCGTCCGGGTCGCCGGGAGGCCGCTCGCCAAGGATGTCGCGCCGCACCGACGCTGCAACCGTGGAAGGCAATTTACCCCCGGCAAGCAGCGCGTGCGCATGCTTTTGCGCGGCACTGATTTGCGCGAGCCGATCTTCGATCGCGTTGGCAAAATCGTACTGAGCCCAGAGATCGGCGTTCGTCGCGTTCGTGCGCGGATCGCGCGCGAGCGTGACTTTGCGCGAGAAGGTGTGACCGTCGACCCTCAGCTGCACCGTGTAGACGCCCGGCGGCGCGAGCGGTCCGCCGTCGCGACGGGTGGAGAAATCCCATACGAACCGGTGCGCGCCCGGATCGGTATTCACGGTCACCGGCTTGGGAATCCAGCGCGGCGCGATGTCGACGGTCGAGGGATCGATGATCGTGGGTTTGTCCGCGCTCGAGTAGCGCCGGACCACATTGCCGTGCGGACCGATGAAGGTGAGCACGACCGCGGTCGACGGCGCGCCGTGCAGGTAGTAGTCCACGTACATGCCGAGCGGCGGATTGGGAGCTTGCGGATCGTCGGGCTGGATCGGCGTACCTTCATCCGCGATTCCGCCTCCGACGCCGCCGGCGCGGAACATGCGGTAGGTGTAGCGCGGCGTGAACAGATAGTTCCCTGCGGCGTTCACCGCACGTGCCATCTCACGCAAGGGCTCGATGTCGTCCATGATCCACATCGATCGTCCATGCGTCGCGAGCACGAGGTCACCGGCGTGCACGTCGATGTCGCGTACCGAAGTCACCGGCAGATTCCGCTGCAGCGGCTGCCAGTGCGCGCCGTCGTCAAACGAGACGTACACGCCGAACTCGGTGCCGGCATAGAGGAGGCTGCGCACCGTCGGGTCGGCGCGTACGACGCGCACGAAGGAGCCGTCGGGAATACCGTTCACGATCGCGTGCCAGTGCGCCCCGCCGTCTCTGGTCTCGTAGATGTAGGGACGGTCGTCTTCGAGGCGGTGCCGGTCCACTGCGATGTACGCCGTGTTGCGATCGAGGCGAGAGGCCTCGATGATACCAACCTTGCTCCACGGCCGCAGTTGCGGCGGCGTGATGTTTTTCCACTGGACGCCGCCGTCGCGGGTGATCCACACGCGGCCGTCGTCGGTGCCGGCCCAAAGCGTTTTGGCATCGAAGGGCGAGGGCGCGAGCGCATAGACGACGCCGCGCCGCGGCTGGCCGCTGTTGTCGGCGAGCGTTGCGGGGTCGAGATTGGACGGCTGATCCTCGCTGGCCGGGCCGGTAAGATCCGGGCTGATGATCGTCCATGTTTTTCCGGCGTCGCGTGATGCAAAGATCTGCTGGCGCGCGGTGTAGAGCGTACGATCGACCGGCGAGACGACCAGCGGCAGCGTCCACGTGTGGCGCCAGACGCGATCGGGATAGGCCGTCTGCGGATCGATGTTTTGCTCCCAACCGGTCGCGAGGTCCTCATACGTGACCGTGTCGCTGCCGCCGAAGAGTTTGCCGGGATGACTGGGATCGGGCGCGATGTAGCCGTTTTCGCCCCCGACGTCGATCGGGCGCCAATCCATGAAGGAAATATTCTGGTGAATCGATTGACTCGGCACCGCGATTGCGCCCGAGTCTTGCTGCGCGCCGTAGACCCAGTACGGAAAGCGATTGTCCGTGATGACGTGATAGAGCTGCGCCGTCGGCTGGTTGTACCACGAACTCCACGTCTTCGCACCGTCGAGCGAAACCGTTACCCCTTGATCGCTCCCCAAGATCATGTGCGTCGGATCGTCGGGATTGATCCAGAGCGTGTGGTAATCGTCGCCGCCCGGTGAACCTTTGATGGCGACGAACGTCTTGCCGCCGTCGGTGGAACGGTAGGTCGCCGTATCCATCACGTACACGACGTCGGGATTTTTCGGGTCGGCGGTGATGCGGCCGAAATACCAGCCGCGCTGCCAGAGCCGCTGCTGCGCTTGGCCGCCCGCCATGTGCGCCCATGTCCGGCCGCCGTCCTCCGAGCGGTAGATGCCGCCGGCGGCAACGTTCGGACCGGTATCGACTTGCGCGTAGACACGCGACGGATCGCTCGGCGAGACCGCGACGCCGATGCGGCCGACGCGTTTGGGCAGTCCGTTCGTGAGCTGCGTCCACGTCTTACCGCCGTCGGTCGTCTTGTACAGACCGCCGCCCGGACCGTTCGAGGGCGGATAGGTGTTCCACGGTGGACGGCGCGTTTGCCACAGCGCCGCGTACACGACGTCGGGATGTTGGGGGTCGATCGAAAGCGAGATCGCTCCGGTGTTCTCGTTTTTGTACAGAACTTTTGTCCACGTTTTGCCGCCGTCGGTCGTTTTGAACACGCCCCGCTCCGCGTTCGGGCCGTATTGATGGCCCAGTGCGGCGACGTACACGACGTTGGCATCGCGCGGATCGATGGCGATCGAGCCGATTTGACGCGTGTCGTCCAGACCGATGTGCGACCACGTCTTCCCGCCGTCAACCGACTTGTACATGCCGTTGCCGTGCGCGATGTCGGAGCGCATGTCCGACTCGCCGCTGCCGACGTAGATCGTGCGTACGTCACTCGGCGCTACGGCAATCGACCCGATCGAAGCGACGTCCTCACCGTCGAAGATCGGGTTCCAAGTGCGCCCGGCATTCGTACTCTCCCACACGCCGCCGTCAACCGCTCCGAAATAATAATGGTCCGGCTGACCGGGGACGCCGGTAACCGCGAGCACGCGCCCGCCGCGGAATGGACCGATGAGGCGCCATGAGAGCGATGTGAGGTACGAGCTGTCGACGTGTGCCAATCCTGTGGCCGGTGTTGATGCACCAAGCGCACCCGTCGAAAGCATGAAAAGCGCGGCAAGCGCAAGGCAAAGTGAGCGTCGCATACATGCAGCTACTCTGCGCCGTTTTCAGAAGCCTTTCCACGGGTAAGACAAGCAGCGTCTTACTCGTTTTTCTTTTAATAAGGACGGCAACATGACGAAGACCCGCCTATTTTTCCGCAGTGCGGCAATTGCGGCTTGCGTTGGGATCGGCAGCTCCCTGGCGACGCCGGTCGTCGCCGCGGCCAACACGGCTTCAACCGCCGCCGCGATCGCGATCGCCGCGATCGTCGGCACGCTCATCTACGATTCAACCCAGCATCAGTACTATTATGTCAACGGCGGTCATCGCCATTACGTCAACAACGCGACGGCACAGGCGTGGTACCAGCATCAAGATCCGAAGTGGTATCGCGCGCATCAATCTGATTTCCAGCGCAACCCCGCGAAATTCGATCGCGACTTTCGCAGCTCACACCATCCGCCGCACCACCCCTAGGCGGCTTTATCAGCCATCTTTCATGCAATCAGGCGACTTCTTATCAGGTCCGGAGCGTACGCTCGGGTTGAAGATACGAGGTGAGTCAGCATGAAAAACCTGAACGTTGTCACGGCATCGATCCTTACGGTCGCGCTGAGCGTTACCGCCCTACTCCCGGCAAGCGCATCCGACCACGTCGGGGCCGGCACTGCGCAAAGCAGCGGCGGTGGCGGCAGTGATGCTCGCAGCAGCGGCGGTGGCGGCAGTGATGCTCGCAGCAGCAGCGGAGGCGCTGCACAAAATAACGCCGGCGGTGACGCTCACGGCGCGCCGCGACCGGTGCCTCCGGCGCCGGTTCTGCCGTTGCCCCGTCCTCAACCGCGCACGCCGGTCGTCACCGGCGGCGCCCAGCAAACGCACGAGCCGCACGGGTCGCACGACCATTCGAATTCAAACGCCGACGTGACAGTAGAGAGCCCGCCGGCGCCGGGCGCGCCGTTCCTGCAGCGCTACGGTCTCACGCAAACGCGGTGCGGACTACCGAATCTCGTCGAAATTCTCGAGCCGAACGGTAGCGAAATCTGCGCCCTCCCGAACGGCAAAATCGTCCCCGGCATCTATCATCTCGACCCGGAGACCCTCACGCTGATCTCGCCCTAGTCTTTCGCACCGGCCCATCGTCGAGTTTGAGCGTCAGGCATTTCGACGATCCGCCGGCCTTATGAAAGTCGGAGAGATCGGTCTCGAACACCCGGTAGCCCGCTGCATCCAAACGCCGGCGTAGCTCGCGGCTCGCGCGATGCAGCACGATCGCGTCACCGATCTCGACCGCGTTGCAGGCAAAGCCGAGCGCATCGCCCTCATCGACTTCGATGAGATACTCGCCCAGGGTCATGCGCAAGAGCGCTTGCGATTTCTGCGAGAAGGCGGGCATGAATGCGATCACGTGACCGCTCGTCAGTGGACACAGGCACGTGTCCAGGTGATAGAAGCGCGGATCGACTAATCGCAGCCCGATCACGCGCGTGCCGCACAGACGTTCCAGTTGCGCGGCGGCGGCGCGATCGCTGCGCCAACCGTAGCCGAAATAGAGCAGCGCCAAGCGCCGGTCGAAGAGCGCGTCGCCGGCGCCTTCGAAGAATGCATCCTCGAGCATCGTCGTCGCGTAGCCGAGCGAGGAGAGCCGCTCGCGATACCGCGTCTCTTCGCCGCGCCGCTCCGGGTAGCGAAAGCTGCTCATGACCGCAAGCCGCCCGCTGATCAGCGCGGCATTGGCGGTGAACACGATGTCGGGTAGACCGGGCTGCGGCTCGACGAGTTCGATCGTCGCCGCCCCGACGTCGAGCAACAGTGCCGCCAAACGCTCCCACTGTCGCTGCGCATCCCGCGTCACCGCGCCGACGTGGCGCGTCATCCAAGGATTGATATCGTAGGTGACCCCGAAGTGGGTCGGCGCGCACATGAGGAGTCTGGCCATGGTAAAAAGTATGGCGAACGCAGCTTAACGTTGCATTCGCCATTCGTTACGCTGTTCTCAATCCACATTAACCGGAGGACTGGTGGGCGTGAGGTATGACGTTTCCCCCGAACGGGTTAGCCGAGCGGCGAGCACCCTGACCGTGTAGCCCTCACGCTCACCATCCGCCGCCCGAATCCCCGCCCCCGAAGCCGCCACCGCCAAACCCGCCGCCCTCACCGAAACCGCCGCCGCCGAAGCCTCCGCCGCTCCAGTCGCCGCTGCTCGAACCGCCCATATCGGCTTGCCCCGCATCGTTCGCCCATCCGCCCGCATCGCCGCCGCCCCACGAGCCGCCCTGACCGGCCGGCATGATGTTGCCTCCCGGCTGGTCGACGATGGTCGTCCCGCGGTTGCCGAACATTTCGTTGCCCAGCCACGCACCGCCGAGTCCGCCGAGCAATCCACTCCAAAATCCGCCGCCGCCGTAATAGCCCGGTCCGTAGCCATAGCCGCCGTAACCGGGGCCGCCGTAGCCCGATCCGCCTGCTCCCGGTGCCCCGCCGGGGCCGACGGGTGCGCCCGGTCCACCATAGTAACGCGGCCGGAAAATCGAGCGCAGGACCAGGTAGCCGATCACGACCAGAAAGACGAGCGTCCAGACGCTGAGATGGGGCCCGTAACGCCTGCTCGGCGCGAGCGTCGTCGCAGCAGGAGCGGCGGGGTAGTTTTGCGCCGCGCCGTTGGTGGGCGCGCTGCTCAGATGCGCGCGGAAAACGTTGAGGATCCCGTTGACGGCGGTCGTGACGCCGCCGTCGTAATCGCCGTCGCGAAACTGCGCTTCCATCGACTGACGGATCGACACGATCGTCGGCGTGGGGAAGAACTGCGCCGTCGCGTTATCGGTGAGGATGATGTCTTGCCGATCGTCCTTGGCGATGAAGACCAGCACGCCGTTCACATTCTGCTGCTGGAACGAAGCTTGGGCGGCTTGCGCGAGCGGGACGCCGTTGAGCGAGGGTACGGTGACGACCACGACCTGCTTACCGGTTTGGCCGGTGAACGCTTCGATCTGTTGGTCGAGCTGCGCCGCCGTGGACGAGGAGAAGAGGCCCGCGCCGTCCTGCACGGGCGTGGCCGCTGCGGCGGCCGGCAGCCCGGCGATCAGCGCCGCGGCCGCCAGGGAAACGAGCGTTTGCACGAAGACTTTGGCGTTCACGAAGATCCTCCGATTCCTAGTATCTTGCCGGGGCGGGCGTGTTTCACCGCACCAGGGCGATCGCGATCACGCCGCCGGCTACGCTGAAGGCGAAGAGCACGATGAAGGCCCAGATAAAAAAGCGCTTCCAGAAATCGCGCCGGGCTCGCCGGGCGCGGGTCTCGTGGGTGACACGTACGCGGTTGCTCATGAACCGTGTGCCCGGCGTTTCTCGACCTCGCTCCAGAGGCGCTCGAGATTGTAGAACTGGCGCTGCTCCGGCACGAAAACGTGGACGATCACGTTTCCGAGATCGATCAGGATCCACGCGCCGTCGGCATAGCCCTCAACGCGCGTGACGCTGAAGCCCTCCTTGCGCGCGCCCTCGACGATCGAATCGGCGATCGCGCGGGTTTGAATTTTCGACCGTCCGGTCACGATCGCGAACGCGTCGGCGAGGATCGTGCGCCCGCTCACGTCGATGGTGATGAAATCTTCGCCCTTTTTATCGAGCGCGGCGTCGCGTACGACGTCGATCAGTTCAGCGATGGTAGCCCCTCCGTCGTGTCGGTTGTAAACGCGCGCAGCGCGGCCAGCGTTTGCGGCGCCGGTTCGCGCCCTTGTTCGGAAAGATATTCGATCGAACGCGCGATCGTCGCGGCCATCGCGGCGCGCAGATCACGCAACGCGAGCTGCCAGAGCAGCGTCCGGTCTTCGAAGTTGCGCCCGGGTTCGAGTGAGTCTGCAAGATAGACGATGCAGTCCAGCGGCGACATCTCCGCATCGGCCAACGTGTGCTTCTCGATCGCCGAGAGAACCTGCGGATCGTCGATATCGAACCGTTCGCGCGCCAGCGCGGCGCCGAGCGGTGCGTGCAGCACGATTGGGTTGCGCCGCTCGAATTCACCGATTCGCAGGCCGCGCCGTTCGCACTCCGCCAGCAGCCGTTCTCCGGAATAAAGCCGCGCCAAATCGTGCAGCATCGCGGCGGTGCGCGCCTTGCCGGCGTCGACGCCGTGCCGCTGGGCGAGGAGATCGGCGCAGCGTGCGACCCGCACGACGTGATCGAAGCGGTGCCCCTGGTCCAGATGCGCGCGCACCGAGCGCGCGAATTCGGCGTATCTCAGCGTCGCTATGCCAGACGCGAGCGCAGCGCGTCCAGGCGCGCGCGGAAGAGTTCGCCCTTGAGGTTGCCTGCCCACATCACCATGGCGTTCTCGTTGTTGTCGCTGTAATAGCCCTTGCGCGTCGTCACCGTGGTGAAGCCGTATTTCCGGTAGAGCTGCTGTGCCCCGACGTTGCTCTCGCGCACTTCGAGCGTCATCCACGAAGCACCGCGCGCGATCGCGTCATCGAGCAGATACAGCACCAACCTCTCGCCGTAGCGCCGGCCGCGCAGCGCGGGATCGACCGCGATCGTCGTAATGTGCGAGTCCTCGAAAATCACCCAAATGCCGCCGTACGCGACGATCTTACCCGCTATCCGTCCGACGAAATAGTGCGCCAACTTGTTGGTGTGCAACTCGTTATAGAAGGCGTCGGCCGGCCAGGTGGTTGCGAAGGAGGCGCGTTCGATCGTCAATACGTCGCTGATGTCGGCGGGCGTCATCGGTGAGATGGTCAGCGGCTCGGGGCGTTCTGCCGGTGCGCGCGAGAGTTCGGCTTTCATCGGGTCCGTCGGGTGGAAACGAAGCGAGGAACCTTCGCGGCGGCGCGCTCACCGTAATCGGCGCGCACTTCGTGCGCGCTCGCAGCCACGCACGCATGCGCACCCGCGAGCGCGACGGCTGCTGCGGGCGGCGTCACGAGCGGCGCCATGGCATTCACAACCCACCCGCCTTCGGCGAGGGCGCAGAGCACGTCCTCCGGCGCGCCGACCACCGGCAATTCGCCCGGTGCCGCGTCCCGCAGAACCTCGAAGAGGACCTCGCCGATCCGCCCCGAGGCGCGCGCAAGGCCTCCCGGCGAGCGATAGCGGGCGGAGATGACGCCGGTTCGGCCGACGACCACCGTCAGCACGGTCGTCAGCGGGCGCCCGAATTCGAGCGCGTCGAACGAGGAGATCGGAGCGAGCGGCAGTTCCCATGCTTGGGCCAGCGATTTCGCATACGTCACCGCGATGCGCAGGCCGGTGAACCCGCCGGGGCCGATTCCAACGGCGAGCCGGTCGAGCGCGGACGGTGCGACCCCTGCGTCCCGCATGACGTCGGCGAGGGAGCCCAAGCCCGATTCGAGCGCGACCGCGCCGTCGAGCGCCCGCGCCGCCAGCACCGCACCTTCGCGTGCGACGGCCGCCGAGAAGCCGCCGAGCGCGCCGTCCAAACCGAGGACGATCACGGAACGTTCACGTCGACGATGCGCGGCGAATCGCCCGATCCGGCGATCGTGATCTCGTACCGATGCAGCGGCAGAAGACCGGGCGCATGGGTCCACCATTCCACGAAGACGATCGAACGCGCGTCGAAAACCTCGTCCAGACCAAGTTCCCGGAGTTCCGCCGGGTCTTGTACCCGGTAGAGGTCGAGGTGGTCGATCGGCGGTTCCCCCGCGTAGCGGTGCCAAAACGTGAAGGTTGGACTCGAGGTCTGATCCTGCCCATGGCGCGCCCGCACGGCTGCCCGGACGAAGGTCGTTTTTCCTGAGCCGAGTTCGCCCGAGAGCGCGATCACGTCGCCCGGCTGCAGCGCGCGCGCGAATTCTTCCGCAAAGGCTTCAAAGGCGGGCAACGAGGGGAAAGTCTGCCGTGCCGGCGCGGCGAACCTATCGGGCATGTCGAGCGGCGATTTCGCATCCGAGCTGCAGCAGTCCGTCCAAGACCACCTGGCCTTGATCGCAGCCGCCGCCAAAGCGGCCAAGTCGCGGATTGGAGCCGCGGTCGAGGTGCAGCGCGCGCCTACGCAGCCCGCCGCGTCCCCTGCGGTCGAACGTCCGCAGCCCTCGCCGCGCGTTCCGCGCCCGGCCGTCAATTTCGACGTCCGCGAAGACGAGGCCGATTCGGCCTTTGCCTCGGCGGCCCTCAGTGAGGCCGATGCTTTTGCGGCCGAACCGGCCCCGGGAGCCCTTCCGCGGGGCGCGATTTCGTTTGACGATCTGGCAGTCGAGGGCGTCGACGACGAGGGCATTCCGGTGTGGGAAGAAAGCCCCTAAAAAGCGAAGGTATTTAAGGAAGCTTGTTTTCAGGAGAAAGGGGTCCCACGCCGCACAGCCGGCTGGGCGAGCAGTCGCGTTTTGGGCGCGGCTCTTTTAAATAATGCACAACGATATCGTTCAACAGGTCAACGTCGAAGACGAAATGCGGGAGAGCTATCTCTCGTATGCCATGTCGGTCATCGCCTCGCGGGCACTGCCCGACGTGCGCGACGGCCTCAAGCCCGTGCAGCGCCGCATCCTCTACGCGATGCGCGACATGGGAATGGATCCGACCAAACAGCACCGCAAGTGCGCCGGTATCATCGGCGAGGTGCTCAAGAGCTATCACCCACATGGCGACAGTTCGGTCTACGACGCGCTCGTGCGCATGGCGCAAGATTTCACGTTGCGCTACCCGCTGGTCGACGGACACGGCAACTTCGGATCGATCGACCCCGACTCGCCGGCAGCCTACCGCTATACCGAAGCACGGCTTGCGCGCGTCGCGCTCGAGATGCTCGCCGACATCGAAAAAGAAACGGTTCCGTTCGTTCCCAACTTCGATAACCAGGGAACCGAACCGAGCGTGCTGCCGGGCAGGCTCCCGCAACTCTTGCTCAACGGCTCGAGCGGTATCGCGGTCGGCATGGCGACCAACATTCCGCCGCACAACTTAGGCGAGATCGCCGATGCGATCGCGCTGCTGATCGACGATCCGAACACGAGCGACGACGACCTTGCCAACCTAGTCAAGGGCCCGGACTTTCCGACCGGCGGTTCCATTCTCGGCACCGAAGCGATTCGCGAAGCGTATCGCACCGGCCGCGGTTCGATCACGATGCGCGGCAAAGCCGAAATCATCGAGGAGAAGGGCCGCCACAAGATCGTGATCACGGAGATTCCGTATCAGGTCTACAAAGGCCGCATCGTCGAGGCGATCGCCGAAGCGCACACCGAGAAGAAAATTCAGGGCATCGCGCGGCTTGACGATCTCTCCAACCGTAAGGGCATGAAGGTCGTGGTCGAGCTGCAGAAGAGCGCGACGCCGAAAGTCGTGCTCAACCAGCTCTTCAAGCACACGCCGCTGCAGTCGAGTTTCGGCTTCAATATGCTCGCGCTGGTGCCGGTGGGCGAGCGGCGCGTTGACGGCTCGGTCGCGCTCGAACCGCAGGTGCTCAACCTCAAGCAGCTGCTCGAGCACTTCATCACCCACCGCAAAGACGTCATCACGCGGCGTACGCGCTACGATCTGCGTAAAGCCGAGGAACGCCGGCACCTGCTCGAAGGCTACCGGATCGCGCTCGACAACATCGATGCGGTCATCGAGATCGTGCGCGGCAGTCAGACGGCCGATGAAGCCAAGACGAAACTTTCGGCGCACTTCGAGCTCTCCGACATTCAGTCGCAAGCGATCGTCGACATGCGTCTGCGCACGCTTGTCGGTCTCGAACGGCAGAAGATCGAAGACGAGTACGCCGAGCTGCTCAAGACGATCGCAGAATTGGAAGATATTCTGCGCAGCGAACGGCGCGTCGCGCAAATCGTCAAGAGCGAGACGCTCGAACTCAAAAAGAAATACGGCGACGAGCGCCGCACCGACGTGCAGCCGGCCGAGGACGAGATCTCGATGGAGCAGCTCGTCCCCAACGTCGACGTGGTCGTCACGTATACGGTCGGCGGTTACATCAAGCGCGTCGGCATCGATACCTTCCGCACGCAAAACCGCGGAGGCCGCGGCGTGACCGGCATCGCGAACCTCAAACGCGAGGACGTGGTGCGCAACTTCTTCGTGACCAAGACGCACGATCACGTGCTCTTCTTCACCAACAAGGGTCGCGCGTATCGCTTGCGCGGCTACGAGATCCCCGATACGACGCGCACCGCGCGCGGCACGGCGCTGGTCAACCTGCTCACGCTCCCGCCGGGCGAAGAGGTTACCGCGGTCTTCCCGATCCACGAATTCGTGGCTGGGCGCTACATGGTGATGGTAACCGACAAGGGCGTGATCAAGAAGACCCCGCTCTCCGAGTTCGCCAACGTGCGCCGCAACGGCCTCAACGCGATCAACCTCGACGACGGCGACGAACTGCTGGCGGTCGACCTCTCGAACGGCACGCACGACATCATCCTGGCAAGCTCGGCCGGCATGGCCGTGCATTTCAACGAGAGGGACGTGCGGCCGATGGGCCGCAATGCGCGCGGCGTGAAGGCGATGACACTCGACGAGGGCGATACGATCGTCGCGATGGACGTGATCGAAGACGAACGGCGCGAAGTGCTGCTCGTTACCTCGAAGGCGTTCGGCAAGCGCACGCCGATCGAGGATTATCGCCACACCTCGCGCGGCGGTAAAGGTGTCAAGGCGTTCGCGCGCGAGCGCGAAGACATCGGCCAAGTGCTCGATCAGATCATGGTCGCGCCGGAGGACCAGATCCTCATGATCACGAGCGGCAATCAGGTGATTCGGCTCAAAGTCGCCGACATCCGCAAGGCCGGGCGTTCGACCAAGGGCGTCCGGCTGCAGCGCCTCGGCGAGGGCGACGAAGTCATCGCGATCACGAACCTCGGCAAGCAGGCCGAACAGGTCACCGATATCACCGGCGAGCCGGCAGAGATCGAGGGCTAGGCACACCGACGTATCTGCGTTGTGTGGTCGGCTTGTTCGCCTTGCCGCAGAGAAATATTTTTCCGACGCTGTTTAAGCCCCGTGTGCTGCCTTCAGCGGCGGTCCGAATGGAGCAGTTCTTTGACCTAATGTAGGACAATAGACTCATTGCAGGTTCCTACCTGGGCTTGCTATATTAGGTCTGTTCGCCGAGGTGTGGGCAGGCATGGATTCCGTTTATTTTGGCGCGTCCTTCCGTCTTAGAGACTTCGGCTTGCGGTTGAGGAGTCGAGACTTTGATTGGCAATCATCGAGGGCCCCTACGGCGCTCGGTCGGAGTGCTAGCGGCGATGCGCATACAATTCGGCATCCTTAGCGCCATGCTTGCCTTAATGACGGCGTGTCACTCTGGAGCGCGGGCATCTGATGAATCGTCGGGACCGCCGGGTGCAGCCGACAATAGGGTCCGCGCCGTGCGGATTGGTTTTGGCACGGCTTGTCGTTTGGGCGGCGACACCGGACCGGCGAGCTATCCGGTCGCTGACATCGGTAAGCCGGGCGTTCCAAAACTTAGCGCGCGCAATCTCGCGATGATTCATGCAATTCAAGTCTACGTGCATTCGAAGACATTAATGTTCACTGTCAACGCTCCTGGGTCGTTGCCGTTCATCGTCTTTGACGCTCGCGATGGCGTCTGTTCGGGCACCCAGTTCGGCGCTCTCAACGCCCGGGCGTGCAACGCGTTCTACGTGCCAGCAGACATTCATAACGGAATTGGCGCGATGATTGGTTGTTATGAGGCACCACGGCCATGGATTCCGCATGATGGTGGCAACAAGAACGCAACGCCATGGTCAAAATACCCTAACTAGCTCCTGATACTTCCTCTTGGCCTGAGGTCACTCGCCAGGCAAAACCGGTGCCACGAAAGGAATTTATGCGAAGATACCCTCTCTCTAAAATCGCCCTCATCACTGGAACGTTGGTATTGGTTGTGGCCTGTTCATCGGGAAGGCAGTCATCCTTGCCAACGGTAGGCGGTCCGAATCAGAGCGGTACCGAATCCATCACGCGATATTCGGTAGCTGGCCCGCAGCCGCTAGTACCGGATAACTTTGCGGCGGCCCAGGCAAAAACACTTACAGATGCACAGATCGACACGTATATCGATCCCTCGGTTACTGGTGCGAACCGTACGCTTGCCCACACCTTAATGAGACTCATGCCGCCGAACCTCCGCGGCGATTTCATCTACATGAGCAGCAGCGGGCAGCTCATAAGCAACAACCCGGCGCTTCTTCAATACGCGACAGTAACGCGAGGAACAATGGCATCGGCGTCGCTGCAGCAATCCATGGCCGCTTCGTCGACCCATCGGATGGATTATGTATCCTCGTGTAGTCCTCCTGACCCGCCAAATCCCTCAGGCGGAGCCTACGTTCGGCAGGTGTCTATTTGTGGCTTTACGGGGGGCTGGGCATTCGTAAACATCCCGTGCTATTCGACGAGTCTTCAACCGGGAGAAGACGGGCTTGCTTATTTTGAAGTCACCGGCGTTAACGGCGCAAGCGAAGTCGAGGGCGGCGTCTTCACACCCGACGGGTCGACGCTAGATCCGTATCTCCGTTCCAGCACCTACGGCGGGAACGGATATGAGTCACTGATTAACGCGTCAAATAGAGAGTACTGCGGCGAAAATGTGTTCATTGCTCATGGCCTTACTCAAAGCGGCGCTTTTACGTACACAATGATAGGAGATGCTTCACAATACGATCCGCAATCTGTGTGGGTGAATGAAACGGCCATCACACCTTCAGACCCGTCGTGGCTATTCGGGCCCGCTCCTACAGTGGGCATTAGCGGACCCGGCACAGACCCGCTTGGAAATCAAACGCCGTGCGAGCAGTGCTCGGTATCTCAAGTGACCGCACTTGGCCAGACCGGACCCGATGGTGGTCCGGTTGCAACACCAGACCCGGACGGTTCCTATTTCGGTGTGAGCGCCAACGGAATCGGGAACAACGATATCAATTGGCTTCAGGTAGCCTTCGGAAACTGGGCGAGCAACTGCGTATCGGGTACATCGCTTTGCACGTTGGACACTTCAAACGACCCTGGGCTCTACTACGGTGGAGCGCAAAACTATCCAAGCAGCTTGTACGCGCAAAGTAACTACGGGCCGACGGGATATGGTCCGTATGAAACGTACGACGGCATCGCGCTGCCTGTCGGTTGGAATTCCGACGGCATCACACAACGCGCCGCAAGCGGCGGCTTTGCGCCCCTACCGCCAGCGCCCACGCCGACGCCGACGCGGGCGCCCACCCCTATTCCGAGCATCAAGCCTTGCACAAAACCTCCATGCCCACAGGTCGGCATGGGGCCATAGACGTAGAAGGAGCAGCGGGGCGCCTACGGAGCAGGTCCGGTAAAGCTGAGCGTGCGTATCGCCGGCGGCCTGGTGCTGCGAGCGCCGCATATAGAAACAAAAGCAGCGAAGGAAGGGGCCTTGCGCGCCTCTTCTCGGTTACGCGTACAGGGTTGACGCGTAAGGCAATTTCGGGGTTGCGGATTGCCGCGCACATAGATCCTGATGGTCAGGAGCGGCAACTAGTTCATGCGGTGGGGGGCGCCGACATCCGCGAGGCCTGACTTTCGAATGTCGCGCTCTTTGCATCCAGGCTCGCTATGGCCCGGACGGCGGAGGAAGTTGGCTGATATCGGGATTCTGAACGATTTCGGGAATGTACGTCTGACCCGCGTCGAGGATGAGGCCCGCCGTGCCGAAGCTGGAGATCACGTTGCCGCTAACCGCTGCGCCGATCTCCTCGCTGTACATGCTTGCACCGTATCCCTGGAAGATCTGGATTCCATACGGTCCGCTTGGTGTGATGCCGGTCGGCAGCACGGCGCTGATTTGCGAGGCGAGCGTCAGTGTTTGATTCGGCGTGGTCGTGAACGCGAGCTGCGTCTTCGCATTGCGTCCAACCGCTGTGTAGACGATCGATCCCGAGGCGCCCGCTACCGCAGGAAAACTAAGGGTGCCCCCGGCGGAGCTTGCCGCCACGGTCGCGCCCACGGAGCAAACCGGCGCCGATGTGCTTGGCGCTTGAATGCCTCCGCCGCCGCACGCGGTCAGAACCGCCAGAGCGGCTCCTGCGAGGAACAGCCGGTCGATCAGTCCGCTCATGCACGCAACCTCGCCAGGCGGCTCAAGGGTTGAGGGAGCCGGAGGTAAGAATTCTACAACCCATGAGTGCTTTAGCAGACGTCGGCCAGACGAATTTCCAGGACGAGGTGCTCGGCAGCAAAGAGCCGGTGCTCGTCGATTTTTGGGCCCCGTGGTGCGGCCCGTGTAAGATGCTCTCGCCGGTCGTTGAGAAGGTTGCTTCGGCGAACAGCGGCAAGGCGAAGTTCGTCAAGCTGAACACCGACGACAATCCGAACATCGCCGGCCAGTACCAGGTCTCGGGTATCCCGTGCCTGATCCTGTTCAAGGACGGCAAGCCGGTCGACCGTATCGTCGGATACGTCCCCGAAAACGTCATTACGGGGATGCTGGCTAAGCACGTAGCGTAAAAACGCATGCTTTCGTCCATGCCTTCGTTGCGTAACGGCTTATTTGCTGGAGCAAACCGCGCCGTTCCGCGCCTCGGCCTGAACGAAAGCCTCCGTTTTTCCCATGTCTAAACGTCAGATCCCGGCCGTCAACAAACTGCTCGAAGATCCGTCCGTTGCGCCCTACGAGGTTCTCGTGGGGCGCGATGCGTTGCGCGAGCTGATCGCGGCCGAGCTCGATCGCGTGCGTGCGGCCGAGAGCACGGCACCGTTCGAGGCGATCGTGGAGCACCTGCTCGTCCGGCTTCAAGCGCACGCGTCGGCGAGTTTGCACCCGGTGGTGAACGCCACCGGCGTTCTCCTCCACACGAACCTGGGCCGGGCGCCGGTCGCCGCACCCGCATTCGACCAAGCTTGCGCGATCGCACAAGGATATTCGAATCTCGAATTCGATCTGGACGCGGGCGAACGCGGCTCGCGCTACGAGCATGCCGGTGAGCTGCTGCGCCGCATCACCGGTGCGCAGGACGCGCTCGTGGTCAACAATTGCGCTGCAGCGATTTTGCTGATTCTGGATACGTTCGCGCGCGGAGGCGAGGTCGTGCTCGCGCGCAATCAATTGATCGAGATCGGTGGCGGTTTCCGCCTGCCCGACGTGCTGGCTCGCAGCGGCGCGAGATTGATCGAAGTCGGCACGACGAACAAAATCTACCTCCACGACTACGAACGCGCGCTCTCGCCGAAGACGATGCTGCTGATGCGCTCGCATCAATCGAACTATTCGATCGAAGGTTTCGTGCACGACGTGGCGCCGGCGGAGCTGGCCGCGCTCGGACGGCGCATGGGCGTCGCGGTGGTCGAAGATCTCGGCAGCGGTGCCCTGGTCGACCTGCGCGAGTACGGACTTCCGCACGAACGCACCGTACAGGACGCGCTCGCCGACGGCATCTCGCTGGTCGCGTTCTCCGGCGACAAATTGCTGGGCGGGCCGCAAGCGGGCATCATTGCCGGCACACGCGCGCACGTGGCGCGCCTGCGCTCGAATCCGTTGCTTCGCGCACTGCGCGTCGACAAGGTGACGCTGGCGCTGCTCTCGGCGACGCTGCGTCTGTACGCAAGCAAAGAATCGCGCGAGCTGATTCCGTTCTATCGCATGCTCGCACTCTCGCTCGAGAGCTTGCGTGCGCGGGCCGCGCGCATTGCGGCAACGGTTCCGGCGCTCGACGTCGTGGAAACCGAAGGGCGCGTCGGCGGCGGCTCGCTCCCGCACGCCCGCATCGCTTCGATCGGCCTTGCGCGCAGGAGCGAGCGGCCCGATGCGCTCGCGGCGCGGCTGCGAGCCGGCAATCCGCCGGTCGTCGCGCGAATCGACGGCGAACGTGTTGTGCTCGATCTGCGCACGGTCGAACCTGAACACGACGACGCCATCGGCACCGCGCTTGCACGCCTCGGCCCGGCCCTCTAGACGTCAAGATAGCGCGGCGCAGTGTCATGCTATACTGCCGATGAAGGAGACAGCATGACCGCCCAGCCCTGGGAAGCAGGCCTCGCGCGCCTCGAGGGGGCGTATGCCCAAGTTGCCGACCGTTTGAATTCGATCGACGGGCGCTTCGCGCAGATCGACGCGCGCTTTGCACAGGTCGACGCGCGCTTTGCACAGGTCGACGCGCGTTTCGCGCAGATCGACGGGCGTTTCGCGCAGGTCGACGGGCGTTTCGCGCAGGTCGATTCCCGGTTCGGTCAGATCGAGAACCGGATGCAGCAGCAGTTTCTGTGGCTGGTGGGCTCGATCTTCGGCACGTGGGTCACGACGATGCTGGCGATCCTCTTTCACCGCTAATCGCGGCGCCCGCCGAGCGGTGAGGCCGACGTAGAGATACGTGACCGAGCACGTCCATACGGCAGCGGCCAACATAAGCGCGATTAGCACGACATCAGATAGAGGGCGCGTGACGTGAACTGTTGGTCGGGATGACAAGTTGCGGCCGAGGCTGAATGGCGATGCCGGTGAAAGGACTCTTCGCGCGGCAGCCGCTCGCGTGGACTTCGCGCGAGCACGAAGGGCCCAGGTTGCGCCGCACGCTGGGCTGGCCCGCGCTCACCGCGATCGGCCTGGGCACGATGCTCGGCGGCATCTTTCCCACCATCGGCGCCGGCGCGCACGCGGCCGGCCCGGGCGTCATCCTCGCCTACGTGCTTTCCGGCTTGGTCAGTCTCTGCGTTGCGCTCTGCTACGCCGAGTTTGCCTCGATGGTGCCGGTCGCCGGCAGCGCGTATACGTACGCATACGCGACGCTCGGCGAAGTGGTCGCATGGGTGATCGGATGGGATCTGATTCTCGAATACGGTCTTTCGGTCGCGCCGACTGCGTCATCGTGGTCGGCGTACGCTCAGCAGTTGCTCGGCTCGGTCGGCATCACGCTCCCGGCGTGGGCGCAAACAGGCTCGATCCTCTCCGGACAGATCGACGTCGTCGCGGCGCTCGTCGTCATCGGCATTACGGTTCTGGTCGCAATCGGCATCCGTGAATCGGCCAACGTCAACGGCGCATTGGTCGTGTTTCAGATCGTCACGATGCTGGTCTTCATCGGCGCCACCTTCCACGCCGTACACGCAGCCTATCTGCGCCCATTTGCGCCGCACGGTTTCCACGGGATTCTCGCGAGCACGGCGCTCGTCTTCTACGCGTACATCGGCTTCGATACGGTTACGGTGGCCTCGGAGGAAGCGAACGACCCTGTGCGCCACGTGCCGGTGGGCATCATTCTCGCGCTTATCATCGGCGCGTTGCTCTATGTTGCCCTGACGTTCTTCACCGTCGCGGCGCTGCCGTACCAGAAGCTCAGCGGCGGTGCGGCGATGCTGGATGCGCTCAAGGCGGCGACCACAAACCCGGTACTCTTCTGGATCGTCGCGCTGGGCGGCGTGGCCGGAAACACGACGGTCGCGGTTACGTCGTTGCTCGGCCAGATTCGGATCTTTTACGTGATGGCGCGCGATCGCATGCTGCCGCCCGGCGTCGCCAAGATTCATCCGCGCTTTCGCACCCCGGCGCGCATGACGCTGATCACCGGCGGTATCGTCGCCGTCCTGGCGGCAACGCTGCCGCTCTCCGACCTGCTCGATTTCGTCAATATCGGGACGCTCTCGGCCTTCGCCATCGTGTGCGCCGGCGTGCTGGTGCTGCGGGTCGTGCAACCGGATGCGCACCGCCCCTTTCGCGTGCCGTTCGTATGGCTCTTCACGATCGGGGGCGCACTCTCGTGCTTGCTCTTGATCACCGGCCTCTCGCTGCCGACGTGGATCCGCTTTGCCCTATGGTTCGCGATCGGCATCGCGATCTACGCCGTCTACGGGTATCGCAAGAGCCGGCTGCGAACGCCATTGCCACCGTAGGTTCGTAGCATGCACATCATCGGAACCGCCGGGCACGTCGATCACGGCAAGTCCTCGCTCGTGTTGGCGCTGACCGGAACCAATCCCGATCGCTGGCTCGAAGAGCAAGAGCGCGGGATGACCCTCGACCTGGGCTTTGCGCATCTGCGCTTCGAGGACGGAATCGAGGCGGGGATCGTCGACGTTCCCGGGCACGAGCGCTTTCTGCACAACATGCTCGCCGGCGCCGCCGGGATGGAACTGCTCTTGCTGGTCGTGGCCGCCGACGACGGCGTGATGCCGCAGACGATCGAGCACCTGCAGATTCTGCGATACCTCAATGTCAAGCGGATCGTGGTCGCGCTCACCAAAGTCGACCTGATTTCGCCGGAGCGGCGGGATGAAGCGTCGAGGCGCGTTCGCGAGCAACTCGGCGACACGATCGCGCGCGACGCGGTCATCTTCGCGGTGTCGAGCGTCACCGGTGAAAATCTCGACATGCTGAAAATCGCGTTGCACGATGCGCTGGCGGCGCTGCCCTCGCGCGAACCGCACGCGCCGGCCTACCTGCCGATCGATCGCGTCTTCGTGTTGCCGGGGCGCGGGACGATCGTAACCGGTACGCTGATGCAAGGCCGAATCGCGGCCGGCGATTCGATGGCACTCGATCCGCCCGGCGAGCGCGTGCGGGCGCGCAGTTTGCACGTCTTCGGCGCCGCGCGCGATGCGGCAACCGGCGGAACGCGCGTGGCGTTAAATTTGCCCGGGATCGAGCGCGCGCAGATCGGACGCGGCGCGGTGCTGGCCGATCCCGCATTCTCGGCGCGCGCGAATTTCGCCGTACGATTCTCCGCGCTGCGTGACGCGCTGCCGCTGATCCGCCGGCGCACGCACGTGCGCGCGCACATCGGATCCGCCGAGATCCTCGGTACGCTCGTGATCGAGCGGCCGCCGGCGGACGAGGGCGTCGTCGACGCGCAGCTCTTCCTGCGCCGGAGCGTGCTCGCATTTCCGGGCGTGCGCTTCGTGCTGCGCCGCGTCTCGCCCAAGACGCTGCTCGGCGGCGGCGAGATCGTCGCGCTCGAGGGCGAGGCGCCCGCGCCGTCGAGCGACGATCACGGCGTGATTCGCGCGCTGCTTGCTCAGCACGGGCTCGAACCGCAAGATGTTGCCGCGGTTGCCTTTGCCGCCAACGTGCGCGAGGAGGTCGCGCAGAACGCCCTGAGCGAGCTGGCGGAACGCGGCGAGGCGGTCGCGCTCGCGCGACCGGCCGCCTATCTGGACGCAGCGGCGTTCACGGGATTCGGCGCGCGGGTCGTCGACGCGCTCGAGACGCGGCAGCGCGACGAGCCCTGGTCGATGGGCGTGACCTCTCTCGCACTCGCGCGCCTTCTTACGATCGATGAACCGCTCGTGATCCGCTTGCTCGCCGCACTCGTCGAAGAGGGCCGCATCGTGCAGCGCCACGGCTACTACGCGACCACCGACCATCAGCCCAAACTCTCACCCGAACAGCGCGCATTCTTCGAGGAGAACGTCCCGCTCGACCCCGCGATCCCGTTCCTTCCGGTTGCGTTCGACGATCTTGCAGCGCAGGTGAAGTGTTCGGAGATCACCGGACTCAAGAAGGCCTTTGATACATTGCTCGCCCGCGGCGTGCTGGTGAAGATCGGTGATGCTCTGTATCGCGGAACGCAGATCGAACGCGCCCACGAACGCATCGAGACGTTCATCGCGAGCAACGGTCCGATGACGATGGCCCAGTTTCGCGACTTGCTTGGAACGTCGCGTAAGTTTGCGGTTCCCCTGCTGGAATGGTTCGACGCGCGCGGAATCACCGTGCGTACCGGCGATCTGCGCGCGCTGCGCGCGCGAAAAGGCGCGCGGGAACAGCTCGTATAACCTGGGCCGGGTGATCGATCTCCGGCGACTTCCCAAGGCCGAACTCCATCTCCACATCGAAGGCACTCTCGAACCCGAACTGATCTTCACCATCGCCCGGCGTAACGGTGTCGATCCCGGCTATCCTTCGGTCGACGCGTTGCGCGAGGCGTATCACTTCACCGATCTGCAGTCATTTCTGAACTTGTACTACGCCGGTATGCGCGTCCTGCGCACGCAGCGCGACTACTACGATCTCGCTACCGGCTACCTCGAACGTGCGGCGGCGCAAGGCGTGCGCCACGCCGAGATCTTCTTCGATCCGCAGGCCCACACGCAACGCGGCATCTCGTTCGCGGTCGTGCTCGAAGGTCTGAGCGCGGCGCTCGATTCGGCGCGCGAGCGGCACGGCATCACCTCGCACCTGATCCTGTGTTTCTTGCGCGACCTGCCGGTTGAATCGGCGATGGCGACGCTCGATCAAGCGATCCCGTTTCGCGATCGAATCGTCGCGGTCGGACTCGATTCGGCTGAGATCGGCAACCCGCCGGCGAAATTCTTGACGGTCTTCGATCGCGCGCGTGCCGAGGGCTTCTTGACCGTCGCGCACGCCGGCGAGGAGGGCCCGCCGGAATACGTGTGGGAGGCGCTGGATTTGCTGCACGTATCGCGCATCGATCACGGCGTCCGCGCGCTGGAAGACCCGCAATTGGTCGAGCGTCTTCGCCGCCAGCGCGTTCCGCTGACCGTGTGCCCCTTCTCGAACGTCAAGTTGCGCGTGGTCAGTGACCTCGCCCACCATCCGCTCAAGCGCATGTTGGCCGCGGGACTGCTCGCGACCGTGAACTCCGATGACCCCGCCTACTTTGGGGGCTACGTCACCGCGAACTTGGAAGGCGCAGCGGTTGCGCTGGGGCTTTCGGAGCATGACGTGATCACGCTCGCCAAAAATTCGTTCGAGGCGTCGTTCATCGACGATGCGAGCAAACGAATACATCTCGAAGAGATCGACCGCATGATCAATGCCGCACGAGCGTGACCACGCCGATCACGACCTCGATCGCGATCAACAGGATCACGATGACCTCGAGAAATTCGTCGCGCTGCACTCGCGCCTGGTCGATGAAGAACCGGTACAGGTCGCGAACGCTGGCGAGCTTGCTGTCGATCTGGCGCTGCCAGTCAGCCAAACCCAGCCGCGCCGCCGCAGCGCGGTAGATGCGCGCGTAGTATGCATCGCCGACGACTTTGAGTGCGTTGCTCGATCGATCGATCAATTCGAGCACGTCGACGATCAGATAGCGTACGTCGGCGGCGAGTTCCGCCTCGCGCCGGCCGAAAAGCGAGCGCGACCGCTGGCCCGGTGCGGTCGCGTAGATCGAGTCGAGCTCGCGATCGAGCAGCGCGTCGTAAGTCCGCAGTTCGAGCAGTTGCGAATTGGCGAATTCCAAGATGTCTTGGATCGCGTCGCTCGATTCGCGCCGGTCGTAGACGAAGGCCGTATCCCATTGCACGATCGTCAGATCGTCTGCGTAATACGAGAAGCGCGTGCGCAACGACTCTTCGATCTCGCCCTGTGAAAGCGAACCGGATTCACCGAGCAGGATATTCGACAGCGCTTCGGAGTGATCGTGCAGCAGCGCCTCGGCATCGAGGCGCGGATCGAACCGCTCGATGTCGATGACCAGGTAATCCTCGATCAGCGGTTCGTGCCGGTCGTCGAGCGCAGCACCCAGCTCGTCACAGACGCGCCGCACCACGGCGATCGCGTATTTGGCGATTTCCTCGTTGCGTCGCACCCGGGCGGCTACCGCTTCGAGTTCGCCCCACGCGCCGCCGGCTGCAAAGGAGAGACGCAGCGAAATGACACCGTAGTCAAAAAACTTGGCGCGCACCGTGCACTGCAGCTCGGCCAGCATCGTGTCGGGCAGGCGCGCGACCAGCGGCGGAACGGGGAACTGGAGATAGGAGTTGCTCTGATGCGGGCGCAGCGGGATGTCGGCCGGGGCGACGCCTTCGCCTTCCACCGTGCGAAGCGCCGCGAGATCGATGGTGTCGGCGACGTCGAATAGGTAAAATGCGCGAACCGCTCCCGCCGCGATCTTCATCGGGATAGAATAGACCATACCGGGAGCAGTGGCCTTCGGGCCGGCTAGGGCTCCGCTGCTCGCACTGGGAGGTCTGCCCTGCAACCAAGCGCCGCGAATTGCGGTTCTGTAGAGTGAAGCATGAACGTCGATAAAATGACCGAGCGCGTAGCGGACGGCCTCAATGAGGCATATTCGCGCGCGCTCCGCGAACACAACACCCAAACGATGCCCGAGCATGTGCTTGCGGCGCTGCTCGAACAGGAGCGCGGCATCGCGCCCGACATCCTGACCAAAGCGGGTGCCGATCCCAAAGCCTTCGCGCGGCGCGTCGACGAAGCGATCGCGCACTTGCCGCATCTCTCCGGGCCGAACGCCGAGTCGGCGCAGGTCACGCTCTCGCCCGAGCTCGGGCGGATCATGAACGCCGCGGAGAACGAGGCCAAGGCGCTGCAAGACGACTACGTTTCGGTCGAGCACGTACTGCTCGCCATGGCGCAATCCACCGGGACGGTCGGTAAGCTCTTTCGCGACGCCGGGCTGACCAAAGACAAACTGCTCGCGGCGCTGCGCGACGTCCGCGGCAATCAACGTGTGACCTCGAAAGATCCGGAAGGCACGTACAAATCGCTCGAACGCTATGGGCGTGATCTCACGCTCGAGGCCGAGCGGGGAAAGCTCGATCCGGTGATCGGCCGCGACGACGAGATTCGCCGCATCGTTCAAGTGCTCTCACGCCGCACCAAGAATAACCCGGTGCTGATCGGCGATCCCGGCGTCGGCAAGACCGCGATCGTCGAAGGATTGGCGCAGCGCATCGTGCGCGGCGACGTTCCCGAAGGATTGAAGAACAAGCGCATCGTGTCGCTCGACATGGGCGCACTGATTGCCGGCGCAAAGTATCGCGGTGAGTTCGAGGAGCGGCTCAAAGCCGTACTCAAGGACGTCGCCACCTCCGAAGGCGGCATCATTCTCTTCGTCGACGAGCTGCACACCGTCGTCGGCGCGGGGAAGACCGAAGGCTCGATGGACGCGGGGAATCTGCTCAAACCGATGCTGGCGCGCGGCGAGCTGCACATGATCGGCGCGACGACACTCGATGAGTATCGGAGGTACATCGAAAAGGACGCGGCGCTGGAACGGCGGTTCCAACCGGTCTTCGTCGATCAGCCCAGCGTCGAGGATACGATTTCGATTCTGCGTGGTTTGCGCGAAAAATACGAGACCCACCACGGGGTGCGGATCAAGGACAGCGCGTTGGTCGCGGCGGCGACGATGAGCAACCGCTACATCTCGGATCGCTTCCTTCCCGACAAGGCGATCGACCTGGTCGACGAGGCCGCGGCCAAGCTGCGCACCGAGATCGACTCGATGCCGCAAGAGCTCGACGAGGTTTCGCGCCGCATCATGCAGCTCGAGATCGAGCGCGAAGCGCTGCGCAAAGAAAGCGATAGCGCAAGCCGTGCGCGCCTCGACGTGCTCGAACGCGAGCTCGCCGAACTGCGCGAGTCGCAGGCGAAACTACGCACGCAATGGGATGCGGAGAAGAACGCGTCCGTTCGCTTGCGCGAGCTGCGCGAGCAGATCACCGAGACCAAGGTGCAGATCGAACAGGCCGAACGCCAATACGATCTCAATCGCGTGGCGGAGTTGAAGTACGGCCGCTTGGCGCAGCTCGAAAAGCAGCTTGCCGCCGAGGAGACGCGTCTGCGCAGCGTGGACGGCGGCCGTCTTTCGAAAGAAGAGGTCGACGAAGAAGACATCGCCGAGGTGATCGCGCGTTGGACCGGGATTCCCGTCTCCAAATTGCTCGAGGGCGAACGGCAGAAGCTGCTTCATCTCGATGAGGAACTGCACAAACGCGTCATCGGGCAAGATGAAGCCGTAACGGCGGTTGCCGAAGCGGTCTTGCGCTCGCGTTCGGGTCTTTCCGACCCGAATCGGCCGATCGGCTCGTTCATCTTCCTCGGGCCGACCGGCGTTGGGAAGACCGAACTCGCGCGGGCACTGGCCGAGTATCTCTTCGACGACGAGCGCGCGCTCGTGCGTATCGATATGTCGGAGTACGGCGAGAGGCATAGCGTCGCGCGGATGCTCGGCGCGCCTCCGGGCTACGTCGGGTACGACGAGGGCGGGCAGCTCACCGAAGCGGTCCGGCGCCGTCCGTATTGCGTCGTGCTCTTCGATGAGATCGAGAAAGCGCACCCGGACGTATTCAACGTCTTCTTGCAGATTCTCGACGACGGCCGTTTGACCGACGGTCAAGGCCACACCGTCGATTTCCGCAACACGATCGTGATCATGACCTCGAACATCGGCAGCCATCGTATCCTCGATTACAAGGGGACGTGGGGCGGTGCCGACGAGGCGATCATGCGAGCGACCGTGATGGAAGAGCTGCGCGCGCACTTCCGGCCGGAGTTCCTCAATCGCGTCGACGAGGTCATCGTCTTCCATGCGCTCTCCGAGGATCAGTTGATGCAGATCGTCGACATCCAGCTTGGGCGCTTGCGCGCACGGCTTGCCGAGCGGCACATCTCGCTCGCGCTCGACGAGGCGGCGAAGCGTCATCTGGTCAAGGCCGGGTACGATCCGCATTACGGTGCGCGCCCGCTCAAGCGGACGCTTCAGAAAGAAGTGGAGACGCCGCTCGGACGCAAGATTCTCGCGGGCGAGATCAAGGACGGCGACACGGTGAACGTGGGATTCAACGACATCTCGGGCGAGCTCACGTTCAACGCCGCACCCACCAAAGTTCCGGCAACGGTGTAAGAGTCGCGTGCGTGCGGTAGCGCTGGCGGTGGCCGCCGTTCTGGCTGCCGCGCCTGCCGCGGGTTCGCCGGCGGGGACGAGCGGACTGCGCGCACTCGAGCCGTGGTTTCGCGCCCAGCCGATCGTGCGGTGCTTTCCGTTTCTTGCGGCGGGGCTCTTCCGCACGCATGAGCGCGACGACGCCCGGAACGTGACCGTGCCGCGGGTATTTCTGCTCGCGCATCATCGCGTTGCGCCGTTGCTGGCCGCGCTGGCGTCGTTGCCGCAAGCCGATGACGTGTACCATTACCGCGGGTCGAACCCGCAGGAGGACGTGATCCTACGCATGACGCGCGGATCCGGCCGCATCGCCTGGTACGAACGCGCGGGGGTCGCCGGCGGCCAGTACTACGAGCAGTGGATCATCGGATACATGCCGCTCGGCTCGGCTGCCCCGGTCGAGGTCGCGCGCAGCGGCGCGGCCGATGCCATCGCCAAATCGATCGCCTACCGATTCGCACCCGTTCTCGATTCGGTACCGCCGGCGTATCGAATGACGCGCTGCGGCATGATCGCCGTTTCGGTGACCGACGCAGTCGCGCAAGAACAAGTCTTGACGCTGATCTTCGATGGCAGGCGGCACCTCGTTGCGGCCGTGGGTGTGACCTCGCTGTAGCGAAAAAGTTCCGGCTACGCGTTTTCGACGGCGTTCAGCACGCCGTCGAGGAGCCCCGGGAACATGTCGTCGAGGATGTCACGGCGCAGCCAGATGAACTTCTGCCGTCCCTCGTAGCGCGCCATGATCAGTCCGGCTTCGCGCAAGACTTTGAAGTGATGGCTGAGGTTTTGCTTCGAGGCGAGGTCGAGGAACTCGAACGGACACTGTTCTTCGCGCGCGGACAGCTGCCGGACGATCGTCAACCGCGTGGGGTCGCTGAGTGCCGCCAGGATTCCGTAAATGGTGATGTCCTCGCGCTCGGGATACCAGTGGGCGCGAGGGGCTTGGAGGGTTTCGGAAATTTCGGGGCTCATGCTTGACAGTAAAACATCCTTTGTACTATTCTACGGTACAAGATGTATTTTACTATAGACGAGCAGGAGCCGTCTAGCGCTACCCAAGACGCCCGGCGGTCCTTCAATACCCTTCGCAGCCACGCTCAGGCTCTGGCCAGCCTTTCGGCTTCCTTTCAAAGCGAGGCCCAGGAGGTCACCGCGGCCTACCGCCAGGCGCTCGACTCCGGCGATTCCTCGCCGTGGTCGCGCCTCGTGCAAGCCGCAGCCCAGCTCGCCGGACATGGGCAGACGGTCGAGCAGCTCCTGGGCCTAGGTGAAACCGAACGCGTCGCCTGGCGCTTCTTCCGGCAGATCGCCGATGAAAATGCGGATCTGCTGGCGCCGCAGCGCGACCTGGCCATCGCCTAACCGCTAACCACACAAAGGAACTTTCCGTGACTACCGTGGTCGAATACGGCGCACGCCGTGCGTTCGTCGTAGCTGCCGTCATGCTCGCAGCCCTGATGCAGCTCGCGGATACGACGATCGTCAACGTCGCGTTGCCGACCATCGACGGCGCGCTCGGCGCTTCGACCGATGAGGGCGCGTGGTTTATCACTGCCTATATCATCGCCAACGTGATCGTGATCCCGCTGACGCCGTGGCTTCAATCGATCTTCGGCCGCAAACGCTATTTCGCGATCTCGATCGCCGGGTTCACCGCCGTCTCGATCTTGTGCGGGCTCGCGAACGATACGAATACCGAGATCCTGCTTCGCTTTGTCCAAGGCGCGTTCGGCGGCGGCTTGATGGTGCCGGCTCAACAGATCATTCGCGACACGTTCCCGCCGCAGGAGCTGGGCAAGAGCCAATCCCTCTTCGCGCTCGCGATCGTCATCGGCCCGACGATCGGCCCGACCCTCGGAGGCATTCTCACCGACGATCTCAGCTGGCGCTGGGTGTTTTTCGTGAACGTGCTGCCGGGCATCTTTGCGACGCTGCTGGTGCTGATGTTCGTGCGCGACCCGCAAGCGCCCAAACGCATCCCCATCGACGGGATCGGCATGGGTTTGCTCGCCGTCGGCTTGGCGACGATGCAGTACGTGCTCGACGAAGGTGAGCGAAACGGCTGGCTCGGCGATTCGACGATACTGACGTGTTGCGTCGTCTCGGTGATCGCACTCGCGGCGTTCGTGGCCTGGGAGCTGTGGGGAACGAAGCATCCGGCCGTTGCGTTGCGCGTCTTTCGCGATCGCAACGTCTGGTCGAGCTCGGTCGTCATGTTCGCGATCGGCGCGACGATGTACGCGTTGATCTTCATCCAGCCGCAATACGTGCAAGAGTCGCTCGGCTTCACGACGACGATGGCCGGTTATCTGTTGATGGTGCGTGCGGGAATGCTCGCGATTCTCTATCCGATGACGACCTGGGTCGTCTCGCAGCAGAAATGGGATCTGCGAATCGTCGCCGCCGCCGGAATCTTCTTCATGGGCATCACGACCTGGCTGCAAACCTTCGATATGGCCACCAATGCCGCGTTCGGTAATTTCGTGATCACGCAGGCGCTGGGCGGTATCGGTCTAGCTTTCGTGTTCGTACCGGTCAACGTCGTACTGCTTGCGGGAATCGAGCACGCCATCGTGCCGCCGGCGCTTGCGCTCGTGCGTTTGATGCAGCAGATCGGCGCATCGGTGGGATCGGCCTATGCGGCGACGCTCCTCGACCAAAACTTCGCGCAGGCGCTGAGCGGCATCGCAAGCTCGATCAACCTCGGCCGCCCGGAGATCGCGTCGGCAATTGCGGCGCACGGGTCGCAGGCACTCCTCACGCTCAACGGCATTGCCAACGAGCAGGCGGCGAATCTCGCCGCCATGTCGACGACACAATTCTTCGCACTGGCCACGATCGCGACGACGTTGCTGCCGCTGCTGATGATCCGCCGCCCCATCCTCCCCACGCCCGTGCCTGCCCCAGCCCCTCCCGTGCCGGTCACGCGCGGCGAGGTGCCCGAACGCCGGCCCGTCCACGCCTAGTGAGCGAGCGGCTCCTGCGTGTACGTGCGCGACACATCGGGCACGAGCACCGTCGGAGGTCTTAAATCACATGGCAGCACTCGCAATTATTCTTGCCGGCGTTCTCGGCGGAGTCGTACCGGTTCCGCACGCTCCGAGCGCGCCGCAGATCCTACCCCAGACGCAAACGCAAACGCAAACGCAGACGCAAATGCAAGGACAGATCCAGCCGAACGCTGCGCGGCCGCCGATTCAAGCGCAGTTCGCCGACCAAAGCAACTCCATGGCCGGTGTGACGACGCATCAAGCGACGCTGGAGAGCACCAGCGGCGGGACCGCAAAGGTGCGCTTCGCGAACGGCGCGACGCAGACGTATAATCTCAGCACCGGCGAGAGCGCAGCACTACGGCCGTCGATCGGGAAGGCGATCGCCTTCCGCGTCGTCAAGGGCACGATGCAGGTCGCAAAAAACACCGAGTGGGCCACGCTCCAAGCGGTGCGCAACGGCGTGGCTACCCTTCGCGACAAGGCCGGTAAGCTGACGAACTACACCGTGAACGCGGCGACCGCCGCGCAGTTGCAGGGCATGGTCGGGCAACCGATTGCCTTCACCCTCAACGGGAACATGATGCTCTTCGCGAGCGATCAAGCACCGTAAGGGGAGCGATCAAAGCGTAAGTGAGGGGCGCGAATTGACGGTCGCGCCGCGTACGTACGTGGGCCATCCAGTCGATACGAAGAGGTGACCGCGATCATCGAGCGCGATCGTCCAGATCCCCTCCATGCTCTCGTACATGCGATGGATCAGACGGCCAGATGTTGGGTGAGGGCCCACCCGGGAGCGTGATTTCGCAGGTTTCCGAGGCAGCCGCTTGCTGCGACGGCCGCGTTGCCAGCGCGAGCGTCAAGACGACCGCCGGCGGGAGCATCAAACGCTCGTCTTTTCGCGACGGCGTGCTTTGAGCCGGTCAGACTCGTTGAGGATACGCTTGCGCAGCCGAATCGACTGCGGCGTGACCTCGACGAGTTCGTCGTCTTCGATGAATTCGATCGCGCGCTCGAGCGACATCACCTCGGCCGGCGGCAGCTTGACGTTCTCGTCGCTGCCGGCCGCGCGCATGTTGGTCAGTTTCTTCTCGCGCACAACGTTGAGGCCGACGTCTTTGTCGTCGTTGGCGCGGCCGACGATCATGCCTTCGTACACGTCGGTGCCCGGATCGACGAAAAAGCGCCCGCGCTGCTCGACGCCCATCAACGCGTAACCCGTTACGCGGCCGGTGTCGGTCGCGACCAGCGCGCCCACGTTGCGCCCCGGCAATTCACCTTGCCATTCTTGATGATCGTAGTACGTGTGCGACATGACGGCCGTGCCGCGGGTGAGCGTGAGCAGCTCGCCGCGCAGCCCGAAGATCGCGCGCGTCGGCATCGTGTACTCCAGCCGGCGCGAATCACCGACGTTGAGCATGTTCGACATGATCGCTTTACGGCGGCCGAGCGACTCGATCACCGCCCCCGCATACTCTTCGGCAACGTCGACGACGACGTACTCGACCGGCTCCCACTGCTTGCCGTCGCGCTCGGTGAGGATGACCTGCGGTTTGGAAACGGCCAACTCGTAGCCTTCGCGCCGCATCGTTTCGATCAAGATCGAAAGATGCAGCTCGCCGCGGCCGCGTACTTCGAACGTATCGGCCGAGTCGGTGTCGGCAACGCGCAGCGCGACGTTCGATTCGAGTTCGCGCGTCAAACGCTCGCGAATCTGCCGCGAGGTCAAAAACTTTCCTTCTTTGCCGGCAAACGGCGAGTTGTTGACCGAAAAGAACATCGAAACGGTCGGTTCATCCACGGCGACCGCATGGATGCCTTCGGGCGATTGCGCGTCGGCGATCGTGTCGCCGATGTTCAGCTCCTCGATCCCGGAAACGCACACGATGTCGCCGGCCGAAGCTTCCTCCACCTCGACGCGTTCGAGGCCGGCGAACGTCAGCAGGGTCGTCAAGCGCAAGCCGCCCATGACCTTTCCTTCGCGGTCGACTTTCGAGATCGGGGCGTTCACCTTTGAGCTGCCCCGGAAAACCCGGCCGATGCCGATCCGGCCCACGTACTTGTTGTGGTCGATCGCGGAGATCAAGAGTTGAAAGGGACCGTCCTCGGCCGGCGCCTCGGGAACGTGGGCCTTGATGATCTCGAAGAGCGGCTCGAGGTCGTTCGAGTCGTCTTCCAGCGTTCGCTTCGCGATGCCGGCTTTGCCGTTGGTAAAGACGACCGGAAAGTCGGCCTGTTCGTCGCTCGCACCCAATTCGATGAAGAGATCGAAGACTTCATTGACGATCTCGGTCGGCCGTGCGTCCTTGCGGTCGATCTTGTTGATCGCGACCAGCGCCTTCAGGTCGAGTTCGAGCGCCTTGCGTAAGACGAAGCGCGTCTGCGGCATCACGCCCTCGGCCGCGTCGACCAGCAGCAGCACGCCCTGCACCATCTGCAGCACGCGTTCGACCTCCCCGCCGAAATCGGCGTGGCCGGGCGTATCGACGATGTTGAACTTCACGTCACCGTGGCGTACGGCGGTGTTTTTGGCCAAGATCGTGATCCCGCGCTCCCGCTCGAGCGGGTTGGAATCCATGACCCGCGTCTCCACGTGCTGGCCCTCACGAAAAACGCCGCTTTGCTTGAGCATGGCGTCGACGAGTGTGGTTTTGCCGTGGTCGACATGGGCGATGATGGCGACGTTGCGGATGTCCGGACGGGTCTTCACGCCCCCGGTTCTACCATAGAAGCGCAAATAAAGCTACTTCTAAGGTTAAGGAACCCTCCGAGCTTGCTTTCGCTATGGTCGCGGCAGGCTGAACCAGAACGACGTGCGGTGGTTGGGCTCGCTTTCGAAACCGATCTGCCCGTGCATCATTTCTACCAGCTCGCGGCAGATGTAGAGGCCCAGGCCCGTCGAGCCCTCGCCGGATGAAACGCGTCCGAACCGCGTGAAGACCTTGGCTCGATCTTCCTTCGTGATGCCCGGCCCCTCGTTGATGACGGAGATGCGCACGTGATCCTCTCCGGGTTTGAGGTCGATGTGGATCGGGCTGGTGGGGTAACTGTACTTCACCGCGTTCGAAAGCAAATTGGTCAGTATCTGAACCGCGCGTCCCTCATCGCCCAACATCGGCGGCACCGGTTCGAGATAGGCCGCATTGAACGAGCGTTCGGGATATTCGCTGCGCATGCGCGCCACCGATTCTTCGATGATCGCGATCGGGGTGATGCGCTCGATGCGCAGCGAGAGATGCCCCGCGTCCATCCGCGAGAGCAGCAGAAAATCTTCGAAGATCGATGAAAGGCGGCCGGTCGAGCTGGAGAGCACGCCGAGCAATTCTTGCCGCCGCTCGAGTCCGAGCGTTTCGAAGTGGGTCTGCAACAGCGCGGTCGCGCCTCGGATTGCGGCGAGCGGCGAGCGAACCTCGTGGGAGACCATGCCGAAGAACTCGTTTTGCAGTCGCGCGCTCTCTTCCAGATCCAGGCGTTGTTCGAGCTCGGCGCGGTGGGCGCGCGCGTTTGCGAGCGCGAGTCCGACGAGATTGGTAAAGAGCTGCATGCGGCGCAGCGTTTCGATCGACGGAACCTTCCCATCGAGCGGCGCGTCGGCGGAGAGATAGCCCAGCATGTTCCCATCGCGATCGGGTAGGACCAGGGTGAGCGTATCGCGCTCGTGCCACGCGTCGGGAGACAGGCGCGGTTCGTTGAGCGGGCGATAACCGGTGTAGATGCTCTGCTTCCAGTAGATCTCGCGTTCGGCGGGATTATAGAAGCAATACGGCAGCACTTCCGATTCGGGCGGAAGAATCTCCAAAACGGATTTGCGATCGATGTGCTCGCCGAGACGTTCGCGGATGACCTCTTCGGGGAAGCCGAGCAGCACGCGCCGGTGAAGTTCGCCGCCGGGGGCGTCGGCGGCGACGATCGTGACGTACTTGAATCCGAAGAGTTCGGCAACCGCGCGAGCGATCGATTCCAGCGCCGGCGCGATCTCCTGCGCGTGCAAAATCTCATAGGTAATGCCGAGCAGCCGCTGGAGCAGCCCCCCGTCGCCGGTCGCTTCGGCTTCGAAAAACATCATGATCCCGCTAGCCTGCTTATGCGGGGACTGCAGTCATCCTGCGGTATTTTCCGGCCCTTTACGCGAAGAAGCCTACATGCGCAACTTCGCACGATGGATCGCGGCGGCCGCCGGAGCGGCTGCGTTCGTTTTTTACGTGAGCGCCGCAGTCTGCGGTGCGCCGATCACGAATCCAACGGCTACCCCGACGCCGAACGATCAACCGGTGATCACGATTGGCCCGCCGCATCCAAGCGACTATGCGGATGTTACCATTAAATTTTCAGGAACGCCGCCAAAAAGCGTGACCGCGGTCGCGACCATGGCCGTGGGAGACAGGCCGATGCGATCGCCCCACGTGACGTTCAAGCCGACCTCCGACCCCGATATCTTCAAAGGGCGCGTCGAGTTCTCGATTTCCGGATCCTGGACGATCCACATCACGTACGACGGAAAGACAATCGACTACCCGCTCGTGGTCGGGCAATAGTCTTCCTCGTATTGTAAACTTTTTGACAGGCGGCGCGTGACCGCGCCGACGGTACTTCGGACGGCGGACTGCCGGTGCCGATGAGATAGTGTGCACGCTTACAAGCTGTGGCTCCAGCGAAATAGCTACAACACGGCGCTGTTATACAGCGCTCTCATCGGCGTGCTTCTACCGGCGTTTCACTACGTGCTCGCGGTTCTGCCGGGCCTGCCGCCGGATTCGCTTCCCCTGCGCTTTGTGTGTACCGGCTGTTCGATCGTCGTCGCCGGCCTGCTCCTCTTCGCTCCGGCGGCGCGGCGCTATGCTTCCGTGTTGCAATTCGTCCAAGGCGTGCTCGCGCTTTGCGTCGTCGCGGCGCTGGTCGTCAACAGCGGCGACCAGAACCTGTATATTGCTTCCGGGTTGCTGGTCATTATCGGCGCGCAAAACGCATTTTACGATTCGCGCGCGCTCGCGGCGGCGATGGCGAGCGGATTCATCTTCATGGCGGGCTATTCGGCGTTTCGCGGTCTGTTTTGGACGCCCGACAATTTTACGACGCTCGTCGTGTACGCAACCGCGTACGCGCTGGCGTTCATCCCGGCCTCGCTGCACATTCGCAGTCAACGCACCGCGATTCTGAATCAGCTTGCCGCAGAGCAGGCCATGGCCGACTTGGAAGAGGCCCACGCGATCACGCATTTGGGAAAATGGACGCAGACGGTGCAAAGCGGCAGCATCGAGTGTTCCGCCGAGGTTCTGCGCATCTTTGGACTTCCGCCGGGCACGCCGAATTCCGCTCTTGCCGAATTGTACCGGCGTGCGATTCCTCTCGAGGATCGCGGCCGCGTCGACATCGACCTCGAGCGCGCGCAGTCAACGGGTGAAGAGTTCACGGTGGACCATCGTATCGAACTACTCGACGGAAGCACGCGGTGGGTCCAGTTGCACGGGAAGCACGAATATGACTCCGCCGGAAGAGCCGTCCGCCGGCTCGGCACGGTCATGGACGTTACCGCGCGCAAGGAGGCGGAACTATCGCTCGAACGCCTTGCGCGCTACGACCAGCTCACGGGCTTGCCGAATCGGGCAACGATGCGGGAAGCGCTCATCGACGCGTTGGAGCGCGCGAAGCGCGAGGGACACATTTGCGCCGTTCTTTTTCTCGACCTCAACCGGTTCAAAGACGTCAACGACACGCTCGGTCATTCGGTCGGCGATCTGCTGTTGAAAGCCGTCGCCGATCGCATTCGCTTGCTCCTGCCCGAGAATACACTCGTCGCCCGGTGGGGCGGTGATGAGTTCGTGGCCGTTATGCAATCGATCGAGAACGAAGCGTTCGTGGAAAGAATGTGCAAGCGTGCGATCCATGGGCTTTCGGCGCCGTTCTACGTCAATGCCTACGAGTTTTCCGTGGCGGCCAGCATCGGGGTCGCGTTGTATCCCGCGCACGGCACCGATCCCGAAGTGCTCATCCGGAGCGCCGACACCGCGATGTACGTCGCGAAGGAGAAATCGGTTCCGCCATACGCCGTGTTCGCCCCACACATGCATGAGGGCGCGGCGCGCCGCCATAACATTCAGAATCACCTGCAGTCGGCGGTGAGTTCCGACAGTTTGACCTTGCAATACCAACCGATCGTCGACGCGCGGAGCAACCGCATCGTCGCGGTGGAAGCGTTGCTTCGCTTGACCGGCCCCGACGGGCGCATGCATCCCCCGTCCGATTTCATCTCGATTGCCGAAGAAACCGGAGCGATCGCGCCGATTGGCAAGTGGGTTATCGAGACGGCGGTGCGGCAGGCGATGCGGTGGCGAATCGAGGGCCGGCCGCTCTCGATCGCGGTGAATATTTCGTCGCGCCAATTGAGTCATCCCGAATTCGTGGAAATGATGGCGAGCGTGCTGCGAGACAACGACGCCGACCCCTCGCTCTTGGAAATCGAAATCACCGAGTCGGCGCTCGTGCCCAACGCGGAAGCGGATATCAGCGTGCTCGAGCGCATCAAGCGCATGGGCATTCGCATCGCCGTCGATGATTTCGGAACGGGCTACAGTTCGTTTTCTTACCTCAAGCGGCTGCCGCTCGATACGCTCAAGATCGATCAAACGTTTGTGGAAGGCATCGAACGAGACATAGACCGCTCGCTGGCAGAATCGATCATTTCGATCGCGCACAAACTCCGGTTGTCGGTCACCGCCGAAGGCGTCGAAACGCTTCATCAACGTGAAGTGCTGACGGCGCTCGGGTGCGACCGTCTCCAAGGCTTCCAAATCAGTCGGCCGCTGCCGCTTCGCGAGTTCGAGAACTTCGTTCGGACCGCCGCCGAAGTACAGCAAAACTACGTGTGAGGGTCTTTCAGTCCGGCAGGTGGCTCGAAAGGGACCGGTCAAAGGATCTGCGCACCGGCTTTGATTTCCGCACCCGTAAGAGCCACATGATGTCGGTCCGCCTAGACTATATGAAGACCTACACCGGCGAACACTTCAAGCTCATGTGGTAAGCGCGTCCGAACCAAACCATCGTATCGTGGGAGCGTACGAGTCTGGTGGCTCGCACGGTCTTCAAAATCGCTGAGGCCGCCGCAACGCGGCTGGTAGGTTCGATTCCTACACGCTCCCGCCAACCTGCCAATCCTCCAGCGCGCCAATCGCGCCTAGCAGTGCGAACCTGTGGGCGAGTGCGCGCGCGCCCTCTGAACCAGTAAAGTGCTAGTATTCTAGACATTAAAGACGCTAAGAGCTAGAATATTGTCTATGGCCAGGACCACCGCACCTCTGCTCCCCCGTGTCCAGCGCCGCTTGCATCAGCTTGGGGAGCGTATTCGTAGCGCCCGCCGCCGCCGTGGGCTTCCTGCGGCCCTCGTCGCGGAGCGCGCCGGCATGTCGCTCATGACGTTACGCGGGATCGAGCAGGGCCGTCCGGGCGCGACGATCGGCGCCTACACCGCGGTCCTCCACGTACTCGGACTCGACGCTGACCTCGACGCCGTCGCTGCCACCGATCCTATCGGGCGCGATCTTCAGGACGCGAATTTGAAGCGCCGTCAACGCGTGAAAGCGTGAGCGACCATCGCATTGGCGTTTACGCCGATTGGCTGCACGACCGGGAGCCGATGCAACTCGGATTGCTCGACGCACGCGCCGGCCGAACCGGTGAGATCTTCGAATTTGCACTTTCAAAAGATGCGCTCGGTGACCCCCAGCTCGCGCGGCAGCAGCTCGATCCGGATATCAGCCTTTTTGCCGGGCCGCAGTATCCGCGCAATGGGCGCACACAGTTTGGAATGTTTGCCGACGCGAGCCCCGACCGCTGGGGACGGCGTTTGATCGACCGCAGTTTTGCACGCCGCAAGCGCGCAGGCGATCTGCCGACCAACGCGCGGCTGAACGAATCGGACTACCTGCTCGGTGTTCATGACACATTTCGGTTGGGGGCGCTGCGTTTCAAACTCGACGATGCGGGTGCTTTTCTTGCCGCCGACCTCCCGACGGCGGCGCCGCCGTTCGTACGCATTCGCGAACTCGAAGCGGCGAGCCGCGCGTTCGAAAGCGACACGGACGACAACCCGGGCCTTGACGAACAACTGCGCATCTTGCTCGCACCCGGTGCATCGCTCGGCGGAGCGCGCCCGAAGGCGTCGGTGAGCGATACTGATGGCAGTCTCTGGATCGCGAAGTTCCCGAGCGTGAACGATCGCTATGATGCCGGCGCCTGGGAGTACGTCCTGCATGAATTGGCTTCTCGATGCGGTATCCGCGTGCCGGTTGCGCAGGCCCGCCGTTTCGGCGGTAGCGCGCACACGTTTCTGATACGGCGCTTCGACCGAAGTGAAACTGGTGCGCGTATCCATTTTGCCTCGGCGATGACGTTGACCGGACATGTCGATGGTGAGAACGCGAGCTATCTTGAGATCGCAGATGTCCTTGCTTCACAGGGGGCGGAAGCCGGCGATGACCTTTTAGAACTATGGACGCGAATCGTCTTCAACATCATGGTCTCGAATACCGACGATCATCTACGCAATCACGGTTTCTTGCTAACGCCGAATGGATGGAGACTCTCTCCAGCCTATGATATGAATCCGAATCCCGATTCGCTTGGATTAGCACTCGATATCGACGATAGCGACAACGCGCTCGATCTCGACCTCGCGCGATCCGTCGCACCATATTTTCGCGTCCGGGATCCGGATGCGACCATTAAACGAATGTACGAGACGGTCGCTGGCTGGCGCGAAACCGCAGCGAAACTTGGTATCACAGGCGGCGAGCAGGATATGATGGCGCCGGCATTCCGAGCCACAAAATAGCTGCGTGGAGCGACCGGCTCACGTCACGGGCGCTTGCCGTTGGATTCCATCGATTCGCCTTCTTCAGATTTGGAATCGATCGCGAACTCGTCCGCTACGTAGTTGTCAGGCTGAATGCTGGGCGCGATCCAAAGGTGGTTCGGCGAGACGCGCGTTAGCGTGCGAAGGGAAAATCCAGTTCCGGAAGAGCTGAAGCAAAGAGCTTTGCGCGTTCTTCGCGCGTAAGCATCAATGCCGCAGAAAGACGATCGAGCAGGACAAGGGAGGCGCGAACCGGCTTCTTCGATTCGAGCAGACCGTACCACGTACGGCTCACGCCGAGATACTCGGCAAGCTCTTCCTGCGTCACCGGCTTTCCACGCCGAGACGGCAGACGCCGGTACGGGCCCAGCGCTGCGATCTTCGGATCGATCCTCCACCGAAAATGCCGCAGCAGAATCGTCAACTGTGACGACGGACGGCGTCGTGGTCGAGGAACTTCAGTCGGCTTTGGCTGCGCAAATAGTTGATCGTAGGCATCGATGTGAGACATGGGGCCATTCCCTCAACGTTCTTGATGCGCCCAAGGCGCTGAACGACACAGAAAAAAGATATGGCACGAGAGAGAGCCCTGCCACGCAGACCGTATACCCCCTAGTGGCAGTAGAGTGCATAGCGCGGGGCGGCTGGCTACCCGTCCGTTGGTGCGCGAGGCCGTAAACCTCGGCTGCCGAAAGCGGTTCCATCGAGTGTCAGTGGGGCGCTTCACATGCCGATCGTCAGGCCGAGCGTGGCTCTTAAATCAAATGCCGTAAGCAGCGAAGGCCGCAGAAGAGCTGCGCTGCGCGAATTTCTCATGGGCTGCCGGGCCCGTTTGAGTCCGCACGACGTCGGTCTCCCCTCGGTCGGGCGCCGCCGGGTTCCCGGCTTGCGTAGGGAAGAAGTGGCCGAGCTCGCCGGCATCACGCCGGCTTGGTATACGCAACTTGAAACGGGATCCGATATCCGCGTTTCCCCGCGCGTGCTCGACCGCGTTGCATCGGCGCTGCGATTGACTGACGAAGAGAAAGCCTATCTCTTTTCGCTCGCAATCGTCGAGCTCGCGGTATTGCCATGTCTTCAACCGCAATCGCACGCCGTTCTCGAGGCCTTTACCTCGCTTCGGTCGCTCTCGCGACGTCTTTGGGCGGCGACAACGGCGGAGGAGGCATTGACGCTCGTACGCGAGCATTGCGCGAGAAAATTGCCGGCGAGCTCCCTGGTTAGTGCGACTCATACCGGTCCGGGCATGTGGGAGATTCAGCGAACCGGTCATACCGCTGCAATCCGATCGACGCTGGAAATCAGCTCATACATCGTGGCGAATTGGCCGCCTGCCCTGCGCGATGAGCTTCACTTGATTGGAACGCTGAAGCATCCGGGCCACGTGCTCGCGCGATCCAAAGCAACGATGAGCACCGGGTTGGCTTTGCACTTTTCTCGGGGCCTGGAGCGCGTAAAGTGGCCGGCGCTCGAGCACGTGTTTATGGCCGCCGTCCACTCTCGGAACGGGTTCGTCGCTCGCCTCGAAGCAATTTACGAGGGGCAGCAACCCTCGAGAGTCGATCTTGCAATGCTGAGTGCAGTCGCCGATCTAACATCGCTCGCTCTGGCCGACGCGCCGGGTTAATCGTCCACCGAAAAGATCCGTAGCCGCAATGTTCGAGCCGCAAAATCGCGCTGACCGCGTCCAACGAACAACTCGCGGTTGAGCCACCGGTAGATCTTGGACCCCGTCTGAAACCGGATCACGGCCTCGGCGACGACCTTCGACGTGAGGGCATCGCCCAGAGCGTCAACGTAGCCGTCGTCTCCCAGGTCGTAGATACCGGAGAAGCTGGCGCAGACGAGATCGCCGGATGGACTCTGAAGAACCCCGCGTGACTCGAACGCCATCACACCGTCTCCTCCGACCCTGTTCCATTCCGCGCCGCAGCTCGGAATAGCGGAAAGCCGAAGACGTGCTCCGTCGATCGTGCCCGACGCGATAATGTAGTGGAGGATGATCTCGTCCGGCGCAGGACCGATCCGATAGTGCTCCGCTGCGAAACCGAGTAACGCCTCACCCAATAGTTTCCCCATGACGAACTACGTGTGGGCCTCCAAGGTGCTACAGCGGGAGCGTGTAATCGCCGCTCACGATGAAGATGGATCGGTGAATGGCATTGGGGTAGACGAAGGGCTCGCCGACCAGATGATCTTGCGTAAAGATGTTGATCTCGGACGTCAGCGTGAAGCGCTTGGTGAAGCGGTAGTCGAGGCCGTAAACGAAAGCATTGTAATAGTACGGCGCGTAGCTATTATCGAAATAGTCGACCGCCCCGAACAAGTAGCTTCCGAACGCGTTGAGTTTTTCCGCATGGCCGAGCGGCGTCGAGAGCGATAGGATTTGATACAGGCCGGTGATGGAGCGCTCTTTATCGGAGAGGCCGAGATGCAACGCAGCGAGATACGCCGGCGTCGTCAGATGATAGGGATCCAAGACGCCATGCACCGCATAGCCCGCGACGATGCCCGTATGCCAAAGCGGCGAGGTATGATAACCCGCCTCCAGATAGTAGAGGCGCTCGGTATTCGTCGGGGCGAGATTGCTTGCGGCGCCGGACGCCGGGCAGCACACTTGCCACCGGTAGAAATACGCCGTTTGAAGATACGTGCGGCTGCTCGTGGTGTAACGAGCGCCGATTTCGATGGAATTTTGTCTGCTCGGGTTCGGGTAGATGTACTCGCCCGTCGCGTTGGAAACGCGCCCAAGAGTGCTGTCGTACCCGCCGTTATCGTAGAAATAGTAGAATTGTAAACGGCTGCCGACGAGCTGCGTTATTCTCCCGCTCAAACGCAGGTCGTTTGTCCTCGGATCGGCGGGCGAGCCAACGCCGGAGTCAGTTCCCGCCATCGTATTGTACGACCCGATGATGTCGAGGATGGTGCGATCCTGCTTCACCGGCGGTTGTTGCGCCGGAGCTTGCTGCGCCGGAGCAGAGCCCGAAGACGCGAGCACAAGAGCGACTAGCAACGCGATAGATGTAAGAGCGCTCCTCGGTCCGGGTATCACCGGATCACAGTAGCCGCGATGCGTGGGGTTGTCTGCCAAGCCCTTATTAACAGACACGTCGTCGCCGCGATGCTAGACTGAGGCACGAACTCGCAGCGTCGGGAGAATCGAATGAAGCGTATCTCGCAGGTGGTGACGGCGGTACTCGTCTTGACGCTCGCGTCATGCAACGGCGGTTCCGGCGGCGCGAGCTTCCCGAACGCGCGTGCGCTGGTCAACGCGGCCGCCGACGACAACGATTGGATCCTCCCGGGCAAGGATTATGCCAACAACCGCTACAGCGGCCTAACCCAGATTACACCCGAAAACGTTGGTACGCTGACGAAAGCCTGGTCGACGCTGATCGCCGATAACGGTCAGCAAGAGACCTCGCCGATCATCTGGCACGGCACGATGTATCTGTCGACTCCCCACGAAAGCGTGCTCGCGCTCGACGCCGCCACCGGCAAACTCGAGTGGGAATTTCCGTACACGCCCGCTTATACGTTGACCTTCGCGGTGAATCAAGGCGTCGGCATCGAGGACGGCAAGATCTTTCTTGCGACGCAGGACTGCCGCGTCATCGCCATCGACGCGACCACCGGAAAACAATTGTGGGACGTGAACGGCTGCCCGAACGACCGGTACACCTCGACCGCGAATTCGTGGTTCCACATGGCCGCGTACGTTTACAAGAACGAAATCATTCTTGGCAATTCTGCGGGCGATACCGGAGGCATCGGTCACGTTCAGGCGTTCAGTACGAGCGACGGCCATCGGTTGTGGGACTGGCATAGCATTCCATTTCCGGGCGAGCCGGGACACAACACGTGGCCCGGAACGTCGTGGGAACACGGCGGAGGCGCCGTGTGGGGCGGACTCACGATCGATCCGGAAACGAACACGCTCTACGTCGCACCGGGCAACCCGGGCCCCGACATGGTCGATACCTACCGGAAGGGATTGAATCTTTATACCGACTCGGTCGTTGCGCTCGACATCAGCGGGCCGAAGCCGCGGATGAAATGGTACTATCAGCTGCTCCACAACGACACGCACGACGCGGATCCGGCCATGCCGCCTATTCTCTTCGACGGCAAGGTCGCAGGAACGATGCGGCAGCTCCTTGCCATCGGCGACAAAGGCGGAGACTTTGCGGTTTTGGATCGTACCGACGGTAAGGTCATCTATCGCTTTCCCGTCGACGATCAGACGGGCCTCAACACGACGGCGCCTTCACTGAAGGGAACGCCGGCCTGTCCGAATCACGGCGGCGGACTCGAGTTCAATGGATTCGCTTACGATCCGGGCACGAATTACGTGCTTGTTCCGAACACCGTCGAATGCGGCATTTGGAAGATTACGAGCACCGATCCGGTGTACGTTCCCGGCCAGCCGTACGAGGGCGGACCGCTTCCGAAACGGCAAGATGCAACCGGAAGGCTCACCGCCGTCGACATTGCGACGGGAAAGATCGTATGGATCGCGCGTCTTCCATACGCGGCGCAAGGCGGCGCGCTCGTCACGCGTAGCGGATTGGTGTTCACCAGCGACCTCAGCGGTAATCTCTATGCCTTCGATCCGAAGAACGGTAAGCAGCTCTGGAAAACGAACACCGGCGCTTCGATCGTGGCGCCGATCAGTGCCTACAGCGTCGGCGGCAACGAGTATATCACCGTGGTGAGCGGCTCGGCCGGCGCGCAGCAGACGCCCAACGCTCCGGTTGCAAAAAGCAGCTTCGTGACGGCGTACCGTCTCGGCCCCGTTCCTTCACCGATCGCGAATAGCTCGGCCGGGCAGGTGGTACTTGCAGCGACGAGCACCTCGAGCGCGTTGCCTTCGACCGGTTCGGCGCCGTACACGCCGGCACAGGTGGCAGCAGGCAAGACGCTCTACCAGGCGCGGTGCTCAACGTGCCATGGCGTGCATCTTCAGGGAATTTCAGCGCCGGCGCTGACGGGCGCGAGCTTCGCGAGATCGCATTTGAACCTGACGCAGGTTCGGACGATCGTGACGACCCAGATGCCCCTCACCGCGCCCGGCTCGTTGAAACCGAGCGAGTACGCGAACGTCATGGCCTATCTCTTATCCTACGATTGCGTGCGCGTTGCCGGCGGTGGTGCGCAGCCCTTCCCGATCACCGCTCAGCCGCAATTCTCGAAGGTCATTCTCGGAGGACGCACGTGTCCGTGATGCGTCACGGCAAGCCGTATGCCGTCAGATTCCCGTTCTGGTCCGAGCAGTAGACCCAGCCGTTTACGACGATCGGACTCTGCCAGTGCACGGGCCCGATCGAATGAGCGGTGCTCGCGCTGCTCCATAACTCGTTTCCGGTTTGCGCCGAGAGCGCATAGATGGCGTTATCCATCGCGACGAAGACGATGCCGTTGCTGACCACCGGCGAGGTTCCCTCGCCGCTCGTGGACCCGTCTGACGCGCTCCATGCTTCCACGAGGCTGCTCGCGCCGGCCCCGTTCGTCTCTAGCTCGTACGCATCGATCTGATTCGGCAATCCGAAGAAGATATACGTCACGCCCGCCGGATTGGTCCAGACCGCGGGGGTTGCGTACAATCGATCCGGTAAATCGATCTCTTGCAACTCACCGCCGACGCCGGGAAGCGGCGAACGATTCAGCAAGCGCAGGGTCGAGTCTTTTCCGCCCTGTACGAGCATCAGCGGCGTCGTGCTCGTACTCTGAACGGGGAGCAAGGTTGGCGAGGTCGAGCCGAGGTCGATATCGCCATTCTGTAAGCTTGCGTACGTGGTTGGCGTGTAACTGCCGATCATCGAGAGGTTGGCCGTGAGCGCGATCACGGAGTCGCCGTAGTTGTCGCTGCCGTCGTACAAGCCGTTGCCGGTCGCGACGTAGACGTCGCCGTTCATCGACGGATACGGATCGACCACCGCACCGCCGCGTGCCCAAATGCCCGAGTCGCTATTCGGACAGGACGAGTCTGTCGGCAGCGTGGTCTGCGAACTGCACAGCGAGTTGAACACGCTGGTTGCGCCGGTCGAGAGGTTCACGCTCACGACGTGACCGTCGTAATATGGCGTGTCGCCATAGTATCCCGACGTCGTTGCATACAGGTAGCCGTTTGCGACGTTGAGTGCCGAAGCGTCTTTTTCGGTATTGGGAATCGTCGTGATCGTGGCGGGGAATCCCGGCGCGCTCATTTCTGCGCCGGTCGCCGCATCGAGCTTATGCACTTTTCCATCGACGCCGGGAACGTAGATTGCCTGACCTGACGGATCGGCCGCAGGCGTCGACTGGGTAATATTCGGCCCGCTGGTCGTGTACGTCCATATGACTTTGCCGGTCTGCGCTTCGATTGCGAAGGTCTCGCCGTTCTTGTCGGTTTGATAAAGCATCTGCTGCGCGGTGCCGCCGATCTGGATGTTCGCCAGCAAGATTGGCGTGGAATCCGCCACGTTACCGCTCCCAAACGAAATTTGCCACTTCTCCACGAGTTGAGAAACGTTTGTTGTCGTGAGCGTCGTATCCCCGACGTCGACACCGCTGCGCGCGGGATCGTGCCCGAACACCGGCCAGCTCAGCGCCGCCCCGGTCGGCACCGGCGAAGGCGTCGGAGTCGCTCCCGGCGAGGCTTTCGTCGTCGGGTTCTGAGCGGCGCCCCCGGAGCACGCCGCCAACGCAACGACGCCGAGTGATGCGAGAACGATGAACCAGGTCGTCACGTGCCGCAGCATGTTCTACACCCCTCTTAACCCGAGGACGTCTCGTAGATCTTCGGACAGAGCAGCACGCCGGTAGGCTGGGTCGAGATGAAGTCGATCGCGCCCTCGTTCAGCGTGAACTGGATGTTGATCGGCCACCCGTGCCACGGTACCGGAAACGGCGCTTTGATCCGCACGTAGTGATAGTCACCGGTCGGCGTTTGGATTTGCATCGCAATCGTTTCTTGCCCGCGCGCGACCAGCGATGCGTCCGGATACATCCAGACGTAGAACGAGTCTTGATCGTCCTCGATCTTGGTTTGTACCTGAATCGGATCGCCCACGGGCTTGTTGCACTGCGTATCTTTGTCGAACAACACGTACGTCGGCGAAAGGTAGATGAACGAGGCCGGTGCGGTTCCGTCCATCAGCATGGGATATGTTGCGGCCGGGGCGCCGTCGGTCAGCTGCTCGGTCATCGTGCGATCGTGACCGTTGATGATGAAAAAGAAATCTTGAGCGTAGCAGCCGTATCGCGGAACGCTTACTTGCAGCGCATACAGACCGAAAGGAACGTCGAATTGTACGACGCCGGTGTTCTCGTAATTACGCAGGAAGCTCATGTTCTGATCGAGGTGCGGTCGCCCGATCCGGTCGATCACGCGGACGTGCGCCGTAATCGCCGTTTCCGGCGGCAAGTTCAGCATCGCATGGCACAGACCGAGGTGAAGGACGACATGGGCACCGAGCATGGAGGTGATCGCTCCTTGGGTTACCGGCTAGGTGAAGCGGCCGCTGCGCGCCGCCTTGGCTACCAGCGCCGAACGAGAACGTACGCCGAGCGCCTTAAAAATCAGCTTGAGATGATTGCGAACCGTCGAGCGGCTGCGGCCCAGGCGCGCAGCGATGGCGTCGGTCGAGAGCCCCTCGCAGATCATGTTGAAGACACGCTCCTGCATCGGCGTTAGTGACGAACCCCCGGAGCTTTGCGGCGGCACGGCCAGGCTCGCGGCCTGCTCGTAGAGCCAGGAGGACGCGTAAAATTCCAACTTCTCCAACGCCAGCAATTGCCAGCGTGCGTGTGCGGTTGCGTGCGCCAGCGCAAGCGCCGCTTTGCCGGCGCGCCAGTCCGAGCCGAGGCGATCGAACTCATCGTAGGCGGCGCTCAAGTCGCGCACGGCCTCGCGCGTGCGTCCGTTTGCAAAGTGCACCATGCCCCGCGCCGCGGTCGCGACCGGATCGAACGTACGCGAGAGCGTGAAATAGCGCGCGATCGCCGCGGCCGCCGCGTCCGGATCGCTCGCCGCGAGCGCCTCGGCGAAGAGCGGAAGCGCCGTGCGTTCCAAAACGCCGGCGCGCGCCCAGTCGACGTCGCGCAGCAGATCGGTCGCCGCCGCCAGTTCGTTTGCGCACCAGTGTTCTTCGTGTGCCGTGCGCGCGAAGAAAGCGCGATCGAGTAAGACGATGGCCCGCAGCGGCGCGCTTCCGAGCCCTTCGGCAACGGCGCCGGCTTCGCGCAAGTACCGGAACGATCCGAGCCGATCGCCGGCAAGCGTCTTCCGCCACGCCAGCGCGCGCAGCGCCTGAAACCGGTCGGCCGCAAAATCGGGTGACCACGACGGACGAACCGCGAGCGCGTCCGCCGCGGCGGCTGCCGCCGCCGGAGCGGGAAGTTCGCAAGCAAGATGTGCCAACTGCGTGACCGCGCGATACCAGAGCGCCAGCTTCGCATCGATGTTGCCCTGCATCAGCGCGAGCAGACGCAACAGCGAGTCCGCGGCTTCACCGCTGCGCGACTCGGCAAGGTGGATCTCACCCTTGAGCCGCTCGCTCTCGATTTGGCCTTCGGTCCGGACGTCGACCAGCGTCGATTCGTAGCAGCGCCACGCGTCACCGATACGCGATTCACAAATGTAGCGGCGTCCGCGCGCGGCGGCGAGGGCAGCCGACTGTACGAGCGAACGGCGATCCAGCAATGTGCGGGCACGCTCGAAGTGCGCGTCGGCGGCGGCAAACTCGCGCAGCTGCGCGAAGCTCGAGCCGAGCAGCAGCTCGGCGGTGAGCCGATCCGCCTTCTGGACGAATCCGGCGCGATGCGCGAGCAGCAGGTCGACGGCGCTCGCGGGATCAGCGTCGAGCGCGATCCGGGCCCGCACGAAAACCACGTCGGCTGGGATTTCGGCGGTCCCGGCCGCATGACGGTCGTAAAGTGCGGCAGCCTCGCGAAAACGCGCAGCGGCGTACGCCGCCCGCACGCGGGTGGTCCACGGCGCTTGAGCGGCCTCGGGTCGGCGTGGCATTGCCAAGTGGATTGGCGAGCGCCCAGGGCCTGACCCGCCTGGCCTTCCCCAAAAGGACTAGAGCCGAACTAGCCCAAATGGGCTAGCTCCACCCCGTCTATTGGAGGCTGCAGCGTGCTCGATACCGTTCAAGCCTTTGAGTCCCGTCTTTTGGCCGACGACGTGCAACGGCGGATTCTCTACTATCCGCGGACGCTGGCCGCGGCGCAGTACGTTCGCGAGCACATCGGCGAACCGATTCGCCTGGAAACGGTCGCTGCGCTCGCCGGAATGACCACCTGCGCCTTCTCGCGCTATTTTGCCGAAAAAGTCGGTATCACGTTCTCGACGCTGGTAAAAACGCTACGGATCGAATACGCGCTCACGCACCTCGAACGCCGCGACGGTGCGATCTCCACGCTCGCAACGCAAACCGGCTATCAGAGCTGCTGCACGTTTTCGCGCGCGTTCAAAGACGTCATGGGACAATCGCCGTCGCAATACCGCCGCCGGATGCTTTTCGAACCCTGACGCTCGAGGGCCGGCAGGTCTAGACGCCGCGACCGCCAAGCGGTTCGTCGCTATGGAACACACGCTCATCCACATGGCCGAGACCGCCGCTTGGGCGTTCTTCATCATCTTCGTGTTCGCGATCATCGGCGTCGTCGCGACGGTCCGCTGGATCGTCAATCTCGTCACCGGCGCAGAGCGGGCCGTCGAAGGCGGCGTGCGTAACGTCGAAGACAGCATCACGCACCGCGGCGACTAGGGTAGCTCAAAACAGAATCGTCTGAAATTCGCCGACGGTCACGAAGCCGGCGCGTTCGTAGAGCGCGATGGCTTTCTCGTTGAAGTCGTTGACGTACAGTGAGAGCGAGGGCGTGAGTTCCAGCAACCGGTCGCAGACAGCGCCCAGCGCGGCGGTCGCAAGGCCCCGGCCGCGTAGTTCGGGCGGCGTCCAAATGCCCTGCAGCTGCGCGGTCATCGGACTCCACGGCCCGACGTTGCAAAAGAAGCAAAGCCGCCCGAGCGATTCACCGACCCACCACAGTCCGCGATCGATCATCGTGCGCACGTTCGAGGTGAATTCGGGTGAGGTCCGCATCGGATCGTAGTCGAGTTCGAGCGCGATCATCGAGGCCGAGTTGTCGGCAACGATGGGCCACTCGTCGAGCCGTGCCCGCCGCGCGACGACGGTGTGTTCGTACGGACGCAGCATCGAACGATCGAGCATCATCACGTGTTGGCGCTCGCGCACGAGGCGAGCGGGTTCGTGGTTGTGCCGGACCAGCCTCCAATAAGCGGAGACCTCCCGGCGCGGTCCGACGATCATCTTTTCACCGTGGTGCGCGGCGCCCACGCGCGCGAAGGCCTCGACCGTCGCCTGACCGTCGGCGGCCAGCACGACCTGGCGCGCAAAGTACGCGACGCCGGTGATCTTGCCGGACTCGTCGAGTGCCACGTGAAGGGCGCTGCGCGTGGTTGAGCCGAGATCGAAGAGGATCAGATACGTCAAGAACACGTTCGCGTACGGCGCGAGCGCCAAATAGGCTAACGCGTCCCGCTCGTGCGCGCTGGTCAAGCGCGTGGTGCGCACCATCAGTCGAGCTGTTCTACTACCAACGGCTTGGTCGTCAGCGTCTTGCTGCCGCCCTCGGGCTCGATGCTGATCGCGAGTGCCGCGATCTCTTTCGCATCGCCGGGGAGCGCCACGACGGCGACGCCGTGCGCATCCGGGACGAACGTCAGCGAGGGCTGCGGCGCTTTGCCGGCGGCCGCTATCGTCCACGCCTGGTAAACTTTGCCGTGCGGCGCAGCCGCGAGATCGTGCATCGTGATGTAGAGATGGCCGCGCACGCGCACGATCTGCCCACCGGGAATATCGAAGCGCTGCGCGCTCTCGTCCATGAGATCGGCCATCGTCGAGCGTTCGCTATCGAGATCGCGCACGAGGCCGATCGAGTGCGACTGCGTGCGCGCCGCCTGCGCTTGTGCGGCCCGCAGTTGTTCGATCAACGAAAGGTTGACGAGCGAGACCGCAACGGCGATGGCGAAGCACACGGCCGCAACCAGATAGGCCGGCCAGGTGCGCGTGCGGACATCATCCTTGCCGCTCATGTCGTGCCCCTTCGTCCGCCGCGCCGGTAGATTCCCGCAAGCACGCGGCGAAAGAGCCGGCGATGGACGACCTGGTTCGACGATTGCGCGCAGCACGCGCGGTTCTGGTGCTCACCGGCTCAGGCATCTCGGCCGAGAGCGGATTGCCGACGTTTCGCGGTGTGGGCGGACTTTGGCGCACGCATCGCGTTGAAGAACTCGCGTCTCCGCAGGGATTTGCGGCCGACCCGCAATTGGTGTGGACGTGGTACAACGAGCGAAATGCCGCGCACCGGCGCGCACAACCGAATGCCGGTCACTACGCGCTCGCTGCGCTCGAAGAACGCTATCGCGACTTCACGCTCGCCACCCAAAACGTCGATTCCCTGCATCTTCGTGCCGGCTCGCGCAACGTCGTCGAACTGCACGGCGCTCTGCGAACCGCACGCTGCACCGGGTGCGAGGAGCGAGAGCCGCTCGATTCGCTCGGGCTTGCGCTCCACCGTATCGAGCATCACTGCGGCGGACGTCTTCGTCCCGACATCGTCTGGTTCGGCGAACCGCTTCCGGCGGAGGGGTGGGAACGCGCCCGCGCGGCGGCCGATCGGGCCGACGTCATCCTGGTAATCGGAACCAGCGCGGTGGTCTATCCGGCAGCCGCGCTTGCCCGGCGCAACGGGGCTGCGTTCATCGCGGAGATCAACCCGGAACCCACTGCGATCAGCGACCAGGTCGATTGCGTCGTGCGCGGTTCGGCGGCTGAAACGCTGCCGCGGCTTCTCTCATTGCTCTGACGTTTGAGCGATGCGTCAGGGCGGCAGCTGCACGGGCGGCCCTTGATCGTCTTCGTAGGTTCCCACCACCGGCGGAGGCTCGGGAAGGGCCGGCGAGTCGTCGTCGTAGCGCGAGAAGTGCGTGAATTCCGGCGGGGCTGTGGCGGTAACGCGTTCGTCGATGGCTTGTTGCGGCGCGGTTTCTTCGGGAGCAATGTACGAGTCCGGTTCGACTGCCGGGATCTCCTCGGCTTCGTACGAGTGAACTTTCGTTTCGTTGAACGCGCGCTGCGAGGGCAAGGTGAGCAGGTCGTCGTCGGCCGCGCGGCGCGTGAGCCCGCGAACGATATACGCGTTTTGCAGCCGGCGCAGTCCGCGCAGCGGAAGCGAGGAGGTTGGAACCCCCACGAAGAGCTCGCGCACCACGTCGTAGGTGGCTTCCGAGGCAATGATTCCGGCGTTGAGCTCTTCGGAGGCCGCCTCTAACCGCGCCGCGACCTGCGCGGGATTTCCCACGATCGCAAATTCACGCCGGTCCTTGTAGCCCGTGTCGCCGGCGATGATTTTTCCGGAGTTGACGCCCATACCGACGGCGATCGGCTTACGTCCCTGCGCGCGCCAGCGCGCCTCCATCGCGTTGATTACACGCATGACGTCCAGTCCGGCGCGCAGTGCGCGTTCTTCCTGAAATTTCTCTTCGATGAGCACGCCGAAGACGGCCGTCACGGTGTCGCCGCGCAAACTCTCGATCATGCCGCGGTGACGCTGCACCGCCTGGCCCACGATCGTGTAAAATTCGTTGAGGTAACGCAGCGTCTCTTCCGGTGAGAGCGATTCGGCGAAGAGGGCAAAGTTGCGAATCCGCGCGCACAGGATCGTGGCATAGTACTCTCGTGCTTCGAAGAGGCGCGCGTCCTTGCGGGCGAGCAGCTCCTCGACCACCGGTGAGGGCACGTAGCGTGAGAAGAGCGCAAGAACACGGCGATGATCTTGACGCGCGAGCACGTATCGCCGGAAGAAGATCGAGGCGTAGTAGATCGCCGCACCAGCGAGAGCTGCGAGTGCGAGGACCAGCAAGGCAGCCATCGGACTCCTGGAGTTCCCGAGGCCCCACGCGGAAACCCGTCGTAAGAGCCGCGAATGGACGCTCTCTTGACATTACGCGGGAAAATCGCGGGCTTTCCCGGATACGGCGAGATGAGCGACCGGCATCGTGCGGACGAGATGGTACGAGCCTACCTCGGGGAGGCGCTGGCGCGCCTGCGGGAGCGTCTCGCTCCCACCGGTGACGCCGGCGAGCGGCTCGACGCCGCGATCCTGCGCACCGACTTCACCAATCAGAAGGTATTCGGCTCCTTCGAGTCCGCCTCGACCGACGCCGGTACGGTCGATCGCATCAGCCGCGCCGATCTCGCCGCCGTGGAATTGGCCGACCGCGCCGAGGGCGTCGACGCCGCCGCGCTGCCCGCGTACATCGACGAGGTGAGCGCGGCGCTCGACGTGCGCGATCGCGCGATGGAAGCCGCGGCGGGATAGTGCTGGCTCCGATACTCGCCGCGGTCGCGCTGCACGTTCTTCCGCGGCCCGTCTCCCTCGTTCGCGGCGCGTGCTCGATTCCGCCGCCCCGATTTGCACCGATCGGCATCGATCCGGGCGCGCTCGACGAATGGCAGCGCCGCTGGACCGCACTCGGCATTGCGCACGTCACGAGATCGCCGCGATCGAACGTTCGGTTCGTTCGCGATCCGTTGCTGCAGCCGCAGGCGTATCGCCTGGACGTGTCGCTGCGCGGCGTCACGATCCGCAGCGCCGACGGTGACGGCGCCTTCTACGGCGTGATGACGTTGGCGCAGCTCCCGGTGCGCGACGGCGGGCGATGGGTCGTTCCCTGCGTTCGCGTCGACGATGCGCCGGCGCTGCGGTGGCGCATTCTCTCCGACGACGTTTCGCGCGGACCGCTGCCGACGATGCGCTACTTCGAAGAGCGCATTCGCACGATCGCGGCATTCAAGATGAACGGCTACTCGCCGTACATGGAACACGTCTTCGCGAGTCCGACCGATCCGCTCCCGGCGCCGCCGGACGGGATCACGCCGGCGCAGCTGCACGCGCTCGCCCTGTACGCCGCGCGCTACCACGTCGCGCTGATCCCCGAGCAGCAGACCTTCGCCCACATGCACAACACGCTGGCCGTCGAGCAATACGCGAGCGCCGCCGCCTTCCCTCACGGTTTCCTGCTCTCGCCCGCATCGGATTTGGCCGCCGAATACTTGCGGCGCATTATCGGAGGGGAGCTGGCGGCGGTTCCGCACCCGCCGTTCTTCCACATCGGTTCGGATGAAACGGCGACGCTGGGTGAAGGCGGCACCGCGGCCTACGTTGCGGCGCACGGCGGACGCAGCGCGGTTTACGCGCAACACGTCCGCGACATGAACGCACTGATCGCGCCTTCGGGCGCACGGATCATGCTTTGGGACGACGGCATCGAAGCCGACCCGTCGATCATGAAGCTGTTGCCGCGTAGCGCGGTCATCGTCAACTGGCATTACGGCGCCGAGAAAACCTTCGAGCCGTATATTCGCCTGATCGCGAATGGCGGCTTCGAGCAAATGGTTGCCCCGGGTGCAAACAACTGGAGCCGTATTTTCCCCAATGTGACCGCGGCGCTCGCCAACGAGGGCCGTTTCATCGACGAGGGCAAACGCGCGCACGTCCTCGGCCTCTTCGAAACCGTTTGGAACGACGACGGCGAGACGCTCTTCGAAGCCACATGGTACCCGGTCATTTACGCGGCGGCCGACGCGTGGAGTACCACCGACGGCTTCGAGCACGATTTTCCGAGCGCGTTCTTCGGCGTCGACGATCCGCGCTACGCGAGCGATGCGGTGCTGCTGGGTTCGATGACCGATCGCTTGCCCGAGTTCAGCGATCTGCTCGCCTGGGCGGATCCGTTCGTGCCGGGAACGATCACCGACGAGATGAGCAAGGTCGATCTGCGCACGCTTCGGCTCGACGCGGAGCATGTCGAGACCGACCTGATCGCGGCGCATCCGCCGCTGCACGCCAACGCGGCGGCCGTCATGCTGCTCGCGGCACGGCGCTACGACGCGCTCGGACGGCGCTATCAGATCGCGGCGGAGGTGCGCGGGTACTACGCCGATGCCGCCGCGCATCCCAAGGACGCGCTGCGCGACCTCTTCTGGTGCAAGTATTGGTTTTGGGAGCAGCGCGACATCGACGAGCGGCTCGCGATTCCCTACGCGCGGGCGTGGCGGTACGAGGATCGCGAGGATCATTTGGCGAGCAACCTCGAGCGCTATCATCTCGACGCACAGCGGGCGATCGAGCGCGCCGACGCGATCGATCGCGTGATCTACAACCAGTACGTGCCGAGCAAGACGCTGCCCCCGCTCGATTCGGTTCTCGGCTTGCCGCAGTGATCCACGGCGTCGCGCTGCTGGCGGTCTTTTTCGCGTTCGCGTTTGCGATGTACCGGCGAATGATGCCGGCGATCGTCGCGCTGCCGTGCATGGCCGTGCTGATGCTGCTCGTCGCCGGCGTGCCCGCAGGGCATCTTGCCGGTCTGATCACGCGCGGCGCCGTCGCGCTCGCCCCGGTCTACGTCACGGTGATTTTCGGTGCGCTGCTCGCACGCGTGACGCTCGATACCGGTATTGCCCGCGCGCTCGTCAATCTGGCGGCGGAATACGGCGGCGAAGCGCCCTTCGCGCTCGCGCTGGTTCTTTGCGCGGTCGTTGCGCTGCTCTTTACTTCGCTCTCCGGATTGGGAGCGATCATCATGGTCGGCGCGATCGTGTTGCCGGTGATGATGACGACGGGGGTGCCGCGCACCGTCGCCGCGACGCTCTTTCTCATGGCCTTTGCGCTCGGCTTCATCTTCAACCTCACCAACTGGCGCTTCTACACGCAACTCTTCGGCGTCGTCCCGCAGCAAATGACGCATTACGCACTATTGCTCGCGGCGATCGACGCGGTAGCGCTGATCGCGTACGCGGCGCTCAGCTTTGCCCGCGAGCGCGATTACGCCACCTATGCCGACGCCGGCGACGAGCCCGAGGCGCCGCGCGTTCCGGCCATCGCCCTGGTGACGCCGCTCCTGCCGATCGTGCTGTATTTCGTGCTGCATCTCGATCCGACGATTTCCTTCGTCCTGGCCGCGATCTTCGGTGCCGTCGTGACGCGCGGTACACGCTGCGTCGAGACGCTCGTAGCTGCGGCGATTCGCGGCGTGGAAGACGTCGCGGCCGCGGTGTTGCTGTTCATCGGCATCGGGATACTCTTCGTTGCGACGCAAGAGCCGCTGTTCCGGGACGCGGTGCGGCCGCTGGTGAGCGGCTGGGCCGACAATCCGCTCGCGTATGTCGTGATATTCGGGCTGGGCAGCCCGCTCGTGCTCTATCGCGGACCGCTCAATCCGTTCGGCGTCGGCATCGCCGTCTTCACGGTACTCCTCTCGACCCATGCCCTGCCGCCGGTCGTGCTGGTCGCGGCCGTAATGGCGGTCGTGCAGGTGCAGAATGTTTGCGATCCGACGAATACCGCCAACGTCTGGGTCGCAAACTTCACCGGCACGCCGCTCGATACCATTACGAAACGTACGTTGCCCTTTCAAGTGGCGGTCGCGACGCTTGCCGTGCTTGCGGTCGCCGTGGGCGCGCCCCGGCTCTTCGGCGCGCGCGCGTTTGCGGCGGCGCTGCAGCCCGCGCTGGCCGCGCCCCTGCCCGGACTCTTCGCGCCGGCGCGCGCAAGCGAACGCATCGCGGTCGACGACGACGGCTCGCCGCTCGCTCGCGCGGCAGCCGGCGCGGTGCTCACCGATCTGGGCCGGCCGCCGTGGACCGCTTTCGCAGATCACGACGATCCCGATGCGCGCGACTGCTCTTCCAAAGGATATGCGGCGTATGTCTACGTGAGCGCGGCAACGTTCCGGTTGATCGAGGGGACCGATTTGGATATCGGGCTGCGCTTGGAAGACTGCGGCGGATGGATCGTGCAGGAGTGGCACGATCATGCGGTCGAGCTCGATTCGCCGACCGCGGCGCAGGCACAAGCGCTGGCGCATGAGGGAACCGCGCGGCTGCGGGCTTGGGCCCGGAGCGATCCGCGCGCGGATGAACTGTTCGCTCGCGGCCTTGCCCTGGCGCCCGGCCAGTCGCCCGGGTTTCTTTATGCGCTCTTTAAGACCGTCGACGGGAACATGCGCGTGTACGTGCGGGCCGGGGGCCCGGCCTACGCGGCCGGGCTGCGCACGGGCGACGTGGTAGAAAAACTCGACGGGCAGTTTTGGTGGGAATACGGCACCTATCAGACCGAACAGCGAGCATACGACGGTAAACCGCACGATTTCGAAATCGAGCGCAATGGCCATACCATCGATATTTCACTTCCGTCATCCTAAAGGTGCGAACGAGATGAGCGTCAACGCGGCGATAGACCAGGAACTCGCGGCCTATTGCAGGGCCCATCGCGACTCGCATCTCGACGAGCTGAAGCGCTGGGTCGCGATCCCGTCGATCTCGGCCGATCCGGCGCATCGCGACGACGTGCGAACCTGCTGCGAGCGGTTGGTGGACCGCATGCGCGAGGTCGGATTGGATGCGCGCGTATTGGAAACGGCGGGGAATCCGCTGGCCTACGGGCAGTGGCTGGGCGCGCCGGACGCGCCCACCGTCTTGATTTACGGCCACTACGATGTGCAGCCGGCCGATCCGTTGGAACTGTGGAAGAGTCCGCCGTTCGCCGCGGAGGTGCGCGACGGAAAGATTTACGGGCGCGGAGCGGTGGACGACAAGGGCCAAGTGCTGATGCATTTTGCCGCGATCGAAGCGCATATGCGCACGCGCGGCCGTTTACCGATCAACGTCAAGATCGTCGTCGAAGGTGAAGAGGAGATCGGTTCACCCAGTTTCGAGAGCGCGCTCGAACGCTACCGCGATCTCGTCACCGCCGACGTTGCGGTAATCAGCGATACGGCGGTCTTTTCGGAAGACGTGCCGTCGCTGACCGCGAGTGTTCGCGGCTTGGTTCATTGGGAGATCGCGGTCCACGGACCGGCGGACGATACGCATTCGGGCTACTACGGCGGCGTCGTCGCCAACCCGATCGAAGCATTGGCGCGCATCATCGCCGGCCTGAAAGACGCGAGCGGCCGCGTGCTGGTTCCCGGATTCTACGACGGCGTGCCCGAACCCGACGCCGCGACGATCGACGAACTCACGAATCTCCCATTCGACGAAGGGCGCGAAGCCGAGTTGCTCGGCGTCCCCGAGCTGTGCGGCGAGGCAGGACGAACGCCGCTCGAACGGATGTGGTTTCGTCCGACGCTCGAGTGCAACGGGATCTGGGGCGGTTATCAGGGCCCGGGCACCAAAACGATCATTCCAGCCTTTGCGCGCGCGAAGTTATCGGCGCGGCTGGTCGGTGAACAGGATCCGGTCCACGTGCGCACGCTCGTCACCGAGTACGTTCGCGCGAACGCACCGCGCGGCGTGCGCGTCGAAGTCGAGTCGGGCGGCGACGTCGCGCCGGTCGTCCTCTCACGCGATCATCCGGCGGCGCTTGCGGCGGGACGCGCCATGCACGCGGGCTTCGGCATCGCTCCGGTGTACATCGGAACCGGCGGCTCGATCGGTCCGGTGGCGAGCTTCGATCGCATTTTGGGAATCCCGCAAGTCATGATCGGCGTGGGATTACCGGACGATCACATTCACGCGCCCAACGAGAAGTTCAACCTCTCGCAGTTTTTCGGCGGAATCGTGACTATGGCCGTGCTCTACGATGAACTCGCCGCACTGAAGCGGTGATCGCGTTGGTGCTCGTAGCCCTTCAGCCGATCGGACCGTCTCCGCTCTTTACGCCGACGACCGCACCGATCTCCGAACGCGCGATCCTCGAAGAAGAGATGCAAAGCGCGCAGGCGCGTGCGAAGACGCTTGGAGCAACGCTCGGCGTGAGGATCGTCGACCTGACGACCGGTGCAACGGCCAGCAGCGGCGGCGACGTCAACCTGCCGATGGCCGGCGTTCAACGGCTTGCGTTGGCAATCGTGACCATGCGGGCCGTCGATGCGGGGGAGCTTGCGCTGACGCAAAGCCTCGACGGGGTGACCGTGCGCGACCTCATCTCCCGCATGGTGATGGATAACGACTATGCATCCGCGAACGCGCTGATTCAAGCGCTTGGGGGAGGCGACGCCGTCAACGCGCGGTTGCGCGCGCTCGGCTTCGATGCGGTCTTCGTGGCGCCGGACGACGCCGGGTACGCGACGCCCAACGCGCTCGCGCGTCTCTTGAGCCAACTGGTAAACGGCGGATTGCTCGCGCCCGCAAGCACCAAACTGCTCTTGAACGAAATGAAGACGATGCACTTGACACATACGCAAACCTCGACGAACGAGGCGCAGATTCTCTATATCAATCGCCGCACCGTGGCGATCGCGGCGATGTTGAACGCGGGAAGCGGCAGCGATGAGGCCCGCGACGCGGTCATCGCTGCGCTCGTGCAAGCGGCCGCCGACGCAACCGCCGCAACGCCGTAGCACGGCCGCCAGGCGGGCTTACTCGGTTGCTTTGTGAGCCGAAGAATAGGCTCGCCGCAGCGCAATTGATGGTACGATAAGCTAGCATAAGGAGGGGTTTATGTTGCGTTTTGCACCCGTTCTCGTGATTGCCGGCTTACTTTTTCTTTTGGCGATGCCCCCGTTGGAGGGGCAAAGCTCATGGCCAACCTCCAGCTCGTATACGAACGCGATGGGAAACAACAGTGCTTGGATCCTACCGGCGCGCACCTACAGCGACAACCGTTACGTTCCCGCGGCCAAGCTCGGTGCCGGGGCTACGGCCAAGCTTCGGAAAGCGTGGTCGACGAGCGTCGATGCCCGTGGGCCACTCGAGGTATCGCCGATCGTTTGGCAGGGCACGATGTATGTCACGTCGTCGCACAACGACGTGTACGCGCTCGACGCTAAGACCGGCGCGATCAAGTGGCACTTCCATTACGTTCCGCACGTCATTGCGTTTTCGGCCAACCGCGGCGTCGCGCTCGGCGACGGTAGGGTGTACGAAGCAACGCTCGACGGACACCTGATCGCGTTGAATGCGGCCACCGGAAAAATCGTGTGGAACGTTCTCGCGGCGCACGATCCGCGCAATACGTTCTTTACGATGCAGCCCGTGCCGTACAAGAACATGTTGCTGCTCGGCGCTTCCAACGGCGACTGGGGAGGCATCGGCTACCTGAGCGCCTTCGACGCGGCGACGGGAAAGCGTCTGTGGGATTGGTACACGATCCCGGGTCCGGGCCAAGCCGGCCACAATACGTGGAGCGGCGACTCCTGGAAACGCGGCGGCGCCGCGATCTGGAGCGGCATCGCGATCGATCCGTCGACCGATACGCTCTACGCCGATCTCGGGAATCCGCAGCCGGACTTCCTCGGCACGATTCGCGCCGGTTCAAATCTCTATAGCGATTCGATGGTCGCGCTCGACATCAGCGGCGCGAAACCGACGATGAAGTGGTATCACCAGTTCATCCCCCACGATACGCACGACTGGGATCCCGCCATGCCTCCGGTGCTCTTCACCGGACAAGTCGGCGGCTCGCCGCGAGATCTCGTTGCGGCGGGCGACAAGGCCGGGAACTTCTGGGTCCTGGACGCCGGAACCGGAAAGCTCGTGTACCATCTCGCGGTGAGCATGCAGCGCGGACAAAACACGCAGCCGAGTAAGGCCGGCGACATCGCATGTCCCAACACCAACGGGGGCGTCGAGTTCAACGGCGGAAGTTACCTGCCCGAAACGAACTTCTTTTACGTACCGAGTACGAACCAATGCGGCATCTGGACCTCGCCGGGAACGGCGGCGTACATCGCCGGACAATTCTATCTCGGCGGCGCCTTTCCGAAACAATACGGACCGAGCACCGGCTACATGAACGCAATCAACATCAATACCGGGAAGTTCGCGTGGCGTAAGAAACTGGCGTTCCCGCAAATCGGCGGGGCGCTCGCACTTTCGACCGGCGTGGTCTTCACCGGCGGCGTGAACGGTGACTTCAGGGCCTACGATGCCAAGACCGGCGCCGTCTTGTGGCATTATCCGACCGGATTGACGATTCAAGCACCGGCGAGTTATTACGAACTCGACGGCAAGCCGTACGTCGTCGTCGGGGCGGGGCCGGCGGGCGTGAACTTCGCCGATCCGCGCTTTGGCCAAGGTGCGCCGACGCTCGAAGGCACCTACAGTCACCCGGTTCGAGCGCTGATCACCGCGTTCACCACCCCGTGACGATGCGCACGATCGCCGCGGTCCTCGTGGTCGTCTTCGCGCTCAACGCGACGGCGAACGCGAAGTCGTCGCGCGACGATCACGGCGACGCGATCGCGGCGCTGGCCGGCCTGCAGTCGGCCGTCGCGGAGATCGTGCACATCGAGGATAGCTACGCCGTCGGGCGCACCGCTTACCGGAACGCCGCGCGCCGCGCGCTCGGCGAAGTCAGCGGTGCGCTCGATCGTGTCAATCACCTGTTGGATCAGGTCGCGACGCCGCCATGGCAACCCGCCGTCGAGGGCACGAAAGTGAACCTCCTCGAAGCGCAGGAGAACTTGAATGACGCGCTTGGCGAACGCGAATTGGACGATTACCGGTTCGATCTCACGCGCGCGCTGGCAAGCCTCGCGCTGGCCATCGGCCGGCCCTCACAAGACGGTGTTCTCGGCGGGCTCAGCGGCGCGCTCGCAAACACCGAACTCGCCGTTCCGGCCGGCGCGGTTCGCGTCGCCGGATGCGGCGTGCCTGCACGCGCTCCGGCCTACGGCATCAACGCGGGAGCTTTGGTATACGTGGCACTGCCGCGCGCCGCGGCGGCCGCGCGGGTTCCGGCGAATCTCGCAATTCGGTCGGTCGCCGTGCGCGGAGACGAAATCGTGCTTTACACCGCGCACGCCGCGACGTGCAAACTCCAGCGCGCGCACGACGTCGCGGCGGCGACGCCGGCGATGCCGATGCTCTACACCGCCGCGCAGGCGCACGCCGGAAAGATCGTTTACGTCCGGCATTGCCTGCAATGTCACGGGACCGATCTTCAGGGAACCGCCGGCCCGGCGGTCGCCGGAACCGATTTCCTGAAAACCGCGAAGTTCGACGGTTGGACGCTGCGCGACGTGCGCACGACGGTATTCGAGAATATGCCGTTCTCGGATCCGGGTTCGCTGAGCGCGCAGCAATACGCCGACGTGATGGCCTTCCTGCTTGCCTCCAGCTGCTACCCGGCTGGGACGAAACCGTTCCCGCAGTCGGACCAAGCCTCGTTCGCGTCGATCAAGCTCGGCCCGATGAGCGGCGTACGGGCGACGAATCCAAAGAATGGAACCTGTGCCGTCAAATAACCCTCGGCGGTGACGAAAATTCGTTTGGGCGTCGACGTCGGGGGCACGTTTACCGACGTCGTCGCAATCGACGCTTCTACGCGAGCGTTGCTTGCGCGCGTCAAGGTTCCAACCACGCACGATGCGCCCGCGGGCGTCGCGGCCGGAATCGTGACCGGTATCGCGCGCATCCTAGACGAGAACGGGATCGTGCCGGAGGCGGTAACCTTTATCGCCCATTCGACGACGCAGGCGACCAACGCGCTGCTGGAAGGCGACGTGGCGAAGGTCGGCGTGCTCGGTTTGACCCATACGCCGGCGTGGTTTGCGCGCGCACACATGCGCTTCGCGCCCGTCCGGCTCGCGCCGGGGGTGGATTTCTCGCCGTCATTCGTTTTTGCGCGCGGTACCGATGAGAAGGCGATCGAACGCGCGATCGAGCGTCTGGTGGAATCGGGTGTAACCGCGATCGCCGCGAGCGAACCGTTCGGCGTCGACCGGCCCGCGTACGAACGCGCGGTCACGGATTCGGTGCGCGCGCTTGGCATCGCTGCGACCAGCGGGCACGACGTCAGTACGATGTACGGCTTGCGCGCGCGCACGCGAACGGCAGCGCTCAACGCGGCGATCCTGCCGAAGATGCTGGAGACCGCGCAGTCGACGGCAGCCTCGGTGGCGCGTTCCGGCATCGCGGCGCCGCTGATGATCATGCGCAGCGATGGCGGGGTGATGAACGTCGGCGAGGTCGAGCGCCGCCCCATTCTCACCCTGCTTTCCGGGCCGGCCGCCGGCGTGGCGGGCGCGTTGCTCTACGAGAACGTGACCGACGGTGTCTTTCTCGAAGTCGGCGGCACGAGCGTCGATTGCTCGGCGATCCGGTTCGGGCGCCCGCAAATGCGCGCGGCGCGCGTGGGCGGATTGCGAACGATGCTGCAGACGATCGACTCGCGCACGCTCGGAATCGCGGGCGGAAGTATGCCGCGGATCGGCGCACACGCGATCACCGACGTCGGCCCGCGCTCGGCGCACATCGCCGGTTTGCGCTATGCGAGCTTTCTGCGGCGGTTGGATTTCGAGGGCGCGCGGATCGAACGGTTTGCTCCGCGTCCGCACGATCCGGCGAATTATCTGCGATTTGCCCTGCGTGACGGCGGGCATGCCGCGGTGACGCCGACATGCGCGAGCAATCTGCTCGGTTACGTTCCCGAGGGTGCGTTTGCGCGCGGAGACGCGCAGGCGGCGCTGGCGGCATTTACGCTGCTCGCGCGCGAACTGGGCGGCGACGCGCGCATGCATGCGCGGCGCATATTGGAGCTTGCCGCCGCCAAGGTGCGCCCGTGCGTCGAAGAGTTGATCGCGCACTACGAGATGCCGCGCGATCGCACGGTGCTGATCGGGGGCGGAGGTGGTGCAGCCGCGCTCGTGCCGTTTTTGGCCGAGGCGATGGAAATGCCGTACCGCATCGCGCGCGACGCCGAGGTCATTTCTCCGATCGGCGTCGCGCTGGCACTGGTGCGCGACGTGGTCGAGCGAACGATCGTCGATCCGACCCCCGCCGACATCGTCCGCTTGCGGCGGGAGGTCGAGGATCGCGTCATCGCCGCCGGCGCAGCACCGGATCGCGTCGAGGTCAGCATCGAGATCGACACGCAGCGCAACCGGGTGCGGGCGACCGCCTCGGGCGCGACCGCGCTTTCCGAATCGGCCGCGCCTGCGTCGCTTCATATCGAGCGGGACGGGGAGAGCGTGCGCGTGGTCGACGAGCGCGGCGTCGTTCGCCTGGCGCCGCCGGGAGCCCGCGTCGCGCACACGACCGTGGCGCAGCTCGATGACGCGCTCGAGACCGCGATGGAATCCGAGACCTCGTTCGGAGACGTGGGCCGAAGTCTACCGTCGGTGCACGTGCTCTACGCCGGGCGCATCGCGGATTTCAGCGGTCTGGCGAGCATCGAGCAGGCGCGCGCGCTTGCGCGCGAAGAGGTGAGCGGGCGCGACGGCGGCGAGGCGGTGACGATCCTTACGGTAAAGCGGCGCCCGTAGCTTCCTCTCTGCCGACGGTGCTGTGGGAACGGCTGTAGATGAAGTACACGACCAGGCCAATGATGAGCCAGACGATAAAGCCGAACCAAGGCAGCGGAATTCCGTATATGTGGCCGATGCCTTCGTCGAAGAACGGCGCGAGCAAGAGCGCGAAGGCGAGTACCGCTGAGATCACCGGAATGACGTAAGGGCCGAAGGGAACGGTAAATCCCCGTGTCGTCGGGTAGCGCTTGCGAAGGATGGGCAGCGATATCGAGACCAAGACGAACGCCGCCAGCGTGCCCATGTTCGTCAGCGAGCCGACGACGGCTATCGGCGTGAACGCCGCGACTAACGCGATCAGAATCGTGAAGAGAATCGTCGAGAGCCCCGGCGTGCGGAAGCGCGGATGCACTTTCGAGAACACCGAGGGCAGCAAGCCGTCGCGCGCCATCGCGAAGAAGACGCGCGTCTGGCCGAACATCATGACGAGCAGAACCGTCGTCAGCCCGGCGATGGCGCCCAGGGAGATGATCACGCTCGCCCACGGCAAGCCGACTTGCTCGACGGCGTATGCGACCGGCTGCGGAACGTTGAGGTGGTTGTACGGAACCATGCCGGTGAGAATCGCGGCCACGATGATGTAGAGCACGGTGCAGATCGCCAAGCTTCCGATGATGCCGATCGGCATGTCCTTCTTTGGGTCCTTCGCTTCTTCAGCCGCGGTCGAAACCGCGTCGAAACCGATGTACGCGAAGAAGATGAAGAACGCTCCGAAGAACGTGCCGCCCCAACCGAACGGAAAATACGGCGTCCAGTTCCCGGGCTGCACGTGACCGAAACCAATCGCGATGAAAAACAAGACGACCAGCACTTTGGCCGTGACCACGATGTTGTTGAAGAGCGCCGACTCGCGGGTGCCGCGATAGAGCAAGACGCCGATCAGGCAGATGATGCAGAACGCCGGAAGGTTCATGAAACCGTGGAGCGGCTCGCCCATCGGCCCCGTGTCCCACGGATTGTGCAGCAGCGCCGCCGGAATGTTCCAGCCGAAGAGATTCCGCACGAGCGTCACAAAGTACCCCGCCCACCCGATGCTCACCGTCGACGCGCCGAGCGCGTATTCGAGAACGAGATCCCAGCCGATGATCCAGGCGATGAATTCGCCGAGCGAGGCATAGGCAAAGGTGTACGCGCTGCCGGCGATCGGTACGCGGCTCGCGACCTCGGAATAGCACAGCGCTGCGAACGCGCTGACGATACCCGAAATGACGAAGGAGATCGTCAGCGAGGGCCCGGCGAACTTCGCCGAAGCCACGCCCGTGAGCACGAAGATGCCGGTGCCGATGATCGCACCGATCCCCATCGCGATGAGCGAGAACGGCCCCAGCGTCTTCTTTAGACTATGGCCTTGCTCTTGAGTCTCCGCCAATAGGCGCTCGAGCGGCTTCACACGTTGTAGCAGCATTAAGGAGCCTCCGAAGAAGTCGCTGTACCAGCAGCGGAATACTTGTCTTGACAGGCGTACCCCTGCGTGGTGAGTACCGCGGGCACGTACGACGTGCTGGTCATCGGCGGCGGCAATGCCGGATGTGCGGCAGCGTTGGCGGCCGCGCGTCACGGCGCTCGCACGCTTTTGGTCGAGCGCTACGGATTCCTCGGCGGCACCGCCACCGCGGCGATGGTCGGCCCGTGGATGACGTTCCATTCGGGAAGTGAGCGCATCGTCGGCGGCATCGCGCAGGAGATCGTAGAGCGCTTGGTTCGCCGCGGCGCCTCGCCCGGCCATATCACGGACTCCTCCGATTACGTTCCGACGATCACGCCGTTCGATCCCGAAATCCACAAGGCGCTGCTTTTCGAGATGACGCGCGAAGCGGGCGTCGAGCTGTTACTGCATGCGTGGTTTCTGGGGACGCACGTCGAGGACGAACGCGTGATCGGTGCAAGCGTCGCGACGGTCGGCGGCGGACGCAGCTATCGGGCGCGCGTCGTGATCGACGCGACCGCGGATGCCTACGTGGCGGCGTCGGCCGGCGTTCCCACCCAGAAAGGCGACGAACGCGGCCGCGTGCAGCCGGCGAGTCTGATGTTCCGCTTGAGTCACGTCGACCTTTCGAAAACCGCGACGTATCTGCGTATGCACGCCGACCAAATGCGCACGTCGCTCAAAGCCCACGAGCGCACCGCGCCCGCGCTTACCGCCGTCGCGGGATTGTACGAGTTGTGGGAACAGGCACGCGAGGATGGGATCGTCGACGTCCCCCGCGAACTCGCTTCGTTTTTCATCTCCCCCTATCCCGACGAAGTGACGGTGAACATGACGCGCGTCACCGATATCGATCCGCTCGACCCGGTCGATCTCACGCGGGCGGAAGTCGATGCGCGGCTGCAAGTGATGCAGCTTCTGCGTTTCTTTCGCGAACGCGTTCCCGGCTTCGAAAATGCGCGTCTCGCGGCGACCGGTACGCAAGTAGGCATTCGCGAGTCGCGCCGCATCGAGGGCCGCTACACGCTGACCGCGCAGGACGTGCTGCAGGCCCGCACGTTCCCCGATGCGGTCGCGCGCAGCGCGTACCCGATCGACATTCACAATCCGTCGGGGAGCGGAACCACGACGCACCGGCCGCCGCCCGGTTCGAGCTACGAGATCCCGTATCGTTGTTTGGTTCCGATCAATCGCGAACAGTTGTTGGTTGCCGGACGCTGCATCTCGACGACGCACGAAGCGCTTGCGTCGACGCGCCTCACGCCGACCGTCATGACGCTCGGCCAGGCGGCCGGAACCGCCGCGGCGCTCGCGAATCAATCCGGCGTGCTTGCCGGCGACATCGATACCGATCACTTGCGTTCGGCGCTCGTCGCGGACGGCGTCGACCTGCGCAGGGCGACGTGAGCACGGCGCTTCGCATCGCGCGCGAATACGGGGTAAGCGTCGTTTTTGCCGATCTGGGCGATTGGGGCGTCGACGAGCTGCGCTCCGAATACGACCCGAAGGGACCGGTCATTCGCATCAACTCGCGCATCGCCGAACGGCTGGGGCCGGCCGAACTCGGCGAGTTCGTCGGGTTCTGTGTCGGACACGAACTCTACCACCACCGCGAGGCGATCGGCGAAGTAGAGCGGCTTCCGCAACGCAAGGACCGCGAAGTCGCCGCCAACGAATTCGCGCACGCGCTGCTGACCAGGCGCGAGTGATGCTCTTTGCCGGGATCGACGGCGGTCAAAGCACGACGACGGCGGCAATCGGTGACGGCACGCGGGTCCTCGCGCGCGGGCGCGGCGGCCCGGCCGACGAGGTCGGCGCCGGTCCGGACTCGACCCGGCTGCGCGACGCCCTCGAAGGCGCGCTGGCCGATGCGCTCGCTCGGGCCGGGCTCCCGCTCGACGCGCGGTTCGAAGCGATCGTCGCCGGCATTTCCGGCTACGAAGGGCGCGTCTACGGAGCGCAGCCGCGGCTGCCGGCCGCACGATTCGTGTTGATGCACGATGCGCCCATCGCCCACGCCGGCGCGCTCTACGGAAGAGCGGGCGTCGTGGTGATCGCCGGCACGGGATCGGTCGCGTATACGGTCGCGCGTGACGGCCGCACGAAGACGACCGGTGGGTGGGGCTATCTCTTCGGCGACGAAGGCAGCGCGTTCTGGATTGCGCGAGCCTTCGTTTCGCAGGCGATCGGCGATGAATCACGCGCAGCGCCGGCGTTACGATTTTTCGGCGTTTCGAATCTGCGCGAACTCGTGCGCGCTTTGTACAGCGGCGCGATCACGCGCGATCGCTTCGCGTCCTTCGCACCGGTGGCGCTTACCGAGGGCGAGGTCGCGGAGGCCGCCGCGCGCGAGCTCGCTGCACTCGCCGCCCACGCCGTACTCGAGCGTCCCTGCGCGATCGCGTTTACCGGCGGCTTGATGCGCGATTCACAATTTGCGCGGCGCGTCGGCGAGGCGACGCGCGAGCGGCTGCCCGATTGTACGCTGGTCGAGCCTGCCGCCGATCCGGCCGAGGGCGCGCTGATCTTGGCTACGCGCACGTGAAGACGCTCGATCGGTTGCGCGGCGGACTCATCGTTTCCGTTCAGGCGTGGCCGGGCTCACCGATCGACGAGCCGGGCATTCTCGCGGCGATGGCTCGATCGGCGCAGCGCAACGGCGCCGCCGGCGTGCGGATGCAGAGCGTCGAGAACATACGCGCCGCGCGCGCGCAACTCGACCTGCCGATGATCGGCATCATCAAGACCGAGTATCCCGGATTCGCGCCGTACATCACGCCGAGCGTGAAGGAAGTGCAGGCGCTCGCGGCGTGCGGCGTGGAGATCGTCGCCTTCGATGCGACCCCGCGCCCGCGCCCCGATGGGGCGAGCGTCGAGACGCTGGTGGAGGCGATCCACGACGCCGGCTGCGTCGCGATGGCTGACTGTGCCACCGTGGGCGACGCGCTCTGCGCACAGGCTGCGGGAGCCGAAATGCTCGCCACCACCCTGTGCGGCTATACCGAGGAAACGAGCGGGACGCCCTTGCCCGCACTCGCCCTGGTTGCGGAACTCGCGGAGCTCGACGCGTTCGTCGTGTGCGAGGGCGGCGTCGCTCGGCCCGAACGCGTGTCCGACGCGTTCGACGCAGGTGCCGACGCGGTCGTGGTCGGCAGTGCGATCACGAATGTCGACTGGCTCGTCCGGGAGTTTGCCTCCCGCGCGCCTAAAAGGCCCCCTACGGCGCAGGGAACACGCTAAAGTCGATGCTGGTAGGCCCGGTGCTCAATATAGTGGAGAGAAGTCTCGCGGGTTTAGGGAGAGGAATTCTTGGTTGAGAATCGCGCTGCGCCCGTTTCGCTGGGTCGCGGCTTCTGGACTATTACCGCCGTGCTCGCGATCATTTCGATCGTGGGTATCGTCTTTTGGACGGTGGGACCGCTCGATCTCGTTCTGCCGCCGGTCGCGGGCGAGCCGGGATCGCAGGTCGATTCGTTGTTGCGCTTCATGGCGGCCTCCGGAACCGCGCTCTTCGTTTTCGTTGCCGGCTACATCATTTATTTCTGCATCGCCTTCCGTGCACGCCCGAGCGATTCGCCGGACGCGATCGGCGTTCAGATTCACGACAATCACGTGCTCGAGTTTTGGTGGACGCTGATCCCCACGCTCTTCGTCGTGCTGCTCTCATACTTGAGCATCCGGATTTGGTACCAGATCCAGATCGCGCAGCCGGCCAACGGTCTGGCAGTCGAGTCGATCGGACACCAGTGGTACTTCACCTTCCGCTATCCGCAGATCAACGGCGAAGTTACCGGCGAGATGCATCTGCCGATCGATCAGCCGGTCGTGCTCAACGTCACCTCGAGCGACGTGATTCACTCGTTCTGGGTGCCGGCGTTCCGGCTCAAGGCCGACATGGTGCCGGGCCTGATCAACACCATTCGCTTCACGCCGACGAAATTGGGCCGCTATCCGATCGTCTGTACCGAATTCTGCGGTACCGAACACGGGCTGATGAACGCGATGGTTCCCGGCGTGGACGGCAAGCCCAATCCGAGCGCGGCCTGGGTCGTGGTCGACACCCCATCCGCTTTCCAGCAGTGGTACCACGGCTGGCAAGTCAAGAACGCTCATGTGAGCAACGCGCTGCCGAGTACCACGGGTACGGTCTCGCTCGCGGGGGGTAATGCAACGGCCGGCCAGGCGCTATTCTCGCAGAAGTGCAGCGCTTGTCACGCGCTTGGGCCGTTCTCGCAGCGCATCGTCGGTCCGGGGCTCAAAGGCGTGCTGCACGATCCGACGCATCCCAATCTCGTCGACGGCGATCCAGCAACGCCGGCCAACGTCGCGAAGATTCTGCAGCAGGGCTATACCGGTTCGATCGGCACCATGCCCAACGCCACCCAAAACGGCCTTTCCAGTTCGGACATCGCGAATCTGGTCGCTTTCTTGGATTCGCTAAAGTAAACCGGGAGCAATCATTTCATGTCAGCAACAGCGGTGCACGGCGGAATTGCCGACCATATCCATCCTGAGCCGCAGGGGTTCGTCCGGCGGTACATCTTCTCGATCGATCACAAGATCATCGGAATTCAGTACCTGATCACGGGCTTCGTTTTCTTGATTCTCGGCGGTCTGCTCGCCGAGGTGATTCGCACGCAACTGCTGCACGCCAACGGCGGCTTCGTCAGCCCCGACGTCTACGACGAAGTCTACTCGATGCACGGCTCGACGATGGTCTGGCTCGTCGTTATTCCGCTGCTCACGGGCGCCTTCGGCAACATCATCATGCCGCTTCAGATCGGTGCGCGCGACGTCGCGTTCCCCTGGCTCAACATGATCAGCTTCTGGATCTTCCCGGTCGCGGGCTTGATGCTGTTCTCGTCGTTTCTGATCGGCGCACCGGTCGCGGGATGGACCGAGTATCCGCCGATGTCGCTGCAGGCCGGCCCCGGCACCTCGATGTGGGCGGCAGCAATCTTCTTAGTCGGGGTGAGCTCGACGCTGACCGGTATCAACTTCCTGGTGACGATCTACCAGATGCGCGCGCCGGGCATGACCTTCACCCGCATGCCGCTTTTCGTCTGGGGACAATTCGCGACCGCGCCCCTGCTGATGATCGCGACGACGGCGCTCGCGGCAGCGCTCGCGGCGCTCTTCATGGAACGCCAATTCGGCGTGCCGTTCTACGATCCGACCAAAGGCGGAAGCCCGATCATGTGGCAGCATATGTTCTGGTTCTATTCGCACCCGGCCGTCTATATCATGATCCTACCCGCGTTCGGCATGATCTCGGAGATCATCCCGACCTTCGCCCGCAAACCGATCTTCGGCTACAAGATGATCGCGTTTTCTTCGATGGCGATCGCGCTAGCCGGTTTCATGGTTTGGGCCCACCACATGTTCACCTCGGGTCTGGCGCCGTATCTCCAGTTGCCCTTCATGATTCTCACCTTCACGATCGCGATTCCGACCGGCGTAAAGATCTTCTCGTGGACGGCGACCCTGTGGGGCGGCAGGATTCACTTCACGACCGCGATGCTGTTCGCGGTCGGGTTCGTCGCGCTCTTCACGCTGGGCGGCATCACCGGCGTCTTCTTGGCCGCGGTGCCGTTCGATCTCCACGTGCACGGCACGTACTTCGTGGTCGCGCATCTGCACTACGTCCTGGTCGGCGGCTCGCTGATGGGCATCTTCGCCGGCACCTACTTCTACTTCCCGAAGATGAGCGGGCGCCTCATGAACGAGCACCTCGGCAAATGGCACTTCTGGCTGTTCGTCATCGGCTTCAACGGGACGTTCCTACCGTTGCACTGGGTCGGGATGCTCGGCATGCCGCGGCGCGTGCCCGAGTACGATCCGCAATTCCAGTTCTGGAACGACGTTGCGTCGATCTCGTCGTACGTGATGACGTTCGCGATCTTGCTCTTCTTCATCAATATCGTATGGAGCATTCGCAACGGCAAGAAATCCGGTCCGAATCCGTGGGGCGGCCGTACGCTCGACTGGCAAATTCCTTCGCCGCCGAACTACTACAATTTCAAGCACATCCCGACCGTCTACGGCTTGCCGTACAACTTCGGACAGCCGCTGCCGTATAGGGGACTCGAGGAAGAACTCACCGACACGCCGCCGGTCACGGCGGGAGCGCACTGAGGAGCGATATGGCAGTAGCGACTCTCTCGCACGGCGCGGCAGCCGAGCATGGAACCGCGGATCAGCTCTACGTCGAGACGCGCCAGCTGCGTCTGATGGGCTTTCTCCTCTTCCTCGTTTCGGACTGCGTCCTGTTCTCGTCGTTCATCTTTGCGTATCTCTACATGCGCAACAGCGGTCAGGGCTGGCCGCCGCCCGGCATCAGCCGTCTCGATGTGGCGTTCGCCTCGCTCAACTCGGTCGTACTCTTCGGTTCGGGCGCGACGATGCACTACGCGCTCGAGAATTGGAAGCACAACAACTTCGGGCGTTATGCGTTCTTCATAATCGCAACGATCATTCTCGGCGTCGGCTTCCTCAGCGGTCAGGCGTACGAGTACACGCATCTGATCTTTCAGGATCACGTCACGTGGGCGGGCAGTGGGATTTTCGGCGCGTCGTTCTTCACGCTGACCGGCATGCACGGTTTTCACGTGTCCGTCGGCGTGGCTTACCTGATCATCCTCTTCTTGCAATCGGTTCACGGCGTCTACGACAAGGACCGGTATTTCGGCCTTACCGCCGGCACGCTCTACTGGCACTTCGTCGACGTGATCTGGGTTGTACTGTTTTCCATCTTTTACCTTATATAGGAGGACGTATTTTGCGCAGCTCTTCGTCGCCTCGGTCCTCGCGTGCCCCTGCACGCGTCGGACGTCGGCTCCTCAATCTGCACAAAATCCATTCCTCCTAAAAAGGACCCGGCGCATGCATATCGATCTTCCCGTTCTCGAGAGAACGATCGCCATCATCGGCGGCATCGTCGTCGCAATAACGTCGGCGAAGGCGCTCAAAGACGATTGGACGACTCCCGGCGTCGACAACAACGTGTTCAAGCTGATGCTCGGGCTGCTGTGCGTTGGCGCGGTGATCGCGATCCTGGCAGGGGCGGGCGTGCTCGGCAACTTCCCGAAGGCGGCCTAGAGATGATCGAACACCAGGACGTCATTGATTTCAGCAACCTGCCGCAGTCCAAGGGCATCGGCACCGGCACGAGGTGGATTCTCGCGGTCGGCATCGTGATGATCTTTTGCATCGGCGGCCTTACGGTGGGCTTCGCCTACTGGGGCCACATGTGGCCTTCGGATCACACGCTGCGCATGGACCTCGGCAACCTCTCGAAATAGGACCGCCTTTGTCATCACCATGACTTTATGGGTCCGGGTGAGGTCCTTTGCGGGGCGCAATGCCGATCGCGAGCAGCGGCAGCTCGTCCGGCAGGAGGCCGGTTGAACGTCCGTTGATCTTGTGGATTCCCGCGAAGACCGAAAATTCGATCATCGCGGCAATCGTAACGTTCTCGAGTTTCCGTTTGCCGAAATACTCCCACTCGCACGCCACCGTCTGATCTTCGAAGAGCGTAGCCACGTAGCCCTGGCCGTCTTCACCGGAGTGCTCGTCCGGTTCACGATAGCGCACGTAGCCGTCGACGATATAGATCGGTTTGTAGGTTTGAAGGTAGGCGAGGAACGGCGCCACCAGCACCGCGACGAAGTAACCGAAGAAGGCGATGGCACCGATCGCAAAGATCCACGCGATCTTGATCAGCGTGCGTTCGGCCGGAACGTGTTGCGAGCGATAGACGATGCCCCAGGTCAGGAACGTCATGAAGATCATGCCGAGGAAGGGCTCGATCGCGATCGCCATGCGCCCGGTCAGTCCCCGCCACACGACTTTGCGTTCCGCCTCGGTCCAGCGGCGGTGCGCCAACTGCCGGGTACGGCGATCGAAGAGCCGGTGCTTCATCGCGCCGGCGATGCAGCCGAAATCTCGCGTGGAGCGGCGCGGTCGACGATCGCGCGCAGCGTGGTCTTGATCGGCAGCGTCCCCAGCGTACGGCCGCTCCCGCCTTCTAGGCGGCTCGCAATGAAGGCATCGCTGACGTACTCCGGAGCTTGTTGCAGCAATAGGCTGGACTGCCACAGCAGCGCCATGCGCTCGACCAGCGCGCGTGCGCGCCACTCGACGTCCTCTTCCGCCAGGTCGGTGCGCAACGAACGTGCGACGCCGGCAAGGCGCGCATCGCCGAGCACCGGATCGATCTCGGCAATCAGTGCCTCCACGGCCTCGGGCTGCTTGCGCAAAATCCGTACGACGTCGAGCGCGTTGATGTTTCCGCAACCTTCCCAGATCGAGTTCAGCGGCGCCTCACGATAGAGGCGCGGGATGATCGACTCCTCCACGTAGCCGTTTCCGCCCAAACACTCGAGCGCTTCGGCCGCAGCGGCGGGTGCGCGCTTGCAGATGTAATACTTTGCGACCGCCGTGCCGATGCGCTTGAGTGCGGCAGCCTGCGCATCGCGCGGCGCCTCGTCGGCCGCGCGCGCCAGGCGCACGAAGAGCGCGGTGGCCGCTTCGGACTCGAGCGCGAGGTCGGCCAGCACGTTCTGCATCAGCCCGTGGTCGATCAGCGCCGCGCCGAACGTCTTGCGATAGGTCGCGTGATGAATTGCTTGAGCCAATGCCGCGCGCAGAAGCGCGGCCGAGCCGATCACGCAGTCGAGACGGGTGCCGTTGACCATGTCGACGATCGTCTGAACGCCGCGCCCCTCTTCGCCGACGATCCATCCGTGCGTGCCGGTAAACTCGACCTCGCTCGACGCGTTGCTGCGGTTTCCGAGTTTGTCTTTGAGACGCTGCAGGGCAAACGGATTTCGCGTGCCGTCCGGTAGGACGCGCGGTACCAAAAAACAGCTGAGGCCGCGATCGGCTTGCGCGAGCACGAGAAACGCGTCGCTCATCGGCGCGGAGCAGAACCACTTATGGCCCTCGAGCACGTACTCGCCGTCGGTGCCGGCACGGGCGGCACGCGTTTCGTTGGCGCGCACGTCGCTGCCGCCTTGGCGCTCGGTCATGCCCATGCCGCAGATCGCGCTCGCTTTTTGCGTAATCGGGAGCAGGCGCGGATCGTATTCACGGGCTGCCAGCTTCGAGATCCAATGCGGGGCGAGCGTCGGCGCGTGCTCGAGCGCGGGCACCGCGGCGTAGGTCATCGAGATCGGGCACAGGTGTCCGGCTTCCACTTGCGACCACACGAAAAATTTCACCGCCCGCTGCAGATGCGCGTGCGGACTGCGCTCGATCCACGGTGCGCCGTGCAGGCCGTGCTTGGTAGCAACGCCCATCAACACATGCCAGGCCGGATGGAAGCGCACTTCATCGATGCGCTCGCCGAAGCGATCGTGCGTTTGTAATTCCGGCGGATTGCGATCGGCATCGAAACCGGCGGCGATCATCGCCGGATCGCCCGCAAGCTCTCCGAGGACGGCAGGCTCGCTGCGATCGAACGCCGGGGCGGCACGCTCGACGAAATCGAGCAGCGCGCGATCGGTGGAGAAGAGATTGTAGTCTTGGAGCGGCGGGGCCTGATTTGCGTCGTGTGAGGATCCCATCAGGAAGAGCTATTGGATGGGGAGCGCCGATTGCTTCTTGAGCGGAGTCCCGCGTTCTTGATTGCGGGGTTTGAGGGTGGCGGCGATGGCCAACGCCACCAGGGCAACGCCGCAAAAGCACAGGTACGCGTCGCGATAGCCGTGCAGCTCGTTCGTCGCGAGTCCGATCACCCCGCCGGCCAGCGATCCGCCGAGAATTTGTCCCACGATCAGCGCTTGGCTCAAGAGCCCGACAGCGGTCGCGCGCGAGGCCTCGTCGACCTCACCGGTCACGATGTAGCGCGTCGGAGCGCCGAGCAGCGCACCGAAGCCGCATCCCGCGACGATCATCGAAACGATCGTGAGTGCAAGCGAGTGGAACCCGACCGCGAAGAGCGCGAGGCCCAGCTCCGTCAACAACCCGCCCGCAAGCAACACGTCGCGACTTCCGAGGCGATCGAGCGCGCGGCCTGAGACGGGGATGACGATGACGAACATCAGCGCGCCGAGCGCGGCGATCAATCCCGCGGCGGCATACGACAGCCCCTGCGCGCCGACGATCACGGTTGGAATGAAGAAAAGCGAGCCTTCGAGCACGCCGATCGCGATCTCCAGAATATACGTCTTCGCAAGTTGCGGCGTGAAGAGGGAGGGCGGAACGATCGGAAACTCGGCGTTGCGTTCCCACCACGCGAAGGCGGCCAGCGCGCCGGCACCGAGCACGGCGTTGAGCGCGCGTGCGGTGATCAGGCCGTCCATCAACAACAGCAGCCCGATGCAGAGCAGCGTAAGGCCGAGGCCGTCGAGCGGCCCGCGCCGGCGCGGCGCATTGTTCGGGACGTAGCGATACGCGAGAACGAGCACGATCGCCGCGAGCGGAAAGTTGAGCGCGAAGATCGCGCGCCACGAAATGAAATGCGTCACGATACCACCGAACGTGGGGCCGATGATCGCGGCCAATCCCCACGTGGCGGCAACCAAGCCGAGTGCGGCCCCACGCCGCTCGGGTTCGACCACGTCGCCGATTGCCGCGGTCGCGACCGGAAAGATGCCGCCCGCGCCGAGCGCCTGCAGCACGCGCGCAAAGAGCAGCATGCCGTAATTCGGTGCCGTCACCGCCACGATGCTGCCGAGCGCAAAAAGGCCGATGCACGCCGCGTAAACGGTGCGCCGTCCTAAGCGATCGGCCAAGCTGCTCGCGATCGCAATCGACGCAACCGTCACCAGCAGATACAGCGTGAAAATCCAGGCCAGGTCGCCGGTCGGGACGCCGAATTCGCGCCCGATCGCGGGCAGGGCGGGGGAGAGAACGCCGAGGTCGAGCGCTCCGGCGAAGACCCCCAGCGCGAGTGTCAGCAGGAACGGACGATTGTTACGCAATGATCCGATCGACGACCATCACCAGGCACATGAGCGCCAAGTAGAGCAATGAGAATTTAAAGGTACGGCGCGCCCACTGCGTACCGCCGTCTTTCCACGTGCGGATCGTGTCGTAGAGAAAGATCGCGCCGAGCACCGCGGCGGCAGCCGTGTAGAGCGCGCCCATCACGTGCAGCGGATAAAGAACGAGCGAAGCAAGAACGAGGAGGATCGTGTAATAGATGATCTCGCGTTTCGTGCGCTCGTCGCCCGCGACGTTCGGCATCATCGGTACGTGCGCTTTGTCATAATCCGTCTCGGTCATGAGTGCGAGCGACCAAAAGTGCGGAGGTGTCCAGAGGAAGATCAGCGCGAAGAGTCCCAGGGCGGGCGCGCCGATTTGATGCGTTACCGCGGCCCACCCGACGAGCGGCGGAACGGCTCCGGCCGCACCGCCGATGACGATGTTGAGCGGCGTCGTTCGCTTGAGCCACATGGTGTAGATCGCAACGTAAAAGACGTTTCCGGCCAGCGAAAGCCACGCGGCAAGCGGATTGACCAGGAGATAGAGCAGCGCGAACCCCGCGACGCCCAGGAGGACCGCAAAGACCGTTGCGTTCGTAACCGAGATTCGGCCGCGCGGAATCGGGCGATCCATCGTGCGCCGCATCACCGCGTCGATGTCGGCGTCGAAGACGCAGTTGAGCGCCCCGGCCGATCCGGCCGCCAGCGCGCCGCCGAGCAAGGTCCAGAAGACGAGGGCAAACGGCGGAACGCCGCGCTGCGCCATGATCATCGCTGCCGCCGTCGTGATCAAGAGGAGTACGATGATGCGCGGCTTGACCAGCGCGAAATAATCGACGATCGCGCTCACGTCGGCGTGCGGCTCGACTCGAGGCGGAGCTCGCGCGCGTCGAGCGCCGCGAGCAGCGTCGCAATCACGAAGGCGAGAAAGAGCAGTGCGGCGTTAAACGCATGTGCTTCGCGAAGATCCATCGGCAAGCGCAGCACCACGTTGAGCAGGCCGAGAACGATTTGTACGAATACCAAACCCAAGCCGGTGGTGACGGCGATCCGGACGCGCACCGAAACCGGCCGCATCCACGCAAACGCGAAGCTGGAAACGGCACAGAGTAGAGTAGCGGCGGCAATCGCGCGATGCAACATTTGAACGTACTGTCCTTGCGTGTATACGACAATGGTTCCCGCGCATCCCGGAATCGAAAGGCAGGCAAGACCGTCACCGCTCGAACTGACGTACGCGCCGATGCACATGGTGACGAAGGTCACCAGCGTGGTGCCTGCCAGGATACCGACGAGCGCGATTTCGGCGTGCGAAGCCGACGCAGGCGGTTGCGCATCATCGGGATTTCCGGCGAAGAGCATCATCGCGCAGAGCGCGGCGATGAATGCCATCGCCGTCGCCCAGTGCGATACGACCGAGATCGGGCTGTTTGCCAGATGCACCGTTGCCGCACCGAGCAAGCACTGCACGACGAAAAGCGCACCGATGACGCCGAGCGTCGGGGTGACGTAGCGGGCTCGGTCGCGCACGCGCCAGGCGGCGATCATGACCGCGAGCACCAGCGGAGCGACGCTGAACGCGAACAGACGGTGCATCCACTCCCAGATCGTTCCGCCGCCCATCGATGGAATGAGCATCCCGTGGCAGAGCGGCCAGTCGGGACAGGTCATGCCGGCGCCGTTGATACGGGTCCAGCTACCGAGCAACACCGTGCCCAGCGCAACGACCACCGACGCGGCCGATAGACGTCGCAGGGTCTTCATCAGAGCCTCAAGCGTACGCGGGGTGCCCCTGGCAGGGCAACGATTATCGTCTTAGCAGTTATCTGCGGCTTGTTCGATCCGTCCGCCGGCGGTCATCTCGTCCCGCTCGACCGCGAGCATGCGATCTTGGAAATCTGAGGATGCGGACGCCGCCATGCGCACGTCGTCGTCGACGGACTCGTGGCCGACCATGAGCGGGGCGGGGAGCAGATAACGATCGTACCCCGGGGGAAGCCAATAGGCGGCCGGCCCGTCGTTTTCGACCGCGCCGTTCTCGATGTCCGAACCGCCGAGGCTGCGAGCAGCGTTCGATTCGGCTTCGTCCCAGCCGCCGCGCATGTCGGCAGTCTCGAGGTAGGATACGAAACCGTCGAGGTCGCGTTGCATCAGATGCTGCCGGTACAGGGTGCCGCCGAGCGCGTCGGCCGAATCCTTCAACGCGGCCTTCTCCTGCGGATCGGTCGTCTTGCTCGCCAAGTCACGCAATATACCGACTTCGCGTTCCCCCGCCCGATATTGCCGGTAGATGCTATCGGCGAGATCGCTCAAGCGGTGCAGCTCCGCGGTACGGTCGATCGTGCCCGCCGCCAGGTCATTCGAGCGCAGCGCCAGGATCGTCGAACCGAGGCTCGCATCGTTGAGCACAGCCGAACCGATCGCGGCGTTGGCATGCGCCGCGAATTCGCCGCAGAGGGGCGACGATTTCACGGTAACGATAGTCTTGAGCAACGGAGTCGGTGACGGGCTCGGTGAGACCGTCATCGCCGCGAGCACGAGCGCTAGCATGACTCATTCTACAACGCCCGACCGGGGAAGGTGGTGACAGGAGGAATGTCTCGCGGTCGGGCATGCGAAAACGAGGAGCCTGTGAAGCGCTGGATGGCCCTCGTGGCGCTGCTGCTCCTCGCCGGTTGTCGCGAGGTACGCGTGCAGACGCTGAGCGTCGGCACGACGACCGCACCGGGCGGCAATCAAATCGTCGTCGTTCGCGATCCGGACTCCCTGGCGCGCCTGGGGATCAAGGCCCCGATCCGCTTCAAAGGCGAGTTCGGAGTGGTTTTGCTCATGGGGCCGCATTCGCGCAGCGGATACCGACAGGTCGTCGAATCGATTCGCGCGACCGATCAAGGCGTTCGAGTGGTCGCCTTCGAGCAGGCGCCTGCCGACGGCGGCGAACCTTCACCCGACTACCGAACGTATACGCTCTGGATCGTTCCGAACTCGGTGTATCGTCGCGGCATCCACGTCCAAGTCGTGACGCCGAGCAACGATCCCATTGTCCAAACGGTCCTCCCCTAACGCATGATGCAAACGATCGTCGAACGACTCGGTCTGGTCCTCGTGCCGGACGGCGACCCGCGTGAAGCGGAGGGGACTTTGAATCCCGCGAGCGCGCGCACCCGTGACGGAAAGCTGTTGCTCTATCCGCGCGACGTCGCGAAGGGAAATATTTCGCGTGTCGGGCGCGTTCGCGTCGATCAGATCGACGGACGGTTTGACGTCGAACGCGACGGATTTGCACTCGAACCGCAGGCCGAATACGAACGCCGCCCTTCTCCCGGGTTCGGCTGCGAGGATCCGCGCGTCACGTTCGTCCCGGTTCTCGACCGGTACGTGATGGCGTACACCGCCTTCGGGCCGCCGGGTCCGCGGATCGCGCTGGCGCTCTCCGACGACGGTTATTCGTGGGAACGGATCGGCCTCTTGCGCTTCAATCAACCGGGAATGGACGGCGGCGACGACAAGGATGCCGCGTTCTTTCCGGAACCGGTGACCTCGCCGCGCGGTGTTCGTTCGCTCGCTTTCTATCACCGCCCAATGCTGCATCTCTCGGCGGTCGACGGACGCGCGGCCATTCCGATCATCGAACGTTTACCCTATGAAGACCGCGAATCGATTCGCATCGGCTACATTCCGCTGGAGGCCGCCTTGCGCGATCGCGACGCGTTGCTGGAGGTGCGCGAGAGCGTCATCGTGCTCTCGCCCGACGAGCATTGGGGATCGATCAAGGTCGGTGCGGGCACGCCGCCCGTTCGCGTGCGCGAAGGATGGCTCTCGCTGTTCCATGGCGTCGATTTGATCGACAACAGCGGTTCCCGGCCAAAATTTCGCTACAGTGCCGGAGTCGTCGTTCACGACTACCGGCGTCCGCACCACGTTCTGTATCGTTCACCGGCGCCGGTGCTCGTGCCCGAGACGGCGCGCGAGCGCGAGGGTATCGTCGACAACGTCGTCTTTCCGTCCGGGATCGACGCGCGAGAGGATCTCGGCGAGCGCGTTTTCGATTTCTACTACGGCATGGCTGACTACGCGGTCGGGGCGGCCCGTATGACGTTGCGTTAGCCGTGCTCCGGTATCTTGCGATTTCGACGGTGATCGTCCTCGCCGTTGCCGTGCTCGCCACCGCCTGGTACAACCGCGATTTCCTCCGCTTCCGTCTCGCGAGCTCGAAGCATCCGATGCCGCCGCAGCACCTGAAAATCGCGGAAGGCGGCGGCGGAGCGGCGGACTCGGGCGTAACCGGGGATGCGCCGTGGGCGCTTTCGGCGCTTCCCGATTGTTTCGTCCAACGCAGCGAATCGCGCGGCGGCCCGGCCTACGTGCGCGCACGGATTCCGGCGGGAGCGCAACCCGTGCCGGCCGGAACGCGTCTATCGTACGGACCCTGCACGATCGTGGTGCGAAGCGGCGAGCTGCTGGTCGACCGCGGTTCGGATCGCTTGCGCGTTCCGCCGCGTGCGACGCTCTATCGCGTCGGCGATTCGCTTGCGCTCTTTCGCGTCGACGGCGGGACCGCCGTATTGCGCACCTACGACGTGACGAGCAATCATCGATGAGCATTACCGAAGAAGTTTCGCGGCGACGCACGTTCGCCATCATCTCGCATCCCGACGCGGGCAAGACCACGCTAACCGAAAAGCTGCTGCTCTACGGTGGTGCGATTCACGTTGCGGGCCAGGTCTCGGCACGGCGCCGGCAGCGCGCCGTCACCAGCGATTGGATGGAACTCGAGCGGGAGCGTGGGATATCGATCACCTCGACGGTTCTCCAGTTTCCGTATCACGGGTACACGATCAACTTGCTCGATACGCCCGGCCACCAAGACTTCGGCGAAGATACGTACCGCACGCTCCTCGCCGCCGATGCGGCGGTGATGCTGATCGACGCGGCCAAGGGCGTCGAGCCGCAGACGAAAAAACTCTTTGCGATCTGCCGCGATCGCAAAGTGCCGCTTTTTACGTTTATCAACAAGATGGACCGGCCCAGCCGCGACCCGCTCGAATTGCTCGACGAACTGGAGCGCGTACTCGGCATCGCCGCCTATCCGATGAATTGGCCGCTCGGCAACGGTGAAACGTTTCGGGGCGTCTACGACCGGCGTACTCGCGAACTGCATCTCTTCGAGCGCAGCGCGCACGGCGCAACCAAAGCGCTGGTCCAAACGGCCGACGCGCGCGATCCGCAGCTGAGGCAGCTGGTGGACGGCGTCACCTTCACCTCGTTCGTCGAGGGTCTCGATCTGCTGGAAGGCGCGGGCGGTGCGTTCGATCGCGCGGCGATGCTGCGCGGCGGGGTCACGCCGGTCTTCTTCGGGTCGGCGGTGACCAACTTCGGCGTGCAGCTCTTTCTCGATGAGTTCGTCGAAATGAGCCCGCCGCCGGCCGGCCGCGGGATGATCGATCCGAACGACGAGCGCTTCACCGGATTCGTCTTCAAGATTCAAGCCAATATGGATCCGCGCCATCGCGACCGGGTCGCGTTCGTGCGCGTGTGCTCCGGAAAATTCGAACGCGACATGACGGTGCGCAACGAGCGCACCGGCAAGGACGTACGCCTGGCGCGCGCGATGAAACTTTTTGCCGACGAACGCGAATCGCTCGAGGCGGCGTACGCCGGTGACGTGGTCGGGCTGGCAAACCCGGGCGTCTTCGCGATCGGCGACACGCTTTACGAGGGCGCGCCGGTCGTCTTTCCGCCGATTCCGGCCTTCCCGCCGGAACATTTCGCGTCCGTGCGTAGTATCGATACGTCGAGCTACAAGTCGTTTGCCAAAGGCGTCGCGCAGCTGCGCGAAGAGGGAGCGGTGCAGGTCTTTTACCCCTGGGCATCCACCCGTACGGAGCCGATCTTCGGCGTCGTCGGCGAGCTGCAGTTCGAGGTGGCGAAATACCGGCTCGAAGCCGAGTACAGCGTGAAAACGCACGTTTCACCGCTGGCGCTCGCGCTGGCGCTGCGGATCGGCGGGGACCCGGATGCGGCCGCGCGCGCGCAGCTGCCCACCAATGCCCGTTTGGTCGAAGATTGGGAAGGCCGGCCGGTCGCGCTTTTCGAGAACGAGTGGAGCGTCCGTTTAGCGCAGGAATGGAACCCGTCGCTCACGTTTTTGCCGTACGTCACCCGGGAGGTCATATCGACGTGAAGGTTGCCAAAATCGCCGCGGTGCTCGCGTGCGCGGCCGTCCTTTTGAGCGGTTGCGCGTCGGAAAACAAATACGAGCGCGAGGCCGATCGTATCACGCGAGCGGTGATGAACAACGACCTCGCGCCGGTCAAGAACGACATTGCGCCCGGGGTGAATATCACGCGGCTGCAGGTGGCGCAGTGGGCCGACGAACTCGACGACCAAGGAAAATTGCTCTCGGTCAAGGAGGTGACGCCCTGCGATCCCGGTGCGCATTGCTTCGACGTCAAGTTCGAGAAGCACACCTACCGCGAGGAGCTGGCGATCGACGATCAGGACAAGGTAACGGCCTGGCGCTTTCATATGATCGATGCCCGTTAGCTTCAGCGACGTCGTCGAGGCGGCGCAGTGCATTCGCGGCGTGGCACACCACACGCCGACGCTGACTTCGCAGACGTTCGACCGGCTCACCGGCGCGCAGTTGTTCTTCAAATGCGAGAACCTGCAGCGCATGGGCGCCTTCAAGTTTCGCGGAGCGTACAATCGTCTGGCCCAGCTCTCGCCGGAAGAACGGCGCGCGGGCGTCGTCGCCTATTCGAGCGGCAATCACGCGCAAGGCGTGGCGCTGGCGGCCAAATTGCTCGATATTCCGGCGGCGATCGTGATGCCGCGCGACGCACCGGAGAGCAAGCTCGCGGCCACCCGCGGATATGGCGCCGAGGTCGTCCTCTACGAACGCTCGGAAGAGAACCGTGCGGTGATCGCGCAGGGCATCGCGGCGGAGCGCGGCGCCACGATCGTGCCGCCCTACGATGACGAGCGGATCGTCGCCGGCGCGGGCACGACCGCGCTCGAATTACTGCACGACGCGGGTCCGCTCGACGCGATCGTGACACCGGTCGGCGGCGGCGGGCTGTTCGGCGGTTGCTGTGTCGCGGCGCACGGCCTCGATGCGGATATCGAGATGTGGGGCGTCGAGCCGCAGGCCGGCAACGACGTGCAGCAGTCGTTCGAGCGCGGCGAACGCGTGCTGATCGCCGTTCCAAAGACGATCGCCGACGGTTTGCAGACGCAGATGGTGGGCGAGGTGACCTTTCCGATCGTGCGCGATCACGCGCGGGGTATCGTCACCGTGAGCGATGACGAGCTGGTCGAGGCGATGCGCCTTGTCTTCGAACGCATGAAACTGGTCGTCGAGCCGAGCGGCGTCGCCGGTTTCGCCGCCGTATTGAACGGCCGGATTCCCGTCGAGGGCCGGCGCGTGGGCATCGTGTTGAGCGGCGGAAACGTGGACAAGGATCGATTTGCGGAACTTTTGTCATCCCGAGCGTAGTGAGCGCAGCGAACGTACAACTACGTTCCCTTCTCGGCGCCGACGTAGCGGATCCACTTGAGGAAGAGCGCGGGTTCGGTCGAGAGATCGTTCGCGTTCCCGTAGACCAGGTAGAACTCGTTGCGCGCGTAGAGGAAGTGTGCCGCCAGCGAGACGTTGCCGGCGTTCACGAAACAGCCTGCCAAATATGGATCGGCGGCGCAGGATGACGCCGCGTAGGTGAGCGGCTCGAACGAGTTCGGCAGGTTACCGCCGATGATCCGGCGCAGGCCGACGTCGAATTGCAGCACTTTGCTGGGCTGCCAGTCGAGCGAGGTGCGTTCGAGCCACTGATTCGTCGTCAGCTCGCCTGGATATGCGGTGAGGTACTTGTCTTCGTCGGTCTCCAGCGCGAGGTGGACGCGGCGTGTGATCGGCAAGGTCGCCAGATAAATCCACGAGTCCAGGTGCCCATGATAATATGGTCCGCCGGTATACGCAACGTATGCGGGCGTGTTGGTGTTGATCCGGTATCCGAGAAGAGCGCCGCTCTGGTCGAACGGCAGAAACTCGTTTGCGAACGTGCGAACCCCGTTCGAGGCGTTATAGACGTGGACCGTCATCAGGTTGCGAAAGTCGACGTTGACCTGCGGATCTTCGTCGGTCTGCGAGAGCAGATCGAAATGGTTGTTGTAACGAGCGAAGTAATTCGTCACCAAAATGTCGTGAAGCCAGAACGACGGCGAGAAATTCATCATCTGGCTCGTATAGATTTGATACCCCAAGATGTCGCTTTGCGCGGTGTACCCGTCGAGCGGGTCGAATTGGGCGCCGATGCGCTGGATGCCGGCGAGAATCGTCGTGAGCGCGGTTGCGTAGCCGATGCCGCCGTCGTGATAGGTGCCCAGGCCCGGATCGGTGACGAGCGTGCCGGTCTCGACGCCGTTGTTGGTATAGACCAGCAAACGCGTTCGCTGATCGATATACCCGCCGTCATAGGTGAACGTGTTGTCCTGTAGCCCGTAGGCCGCGACGTTGACGCGCTGCAGCTCCCAGCCGAAGCTGTCTTTGGTGTCGGCGTAGTTGTAGTTGAGCGTTTCGGCTTGATCGGTCCGGTCGAAGCCCAAAGCGTCGAAGGCGGCGAAGTTCGTGTGCCCCTGTGTCCCCTCGATGCCGTAACCCTGGGAGAAGACCGGAATTGCCGGCGTATAAAGAGTCGTCGTGCAGTTGTCGCAGCCGGTGTGCGCGTTGAAGAACGACGCGAGCTGCGTGAAAAAGGGACGCACCTCGACGTACTGCCGGGCGAAGGCCGTCGGCGCGATCGTCTGCTGATCGGTCTCGACGTTGGAGTAGTCCGGATGCACGGTGCCGACAAACGAGGCGGTCGGCGTCAGGGGGAGAGAAAAATCCGCGCCGACGCGCGAGGTGCTTCCGCCGTTCGCGTGGGAGGTTGCCTCACCGAGAACGTAGGGCTGAATGCGCACGGGATTGCGCGCGGCGCCGCCGCGTCCGCCGGCGGGCGCAATCCCGATTCCCGCGAGCGTGCCGATGAAGGTGGGATCGATCGCCGTGGTCGCGACGGGCGAGTACGCCCACACGTCGAGCGAGTTGGTCGCGACCGTGAAACGGACGAACTGCGCGCTCCACACGCGTGAACCGGCGGTGCGTATGATGCGCAGCGGAATGCGCATGGTCACGACGTAGCCGCCGGCGGTTCGCTTGGCGACCGCGATCCACTCGGGCGAATAGGCGCTGTTCTCGCTCGAGGTTTGATACCGCGCGCCGTTGGGATTGGCGAAGAAGCCGTAGTCGAATCCACGCTGCCCTTGCGGATCGAGGTAGACGCCGACATAGTCGTCGCTTTGCACCGAACTGCCGTTGGTGTGCTGGTTCGCGGTCAGCGGCTCAGCCTGCGTCACCTCGAAGGCAACGTAGATTGCGGTTCCGTCTTCGGCGACTCGCACCTCAGTCGGCTCGGTGGCGCTGCGCCGATAGGTGAAGTCGTGGTCGAGGTGAAGTGTCGCTGCTTTTGCCCAGGACGCGTCGATGGTCCCGGCAACCGACGGCGCGGCAAGGGCGGGCACCCTCGCAGCCGGCGGCGGATCGCCGGCCCGGGCAACGCCGGTCAAGGCTGCAACGAGCGCGCAGCAAGCAAGGAACGGTCGCCTCATCGTCAATCACATACGCAAAAACGGCGGGCCGGTTTCAGCGGCGCGCCGTTTTGAGCGATCTTTGAGCGGGTTTTTAAAGCTACGCCTTGATGTTCCCGCATGAAACGTAGGTGCCGAGATCGGTGCCGCTCTTGTGCACGTTGATCGCGTAGGTCCCGGCGAGCAGCTGATCCAGCGTGACGCCTTTGACGGTGGAAAGACCGGAGCCGTTCACCGTGTTGCTGAGCGGGTATTCCGGCGCCTTGTTGATGTGTCCGCAGTTCCCGATGTGAATGTGGGTCGGCTGCGGAACGTCTTGCGGGGTTCCGTCGAGCTTGACCGCGATACGCACGCCGTCGGACACTTGCGTGAGCACCGCCGTTCCATTCTCGCCGCTATCGTTTTGCGCGACCATCTTGACCGTCAGCGTCGTCACCGGCGCCGCGGCCGCCGTGCTTGAAGCGAGCACGCCCGCAAGCGTAGCTGCTAGGAGAGCGAAGCGAAGATTCTTCATGAGTGCGAGTCTCCTTATTGGCATCTGTGAAAACCTAACGACCGCAATCGGGGTTGCGGATGACCGGACTGCTGACCGGACTGCCTAGTGCTCGCAGCACCTGCGAACGAAGCGAACAATAGGCGGCGACCGTGCCGGCGGGGACGGGCGCGTCCGCGCCGTCGACGAGGCCGATCAGGAAGGTGAGGGAGTCGTTCAGCTTCGAGAACGTCGCCGCCGAGGCTGCGTTCTTGCGCGCCTCGGCGCGTCCGCGCGCCTCATAGGTACGGTCGATCAGCTTAGCCACGTCATGCGCGATGCGATACTGCCGCTCGAGCGCCGCCGCCGCGATGCGAATCCGCGGATCCATGAGGACGGTCAGCGGTGCGGTGGGCACGATGCCGTCCGCATCGAGCCGCACCGTGTAGCGTCCCGGGACGACGAGCGCGCCTTGGGGCACACGCGGCGTGTCGTGGTCGACGGCCGAGATCGGCAGATCGACGGAAACCGAGCGCGGCGCCGGCTCGCGCAGATCCCAGACGAAGCGGTGCATGCCGGCATCGGCCGAGGGACGCACGAACGGCTTCTCCCAATAAGTAGGCTTGTCGAACTCGACCGGCGCCGGCGCGGGATCGTTGCTCGCATACGCGCGCACGAGTCTGCCGTGCGCGTCGTAAATCGAGATCGTAACCCGTGTGGCCGGTTTGGAGAGCGTGTAGTAGAAAATTGCGCCGTCGGGCGGATTCATACCGTGCGGCACCTCGGGCGGAAGCGGCGTATCGGTATTGGTGTCGCGCCGAACGCGATATGCCGCCACCGGTGCGAAGAGATGCGGGCCGTTCCAGGCGGCGGTGCGCGCCAGCTCGCGCAGCGGCTCGACGTCGTCGAGGATCCAGAACCCGCGGCCATGCGTGGCGACCACCAAATCGTTGCCGTGCACGTCGAGATCGCGCATCGAGGTGTGCGGAAGATTGAGCTGGAGCGATTGCCAGCGCTCCCCGTCGTCGAACGAAACAAACACGTTGCCTTCGGTGCCTGCATAAAGCAAGCCCGGGACTCGCGGATCGGCGCGCACCGCGTTCACCGGCTCGTCGGCCGGCAAGCCGGCCGTGATCAGCGTCCAATGCGCGCCCCCGTCGTGCGTGCGGTAAATCCACGGGCGCAGGTCATCGAGCCGGAAACGATTGACCGCGATGTAGGCCGTATCGTCGTCGAAGCGTGACGCATCGATGATCGAAATCTTGCTCCAGGCGGTGAGCGAAGGCGGCGTGACGTTGCGCCAGTGCGCACCGCCGTCGCGCGTGATCCATACCAAACCGTCATCGGTGCCGGCCCACAGCGTGCCCGCATGTTTGTACGAGGGCGCGAGCGCGTAGACGACGCCGCGATGCATCCCCCTGCGCGGATCGTTGCCTTCGAAGGCGGTGATGACACTTGGAATCTTCGGGTGTTTCCGGGTGAGATCGGGACTGATCGTGTGCCAGTTCATCCCGCCGTTGCGCGTTGCGTAGATGCGGTTGGCGCCGAAGTACATCAGGGAGCGGTCGAAGTGATCGAAGGCGATCGGCTCGGTGCGAACGACGCGATAGCCGTTCGAGCGTAGCGGGTTCGGCGAGACCTCCTGTGCCTGCGTCGTGCGCTCGTCGTATTTCTCGACCTTGCCGCCGTAATCGATGCCGGGATGCAGCGGATCGGGGACGACGTAGCCGTATTCCTCCGCGCCGGCCGTATGCCAGTCGCGCTCGGTGATCTCACCCCAATCGCCGCGGCTCGAGACGCACGCCGAACCCGATTCCTGTTGACCGCCGCAGACTTCGTACGGGAAACGGTCGTCGGTGTTGACGTGGTACATCTGCGCGGTCGGCTGGTTGTACCACGAACTCCAGGTTGCACCGTGATCGAGCGAGATCGTTGCACCCTGATCGCTGGTGAGCGCGATGATGTTCGTATCGTTCGGATTGATCCAAACGTTCTGATAATCGTCGCCGCCCGGTGCGCCCTTGATCGCGACGAACGTTTTGCCGCCGTCGGTCGAGCGGTAGGTCGAGGTGTTGGTGACGTAGAGCGTGCTGGGGTCCTTGGGATCGACGGCGATTGCGACCAAGTCGTCACCGCGCTTGCCGACCGTGGTTTGGTCGTCGTTCATCAGCGAGAAATGCTCGCCGCCGTTGGTGCTGCGGAATACCGAACCGCCCGAATCGCCGTAACCGTCGACGAAGGCGTAGACGGTTTGCGGATCCGAGGGCGCGATCGCGATCTCGGCGCGTCCCATCGCGACCGGTAGCCCGCCTTGCAACCGCGTCCAGTGATCGCCGCCGTCCGTCGACTTGAAGATCCCGCTTCCCGGCCGTTCGTACGACGAGCCCATCTCCCACGGCGCCTGCCGCGCCGCCCACAGCGTTGCGTAAACGATTCGCGGATTCGACGGATCGATGCGCACGTCGTAGGCGCCGGTGTTTTCGTCGCGATAGAGCACTTGAGTGAAGGTAGCGCCGCCGTCGGTCGAACGATAGATGCCGCGCTGCGGATTGGGACCATACGGATGTCCGAGCACCGCGACGAAGAGCCGCTGCGGATCGGTCGGATCGACCGCGATTTGCGGAATCTGCTCGCCGTCGCGCAGGCCGAGGTGTTTCCAGGTAGCGCCGCCGTCGGTCGATTTATAGATGCCGTTCCCGACCGAAAGATCGGGACGCTGCAACCCCTCGCCGCTGCCGGCGTAGATCACGTTCGGATCGCTCGGTGCTACCGCGAGCGAGCCGATCGAGCCGGTCGATTCGGCCCCGAAGATCGGCGTCCAGGTGCGCCCGGCGTTATCGGTTCGCCAGATGCCGCCGTCGACCGCGCCGATGTAGAAGCGGTTGGGCATGCTCGGCACGCCTGCGAGCGCTTTGGTGCGCCCACCCCGCAGCGGGCCGATGAAACGCCAGCGCAGCCCCGCGTAGGACGAGACGGACGGCTGCGCCTGAACCGGCGTGAGTTGTGCGAGGAAAGCCAGCGCGGCGCAAAGCGCAAGGGCGCGGCGAACGATCGTCGGCGTCATATTCGCCTAACTACCGGCGAACGAAAGCGGTTACCTCCGTTTCGTTCCGTTACGCCGTTTGGCATTCGGTCTGAAGGCCGGACCGATCTTCAACTTCGCGCGATGCGAGAGCGCCGTGTCGACGTCTTGGCATCCGATCGGCGTGAAATCGCCGCAATCGTGTGGGCGCGCCTCGTAAATCCCACAATAGTACTTTCCGCTTTTGCTGCCCATCAAGAACACGCAGTTATCGGCCAGATCGTCGCTCACTTTGCGAAGCCAGCCGACGTGGAAGCCGTCGGCCGAGGGCCGCTTGACGACGTACTCGTCCATCACCTGTGCATACGTCATTCCTAGGTGCGCTGCGATGCGTTCGACGTCGGCACGGCTCACGAACGGTTCATATCCGGCGCAGCATTCGGCGCAGCCGGGTGGGCAGGCGACGTTCTCCGGTAAATCCTTGAGGTGTTTGCGCGCCAGTTCGATGACCTTACCGATCGCGCGTACGAATTCCGGGTCATCGTTATATTTATAGACCCACTCGCGCTTGGTGATCTCGTTGGCGTTGTAGTAGCGCGTCGTCTCTTCGTCGTAGCTGATCGTAATGTGTTCTTCGGTGATCTCGATCTCGTTGACGTGCTGCATCGGGCGCGCATCGAGCAGCTCGGGGTGTGTGGGTTGCCCGGTTCTCTTGGTAAAGTTGCGCAGGCCGATCAGATCGATGGTTTCCATAATTCGACCGGAGTTCGATACTCGTTGCGGGTGCGGCCTGGTGGGGCGGATAAGATTATCCGCCCGGCGGGTCTTTGATGTAGGGGGATGATTTCTTGCGCACCGCAATCGGCGTCGACCTCGGCGGGTCACACGTCACGGCCTCCGTCGTCAGTGAAGACGGCACGATCCATCGCCAGCACGAGGTCGATCTCGAGGACCTCTCGTTCAAAGTGGTCAGCGAGGTGCTCTTCTCGACGATCGAACAAGCGCTGCGCGATCCCGATGCCAAGGAGGTCGTCGGTATCGGCATCGGGTCGCCCGGCAACGTCGAGGCGCGCTCCGGCGCGATCCTATACAGCCCGAATTTCAAGTGGACGAACATCCCGCTGGGAGAGACGTTGCGTTCCCACTTCGACATGCCGGTCTTCGTCGGCAACGACGCGCGCTGCGCCACGCTGGGCGAGTACACCTATGGTATGGGTCGCGGGACGCGCAACTTCGTGCTCCTCACCCTGGGGACCGGGATCGGCGGCGGCATCGTTGCCGACGGCGATTTGATCTTGGGGAACCGATTCGGGGCCGGCGAAATCGGGCATCATCAGATCCGGCCGACCGACGGCTTCGTCTGCTCGTGCGGCAAGATCGGATGCTTTGAGGCACAAGCCTCGGGCACCGGATTGATCCGCCATGCCTTTGCGGTCGCGCCCTCGTTCCCGCGCAGTACGCTGCTCGATATGGATCGCGACAAACTCGGGTCGAAGAAGATTCGCAAGCTCGCGCAGGCCGGCGATCAACATGCGCTCGCCGCCTGGAAGAATTTCACGGCCGATCTTGCGATCGGACTGGCCAACGTCATCGCTTTCGTCAATCCCGAAGTGATCGCACTCGGCGGCGGCGTTTCGAGCGCGTCCGACTTCATGCTCGATGCGGTGCGCGGGCGTGTCGACGAGCTCACGACGATGGTTCCGCGCGGAACGACGCGCATCGTCGTCGCCCAGCTTGGAAATGACGCGGGCCAAGTCGGGGCGGCTACGATGGCGTTCCGCGGCGGGCTCACGACGCTCGGGTCATGATTGCAACCGCGCCCCGAGCGATCGTCACCGGCGCATCGGGTGGACTCGGCCTCGAGTTCGCGAGATTGCTGGCCGCAGACGGGATCGATCTCGTCCTGGTCGCGCGCTCGCGCGATGCGCTCGAGGCCGAGGCCGCGGATTTGCGCACCCGCTGCGGCGTTGCGGTGGAGACGCTGGCCGAGGATCTCGCTACGCTCGATTCCGCCGCGCGGGTGTTCGCGCGCGTTCCTTCCTGCGATATCTTGATCAACAACGCGGGCTTTGGGAGCAACGGCGCGTTCGATACGTTGCCGCTCGAACGCATCCGCGAGGAGCTGCTCCTGAACGTCGTCGCGCTCACCGAACTGACGCGCCGCTACCTGCCGGGCATGCGGGAGCGCGGAAGCGGCCGCATCATGAACGTCGCCTCGACTGCGGCCTTTCTGCCCGGTCCGTTCATGGCGGTCTACTACGCTACGAAGGCCTACGTGCTCTCGTTTTCACAAGCGCTCGCCGAAGAGCTGCGCGGCAGCGGGGTCACGGTGAGCTGCCTCTGCCCCGGTGCCACCGCGACCGGATTCGCTCGCCGCGCGCATGTCGAAGCCTCCGGCCTCTTCCGTCTTCCGGTCGCCGACGCACCATCCGTCGCGCGGGCGGGATATACCGGGATGATGAACGGCAAGGATCTCATCGTTCCGGGCCTCTTCAATAAACTCGTCGGATTATCGCCGAAAATCACTCCGCGCCGGCTGCTGCTCGCCATTTCGCGCAGGCTCGTCGAACCACGATAGCACGGGCCGCTCGGCAGCGGTGCCTCCATATATGCGAACTGCACATATGAGAAACGCCGTTCTGTCGCTTTGACCGTCTTTACAGTAGATTAATGCAATGCGTGCCGCTGTGCGCACTGCATGTTGCTGCTACTGCTAGGAGTCTTATGCGAAAATCGTACAGGATTCTGGCGGGGTCTCTGGTCCTGGCGATGTCGGTTTCCGCTTGCGGCGGACACTCATCGCTTCCGGGAACCGGCCCTGCCGGCTCTACTCTCGGTACTCAGTCCGTCGGTCAAGCGTCCGCTTCGGCGCCGATGATTTCGATTCCGAAGACGTATGGATCACTTGCGTACACCGATCTCGGTCGGCGTGCGGCCACCGCCCCCGTCAGCGTTGCGATTCTGCTGCGATACAACAACCAAAGCGCGCTCGATCAATTCGTCGCAAGCGCGAGCGGACCGCACGGATCGCATCAGTTCCTTACGCCGGCCGAGTTCAACAGCGAATTCGCGCCGACGGTTCAGCAGGAACAAGCGGTTATAACCGCACTGCAAAACGCCGGCTTCACGATTACGCACACGTATGCGAATCGTACGATGGTCGACGCGAGCGCGCCTAGCTCGGTCGTCGAGAAATTCTTCTCGACCCAGATGCACACGGTTTCACAAGGCAAATACGGGCAGCGCTTTGCGAACCTGACCGCCGCAACCGTTCCCTCGTCGATCGCGCAGTACGTCAACACGGCGTCGCTGAGCGACGTCGTAATCGCGGAAACGAAAGTCGCGCAAGACGGCGGAGCGATCAACCAATCCCCGAGCGCACCGGGACTAAAGCCCATGGGCGGCACGCCGGCTGGTCAGGAAGCGCCGGCGACGATGCGCACGTTGGCCACCGGCTGCACCGGTCAACTCCTGCTCAACCCGGGCTTCGAATCGGGTGACGTCGACTGGACCTCGACGGCCGACGTGATTACCGACGATCCCTCGTACGCGTACCAAGGCGATTGGTTCGCCTGGCTGGACGGCTACGACGAGGCCGAGACCGACACGCTCTCGCAGACCGTCTCGATTCCGTCGGGCTGCACTGCGACGCTGACCTATTACCTCTACGTCTCGACGTCGGAGCGCAAAAGCGCCGGTGCGATCGACACGATGGCGCTCACGGTGAACGGTACGACCGAGCAGTCGTTCTCGAATAAGACGACCACCGACGGCTACGTGGAGGAGACCGTCAACCTCTCGTCGTTCGCCGGTTCCAGCGCCAAGATTCTCTGGACGTCGAATCAGACGGGAAGCCGTGAAACGAGCTTCTTCATCGACTCGACCGCGCTGGCGCTCAGCGGCGGGACGAGCACCCCAACGCCGTCTCCCTCGCCGACGGCCAGCCCAACCGCGAAGCCGACGGCAACGCCGACGAGCGGGCCAACCGCAACCCCGACCGCGGCCCCGACGGCAACGCCGACCACCGCACCGACGAGTTCGCCGAGCAGCGGGTGTAACGGCGCGGCCGCCGATAGCGGACCGCTCACGAACTCGGATGGCACGCTGGCTACCGGACTTGCCAAGCCGTTCGACTTCCCGGTTCAGCACGGGTGCAACGGTGCGGGGTACACGGCCGCGATCGTGATCGACGACCCGGTCGACACCAGCTACGTCGCGACCTATCTCAGCGCGGCCGGCGTAACGCAAACCGGCACCATCACCAATGAAGCCGTCGACGGCGGCGGCAGCGGCGACGATCCGGAAACGGATCTCGACGTGCAGACGATCTCCGGTCTTGCGCCGGGCGCGAACATCATCGTGTACGACGAAGGCTCGCTCTCGGATCAAAACATCGAAGACGCCTACAATCAGGTGCTCAGCGATGGTAAGGCGAGCGCGGTGAACTCCTCGTTCGGCGGCTGCGAATCGAGCGATACGTCGTTCGAATCCGCCACCAACTCGATCGCGGAACAAGGCGCTGCCGAAGGCGTCGAGTTCTCGGCCTCGGCCGGCGACACCGGCTCGGACGAATGCGGTTCCGACGACAACGAGAAGGGCGTGAGTTCACCGGCCGGTGATCCGTACTTCACGTCGGTCGGCGGCATCAACTTCACCGAGAACAGCAGCACCGGCGCACTCGAAACCGTCACGGCGGGCGATGCGTCCTGCTCGGGCGGTGTCGACGACACGTGCTACGGCGGCGGCGGCGTCTCGACGGTCGTCGCGCTGCCGAGCTGGCAGAGCGGCATCGCGGGTATGATCACCTCGGGCCGCAATCAACCCGACATCTCGTTGCCGTTCGACTACGTTGCCGTCTACACGGGCGGCGCGTGGGGCGAATACCTCGGTACGTCGTGGTCTTCACCGGCATCGGTGGCATTGTTCATCGAAGCCGACGAACTCCACGCGAGTAAGCTCGGATGGCTCAACTCGACGCTGTACAGCCTGTTCTCATCGACCGGCTACAGCGACTACTACACGCCCTGCACCTCCGGCGACAATATCGCGTACTCGTGCAGCGCCACCGAGTACAACCAAGCCGCGGGGATCGGCGCACCAAAGGGCTGGGCCCTGGCGAACGCGTTGTAATGTTCGCCCTGGTGTCGTCGCCGGGAGGCTCATGGTCGCTCTTGATCACGTCGCCTCCCGGCGCCTAACCAGAACGAAAATTCCCGAGGTTCGCGCGTTAAAAGGGCCGGCAGAAATGCCGGCCCTTTTTCTGTGTCTCGTGACGCGATGAGAACCGGCGCTTACTGCCAGTAGTAGTTGTCGCTACCTTTCATCAGCGTCTTGCTCGTTGGATATCCGGGTCCGATCTCGACCTTCGCGGTCGTGTCATAAATCTTCTTGCCTTGATCGTTCATGACGTCACCGCGAACGTAATACGTATTGCCTTCGATCAACTCTTGGGTGAACGACTTGCCGGGCTCCATCCAGCCGCCCGCGATCATCTTGCGAATGCCGAACGTTTCCGTTTTGTACCACGTTACCCATGTCTTCGTGTTGATTTTGCTGTAGACCACGTACTTCATCCGGTCGCCGGGCTTTGCCGACACGGTTTGCGTAACGGTCAGGGAGGTGAGCATCATGGTCGCTAGAGCTATAAACAAAAAAGAGCGTCGCTTCATCGTTAGTCCTCCTCACGTCGACTAGCGACGGAGCGCCCGCTGAATCCTTTACAGCGAAGCAGCCACGGCGAGGCCCCGCGGCGGCATATCATCCTGCGCCGGAAGCGTTCCCGTGTTCGCAACCTGCGCGATCAACGCGGCAATGCGGCGCGAGCTGTGTTTTGGCGCGACCAATTCCTGATTGCGTCGAATCTCGTCGAGCCGGTGCGGCGTGCGAATCATCGCGCGCACCGCGCGCACGACCTCGGCGGCGCTATGGATGGCGATCGCGCCCAGGCCGTTGTGCCGGACGAACTCGACGTTGCCGCGCTCCTGTCCGGGCACGTAGTCGTAGACGACCATTGGAAGCTGGGCGGCGTTGGCCTCGGCAATGGACCCGGGCCCGGCTGTGGATGGATCGGCTGACCCAGGAGCCGCAGCCGGTTAGGCGAGATACCGCGCGAGAGGGCGCGTTCGTAGACTTCGCGCGCCGGCACGACGACCGCGTCGGCATCGGGCATGAGCCAGGACTCGTGGACCTTCCCGAGATCCGTGATGACGGTCACGATCGGCACGTGTTCCAGCTGCGCATCGGCTCGCGCGCGCAGCGCGGCGTGATTGAGAAGCGGATGGACCGAGACGATCACGTCCGGTCCATAGCTCTCGGAGCGGCGATCACGTTAGGTCGTCGACCCGTGCGCCCCCGGATTCCCTGCAAACGCCATCGAGAGCGCGAGAAGCAGCGCGAGCACGCCCATGACCGGCCCCCACCACTGCATTGGAATCCAGAAGAGCGAATGCGTCCGGCGAAGTACGACCTGCGAGCCGTCGCTGGGATCGACGAGCACACGTCCCGGCTCTGAATTCCACCTGACGCCCAGTATCCACACCAGGTATGCACCGATCGCGCCGCCGACGGCAACGCCAACGGCGCTTGCTATCGGCGAAATCATGGCACCGATCACGGCGCACACGAAGACGAGGACGAGCGGGATGAGAACCGCGAGAAATCCCCAGCCGCGCCAGATGATGAAAAACATGGTCTCAGCATACACCTTTCAGCAAGCGTTTTCGATTTGAACGCGTCCTATGCGCGCGAAGGGAATATATCTCTGGTTTTTTCGACCGCCCGGCGTTTCTTCGGACATATAGACGCCGCTCGTAACGACGCGCCGCACGCTGCACGCGCCGCACCACGTTTTGCCGGAGGTGTCGAAAACATCGAGCGCGCCGGTACGCGATACGAAAAACGAATCCCAGCTCGAGATTGCGGGAGGGTCGAGTCCGAAGCGCCGCAGCCAAGCGCTTTGCTCGGAAATCGTCCAGCGCCCGCGCTCGGTTGCTAGAAAAGAGCGAATCTGCGCGACCGGCACGATCTCCGGCCAGTCGCAATCCGCCTCATTCGTGCCGTTGTCGAGTAACGTGACGGCCAGCGGCGTTGCCGCGACGATCTGCACGTTCGTCATCGTTCCGCAGCACGCGGTCGAGAGGTTGCCGGCGCTCCCGGCACGCAGCGACGCCGACAGCACGACCGCAAGGATCATACGCTAACCTCCTCATCCGCGCGCGTGAGGCGCCGGACGATATCGGCGATGATGTCATCTAATTTATCGGGGCCGACTGCGTTGACACGCTGGAATTCCTGCGGAATGTTGGGCGCCCCGATCATGATGGGGCGCAGAAACGATGGATCGCCGGTCTCTATCCAACGTTTGTACGCGCACGTCAACTCGTGATAGCAATACCCTTTCTCCCCCTGCTTGAAATAGCTGTCGGAGTATATCGCTATGACAAAACGGCTGTTCATGACGTCGCGCGTGAGTTGCGGGAGCCAATCGATTCCCGACTCGAGACTGTCCCAGTCTTTATCGAAGAAGACGTTGAGTTTCCGGTTCGGCAGCGTCACCTTGTCGAGCGGGACCTTGATGTGGCTGTAAACCCAGTCGATGTCGGCGTGTGCATAGCTCAGGAAAACATCCCAATCGCGTTTGGCTCGCGGGTCGTCTTCCCACGTCGGAACTTGACTCGCCCGGACTCCCGAAAGTACGGCACTCAGAAGAATCCCCGCATACGCGAGCGAGACTTGCGGATAGACCGCCGGCGGGCTCAAGACGTCGATCGAGATCTTCCCCGCGACGAACAATGCAAGCGCCGTCACCATCAGTCCAAGCGTTGCACTTATCGCAGGCAGCAGATAGCGCGCTCCCCGCAGACGGAAACGGCGCAGCAGCAGAAAGAACGCCGCGGTGGCGAACGCGGTCACGAGCGAGCAGAGCACGACGAAGACGAGAAGCCCGCTCTCGAGTGGTTTCACCTGGTATCCGGCGCCACCAATCATATCGCTTAGCGCCCAAGCCAAAAGCATAGGTCCTGGAACATCGACAAAGCCCGGTCCATGCAGCTGATTCAGCGATTCGATCACATTCGCTGTCGCCGCCGTATTCAGATGTTGAAACGGAAGGTCGTTTTCGAACGTCCCGACGATGATGTACGCACCGGGATTCTCGCGCAGACCGGCCGGCAGGGCGCGATCGGAGTCATGGACCGTATAGAATTGCGCGTTCGCCGGGCCGTTCGGTTTGGCATAATCGTCCTTCGACCAGTCACCGATCGAAACAAAGAGATTGCCCGTATCGCACGGGGTGCTCGTATCATGGCCTTGCCGCAGCACGTCCATCATCGACCAGACGTCCCAAGACGCCGCATCGCTCGATGGCGGAAATTCCGCGCCCGAGTAGCAGTGCCGATAGAAGACGACACCCGAATCGTGCGCGCCGAAGCGCGTATGAGCCGCGCCGGAAAGCGTCGCGTAGATCGGTCCGTCGTCCGCTTCCCGCCCCGTAGGAGCACCGGTCAGGTCGTCGGTTTGCAACAGCTCGACTGCATAAAGCTGCCAACCGTCCTTTCTGAGCCGCGAGAGCGCGTTGACAAGTCCCGTGCGAGCTTGCAGTGCCTGCCCTTCGCACGGCTCGCACGGCAGGAAGTGCAGGTCGAGAATCAGACGCCGCTCGTTCGGGTGCAGACCGTCGAGGCGCGTGAGGAGCATGGCGAGGCTGCGCTGATTTGCCGGGCGGTTTCCTGCGATATAGCTTCCCAGATCGACGAGCGTGATCTGCGGGCTGAGTCGCGATTGCAGCACGCTGTAACGCGCGGCGAGCTGCATATCCAATCCGTGCCAGGGGAACCACCAATAGGCAGCGATCATCAGCACCGCATAAATGAGGCACAGCACCACCGTCTGGCGTATCCATCGCGGAATGAGCCGCCAGCGGTTGATCGCTCGCTTCATCGACAACCGGAGTGCCTAGTTATCGAAGGTCACGTTCGCGCGATTCACGACGTTGAGCAGCTCTTGGAACATCGTCGTGACTTGCGCGGCAACCTTCGGGCCGGCGCTGCTGGATACGTCTTTGATATCGCCGTTGGCTTTATAGGTCACGTTGATGCTTCCGAGTCCGGTGACGGCGATGACCGTTGGATGGCCGTCCGCGTCGTACGCGAACGTCATTACGTGCGCTCCACTCGTAATCGAAGCGATCTGCCCCTTGTCGTCGTAGGTAAGCGCCAGGTCGTGACCATCGCTGTCGAGCGCATGCGTGACGTTGCCCTTGGAGTCGTACGTGAATTTAGACCACGTCGTCTTCTTTCCAATCGTGTCGGCGACGTAGCTTGGCTTACCCGTCTCGGGATCGTATTGCAATGCAACCTTCTCGTACGGGGTCTGCTTCATGACGACGCGTTCCAGCGAGTCGTAGGCAAAGGCCGACCAACCATCTGCCGTCGTAATCTTTAGCGGATACCCCGCAGCGTCGTAGATCGTGTCCTTCCAATCGCCGTCGGTGTTTTCGTAGAGCTCGTGGAGCTGGAGTGGTTCGGTCGTGCCAAGATACGTGTACCGATCCAGCTGCTGCGATTTGGCGCCGTCTTGCCCGGTCGTCGTAACGACCGCGGTCTGCACGCTGTTTCCGCCGCGCACCGTTTGAAAGTACTTATATTGGCTCAAAACGCCGTCACTCGTCTTGACGCTCTTGACGTTCTCGAGCTGGTCGTACGGGTAGTAGGCGATGGCATAACTCGTGCCCCCTCCCGGCGTCCCCGAAACCTTGACGGCAACGAGATTGTGCCGTCCGTCGTACGTGTAGTCGTACACGTGGCCGTCTACGTCGACGGCGTGAACGAGATCCTTGCCGCTATAGCTGTATTGCGCCGTTTTGCCGGACGCTTCGGTTACCGACGCCACAAAGCCGTTCGCGTCCACGTGGAAGATCAAGCGATCTCCCTTGCTGTTGTCGATCTCCGTGAGATGCCCATTCGCATCGTAGGTATACGAAACGGAATTACCGTTCGAATCCTCGGCTCGCACCAGGTGCCCGGAAGGATCGAAGAGCTGCGTTTTTCCGTCTGGCGTATCGCGGCGGTAGCCATCGGCGGTGCGTGTGACGATCTGTGTTGAAAACCGGCCGCTGAAGAATCGCTCGCCGACTGGTAGAACCAGCGGCGCGATGAGATTCCGCTCGCGATAGTACTCCCATTGCTTCTCGAGATAGTCTCCCTGCAACGAAGACTCGTACTTGCGCTTCGCATCGTCACTCGAGAAAGCACCGCTCTTGGTCGCCGCGTCCATCACCTCGGCGACGATCGTGTCCTGGGTTCTCAAAGGAACGTCCCGCGGCGCGAAATGATTGTCCGCGCCGCCGCCGTACTCATGGACGACGAGCGACCCATCGGCTTGCACGCGCAAGTTCACTTCGAAGTCGGCGCCCCAGCCCTCGCCGAACATACCGGTGAAGTCGGTCTTGCTGTTGTACACGCGCTCGACCTGCGTGTCGAGGGATCCGACCGCATAATCGTCGGTGTCCGTGTACGCGATGAAAAAATTTCCGTTTTTCAAGCTGACGTTCGCGCTCGCGTTTTCGACCCCGAGCACGAACATGCCCACGCAAGCGACAATCGTAAGGCAATGTCTCTGCTTCCCCGCGATGCCCATGAACCGGTCTCCTCTCACGTTGCTAGTGCCAGAGCGGCGCTCCGGTGCCGCTCAGGAGTGACTGGATGGCAGGCACGTTCGGCGAATCGACGCCGTGCTGCCGGTAGCGTGTAAAATCCGCGAGCGCGATCGCCGCAAAGGTTTCGCCGGAATCGCCGTACCTCGCATCGCGGATCCGCAGGTAGAGCGGCTTTGCCGAAGCAAGGTCGTTCGAGTACAGATACGCATGTGCGAGCCGCAGCAAGAGTAGCGGGTTCGTCGCGTCGACCTGCAGACCGGCCTGCGCGATCCGGACGGCGTCGGCCGGCGCACCGTTCAAAATGTCCTCATCCGCGAGCGCCTCGGCATCATCGACGAATTCAGTCTTGGCGCTTGGAGAATCCGACCGGAACGCGCTCGCGAGCCGGTCGCGCGCAGCGCCGTTCCCTTTCAGCATAGCCTCGATCTCGCTCGACTGCGCGACGTCGACGCCGCCGGTCCGGTACGCGTCGATCGCCTTGATCAGCACATCTCCCGCGTCGTCGAAGATGACGGGCGTCGCGGAGACCTGAATCGGCCGGTCGTGGTAACGTAAAAACACGCTAGCGGCCGAATCCGCATCGCCCGAATAGAGCGCACCTTCGCCAAGCGCGAGTTGCAGCTCGACCGCCTCGGGCAGGAGCGCGTCGATTCTTGCGAGATCCGTCGCGACCCGCTGAGGTTGATGCGCTTTGACGTCCGCATCGGCCAGATCCCGGAAGGCGAGCTCGACCGTCCCCGTGTCGAGCGGCCCGAGATGATTGAGCGAGCTTGCGTTGCGGCCGCCCAGCGTGACGAGATCGAGAGCGAGTGAATAGAGCGAACGCGCGCGATCGAGATCGTTTGCATCGAGCGCCTGGATGCCGCCCGCGAAGATACGCGGTGCGACGTACCGAACGCCGTCGTCGTAGACGTCGTTGGGCCACGCACCGCCGGCGGCGGTCGCGGCGCCATAGGCTAACTCCTCGCCTTTGGCAGCGGTGAGATAGTCCGCAGCATCCGCCGCCTCCCTTCCCAAAGACTCATCCGCCACGAGAACGGTCCGCGCGTCGAGGTGCTCGCTCGTCGCGAGATTCGCGGCAGACTGATAATTGGCTTCGGCCTGCGCCAGATACGAGGGCTCGCGGGAAGAAAGGTTCCACTGCGTCCGCGCAACGTCTTCGTAAGCCCAAACCAGCTCGTCGGGAGCGTCGGACATTTCCTTTGCGGTCGCGAGTTCCATCTGCGCATAGCGAATCGACGCGTCGTCATCGTGGAGCCCGTTTGCGATACCGCTCAATTCAGCGTACGTCTCGCGGTTTTCCGCGGGATTACCGTGGCCCTCGAGCTCCTTGGCATAGCTCAGCGCCTTGAGATACGCTTGCTTCTCCGCATCGTCGTCGTGCAAGTGCGAATCGATCTCGCCGAGTTCCCAATACATCTCGTAGTCGTCCTCGGCCGGGACGTTCGGCAGCACGTCGAGGATCGAGATCGCATGCTGCGTCAGCGCAAGCGCTTTCACGTAATCTTGTTTGTCGATGTAAGCGAGAATCAACGGACGAATGCCTTGCCCCACGACTTTCTCGGCCTTCTCCGTTCCGAGCAAGTGCAACCACGCGTCGTACGCTCTCTGCGCGTACGATAGCGCCAAATCGGGATTGTCCGTGTTCCCATAGGCGATCGACACTTGCTGAAGAAGGCGCGCGACCGTCGGCGTGGTGGCGTTTGCACCCCCGAGATTCTTCGCGACGGAGAGCGCCTGTAGAACATAGCCAAGCTCCTTTTGCGTATCGATGCTGTAATACGCATTTCCGAGGCGTTCCAGCGCTACGACATCGCCTCGACCGGGCTTATTCTCGGCGGCCCGAAAAATCTTGAGTTCCTGCGTGTACGCGTCGATTGCTCGTTCGAATCGGCCGAGGTCCATGAACACGTCGGCTTCCGACCCGAGCGCCCATGCGTGCCCTTTCTGCGTGCCGGCCGGATCCAGCCGGTTCCACATCGCGACCGACGCTTGCGCCATCGAGAGCGCTTGCGCGTCCTCGTCGTTGCTGTTCAAAGCGGCGGCGAGCGTGGAGTACTCATTCGCGACGTCGGCGTTGTCGCCAGTAAAGCGTTGCTGCGCCAATTTCAGAGCGTCTCGCGCGTGCTCTTCTTCGCTCTTGTAATCGCCGCTATCACCTTCGACGCGGGAGAGTGCGTCCAGCGCGGTTTCTATCCGGTCGGGATCGCCGCTGTGCTGCGCCTCTGCCAATCGATCCTTGTAATACTGCACGGCACCGACGAGCGTCCCGAAGCTCTTGATATACTGCCCCTCGGTGAAACTGTAGTATTTTGCATCGTTTGGCCCGATGACGTCGATCTCGCGTACGTTGGGAACTTCGCTGCCCGAATCTTTTATGAAGACCGTCGCCGTGCTCGTGGCGTTCACGCGGCCCGCGCTGCAGGAAACGGTGACTCCATGCTCGTCTGCTTCGACCGTGTAGACCGGGTCCTCGGCGGCAGCATCGACGCCGTGCGCGCTCACGGTGTAGAATCCGCGCGGATCGTTCAGCGCCGCTTTACACGCGGCAACGCAGGCGACATTTTCATGCGTCCCGATCTTTTGGAATCGGTACGATCCTGAGAAAAGCGTCACGGTTTGCGCCCCCGCGACGATCGCTACGCTCACGCCGGCCGGCACTGCAACTTGAAACGCATCGGGAAGCGGCGCGTTCCCCTGAAGTTGCGCCTGCGTAATTTGCGCAGCAAACCGTAGATCCGGACGGCGCGCCTCGGGCCAAACGCTTCCGACCCTCAACGTTCCCGAATCGGCCGCACTCGTACGCCCGCTCGCACAGAATGCGAGCAGGGTGACGATCATAACAATCCGTCGCTGCAGTCTCATCGTCACTCTTCGGCAGTGCTGGAGCGTTCTGTAGCGCGGGCTGCGAACCTCTCGCTAGGTCTCTTCTCGACTGCCCTTATCGTGACGACCGCCTCCAACGCCATCGGAATCGAGCGTGCGAACGGAGTGCGTGCGTGCGCCGGTCGCCGTGCGGTCGGGCGGCAGTCGGCGCACGACGCGCGCAATGCGATCGAGTGCCCTGCACTGAGAACTGCCGCTTTGCGGGGGGTTGTAATACGCTACAGCAGGCCGTACGCTATAACGTTCCCGTTCTGATCCGAGCAGTCGACCCAGCCACAGCGGAATGCGTTCGCATCCAAATAGCGTACGCATCCGTTGTCGTCGGTACTCTGTCAGCCAGCCCCATGACGCGGGCCTCCCCGCTTACGAATGGTCGTGGCGCGTCGCCCTGGTTCGCCTCAACACCCGGGCAGTCCTAAGGCGTACCCGACTAAAGCGAAGCAGCCACGGCGAGGCCGCGCGGCGGCATATCATCCTGGGCCGGTAGCGTTCCCGAGTTCGCAACCTGCGCGATCAATGCGGCAATGCGGCGCGAGCTGTGTTTTGGCGCGACCAACTCCTGATTGCGTCGAATCTCCTCGAGCCGGTGCGGCGTGCGAATCATCGCGCGCACCGAGCGCACGACCTCGGCGGCGCTGTGGATGGCGATCGCGCCTAGGCCGTTGTGCCGGACGAACTCGACGTTGCCGCGTTCCTGTCCGGGCACGTAGTCGTAGACGACCATTGGAAGCTGGGCGGCGTTGGCCTCGGCAATGGACCCGGGCCCGGCTTTGGTCACCAACAGATCGACGGCGCGGAAATATTCGGGAATCTTGTCGGTGAAGCCGAGCACCGAGATCGGCGTCGGCAGCCGCCGGGCGATCTCTTCCAGCCGGACGCGGAGCGTTTCGTTGCGGCCGCACACGACCAGCAAATGGATCGGCAAGCGCGCTTTCGCGAGCGCCAGCGTCGTCGGAAGAAGTTTGCCGCCGCCCTCGCCGCCTGCCATCAGCATGACGACGAGCCGATCGCCCGGTAGGCCGAGCTGAGCGCGCAGCATCGGTTTGGTCCCGACCACGTCGTCGAACCGTGGATGGATCGGCTGACCCAGGAGCCGCAGCCGGCTAGGCGAGATACCGCGCGAGAGGGCGCGTTCGTAGACTTCGCGCGCCGGCACGACGACCGCGTCGGCATCGGGCATGAGCCACGACTCGTGGACCTTCCCGAGATCGGTGATGACGGTCACGATCGGCACGTGTTCCAGCTGCGCATCGGCTCGCGCGCGCAGCGCGGCGTGATTGAGAAGCGGATGGACCGAGACGATCACGTCCGGTCCATAGCTCAGGAAAAGGTCGCGCAGGCGTTCGCGGTAGAGCGGTTCACAGAAGCGGACCAACGCCCGGTAACGACGGCGCCCGTTGGTCGCATAGTACAGCGCGCCATAGACCGGCGGTGCGTAGCGCAGCGCCATGCTGTAGCCCAGACCGAGTTGGGTGAGCGGGAAGGAGCAGTGGGCGGCGACGTCTTCGATGCGGTGCTCGAATGAAACGGGCTCCGTGATTTCGTCCAAGGCTGCGGTGATTGCGTTCGATGCGCTTCGGTGCCCGCCGCCCGTGTCCGAAATCAGGAAGAGCGCCCGTTTGGTCATTCAGTCTCCGCTATCGTCTATGCGCGCACCGGAGCCCGTTTCGATCGCCGGAGCGCGGCATTGCGCACGCGGCGGGAAGTGGGGGCAAGTTTGGCCAGCAGATACCGGGCTGGTGCGTCATAGAAGCGAAAAATGTCGCCAAACTCGATATCGGGGTTTCGGTGGTGGCCGTCGTGGTCCTCGGGGAGCACGATCTGCATGGGCCGGGCCACCGCCAGTAGCCACGCCGGCGTCTTCCAGCCCAACTCCGTGGTGTGGCGCCACCACACGTGCAGCTGCCCGAGAACCAGGCCGAGCAGTGCCCCGGGTATCGAGAGTTGCCAGACCAGGGTCGCGACGATCAGATAGGGGACGGCGCCGAGAAAGCCGTCGAGCAGCACTTCACCGTTGGTGGAGAGGACCGCATGATCCCAGTACGACCGCCGGCGATCGTGATGCGTGCGCAGATGCAACGTAAACCAAAGATGTTGTGGGACATGGTAGAAGAACGTCGATGCGAAATCTCCCACCACGAGAACGATCAACATTGCAAGTGCAAGTGCCATGTATCCGCTTCCTTCGTCCGAAGACGGTCTTCGTCCTAGCCGCTGCGGCCATGTTGTGCGGCTGCAACGCTTCTACCTTTGACCGTACTACGGTGATGCAGCGGATGGCAATTCCCAACCTGAAATTTGCCTTTAACACCACGTTAAGCTGGCCGGCGCCCTCGCACGTCGACGCACTGTTCGGAGCTCGTCTGATTGAAGACGGCGGGCGCTTGGATTCAGCCGAGCTGGCAATCGCGCGTGCGATTCTTCGCACCAACCCACGGATCACCGCGATTGGTTCGCTCTCACTTGCCGACGCGACGGTCCGCGCCGCACGCGCGTCCGGGTTGCCGCCCGAATTTCTGGCGGCAACGATCCTGCAAGAGAGCGCATACGATCCGCGAGCGCTTTCCTCCGCGGGTGCGATCGGGATCGCACAATTCGAGATCGGAACGGCGGACGATCATGGCGTCGATCCGTTCGATCCGTACCGCGCGATTCCGGGCGCCGCGTCGCTGTTGGCGTCGTATGTCGCCGCGTATCGCGCGGCCTATGCAAATCCCTATGCGATTGCCCTCGCGGCGTATAACGCGGGACCGGGCGCGGTCGCGTATTACCGCGGCGTTCCGCCGTATCCCGAGACACGCGAATACATCGAGTTGATCTACGAACGGTGGGCGCGGATCGCCGGCTACGAGCGTCGCGGGGCGGATTTCGTCGCACAGCGTTGAAGCGGACGCGCATGAATCTGCATCGCTGTTTTTCCGGTGCGGCCGCAATCGCCGTACTTGCGAGCTGCGGAAGCGCCGGCGAAGCCTTGACCTTCAAAGCGCCCGCCGGTTATACGTCGGTCATGTCCCTCGGACCGTTCATGCAAATGTGGCGGGGTCCGAACCAGGGCGTGCTGATGCTGATGGCGATGCCGACCGAGATCGATCTCGACAAGGCCGTCTCCAGTTCCGACGTACGCGACGCGGAGATTCAGAAGAAGGCCACGATCCGAATCTGCGGCGGCGGCCAGCAAGCCGTGTACGTATCGATGATCGGCGAGCGCGACGTGCTCGGCTCCCCGGCGCCGGGTTCGAACGCCGAAAAGCGGCAGATCGATTTTCTCGCCACCAATGCGAACGGCAAGACCTATATGGCGATGTACATGCGGCCGCTCGGGACGCCGCAAGATCCGGCTGCCGAAGGGGCCATCCACGAAATCTGCCCCAAGTAGGCAACTAAACCGCCCCTTCCCTGGGTATAGGGGGGCATGCAGTTGCGGGTTACCATCCCCCGGGATCGGCTTGAAATCGTCGAAGTTGCGGGCGCTGCCGCCGACCATCACTTTGCCGACGACGTCCGCCGCGGACTCTCCGCGCGGTCCAAAGCCCTCTCGCCGAAGTATTTCTACGACGAATTGGGCTCAGCGCTCTTCGATGCGGTCACCTATACGCCCGAGTATTACCTGACGTCGAGTGAAACCGAGATCCTGCGTGAATGGGGTTGGGAGATCGTGCGCGTGCTCGATGAACCGGTCGACTTTCTCGAACTGGGCAGCGGCAGCGCGAACAAAACGCGGCTGTTGATCGAAGAGGCGCTGCGCGTTCAACCCAACCTGCACTACAGCCCGATCGATATTTCAGCCGACGCGCTGCGCAACGCGTCGCTTGCGTTGGTGGAGCGGTATGCGGCGCTCTCGGTGCGGGCATATGCGGGCGACTACTTCACCGTACTGCGCTCCGGGGCGCTCAGATTCGAGCGGCGCGTCCTGGCAATGCTGATGGGATCCAACCTCGGCAATTACGAGCCCCAGACGGCGCGCGAACTCGTCGCCCTGATTGCGCGCGCTCTACGCCCGGGCGACGGTCTGCTGCTCGGCCTCGACCGCAAGAAGGATCGAGCTACGTTGGAGCTCGCGTACGACGATCCGACCGGCGTTACCGCGGCATTCGACAAGAATTTGCTCGGACGGATCAATCGAGAACTAGGCGGGGCGTTCGACTTACATACGTTCGAGCACGTCGCGCGTTACAACCAGGAGCGCGGATGCATCGAGTCCTTCTTGCGTTCTGATCGTGACCAACGGGTGCGGATCGAAGCGATCGACCTCGACGTCGCCTTTGCGCGCGGTGAGTCCATTCATACCGAGTCCTCCTACAAATTCGACGATGCGGACGTCGCCGAGCTGGCGTCGGGCGCCGGCTTCACGCTGGTCAAGCGCTGGACCGACTCCGCGCAGCGGTTTGCTCTCTACCTTTTAGTGCGCGGTTAGTTCACGCGAACGAGCCGTTCCAGCAGGCGCAGCGATCCGTCGATCGCGATCGCCAACGCACAGGCGGCTACGCTGCCGGCTACGATTTCGTCGGTATGATGGATGGTGAAGCCGATGAAGATCAGCGATCCGAGGCCGCCGGCCCCGACATAACCACCGAGCGTCGCGAGCGCCACCATCGCAACCGCGGCAACGCGGACGCCGCCGACGACGACCGGCAGGGCCTGCGGAACGATGACGCGCCAGGTGCGCTGAACGGCCGACATGCCCATGCCGAGCGCGGCGTCACGCTGCGCCGGATCGACGCCGCGCACGCCTGCGATGACGTTACGCACGAGCACGAACTGGGCGTAGGCGACCAGCGCGACGAAAATCGGTGCGGAACCAAGGCCGATCAATTCGACCAGCACGGCGAGCAGCGCGAGGCTGGGGATCGTGTAGATCGCACCGAGCACGCCGAGAACCAGGTTCGAGGCGTGTTCCCGCCGGGCAAGGACCAGCCCGAGTGGAAGCGCGATCGCAAGTGCTGCGGCAAGCGCCGTCGCGACCAAGGCGAGATGCGCGGCGCCGAGGGCTGCAACGTGCAGCGGATGCGCGAAGAGATAGCTCATCCGTGCTTTGCTCGCTCGCGCAGTTTGGCCACCGCCGCGTCATCGGCGAAGAGATCGCGCACGTGCTCGTTTGCCGGGTCGGCCAGGACCTCCAGCGGCGTCGCGCACTGTTCTATCCGGCCGGCGTTCATCACCGCAATGCGATCGGCCAGCAGCAGCGACTCGTTCACGTCGTGGGTTACGAACAGCGTCGTCGTGCCTGCCCCTCGGACGATGTCGTGCAATTCGTGCTGGAGTTCGCGGCGCACGATCGCATCGAGCGCACCGAACGGCTCATCCATCAAGAGCGCGCGCGGGCGCGCCGCCAGCGCGCGAGCGACGCCGACGCGCTGTGCTTCTCCGCCCGAGAGTTCGTGTGGCCGGCGATGACGATATTGGCGCGGATCCAACCGCGCGAGCTCGAGCATTTCGTCGACGCGCGCGTCGATGGCGGCGCGATCCCAGCCCAGCAGCGAAGGGACGACGCCGACGTTGGCCGCTACATCCATGTGCGCGAAGAGCCCGACGGCCTGAATCGCATAGCCGATCGTGCGGCGCATCGCCACCGGATCGAGGCCGGCGATGTCGGTACCGTCAAACTCGATGCGCCCGGCCTCGATCGGAACCAGCCGGTTGATCGTGCGCAGCAACGTGCTCTTGCCACATCCCGACGGACCAACGAGCGCGATGAATTCGCCCGGCTGTACGTCGAGGTCGATTGCGTCGATCGCAGGCCTCGTGCTATTTGAGTAGGTTGCGCGTACGCCCGAGAGGTGAATCGCCGCGCCGCTCATGCGGCCCCCTTCAAGAAGTCGGCGGCCACGTCGGCTGGATCGCGATCCCGGCTTTCGACGGCCGCGTTCATCATGCGCGCGCGCTCGTCGTTGATCCGGGGGGAGATTTCGTCCAGCACGCGCGCGATGCGCGGTTCGCGCGCGAGCGTCGCGGCGCGTACGACTGGTGCGACGTTATAGGCCGGCCAGAGATGCTTGTCGTCTTCGAGAACGACGAGCCGATCGACGACGATCGCACCGTCGGTCGTAAACGCGGTGGCGACGTCGGCGTTGCCGGTGAGCAGCGCTTGGTACTTCAGCGCGATGTCGTACACATGAACCGACTTGAAACGAAAGCCGCCGTAGACGCGCTGCAGGCCGGGGAGTCCGTCGGGCCGGCTGATGAATTCGGGAATCGTCGCCAGGCGCAAGCGCGGCGCGGCCAGAGCAAGCTGCGAGAGCGTACGCAGATGATAGCGCGCAGCGATGGCGGCGGTCGTGGCGAGCCCTTGGGAATCGTTCATCGGCGAGGGGGTGAGCCAAACGAGATCGTAGCGACGTTTGAATTCGTCTCTGACGTAATCGTAACTCGCGCGCGCGTCACGGATCGGCGCGTGATGCAGCACATCGATCAACGCCGTCCCCGTATATTCGGGATACAGATCGATATCGCCGCGCGCCATCGCCGCGAGCGCGATCTGGGTCGAACCGAGGTTCAGCCGCCGTTCGACGGGCAGCCCGGCGCGTTCGAGCGCCTGCGCGTAAATCTCCGCGATCACGATCGATTCGGTGAAGTTCTTCGATCCAACCGCAATCGCGTTGCGCGCGGTGCATGCGGTCGCGATCGGCAGCGAGGCGAGCAGCGCGAGTGCGCGAGCGCGCGAGATCGTCACGAGCGAATGCCCGCGAGAAAGGCAAGCGCCGCGACCAGGATCGATGCCGCGATCAACAGCGCGGAGTCGGCGGTTTGCAAGCCGCGAACGATGTCGTCGCCCAGTCCGCCGGCGCCGACGAAGGTCGCGAGCGCGGCGCTGCCGATCACTTCGATCGACGCGGTGCGCACGCCGGCCAGCGCCGTCGGAAGTGCGAACGGAACAACGACGCGAACGAAGCGTTGGCGCGCGGTCATCCCGAGGCCGGTAGCAACGTCGAGCGCCGCAGCCGGAGCGCTGCGAACGGCCAAATCGACATTGAACACGATCGGCGGGAGCGCGAGAAGCGTGAGCGCCGCGATCGCCGGCGGCGCGCCGACGCCGAGCAGCGGAACGAGCAGCGCGAGGACCGCGATGCTCGGAAGCGTGCGTCCGAGCGCGGCAGCCGCGAGGATCGGCGAGCGTGCCCAGCCGCGCGAGGCGGCGAGCAGGCCGAAAGGCGCGCCGATCGAGCAGGCGAGGACGAGCGCGCTGAGGGCCAGCTCGGCATGGCGCAGGGTATCGGGGAACAACGTTTGCCACATATTCGCTGGATTTTTACCTGACCGGGGCGAAACCATCGACGATGCTCACGCAGGAAGACCCAGCGCTCGAGCGGCCGCCCCTCCCGCTCGACGATCCTTCACTGTACTTCAGCCGCGAACTTTCGTGGCTGGAGTTCAACGACCGCGTTTTGGAGGAAGCGCTGGATTCGAGCAATCCGCTCTTCGAACGGCTCAAATTCGTCGCGATCTACGGTACGAATCTCGACGAATTCTTCATGATTCGCGTCGCGGCGATCAAACAGCAGATCGAAGCTCAAGTCGTATGGCGCTCGGATGACGGGCGCATGCCCGCCGAGCATCTCGCCGCGGTATCGACGCGGCTTCGCACCTCGCTCGCCACGCAGACGCGTCTGCTCAACGAGGAGCTGCTGCCGGCGCTCGAACGCGAGGGCATCCAAGTCCTGCGCATCTCGGAATTACCCGAAGATCGCCAGCTCGCGCTCGAGCGCACGTTCGACGACCGTCTCTTTCCGGTACTGACCCCGCTCGCCGTCGATTCCGGGCACCCGTTTCCGTACATTTCGAACCTCTCGCTCTCGCTTGCGGTCGAACTCGAGGAGCCGACGGCCGAGGGCGTCGAGCTGCATTTCGCGCGGGTCAAGATTCCGCCGACGGTGCCGCGTTTCGTTCCGTTGGAAGGCACCCCGGAGGGCGAGCGGCATTTCGTGCTCATCGAAGATCTGATCGCGCACCACCTCGACGCGCTCTTCCCCGGGATGACCGTGCGCGAAGCGTACCTCTTTCGCGTGACGCGCGACGCCGATCTCGAATTGCAGGAAGACGAAGCCGACGATTTGCTGCGGGCGATCGAGTCGGAACTGCAGCGCCGCCGCTTCGGCGAACCGGTACGGCTCGAAGTCGAGCGCGGCATGCCCGAGTACATGCGCGACTTTCTCTTGAAATCGCTCGAGCTCGGCGACGTGGATTGCTATGAAGTCGACGGGCTGATGGCGCTTTCCGATCTTTGGCAGATCGTGAATCTACCCGATTACGAATCGCTACGCGATGCGCCCTTCATGCCGGCGATTCCGCGGATGCTGGTCGGTAAAACCGATCTCTTCGCATTGATCCGCGAGAGCGATCTGCTCTTGCACCACCCGTACGAGTCCTTCGATCCGGTGCTGCAATTCTTGCAGCAGGCCGCCGAGGACGAACAGGTACTGGCGATCAAGGCGACGCTATACCGCACCTCCGGGAAAAATTCTCCGATCGTGCGCGCGCTGCTCGAGGCGGCCGAGAACGAGAAGCAAGTTGCCGTCGTCATCGAACTGAAAGCGCGCTTCGACGAGGAGAACAACATCGAATGGGCGCGGCGGCTAGAACGGGCGGGCGTACACGTCGTCTACGGATTCCCCGGTCAGAAGGTGCACGCCAAAACGCTGATGGTCGTGCGCCAGGAAGAGGACGGCATCCGCCGTTACATGCACTTCGGCACCGGCAACTACAACGAGAAGACCGCGCGCCTCTATACCGACCTGAGCCTGTTCACCTGCCGGCATGAACTCGGAGCCGACGTGACGCAGCTCTTCAATGCGCTCACCGGCTTCTCGAACATCACCGATTACGAGGACCTCTTGGTGGCGCCGGTGACGCTGCGGCGCGAGATGCTGGCGATGATCGATCGCGAGACCGATCATGCGCGCGCCGGCCGGCCGGCGGGCATCCGCGCCAAACTGAACGCGATCACCGACCCCGAGATCGTGCGCGCGCTCTATCGCGCCTCGCAAGCCGGCGTGCCGATCGAGTTGCTCGTTCGCGGCATGTGTATTTTGCGCCCGGGAATCCCCGGTGTAAGCGAGACGATCCGCGTGCGAAGCATCGTCGGCCGGTTCCTCGAGCACTCGCGCATCTACGTTTTCGAAAACGGCGGCGACCGCGAGGTCTATATGTCGAGCGCGGATTGGATGGGCCGCAACCTGGATCGCCGGGTCGAGCTGGCCGTGCCGGTCATGGACCCGGTGCTGGCCGAGACGTTGACCAGCGGGGTTCTTTCGGTCTTGCTCTCGGATAACGTCAAGGGCCGCGTGCTCAATCCGGACGGGTCCTATTCGCGATTGCAAATTCCCGCTAGAGAGATGCCAATACATGCACAACGCATCTATTTGGCCCAGGCACAATCGGCATAATCGTCCTGAACATAATGACTTCTTAATTCGCGCACGCTTACGCTCGTCGGAGAATCTGCTCCGGTGATCCGCGGCAGGTGGTGCTGTATTTGCTTTCGACATGGAGGCCGCGTGCATAGATTCGTTGGAGCTTTCCTCGCCGCGTTGCTTGCCTGCTCAATCGCGCAACCTGTTTTCGCGCAGGCAACCTCGTCGACGACAGGAGCGGTTCGGGGCACCGTAAGCGACGAGACCGGCGCGCCCGTGGTAGGGGCGAGGGTGACCGTGCACGGCGCCAGCACATACGACACGACGACTGACGCGAAGGGCCAGTTCGTAGTGGAGGGCGTTGCCCCGGGGCTGTACGTATTTACGGTACAGAAGGCCGGATACAATACGGCGAGCGAGTCCGATTTCGCGATCTTCTCGGGCGAGGTCGAGCATTTGAATGTCACCTTGCATACGGCTACATTTTCGTCGCTGCGAACGATCGCGACCGTCCGCGCGTACGGGCAGGGTACTTTCAACACGTCGACGGCTTCCGTCAACGTAGTTCCGTCGCAGACCTTTGAGGATCAAGCGGCTACGCAAGTCAATCGGGTTCTCAATCAGATCCCGGGCGTCCAGATCAGCTTACCGTCCGATGACGCGAACGGCGCCGCGCTCGGCGCGGTCACCTTTCCCGATATCCGCGGCGGACTGAGTTACGAAACCGCGACCTTGATCGACGGGCATCCGCTCGCAACGCAGTCGTTCGGCGATTATGTGACCACGTATCTCAATAGCTTCATGCTAGGTTCGGTCGAAGTGATCAAGGGACCGGGGGCCATGGCTCCCGAGGTCAACAACGCGATCGGCGGTACGGTGAACTTCGAGACCAAGGACCCGACGCTCACATTTACACCGGATTACACATTCGGAGTGACCAACCACGGCGGAACATATTACAATTTCGGCGTTTCAGACACGGTCGGGCGCGTAGGCTTCGTCTTTGACTTCGCGGGATACGACGACCCTTCGGCGCTGAACGGGCAGCGGGTCTGGTATGACCCCACGAGCGAGGGCGATGACGGAGCCGTCGGCAACGTTCCGTCGGGCCAGGGCTACGCCTTGACCTCCGTGTCGCAAGGGCGCAGCCTGATTCCGGGCACGGCGAGTTACGTGTACAATCTGTACCCGCTCGTCGCATGCTGCTACACGATCCTCGGCGATTACGACAATGCCTCCGAACTGCTCAAGCTGCGCTACAAGCTCTCAGGGGCAACCACGGCCACGTTCACCTATCTCGGCGGTCAGACCACGGCAGACGAAAATGGCGATAACTCCTCGTACACGCCTAGCCTGTTTACTCCGGGGGCATCATACACCGGCACCGCGCTGGCTCCCAACTCCCCGCTGCTGATATCGAACGTTTTTGCCAGTGGTCAACCCGTTCTCACGAACAACAATGAGCCCATCCTCGAGGGAGAGGTTCGCACTACGCTCGGAAACGACACGATCCTTGGGCGCTTTTATCACGCCGGGATCGTGCGATTGGTGCTGCAAGGTGAGGAGCCCAACGTTCCGACCGAGCTAACCGAACAACTCTACGGCGTCGGCAATAATGGCAGCGGTGTGCCGGTCACCTACAACGGGACGCCGACGCCCGTGTACTATTTCGATTATTTTCAGGAAAATGAAACCGACAAACTCAACGGCTATTCGGTCGAATGGGATCATCCGATTTCGACGAACAACAATCTCACGTTCTCGTGGGATACGTCGACAGACCAGTCGATCGACTATGAGATCGAGTCCAATACCCTCTACGACTCGAGCGGCGGCACGATCGATCTGACGGCGTCCCCCTATTACGCCAGCACGGATCTGCCGGAGGGTTCGGCCCAAACCTCCAGCACGTTCCTTCTCCGCGACCAGGCTACTCTAGGCAACCGGCTCAGCGCCACGTTGAGCCTCTATGACAATCTCTACCGGAACACGTACACATATTCGAATCCGGAATGTTCGGCGGCGAGCGGAACGGCGGTGTGCGCGTACAACAGCCCCGACTGGCTCTTCAAGACGACAAACACGTCGCACTTCGATGAAAGACTCGGATTGACATACCGCCTCAATCCGAACGCGATCCTGCGGTTGGCAGCGGGTTCGGCGATCGCACCTCCGTACCTGTATATCCTTTCGCAGCTCAATGGCTCGGTGAGCGTGAACACGACCACCAACACGGCGACCGTGAAGCTCAATAACGGCAACCTCCTACCGGAGACGGCGGCCGGAATCGATCTGGGTGCAGATGTCCGGGTGCCAAAGACCTCGCTGTACTTCTCGGCCGATGCGTACCAGACGAATCTCTTCAATCACTTCATAGAGACATACCAGTCGATCGGAACGTGCGGAAGTAACAGTGCAGGCTTGACCTGCCCGACGGGCAGCCCTACGACGCCGCTCTATTCGGAGCAGTACTTCAATTTGAGCAACTCACGCTTTCAAGGCGTCGAGCTTTCCTTCAAGCGCGTTGCGCCCCAGGGATTGAATTTCACCGTCTCGGGTGCGATCCAGCACGCGTATGCCTACAACTTGCCGCCCTGCTTCTACGGCTTCAGCGCGACGACTGGGGCGTGCGGCTACTACACGAATCTCGGCATCATTCCCGGCGAGAATTTCACGGCAGCCTACACGGGCGGAGAAGTCTCCGGCTACGGGTACAACAGCTTCTCGAATCAGAGCATTCCGTACTTCCAGGGCAACGCATCGGTTGCGTACTACTGGGCCAACGGACTCTACGCCGAACTGGGGACGACGCTCTACGGTAAGAACAATTCGTTCAACGAAGCGCCGTTCTCGATCTCGTACGCAACGCTTCGTATACCCCTCTCCGACACGCTGTCGCTCCAAGTGTCGGGGGACAACATTTTCAATTCTTTGAACGGCTATTTCCCGATTCTCGGCGGCGGCGTCGATGCGCCGCTGGCGGCATCTCCGGTTCTCAACGGCGTCAAATTACCAGCGCTCGCTGCCACGAATGCGAACGTTCTCGGGCCGGCGACGTACCGTTTTGAACTTACCAAGACCTTCGGCAAAGTCTATAGCGGCAACGGAAGTAAACCAAACTCGTCGCAATCGCAATCGCAACCATAATGCATCACAGGGGGGAACATCCGGTGTTTACCAAGAGTTCGAAGTGGCAGCGCTTGAGTATTCTGGTTGCTTTTGCCGTGCTGGCGGTAGCAGCGGCGTGCTCCGGCGGCGGTAACCCGACGCCGCTCTATCCCCCGACGTCGGGCGGTATTGCCGGAGCAAGTGCATACACGTTTCCAGCCGTGAACGGCATCAATTCAACCATGTCGGTCACCGGCACGGGAACCTTGACGGCGAGCTCTTCGGCCTCTGCCCCGTCGGTAGGCGCGATCCCCCAGCTGAAGCAGCGAGCGCAGACCGGTTCTTCGAACGAGGCGCTCATTTATTACACCGTGACCGCATCGTCTACGCTGACCATCAAGGCGCTCTCGGTACAGGTCGGCTTCACTGCGGCCCCGACCGAGTCGGTCTATCTCGCGTACTGGGACGGGACGGAATGGGTCGCGGGCTCGACGCCGGGGGCCTACGCGGCCGGCGAGGTCACGCTTTCGCTGCCGTCGTCGGCGCTGCCGATCACGGTTCAGGCAGGGCAGTCGCTCTATTTGGCCGCCTACGAAGGGCAGCAGATCGGCACGCCACCGCCGCCGGTGCCGGTTGTTTCACCCAATCCACTGACTCTTGCGGAAGGCACGTCCCAGACGGTTACGGTCACGAGTAAGGCCGGGCTGACGATCACGGCGCTGAGTTCGAATACGAACGTCGTGACGGTGTCGCCTGCGTCGGAAACCGTCGGAAGCGACGGCACGGCCTCGTTTACCGTCACGGCTCAATACGTTGCCTCAACCGCGAACGTAACCTTCACCGATCCGATCAATCAGACGGCAACGCTCGTGGTGACGACCAACAACAGCTACAGCTCACCGGAGCCGGCACCGTCGGCGATCTCACTTTCGGCCAACGACACGACCGACGTGGCGATCACGACCAAGCCCGATTCGACCATTACGGCCACTCTTGCGGCGGGAAGCGCGACCGGCGTGATTTCTTTCCCCAGTTCGGAGTCGGCAAGCAGTACGGGTTCGGTTTCGTATCCGATCACGGCCGTTGCACCGGGTACGGCGACCGTGACCTTCACCGACGTGTTTGGTAACACCGGTTCGCTCACGGTCAACGTTTCGTCGATCACGAACGGTGCATTCAATAACGGCCTCACTGGGTGGACCGGATGCTCATATCCGCACACCCTGCTTGCCTCATATACGAGCCCCTCGCCTGGACCGCCGGCATACGCGCCCTCGCCGTGGCCTGCGCAGAGCACGATCTCTAGTGGCGATCAAACGGGCTTGGAGACGGTGGTCTCTTCGGCGACCGCCGCGAACTTCGTGTCGGTGACGGCGCCTCCAATGAATGACCGGATGAACTACACGGCCGAACCGACTGCCGCGCCGGGCGCTACAGCCGCTCCGACAGATCCGCCCGGTGTTGGTACAACACCACCGCCGGTGCTCGGCAGTGACGTTGCTTTCATCGGCTCAGATGAGGCAACCGAGGCTGGAGAACTCGGCATCTGCCAGACCTTTACCGTCTCAGCGGCAAGTCCGTACCTTTCGTTTTGGGTTTGGGAGGGCGGCTTCAATTACGGACCGCCCGACTATGGCGATCAGGACGCCGTACTGCTCAGCAACTCGACAGGCACTGGTACGATCGTGCAAGCGCTGTTCCAGGAGGAGAACTGCTTCCAGGACTCGTCACCTGCGGGCGTCGAGGCCGGGCTCGGGCCGCCATCAGCCTACGACAACGGCTGCGATCCCTCCGACGATAAGTACAACAATAACTACTGGGTTAACGGTGGATACTGGGTGCAGCGAGGTCCATACGATCTTAGTGGCCTTGCCGGACAAACGGTGGTCTTCTACGTTGGGCAGGACCTGTACAAGACATACGCCGCTTCGGCTAGCGCATACCACTCGGAGATGATGTTCCTCGGTAACGTGCAGACGAGTTCGTCGTCCGCCTTCCCCTCCACAACGCCGTACACGGCGCATCGAGTCCTAACGATGACGCTCAAGCCGCGATAACCAACGGCAGTTGAATGAAGGGGTCGCCACGGCGACCCCTTTTTGACCGAACTTGACCTCTTCAATCAAAGATAAAGAGGCCTTAAGATTCTCAATCTACACTGAGAATGTTACTGCGGCTCAAGGCCGCAGTGGCTCTTTCTTGCTTGTTGTTATGGAGGCAGTGTGAGCACACTCACGCGCATCCTGGCTGCAATCATGACCGCGGCGCTCAGCGTTGGACCCGTCAGCGCGGCAACGTCTCCGAGCGTCCCGGTCATCGTGGCCCAGGGTGCATCCACCGCGACGGTGCAAGGCACCGTCAAAGATGATTCCGGCGCGCCGCTGGCCGGGGCGCACATCGATCTGCGCGGTCCGTCGACCTATTCGGCGAATACCGATGCCACCGGCGCCTTCACGATTTCCAACGTCACGCCGGGCGTCTACGTACTCGCGGCCCAGAAACCCGGCTATCAGACCGCGACCGAGACCGACTTCGCACTGCTCGGCGGGGCGACGCAGAACGTCCTGGTAACCCTGCACGCGGAAACGTTCACCTCGCTGCGGACGATTGCGACGGTGCGCGCCTACGGCCAGGCGACGTTCAACACCTCGACCGCGTCGGTCAACGTCGTGAGCGGTCAGGCCTTTGTCGATGAGGCGCAGCCGCAGGTCAATCGCATCCTCAACCAGATTCCGGGCGTGCAGAACACGCTCCCGACCTCCAGCGCCAACGGCGCGGTGCCGGGTGCGGTGACGGTGCCGAACATCCGCGGCGGGCTCTCGTTCGAGACGGCAACGCTGATCGACGGTCACCCGCTCGCGGTCGGCGACTACGGCGACTACGTCACGACCTTCCTCAATAGTTTCATGTTGGGAAGCGTAGAAGTCATCAAGGGCCCCGGCGTCATGGCGCCCGAGACCAACTACGCGATCAACGGTACGGTCAACTTCCGCACCAAGGATCCAACCGACACGTTTACGCCCGACTACACCTTCGGCATCAGCACGCACGGTGAAACGTACTTCAACTTCGGTGTGTCGGACACGATCGGCCGGCTCGGCTTCGTAGTGGATCTCGCCGGCGACGACAATCCCTCGGCGCTGGACGGAACGTCGACCTACTTCCAGACCTACGGAAACAACGGCGTTGCCAATTGGAACGGCACGACGGGGACGAACGTCTCGTACAACTACACGTACATTCCGTCTACGAGCAGCACCGATCCCAAGCTCGCTGGAACAACGACTGCACTCAACCACATCTATGGTCTGCTTGCGTGCTGTTACACCTACGGCGCGAATTTCGACCAGACAGCCGAGCTGTTCAAGCTGCGGTACAAGTTCTCGAATGCGACGACAGCCACCGCCAGCTATCTGGGTAGCCAGACCTACGCCGATCAGAACGAAAACACCGGCTCGGAAATGATTCCGTCCGTCTTTAGCCCCGACGAGGTTGGTTCGATCTATTACAAGACGAGCAGCCCCACCTACAGCACGGCAGCAGCCACCTATACGGGCTCGCTCGCTCAAGGAACCTCGCTGCTCGTGCCCAACGCGGTCTATCCGGACACGGCGCAAGAGATCAACAACGAGCCGATTTTCCAGGCCGAAATTCGGACGCTGCTCGGGCAAGACACGGTTTTGGCGCGTTACTATCACGCCTCGATCGATCGCCTGATCTACGAAGGGAATCCGAATCCGTCGACGCCGGTCGTCGGATTCTATCAACTCTATGGCGTCAATCCGGCATCGAGCAATTCCTGTGCGGCGACGACCTGTCCGCCCACGGTGTTCAACGGCCAGACGACGGAGCTGGCAAACTTCGACTGGTATAACCAATGGGAAGAAGATCGCCTCAACGGTCTTTCGCTCGAATACGATCATGGTTACGGCGACGGAAACGACGTCACGCTCTCTGTCGATCAAACGAACGCGTCGTCGTCGGCCGGGAGCTGGTCGGCGAACTACCCGGGCATCGTCTCCGGCACGGACACGTACGCTCCGCCGTCGACGCCGACGCAAACGCCCTCGGTCACCAACCCGCTCGGCACGAGCCAGCTGTTCACGACGATCCTTCTGCGTAACGTCTACAACATCTCGCCCAACCTGACCGGCACGCTGGCGCTCTACGACAACCTGTATCAGAATACGTTCCCCTACGAGTGTGTGACGGGCGCGGGCGCGCTCACGAGCTCTTGCGCGATCAACGGCTCGAACGCGCGCTTCACTACCAACCATAACTCGCACTTCGACGAGCGCATCGCGCTCGAGTACCGTCCCAAGAACAATATCGCAATTCGGCTCTCAGCCGGTTCCTCGATTGCGCCGCCGTACCTGAGCTTGCTCAGCAAGGTCTCGACGGCCATCACCTGCTCGACCTCCACTGGAATTTGCAGCTCTGCTGCCAACAATCCGAACCTGCTGCCGGAAACAGCGTTCGGCTACGATCTCGGTGCGGATTACCGGCTCAAAGACAATGTGACGGTTATCTCGGTCGACGGCTACATGACGAATCTCTTCAATCGCTTCCTCGCCGAAGAGTATACCGTTGGGAACTGCTCAAGCGCCGGCATCACCTGCCCCGGAGCGGAAGCGGGCAATCCGGCCTACTTGGTCTATCAGTCCCTCAATACCAACTTGAACAACTCGCGCTACGAGGGCATCGAACTCTCGCTCAAACGCGTCGTACCGCAGGGCTTTGGCTTCGAAGTCGACGGCGCGATTCAGCACTCGTACGCCTACAATCTGCCTCCCGGGTTCTACTGCGTAGGCCTCAAAGCCGGTGTTCCGTGCATCCCGGCGAACTACAACGTAAACTTGCCGATCATCGCCGGCGAGAATTTCACCGGCAACACGTTCGGTACGGTTTACGGAGCCCCGGGTGGAGTCTACGCAAACTCCTCAGTCGGTGCAAGCGGCTTCTCGAACACGGCGATCCCGTATCTGCAAGGCAACGCCGAGATCAACTGGACCTCGACGAGCGGGATCTACGCCGCGCTTGGCGACACGCTCTACGGCAAGAACAACGGCTACAATCTGCCGCCGTTCGGCATTGCCTACGCTACGATTCGCGTTCCTATCTCGAAGACGATATCGATCCAAGCCTCGGGCGATAACATCTTCAACGCATGGACGCAGGTTTTCCCGATCGTCGGCGGCGGCATCGCCTACCCGCTGGCGAATGGCACACTCGGCGCAACGATCGGCAATACAGTCGGGCCGGCGACCTATCGCTTCCAACTGACCAAGACGCTTCCGTAACGCGCGTAAAGGCAGCGCCGGCGCTAGCCGCCGGCGCTGCGTGATAACTCCAAAATGATCTTCCATTCGTGCGGCATGACGGGCTGCACGGATAATCGCTGACCGCGTTTGAGCAGGGCCATGCCGAGCAGGCGCGGCTCGGCGCGCATGCGCGCGAGCGTCACCGGATGTTGCAGCGGCTCGACGTACTCGACGTCGACGTTCATCCAGCGCGAGTCGGGCGGCGCGGTCGCATCGGGGTATGCCGTCTTCACGACCTTGACGACGCCGACGGCCGCGGGCTCGGCGATGCTCGAGTGATAGAAGAAGCCGAGGTCGCCCACCGCCATCTCCAGCATGTTGTTGCGCGCTTGGAAATTGCGCACGCCGCTCCACGGTGTGACGCGATCTTTGCTCAGCTGCTCGAAGCTGTACGCATGCGGCTCGCTTTTGAAAAGCCAGTAGCGGGACATGACCCTCCCCTCTCGGAAATGCGCTCGGGTTATGCTCCGGTCTTCCCTCGCGATTGTGCTGGGCGCCGCGCTCCTCCTCGTAGCGCCCGCTCGCGCGGCGGGGCCGGCGCAGGCCTGGCTGGTTCTGAGCGATATTCATTTCGATCCGTTCACGCAGCCGCATCTCGTCGACCGCTTGGCGGCGGCGCCGGCCGACCGCTGGCGCGCGATCTTTGCTGCCGCGCCCGCAACCGCGCCGTCGGGAATCGGCAGCGATACCAACTACGCGTTGCTCGAGTCGACGCTCGAAGGAGCGCGCAACGCGGTCCCCAACCCGCCGATCGTGATCGTCGCGGGCGACTTGCTCGCGCACGAGTTTCGCGCGAAGTTCGATCGAACGGCAACGGACCACGATGACGCCGCCTACGACGCGTTCGTCGACAAGACGATCGGTTTTCTCGCGTGGGAGCTGCAAGAGGCCTTCCCCCGCTCGCGGCTTCTCCCGGCGATCGGCAACAATGACAGCTACTGCGGCGACTACGAAACCGCGCCGCACGGCGCATTTCTCGCGCACATGGCGGCCGCATTTGCGGGCTCGATCGGCGTGACCGATCCGACCGCGTTCATCGCCCAATTCTCGACCGGCGGGTACTATACCGCACCGCTTCCCGTCGACGGTGCACGAGCGATCGTGCTCAACGACGTCTTCTGGTCCGCGGATTACAAGAACGCGTGCGGCGATCCCAAGGCCGATCCGGGCGGCGACGAAGTGAAGTGGCTGCAGAGCGCGCAGAACGCGATACCCGCCGGAACGCCGGTGTGGATCATCGCGCACATTCCGCCGGGTATCGACGCGATCTCGACGATACGCGGTCGCGCGGTCGTGCCGTTTTTGACCGACGGCTTCAACCAGGCATTCATTACCGCGCTCGACTCGGGTTCGGCGGTCGTCATGGCGATCGCCGGTCACACCCACATGGATAGCTTCCGCGTCATCGGTCCGGATGCGAGCACGCCGCGTGCGCCGATGCTCGTGGTTCCGGCGGTGAGTCCGATTTTCGGCAACGCGCCTTCGTTTACCGTGCTGGCGGTGGACCCGAATAGCGCGCAGGTCGACGACTCGCGAGTCTTCATCCTTTCGAAAATCCGCAGTCAATGGAGCTGGCACCGCGAGTACGATTTCGACAGCATTTACGGCAGCGGCCCGATCGACGCGAGCGATCTCTGGCGCGTCCAACAGACGATCTTCGGGGATGAACGCGTGCGCCGCCGGTTCGAAGAGTTCTACCAGAGCGGCGGTGCGCTCACGCCGGTCACTGAACTGTTCTGGCGCGCGTTCTGGTGCGCCGACGTGGCGCTGACCGTTACGGAGTACACGGCGTGTGCGCAGCCGCAGATCCAGCACAATCTGCCGCCGCATCCCTCGCCGCCGCCGTTACCCTCACCGTCACCGTCGCCGTCAGCTAGTCCCTCGTGACGGGCCGCGCGGGGTCGGCGATCCACTCGCTCCACGAGCCGGCATAGAGCCGCGCGCCGGGCAAGCCGGCTATTTCCATGGCGAGTGCGTTGACGGCGGCCGAGACGCCCGAGCCGCATTGATGCACGATCGTCCCGCTCGGGCCGAAGCGCTCGAATGCCGCGCGCAGGTCGCGTGACGGTTTGAAATGCGCGTCGTCGCCGAAGTTCTCTTTGAACGGACGGTTGCGCGCGCCCGGAATGTGGCCCGCGACCGGATCGACCGTTTCGTTCTCGCCGGCGAATCGATCCGCACCGCGTGCGTCGAGGATCTGCATCTGCGGATCGTGCAGGTGTGCGAGCACCTCGTCGGCGCCGACGACGAGTTCGGAACGAACGTGCGCTCGGACCGTGCCGGCGCGCGGCGGCGGCAACGCGGAGGTCGTGGGAAGCGCGGATGCGCGCCACGCCGCGATGCCGCCGTCGAGTACGGCGCATGCGTCGTGCCCGATCCAGCGGCACAAGAACCAAAACCGCGCCGCGAACATGTCGCCGCCGTCGTCGTAGGCGACGATTTGCGTCGCATCGTCAACGCCGATGCCGCGCAGATAGACGGCGAACGCGTACGGGTCGGGCAGCGGATGGCGTCCGTTCGCGCCCGTCTTTTCGCCGGTGAGATCGCGCTCGACGTCGGCAAAGAACGCGCCCGGAATGTGCGCGTCGTCGTACCGGCGCCGTCCGAGCGAAAAATCCGCCAGCGCGTGGCGGCAGTCGACGATCACCCAATCCGCGTCGTCGACGTGCGGGGCGAGCGTCCCGGCATCGATGAGCGTCGTGTACACTAACGCAGGTTGATCGTCGATTTTGCTTGCGGTTCGGTACCGAACGCGTCGCGCAAAACCGTTTGCAGCTCGCCGCTCTGCGCCATCGGACCGAGAATGTCGGTATCGCCGTAGAATTTGCCGTCGATGAAGACCTTCGGCAGAGTCGGCCAGTCGGTCATCTCGGCGAGGGCTTCACGCTTCTCCATGTTCTCGAGCACGTCGATCACTTCGAACGGATAGCCGAAGTGATCGAAGAACTGGATCGTCTCCAGCGTGAAGCCGCAGCGCGGTGCGGTCTTGGTGCCTTTCCCGTAGACCAGAATCTTATTGGCCGCGACTTCCGCGGCAATCTCTGCTTTCAGTCGTTCCGACATGCTATCAACCTTCGCTGACCAGGGTTTTGAGTTCGACCGCGTGCACGCGGCCGTCTTTGAGCGCGGCGCGCAACGCGCCGTACACGAGTTGGTGCTGTTCGATGAGCGTCCGGCCGGCGAACGTTCGCGAACGAACGGTCACGTTGAAGTGATCCATCGTGCCGGTGCGGTCGACGATCTCGACCTGCGCGTCGGGGAGATCGCGGCGGATCAGCGCGGTAAGCGAATCGTTATCGATCATGCCCAATCCATTTTACGGTGCAAGGCGCGGCCGGTCGCCGCGTAACGTCTGTGCCAACCCCTGGGCCTCGCTCAGGGTTTCGGGCAGGCGTCCCGCACTTCGCGAGAGGAACGCGGCCACGCCGGCGGCCGTAACGATGCCGCATACGCCCAGCAGAATTGCCGGGACGCCGGTCGCTCGCACCGGTCCGACTTCGATCGCATAGCCGCGTTCGAGGCGGGCCAGGCCTTTGAATACCGCTCTCACGATAGCCGCACGTTTGGACATGGTTCTTCCTTTCCGGTTTTCCATATGTAGGGCCATTCGGCTGACGCGTTCCTTCCCTGAAAATACCAAGGAAGAACGGTACGCAGGGGAACCTGGCGCGCGCTGCGATGGAGTAGATTGGATGCATGTCCGCGCGCATCGTCTGCGTCGTCCTCGCCCTCAGCCTCCTCGCGTCGGTTGCACCCGCTGCCGCCCGCGACCGGAACATCAGCGACCTCTCCACCTCGGCCCTCATCGGCCCGATCGACTCTACCCAAGCGCTCCAAGACGATTTCGTGCGAAACAGCCGGCTTTTGGCGGCAGCGGGTAACGACGTCGGACTTTCGCCCGAGGAATATCGCGAAATGCGCGAAGCCATCGCCGCGGGAAAGGCGCGGTATGTCACGATTCCTCGCCACATCGACGTCATGAGCGGCGACTACGACGGCCGCGTCTTCGTCGTGCACGACATCCGGATTCCGGCGGGCGTCCACGGATGGGAGGTCGATTTACACGAGCCCGGCGAGACCGTGAGCGTCTATCTGCCGAATCGCTGCGGGAATATTTCGGTCGTGCGTCATCGCGCCGAGGTGCTGGCGGTTGCGCCCGTGCATCACGCACCGCCGCCCATGGTGTATGCCGCGCCGCCGATCTTTGAAACGCCGGCGCCGATCGCGGCCGTCGTGCCGCCGATGACGACACCGTCTCTCGATGTCACGCTCGCTCCGGCTGCCGCGCCGGTGACGCACCATCTTGGAATGCTTCCACTCTTACTCGGAGCGGTCGTGGCCGGCTTTCTCATCGCCGGCGGACACGGAGTGGGCGTGCGCAGCGGTCCACCGCCGCCGGCCCCGGCTCCCATCGCCACGGCGACGCCGGCGCCCGTCGTCGGCTGCCCCTCGGCGCGGCGGCGCCGGACTTAGAGCAGGTTCTGCGCGAAGAACGCACCCGCGGCGGCGAGCGCTTCACCCAGTCCGATCCACCGCTGCGCGAGCATGAGATTGATGTAGTGACCGGTTTGCGTTTGCGAGCCGTCCGGTCCGCTCGGGCAGGCGCGCCAATTGAAATGACACAGCTCGCCCTCGATCTCGAATAGACGATTCGCATCGCGCCAGGACGGATCGCTGTCGAACGCGGCGTTTTGTCCGGCGTCGTCGTCTTGCGGCGCGCCGGGCAGGCGATGGAAGTATGCGTTGAATTCGACGCATCCGGACGGGTTACCGAGCTGCGCGCAAGTGTGACCGATGCGTCCGGCCCGCGCTTCCTCAACCGCCCAATAACGCGCGGTCGCGACGAGATTTTGATCGAAAATCAGCGGCTGCCTCGTGCCGAACGCGGCAAAACCGCCCGGCGCGCGGCGGAACGCGTTGATCTGCGCGAGCGCGCGGCGTTCTTCGACCGTCGGCCGGATGAGGTGAATTGCCGGCAACGCTCCTGCGCCGGCGGGGAACGTTCCATGAAACGTGACGTAGCCGCGCGGCGCGCCGTAGATATCGATGAAAACCTGCGGGCTCGAAGAGTCGGTATCGATGCGGAAGCTTCCATCGGAAGCGGTTGTCACGACGTGAACGGCGGCGAGATTCGGCGGCGCATCGCCGGCCATTGCTTCGTCGTACGGATCGCCGGCGGGAGACGATGCAACCGTGAGTCCGGCAAGCGGCCTTCCACTATGCTGATCGAGAACCACACCGGAAATCGTGCGCGCTGCGGCGGTTGCGTCGCATAAGGCCGCAGTCCCGAGCAGAAACGCCGAGACCGCCACGGCCATGCAAAGGCGTCCCATGCTTAGGGAATCGGCAACCGGCGCATGATTTTGGAGCCGCGTGAGGCAATCGTCGGGCCATGAGCACGAAGATGAGGGCCGTACGGCTGCACGAGATCGGCGGCCCGCAGAATTTACGCGTCGACGAAATCGACCGCCCGGTTGCCACGGCGGCAGAGCAATTGGTTCGCGTCGCAGCCGCCGCGTTCAATCGACGCGACGTGTTCATCACCCAGGGCCTCTATCCCGGTATCGCGCTGCCGCGTACCCTCGGTTCCGACGGTGCCGGCGTGGTCGAACGCAGCGGCGCAGAGGTCGTGATCGATCCGATGCTCGATTGGGGCGACGATCCGCGCGTGTGGGGCGCGAACGCCTCGATCCTGGGCATGCCGCACGACGGCACCTTTGCGCAATACGTAGCGGTGCCGAAAGAGAACGTTTATCCGAAGCCGTCGCACTTATCGATGGAAGAGGCGGGGGCGCTTCCGCTGGCCGGACTGACCGCGTATCGCGCGACGTTCACGCGCGGTGAACTTCGCGCCGGCGAAACGGTGTTGATTCCGGGCATCGGCGGCGGCGTGCAAACCTTCGTGTTGCTCTTTGCAAAGGCGGCCGGCGCGCGTGCGATCGTCACCTCGGGCAGCAAGGAAAAGCTCGAGCGAGCCCGTGAGCTCGGCGCCGACGTAATGCTCGACTACCGCGAAGATCCCGATTGGCACAAGCGCCTGCGGCGCGGTGAAGTCGACCTGGTCGTCGACTCGTCCGGCGGCGACACGCTGAACAAAGCGCTCGGCGTCGTGCGGACCGGCGGGCGCGTCGTACTCTACGGCGGTACGCGTCCCGAGGCGACGATCCGCATCTTTCCGATCTTTTGGAATCATCTGGACGTTCGCGGGACGTCGATGGGCAGCCCGGCCGATTTCCGCGCGATGCTCGCCTTCGTGGCAAAGCACGAAATCAAACCGTCGATCGATCGCGTCTACGCGATGGATGACGTGGTGGCGGCGGCCGAACGCATGGCCCGCGGCGAGCAGTTCGGCAAAATCGTTTTGAAGATCGATTGACGCTTCGGAGTTGGGACCCCCGGTATTGGGGTCCGGAGCCGTGGGGAGCATAGTCGCGAGAGCTGTCTCGCTCCTATGAAGATGGAAGCCCTCATATTCTGGGCATCCAGTCGGCTGCGCACGCGTTCTCCCCACTGGCGCTTGCGCCGGTAGCCTATCGCCGTCTGGACCGGAAGCGCCGGACTGCCTTAAGCTACTGGCGTCGTTGTCGTCCGAGACGTCCGCTTGTCGGCGCCGAACGGAGTCTGACGCGTCGGCGATCGGTTGTCAGAATGTCACTGTTATGGTAACATTTTGACCGTGCCTCAAAGCCACCTCGATGCCCTCCTAGAACTCGCAGCCGAAAATGAAGGCCTCGTGACCACTCGGTCCGCGGCCGAAGCCGGGATCAGCCGGCGAACCCTTGCCGGTATGGCCGAACGCGGCCGGCTGGAGCGCATTTCGCGGGGCGTCTACCGACTCGTCCATTCGCATCGCGATTCGCTCTCCCCGTATCGCGAAGCGATTCTCTGGGCCCAATCGCATCGCGGCCCGCGCGTGGCTCTTTCCCACGAGACGGCCCTCGCGGTCCTCGGCCTTACCGATGCGAACCCGGCGACGATCCAGCTCACGGTTCCGCCGCATGCTCGACTCCGACGCACTGCGCCCGCGCGGATAGTGATCCATCGGGCGATTCTCGACAGCAGCGACGTCATCGAACACGAGGGTCTGCCCGTCACATCCGTCCCGCGAACGGTTCTCGATCTTGCGCGAAGCGGCAACTTGCGTTTTGCTGCCGACGCCGTTGTGCAAGCGCGCCACGAAGGCTTTATTTCTGAAATCGAAAGTCGCCGGCTGACCAAGGAATTGAAAAACGTACGTGGCGCGTGAGCGGCTCGACAAGGCCCTTTACCGAGTTGCGAGAGAGGCTGACGTCGACGAACTCAGGCTGCGCCGTTGGGTCTCGTTTCTCGCGTTATGCGGCGTGCTCCAACGAGCGATCGATGAAGGCGTCATTGCTGACTATCACCTCAAGGGCGGTGCGGCACTCGAGCTTCGATTCGCAGATCGGGCCCGTACCACGAAGGATATGGACGTTGGCCTGCGCGGCAATACCCGCCGCGACCGGTTTGCGGCCTTTGAGCGCGCAGCCGCGCTAGGATTCGATGAATTCACGTTCCGCGTGAAAGTCCCGCATGACCTAGAACGTGTCGATACCGTGCGCGTTGATGTCGCGATAGCCTACCGCGCCCGCGGTTTCCAAACAATACAGATTGACCTCGGCTCCGCTGATGAATCGACGGTAGATCTTGTTGCGCCGGCGATCAGAGGCGTTGCCGAACTCGGTATTCCGGTTACGTCGCCAGTCCGCTGTATTACGCTCGATATTCAGATCGCACAGAAGCTCCACGCGAGCACAAATCCACGAGTCGTCGAAGGCGAGAACCGCGCAAGAGACATCCTTGACGTCGTTTTTGTCGACATGCTCGGTCAGCTCGATCCGAAAGCAGTGCAGTCCGCCTGCATTCGCGTCTTTCAACAGCGCGCCGAGCATGCGTGGCCGCCAGCGATCGACATCCCGCCGGCGTGGAGAATCGAGCTCGCATCTCTCGCTGCTGAGCAGGCTCTCCCATTCGCTACGGGCGACGAGGTCGTCGCTGCATTCGTGAACATCTATCAGGGAATTGTTGAAGCGTAAGCCCAGAACTTTCGCATGGCAGCATCTTGCTAAAACGTACGAGCGAACCCATCGACAGGCGTGAGCGGTTGGCGGCTCAGGGTGAGAGTCTGTACTCGTAGAGTGCGTCGAGCTTGAGCATCGCGCCGAGCTCCGCCGCGATCACCGGCGCGTGTTCGGCTCCGACGATCGATTCCCACCGGGGATTGAGGATCGTGTTTTCGCGGTCCGTCATCGGCCGGTCCAGCGGCCTTGCGCGAACCTTCCCTTCCGCGGTCAGCGCGATCAGGTAAGCGAGGAGCTGGCGCGCCATCGCCGGCCAGAGCATCGGCCGCTGCGAGCCGTAGATCGCCAGGACGAGCTGCGGAATCGTCATCGGCCCGCGCGCCAGCGCATCGATCAATTCGGTCTCGCGCATCTTGCGGTGCTCGATGTACTCGTCGATCTTCGCACGCGCGTCCTCGACGATCGGGCCATGTCCGCCATAGATCCGCTGCGCTTGCTGAAAGTCGTCGCGCAATCGTTGCAACGTGCGCTGGTAAGGGCGCATTGCGCCGCCCGGCGGCGCGATGACGACGGGTCCCTCTCCCAAGATCACGTCGCCGGTAAAGAGTGCGCGCTCGAGCGGGTCGTAGAGCACGACATGCTCGAAGGTGTGGCCCGGCGCATCGACGACGCGCAGCGCGCTGCGGCCGGCGCGCAGTTCGCCGTCGAGGTCGAACGCGCGATCGTGCGGTGTGTCCGAATTCGGATGCGCCCATACGGTCGCGCCGGTGCGAGCGGCGAGCGGCGCCGCGGCCGGCGCATGATCGGGATGACCGTGCGTCACCGCGATCGTCGTGATCCGCAATCCACGTTCGCGCGCGTTCGCAACCAGCGCGTCGAGGTGGCGCTCGATGACGGGCCCGGGATCGATCACGATCGCTTCACCGTCGCCCGCGTCGATGACGTGCGAGTTGGTTCCGGTCAGCGTCATCGGCGATGGATTCGGGGCGCGGACCAGCGCAATACGGCTCACCACCGGCCCTCTAACTCGCTGGGCAGAACGAACCCTTTATCGGGCTTCCGGTTCGGCATGATCGTGACGATCGGTTTGCCGCGCGCGTAGGCCAAGAGGGCGTCCACGTCGGCGAACGCGGCAAAGCGCTCGAGATGTTTGATGGTCGGATAGACGAGTTGCAGCGCGCCGGCGGCAAATGCCTCGAGCGCGCGCAGCGGCGCGATCCAGGTTGCGTCAAGCGTCTCGATCCGATCGGCGAGCGCCGTGGCTCCCGCCGGCGCGGGCGCAACGAAGAAATGCGTGTCGTAGCGCCGAGACTCCGTGGGCGGCGTGATCCAATGGGAGAAGAGCGCGAGCGTATCCGCGTCGATCGCGATGGCCGACTCTTCACGAACTTCACGCGCGGCGGCGTGCACGAGCGCGTGCGCGTCACGCAAGCTGACAGGGGGTTGATCGACCGAGAGTTCGCGCGGAAGCTGCGCACGAAACTCACGCGCGATCCGCGAATCGTTCCAACCGGAGGCCGGTCCCGCAGCATAGTCTTCGGGGTCGACCGCACCTCCGGGGAAGACGAAGGCGCCCGGCATGAACGGGCTGGCCGGACTGCGGCGCAGCATGAGGACTTCGAGCCCCGCCTGGTGCGCACGCACCAGGACTACGGTCGCCGCTAAGCGCAATGCGGGAACCAGGTTCTCGAGAGGTATCGTTTCATCGTTATGAATGTGCGAGTTGTTGCCGCCGCCGCGGCCATCCTGTTCGCCTTCCCGCTCGCTGCAGCCGCGCAGACGACGCCGAAACCGACGATTCCGCCGGCTGCGATCAACGCGGTCGAAAACATCGTGACGCGGCTGGCCGGAGACGCCGCCGCGCCGTACGGCATCGATCCGAATCACAGCCGCGGTGCGGTGACGTACTTCCATCGCTTCGATTTGCAGATTCGGATGCCGCTCAACGTCTATCGTGACGTGCATCTCCATCAAGGCACGGTGATCGATCCGCGCGGTGCGAGCCTCGAGCCCGGGCAGGTGGTCGACGTGGTTGGACACGCCAACCCCGACGGTTCGCTCAACGCCGACGTCATCACGATCGTGCACTCGTAAGCGGCTCCTGATGCGCGTCGCGTTCGCGAGTGACGAAGCGACCGAATTGACGGGCGCGATCGACGCCTGGCTGCGCGAGCATCGCCGCCAACAAAGTTCGCGGCATCCGCGCTGCCTTGTGCGGCGATGCCGTCACGGCGCGAGCTGCGCGCGAATGGAACGATGCGAACGTCTTGGCGCTGAGCCTGCGCGCAACCGCGCCGGAGGTCGCGCGCGAGATTCTCGACGCCTGGTTCAGCGGCCGTCCGACGGAGGACCCGAGCTATCGGGCATTGATCGATTCACTACGCGAGCAATAGCGCGGTGCAGACCGCGAGCGTCCAGTTGACCAGGTGCGACGTCCAACAGTAGACGCACGGCATTTTTGTGACGTAGAGCAATGAATACGCGAGCACCGCGGAAACAGCCGCGGCAAAAAGCGCCGCAGCGAAGATCACGATCATTTCGGTCCGCTCGGTCGCGAACCAAACCGCGATCGCGAGCGCCGGGTAGTACGCCGTGCCGATGAGGGCGTTCGGAACACCCCCGAAGAGCCGCGCCCGCGGCGTCTGGACGACGCTGCGCTCGGTGAGCTCGCCCCGCTCGGCCCGAATTCCCTTACGCAGCATGAAAAGGGAGGCGTAGAGACCAACTCCGCACAGCACCGTGATAATCGTCCGCATCGTGCCTTTCCCCGGTTGAACCCGATCGCCAAGCGCCTCGGAGCGATTGCGATGCTCGCAGCCTCGTTCTTGCTGGCTGCGCTCGTCATTCGTTTCCAACCCCTGGTCGAACGTGAAATCCGCTCGCTGGGACTCTCGGCGTATCCACTCGCAATCGTGATCTTCGCGATCGTCGCATCGGCCCCGTTCTCCGTGACCGATGCGCTGGCGATCATGAACGGCGCCATCTTCGGCCCGGTGAAAGGCTCGCTCGTCAGCGCGATCGGACTCGTGCTCGGCGCACTCGGCGGCTACTGGATCAACCGGCGCGCCTCGCAGATGCTGGACCTCGACGCGTATTTGGAACGCGTTCCGCGATGGGTCAAACGATTTCCGGTCGGCTCGCCGGCATTTCTCATCGCCGTTCGGTTGATTCCGGGTTTCGGCGGCACCGTCGCGACGGCGAGCGCGGCGACGTTTCGCGTGCCGGTCTGGGTACACGTGTGGACGATGTGTGCGGTCGCGGTCCCGCTGTGCACCATTCTCGCGATCTTCGGCGATCGCGTGACCGTGGTGGTCCATCGTTACGAGTATCGCGCGCACGTGTACTGGGAGGCGCATCGGCCGCATCTGCATTTACCGCATCGCGTGCGAGTGAAACCCACGCCGTGAAAGCACTCCCGATCGAAATGGTCGAGACGCCGGAGCAGGTCGCGCTGCTGTGCGAGCGGATCGCGCGCAGCACGCACGTCGCGCTCGACACCGAGTTTCACACCGAGCGCACCTACTCGCCGCGGCTGATGGTCGTGCAGCTGGCATTCGATGAAGGAGCGGTGATCGTCGATCCGCTGGCGGTACGCGATTTGCGTCCGCTCATCGACGCGCTCTCGTCGGTGACGGTCGTCGGTCATGCACTCTCGTCGGACCTGAAAATCTTTGCCGATCGCTACGATCGGGTGCCCGCGAGCATCTTCGACACGCAGATTGCGGCGGCGTTTCTCGGCTACGGCATGCAGATCTCGCTGGCCGATCTCGTGCGCGACCTCGAACGTTTACGGTTGGCCAAATCGCAAACGGTGAGCGACTGGTCGACGCGGCCGCTCACACCCAAACAACTCGACTATTTGGTCGATGACGTTGCGCATCTGCTCCCGATGCACCGCACGCTCGCTTCACGCCTGGAGGCAGCGGGCCGTCTCGAATGGGCCGCCGAGGAGTGCGCGTCGCTGGGCGACGTCGAGCGCTATCGCGGCGACGAGCGGCGCGCGTATCTGCGGCTGCCGGGAGCGATGCGCATGAGCCGGCGTGAGCTCGCCGTGCTCAGTGAGATCGTCAAATTGCGTGACGAGCAGGCGCGCGCGCGCGACCTGCCCCCGAAGTACATCATCCCCGACGACGTGGTCTCGGGCCTGGCGACCCTGCGTCCGAAGCGCGTCGAAGAACTTGACCAGCTTCGGCGGCTCGACGCCGGCGTGCGGCGGTCGCTCGGCGCGGCCGTCGTCGAGGCCGTAGCGCGCGCCGAAGCACTCCCGGAAGAGCAACTGCCGGAGCGTCCGGCACGCCCGCTCGGGCCCAGCCGCGACACGCTGGCGGCAATGATGGGCGTCCTGGTCGGTGAAATCGCCCGGGAGCACGAGCTTCCCCAGAGCCTGCTCGTGCCGCGGGCGGCACTCGATCGCGTGGCACGGGAGGCGCCCGGTGACCGCGCGAGTTTCGAGCGCGCGCTCGAACTCTCGCACTGGCGTTTGGCGCTCGTGGGTGATCCGCTCTGGCGACTTTTGTCCGGCGAACTGCATCTGGCAATCGAAGGCTACGCCGAGCGCGATCCCAAAATACGCCTATTGCCATGAATCAGAACGTCAAAAGCTTCGATGCGGTCGGTACGCTGCACGCCGGCGAGCGCACGTACACGTATTACCGTCTGGACGCCGTCGAAAAAGCCGGACTCACCAAGCTTGCGCGCTTGCCCTACAGCTTGAAGATTCTGCTCGAGAATCTGCTTCGTTTCGAAGACGGGCGTTCGGTTACGCGGGCCGACATCGAAGCACTGGCGCGCTGGAATCCACGCGAGCAATCCGAAAAAGAGATCGCGTTTCGCCCGGCGCGCGTGCTCTTGCAAGACTTTACCGGTGTGCCGTGCGTCGTGGATCTGGCCGCGATGCGCGATGCGATGGCGGCGATGGGCGGCGATCCGAAAGCGATCAATCCGTTGCAGCCCGTCGAGCTGGTCATCGATCACTCGGTGCAGATCGATTACTTCGGCTCGAACGACGCGCTTCAGAAAAATGCGGAGCTGGAATTCGAACGCAATCGCGAGCGCTACGCGTTTTTGAAATGGGGGCAGTCGGCGCTCGACGGTTTCCGCGCCGTGCCGCCGGACACCGGCATCGTGCATCAGGTGAACATCGAGTATCTCGCGCGCGTCGTCTTCGGCGGCGGCGGCGCGGGCCTTGCCTTCGATGCGAAGAACGCGCTCGCGTATCCCGACACCGCGGTAGGGACCGATTCCCACACCACGATGGTCAACGGCGTGGGCGTGCTGGCCTGGGGCGTCGGCGGCATCGAGGCCGAAGCGGCGATGCTGGGTCAACCGGTGACGATGCTCATTCCCGAGGTGATCGGCGTGCGGCTCGAAGGCAAGTTGCGCGAAGGCGTCACCGCCACCGATCTGGTGCTCACGATTACCGAGATGCTTCGCAAGAAGGGCGTGGTCGGCAAGTTCGTCGAGTTCTTCGGCAAGGGACTCTCCTCGCTGCCGGTGGCCGATCGCACGACGATCGGCAACATGTCGCCCGAATTCGGGTCGACCTGTGCGATCTTTCCGATCGACGACCGCACGCTCGAGTATCTGCGTTTGACCGGACGCGCGCCCGAACACGTCGCGCTGGTCGAAGCGTATGCGAAGGCGCAGGGGCTTTTCCGCACGGATGCGATGCCTGACGCCGAATATACCGACGTGCTGCATCTCGACCTGGCCGGCGTCGAGCCGAATCTTGCCGGTCCGCGCCGTCCGCAGGATCGCGTGAGTTTGGGCGACGTGAAGCGCACGTTCAACGCCGCGATGGACGAGTGGATGGAAGCGCGCGAAGGTAAGAACGGTGCGGTCTCGCGCTGGCAAGGCGAAGGCGGGAGCCAGACCGCGACGATCGCGCTCACCAAGAAAGACGTGAGCGACGGCGCGGTCGTGATCGCCGCGATCACCTCGTGCACGAACACCTCGAACCCGTCGGTGCTGATCGGCGCCGGTTTGCTTGCGAAGAACGCGGTCGAGCGCGGCCTGCGCAGCCAGCCGTGGGTCAAGACGTCGCTCGCGCCGGGATCGAAAGTCGTGACCGACTATCTGGCCAAAGCCGGATTACAGCCGTATCTCGACGAGCTCGGCTTCAACATCGTCGGCTACGGCTGCACCACGTGCATCGGGAATTCCGGCCCGCTGCCCGCCGACGTCGCCGAAACCGTTGCCGAACAGGATTTGATCGTTGCGGCCGTACTCTCGGGTAACCGCAATTTCGAGGGGCGCATCCATCCGCAGGTGCGCGCGAACTACTTGGCCTCGCCGCCGCTGGTCGTCGCGTATGCGCTCACCGGGCGCATGGACGTCGATTTGACGAGCGAGCCGCTCGGTACGGGCCGCGACGGAAAGCCCGTCTATTTGAGCGACGTGTGGCCGTCCAACGACGAGATTGCCAAGACCGTCACGGCGTGTGTAAACGACGACATGTTCAAGAAACGCTACGCCGACGTTTTCAAAGGCGACGAACATTGGTCGAAGCTGCAGGTGGCTCCCAGCGAACGCTACGCGTGGGATCCGAAATCGGAATACGTGAAGCTGCCGCCGTATTTCGAGAATATGCCCGAAGCGCCCGCGCCGCTTGACGATATCAAGAAAGCGCGCGCGCTGGCGGTCTTTGGCGATTCGATCACGACCGATCATATCTCGCCGGCCGGCAACATCGCCAAAACCTCACCCGCCGCCAAGTATCTGATCGCGCACGGCATCGAGCCGAAGGATTTCAACTCATACGGCGCGCGGCGCGGCAATCACGAGGTGATGGTGCGCGGCACGTTTGCCAACGTGCGCTTGCGCAACCAGCTCGTCCCCGGTGTCGAGGGCGGCGTGACCCGCCATCTTCCTTCGAACGAGCAGATGTCGATCTACGATGCGGCGATGAAGTATAAGGAAGAAGGTACCCCGCTCATCGTGCTTGCCGGCAAGGAGTACGGTTCGGGATCTTCGCGCGATTGGGCAGCCAAAGGCCCGTATCTGTTGGGTGTGAAGGCGGTGATCGCCGAATCGTTCGAGCGCATTCACCGCAGCAATCTGATCGGGATGGGCGTGCTCCCGTTGCAGTTCGAAGCCGGGGCGGATCGCTCGACCTATGCCTTGACCGGCGAGGAGTTCTACGACATCAGCGGTATCGAGCATGGCATCACCCCGCGCATGCACGCACACGTGCGCGCGACCGATCCGAAAACCGGCAAATCGGTGCAGTTCAAGGTGCTGGTACGGATCGATACGCCCGACGAAGCCGAGTACTATCGCCACGGCGGGATATTACAATACGTCTTGCGCCAGCTACGGCATCACTCGAACTAGCGACACGTGCCGACGCACGAGCGTGACGAGCGCTTAGTCCACCGGTTGGAATCGTTCTCCGACGTGGTCATCGGGTTCAGCCTCGCACTCCTCAGCCTCACCCTCGTGATTCCACAGCACGTCACCGAGCTCATCCGCAATACGTGGTGGATGGTCGCATACGTGTGGACATACGCCGTGATTGCGTCGATCTGGTACAACCACCAGCGTCTATTTTCGGTGTACTTCGTGGTGCGGCCGTACACGATCGTGTTGAATTTCTTCTTGCTCTCGACGCTCGGCCTGATGGTCTATTTCGTGCAGGTCTTCGTGCACGTACAAAGCGATTTCGACAAGATCTGGACTTTTCTCGTGTATTTCCTCATCCAAGGTCTTAGCGGCTTGGCGATAGGCGTGCTCTACTCGATCGGGGTACGTGCGCGCTGGAATCAGCTCGACCCGCACGAGCGCTACGTCGGGATCCTCCACGGAAGCCGCAGTCTCATCGCCGGCGCCTCCATTCTGCTCGGCATTGGGGTGAGCGCGCTCAGGCCGGCCCGAACGATGGACGACGCGCTTCCCTTAGCGTACGCCGCCCTCGCCGGACTCTTGCTCGCGCGCGTCGGCGCGCGACTGCTCAAGTCGAGGATCGTCGGCGTTCAGACCGTGCGCTGATGGAGCACGAACGAGTTGCCGTCCGGATCGAAGCACCACTGCTGCACGCAGACCGGTAGCGTGCGCACCTCACCGTCGAGCGTTCCGCCGAGCTGCGCGACGCGGCCGCGCAGCGCCTCGAGGTCGGGCACGGCGAAAAGCACGCACCCCGAGGCGCGGTGCTCAGCGAGCTTGCCGATGCCGAATGCCGTTCCATCGGCCAGGACGTACTCGGCGCCGTGTTCGCTCTCCCAGACGGTTTCGCTCACGTCCAGCAGCGTTTTATAGAACGCGCTCGCGCGCGCGACGTCGCGCACGGAATAATAGACGGCGTCGATACCCGTTGCTTTACTCATATTTCGATCCTAGCAGCCCATACTTGACACCTGCTGTCAAGTTTGCGAGGCTGCGGATATGAAGGCTGACCGGCTCGTCTCGCTGCTGCTCTTGCTCCAATCGGCTCCGCGCCGGACCGCCCGCGACTTGGCGAAACGCCTCGAGGTCTGCGAGCGCACGATCTACCGCGACGTCGATGCGCTTTGCGCTTCGGGCGTGCCCGTCTACGCGGAGCGTGGCCCCGACGGCGGCATCGCACTTGCCGACGGATACCGCAAGGCGCTCACGCACTTCGCCGAGGACGAAGTCCGCGCGCTCTTCATCTCCGGTTCGGCGATCCTCGCCGACCTTGGCTTGGGCGCCAACCTGGACCGCGCGCTCGAGAAGCTTCGCGGCGGATTCTCCGACGTGCAGCGCAAGGCGGCGGAAAAGGCGCGCGGCCGCATTCATATCGATCAGCGCCGCTGGTATCAGAGTGATCCGCCGCTCGAGCGGCTTGCATTGCTGCGCCGCGCGGTGTGGGACGATCGCTGCCTCGAGATCGTCTACGAAGACCGGCAAAAGGCGCGCACGACTCGTGGTGTCGAGCCGTACGGGCTGGTTTCTAAAGCGGGCGTGTGGTATCTGGTCGCGCGAACGGCGGAGGGCTATCGCAGCTTTCGCGTCGAGCGAATGTGTGACGTGCGCGAACGCGGCGAACGGTTCGAGCGCGATGCGGCCTTCGACCTCGACGCGTACTGGCGCACGAGTTCGGAGCGGATGCGCGAGGGCCTGGAGCACTTCCCCGTGACGCTGCGCGTGCGGCGCGACGCGGTCGACATGATTACCGGCTTTTGGCCGACGCGTTGGATTGATCGCGGCGGGGACCGTCTCCTCTGTGTCGATTTCATGAGCGAACGCGCGGCCATTTCACATCTGGTTACCTGGGGCGACGCGGTCGACCTGATCGAGCCGCTTTCTTTATGTGCGGGCGTGCTCGAGCATGCTCGCGAGCTGTGCGATCGCTACGAGCGTCAATCGGCCAGGCAATAGCAATTCTTGCCCGCGGCCTTAGCCTGGTAGACTGCGTCGTCGGCGCGGCGCATCAGTTCGCTCGGGGGCATTCCCGGCGTCGCAAATGCGGCGCCGATCGAGGCCGAAAGGGCATGAGTGCGGAGTGCGTCGAGGATACGCTTGAGTGCAGCCTGCGCGGCGTCTCGATCGGTGCGCGGAAGAATGAGCGAGAATTCGTCGCCTGCGAAACGAGCGGGCACGTCGATGTCGCGCGTTTGCGTGCGAAGCACGGTTGCGACCGTCACCAGCGCGGCGTCGCCTCCGGCATGGCCGCGAGTGTCGTTGATGTGCTTGAAATCGTCGATGTCGATCATTGCGAAGGCGAGCGTTTCGCCGGTGCGATTGATCGTGCGCAGCTCGGCCGCCAATCGTTCCATCAAGGCGCGCCGGTTGAACAATCCGGTGAGCGAGTCGTGCATCGCGAGGCGTTCGAGTTCGGCTGAGAGCCTCATGCGTTCGAGCGCGAACGAGGCATGCAGCGCCAGCTCCCGCATTGAGTTGAGGCTCCAGCTCGATCCGCCGCGGTCGTTGGATCCGTCGGCGTAGAAGAGATACGCATCGCCGGACCCCGCGCGCACCGACGCCGCGGCAAAGCGTCGCCGTGTATCGAACAATGGCGCGTCCGCGTCGCTCGCCCATCCGGTAACGATGTCGCTGTCGCCGGTAGTCACGCGGTAAAGCGTCGACCCTTCGGGCAAAGTGCCGCCGTACTCCGATTCGGTGACGCTCGGACCGTCGAGTTCGTAGAGCGCGCTCATCGCATGTGCGCCTTCGATTCGAAACCAGATCGAGCGGGTAAAACCGAGGCCGACGACCGCCGCACGTAGCGCCTGGGAGGCGAGTTCCCGCTCGTCCCGAGCGGCAATGACGTCGACGAACGAGCGCGCGAGCTGCTCGAGCAGTTGCGAGCGCTCGAGCAACGCGTCGCGCTCGCGCTCGACCGCATCGATGCGTTCGGTGAGGAAGGCGATGCCGTCCGAGGTCTCTTCCTTCACAATACGGAGGGTTCGTCGTGACTTCTCAAAAGCTCTTCGCCAAGTTTGCTGACGGCGCGACCTGGCGTAACCCCCCACCTCCCGGCTCTTCGCCGGCAGATGTACGCAAGCCCGAAGCCATAAGGGCTTCTACAACGACACGCGGCGAAAATCGCGCAGGAGCGACGCGAGATATACGAGGAATCGCGCAGCTCCTGCGCCGTCGATGACCCGATGATCGTAACTCACGCTGATCGGGAGGATCAGCCGCGGCACGAACGCACTGCCGTCCCAAACCGGTTTGGTGGCCGCGCGCGTCGCGCCGAGGATCGCGACTTCGGGTGCGTTCACGATCTGCGTGAACTGCGTGCCGCCGATGCCGCCGATCGATGAGATCGTGAACGTTCCGCCCTGCATCTCCGCCATGCCGAGCTTGCCGTCGCGCGCTTTGGCCGCAAGTTCCGCGCTCTCTCGCGCGATCTCGAGCAAGCCTTTCTTATCGGCGTCCTTGAGCACGGGAACGACCAAGCCGTTCGGCGTGTCGGCGGCGAAGCCGACGTTGTAGTATCGTTTGTAGACCAACTCTTCGCCGTCGAGCGAGGTATTAAAGTCGGGATAGCGCGCCAACGCAGCTACCGATGCTTTGATCAGAAAGGCGAGCATCGTCAGTTTCGCAGCGCCCGTCTTACTCTGCTCCGCGTTCACTTCGTTCCGAAAGACTTCCAGATCGGTAATGTCGGCTTCGTCGTAATTTGTGATATGCGGGATCTGCAGCCAATTGCGATGGAGATTCGGTCCAGAAAACTTCTTGATTCGCGGCAGCGGCTTGCGCTCGATCGGCCCGTATTGTGCGAAGTCGACTTTCGGCCACGCCGGCAGACCCGCAAACGTTGCCGTGCCGGCGCTCGCGCCGCTTTGCGTGAGCGCGCGTTTGACGAAGCCCTGCACGTCTTCGCGGGTGACGCGTCCGTGCGGACCGCTCCCGCTCACCCCGTGGAGATCGACGCCGAGCTCGCGCGCGAACCGGCGAATCGCCGGACTTGCGTGAATGATGCCGTTCGATGGCGCTTTTGGCGGCTGGGGCACGTCATCCTGAGGAGCCCGCGCAGCGGGCGTCTCGAAGGACGACGGACCGCCCACGCTCGGGGCGACGATCGTAGCGATCACCGTTCCTCGTGAGACTTTGTCGCCCGCTTTCACGCGCACGTCTTCGATCGTGCCGCCGGCGCTCGCGGGAATGTCCATCGAGGCTTTTTCGGATTCGAGCGTCACGAGCGGCGCTTCTTTTTCGATGCGATCGCCCGGCTTGACCAAGACGTCGATGACCGGAATGTCTTTGAAATCGCCGAGATCGGGAACGCGCAGCTCGATGGTTTGCGCACCCGCGCTTCGAGGCGACTCTTCGGGTTGCACCTCGGCGTGATGCGCTTTGTCATCCTGAGGAGCCCGCCCGGCGGGCGCACCCTCCAGCGTCAGCAGCACGGTACCTTTCGAAACTCTGTCGCCGACCTTCACGCTGACGTCTTTCACCACGCCCTCGCGCTCGCTCGGCACTTCCATCGACGCCTTTTCGCTCTCGAGCGTGACGAGCGAATCGTCTTTCTTGATGCGATCGCCCGGCTTGACCAGGACTTCGATTACCGGCACGTCCTTGAAATCACCGATGTCGGGGACGCGGACTTCGAGCGTATCAGCCATGACCGTTTACACCGTTACCGGATTGGCTTTGGCCGGATCGATACCATACTTGGCGATCGCCTTGCTCACCACGCTCGCATCGATCGTCCCCTCCTGCGCGAGCGCGTGCAGCGCGCTGGCCGCGACGTAGTGACGGTCGACTTCGAAGAACGCGCGCAATTTGCGCCGGTAGTCACTGCGGCCGTATCCGTCGGTCCCGAGCGTGGCGTAGCGCCGGCCACCCAAATGCGGGCGGATCGATTCGGCGAACAGCCGGATGTAGTCGGTGGAAGCAACGACCGGACCGTCGCGTCCGGCTAGGCTGCTCGCAACGTATGGTACGCGCGGCTTGGCTTCGGGATGGAACAGGTTCTGGCGCGCACATTCCACCCCGTCCCGTGCCAGCTCGTTGAAACTGGTTACGCTCCACACGTCGCTTGCAACGTTCCAGTCGCCGGCGAGCAGATCGGCTGCGGCCAACACTTCGCGCAGGATCGCGCCGCAGCCCATCAGTTGGACGCGCGGCTGATTCTTCGCCGCCTTGCCGCCGTCCCGCAGCAAGTAGATGCCGCGCAGGATGCCGTCGGCCGCGCCCTGAGGCATCGCCGGGTGCGTATAGTTCTCGTTGAGGAGCGTGATGTAATAATACACGTCTTCTTGCTCGGTCAGCATGCGCCGCAGGCCGTCCTGGATGATCACCGCGACTTCGTATCCGTAGGTGGGGTCGTAGCTGCGGCAATTCGGAATGAACGATGCGAAGACTTGGCTGTGTCCGTCCTCGTGCTGAAGTCCTTCGCCGTTGAGCGTCGTGCGGCCGGACGTTCCGCCGAGCAGGAAACCGCGGGTGCGCGAGTCGCCGGCCGCCCACGCCAGGTCGCCGACGCGCTGAAATCCGAACATCGAGTAAAAGATGTAGAACGGGACCATCGGCAGATCGTGGTTGGAATACGAGGTGCCGGCGGCAATCCAGGACGAGATCGCACCGGCCTCGTTGATACCTTCTTGAAGAATCTGGCCGTGCTTGTCCTCGCGGTACCACATCAGCTGCTCGGCGTCTTGCGGGTGATAGAGTTGACCGATCGACGAATAGATGCCGAGTTGCCGGAACATCCCCTCCATGCCGAACGTGCGCGATTCGTCGGCGACGATCGGCACGATGCGCGGACCGATGGTCGCATCACGCGTCGCCGTGTTGAGAATCCGCACGAATGCCATCGTGGTGGAGATTTCGCGATCGCCCGTGCTCTGCAGTTGCGCATCGAAGGCGGAAAGCTCGGGAACGGCAAGCGATTCGGATTTGCGGCGGCGCTGCGGCAGCGACCCTTGCGCCTTGATCCGTTCGCGTAAGTAGCGCATCTCCTCGGAGTCTTCCGGCGGATGATAAAACGGGACGTTCGGAATCTCCGCGTCGCTGATCGGCAGATAGAAGCGATCGCGGAACGCCCGCATATCTTCCACGTCCATCTTCTTGGCTTGGTGCGCGATGTTGAGCCCTTCGCCGGCGTCGCCCATGCCGTAGCCCTTGATCGTCTTGGCGAGAATGACCGTCGGCTCGCCCGTGTGTTCGACCGCGGCCTTGTAGGCGGCATACACCTTGACCGGATCGTGTCCGCCGCGCATCAGCGCCCAAATCTCGTCGTCGCTCCAATCGGCGACCAGCGCCGCGGTTTCCGGATAGCGGCCGAAGAACTCGTCGCGCACGTATTTGCCGTTGCGCGATTTGTACGTCTGATAATCGCCGTCGACCGTCTCGTTCATCAATTGTACGAGCCGTCCGCTTGCGTCGTTATCGAGCAGCTTGTCCCAACCGCTGCCCCAAATGACTTTGATGACGTTCCAACCGGCGCCGCGGAAGACGCGCTCGAGCTCTTGGATGATCTTGCCGTTGCCGCGCACCGGTCCGTCCAGACGCTGGAGGTTCGCGTTGATCACCCAGATCAGGTTGTCGAGCTTTTCCCGTCCGGCGAGTGAGATCGCCCCCAGCGTTTCGGGCTCGTCGGTTTCACCGTCGCCGACGAACGCCCACACTTTTCGCCCGGTCGTATCACGAAAACCCCGATCGTGGACGTAGCGCATGAAGTGCGCCTGATAGATCGACATGATCGGCCCCAGGCCCATCGAGACCGTCGGATATTGCCAGAAGTCCGGCATCAGCCACGGGTGCGGATACGACGAAATGCCTTTGTGGTCGACCTCTTGCCGAAAGTTCTCGAGTTGCTCGTGCGTGATGCGTCCTTCGAGAAACGCGCGCGCGTAAATACCGGGTGAACTGTGACCCTGAAAGAAGACCATGTCGCCGCCGAACGTTTCGGACGGAGCACGGAAGAAGTGATTGAAGCCGACGTCGTAAAGCGTCGCGGCCGATGCAAAGGTTGCCACGTGCCCGCCGAGCTCCGAACTCACTTTGTTCGCGCGCACGACCATCGCCATCGCGTTCCAGCGCACGTAGTGCCGGAGCCGCGCTTCCAGCTCGGGGTCGCCCGGCATCGGCGGCTCTTTATTCGGCGGAATCGTATTGACGTACGGCGTTTCCAGGCCGAGTGACACATGCGCGCCGCCGCGCTGCGCTTCATCGACGAGCCGCTCGAGCAGTTCGCGCGCACGATCCGGTCCTTCGACCGCGACGACCGCGCGCATCGATTCGAGCCACTCCTGGGTCTCCTGCGGATCAGGATCGGTTTTCATGCTTCGGGCATTCCGCGGGAGCGGGGAATCCCTTGCTAATGGATCGGGCCGATTATCAGTCCGGAGCAGTCCAAATTGCCAAGCCAATCGCCCCTAGGAGCAGTATGGCGCCGGCGATCGCGAGACCGGAGAGCTGCTCGCCGAAGAGCAGCAGCGCGAGAAATGCCGCGATCACGGGCTCGAGGAGGGTGGAGAACGAGACCGCGCTCGGGGAGAACCAGCGCAGCGCGGCGTTCATGCCGGTGTGACCCAAGAGCTGCGAAACCAGCGCCATCGCCAAAATTCCGCCCCAGGCGGTAGTGGAGTGAAGCGCCGGCGGCCCCTGATGTGCGACTGCGGCGGCGAGAACCAGTACGATCGCGGCGCAGGTGTAGGTGTTGAGCACGATCGTGCGCGTGCGCAACACGCTGCGTACCTCGCGCACGAGCAGGAGATAGGCCGCAAAGGCCACGCTACCGAGCAGCGCGAGCAGCGCTCCCAGGGTCGCATGTCCGGGATAGGGCGGCGCGCTGTGGTGCGAACTCGTGATCAGTATCAAGCCCAGCGTGGCGGCCACGAACGCGAGCGGGACCGTGAGCGGAAAGCGCCGGCGTCGAACCAGTCCGTCGTAGAGGGCGGTCCACAAGGGCGAGGCGGAAACCAGCAGCGTGGAAATCGCGACGGTGGTGTAGTCGAGTGAGGCGATCCAGGTGGCAAAGTGGAGCGCCAGGGCGACGCCGGCGCACCAAAGGATCGTGCGTTGACCGCGGCTCGTGCGTTCGCTTTTCCGATCGAATGCGCGCAGCGCAAGCAGTGCCGTCGCGGCGATGCACATCCGCGCTGCTGCGACGGCAAGCGGCGCAGCTCCGGTCAACGCGTAGCGCGCAAAAATAGCGGCGGCGCCAACCGCAAGTTGGGCGCCGCCGAGGATCAGATAGCGAAGCAGTATCGGCTAGATACCCGGCGGTGTCGGTCGCGCTCCGGGGCGCGGAAACATACTCGGCACGCTATTTCCCGGACGGCTGGGCGCGGCTTTGTTCACCGTGATCGGTACCGAGGTCGTGCTCGGCATCGGGGACGGTGTGGGCGTTGGAGGGAGCGTGGGCGTAGGCGTAGGCGCGGGTGTTGCCTTGGTGCTGCTGTTCGAGATCGTCGTTACGGCAGCGGCTGCGCCGACCGCCCCGGCGGCTGCCGTCGTAATCGCGGTCGAGGTTGCGGCCGCCGTCGTCGCGGTGGTGGCGGTGGTCGCGGTGATCCCGAGGCTGCCCGCGTTCGCCGGCGCGCCAAGCTCACTGAACGGCGTAAACATCGACTGCGACACGCTGGTCACCGACGCGGTTACCGCGCCGGCAGCGGCAGCGCTCGCTACCAGCGATTGTCCGGCGGCGAGCGTGAAGACTTGACCGTTCACCAGCGTGACTTGTACCGGCAACGCGGCGTTGCTGACGGCGTACACGTTGACCTGTAAACCGTTGGGACTCGCGAAGATGTCTCCGACCGTGCCGCGCACGGCAATCTCGCCGGTGGTCGTCTGGAAATGGTAGTCGGCCTGCGCGCCCGCCGGATGGTTGACGGTAAATCGCATCTTGCCGACGACGACGAATCGCGCGTGCGCGATGTTCGTCTGGGTAAACGACGTCATCTGGACCTGGCTGTTCGAAGCCATCTCGATTTGCGAGCTGTCCGGAAGCGTGATCGTCGCGAGCGAATTCGCGCCGGTGGCGGCGTAGTCGCTGCCGCCCAGGGTGGTAGTCGCCTTGACCGCGAGCCGTGTCGTCGGTCGCGGCTGAGCTCCGTAGGTGACGGCTCCCTTCATGTTCTGGAGCGTCTCGGTGTTATCGGCGGGCGACGCAGTCAACGGCACCGCGGCCAAAAGCACGGTAAGAAGCGAAGCGCAAAGGGCCTTCATAACGGTGCTCCTCGGACAGACGGGCTCTCTGAAGTCACCCGTTCGATTGGCTGCTTCGACCCCCTTCAGTCGTTCGGCTCAGGGAAAAAATACCACGGTCACCGCCCGGGGGAAGCGCCACGGCCGCGTCGTAGCCTTTGCCGTATTGCGGGAGCTTGCGAACGGGCAGGCTGAGAGGGCGCATCGCGCGCCGACCGCCATGACTGGTCCGGGTAATGCCGGCATAGGAGAGGAGAACCATGAAGCGTTACATCTCGGGTCGCGATCCCTCGATTCGCGTGCCCGTGCGTGAAATTGCGCTCACCGACGGAACGGCGCATGCCGTATATGATACGAGCGGACCCTATACCGATCCGCACTTCACCGTCGACCTCAAACGTGGGCTCCCGAAGTTGCGCAAACCGTGGATCGACGCGCGCAGCGGCGGGCCGAACGTCACGCAGATGCACTACGCGCGGCGTGGCGAGATCACGGCGGAGATGGAATTCATCGCGATCCGCGAGGGGGTCGAACCGGCGTTCGTACGAGATGAAGTGGCGCGCGGGCGCGCAATCATTCCGGCCAACGTCAACCATCCGGAGAGCGAGCCGATGATCATCGGGCGAAACTTTCTGGTGAAGATCAACGCCAACATCGGTAATTCAGTGGTAACGTCGAGTATCGACGAAGAGGTCGAGAAGATGACGTGGGCGACGCGCTGGGGAGCCGACACGGTCATGGATCTCTCGACCGGCAAGAACATTCACGAAACGCGTGAATGGATCGTGCGCAATTCGTCGGTCCCGATCGGCACGGTGCCGATCTATCAAGCGCTCGAGAAAGTCGAGGGCAAAGCCGAAGAGCTCACGTGGGAGATCTATCGAGACACGCTGATCGAACAGGCGGAGCAAGGCGTCGATTATTTCACTATCCACGCCGGCGTGCTCTTGCAATATGTGCCGCTGACCGCGAACCGCGTCACCGGGATCGTCTCGCGTGGAGGATCGATTCTAGCCAAGTGGTGCCTGGCGCATCACCGTGAGAATTTTCTCTACACGCACTTCGAAGATATCTGCGAAATCATGAAGACGTACGATATCTCGTTCTCGCTCGGCGACGGACTGCGGCCGGGGTGCACGGCCGACGCGAACGACGCCGCGCAATTTGCCGAACTCGAAACGCTCGGCGAGCTGACCGCGATCGCGTGGAAACACGACGTGCAGGTGATGATCGAAGGCCCCGGTCACGTGCCGATGCATCTGATCAAAGAGAACATGGACAAGCAGCTCGCGATCTGTCACGAAGCGCCGTTCTACACGCTCGGACCGCTGGTGACCGATATTGCCCCCGGCTACGATCACATTACCAGTGCAATCGGCGCGGCGATGATCGGCTGGTACGGCACGGCGATGCTCTGCTACGTGACGCCGAAAGAGCACCTCGGATTGCCGAACAAGAAGGACGTCAAGGACGGCGTGATCGCCTACAAGATCGCTGCCCACGCGGCGGACCTTGCAAAAGGCCACCCCCGCGCGCGCCATTGGGACGACGTTCTCTCGAAAGCGCGGTTCGAATTCCGGTGGGAAGATCAATTCGAACTCGCGCTCGATCCGGAGACCGCGCGGGAGTTTCACGATGAAACGCTGCCGGCGCCGGGCGCAAAGATCGCGCACTTCTGTTCAATGTGCGGGCCGCACTTCTGCTCGATGAAGATCACGCAAGAGGTGCGCGAATACGCCGAGCGCGGCATGGCCGAGAAGAGTAAGGAGTTCCTCGAGAAGGGCGCGGAAGTCTACGTATCAACGTGATTCGGGGCGTCCTCCTCGATCGCGACGGCACGATCGTCATCGACGTTCCGTATAACGGCGACCCCGCGCTGGTGCAACTCGTCGAAGGGGCCGCGGAGGCGATCGAACGTCTCCGCGCCGCCGGATTACGAGTCGGCGTGCTGACCAATCAAAGCGGCGTTGGGCGCGGGATGATCACCGACTCGCAGATGCGAGCCGTGAACGCGCGCATCGAGGAACTCCTAGGCCCGTTCGACGGGTGGTTCATCTGCCCGCACGGCCCGGATGACGGTTGTGAATGCCGCAAACCGAAGCCCAAGCTCGTCTTCGATGCGGCGCGCGCATGGCAACTGGATCCATCGGAGATCGCGGTCATCGGTGACAAACAGAGCGATGTCGACGCGGCACGAAATGCGGGTGCGGCGGCGCTGCGTATCCGAGAGGGTCGCGCGTTCGGTGAGGCGGTTGAGGCGTTGCTCGCTCAACGCCCGTCGTCGAGCCAGTAATCGATGTCGGCCGCGTGCGGATGCGGCGCCGCCGCGAAGACGCTGCGCGGCAGATGCACCGCGCTGCGCAGCGCGTTCCATGCGCGCAGCACTCTGATCACGTAGTGCTGCGTTTCGTAATAGGGCGGTACGCCGCCGTATCGTTTTACCGCCTCCGGTCCGGCGTTGTACGCGGCAAAGACCAGCGTGTAACGATTGGGATTCGAGCCGAAGCGCTCGAGCAAACCGCGCAGATAGCGCGCGGCGCCTTGCAGATTCTCCGCCGGATCGCGCGGGTTGACTCCGAGCGTCGCGGCCGTCCCCGGCATCAGCTGGCCTAGCCCGATCGCGCCGGCATACGAAACCGCGTGCGTATGCCAGCTCGACTCGACGGTCACGATCGCCGCCAGCATGTTGGTATCGATCTTCCAGCGTGCCGCCGTCAAGAGCAGATGGCGGGCCAGATCCTTGCTCTGCCACTCCGGCATTTCGGGATTGTACTGGCGTAGGATGTTGGCGTACACGGCAATACTCGCCGGGGTTGCGGGAACCGGTCGCGTCGCCGCGGGGGCGGGCGCGGGGAAAAACGCTCCACACATGAAGACGAGTCCCGCCAGGAACGGGGCGCGGCATCGGCTCATGGAGGGCGGGGTTTCCGGCGAGGCCCGCCATATCCCCTGTGTATGAATGGAATGTCGCCGAAGGCGCGGCGCGCCTGGGCAATCGGGGCGATACTCGTCTTCCTTATCTTGTGCGCCGGTATTGCCGTCTCAGAATGGTACGCATACAACGTCAACATTCCGAAATATGAGGCAAAGAACGCCAAACGGTAGACTCTGATGCTTCTTTGATCGCGCGCGCGCAGGAGTTTGGGACCGCGGCTGCGGACGGCACACCCTCGGTGCGTTTCGCTCTCGCTGCTTCCATTTTCTAGGGAGGTCCCGTTCGTGAAGGTTCGCTTCGCTGGTTTTTTGGCGTGCTCGATCGTGATGCTCATGACGGGCACCGCGCTGGCGCAGACGGCTGCGGTACAACCCTCACCGTCAACGAGCCCGGCGCCGCCCAAGCCGGGCAAACCGACTCCGACCCCCTCGCCCACTCCCACGCCGGGTCCGCCCTTCAGCAACATGAACTGGCGCGAGATCGGGCCGGCCGCGGCGGGCGGCCGGGTTGCGGCGGTTGCCGGGTCGGCGACCGATCCGAAGCTCTACTACGTCGGCAGCGCCGGCGGAGGCGTGTGGAAGAGCGAGGACAGCGGCCAGACCTGGGACCCGGTTTTTGCCAAGGAGCCGGTCTCGGCGATCGGGGCGGTCACGATCGACCCCACCGACAACAACGTCGTTTGGGTCGGAACGGGCGAGGACAATCCGCGTAACGACGTGAGCTACGGCGACGGTGTCTACAAGACGACCGACGGCGGCGAGCATTGGACCAACATGGGCCTGGCGGCGACGAAATACATTTCGCGTATTCTGGTCGATCCGCGCGATCACAACCACGTGATCGTCGGGGCGCAAGGGGACGTCTTCAACGACAGCACCGAGCGCGGTGTTTACGTGACTTGGGACGGCGGCAAGACCTGGAGCAAGACGCTCTACACCGGTCCCGAGGCGGGCGCATCCGATCTGGCGATGGATTCGCAGGACCCGAGCGTGATGTACGCCGGGATTTGGCAATTTCAACGGCGTCCGTGGACGTTTCGCAGCGGCGGTCCTCAGGACGGCTTGTACAAATCGACCGACGGCGGACGGACCTGGAAGAAGCTCGAGGGCAACGGTCTTCCGACCGATACGACCGGGCGCATCGGACTCGCCGTCGCGCCCAGTGACGGCAACCGCGTCTATGCGCTGATCGAATCGACGCAAGGCATTCTCTGGCGCTCCGACGACGGCGGCAGCCATTGGAAGATGGTTTCGGACAACACGCTGGTCGATCAGCGTCCGTTCTATTTCACCCACATCGCGGTCGATCCGAAGAACCCTGACGTCGTCTACGGTGTGTCGATGATGCTCTCCAAATCGACCGATGGCGGGAAGACGTTCAAGGCGATCGCCGACAGCGTCCACGTCGACTATCACGCGATCTGGATCGCGCCAAACGATCCCACCCGCATCATCACCGGTGAGGACGGCGGCTACGCGCTCACGCTCGACGGCGGAGAGAATTGGTTCTTCTCGGCCAACCTGCCGATCGCGCAAATCTATCGCGTCGGTCTCTCGAACGAAAATCCGTACTGGGTGTGCGTCGGCCTGCAGGACAACAACGCCTGGTGCGCCCCCAACAACACGCAAGATCCGTCCGGTATTCAAAACAAGGCGTGGATTGCGGTTGCGGGCGGCGACGGCGAGTGGGCGGTCCCCGATCCGGTCGACCCAAACTATATTTGGGCCGACTCCGAAAACGGTTCGATCACGGTCGTCAACAAAGTCACCAAAGACGGCTGGTTCGTGCAACCGTATCTGCAGCTTGCCGCGGAAGGCTTCGACAACCGCATTGCGAAGGTCCGCTGGAATTGGGAGACGCCAATCGCCTTTGCGCCCTGGGACGGCCACATCGCCTGGACCGGCGGCAACGTGCTCTTCCAAAGCACGGATCGCGGGCTGCATTGGAAGATCATCAGCCCGGATCTCACCCGCAACGTCAAGGATCATCAAGCGCCTTCGGGCGGACCGATCACCCATGACGTCTCGGGCGCGGAAGAGAGCGACACGATTCTCGACATCGAGGGTTCGCGCGTCCACAAAGGCGAGATTTGGGTCGGCACCGACGACGGACTGATTCAGCTCACGCTCGACGGCGGAGCGCACTGGCACAACGTTACCCCGCCGGGGGCTCCGCAGTTCGGACGCTTCGCTTCCATCTCTCCCTCGCCGCTCGTCGACGGTACCGCGTACGCGATCAACGACGGGCATTACACCGGCGACAACAAGCCGTACGTGTTCGTCACGCACGATTTCGGGAAAACCTGGACCACGATCACGAACGGTCTTCCCGACGATCAATGGGCGCGTTCGATCGCGGCCGACATCCGCAATCCGAATTTGGTCTATCTCGGAACCGAGGAAGGTATCTGGATTTCGTACGACGGCGGTGCGTCGTGGAAGTCGTTCAAGAACGACTTGCCGACGGTCTCGGTGCACGACATCCGCATGCAGCAGCAGTTCGACGACTTGGTGATCGCGACGCACGGCCGTGCGGCGTACATCATGGACGACATGACGCCGATCCAGCAGTTGCAGACGGCAATCGCGCACGGCGATTACATGTTCCCCGTTCGCGTGTCCTATCAATACAATACGCGTGAAGACGACGAGGGCGTCTACACAAACTACGCCGCGGACAATCCGCCAACCGGCGCGATGATCGACTACTATCAGAGCGCCGAGCAAAAGACGCCGCCGGAGCTCGAGATCGTCGATGCTTCCGGGAAGGTGATCCGCACCTATAAGGGGACGCACGAAGTCCACAAAAAACAGGAACCGTGGATTCCGAACAAGGTCGGACTGAACCGCTTCGTGTGGGATTGGACGATCGACGGCCCGGTCAAATGGTATGGTGCCGCGAAAAAATCCTATCAAGGCCCGAACGACGGACCGGCGGTCCCGCCGGGCGTGTACGTCGCGCGTTTGACGCTCGGCAGCTCGACCTTCACCCAGCGCTTCATCGTGAAAGCCGATCCGCGCACGCTCTACACCCAGGCGCAGATGGTGGAGTCCTACGACTTCGCGCGCCGCGGCGAGGCGATGTTCTCGCAGATCGACACGATGCTCGACAACCTCGATGCGGTGAAGAAAGGCATCGACGACGGCATCGCGGCGGCGAAGAAAACCGGTGATACCGCGACGCAGAGCAAGCTGGAAGCGATCGAAACGCAGCGGATGAGCGTCTTCAACCAACTCACCGCAGATTTCCACAACGATGAAGACTCGATCCAGCGGCCGGGCAAGGTCCGCGAGGACGTGGAAACGATCATGTTCTTCAGCGGAGCCTACGTTACGCCCGCGATGCGCGAGTACGCGCATCGCTGTGCCGACGAGCTCCAGAAAGCAGCGGCGAACTACGACGTGTTCGTCAAAGAGCAAATCCCGATTCTCAACGACGCTCTCAAGGCAGTGAACGTGAAAGCGGTGACGATCCGATGATGCCACTGTTGGCGCTGGTCGCCTCAACCTACGGGAACCTCACGATGCGCGAGGTCGGTCCGGCCATCGCCGGCGGCCGCATCGCTGCCGTCGCGGGAACGCCGCAGAATGACAAGCTCTACTACATCGGCAGCGCCGGAGGCGGCGTGTGGAAATCGGAGAACGGCGGCGCGACCTGGTCGCCGGTCTTCGACGATCAGCGCGTCTCGGCGATCGGCGCGGTCGCAATCGATCCACGCAACGCGAACGTCGTGTGGGTCGGCACCGGCGAAGCCAACCCGCGCAACGACGTGAGCTATGGCGACGGTCTGTACAAGACGACCGACGGCGGCAAACACTGGAAGCGCGCCGGCCTGGCCGGCGTGTGGAGCATCTCGCGCATCGCGGTGGATCCGAAAGATCCGCAGCACGTCGTCGTAGCCGCGTTCGGCGATCCGTTCAAAGACTCGAGCGATCGCGGCGTCTACGTCACGTTCAACGGGGGACGAACGTTCGCGAAGACGCTCTACGTCGATCAGACGACCGGCGCGAGCGATTTGGCGATGAACCCGCAAGATCCAAGCGTCGTGTACGCGGGCATGTGGCCGTTCCGCCGCAAGCCGTGGACGTTCACCAGCGGCGGCCCGGACGGCGGCCTCTTCAAATCGACCGACGGCGGCAAGAGCTGGAAGAAGTTGACCGGCAACGGATTGCCGCCGGGTTCGACCGGACGTATCGGCCTCGCGCTTGCGCCGAGCGATCCCAAGCGCGTCTACGCGGTGATCGAAGCGAAAGGCGGGATTCTCTGGCGTTCGGACGATGCCGGCGCGCACTGGAAGATGGTCAGCGACGATACGCTGGTCGATCAGCGTCCGTTCTATTTCTCGCATCTCGCGGTTGATCCGCGCAATCCCGATCACGTCTATGCCGTTTCGGAAATGCTTGCCGAAAGCAAGGACGGCGGCAAGAAATTCGAAGCGATCGCCAAGGACGTGCACGTCGATTATCACGCGATGTGGATCGCGCCCAATGACCCCGATCGTATGATGACCGGGGAAGACGGCGGCTACGCGCTAACGCTGGACGGCGGCAAGACCTGGTCGTTCTCGCAGAACGTGACGGTCGGAGAGATCTACCACGTCGGCTACTCGCTCGGCGAAAATCCGTATCTCATCTGTGCCGCGTTGCAGGACAACGAAGCCTTCTGCGGGCCATCGAATTCGCTCTCTAGCGACGGGATCGTGAACAGCGATTGGTTCGCGGTCGTCGGCGGCGATGGCGAATGGGCGATTCCCGATCCCTCCGATTCACGCTACATCTGGTCCGACCTCGAAGACGGCGTGCTCATGATCTACGATCGCAAAGCGCAGACCTATCATTGGGTTCGTCCGTACGACGCGTTTCCGGCCGGTGCGCTCGGGCCGTTCGACTCGCGCGAGGCGAAGTATCGCTTCAACTGGGATTCCCCGCTCGCGTTCGCCCCGTGGGATGGCCACACGGCGTGGTTCGGCGGTGACGTGGTGTTCCAAACGACCGACCGTGGCGAGCACTGGACGGTGATCAGCCCCGATCTCACCCGGAACATCAAGGATCATCAAAGACCGGCGGGTGGGCCGTTGGCGGAGGACGTCTCCGGGGCGGAATACTCCGACACGCTGCTCGACATCGAAGGTTCGCCGATCGACAAGGGCGAGATCTGGACCGGTTCCGACGACGGCGTCGTCTCGCTCACGCGTGACGGCGGCGAGCATTGGGAAACGGTGACGCCGAAAGGCGCGCCGGAATTCGCGCGCTTCGAAACGGTGGCCCCCTCTCCGCTCGAGGCCGGCACGGCTTACGCGATCGCCGACGATCATTTGCTCGGCGACTATGCGCCGTTCGTCTACGTGACGCACGATTACGGAAAAACGTGGACCTCGATCGTGAACGGGTTGCCCGCCGATCAATACGCCCGCACGGTGCGGCCCGATCTGAAAAATCCCGACCTCGTCTATGCCGGGACCGAAAACGGCATGTGGATCTCCTACGATAGCGGCGCGCATTGGGAGAACTTCAAGCTGAACATGCCGACGGTCTCGGTTCGTGATATCCGGATTCAACCCGAGTTCGACGATCTGCTCGTCGGCACGCACGGGCATGACCTTTACGTGCTCGACGATTTGAGCGCGGTTCAGCAGCTACCGCAGGCGCAAAAAGACGGCGTGATGCTCTTCAAGCCGCGCACGTCCTACGAATACCATCAACACTCCAACCAAGACTACGGTACCTACGCGATGTTCGCGGCCCAGAATCCGCCGGGCGGCGTCATCATCGACTACTATCTCTCGGCACCGCAAAAAAAGGCGCCGGTGATCGAGGTCGCGGATGCGAGCGGTAAGGTCGTGCGCACGATCTCGGGGACGCACAAAGTCAAGGGTAAGGACGTTCCGAACGTTCCGAACAAGGCCGGCATCAATCGTCTGACGTGGGATTTCCGCGAAAACGGTCCAACGCAGTGGATGGGCGCGGCGCGTCCGGAATATCGCGGGCCGAAGACCGGTCCACAAATGGTACCCGGCGAATACACGGTTCGTCTCGTGCTCGGCGGTAGAACGCTGACGCAAACGGTGACGGTCAAGCCGGATCCGCGCGACGACCTCACCCAAGCCGATTATCAGTCAGCCTACGATTTTGCCGAGAAGTACACGATCGTGTACGGTAAGATCGACCAAGTGCTCAACAATTTGGATGCGATCAAGAAATCGCTAGCATCCGCAAAACCGAGCGGCGCAGCGCTGCAAGGTGACGTCGCCAAGGCCAACGCGCAGTGGGGGACGATCTTCTCGAGCTTTACGGCTGATTTCCACAACGACGAAGACCAGATCCAGCGGCCGGGCTCGCTGCGCGAGGAAATTCCGCGCACCGGGTTCGGTGCGGCGCAGCCGCCGACGGCCGAGCAGCTCGACTATGCCTCGCGATTCGATACGGCCTATGCAGCAGCGATGGCGCGCTACAACGACTACGTCACCTCGCTGCAATCGCTCTCCAAGCGACTGCAGGCGAGCGGCGCCAAACCGATCGACGGAGCTAAGAACGTAAGTCCGTAAGTGCTTCCGTTGTCATGAGCAGTTTCTTAACGGTGGCCGGGTGATTGGGCGATCCGCCGTCACTGAATCGCACGGCCACCAGTTCCTGCGAGGGAATCACGTAGAGCGCCTGACCGCCGGAGCCGCTCGCGTAGAAAAGGTCCGGCGGCATCTTGGGGCCGCCCAGCCACCAGCACAATCCGTAACGCGCATTGCGCGCCGAACCGGTGAAGGCATCGCGGTAGCGGTCGCGATGCGCGAGCACGTAGGCGCCGTAAGCCAGCCAATCGCGCGCACGTAGGAACGCACCGGTCGGCAACGGGTGCGTCCCGTCGGAGAGCGTGCGCCAGGAGGAGACGTTCACGCCGGCGGGATCGAGTACGCGTTCGCGCAGATACTCGTGCGGCGTACGTCCACGCGGCGCGAGGCGCTCGGCGAAGAACGTGCCGAACACCTGGAGCGGAATTCCGCTGTAGGTGAACGTGCTGCCGGGTGCGTTCTTGAGCGGAATCTCCAGCGCGCGTTCGTAGGTTGGAACGGCCTTTCCCAATCCGCCGAATCCGTAGCCGGCCGTCATGTCGAGCAGCATGCGCACCGTGTATCCGCTGCGAACCGGTTCGTCGAGGTCGAACAGTCCCTCGGCGCGTGCTTCGAGCGCGGCGATTCCCCAAAAGCTTTTCGTGCCGCTGTAAAGCGCATGTGGCGCATTCGCATCGAATCCGCGCTCGTACGTCTCATGCACGATACGCCCGGCGCGCTGAACCAGGAGGGCTTGCTGCATGAGCGGGGCCTTCGCCGCCGCCTCCCGAAAGCGCTCGCATGAGGCCATTCGTTTTGCTGGTCGCGTCCGTTGCTGCGCTGGGCGGCCTGCTCTTCGGCTACGATACCGGTGTGATCTCCGGTGCGATTCTGTTCATCACGCACCAATTCGGGCTCTCAGTCCGGTTACAAGAGTTCACGATCAGCGTCGTGCTGATCGGCTGCATCATCGGATCGGCGGTCGCGGGCTCGATTGCCGATCGTGCCGGGCGGCGCAGGACGCTGCTGATCAGCGGCATCATCTTTGGCATTGGTGCACTGGGCTCCGCGCTTGCGCCGACGATCGCCATGCTGCTCGTCAGCCGCTTCGTCGTCGGCATCGCGATCGGGTTCTGCTCGGTCGTCGCCCCGCTCTATATTGCCGAGGTCGCTCCGGCGAACGTCCGCGGCGCACTCGTTTCGCTCTACCAATTTGCGATCACCATCGGCATTGTCGCCGCGTACGTGGTCGATTATGCGTTCGCGGGCGCTGGGGAATGGCGCTGGATGCTCGGTCTGGGCGTCTTCCCTGCGCTGGTCCTGATCGTCGGCATGCTCCCGCTGCCCGAAAGCCCGCGGTTCCTCTTCAAACTCGGGCTTGGTGATAATGCGCGTGACGTGCTGCGACGCATCGCCGGTCACGACGAGGTTACCGCCGAGGAGCAGGCGATCGAGGCGTCACTGCAAACCGAGGGCGCGGGCTTCGAAGTCTTTCGTCAGCCTGCGGTGCGCAGCGCGCTCATCCTGGGCTTTTCGCTGGCGGTTCTGCAGCAGGTTACCGGAATCAACACCATCATCTATTATGGCCCGCAAATCTTTCTGATGGCCGGCGTTACCACCAACCAAGCATCGATCCTTGCGGAGACGCTGGTGGGCACGGTCAATTGCCTTGCGACGCTCATCGCGATCTTCTTCGTCGATCGCATTGGGCGCAAACCGCTGCTGTACGCGGGCTGCGCGGGGATGTTCGTGGGACTCTCCGCGCTCTCGTTTGCGTTCGCCCAGCCGCACCTGCAGGGCTCGCTCGGTACGATCGCATTGGCGAGCATGATGCTCTACGTCGGCTCGTTCGCCTACAGCTTGGGCCCGATCTTGTGGCTCTTGATCTCGGAGATCTTTCCGCTGCAAGCGCGCGGCCTCGGCATGAGCATCTGCACGCTCGGAAACTGGTTGGCAAATTTTGCCGTTTCGCTCTTCTTCCTGTCGATGGTTCAGGCGTTGGGGCGTCCACTGACGTTCGGTATCTACGCCGCGCTGTGCATCGTGACCATCGTGGTCGTCGCACGGGGGGTGCCGGAGACCAGGCGCGAAATACTGGAAAATATCTCGCTGGCGCCGGGTATTCCGCGCGCCGCGGAGGTGACTCGATGAGCCGCGCATTCGTGAAAGACGATAGCGACGCGCCGGAACCTCGTTTCGAACGTCCCGTCAGCGTCTTGCCAAACTATGTAACGCCCGGAGGGCTTGCGCTGCTGCGCAGCGCGCTCGTCCGCGCACAGGCCGCCGGCAACGATCGGGAGATGCGTTACGTGCAGGAGCGCATCGACTCGGCGATCGTGATCGATCCGTCCGCGCATCCGCAGGGCGTGGTGGAGTTCGGAGCGAGCGTGCGGGCTCACGACGCCGACGGGCACGAACTGCGCGTGCGCATCGTAGGCGAGGACGAGGCCGATCCGCCGCGCGGGGCGATCAGCTGGGAGTCGCCGATTGCGCGCGCGCTCACCGATCATCGCGCGGGCGATACCGTGCTGGTGCGCCGTCCGGCCGGGCCGATCGAATATACGATCGACCAGGTCGAGTACGAGTGAGTTTTGTAAAGATTTCGTGAAGGCTATAGTAAGGGTTAGGCGCAGAACGGGGGCGACCTCTGCTATAATCGGGTAGCCATGGCTTCGATTACCAGCCTGACCAGCAATCAGTCGATCAATTCGCTCGAGCAGACCCAACAGAGTCAGCTCACGACGTTCCAGCAGCTCAGCAGCGGCAAGCGTCTCACCAGCGCAGCCGTCGATCCCGCCGGCTATGCGATCGCGACCTCGCTCGCCACGCAAGCGGCGGCCGCCAGCACCGCCTCCGACAACATTCAAGAAGCGTTCAACGCGACCAACGTCGCGCAGGGCGCGTTGCAGCAATTGACCGGCGTGCTCCAAACGGTACAGAATCTCGCGGTGCAGGGCGCCGACTCGTTCTTGAGTCCGGCCGACCGCGCGGACCTTCAGGCTGAGAGCAATCAGCTCGTGCAGCAGGCGAATACGATCGCGCAATCGGTGAACTTCAACGGCTTGCCGCTCTTGAACGGTTCGCTGGCGGGGCCGCAAGCCGGAACCGCAGCGGTCGCGAACGTCACCAACAACGATATCGTGCAAAACGGCGGAACCGTGGTCACCCAGGTCGCGGCCGCCAACGCGAACTTCCAAGCTCCGCCGGCCGGCGCCGCTCAGGGATTCGGCGGCACCTCCACCACGAATTCGACCATTCAGGTTCAGGTTGTCAACAACAACGGCCAGGCTGCCGCGGTCGCGACCGTGCTCGATAACGCGACCGGTCAGCAGGCGACCTCCGCTCCGGTCGGCGCGGGCGGAACGATCAGCGGATTCGAAAACGTCAATATCACCGTCGGGAACATCTCGCTCGCCGACGTCGGACAGACCGCGACGATTCAGATCGCGCAAGCGACGCCGGCGAACACGCAGAACAGCGCGCTCACGGTGCAGTCGGGAGCCAACGAGGGCGCGATCACCAACGTCGCCATCCCCGGCGTGAATTCGACGACGCTGCAGATCAATAACATCAACCTCTCGAGCGCCCTGAGTTCGACGCAAGCGATCGGCCAGATCACCAACGCGCTGAACTCGCTGACGACCGCGCAAGCGACGCTCGGTGCGCAGCAGGCGTCGCTGCAGAACGCCGCGCAAGCCGACGACGTGTACGCAAACAACCTCACGACCTCGCAGTCGAACATCGCCGACGAGAACGTGTACCAGGGCGCGGCGCAGTCGTCGCTTCAGCAGATTCAGCAACAGATTCAGCTCGCGCTCCAAGCGAAGAACAACGTCAACGCGGCGGCTGTTCTCGGCCTCTTCGGCTAGCGCCATATCGCATACGCGGTTACTCTCGAACCCGCGGTGACATAGAGCCGCGAGCCTTGTGCGCGCGGGCCGCGTCCGTACGAACGGCCCGTAACGTGCATCGTCAGAAGCCGCCGGCCGTCGGCGGCGTCGAAGGCGGCCAGCGTGCCGTTCACGCCGATGACGAAGACGATTCCTTTCCATAACGCCGGCGCTTCGTAAATACCGGCAAGCGAAGCGCGCCAGCGCATGCGGCCTGTGCGCTGCGAAAGCGCGACCAACGCTCCGTGCGCCCCGCCGTACACGGGCACGAAAATGAGCCCGCTGCCGCACGCGGCGCTGCCGATGATCGAGGCATACGGATCGGCCGGATCAACCGGGGTGCGCCACACGAGATGACCGTCCGCGGCGTCCACGGCGTAGTAGATGCCGTCCTTGCCGCCTTCGCCGATGACCTCGCGCGCGCGCGAACCGGTTCCGACCGTGAAGCGGTTGGGCGAAGCGAACATGTCCCGGTCGTGGGTGTCGTGCGGGTGAATGGGACCAAATACCCAGCGCACGCGTCCGCTGTGCACGTCGAAGCTGATGATCGAATCGGAATAGGGATCGGGTCCGGCGGGCGGCGAGCCGATAGGCGTCGGGTTTCCGGTTCCCACATAGGCGATGCCTCGTACCGGGTCCACGGCCGGCGTTGCCGAGATGCCGGTTCCGCTTCCGCGATAGCGTTCGGGGAAGAGGCGCCAGCGCGGCGTTCCGGTTCGTGCATCGAGCGCGACGATGGAACCGCGATCGGTGGGCCGGTCACCGAGCACGTCGATCCCGATCAGAACCACTCCGTCCGCGACGACCGGCGTAGCGTAGGTGTCATCGTTTCGCGCAATCGAACAAACGCGGCGCTTCCAAAGCGTTCGTCCGGTGCCGGTATCGAATGCTCCGGCCAGACAACTGCCGCTGACGGCATAGGCCACGCGCCCGGTAACCGCGATCGACGAGACGACGCCGCGCGTTTGCCCGTAGAACTGATCCGGATTTGCGCCCAGCGCCGAACGCCAGCGAAGGCGTCCGCTCGTCGCGTCGAGCGCAAGCACGGTCCCGCCCCACGTTCCGACGTAAACGGATCCGTCGGCGACGGTAGGCATCGACGTTATCCAATGCGTTGCGTGATAGGACCAGATCGGCTTGAGCGTGAGCACGGCGAGGAGAAGTCCGGTCAATGTTGCATTCCTTTCCTCGATGGGTAGTGGGCCGGGTTTACCGCTGCACTTGGGCATTGCACGGCGGCTCGAGCTGTTGGAATGCGCGATCGACCACGCAAATGACTGCATCGCCATCATGGCGTTTACCGGCGACCCGGACGTACCCGTTCAAATCGTCTACGCCAACCAAAGCCTCGAGCGCGTGACCGGTTATACAAACGACGAGCTGCTCGCTCCGAACAATCCACTGCTGCGCGTTCAGACTCAGAACCGCGCGCTCTATAACAAGCTCTTCCAGCGCGTACGGGCAGGCGAGCCCGTGCACTTCGAGGTGGAGCTCGGGCCGCCGGGCCGCGCTACGCCAATGGAGATCCGGTGGACGCCGATACGCTACCACGACGGCGAGGTTACGCACTACGTCGCCGTGTTGCGCGACATCGGCGAACGGCGAAAGGCGAGCGCCGAACGCGAGCTGCTCTACCGTGCCATCGAGATGGCTTCCGATTTCGTCGCGCTCTACGACGCAACGCCGCCCTCGCGGGGCGGCCCGATTCTCACCTACGCAAACGCCGCCTTCCGGCACGCGCTCGGTTACCAATCGAGCGAAATGCTCGGCATGTCGTACAGAGAGTTTCTCTCGGGCGACAACGACGAGCGCCTGTTGACGTACATCGCGCAGATGGCGGAGAGTTCGCATCCGATGGAAAAGGAGGTCCGCGTTCGGCGCAAGGACGGGAGTGTGTTCTGGATCGAGTTCAGTGCGCATCCGGTCCACACCGACGATCTGCGCGAACACTGGTTCGTCGTCGGACGCGATATCACGGCGCGCCGGCGCGCGGTCGAAGAGCGCGCCACGCTCGTGCGCGTCGTCGACGCGTTGCCGATCCCGGTCGAGATCTACGGCTCCGAAGAGGGGCGCGTCTCGCTGGTGTTCCAGAACGAAATTGCCGCAAGAAGGGCGCCCGCCGGAGGGAGAGAAGAGGCGCTGCGCTTTTTGGAAGAGGGCCGTACCGAAGCAGTGCTTGGCGAGCACGGCATGACGCTGATTCCGCTCTTCGACCACGAAGGGTTGGTCGATACGATCTTGAGAATAGCGGTGGAATAGGCCGCCCAAATGGGCGGTTGGAAAGAGAGAAGCCGATGCAAGATCGGGTGCTGGCGGCGGGCGCCGCCTTCCTTGCGAGTCTCTTGCTCGCGGGCTGCAATACTTCCAACTCGGCCACCACCACATCATCATCGACCATGGCGGCAAGCGCCGGAGCCTCCGTCGCCGCGGCGGGATCGCCCGCGGCCGCCGGCTACTTCACCGCCGCTCAAGCCTCGACGGGCGCAACCGTGTACGCGGGCAAATGCGCTGCGTGCCACGGCGCAAATCTCCAGGGACAGAGCGGTCCCTCGCTTAGCGGCGCTCGGTTCGCCAAGTCGCTGCAAGCGTACGGCACCGGCGAACAGATGTACAATTTCATCAGCAAGCAGATGCCGGCGAACGCGCCGGGGAGTTTGTCGACGGCCAACTATCTCGCGGTCACCGCATACCTGCTGCAGCAAAACGGCTATCCGAGCGGATCGCATCCGCTCGACGCAACGACGCTAGCCAGCGTCAACCTCTCCAATGCCGTCAGCCTGGCGGCGGCCAATCAAGGCGGCACGAGCAACACCAATGAAATCGTGCGCGTCGCGCCGCCGACGACGGTTGACTACGGCGCACCGGCCGGTAACGTCAACGTCTCGGACGCAATGATGAGCAACGCGGCGAGCGATACGAGCGACTGGGTTTTGCACGGTCGCGATTATAGCAACGACCGCTACTCGCCCCTCTCGCAGATCAACCCCGGTACGATCTCGACGCTTTCTCCGGTCGCGATCGTGCAGACCGGCATGACGGCGAGTTTCGAGACGACGCCGATCGTCGTGGGCGGAACGATGTTCCTCACGACGCCGGTCGTGAACAGCCAGATGAAGATCATGGCGCTCAACGCGGCGACCGGCGAGCGCATCTGGGAGACCACGTACAACCTGGGTACGTTCCAGATCTGCTGCGGCCCGGTCAATCGCGGCGTCGCGGTGGGCTACGGCAAGGTCTACGTGGTCACGCTCGACGACAACCTGCTCGCACTCGACGCGACGACCGGAAAGCTGCTCTGGCAAAAGAACCTTGCCGACCCGACCCTCGGCTACTCCGAGACGATGGCGCCGCAGCTCTATGACGGCACCGTGTACGTCGGCAGCGCCGGCGGCGAATGGGCGATCCGCGGCTTCGTCGCCGCGTTCGACGCAAACACCGGCGACAAAAAGTGGCAGTGGTGGTCGACCGATCCCAAGACATATTCGGGCGATTCATGGAAGACCGGCGGCGCAATGTCGTGGACGACGCCGGCGATCGATTCCAAGCTAGGCCTCTTGATCTTGAGCACCGGAAATCCGAATCCCGACCTCTATGGTACTTCGCGCGAGGGCGACAATAAAAATAGCGATTCGATCGTCGCGCTCGATCTGAAGACCGGCGCGTTGCGTTGGGCCTATCAAGAGGTCAAACACGACGTGTGGGATTACGACGCGGTCAGTAATCCCTTGCTGTTCGACGTCCATCAAAACGGCCAGACGATTCCGGCCGCGGGTGAAGCCGGCAAGGTCGGCTGGATCTTCATCGTCGATCGCCGCACGGGCAAGCTGATCCGCAAGTCTGCGCCCTACGTGATGATGTCGAAGAACATGTTTTCGATGCCGACCTCGGCGGGCGTCAACATGCTCCCCGGCGCGAACGGCGGAGACGAGTGGTCGCCCCCCGCGTATTCACCGAAGACGCACGACATGTACGTTCCGGCGATGAATCAGCTCATGACCTTCACGACCAACGAACCGAAGGCGGGCACGGGGCAAATCCGCTTGGGCAGCGCCTTCCTCAACGTGAAGAAGGGCGCGATTCAAAACGGGCCGTTCGTGGCGGTGAACATGGATACCGGAAAGATCGCCTGGCAGTATCTGGCGCCCCAGCCGCTCATCGGCGGTGCACTGGCAACGGGCGGCAATCTGGTCTTCATGGGTGAAGGCAACGGCTGGTTCGACGCCTTCAACGCGACGACCGGACAGCGCGTCTGGCGTTACCAGCTCGGCGCCGGCGTGAACGCTCCGCCGATCACCTACGAGATCGGGGGAAAGCAATACATCGCCGTTGCGGCCGGCGGGAACTTCCAGCTCGGTTACCCCTACGGCGACGCGGTTGCGATCTTCCGCTTGAGGTAGCCTACCAGTGATGCAACGCGCCGGCGAAGAGCTCGCGCAATTGTTCGCGTGAGGTCTCGCGCGGCGCGTTGTTGACCAGGCTCTTCTGCGGAAACGAGCCGTCTGCAAGCACGTCGAGATCGGCGCTCGAATAGCCGACCGCGGCGAGACCGCTCGGCATGCCGGTCGCCTTCATGAATTCGGTGATGCGGCGGCTCAAGATCTCACCCGCATTCTCGAGACTCGCATCGCGCGTATCGGCGCCGAGCAGTTCGGCCGCCTCGAGGTGACGTTCCGGGCACGCCTGCGCGGTGAAGCGGAAGACGGCAGGTGCGTTCAGGACGACCGACATGCCGTGGGGAACGATCGGCTCACCGCCGGGATATTGCGGCGCGTGATAGCTGCGCACGTTGCCCGAGACCGCATAGGACATCGCATGCGGCAGGTGCAGGCCGGCATTTCCGAATGCGATGCCGGCGAGCATCGCCGCGAACATCATGCGCTCGCGCGCTTCGTCGTCGCTCGCGTCGTTGACTGCGCGCACGATATGCTTGCCCAGAATCGAAAGCGCGCCGACGCAGCCGATGTCGCTGTAGGGATTCGCGCCTTGATAGAGTGGGCGCGCGACACCTTTGGGCATGCGCGCGCGGCTCGAATACGGAAGCGCGGTGTACGATTCGAGTGCGTGACTGAGCACGTCGAACCCACTGCACGCAACCACCATCGCGGGGAGCGTTCGCGTCACATTGGGATCGATGATACCGAGCGTCGGACGCAATTCGCGAGCGCGAATGCCGGTTTTGGCATTCATCTCGAGGTAGTCGAAAATCGCGGCGCCGGTGCATTCGCTGCCTGTGCCCGACGTCGTCGGGCAGGCGATATGCGGACGAAGCGGACCCGGAACGGGCTTGCCGCCGCCGATCGGCGCATTGACGTAATCCATGAACGGCGCGGGGTAGGTCGCATAAAGGTCGGCGGCTTTGGCGGTGTCGATCGTGGATCCGCCGCCGATCGAAATGAATCCATCGAACGTGCCGTCGACGGCGAACGCCGCCGCCGCCTTGAACGACGCGTCGGTCGGCTCGATGGCGATGTCGGTGAAGATCGCCGTATCGATGCCGGCATCACGCAGCGATTGCAGCGCGGTGTGAACGAAATCGAATTCACGCAGATACGGATCGATGAAGACGCCCGCCCGCCGGATGCGCAGCGCGGTTGCGGCATCGCCTACCTCGGCCAAGACGCCGCGTCCGTACTTGATCCGCGCGCCGTCGATCTCAAAACCATATTCGCACAGCATGCAACGAGCGTTCGGACGCAGGGCGGTCAAAGCCCTCGCGCCGAAGGCAAGCCCCCTTCGGAGGGTGTACACGATGCGGCTATGCAGTGTTTTGGCCGGCGCGGCCGTCATTTTTTCCGGTGAGCTCTCCCTCGCGAGCTGTGGGGGCGGCAGCAGCGGGTCGTCGACCCCGGCGGCCGTGCCGACCGCCCATGGAATCACGTATACGGCGACGGTCACGACGCTGGCCGACTCGGGCCCCGGTTCGCTTCGAGCGGCGCTTACCGCGGTCGACGCCGAACCCGCGGGCACCCTGAGCGCGATCACGTTCACGGTCAGCGGCACGATCGTGCTCGCAAGCGCCCTACCGGCGATTGCGGCCGACGTCAAAATCGACGGAACGAGCGCGCCGGCCTATGCAGGATCCGGACCGGTGGTAGAGATCAACGCGAACGGCAACGCCGGATTGACGTTTTCGAGCGGCTCGAGTGGATCGCAGCTGCTCGCGCTCGCCGTCGATAACGCGAGCGGGAACGGCGTTACGCTGGACGCATCGGCCATCACGCTCAATCTCGACTACGTCGGTGTGAATCTCGCGGGAAGCGCTGCGGGCAATGGCGGCGACGGCGTGTATATTTCGAGCGCGTCGTCGGACGATCTGATCGGGCTGAACGCATCGAACGCATCCGGCGTCGTTGCTAACGTGATCTCGGGAAACGGCGGCAACGGCATCCGCGTGTACGGCAGCTCCGGCGATACGTTCGTCGCGAATCGCATCGGCACCAATCCGGCGGGAACGGCCGCGCTCGCCAACGGCGCAAACGGTATTTGGGTCACGGCCGGATCGCATGGAAATGAGATCGGCGGCACCGTCTACACCGATTCCGTCTCCGGCAAGAGCAACGATCCGACCGGCGACAAGGGTACGGTAACGCCGGTCTTCGTCGTGCCGCCGCTGGGAAATCTCATTTCCGGGAACGCTCGCAGCGGCGTCCTGATCGACAATCTTTCGCTCGACAATACTCTGAACGGCAACTTCATCGGCACGACGGCGAGTGGGGATGCGCCTCTCGGAAACGGCGGCGACGGCGTTTTCATCAACGGCGCCGGCGCAAACGCGCTGATCGGCTGCCAAGTCGTCAACAATCCCTTCGTGTACTACAACGTGGTGAGCGGTAACGGCGGAAACGGCTTGCACGTCACGAGCTCCAACGCCGTCGTCGCGCAGGGAAATTTTTTTGGAATCGGTGCCGACAACACGACGATCGTGGCCAATAACGGCAACGGCATCTTGATCGACGGTTCATCGCAGAACACGCAGGTGGGCGGGGTCATTCCGCTTGGAAACGTCGCGGCGGGCAACACGCTCAACGGAATCGAGGTCACCGGTACCGTCTCGGGTTTCACGACCTTCAATACGTTCGGAGGACTTCTGGCCTTCAAGGGCGCCGCTCCCAACGGCAACGACGGGGTTCTGATCACCGCAACCGGCGGCAATCAACTCGTTCGTACCAATGTCCTCTCGGGCAACGAAAACAACGGATTGGAGATCGGCGGCGCGGCCACGGGCGTGACCGTCGATCCCAACATCATGGGCCTCGATACGGTCGGCCTAACCGCACTGCCGAACGGCAACGACGGTTTGCTCATCGACGGTACGGCGAACAACAACCTGATCGGCGGCTACTATCTCTCGGTGATTCCGCAAAATACGTTCTCGGGAAACAGGGGCTACGGCATAGCAATCACGGGTTCGGCGTACGCGAATCAGGTGTTCTATAGCTATGTCGGCCTAGGCGTTCTCGGCATCACCGCGCTTCCGAATCAATTGGGCGGAATCTACGTCGGCGGATCGGCTACGAACAACACGATCGGCGGCACCACGCTCAATCCAAACGCACCGACCAAGAACCTCGTCAGTGGTAACGGCGGGTACGGCGTTTACCTCGACGCGGGGACGAGCGCGATCACCGTTGCCGGAAACTGGATCGGGCTGAATTTCCTCGGCTCGGCGGTGCCCAATGCCACCGATCCGATTTTCGTGAGCCCCGGCAGTACGTCGGATACCGTGTCGGGCAACCTCACGAACATGTAACGGTCCCGGCTAGACGCGCTTCGAAAGGGTGACGTCGTAGAGCCAGAGCAGCGCCGCCGTGAGCGCGCCGACGAGGGTGAAGATCGGCCAAATCAGTGCGGGCTGATGCAGAACCTCGCCGAAATGGTGGAACAGCGCGCCGCTGAACCAGCCGCCGGCGAGCGAGCCGATACCGATCGGAAGAAACGCGAACCCCATGTACGTTCCTTGCTGTCCCTGGGGCGCCAGCCGCGAGATGTATTCGTAGTAGCGCGGCGACTGCGTGATCTCGCCGAGCGCCAGCACGACCAGGCTCAGCACCGCCATCAGCACGCTCGCCTTCGCGGCGATCAAGAGCCACCCGGCGGAGGTGATGAGCGTGCCGAGAATGATCGCGTTAAATGCGCGGATGTTTCGGGTGAGCGCATTGATCGCCACCGTGAAGGCGATGACGATGAGCGGATCGGCGATGAGAATCATCGCCGTGTTGGCATTCGGATCGACATAGTCGTGGATGTAGATCGGCAGAATGAGGTATTGCTGCCAAAAGACGATCCAGTAGCCCGAGAAGATCAGCAGAAAGAGCACGAAGCGGCCGTTGCCGAGCACTGTGAGCAGATCGCGCCAGCTCTGCGTGAGCGAGGCGGAAGCGTGCGCGCCGCCGGTGCGCGGCTCTTTGAAAAAGAGCAGCACCGTGAGAAACATGAGGAAGACGCTCGCCGCCGCGACCATGAAAACGTCCTGCGCCGGCAGGCGCGAATGCATCCAGCCGGCCACGAATGGTCCCGCGGTGCTGCCGACGTTGACCATCGTGTAATAGATCGCGTAGCCAATCGAGCGCACGTTCTCGTTCGAAGCGCGTGCGGTGGTGCCGACGACGGAGGGTTTGACGAGTGCAACTCCGAGTGCCGGCAGAACCAGGATGATGCCGGCGAGTAATCCGAGCGGCATCACGCTGCGCACGGGAGCGAGCCACGGTGCGCCGATCGATCCGACCAGAAAATAGGCGCACGTCAAGATGAAATACGCGCAGGAGAGCGCGCGGCGGAAGCCGATCCGGTCGGCCAGCGCGCCGCCGAACACCGCCATCACCCATACGGCGCCCCCGAAGATTCCGCTCAACCCGGCGGCCTGCGAACTCGGAAAACCCAGTGTCTGGTTCAGATAGAGCGCGAGCGTGGAAAAGACCGCGTAGTACGAGAGCCGCTCGAAGATCTCGCTTGTGTTCGCAATCCAAAACGGCCGCTCGAAGCCGTTACGAATTTCTTCCAAACGCACGCGTACGGATTTCCGAGCGGCAAGCGAAAAGCCCGCCTCTTCGGCGAGCTTTTCGACACAAGGTGACCCGGAGCAAAAGGAGGGTTAGATTTCTAGTAGCGTACGAGTCTGAAGCTCCCCGGTTTACCGGTCACGGCAACACGATAAGCGAGGCTTCCCTGCACCGTTGTGCGGATGTCCGCAACGAGAGGATTACGAGCGTTTTGAGGCACGCATTGCTTCGTGCTCAATATTTCCGTACGCACGTCAAATGCCTGGCCTACGCCTTTCCACGTAACGGGATAGAGGCGCTTGTCCTTAGCCGGGACCCAGTTGGGAAAGCCGCCCTGTTTGACGATGCTTCCCGCGGTGTAGACGGTTGCCCAAAGGCAATGGTCAGTTTCGTTGTAGATCCAGATGCCGCTTGCTTGACCGCCTGCGGTTGCGGCCGCGGGTGCAAGCATGGCGAGCGCTGCCGCCATGCAAAGTAACGTCTTTTTCATGTTCTTATGGCCTCGTTAACCAGTAGCTTTTTCCGCTTTGATGGAGCGTAAACTGCAACGCGTCGATGTTGGCGACATCCGCCTGCATCGACGTATCGCCGCCGGTGTTTCCGTGGCAATTGGGATTCATGGTTTCCACACGGAATTTGATCCAGCGTGTGCGTGGAATGACGAACGTGAAGGTGGTCTTGGGTTTGACCTCGCGCGGACCCGTTTGCGCGCGATTTCCGCTAATGATGACGGGGCCTGCAAGCGTTCCGCCGATGCCGCTTGCATCGCGCTTATACATGGTGACCCAAATGCACGCGGGAGTCGTGTTCACGAAGCCAACGTGGATGGGGCTATTCTGTGCCTGTGCGGGCGGTGCTCCGAGCGCGAGCGCGGCAATGATCGCGACGATGCCGAGCACCCGAGAAGTAGATAACATAAGGGCTCCTCTCTCTTTCTTACGAAAAAAGAGCGATGGAAAGCTCCGGGTACCATCAGGAACGTATAACTAACCGCGGTCGGTTCCCTAAACCGACCGCTCACGAGGAATTCGGCGCGGGAAGCGCATACGCATGCTCAACCCGTGGGCAAAAGGCCCTTTTCGTGCGCGTCGAACGCTTGCAGCGTTACGATGCAACAACCGGGGTGAAGTAGGTGCCTTGCTCGAGGTCTTGTATCAGACCGCGATGCGTGGGGCGCCACGCAAATCGTTCGCGGGTGAGCGTGCTCGAAGCCGGAACGTCCCACGAAACGAAGAGCCCGAACGGGCCGAAGTGGTCCGCAACCGCATCGGGCGCAACCGAAATAATCGGCAAATTCAAGTGCGTTCCGATCACGCTCGCGACCTCGCGCAACGGAATGCCTTCCTCGCCCACCGCGTGCAGCCGCGAACCCGCCGGTGCTTTCTCCAGCGCCAGCCGAAAGAGCACGGCGGCATCGAGCCGGTGCACGGCGGCCCAGCGATTGGCTCCGTCGCCCACGTAGCCCGAGGCGCCCTTCGCGCGAGCGATCCCGATCAAGCGCGGTACGAACCCGTGATCGCCGTCGCCATGGACCGACGGCGGCAGACGCACGATCGCCGTGCGCACACCGCGCGACGCCAGTTCCGATGCGAGCACCTCCGATTTTCCGCGCGGATGTCCATCGGCAGGCGACATGTCCTCTTCGGTCGCAACGCGGCCGGGCGCCAGGACTCCGGTACCCGAGGTGATGACGAGCGGGCGGCCGGAGCCGGCGAGCGTCTCGCCCAGCGTTTCGATGGCGCGCCGATCCGTCTCCGCCGCGGCCGCGAAGGCCGCCATGAAATCCTCGCCGCTCGAGTCGCCCCGCAAGAAGTCGTGACGAAAGGCCGTGTGAATGACGCCGTCCGCTCCCTGGGCGCCACGCCTCAAACTCTCGAGATCGTTCAAATCGCCACGCTGAACGTCCGCTCCGGAGCCTTTGACCGACGCAGCTGTCTCATCCGAGCGGGCAAGACCCAGAACCTGGTGCCCGGCATCGAGCAGTTCCTTCACGACCGCCGAGCCGACGAATCCTGACGCGCCGGTTACAAAAACACGCACTGAAAATTCTCCCCTTTCGCTGTTAGCCGTGATTTATCGTACGCGCGGCGCCACCCCGCGAAAAGCCGTGGGGTTATACCCCTATAATGAGTAACGGGCTCGGAGATTTTCTAAAAGACCGCCGCACCAAGCTCGACGCCGCGAGCTTCGGTTACAACGGCAGCCGGCGCCGCACGCCGGGCTTGCGGCGCGAGGAAGTTGCAGAGCGCGCCGGCGTGAGCACGACGTGGTACACCTGGCTCGAGCAGGGACGCGGCGGTCCACCGTCGGCCGACGTGCTCGATCGGCTGGCTGATGCGCTCGCGTTGACAGATACCGAGCGCGAGCATCTCTTCTTACTGGCGCAAAACCGGCCGCCGGAGGTCCGTCACCGCGAAGCCGGCGGCGTTTCGCCGCAACTGCAGCGCATTCTCGACGCCATGGAGTATAGCGCGGCGTACATCAAGACGCCCGAGTGGGACGTCGTTGCGTGGAATCGCGTGGCTGCGGCGGTCTTTCGCGACTTGATGGCGCTTCCGGAAGACCGGCGCAATTTGCTGCGCGTGGTCTTCGATCCGCGCGTTCGCGAAACGATGCTGCACTGGGAGAGCGTCGCGACCTTTGTGGTAGCGACGTTCCGAACCGAAACGGCGAGAGCGGGTGTCTCCGAACACGCGAGGACGTTGGTCGACGAGCTGAGCGTGTCCTCGCCGGAATTTCGCGCATTGTGGCGCGATCATGCCGTGCGCACGCATGGCGAGGGCACGAAATATATTGCCCATCCCATCGCAGGCCCGATCACCCTCGAATATTCCGCTTTCGCGATCGACGGGAAACGGCACCTGAGTATGGTCGTTTACAATCCGGCGACGCCGCACGATAAGGCCGCCGTGCAGATGCTTCTCGAAACTGCCGTCAGTATTTCGTAGGTGCATAGACGTGCACGCCGGTGATCACATCTTGTGGTGGTCCATCGGGGGCGGCGACGGTGCGGGCGAGCCGTCCGACCAGCGGCGCACCGGGATGTAGAGCACGGTCGGCAAGTACGGCGAGCCCTCGCCGCCCAGGACCGGCGATCCGGGAAGCCCGGCCCCCCACTGTGCCGCTTGTCCGTGCGGAACGTACGGCATCACATGGGGCAGCCACGGGCCATCGGCCGCGGCAAAGTACTGCTGATGCGAGAGCATGAACGAAAACGAGGCGGGCGCGGGCGTCGCGAAGCGATGGCTTGCGAACGCAGCCTTTGTTTTCGCGATGAGCTGCTGCAGCGTCGCACCGGCGAGCACCCACTTCGTGCGAGCGAGGAACTGCGGCAGCACGCTGCGTGCGGCCGGCGGGTTCATACATTCCGGTCCCCGCGTCTTGGGACTCCAAAATAGCGCGTTGGAAAATTCGGACGAGAACCACTGGCGACCGACGAAGCAGACGAAGCCGTTGGTCCCCTTCGCTGCAACGTAATACCCATGCTTGCCGAGCACGAGCACCTCGGCGTGGTCGCCGATGGAGGGCGGCGCCGCCGAGCGCGCGAGCGCGATTTCCGCGGCGGCGCTCCTCATGAGGTACTGGCCGATCGGTGCCATCGTCGAGTGCGCACTCGGGGTCTGCCCCTCTTGCGCGTTAGCGGTGGCGCAAGCCGTGAGCAGCAGGGCGAGCGCGAATCGTGCGAAGTCTTTCAAGGGGACCTCCTCGAGCTTACTCGGAGGGATCAACGCGTGAACGTGCTCGGTTGTGAAAATTTTTCCGGCGCGGTCGGGCTGGGGGCGCTGCGCGCACCAAACGGGAGGTGCCACGATGTTCCGCGGACTGCTCTGAGGTGGAGATGTTTGCCGCGCCCAATGTCGAGCTGTTGACGCGCTCCGACGGCACGCTACTCCTACGTTCTCGCGATCCCTTACTGGCGTATCCTCCAAACACCGGCGCGGTGCTCGACCGTTGGGCGCAGGAGCGCCCGGACCGCGTCTTCTTAGCCGAACGCAACGGCGAAGAATGGCGTTCGATAACGTATCTTGAGATGCGCAACGCCGTGCAGGGTGTCGCCGCCGCGTTCGTGGAGCTCGGTTTGGACCGCGAAACGCCGATCGCGCTGCTCTCCGGTGCATCGATCGCGCACGCAATCGTGTCGCTCGCGGCCCAGTACGTCGGGATTCCCGCGGCGCCGATTTCGCCGCCGTATTCGGTGCTTTACGGCGACCTTCGCCGGCTGCGGATGGTACTGGACGCCCTCGACCCGAAGCTCGTGTTCGCGGACGATGCCGACCTCTACCGCGATGCGCTCGCGTCGCTCGGCGCGCGTGTTCCCATCCTCGTCGCCCATGGAACGGGGCCGCGCGGCGACGCGCTGCGCTTGGAGAAGCTCGCAGCAACGCCCGTATCCGAACGCGTCGACGCGATGCATCGCAACGTCAAGCCGGACGACATCGCGAAGGTGCTTTTCACGTCGGGGTCGACCGGCGAACCGAAAGGTGTCGTGAACACCTTCCGGATGCTTTGCTCGAACCAGCAGATGCTCGCGCAGGTTTGGCCGCACCTGCGTGAGGGCGACGTCATTCTCAACGACTGGCTGCCGTGGCATCACACGTTCGGCGGCAACCATAACTTCAACATGGTCCTCTTCAATGGAGGCACGCTGTATATCGATGACGGGCGTCCGTTGCCCGGGCGCTTCGAACGATCGCTGCAGAACTTGCGCGAGCAGCCTCCGACGCTTTACTTCAATGTGCCGCGTGGACACGCGATGCTGGTGGAAGCGCTGAAGGCCGACCAGACGTTCGCGAAGCGATTCTTCTCGCGGTTACGCCTTATTCAAAACGCGGCGGCCGCGCTGCCGCCGTCGACGTGGGACGCGCTGCGCGAGCTCTCGCAGCGATACGCTACGCGCGAGATCGTGGTCGTCGGCGCGTGGGGGCTTACGGAGACGGCGCCGGCAGTGACCGCTATCCACTACCCGCTGCAAAACCCCGCCGACGTCGGGTTGCCGCTGCCTGGTACGGAGATGCTTTTCGTCAAGAGTGAGCACCGGCTCGAAGTGCGTGTGAAAGGCCCGAATGTGACGCCGGGATATTGGCGCAGCCCAGACCTGACGGCGGAAGCATTCGATACGCAGGGATTCTATCGCACGGGCGATGCGATGAAGTTCCAGGATCCAAGCGATCCGGCGCGGGGACTGCTCTTCGATGGACGGATCGCGGAGAATTTCAAACTCTCGAACGGCGCGTGGGTCGACGCGGGCGGCGTGCGCGTCGCGGTACTGAGCGTGGCGGGTTCGCTCGTCGACGACTGCGTTGTGTGCGGCGAGAATCAAGACGAGGTCGGGGTCGTGCTCATTCTTGGCGAGCGAGCGCGCGCCGCCCACCCGCAAGCCGGCTCGCTGCGCGACGCCGTTGCATCGCTGCTGCGCGCACACAATTCTAAACCCAGCGGATCGACGTTTCGGATCGGTCGCGCGATCCTCACGTTCGAGGCGCTCTCCCCGGTTGAGGGCGAGATCACGGACAAGGGCTCCGTCAACCAGCGCCGCGTGCTCGAGCGACGTCCGGAACTCGTCAGTCGTCTGTTCGGCGAGGCCGAAGATGCCGAGGTCATCGTCGTACGCGAAGGACCGGGGTAGCGACTAGCGCCACGGAAGCTCAGCGATGAGTTCGTCGAGCGGCACGAAATAGTTTCGTAGCGTCTCCTCGAGGAACGCTTTCGTTTCGTCGGTAAACAGCTGCGTGGACCGGCCGACCTTGCCGACGTTCTTGTTCTGCCGTGTCTGCGAGTCTGATCCAGCCGCGGCGCGGGCGATCTGCAGCCGTTCGGCATCGACGGCGTCCGCGATGCGCGTGATGATTCGCTCGAAAAAGGTGTTCTCGTTCGCGACCATCTCCTCGTAACGAAAGACCGGCTGGCCTGCGCGCCGCCAACCAAGATAAAAGCTAATATACTCCGCCAGATGGAAACGGATGAGAAACTGGTACCGCACTTGCGCTGTCATGGCAAGATATTTGGTGCCGTCGTCGTCGGGCGCCGCTTCCTGGATCCGCCGGAAGTGGTCGTCGTTCGAGACGATCGCGTCGCCCAGATTGCGCCACAGCACGATTGGAGTGATCGATTCATCGGCGACTGCGCGAAGGTTGAACGAGTTGGGCGATAAGTGCATGTGCGCAACATAGGAGCGCCCGTGCAAGCGTTCGAGTGTCCAATCATCGAGCAGCGGCTGCGTGCCGCGGAAGAGCGCACCCGGCGTCAACTCTTCGGTGCCAAAGTACTTCGTCAGGACCAGCCAGGTATACGTCGAGCCGCTTTTGGGCGCCCCGATCACGATGACGCGCGGGAATGCCGGCGACGAATCCGCCGGCGTGACGACAAAAGATCTCTGCTCGACACGCCACAGCAAGCCATCCGGGTCCTCCGCGACGATCGAGAGCATGTGCCGTCTCGGCAACAGATCGCGAGTGGCAACGGCTAGGTTGAAACCATCTTTTGCGATTCTCGTCGCGTGCACGATCAGGCTGTCGTCGACGGCGCCGAAGATGCGGCGCGGTACGACGCCGCGTTCGGGGTCCACGACGCGCCCCGAAACGTGAATGGCTCTTCCCTGCGCAACGGTGGGGATTCCCGACGCGGCGGCGGTTTGCGTGCCGAACTCATCGATATGGCACTGAAAGGCCATTAAAGACCGCCCAAAAGGTTCATATTCGGCGATTGTCGTTCGCTGGTACCATGAGAAAACATCGAGTCACCCCTGCGGCGTTTGGAAACAGGCTTGCGGCCGGTAGTACGGTCACTGAATTCGCTGTAGGCTTGCTTCTTCATCCGGTCAATTCGCGGATGTATAACCTTCACGTACGTCTAGCTATTGCACGCTCCCGCACGTGCTCTCGGATGCGAAATTTCACATTGACTCATCGAGCGATGACGAGGCTGCGCGTGCGTGGTCGGTGCGGGGCGTCACGGCAGTCTGAGGACGATCTCGTCGTCGGCAGCGTCTGATAGGAGTAACTACGATGAAAACGACTTGGGAACCGCATGAAAAGCATGGGCCGCTTACCATGCAAAGCGATTTGCCCGACAGCGTCTTTGCTTTCCCGAAGCAGCGCAAAGAGCCGCTGACCGACGCCCAGCACGTTCGCAACGCCGTAGCTCGATTCGATCAAGTGACGGGCGTCTCTGATGACGATCGCGCTCTTGCTTTCGCCAACATCGAAGCGGCGGCAACGTATTATGGCGTCGACCTCTCGGAAACGTCATGGCAGGAGCTTGGCGTTCACCCGCAAGCGCATCGCCAAGAGAGCGCCCGGAAAGCGGTGGCAACCAAGGAACGCACCGGAGTGGCGGAGTCCGCGGCGCGAAAGGCCGCGCAGACGCGCCGCCGCGAGCGCGAAGAGGAATAGCGGATGTGGAAAGGTTCGAACTCCTAGGGACGCCGGCGAGCACCCACTTCGTACTTTCGTCGAGTAAGCGAACATTGCCTGAACGCGAGGCGTCGGTTCGGCGTGACGCAGGGCGGTGCCGGTGCTTCGCGCTTTGCGATTACGTCGATGCGACGGGGGTCGTGACCGTCGACTGAAACATCCGGACGATTCCGGACATTTTGCGGGAAAACGTTGCCCGATCGAGCAAGCCTGCGAACTCGATGACCGAAGGCCAACTCCTCTGGACACCGGATCCCGCGCAAGTCGCGCAGTCGCAGATCGCCAGGTTCATGGGCTGGCTCGCGCGCGAACGAGAGCTTCGTTTCAGCGACTATGAGGCTTTGCGCCGCTGGTCGGTCACCGATCTCGTGGGGTTTTGGAGCGCGATCTGGTCGTTCTACGACGTAGAATCCGATCGCCCGTACGACCAGGTGCTCGATGCCCGCGTGATGCCCGGCGCGCGATGGTTCACGGGTTCGCGAGTGAACTACGCCGAGCACTTGCTCCGCCGCGAGCGATCTGCGGCACCGGATGAGATCGCGTTCGTCCACGGCTCGGAAACGCGTGCACTCGCGACAATGACGTGGCACGAACTTGGCGCAGCCGTACGTTCGTTCGCGACCGCGCTACGCGATCTTGGCATCGCACCAGGGGATCGCGTGGTCGCCTACATGCCGAACGTACCCGAAACTGCGATCGCCATGCTCGCGACGACGGCCATCGGGGCGGTGTGGTCCTCGGCTGCTCCCGAGTTCGGCGCGCGCACCGTCATCGATCGCTTCGCCCAGATCGAGCCGAGGCTGATCTTTGTCGCCGACGGCTATCGGTTCGCGGGCAAAGACTACGATCGAACGCCCGTCATTCGCGAGATCCTCGCCGAACTTCCGACGGTGCAGCACGTTGTGTGGTTTCCGTATCTTAGGCCGGACCAGGTCGATCCACCGATCGCAGGCGCATTGCCGTGGTCGCAAGTCGCGAATGCAGCGCCGGTCGCGCGTGAAGCGTTTACGTTTGAGCGCGTCGCCTACGACCATCCGCTCTGGGTGCTCTTCTCGTCGGGAACGACAGGCCTGCCAAAAGCGATCGCGCACGCGCATGTCGGCGTGCTCGTCGAACACCTCAAGTCGACGGGACTTGGCCAGAATCTCGGGCCCTCAAAGCGGATGTTCTTCTATTCCACGACCGGTTGGATGATGTGGAACGCATTGCTCTCGGTGATGCTGCAAGGCAGTTCCGCCGTGCTCTACGACGGCCATCCGGCGTATCCGGATCCGTCGATGCTTTGGCAGTTGGCTGCCGGCGCGGGCGCGACCACATTCGGCGCGAGTCCGGCATTCGTTGAAATGATGAAGAAAGCGGCCATTGTGCCGCGCGAACGCTTCGATCTCTCGAAACTCGACAGCGTGCTCTTGACAGGATCGCCCGTTTCGCCGGAGACGACGGCCTGGTTTTACGACAATGTCAAAGACGACATCTGGGTTAATTCGCCGTCCGGCGGCACCGAGATCGTCGGGGCGTGGGTCGGCGGCACGCCGCTCCAACCGGTCTACGCGGGCGAAATCCAAGCGCGCGGGCTTGGCATGGACGTGCACGTATGGAACGACGCGGGCGAAGAGGTCGACGACGAAGTCGGTGAACTCGTCGTTACGAGCCCGGCGCCGTCGATGCCGCTGTTCTTCTGGAATGATCCTGGCGGCGAACGCTATCGCGCAACGTACTTCGAGAAATTTCCGGGCGTCTGGTGTCACGGCGATTTTATCCGCATCAACGATCGCGGCGGCGCGTACATCTACGGTCGCTCCGATGCGACGCTCAACCGCTACGGCGTTCGGATCGGTTCCGCGGAAATCTATCGCGCAGTCGAAGCACTCGAAGAAGTTGCGGACAGTCTCGTCGTCTGTCTCGAATTGCCCGGTGGCGGTTTCTATATGCCCCTCTTCGTGAAGACGGCCTCGGGCGTCGAACTCGACGACGCCCTGCGGTCGCGCATCGCGGACAAATTGCGAGCGGATTGTAGCCCGCGCCACGTTCCCGACGAGATGCATGCGGTCGATGCAATCCCCTATACGCTGACCGGCAAGAAGATGGAAGTGGCAGTGCGCCGGATCCTCGGAGGCGCCGAGCCCGACTGCGTCGCGAGCCGCGACGCGATGATGAATCCGAAGTCCCTCGATTGGTACCTGGCGTTCGCGCGCTGGTATCGCGCGGGGTCCACCGCGGGACCCGCGAGCAGATGATCGAGCAGCTTGCGAAATCCCAAGCTGCCGAAATAGAGCAAGGAGAAATTGTCAGAAGTAAAAGGCGTGCTAATTCCCGATTCACGACAGCAATCAGCAGCTACTCCTCCGAGGTCGTACCGGCGGCCGAGCCGCGAGTGAGAACCTGCTCGAACCGGATGTCTCTAGTGTCTAACGAAACTGCTCGCGCGAGCGTTAGTCTTTCGGAGTGAATGGCAGAATAGATACCGCAAGCCTCGGCGCGCCTCCACCCTGAATGCTGCACGCCAATCCATTCTTGCCCGCAGTTCCCAACATCAAGGTAAACTTACTTGGCTGTGCACTCGATTCGTCGCTAAAGGTTAGGACGAACATTGCCGGCACATAGTTATAGCTTTGCACTCGCCGTAGCTCCCGAGCCGGTCCATTGAGAAACATATCAAAATCGAATAGCACCTCCAAGCTGTCTGTAACTGATAGAGCACTTCTGGACGTTTGGACGTCATAGTAGTTGCCCACGAACGCCGAGAGTGGTACCTGATTGAAATACGTCTCGCCAGTTACGTTAACGCCTTCGATCGTTCCCGAAAAAGACGCTAAGCGACCCTTCTGGTATTCTCTTCGAAAGTCGAGAGTCAGCCGGCCGGGAATGTTCAACCTGCTGCCATTAAAAGTGCCGCCCTGGTTGAAGGGATACGTCGCACAGGATCTACCGTCCATCGAGACGTTAATGGATATTTCGCTTATCTCGTGAAGAGGAGACGTTGCGTCGCCCGGAGGCATGAATCGCTTCTCTATAGTGTCGATAGACAGGAATGCGCCGGCGCCGACGCTCATTGAGTAGTATCCTGTAAAAGGTACGAGCTTGCTAATATCCGTCACCATAGGTTGCTTACGCTTTTTCTTGGTGCGCGGCTTATCCTCGCGAAGCTGAATGGCCTAGCGCTGCCTAAATCTTGCCGAGCGCAGTAGGGCTGCTGCCCGGCGAACTATGCCGCCATGAGGTGGCAAAACGGCTCAAGGTTGAACCGCGAGCTTCCCGGCTTCGGCCCAAGGAGAACTCGCGTGAAGAAAAGTTGGTCGCCGAGGCCGCGCGAACGCTAGAACCCGAAGGCTGCAGCCCAAGAGCGATGGGCTTCTAGCGCTTAGTGACTTACCGCATTACAGCCGGGTCAGCGTGTAGTTCATCCCGTTGCCGCCGATGAGCGTCGTGGTGAGCCTGGTCGTGGCGTTCTTCTCCGTGACGATCTGCTTACCGCTCTCGACGGAGAGGTCGGCAATGATCTTGCCTTTGCATCCCATGCCCTCCATCACTTCGGCCCGCACTTTTGCAAATGCGGCGTTAAAGAGGCCCGTATTGGTGTAGTGCGCGACGAAGACCTGGCCCGAACCGGAATCCACGCAGGCAGCGCGCGAAATTTTGTACGAGCTACCCTCGGTCTTCCCGTAGAGTGTAATCCACGCGCTATTTCGCGTGTGGTTGCTCACGTTGACGGCGATCGTTTCGGGTGGATAGAGTGTCTTCCCGGCAAGCGCGACGCCGGTGCACAAAAAGACGAGGAATAACGCTTTTGGAAAAACCTTCATTTGCGTCCCTTCTGGCTATTTAAGCTGTTTCCTCGCCACCGGACCGCATCAAGTAGCCCTTCAACTTCAACGTCGAAATCAAGCGCTCGATCTGCGACGCCGTCGCTTTGGTTTGGACGGACAGTCCCAAGCGCATCGACGGATCTTTTGATGCGCGAAGCTCGTTGATAAACTCGGTGCGGTTTGCGCGCTTATGTGACACGCCCCACGAGTTCCGATCGATCTCGTTGTGCCGATAGAGCATATCGAGAAAGAGCGCCAACGTGGGTGGGGGTCCCTCGACGGTAATCAGGTACGGCGAAGGCTTGAACGAAACGGTGGGCTCCGAGGTAGGTTTCATGAAGGTCTTATCGGCAGAATGCCGGCGGACCAAGCATCACGGTGCCGAGCTTGGAGCAAAGGGCGCATCGAACTCCAGCGCGACCAATCCGAGCCGAATAGCCATCGCGATGGCGCGCGAGCGTGATCCAACCTGCAGTTTCCCCAGGACGCGCTCTACATGCGTCTCGACCGTGCGCGGGCTCAAGACGAGGCGCTGTGCGATCTCCTTGTTTGTGAGACCGTCGACGAGCAAAGCGAGAATCTCCCGCTCGCGTGCGGTCAGTTCGAAATTACGGCGAATAGGTTTCGCCACGTCGTTCGGCTTGATGAAGAGCGAGGCATATGCGCGGACGAGCCGCGCTTCGAACCGCGGACCGTCGCGGGTGAGCATATCGAGCGCCGCCTGCGAGCAGCATAGAGAAACAAGAAAGCCTAGCAAATATGCGAGGCCTTTTTGTTTCCGTCCAAACGCCGGGTGTGGGCATTGCTCGAACGGCTCACCGCGAGCGATGCGCGTTCGGCCCAAAGTTCCACGTCGACGGTGATCGAGGTGCGTCCGATAGGCGTCTATCCTAGTTTTGGATCTGCTATATGCTACATATAGATGCGGTAGTGACCGTTCCCGCCTGTCAGACGCACGTGCCACGTGACCGGCTTACTTGAGGGGATGCGGTTTGCCACCCCGCTGACCTTTGTGAAGTAAAGACCGGTGGTTCCGTTGGCTGCTCTGGTACAATCTTGCACCGATCTGTACACGCTGGCTTCAACAGTTATCCTAAGAGCGCCTGACGTTGGGCCGTACTTAGCCTGCGGCGTTATACTTGCCTCACCGCCGGACACTATTCTTCTCGTCTGCAGTTCCATGCCCGACACGCCCGGCGTGGACGACACCAGAAAAACAGCACACCTATCCGACGAATTAAAAAGAAGGATTTTTTCGATGACGGCACTTGCCGGTCGTGGCAAAAACATTACCGTGATTGCGCCGATGGCAGCTGCGAGAGCGCGAATCTTCATGAAAGGAGTCTCCCTCTACCCGAATCCATATGAGTACGGGTTCCTCCCCCGGCTTGACCTTCTTTAACGTCAACCGGCAACGCGCATTTAGGCGCTCGGCCTTCAAACCAATCGTGGGCGACCCATCGATCTGAATAAGTTCACCGAACTCCGGACGTCGCTCGCTCGGCAGATGCGTTTGCGGGATTTCGCGCCGGCCGATTATCACCGGTCACGCCTCCGCCGCCACAAGCAACGAGCGTTGAAATTGCGAGAAAAGCGAGCCGCGGTCCGGAATAGCAGATTGCACTACCCGACAATACCCGACAATGGCACGTTTCGCGTCCGAATTGCGCGCGCTCAAAAAATTGAAAAACCCGCAATCGCCAATAACGACGCGGGTTTTCAATTATGGAGATGAGGAGACTCGAACTCCTGACCCCTTACATGCGAAGCAAGTGCTCTACCAGCTGAGCTACATCCCCCAGGGCAACGCGCTGAATTATACGCGCCGGGCGCGGGCCCTGTCAAAAAAAGCGCGGGTTCCTACAAAGGTGGCATTTCGGGCAGGGGGAACCAAGGCGCATGATTGCTGCCGTCCTCGTGGTTGCGCTTGGTAGCGCGCCCGTCTCCGTTGCCTACTCGCGCTGCAACAGCATCCAGGCCGACGCGATTGCCGAGAAGCTCCAAGACTACGCGAAGCACCCGTCTGACCAGACCCAGCGCAGTGTCCAGATCGCGCTTACCCAAACCGACGCGGAGCAGGAGCGCACGATCCTCCAAGGCGTCTGCCCCGCGAGCGACTATGGCCGCCTGGCTTCGCGTCTCTACGCGCTCGAGGCCTGGGGCGATCTGCTCGGCTACGCCACCATCGGACCGAGCCCAATGGACAAGATCTGCCCCGACGCCAACAAGAAAGTCATGATCGGGACGGCCGCGCATGCCTGGCAACAACTCGCACTGGCGGCAACGGTCACATCGACGCCTACCTCCTTGGTGGCGACGTTGACCCCGCAGGTTCGAGCGTTGGCCGCAAAAGGAGGGTTGACGCTGCCCCCCTTTGCTCAGGCGACGGCGTATTGGGAGCAGCATTACGAGAACAGCGCGAAGCAAGCAATGATCGATTGCGGTTCCAAGATGATGATGCCCACGCCGACGCCGTAGCGCTCAATCCGCTGCGCGCAGCACGCGCCAGTGCTCCTCTCCCTCAGGTTCCAAAAAACCCGCATCGGCCAGCGCCGCGAGCACCTCGTGCATCGCTGCGCGTTCGTTTTTGTTCGGCATGCCGGCCCAGCGCATCGCTGCCTCGTTCAGGTGAATCGTGCTGTTCGGAACAAGGAGCTCGCGCACAAACGACTCGGGAAGTTTGACACGTTCCATGCGTCGTCGCAGCGGTTCGAGCGCTTCGGTGAATGCACTCATTCCCGCTCTTCTTTCGGCTGCGTGACCAGCGAGACCATTGCGCGATCGGCGAGCGCCGGCAGCCATTCACCTAGAACAGTGGCTGCGGTTTGCCAGGGAACGGCGTTGACGCGCGCGGCGCGCCGCTCGATGCCGCCTAGGATCGCGGCAGCGACGCGTTCAGGCGTGGCATGCCACCACGCGGGCCGTTCGTGCATGCCCGAGGCGCGCGAGAATTCCGTGTCGACGACGCCGGGGTCGACGTAGGTGACGAAGACGCCGCGCGGACGCAGCTCGCGCCGCAGTTGAATGGCCGCGGCACGAACCGCGGCCTTCGCCGGCGCATATGCGCCGTAACCGGGCGAGGGCACCCGGGCAAGTCCCGAGCCGAAGAACACGAACCCGCCCCGCGCGCGTTCCACCGCGCCGAGCGTCGCGGACGCGATGCGCAGCGGCGCCGCGACGTGCAGTTGCCACTGCCGTTCGATCTGCTCCGCGCTTTCATCGAGCAACGTCGAGGCGTGCGCCGCGCCGGCGTTATTGACCACGACGTCGATGCGATCGAACGCGCGCAGTGCATGCTCCACGATTGCCTGCGGTGTCTCGAGCGCGATGACGTCGGCGACGAGCGCCGCGCACGTTCCGCCGCGCAAACGGATGTCACGCGCGACCTCTTCGAGGCGCTCACGGCGACGCGCGACCAGCAACACGCCCCAGCCGGCTTCCGCCGCGCGGCGCGCGAGCGCGGCGCCGATCCCCGAACTAGCCCCGGTAACGACGATAGAGCGCATCGATCCCCGCAGGAAGGCTGGCATAGAACTCGGCTTCGTCGGCGATCGGCGGCGGCGTCGCGCTGACCGTGCGCCGCTCTGCCGCGAAGCGCGCGAGCACGCGCGCGACCGGCTTCTCGCCGCCGTCGGCGCGAATCATGCCGAACCGCAGTTCGTGCGGCGCTAGGTCGAACGGCGGTTGATCGGCGAGCGAGAGATCGTAATCGCTCCAGCACCACCACATCGCGCCGATCGCGCCTTGCGCGTGCAAACGCTCGAGCACGCCTTGCGCATACGTGCTCATCTCGTCTTCGTTCAGGCAGGCGTGTCCGCCGACCGTGTTTGCGCCCGGCGGGCATTCCGGATTTCCGAACTCTGTAAACAACAACGGCTTTCCGGTAAACGATTGGATCAATGCGGCATAGAACGGAACGACATCGGTGTCGAGCCGGCCGGTCGAGAACGTCGCATAGACCGAATAGCCGTGCATCGTCGCCAGCGGCCACGGCGCTGCGAGGCTCGAGGGGCGCAGATGCCGGTCACGCTCGACGTCCTCGCCATGCGTGCCGGCGGTCACGGCGCCGCCGGAAGATTCCGCCAGCGCTTGCGTCAGGCGCGCGCTCCACTGCGCCGCATCTTCGGGTTGCCGCGGCTCGCGCATATTGGAAAACTCGTTGCCCAGATCCCATGCGTAGAGCGAGGGATGGTCCCGGACGCGCTCGCCGACGGCCAGCGCAAACCGCTCCTGCGCGTCGATCAGCTTGGGGTCGTGATAAAAATCACCGATCCCGTACGGCGAACTCGTTCCCCGCACGATCGTGCGAAAGCGTCCATGCGGCGTGCCGGGATCGAGCGACCACGCCGGCAGCCAGTTCACGCCGCTCATGTGCCCGCAAAAGAGCGTGGGCATCGCGCGCAGGCCCGCGTCGGCGATTGCATGCATCATCGCATCGAAGCGCCGCAGCATGTCCTTGTCCATGGAGTCGGGCGCGGGTTGGAAGTCGTCCCAGCGCAGGAAAAACCGCACCAGATCGAGTCCGAAGTCTTTGATCCGCGCCAGATCCTCGCGGATCTCACCGAGATCGAAACGCTCCCACATGTACATCGCGCTGCGTCGCGGCCAGTAGTTGACACCAAGCAAAAACGCCGACATTTCCGTAGGTTGTCCAACGCCGCGACTCGAAGCGCCTGCAACGTGACGCAAGCAACGCACGCCCTGGTCGGCATTATCATGGGTAGCCGCTCCGACTGGGAGACGCTGGTTCCGGCACGCGAAACGCTCGACGAGCTGCAGATCGCCTGTGAGATGCGCGTTGTCTCCGCCCATCGCATGCCCGACGAGATGTTCGCCTATGCCGAGAAGGCGCGGGCGCGCGGTCTGTGCGCGATCATCGCCGCCGCCGGCGGCGCGGCGCATCTGCCAGGCATGGTGGCGGCCAAAACCTTGGTGCCGGTCATCGGGGTGCCGGTTCAATCCAAGGCCCTGAGCGGAATCGATTCCCTGCTCTCGATCGCGCAGATGCCGCCCGGCGTTCCGGTTGCGACGATGGCGATCAACGGTGCGGTAAATGCGGCGCTTCTGGCCGCGCGCATCGTCGCCCTGAATGATGATGCGGTCGCCGCACGGCTGGCGGCCTACGTGCAGCGGATGCACGACGAGGCCGCATCGAGCACCCCGTGATTCGTACGATCGGCGTAATCGGCGGCGGTCAGCTCGGGCGGATGTTTACCATCGAGGCCAAACAGATGGGCTTCGACGTGATCACGCTCGATCCGCAGGAGCACTCTCCCTGCGGACAAGTCGCCGATGAACAGATCGTCGCGGCCTACGACGACACGAAAGCGATCGAACAACTCGGTCAGCGCACCGACGTCGTGACGTATGAATTCGAAAATATCGCGATCGCCTCGATCGAATACTTGGAGCAGCATGGATTTGCGGTTACGCCGTCGAGCGGCGTGTTGCGGATCACGCAAGACCGGCTGCTGGAAAAGCGGTTCGTGCGCTCGTGCGGTGTGGCGACGGCGGACTTCGCCGAAATCAACCGCCTCGACGATCTCTCGCAGGCGGCGATGAGCATCGGCTTTCCCGCGATTCTCAAGACCGTTCGCGGCGGCTACGACGGAAAAGGGCAATGGCAGGTCAAGTCGCTCGATGAGGCGCGGGCGGCGTTCGCAGCGGCGAAGGGCGTGCAGTTGATCTACGAACGCATTGTGCCGTTCGTGCGCGAGCTGAGCGTGATCGCGACGCGTGCCTCGAACGACGCGGTCGTTACCTATCCGGTCGTCGAAAACACACACGACCGCGGCATTCTAGCGATGACGGTTGCGCCGGCCCGGATCAGCAGCGATGCACGGCAGCGCGCGCGTTCGATCGCAAGTACGATCGGCCGTAAACTCGGCATCGTCGGTACGTATTGCGTCGAGCTCTTCCTGATCGCCAGCGGCGAACTGCTGGTCAACGAGATCGCGCCGCGCCCGCACAACAGCGGCCACTATACGATCGACGTGACGCAGTGCTCGCAGTACGAACAGCACGTTCGCGCGATCTGCGATCTGCCGCTCGCCGAGCCCGAGATGCTGAGCAGCGCGATCATGATGAATATTCTCGGGAACGGGAAAGGGAATCATCTCACCGGCGAAGCCGCGTTGCTTTCCGATCCGGCGATCGTGCTGCACATGTACGGTAAGCGTCACGCGGTCGATCGCCGCAAGATGGGGCACTTCACGATGCTCGTCGAGGGCCCGATCGACGAGCCGGCAATCGCGCGCGCCAAGGCCGCCCACGCGAAACTCGGTTGGGACTAGAACCCCAGCGTCTTCGGCTTTTCGGGGATATCGGTGTACGACATCGGACGGTCCCACCAGTCGTGCGCGCGCCACTGCAACTGCTCGGGCGTCGGCGGGGGCGGAAGTTTTTGCGCGAGCGCGAGCCGATACGCATCGAGGTAGCGGTCGATCATGCGCTCGACGGTGAATTCGCGCTCGACGCGTGCGCGGCATGCGCGCCGGTCGAGCTGCGCGAGCTGCGGCACCCGCGCCACCGCGTCGTCGACGCTCGCGCAGACGAACCCGGTCACACCATCGACCACGATTTCCGGAATCGAACCCATCGCCGCGCCCAGCACCGGCGTTCCGCATGCCATCGCCTCGACCAGCGTCAATCCGAAACGTTCGGGACGCGTGGTCATGTGCACCAGCGCGAGCGCGTTACCGAGTAATTCGTTGCGCGCTTCACGTTCGACCGCGCCGAGAAATTGGACGCGATCGCCGTCGATGTGCGGCTCGACTTCTTCGCGAAAGTACCGCTCGTCGTGCGGGATTGCCGCGATCTTCAGGCGCACGCCGGCACGCTTGGCAACCTCGATCGCCAGATGCGTGCCCTTCTCGGGGTGAAACCGGCCCAGGAAGACGAGATAGTCGCCGGGCCGATCGCGGAACGTGAACTCATGCGGATCGATGCCGTTGTAGGCGGTGCTCAGATAGCCGAGGCCCGGGTCGCGGTCCGAATCGCTGATCGAACAGAAGAAGCTGCGCCGGGCACAGGCGTAATAGGCAGCGAGAATGTGCGGCGAGGAGAAGCCGTGGATCGTGGTGAGCAGCGGCGGCGATGACGTCGCGAGCGCATAGGTCATCGGTTTCCAGTCGAAATTGTTGTGGATCAAGTCGAACTCGCCGACGCGAGCGAAGAGTTCGCCGATGTGCAGCGCGGTAAACACTTCGCCGTTGAGCGCCGGGTCTTCGTTGATTCCAACCGGCACGACCGAAGCAAGCTTGCCGCGGAAAGATGAGTTACCGGTCGCGAAGAGCGTGACGTCCAGCCCTTGCGCGCGCATGCCCTCGGCGATATTGTATGCGATTTGTTCCCAAGGTCCGTACCCGGGCGGCGGCGTCGGCCAGGAGATTGACGCGAGGACGGCCAGCCGTAGCCCGGTGAGATCGTTCACCCAGCTGTTATTCCCGCTTTGATTACCGCCTGCGGTTCGCGCAGCGCGCCGATGTCTTTGCCGACGTCGCGCGCTAAGAGAAGAAGATCGGCCGGTTCGCCTGGTGCAAGCACGCCGCGATGCAAGCCGATCAGCTCGGCAGCGACGTTGGTAGCCGCGTGGAGTGCCTGCTGCGGCGTCATGCCAAGCAGACGATGCATCAGCTCGACTTCGTACGCGTAGTTCTCGTGATCGTTGAACGGCGTGCCGGCGTCGGATCCGCCCGCGATCTTGACGCCTGCTTCGTATGCGCGGCGGATGTTGCGCAGCATCGCTTCGTTCACTTGCTCGGCCTTTTTGACGACAAAGTCCGGCTGGCCGCCGTCGTGGATGTGCTCCAGAATGCAGGTCGGAGCCGCGAGTGTCGGCACCAGATAGACATCGCGCGTCTTGAAGAGCGCGATCGATTCATCATCGAGCATGTGCCCGTGTTCGATCGAGTCGATGCCTGCGCGTAGTGCGTTGTTGATTCCTTCGGTGCCGATTGCATGCGAGGCGACGCGCAGTCCGTGACGATGCGCCTCGTCGATCGCGGCCTCGAGCTCCTCCGGCAAGAGCTGTGCGTTGCCCGGGACGGCGCCTTTGGTCAGCACGCCGCCGGTCGCGATGACCTTGATGCAGTCGGCGCTGGCGAAGAGTTCCTCGCGAACGGCTTTGCGCGCATCCCACGGGCCGTCGATCTGGCGGCCGACGAACCATCCATGTCCGCCCGTCATGCAGAGCGCGCGTCCGGCGGCGCGCATCCGCGGGCCGGGAATTGAACCACTATTGATCGCGTCGCGCAAGGCTTGGGCGATCCCGAGCTGTGAACCGAGGTCGCGCACGGTGGTGATGCCGGCGCGCAGCGACTTGGCGGCGTTGGTGACCGCGGCCAGCATGACTTGGTTCTGATTCATCGTGGCGACCGCGGCCATCGTGTTCGCTTCGCCGCTGCTGACCAGGTGCACGTGCGCGTTCACCATCCCGGGCGTGATGCACGCGGCGCTCGCGTCAGGGGCCACACCGGCGGCGGCGTTGCGAATCTCGGCGATGCGATCGCCCTCGATTGCCACGTCGACGTTGCGGCGCGGCGCGTCCAGCGTACCGTCGTAGAAAACCCCGGTGCGAAGAATCAAGAGGTCGCCTTACGTAGAGACGCTATCGTCTCGGCCGTCGATTGGAAATAACGCGCATGGGTCACACGGAATGTCGCTTCGTCTTTCGATTCGAAGACGTTGACCTCGATAGTATAGTCCCGTGGGTCAAACCAGCGATCTTTCAATAGCTCTCGATATCGCGATTCGGCAGCGACTCGCTGGCCCTCAGCGAATCGATCGAAGGCGAGAAGTTCGTTAGATGCGCGATCGAACGCGATCACAAATATCATTCGCCGTCTCCCAGCGCCGACTCGAGTTCATCGATGCTCGACGATATTCTTGCTGTGAGCAAAGCCTCCGGATCGGCCTCGGTTTCATACAGACTTATCAATCCGGCTAGCTGTTGCAAGCGTTCCTGGACGTCGGGCGGTCCACCTCCGTACTTTATCTGAATGCCATACTTGCTGATTAATCGCTCGACGATTGTAGCCCAAATGTGCTGAGTGCGAGTTCTTACCTGGACCTCGTACCGCAACCTTCCATCTCGGACGATGAGATGAACTGCACGATAGCCGAACGTAGGATTTGCTCGACGATCCTTTACATCGCTTGAGGGGAATCTGCCTTGTAATACCGACAAAATCTCCTCCTGCTGTGAAGGGTTGATAGCAATGATCCGGCAGCCGACGATATCTTGAATTTGGTCCAACCGCAGCGACGGTTGCCGCAGCAGCTTCTCGGTTATCGATTGGGTGCTCTTGGCGGTTCGTTCCGCGAGGAGTGTATTCACCGGGTCGATCCGATCGCGCGCATCCATCAGTGTGGCGGTTATGGCGAAGAACGTGTTCTCGGCAAAATCACGAAATGACAAAAGAAATTCGGCTATAAGCTGGTCATCTTTCGGATGCAAGGTCCCGGTTCGCAGCCGATTACCCAGGTTTGTGAGCTCATTAGAGGAGAGCGGCACGACTAGTGTGCAGCCGATCCTGACCGCGCCTCGGCTGCTTCCAACGCCTGGAAGGCTTTGCTGGTCAGATCGTGATCGAGCACGCTGCGAATGAAGCGCGACGCGGCGCGCACTCTTGCCAGATCGACGCCGGTTTCGATGCCCATCGAATGCAGCATGTAGAGCACGTCCTCGGTGCCGACGTTGCCGGTGGCGCCCGGCGCGTACGGACATCCGCCCAACCCGCCGGCCGAACTGTCGAAGATGTGCACCCCGTGCTGCAGCGCGGCGTAGATGTTGGCGAGCGCCGTGCCGCGCGTGTCGTGAAAGTGCAGCGCCAACCGGTCGAGCGGAATGGCGTCGAGCAGCACCGGCACCAGCGCGTCGACTTGGCTCGGCACGCCGACGCCGATCGTATCGCCGACCGAGAGTTCGTCACAGCCCATCTCGAGCAGTTTACGGCTGACGTCCAGTACCATCGGCGGCGTGACCACATCGCCGAAAGGCGAGCCGAACGCAGTCGAGATGTAGCCGCGCACCCAGACGCCGTCACGCTTTGCGGCCGTCACGACGTCCGCGAACGTCGCGAGCGACTGATCGATCGTCATATTGATGTTGCGCTTCGTGAACGGCTCGGACGCCGCGGTGAAGACCGCGATCGCGTCGGCGCCGGCCGAACGCGCGCGTTCGTAGCCTTTGATGTTCGGCACCAGCACCGGGTAACGCACGCCCGGCGCTTTGCGAATCGAGCTGAAAACTTCGGCCGCGTCAGCGAGCTGCGGGATCGCCTTCGGGCTCACGAACGAGGTTGCTTCGATCCAGCGTAAACCCGTTTCCGAGAGGAGGTCGATAAAACGAATCTTGTCGGCAGTCGCGATCAGCTCATCTTCGTTCTGGAGGCCGTCACGGGCGCCCATCTCGACGATCTTCACGGATTTCGGCAGCTTCACGTGAGCTCCACCAACGCAGCGCCGCCGCTTACGATGTCGCCCTCTTTGACGAGCAAGCTTTTCACCGTTGCGGCCGCGGGCGCTTCGATGCGATGTTCCATCTTCATCGCTTCCAACACGAGCAGTAACGCGTGCGGTTCCACCGCGTCACCGCCCTTTACCGCGATCTTGACGATCTTCCCGGGCATCGGCGCGGTGATGCGTCCATCGGTTCCCGCGCTTGCGCCGCTGCCGGCGTCCGACTGTGCTGACGGCGGCGGAATCGCAACAAACGTGAGGCCCGAATCCGCCAGCGGCGCACCGTCGAATTCCGTCACGACGCGCCCCGCGGCATCGTGCGCGCGCAGTTCGCCCTCCAGATCACCGGTGAGCAGCCATCGCCCTTCGCCCGCCTGCGATGCCCACAGGCGAAACGCGTTACCGCCGGAGGCGATCCAAACCGGCCTGCCGACGCCGCCGATGCGCCACGGCACTTCACCCGCGACCAAGCGGCGCGCAACTTCGAAGAGCACGGCTTCGCGCGGAACCGCGCGCGGCGTAAAAATCGACTCGTCCAGACGCTCGGCCAGGAAACTCGTCGTCGTGCGTCCGTCCAGAAACCATTCATCGCGCGCAATCCACTGCAGGAGCGAGAGATTGGCGCGCACGCCCTCGATGACGAAATCACCGAGCGCGCGTTGCAGACGCGCGATCGCGTGCAGACGTTCGCTGCCGAAGACGATCAACTTCGCGAGCATTGCATCGTAGTAGACGCCGACCTCGCTGCCGCGGCTGACGCCGGAATCGAGCCGAATTCCAGGACCCTCCGGCGGATCCCACGCCGTAATGCGTCCGGTCGAGGGCAACATGTGGTTGGCCGGATCTTCCGCGTAGATGCGCGTCTCGATCGCCCAGCCGCGCGGGCGTACGTCTTGCTGCGCGATCGTCAAGCGTTCGCAGTTCGCGATCCGCAGCTGCCACTGCACGAGATCGACACCGTAGACCAGTTCGGTTACGGGATGCTCGACCTGCAAGCGGGTGTTCATCTCGAGGAAGTAGAACGATCCGTCGCCGTCGAGCATGAACTCGCACGTGCCGGCATTCACGTAACCGACGGCGCTCGCGGCGCGCACGGCTGCCGCGCCCATTCGCGTACGCAGTTCGGGCGAAAGCGCGACCGAGGGTGCTTCCTCGACGATCTTCTGATGGCGGCGTTGAATCGAGCACTCTCGCTCGCCCAGATGGATCGTCGTTCCGTGCGAATCGGCCAGAATTTGGAATTCGATGTGGCGCGGATCGCGCAGATAGCGTTCGAGCAGAACCGCGTCGTCGCCGAAGGCGGCCTTGGCCTCGCGTTTAGCCGCATCGAGTGCTTCGTCGAATGCGGCAAGCGACTCCACCACCCGCATGCCTCGGCCGCCGCCGCCCGCGCTCGCCTTTATCAGCAGGGGAAATCCGATTGCCGCAGCTTCGGTGCGTAAACGTTCCGGCGACTGATCGTCGCCATCATATCCCGGCACGGTCGGAACGTCGACGCTACGAACGCGGTGCTTGGCTTCGATCTTGCTGCCCATTGCCGCCATGGCGCGCGGCGGCGGTCCGACCCAGATCAAACCGGCATCGATGCAGGCCTGCGCAAAGTCGGCGCGCTCGGAGAGAAACCCATAGCCCGGATGCACCGCATCGGCCCTCATCGAAATCGCGGCCGCGATGACCGCGTCGATGTTCAGATACGACTGCGTCGCCGGCGCCGGCCCGACGCAGCGCGCGTCGTCCATGAAGCGTCGATGGTATGCCTCTTCGTCCGCTTCGGAGTAGATGCCGAGCGCCGCGATCTCCATCTCGCGAGCCGCGCGCGCGACGCGCACCGCGATCTCGCCGCGGTTGGCGATCAGCAGCCGCGCAATCACGACTCGTCGTCCCGAGCGAAGGCGGCTCTTCGCCGTTCGAGGAATGCGCGCAGCCCCTCTTGCCCTTCATCGCCGGTGCGCTGGATCGCGATCGCGTTCGCGGTGATCGAACGCGTCTGGTCGTAGCTCGCGGCGATAACGCGCGGGATCAAGGCCTTCACCGCGGCGACCGCGTTCGGTCCCGCCGTGCGCAATTCGGCGAGGATGCGCTCGATCGCCGCATCGAGCTCGTCGGCCGGGACGACCTCGTGCACGAGTCCGATCGCGCGCGCGCGCTGCGCATCGAAGCGCTCGCCGGTCAGAAAGAGCGCGCGCGCATGCGAGCTGCCGATCTTTGCTAACACGAAAGGCGAGATCGCCGCGGGAATGATCCCGAGTTTGACTTCGGTGAAGCCGAACAAGGTTTCGTCGCTCGCGACCGCGACGTCGCATACGGCAGCCAGACCGGCGCCGCCGCCCAGCGCGACACCGTGGATGCGCCCGATCACCGGCTTGGGACACCGGTCGATCGCGCGAAACATGTCGCTCATCGCCTCGGCATCGGCTACATTTTCATCGAAGCTCAACGCGAGCGCGCCGCGCATCCAGTTCACGTCCGCTCCACCGCAAAAGCTCTTCCCCTCGCCGGCGAGAACGATCGCGCGGATACTTGGGTCACCGGCCAGCGCGGTGAAGGCCTCGTGCAGCTCGCGAATCACCTCGGCGTTGAAGGCGTTACGAACGTCGGGGCGGGCGAGCGTCACGCGCGCCACGCCGGCCGCGCGCTGGATCCGGATGGTAGCCATGCAGGGCGATCAGCTTCGGCCTCTGATCCGAAGCCGCCTTGGAGGCGTTATAGTGTAGAAATGAAGACCGGCGAGCGGATCTACCGATATGCGGTCACCACGCGCGCGAGCCACTGGCTATGGGTGATCGCCTTTGCAGCCCTGGTCTCGAGCGGCTTGCAGATTTTCAATGCCGCGCCGTTCCTCGACGCATCCGACACGACCAATCCGGCGCATCGCGTGCTCGCGATCGGTGCGACCCAGGACGACGTCGGAACGACGACGATCCTCGGCCATACATTTGTCACCACCGGGTGGCTCGGCTACACCGACGACGGGCAAGGCGGCCGCACCGCGCGCGCGTTTCCGGGCTGGATCACGATTCCGGCCTATCAAGATCTCGCCGACGGTCGCCGCTGGCATCTCTTCTTTGCGTGGATCGCGCTGATCTGCGGCCTCGCCTGGTTGATCTCGACCGCGATCAAGGGAAATCTGCGCGACATGATTCTCCGTCCGAGCGATATTCCGAAGTTGTGGCCGATGCAAGCCTACTATTTCCGGCTGCGCAAGGAGCCGCCGCGGCACGGCATCTACAACCCGCTGCAGAAGGCCGCGTACACGTTCGTGCTGGTGATTCTTGCCCCGCTGATCGTGCTGACCGGCCTCGCGCTCTCCCCCGGAATCGACGCGATCGCGCATCCGCTCACCTGGCTCTTCGGCGGCCGCCAATTCGCGCGGCTTTGGCATTTCGTCGCGATGCTGCTCCTCATCGGCTTCTTCTTGATTCACACGTTCCAAGTGCTGACCCAAGGCGTGATCAACCAATTGAACGCCATGATCACCGGTTGGTATCGGCTCGGCAAATACGACGAGGCGGGACCGTGAATCGCCGCCTTTTCGTCGCCAGCACGATCTCGTCGGCGCTTGCGGCGTGCTCGCCGATCGGAACCAAACTCAACGACAACGCCGCCTTTCACAATCTGCTCGGCTCGACGCAGGGCTTGACCCACGCGGTGATCGGCACACGAGGACTGGCCAAGGAATACAGCGCGCGCGACATCAGCCCCGATTTCCCGATCGACTCGCTGCCGACGCCGAGCGATACGCGCTACACGGATCTCGCGCTCGACGGATTTCGCGATTACCGGCTCATCGTCGACGGCGCGGTGGCGCGGCGCAGCGCGTTCTCGCTGGCTGCACTGCAGCGAATGAATCAAGTCACGCAGATCACTCGTCACGACTGCGTCGAAGGCTGGAGCGTCGTGGCAAAATGGAGCGGCGTGCAGCTCGGCGCGCTGCTGGATCTCGTGCAGCCGCGCAGCGACGCGCGCTACGTCGTCTTCCACTGCATGGACAAAGACGACCAGGGCACGCCGTACTACGAAAGCCTCGACCTGCACGAAGCGCGCCATCCGCAGACAATCCTCGCCCTGCGCATGAACGACCGGCCGGTTCCGGTCGATCACGGCGCGCCCGTCCGGCTCAAAGTGCCGACGCAGCTCGGTTACAAGAGCGCAAAGTGGGTGGGCCGTATCGAAGTCGTCGGCAGCTACGCCAACATCTACGGCGGCGGCGGCGGTTATTGGGAAGACCAAGGGTACGAGTGGTATGCCGGCATATAGCCGTGCTACGTTATCACCCCGAGCGTAGTCGAGGGTCGGCATAGTGCCGGTGCTTCGAGTGCTTCGACTCCCGTGCTTTGCACCTACGCTCAGCATGACAAGATGAGTTATACGCGCGCTTTGGGGGATACCATGAAGCGATTTCGGTTTACCTCGTTGCTGGTGGCAGCGCTCTTTGTGGTTTGCGCGAACGCGATCGCCGCAGAGCCGCCGAACTACACCTATAGCCCGCGGCCGCCCGGCACGATCGTGCAAAGTAAGGTGGTGTATCTTGGGGGCGAGGCGATGCACTCGCAGTGGCGCGCCGTGCTCAGCAAGAAGCCGGTCGGGACCAACGGGAAAGAATCGTTCTACCAATGGTATCTTTCGATCTACGCGATCGACGCAACGGTCTATCGTCTGAAATACCAGTCGCCGAAAAATCCGGTCCCGTTCAGGGCGGTTGAGAAAGCCCACGGGGCAAACCTCTGGTTTCCGGTCGCCGACGGATCGATCGCCGGCGCTGGTGAGTTGATGGGCCCTGGCGCTCAACAAGTCGTCATCGTGAGCCACCAGATGGCGGCGGATTGCGGCATGGCGCGCGTCGACGTGTTCTTTGCGGGCGCAGCGATGAACGCGGTCATGCCGACGCTCTCGATCGAAAACCCCTGCGATCTTTCGGCCAAGATCGTCAAGGATGCGCAGGGCACGGCGCTCGCCGTTACCGGCCCGTACTACGGCCCGGACGCCCCGATGTGTTGTCCGACGAAACCGAAGGCGACCGCGATCTTCCGCATGACGAGCAAAGGCTGGACCCAGACGCCGCGCTACTTCAAGGTGACGCCCACGCCGTAGCCGGACGCCTACATTCTAAAGATGCCGAAATGCGTCGGCGGCTGAGGCGCGTTGGCCGCCGCGTCCAGACCCAGCGCGATGACGTGGCGCGTGTCGAGCGGGTCGATGATGCCGTCGTCCCAAAGGCGCGCCGTCGAGTAGTACGGATTTCCTTCGTGTTCGTACTTCGCCAGGATCGGCGCTTCGAACGCTGCCTTTTGTTCGGGCGTCATCTCGCCTTTGACGGTCGAGAGCACGCCGGCCGCTTGCGCTCCGCCCATCACGCTGATGCGCGCGTTCGGCCACATCCAGAGCTGCCGCGGTGAAAACGCGCGACCGCACATTCCGTAATTTCCGGCGCCGAAGCTGCCGCCGATGACGACCGTGAATTTCGGCACCTCGGCGCAAGCGACGGCCATCACGAGCTTCGCGCCGTCCTTGGCGATCCCGCGGTTCTCGTACTCTTTGCCCACCATGAAGCCGGTGATGTTCTGCAAAAAGAGAAGCGGTGTCCCGCGCTGTGCGCACAGCTCGATGAAATGCGCGCCCTTGAGCGCGCTCTCCGAGAAAAGGATGCCGTTATTGGCGAGGATGCCGATCGGATGGCCCTCGATGCGCGCGAATCCGCAGACCAGCGTCGTGCCGTAACGCGCCTTGAATTCATGGAATTCGGAAGCATCGATCAATCGTGCGATCACCTCGCGCACGTCGTAGGCGATCCGGCTATCGCTCGGAACGAGGCCGTAGATATCCGCCGGATCGTAGGCCGGCGGTCGCGCCTCGATCTTGTCCCACTGCAGCGGGAGCTCGCGGTGCAGATTGCGCACGATCTCGCGCACGATGCCGAGCGCGTGCGGGTCGTCGTTGGCAAAGTGATCGGCCACGCCCGAGATGCGCGTGTGCACGTCGGCCCCGCCCAGCTCTTCGGCCGTGACGACCTCACCGGTGGCGGCCTTGACCAGCGGCGGGCCGCCCAAAAAGATCGTGCCGGTGCCGCGTACGATCACCGTCTCATCGCTCATCGCCGGCACGTAGGCGCCGCCCGCGGTGCACGAGCCCATCACCGCCGCGATCTGCGGGATGCGCTTGCTCGACATCCGCGCTTGGTTATAAAAGATGCGGCCGAAGTGCTCGCGATCGGGAAAAACGTCGGCCTGCAGCGGCAAGAACGCGCCGCCCGAATCGACCAGGTAGATGCAGGGCAAATGATTCTGTTCGGCGATCTCTTGCGCGCGCAGATGTTTCTTGACCGTCATCGGATAGTAGGTGCCGCCCTTGACGGTCGAGTCGTTGGCAACGATTACGCACATCTGACTCTCGACGCAGCCGATACCGGTGACGATCCCGGCGCTCGGCGAGTCGTTCTCGTACATATCGAATGCCGCGAGCGCGGAGAATTCGAGAAAATCCGAGCCCGGGTCGATCAATGCGTCGATCCGCTCGCGCGCGGTCAGCTTGCCGCGCTCGCGGTGTTTTGCGGTCGCCTCGGGCCCGCCTCCGCGGCGCACGTGCCGCAGCCGCTCGCGCAATTGGTGACACAAGTTCACCATGCGCTCGGCGTTGCAAGCAAAGCTCTCGCTATGCCGATCGAGGTTACTCTCCAGAAGGCTCACGAGCCACGCGATTCGCTCGACCGCCGAGCTTAACCCGTTCCTCATGGCGTGTCGACTGCGTTTCCCGATAGAATGGCCGTATGGCTGCGGGATACGTCCGCCCGGCGGGGCAGCTCGACTTCACGACGGCACTGAGCCCCTACGCCGGGCCGTGGAACGATCGGCTGGCGGCGCATCTGATGCGCCGCGCCGGCTTCGGCGCAACGCCGGACGAGGTCGCGCGCTACGGGGCGATGAGCCCGCACGATGCGGCCGAGGCGCTGATCCACTTCCCCGACACCTCCCGTCTCGCGCCGCCGCCCGGCGTGATGGCCTATCCCGATCCGCGCCGCATCGCGTTCAAGGGAATGGACGACATGCAGAAGCGCGACGCAGCGCGCGCGCGCCGTAAGGAAGCGATCGGCGACATTCTCGCGCTGCAGGAGTGGTGGCTGAATCGCATGCTCACCACGCCGGCGCCGCTGCAAGAAAAGATGACCTTCTTCCTGCACGGCCACTTCACGACCGCCGCGATCCAAAAGGGCGTGTGGCCCAACCTGGTCCTCGCGCAGAACCAGCTCTTCCGTCAAAACGCGCTGGGCAATCTTCACGACCTCACGATCGCGGTGAGCAAAGATCCGGCGATGCTGCTCTACCTCGACAATGCCGAGAACAACAAATCGCATCCGAACGAAAATTACTCCCGCGAGCTGATGGAGCTCTTCACGCTCGGTCTGGGTAGTTACACCGAGGAAGACGTGCGCCAGTCGGCACGTGCGTTTACCGGGTGGACCATCGATCGTCGGACCGGCGAGTTTACCTTCAACCCGCGCACGCACGACGACGGCACAAAAACGTTCCTCAGCCGCACCGGCAACTTCGACGGGACGGATATCGTCGACATCATCTATCAACAGCGCGCCTGCGAGAGGTTCTGGGCTAAATCGCTGCTCAGCGCGTTCGTCTACAACGATCCCGAGCCGGAGCTGGTCGACGAGTTCGCCAACGTGATCTCGCGCAATCACTTCGAGCTTGCGCCGTCGATGTCGGTGCTGCTGCGCAGCAACGTCTTCTATTCGCAGCGTGCCTATCGCGCGCTGGTGAAGAGCCCGGTCGAGTTCGTTGTCGGTGCGCACAAGTCGCTGGATCTCGCGACGATCGTCGAGGGCACGCCGCAGGCGCTGCGCGCGATGGGTCAGATTCTGTTCTATCCGCCCAACGTCGCGGGCTGGCCGGGCGGCGCGAACTGGCTTACCTCGCAGATGCTGATCGCGCGTGAGAACTTCATCGCGCGCATCGTGAACGCGCAGACGGCGACGCAGTCGAGCTGGCTGGCTGCGGTCCCGTTGGATGCGAAACGCGCCTCCCGCGAGTTCATCGCAGCTATCCTGCAAAACGATGCCCCAAGTCAGGCGTACGTGCAGTTGATCGCGTATCTCGACGGTGCCGGGACCTCCGCGCTCGGCGCGCTCTCGGTCGAGAATTACGACGAGCGCGCTCGCGGCGCGGCTTATCTGACCATGGCGATGCCGGCCTACCAGTTAGGATAACGATGACGATGACGATGAAACGCGGGCGCTTCTTGCTCGGCGCGCTCTCGGGCCTCACGGTCGTGGCCAACATGGATCACGTGCTGGCACGTGCCCTGGCCGGCACGCCGCTGCCCGGGCTTCCGGGGGCGAGCGATCGGGTCGTGCTGCTGATCAATCTGCAGGGTGGTAACGACGGGTTGAATTGCGTGGTGCCGCACGGAAATCCGCAGTACTATCAACTGCGCCCGACGCTCGCGGTTCCCCAAAGCGACGTGCTCGCGATCGATGCCAACGTCGGCTTCAACCCGCAGATGCGCGCGCTCAAGGTGATGTACGACAAGGGCGAAGTCGCCGTCGTGCAAGGCGTCGGCTATCCCAATCCGGACCATTCGCACTTCCGCTCGACCGAGATTTGGCAGACGGCTGCTCCCGAGACCTACGAACATACCGGTTGGCTCGGACGCTATCTCGACGAAGCAGGTTTGCCCAAGAACAATCTGTTCAACGGCGTCGCGGTCGCACAGGTGTTGCCCGAGGTACTCGTTTCGAATCAAGTCGACGTGCCGTCGATCGCGAGTTTGAACGGGTATGGGCTGCTCAGCGACCGCAACGCGACCGCGAAGCGTACGTACACGGAATTGGTCACCGATCATGGCTTCCCGTTCCAATCGCCCTATCTGGCGCACGTCGCCGAGATCGAGGATCACGCCCAACGCGGTTCGGAAGAATTGCCAAAGCTGGTCGCCGGCTACAAAACCGATGCGACCTATCCGGCGACGCCGCTCGGGCGCAGCTTGGCGTTGGCCGCACAAATTGCCGGCAGCAACATCGGCACGAAAGTGCTGTATGTGCAGCACGGTTCGTTCGACACCCACGTCAGCCAGAAAGCGACGCAAGACCGCTTGCTCGGCGAATTCTCCGATGCGATCGGCGCGTTCTACGATGATCTGGCCGCGCACGGCAACGATACGCGCGTGCTCACCCTCACCTTCAGCGAATTCGGCCGGCGCATCGCCGAGAACGGAAGCCGCGGCACCGATCATGGTGAAGCCTCGCCGCTGTTTATGATCGGCGGCGGCGTCAAGGGCGGCCTCTACGGGCAGATGCCCGACCTGAGCGATACCAACATGGGCAACGTGCGCTACTCGACCGATTTCCGCAGCGTCTACGCGACGGTGCTCGAGCGCTGGCTGGGGCGGCCCTCGCAGACGATCCTCGCGGGCAATTTTTCGCAGCTTCCGGTACTGGCGTAATAGCGGTTGCTCGCTCGGTTCAGCCGAAAGAATCTCATATAATTTACGATCTCGGTAGCAAAATGTTCGATGAAATGCCGGTTCTAGGATCACTAGTGGTATAAATACCACGCAAAAGCGACTTTTGCCGAAGGTCCGCATTTCGCGTTCGTTCAACTACCCGCCAACGTAGCAGGGCCATGGTCCGCATGGCCCATGACCGGAGGGGCAATGATCGACGCCGGCATTTCTCCCGGAGGGCGCGAGTGCGGCCTGCCGCCCAGAGGCACGCCAAAGAACTACTTGATGGCCTGGCTTCTCGTCATGCTCAAAGATCACAATCTTCATGGATACGAGATCATGAAGGATCTCAAGCTCAAGTTCGACGTCGTCACCGACGCGGGTACGATCTACCGCGCGCTGCGTCAACTCGAACGCGACGGGTATATCGCCTCGTGGTGGGATTCGAAAGACCAAGGCCCGGCGCGGCGCGTGTACACCCTGACCGAGGCGGGTACGGCCGCGCTGCACATGTGGAGCGTCGTCCTCGAGCAGTACCGCTCGAATCTCGATCAATTCTTTAGCTTTTACGCCGGCACACTTGTCGGTTAGCATTCTCTTTCTCGGCAGCGGCGGCGCGCGCTTCGTCGTCGCGCGGCAATTTCGCGCGTCAGGCGGCATGTGGCTGCGCTTCGGGCAGACCCAGATTCACGTCGACCCGGGGCCCGGTGCGCTCGTGCGCGCACTCTCGCACGTGCCGCCCTGCAACCCGCGCGAACTTTCGGCCATCGCGCTCTCGCACAAGCACCTCGACCACGCGGCCGACGCGACGGCGATGATCGAAGCAATGACCTCGGGCGGGTTTCGGCGGCGCGGCGTGCTGCTCGCGCCGAAAGACGCACTCGAAGGAGAGCCGAGCGTCCTTCCCTACGCGCAGCGCTTCGTCGAGCGCATCGAAGTCCTCGAGCCGAGCAGCGGCCCGTATCACCTCGGCGACGTCGAACTCTACACCTCGCTCGCGCACCATCATGCCGTACAAACCTACGGTATGCATTTTCGCGGAGGAGGGCTGCGCGTATCGTATCTGCCCTGCGGCCGGTTTTTCGATGGCCTCGCGGCAGATTACGCAAGGCATGAACCCGACGTCCTGATCGTCAACGTACTGCGCTTTCACGATGCGATGAACGTCGATCACCTCACCTGGGACGACGCGCGCCGCGTCGTTGAATCCGTTTCGCCCCGCGTCGCGATCTTTCAACATTTCGGCACCAAGATGCTCGAAGCGGAGCCGGCCAAACTCGCGCAGAGCCTCGAAGACGAACTGGGTATTCGAGCGATTGCCGCCTACGACGGTCTCGAAGTCGACGTGGATACCGAGGTTGCGGCGATTGTCGCTTGAGGTCGTGCGCCTGCAGCCGCCGGCGCTCGAGTCGTTTTTCCGCGAACACGAGCGCGAGGCGTTGCGGGCCTTCTACGAATTTCCGGTCGTGTGGCACGAACAATCCTATGGCTTTGCCGCGCTCGAGGACGAGCGGATGCTCGGCGCCGGCGTGGTGCGCATCGCGGCGTCTCTGGGTCACGTCGATCGCGTGATCGTCGCGCAAGAACGACGGCGCGGCGGCTTGGGGCGTGCGCTCCTCGACGCGATGGCCGAGGTCGCAAATTACTACAACTGCCACAAGATGACCGCAATGGTTCCGCACCTGCGCGGTGCGCAGCGTTTCTTCGAAGCGTGCGGATACGGCGTCGAGGCGGTGCTGCCGCAGCACACTTTCAAACTCGACATGGCGATGATGCGGAAGTACCTACTCTAGCTTCCCTAGGGGAACGGCGGGTTCTGCCCCGCATTGCGCAGCCGCGGCCCGACGCGGCGCTCGAGCTCGGGATGGTCGCGAAGCGCGCCGCGATAGAAGACCACGCCGCCGTCGACGCTCGACGCGGTGACCACCGGACCGCCGCCCATCAGCGTTGCCTGCGCGTCGTTGGGGCTGCGGTTAACGCTGCCGTCCGGCCCGATATCGTAAAAGATCCGTCCGCTGCCCGCATGCGCGTCGATCTGTGCGCCGTTCGCAACGCCGAGCGCGACGACGCCGCGGTCGGTTTCGAACTGCGCGAGCCCGGGCTCGAAGAAGCCGTTGTCGTAGAGAATCGAGCCGGCGAGGCTCGTGACTTGGATCTGCTGCGAACGGCACCCGCTCATCAGGATGTTTCCGCGGCCGGTTCGCAGACGAAGGCGTCCGAAGGCCGAGTTGTCCACGTAGATCGGGCCGTTGTTCACTTGGATCGCGGCCGTTCCCGAGCTGTCGTTTATATGAACCTCGCCGGCGGTGACGTGCGCGACGAACGCCGTGCCCTGAAAGTCCTCGAGCGTTATCGAGCCAACTCTTACGTTTGCCAAGATCAGCGGCGTTTGCTGGGGCACGATCAGCGTCACGTCCCCGTCGCCGCGCACGATGATTGCATCGTGCTCACCCGGAGCAAAAGGGGGAAGTAAAAACGGTTCGGGAGCGAGGGTGAGTTGGCCGACGGGTGTCTGAATCGTTTGCGACCACAACATGATCTGATGCGGAACGCGCGAAGCGATGTCGCGCGGCGGCGCATGGGTGTACGTGATCGAGGGGTCGCTCTCGAACTGGATGCCGGGGCGGTCCCAGGTGCGGATCGTTACCGAGCCGTTACCGATTTGGAGGACGATGAACGGTGCGGGCGTGGTCGGAATATACATGTTCGCGGCATGGGCACGCGCACACACGCCGGCAAAAAACGCAAAGACAGCCAGGAGCCCTGCGAGCCCCCGCCGCCTAGTGGTCGCCGTCATAGTCTGATGATAGGCGGCAACGGAGGCCGCTTCATGAAGACTCGGTGAGCGTGTCGGTAATTCGGGGGAACCGTGCCCGAAAGAGCGCACCTCCTTGCGGCGCACGTTCCGCTTGCACCTCGCCGCCGTGCACGTGTGCGATCGAACGGACGATTGCAAGCCCCAAACCCGTTCCCGGCACGTCGCGCGAACGTGCTTTATCGGCGCGGTAGAACCGGTCGAAGACGTGCCCCAACTCCTCGTCGGAAATCCCCGGCCCGGTATCGGCGACTTCGATCCACGCGGTGCCGTCGTCGGCGCCGATGCGTATGCTCACGCTGCCCTGCGCGGTGAATTTGAGCGCATTATCCAGCAAATTGCTCACCAACTGACGCAGCAAATGTGCGTCGCCTTCGACGAGCGGCGAGGGCGTGGGCGCGTCGAACTCGAGCTGCACCCCCTTCTCGGCCGCGCGTTGAGCAACGCCCCGAAGCGCTTCTTGCGCGACGAGCGAGAGCGAGACCGGTTCCTTGGGAATCGCGTCGCCGCGATCGGCTTTGGCCAGCATGAGCATGCCATTGACCATATCGGCCAAGGCCGCGCTCTCGCGTTGAATCGTCTCGAGGCTTTCGCGCCGGATCCGCTCGTCGCGATCACCCCAGCGCAGCAGCAACTGGGCGTTGGCGTTGATCGACGTGAGCGGCGTTTTGAGCTCGTGCGACGCGTCGGAGATGAACTGCCGTTCGCGCGCGAAGGCTTCTTGGAGACGCGCAAGGAGATCGTTGAAACTGCGGGTGAGTTCGCCGATCTCGTCCGGCCGGCTTGCACCGGGCAGCCGGCGGTCGAGACGCTCGGATCCTATTTCGCGCATCGCACGTGAAAGCCGCGTGATCGGGCCGATCGCTTGCGAGGCCAAGAGAATCGAAAGTATGACGACCAGCGTAGCGGCCACGATCAATATCGTAAAAATCGTGCGGCTGGTCTGCGCGAAGGTTCGCTGCAGCTGGTCGAGCGATTCGGCCACGTGAACGATCACCGCAAATGAACCGCTGCGCAAGAACCGGTCTTCCACCAGCAACGTGCGCTCGCCGAGCTGCACCGTTCGAAACGCCCGCGGGTGCTTAGCGCTCAAGGTGAGGTTCGCCGGGATACTCGCCGCGCCCAGGTTCGGCGAGCGCGCGATCGGATATCCCCGTACCGTGTCGACTTGAATGAACGTCGTTGGCGATTGCCACGCGGCCAGGTTATTGCTGTTGAAGATCTGCAAGAACGAATCGGTCGTGACGTTGCCGAGCGAAAACGGAGTGACCGGTTGCGTGGCGTTCACGATCTCGTCCATGGTCGAATTGATCCGAGAACGGGCTTCGGCGTAGAGGATCGCTTGAAAACGCCAGACGATGACGCCGCTCGTGGCGCCCAGGGCGGCCAGCAACAACAACGCGTACGAGGCGGCAATGCGCCACCGCAGGGAGAGTCTCAATCCCTGATGGTATAACCGACGCCGCGCACCGTCGTGATCAATTTCTCGTCGAATCCCTCGTCGATCTTTCCGCGCAAATAACGGATGTAGACGTCGATGAGATTCGAGTCGCCCAGAAAATCGCTGCCCCAGACGCCGTTGAAGAGCTCGTCGCGCGTGTGCACCTTGTTGCGGTGCAGCAGAAGATATTCGAGCAGCGCGTATTCCTTTGCGGTCAACGTCACCGGCTTGCCGGCGCGCGAGACTTCATGCCGGTCGCGGTCCATCACTACGTCCTGATGACGGATCACGTTCCCTTGCGGATGCCGCTCGCGCAGACGCGCGCGCACGCGCGCCAGCAATTCTTCGGTAGCGAACGGTTTGGTGAGGTAGTCGTCCGCTCCCACGTCCAGCCCGCTTACCCGGTCGGGCACGCGATCCTTGGCGGTCAGCATGATGATCGGAACGCGGCTCTTGGCGCGAATACGGCGGCAGACTTCCAGGCCGTCCATCCGCGGCAGCATGAGGTCGAGTATCACCAGGTCCGGCTCCTTGAGCGCCTTCTCCAAACCCTCGAGTCCGTCGCGCGCGATCTCGACCTCGTATCCCTCGTGTTCCAGTTCGAGATTCAGCACGCGGCTGATTGCCGCATCGTCCTCGATCACCAAAACCTTGAATTTGCGCTCAGACTCCATCCGACCGGAGTTAGCGACGATCCGCCGCCTTGCCCTGCGTACGCGGTTGGAATCCGGTGAAAATCGAAAGCCAGACCGCGGTCGCACCGCCGGCTGCCACCCACGCGAGCAACGTCTGATCGGAGAGCGCGCGCTGCGTTCCGGCGCCCAGTGCCTGCAGTGAATACGCGAAGAGCGAACCGCCGCCCATGATTACGAGGGCGACGAGCCAGATGACGAGCGCGCACATCACGCCCAGAAAGATCAGTTCGCGCGGCGAGAAAAGCGGTGCGGGACGATACACGGTGGCCGTCAAGATCGCGGCGCGCAGATCGGCCGGCGGTTCCTCGAGCGGGAGGGCAAAGAGCGCCGCATCCAGCGCATCGTCGTTATCGAACGTCATTCGGTTACCTCCTCCGCGCGCAGGAGCTTGCGTAAATGCTCCTTTGCCCGGAATAAATGCGTCTTCACCGTTCCCATCGGCAGTTCCAATACTTCGGCGATCTCGTCGTACTGTTTTCCCTGCAAATGGTAGAGCGTAATCACCGCGCGATACTTCTCCGGGAGCCGATCGATGGCATCGTGCAGGCGGCGCGCCTGATCGATGGCGATGGCTTGCGTCTCCGGCCCGGGACCGGGGTCGGCGCGTTCGGGCAATTCATCGTTACTATAACGCTTGCGGCGATTCAAGCGATCGCAGCAGGCATGGTAGGTGATTGCGAAGATCCAGGTCGAGAACTTCGCGCCCGGTTTGAACGTTCGCAGCGAGCGGTAGGCTTTGAAGAACGCCTCCTGGGCGGCGTCGCGCGCTTCTTCGACGTCGTGCAGCGTGCGATACGCGAGATGATAGACGGCCCGATCGTAGCGCTCGACCAGCGTGGCGAACGCCTCGGAGTGACCTCCAAGCGTCATCGCTACCAGTTCACCGTCCTCGGGGCCGGAGCGTTCCGTCGTGTTTATACGGGGCGCCTCCGCGAGTGCTGCGACCACGTCTGGAATACGTCCGGCGGGGGCGGCGTGTTTCGCGGGCGCCGCTGAAACATGCCGGTGAGCCGGACGTATCTGTGGCAGGACGAACTACGGAGGCCCAACCCCATCATGGTCCTGACGATGACGCTGAACAAAACGCTCCCCCACGGTACACGCCCGACGCTGCCGGACGCCTGCGCTCCAGACTCCGCTCAAGCCCTGCGCCCTACCTTCGAAGGCTGGGGCCCGCGCCTGTGACGAAGGGAGAATTCTAATGGATCATGGCAACGACGATTTTGTCGCGGCGATCGCGATCATGGTGATCTTCGGAGCACCGGTCGCGGCCTGGATCGTGTCGCGCGTCTTCGCCCACAACGAGCGGATGGAGATGATCCGCCGCGGCATGGTGCCGCCCCCTTCGGGCATCCCCCCGATGCCGGGAGCCGGCTACGGCCCGATGCCCCCGCCTCCCCCTCCCCCTGGCAAACGCGGCTACCCGCCTCCGGCCGGCTACTTCGAAGACTACTATTACGCGCAACGTCAACTTCGCAAAGGCATCACGATCACGTGCATCGGGTTGGCACTGCTGATCGGTCTGGGTTCGATCGGTCCGCTCGCCGGCATTTCGTACGTGGGTCCCTGGTTGCTCGGCGGCCTGGTACCGATGTTCGTCGGCATCGCCCAAATCGTGAACGCGGTGCTCAACGGCGCGCGCCTTCCCGGTTTTGGGCCGGGAAGCGGGTTCCGGCACACGACCTTCGGGCCGCCGCCGCCACCGCCGGGATCGTCGCCCCAGCCTCCGGGCGGACCCTACGCCTGGCGGCCGGGACCGACGCCCGAAATCGAGCGCCCGGTTCAGCCTCCGGATCAGCGCTAAAAGAAATGACGACGCCGGTTCCGTGGAACCGGCGTCGTCATTTGCTGCGAAGATGATTCACGTATAAAGCCGGATGCGTCGAGGAGGGGTCACTTGCAGGAGACCAGCGCGATTGCCCATCCTGCCGTCGTTCTCGTTCGCACGAGATACCCGTCCGCAGTACGATCGTAGACTTGGTAGCCGGCTCGAAGCGCGTCGGCTAGAGACTTGAAGACCATGAGACCTGCCATCTGCGGACCCTCCTTTCCGAGTTTTCACTCTCTACTATCTATAACGGCCGTTGTTGCTCCGCGGTTCAGTGCGGCGCACGGACTTTTTTTAAAATTTGGCGAAAATGCGTCCACGCATATGGCGACTGCCGCATCCTCCGCTGCTATCCATCACGCCTTCATCCTCGATCGACAAGAGCTTGCACCCGGCGTGGTGTTGCTTGGATTCAACGCACCGGAGCTGGTCAGAATGACTGTTCCCGGGCAGTTTGTCATGGTCGTTCCGCCGAGCGGCGAGAGCGCCGCGGTGGCGCTTGGCATCTACGAGGCGAGCGAAGGCCGTGCAAGCGTGCTATTTTTCGTCGTCGGTAAACGCACGGCCAAGCTTGCGGCACTGCGTGAAGGCGACGTAATCTCGCTCGCTGGGCCGCTTGGCAACGGCTTTACACTTGGCGCCGCGCGTGACGTGGCGATCGTCGCCGGCGGCGTGGGAATCGCATCGGTACTGCTTGCGGCGCAGGCACTCGTGCGCGCCGGTGCGCGGGTGCGTCTCTACTATGGCGCGCGTTCTTCGGTTTCGTTGGTCGAGCGCGAGCGTTTCGCGCGCCATGGGTGCGAGGTTCACGTCGCGACCGACGACGGCAGCGTGGGTCATTCGGGCTACGTCACCGAGCTGTTCGGCCGAACCGACGAACCCCCCGATCTGATTTTGGCGTGCGGGCCGACGCCGATGCTGCGCGCGGTTGCACGCATCGCGGAGGAAATGAACGTTCCGGCGCAACTCTCGCTCGAGGAAACGTTTGCCTGCGGCGTCGGCGGTTGCTGGGGTTGCGTCGTTCCGTTGGCCGGCACCTCGGCGCAGGCGCCGAGTTTCCCGCCGCCGGAACGCGACGGAAGCGACGTCGTGTATGCACGCGTGTGTAAAGAAGGCCCCGTGTTTTGGGCGCACGAGTTGCGATGGTGAACGCCCGCGGCGTCGATCTCTCGGTGACGATCGGCGCGTTGAAATTGGACTACCCGACGCTGATGGGCAGCGGCTGTTACGGAAGCGGCGAGGAGTTCGCACCGTTCGTGGATCTCGCGCGTATCGGCGGCGTCGTGCTCAAGAGCGTCACGCGTTTGCCGCGTCTGGGGAATCCGACGCCGCGTCTGGTACACACACCCGCCGGCATGCTCAACGCGATCGGATTGCAGAATCCCGGGATCGAGTGGTATCTCGATCACGAGGTCGAGAAGTTCGCGAACCGCCCGTGCGCGATCATCGGCAGCGTGGCCGGATTCTCGGTCGATGACTATGCCTACGTCGGCGAACGGCTCGCCGCGCGTGCCGAAATCGACGCGCTCGAAGTGAACATTTCATGCCCGAACGTCGCGAGCGAAGGCGAAACGTTTGCGTGCGATCCGCACCTTACCGCCGAGGTCGTGCGCGCGGTGCGCGGCGTAACCGACAAAACGCTGATCGTCAAGCTTTCTCCGAACGTCACCGACATCGCTTCGATCGCGCGCGAGGCCGAGGCCGCCGGTGCGGACGCGCTGGCCGTCATCAACACCGTACGCGGCATGGCCATCGACGTTGAGCGTTGGCAGCCGCGGCTGGGCAATGTCACCGGCGGCCTTTCGGGAGCGGCGATTCGTCCGATCGCGGTACTCGCGGTGTACGAAGTAGCGCGCGCGGTGAAGATTCCGATCGTCGGGCAGGGCGGTATCGAAACCGCGAGCGACGCGCTCGAGTTTCTGCTCGCCGGCGCGAGCGCAATCTCGATCGGTACCGCGAATTTCACCGATCCGCAAATACCGGTCGGGATCGCTGCCGAGCTCATGCTATACTTGCAGCAGCGTAACCTGCGCTCGCTCGCGCAAATCGTAGGAAAAGCGAACGTGGGATTCGCGAACGCGTATCAGTACGAAGGAGACGAGGGGTGAGGCTGAAACCGTGGCGCAACTGATCGTCGCGCTCGACGTTCCCTCCGCCGACGAAGCGGAGCAGCTGATCGATCGGCTCTACGAGCTCGACGTGATCTTCAAAGTAGGGATGGAGTCACTCTACGGTTACCCGGAGCGCATCTTCTCGTACTGCGAAGCTCGCGACGTTCGGTTTTTCATCGACGCGAAATTGCACGACATCCCGCGAACGGTGGGTGCCGCGATGAAGCAACTGGTACGTCCCGGTGCCCGGATCGTCAACGTGCACGCGCTGGGAGGGGTGGAGATGATGCGCGCGGCGGTCGAAGCGGCGGCCGAGCGCGCGGACGAACTCGGCATCGCGGCGCCGCAGGTCTTCGCGGTCACGATTCTCACCAGCCACGCACCCGAAGATTTGGCCGAGCTGGGGCTGCACGGCGGACCGGGTGAGAACGCCACGCGGCTTGCGGCGCTGGCACGCGATGCCGGCTGCGCCGGGGTCGTGTGCAGCGCGTACGAGGTCGCCGATCTGAAAGGGTTCTTCGGTCAAGATTTCCTCACGCTGACGCCCGGAATTCGTCCGGTGGGCGAGGTGCACGGCGACCAAAAGCGCGTGATGACGGCGGCGCAGGCCGTCGCCGCCGGCGCCGACTATCTGGTGGTGGGGCGTCCGATCGTTCAGGCCCCCGATCCGCTCGCGGCGGCTCGTGCGATCCTGGCAGATATTCACGCCCTTGCTTGAGGTCGATCTCGAGCGCGCCTTGCGCGAGCGCGGTGCACTGATGCGCGGACATTTTCGCTTGAGCTCGGGGCGCCACAGCGACGTCTTTATCCAAAAGTTTCGGATTCTCGAAAACCCGCCGCTGGTCGAGGCGGTCGCCAAAGAGATTGCAGCCGCATTTCGCGCGACCAAACCGACGGTGGTGGTGAGTGCCGCGGTCGGCGGCATCGTGCTCGGCTACGAAACCGCGCGTCAGCTCGGCACGGACGCGATCTTCGTCGAGAAAGAGGACGGCGCGGCAACGCTGCGGCGCAGCTTCTCGCTCAAGCCCGAGGATCGCGCCTTGGTCGTCGAGGACGTGGTGACCACGGGGCTCTCGGTGCGCGAGGTGATCGACGTGGTGCGTCGCTCGGGAGCGAGCGTTGCGGGCGTCGGCGTGATCGTGCAGCGGGGCGCGGCCGACTTCGGCGTGCCGACCCGCGCGCTCTTGAACATGCCGCTGGAATCGCACGATCCCGCCGATTGTCCGCAGTGCAAGAACGGTCAACCGATCGACGATCCCGGTTCGCGCCGAACTTGAAGCTCGCAATCCGTAGCGCAACCGCGGCCGACCGCGCGTTCATCGAATCGCTGGGAAAGCGCACCGCGATGGACAGTGTCTCGCCGCTGCGGCACCCCGATCCGGCCGCGGTGCTGACGAACTTCGAACGGCTCCTGGCGATCCTCGACCAACGCGATTACACGGGCCTGATCGCCGAAGACGACGGCCTTCCGGTCGGATTCATGCTCGTTCTGGACTCGCTGCCCGACGAGGTAACCGGCGAAGACCAGGCCTTCATCGTGTACATGGCCGTGGAACGCGACCGGCGCGGCATGGGAGTCGGGTCAGCCCTGCTTGCGAACGCGGAGCATGAGGCCCGAAGGCGCGGCGCGCCGTATATGGCGTTGATGGTGACCGAGGAGAACGCGGCGGCTCGAGCGCTCTACGAACGCGCCGGGTATCGCACCGAGCGGCGGCTGCTGTGCAAAACGCTGTAACACCGGCCGGCTGGCGGCGTTTCTTTACCATCCTGATCGCGATCGCGGTCGCGATCGTGCTCTACCTTTTTGCCGAGCACATTCCGCGCACGATCTCGATTTTTCTGATCGCGGCGTTTATCGCCTTCGGCTTACAACCCGTCTGCCGCCGCCTGACCGTGCGCGGCATTCCAAAAGCGCTCGCGATCACGATCGTCTTCGTCGTGCTCTTGGTCGTGATCGTCGTCGGCCTGCTCGTGATCGTTCCGCTGACGATCGCGCAATTGCAAGCCCTGATCACCAACGCACCGTCATACGTCGTCTCTGTACAGAACTGGTCGCATGCCGCCGAACTCTGGCTGCAAAACCGCGTGCCCGGGCTGCACGTTCCGCCCGGCGCATTCGACATCGGCCAACTCGGCAGTGAACGGCTCACCGCGCTCGCGACAGGGACGCTGACCTCGCTCGGTGCGATCGTCATTGGCACGGCGACCGCGTTCTTCGTGGCCTTCTCGTCGATCGTGCTGTCGTTTTTCTTCTTACTCAACGACGAACAGATCGTCGAAGCGTTCGCGTCGCTCTTTCCGGCCAAGCGGCGCGCGACCGCGCGCAAACTGGCGACCGAGGTCACGGACACCTTCGGCAGTTTCATCTCGGGCCAGGTGCTGGTGAGCGCAATCACGGGCGTCGTCGTCGCCGTGCTCTCGGCGCTGCTCGGGTTCAAGTTTTCCCTGATCCTCGGCATCATCACCGCGATTGCGTACGCGATCCCGGTGATCGGTATGTTGATCGCGCAGGCCATCGCCGTCGTGCTGTGTGCTCCGCAAGGCGGCTGGATGATTCTCTGGGTGCAGGTCATTATGTTCGTGATGGCGCGCATCAGCGACAATATCTTGGTCCCGAAGATCATGGGACAGTCGGTCGGGGTCTCGCCGATCGGCGTGATGTTCGCGGTGTTCGCCGGCGGCGAACTCTTCGGTATACCGGGCTTGCTGCTCGGCATTCCGGCCGCTGCGCTCATTAAGATTTTATGGCGATACTTTGTCGCTCCGTGGCTGAACGCGCGCCTTAATCAGGCGTAGAGATCGTGGCCGGCGGGTAGAAGAGCCGCATGGATTTCCCCTCGACCTGGCCCACGATTCGCGCGATCGTAATTCCGGTCGCTTGCATCGTGGTGGCGGCAGGCGCCGGAGCGCTCGTCGAACTGATCCTAACGCGCAAGGTTTCGAAGATGGCATACGTGCGCGGGCACGCGTGGCTCTTCGCCCTGGTCGATGCGCTCGAAGCCGGGATGTTGTTCTGGAGCACCGCCCTGGGTATCCATATCGCGCTCACGATATCGTCGGCGCCTGCGAAGATCGAACATCTGCTCGACGAGACGCTGCTCGTGCTCGTACTGGCGTCGGTCACGATTATCGGCGCGCGTTTAGCCGCCAACACGGTGCACCGGTTCACGCGCGGAACCGGCGAACAGATCGCGTCCGCGACGCTGCTCGCCAGCGTCGCGAGCGGCGTGGTCGTGGTGATCGGCTTTCTGATCACGCTCAGCTCGTTGGGGATCGCGATAACGCCGCTGCTCACCGCGCTCGGCGTCGGCGGCTTGGCTGTTGCGCTTGCGCTGCAGCCGCCGCTCGCCAATCTTTTCTCGGGACTCCAGCTCGTCGCGTCGCGCCAGATTCGGCCGGGCGATTACATCGCGCTTCCCAGCGGCCAGCAAGGCTTCGTCGAGGACATCAACTGGCGCAGCATTTCGATCCGTGAGTCGGCGAACAACTTGGTCGTCGTTCCGAACTTGGTGTTGGCGCAAGAACTGTTCATCAACTATCGCCTCCCCGAGCCGCGCGTCGCGGTGCGCGTTCCGCTGCGGGTGGCATACGGCAGCGATCTTACGTTCGTCGAGAAGCTCGCGCTCGATGCCGTTTCGCGCATGGGGGAGGAGATCAACGATCCGCGAGCGTCGCACGAGCCATACGTGCGAGTTCACGAGTTCGCCGACACCACGATAAACCTGTCGGTGAATTTCTTCGTCCGGCGCGCGGTCGATCAGGAACGCGCAAGCAGCGAATATTTGCGGCGTCTCTACGAGCTGATGCAGCAGCACGGCGTCGAATCCCCGGCTGCCGGCCCGATCGTACCGCATCCCGAGCCCGCCGGCAGAGGTTAGCGTTCGATGGACGAGGAGCGTTGGGTCGTACCCGGCAGCACGCGCGAACGGCCGCCCGGCGAGTTCGTTGCCGCCTCCGATCCGGCCGAGCGGGTCACGGTGACGGTGATCGTGCGCTCGAAACACTCGAGTGCGCCGCCTCCGGGTCATCTGACGCGCGAAGAGTACGCCGGCGCGTACGGCGCCGGTGAAGGCGATCTCGAACGCGTCGAGGCATTTGCCCGCGATCACCGGCTCAGCGTGATCGAGCGCGATCCGGCACGCCGCACGATTCGTTTGGAAGGGAACGTCGCGCAGATGAGCGAGGCGTTCGGGGTTTCGCTTTCGACATACAAAGTCGAATCGAAGTCCTTTCGCGCTCGCACCGGAACGATTTCACTGCCGCCGTCATTGCAAAACGTGATCGAGGCAGTGCTCGGGCTCGACACGCGTCCGCAAGCGCGTCCGCATTTTCAAATCGCCGAACACGCGGCAACGTCGTTCACGCCGCCGCAAATCGCTGCGCTCTATGATTTTCCGAGCGGAGTCGACGGCACGGGCGAGACCATCGGCATCATCGAACTCGGCGGCGGCTACACGGCTGCGGACTTCTCGGCGTACTGCGCGCAACTCGGCGTTTCCGAGCCGGCGGTCACGATCGTAACCGTCGACGGCGCGACGAATTCCCCCGGATCGGATGCGGACACGGAAGTCATGCTCGACGTCGAAATGGTGGGCACGATCGCGCACGGAGCGAAGATCGTCCTGTACTTCACGCCCAACACGGATCAGGGCTTCATCGACGCGGTGACGACCGCGGTTCACGACCAAACCAACGAGCCGTCGGTGATCTCGATCAGTTGGGGCGCGCCGGAGTCGGAATGGACGAGCGCGGCGATGAACGCGCTGGACTCCGCCTGCGCGGCAGCGGCGGCAATGGGCGTGACGGTCTGCGTTGCCTCCGGCGACGGCGGCTCGAGCGACGGTGTCAACGACGGCGCGCCGCACGCGGATTTTCCGGCTTCGAGTCCGCATGCGCTGGGCTGCGGGGCGACGACCGTCAGCGCCTCAGGCGGCGAAATCAATTCCGAGGTGGCGTGGAGTGATTCCGGCGGAGGCGTGAGCGCCGTCTTCGCGCTTCCGTCCTGGCAAATCAACGCCAACGTTCCGGCGCCCCCCGATCCGAGCGGCGGACGCGGCGTGCCCGACGTGTGCGCCGACGGCGATCCGAACACCGGTTACGCGATCCGCGTGAACGGAACGAGCGAAGTCGTCGGCGGAACGAGCGCTTCGGCGCCGTTATGGGCCGCGCTGATCGCCCTGATGAACCAGCAGCTCGGAACCAGCGCGGGTTTTCTCAACCCCAAGCTCTACACGCTTGCGGGGTATCCGAATTCGCCGGGTCCCTTGCACGACATTACCAGCGGAAGCAACGGCGCGTATGAGGCGGGCACCGGATGGGATCCGGTGACGGGCTTGGGTAGTCCGGATGGTGCGCGCTTGGAAACGGCGCTGCGCTAGGACCAACGAACATAGCTGAAAAGGGACGGCACGGGGGCGCATATGGCAGGAATGTTACGCGGCGGTTAGTTTCGTGCGATAGGAAACAAAGACCAAATGAAAGCCGAGCGGTTCACCGAAGTGGGGAAGCATGCCTAGACCGGATCTTCCCCGGGCTCTAATGCTGCTAGCCCAAGGGACGCAGATGAACCCGCAGGGAGGGCTAATATTCTCGGTGTGCAGCCAACTGCGGCGACCTGGCAATTCCCTCAAGTCCTTCCACCGCTTACCTTGGTCGTGATTGTCTCGGGAGGTCAGCCAGGCAAGATATATTCGACGAAGTTTCGTGCATTTGACGCACGTGGCGTGCAACGCGCCGAAGGCAATGGGCCCGATGTCCCGTTCACCACGCAAATAAAATCGGCTAACTTGACTTGGAATCTACAGCAAATTTCGGCTGAACCAATCGTGGAGGAGGCTGGCACGTATTGGTTCGCGCTTCTCGTTGACGGCGAAGAGCTGACACGGACGTCGCTCGACATCCGACAGGTTGCGCGCCCGCCACAGGCGCCGCCATCTGGTCCTCAATAGGCGTAGCGAAAAGGAACAGCACGATGCAATACACATACTTCACTGCCATCGAAGCTGAATACGCGATGGATTCCTCTTACGTGCTAACTAATGCGTTTGAGACCGGAGCTGAAATCTACGACGACCTCGAGGCCTTCGTGAACCGGGCAAAAGAGGTCTTGGACGACGAGTCGATCTAAGCTTTTGAATCGCTTCGACGTTCGCATTGCCACGGCACTTGGGAAGGATCGTCCGGTTCTGCTCATCTCCCATGATGACGCATGTGCCGCCCAAGAAACTGTCGTCGCGGTGCCGATTCGCACGAAGCCGCCGCCCTTTCAGTGCCACGGACTGCCGGATATTCTCTCGCTAAGAGACGCGCATGATCTCCGAGGCTACATCCGCTTCGACCTGCCGCATTTTTACCGGCGCTCTGATATCGGACGGCTGATTCGTAGGTTTACCGATGCCGAAGATGTCGAGCGGCTCAACGCAGCAATCAAGGACGCATTTCAGATCCCATAGCGCCCGGCAAAGACGGCCTAGCTTTTCGGTGCCGATCTCACATCGATTCCGGCGCGCTGACGCCGATCAGTTCGAGCACCTGCGCGAGCACCGATCGCGTGGCAACGCACAGCGCGAGTCGCGCGAGACGGAGGTCGCGCTCGTCGACCAAGATCGTGCACTCGGCGTAAAACTGGTGGAACTCGGTCGCGACGTCGCGTGCGTATTTGGTGAGCCGGTGCGGCGCGAGATGGTCGACGACGCCCTGCACGACACGGGGCAGCTCGGCGACGCGGCGCGCGAGCGCGATTTCGGCCGGTTCGTTCAAGACGGTTAGCGGCGGAACGGCGCGCGCTGCATCGACGTCGGCCGGGTCGGCGCGGCGCAGCACCGAGGCGATACGCGCGTGACCGTACTGGACGTAGTAGACCGGGTTGTCGCTGCTCTGCTCGACTGCCAGTTTCAAGTCGAAGGTCAGCGGTGAGTCGGTGCTGAGCATCGCGAAGAAGAAGCGCGCCGCATCGACGCCGACTTCGTCGAGAATCTCGTCGAGGGTGATGATGTTGCCCTCGCGTTTGCTCATGCTTACCTGCTCGCCGCCGCGCATCAGCGTAATCTGCTGTGCGATCAAGATATCGAGCTTGCCGGGGAAGCCCATGGCCGCAGCGGCCGCTTTGAGCCGCCCGATGTACCCGTGGTGGTCGGGACCGAGGATGTCGATCGCACGGTTCGAGCGGCTGAGTTTCTCGAAGTGGTAGGCGATGTCGGGCGCAAAGTAGGTTGGGCTGCCGTCGCTGCGGATGATGACGCGATCCTTGTCGTCGCCGAATTCCGAGGTGCGGAAATACTGCGCGCCGTCGGCTTCGTAGATCAATCCCATCGCGCGCAGTTTGTCGAGGTCCTCGTTCATGCGGCCGGACTTGCGCAACTCGCGCTCGCTCTGCCAGAGATCGTAATGAACGCCGAAGCGTTCCGCGGTCGCCCGTTGTTCGGCTACGATCGCATCGCGACCGAATTTCGCGAGCGTCGCGATCGCGTCCGCGTGATCGCGCCACTTCTCGCCGTCGCGCCGCGCGATCGCCTGGGCGAGAGCGACGAGATAATCGCCGGGGTAGCCGTCCTCGGGGAATGGATAGGACGGATCGTAGTGCTGCATGTAGCGAGCGTAGAGCGAACGGCCGAGCGTCTCGACCTGCGAGCCTGCGTCGTTGATGATCCATTCGGCAAAGACGTCGTAGCCGCGGAAACGGAACGCGCGCGCGAGCGTATCGCCGATCGAGAGCGTGCGTCCTTGCACGACGACCAGCGGACCGGTCGGATTGGCGCTGCCGAACTCGAGCGAGATGCGCTCTCCGCGCGGCAGCGCGCGACCGAAGTCCGCGCCTTGGCGCAAGATCTGCGCGACGAGCGCCTGCCAGAGAGCGGGCGCGAGTCGCACGTTGATGAACCCGGCAACCGCGTCGATCGAGGCAAAGCGCCCGGCGATCTCGGGCGATTGCGCGCGCAGTTGCTCGATGAGCGCATTCGCGACGTCGTTGGGCGAGCGGCGCGCGATCTTCGCCAGCGAGAACGCGACGTTGGTCGCGAAATCACCGAACTCCGGCCGGCGCGGAGCCTCGAACTCGACGGCGGCCGGCGGCGCCTGCGGATACGCGCGCCCGACGATCGCCTCGATCGCCCGCGCGAATGCGTCGAGCGCGTCGTCGGGCAACATGGGTTCAGCGTCCGCCGAACCCTCGTCAGTGGTGGTAGGGTTCATTACGCGAAATCTTCGCCGCACGGTAGAGCTGTTCCAGCACGATGGCGCGAGCCCACTCGTGCAAGAACGTCAGCGGCGAGAGCGACCATAGCACGTTCGCGCGATCGCGCAGCGTCGCGTCCGCACCATAGGTTCCGGCTACGACAAAGGTCAGGCGCGAGGTCCCGTCGCGCGCGATTTTCTCGATTTCCGCGGCGAGCCCGGTGCTGGAAAATTCGGCTCCGTCGCGTTCGAGCAGCCACACGCGATCGTCGGGCCGCACGTGCTTGAGGATGCGCTCGGCCTCCTCGCGCACTGCGGCTTGCGGGTCGCCGCCGTGCGCCGCGCGCACTTCGATCTCGGCGTAGCTGAAATACGGCTCCAGCCGCTTACGAAAATCGGCGCACGCATCGGCGATGTATCCGGTGCGAATCTTGTCGACGGCAATCAACCGAAGGTGCATGTGAAGCGTGTTGCGTCGCGGCGCTCGGTCACGCCTTCGCGAACGGACGCAGACTCCACCCGTCTCGGTACTCCCGAAGAGGCGCCGAGCATATCGTGGTGAACGGCTGTTAGCGATGCGCTGCGAATTATTGTCCGAAGCAATTAGGCGCGTTACCGCAGCGCTCGGCATCCCTGCGATATGGCGCGCGTCCCGGACAGTTGAATTGCGCCATGAACGAACCTCAACCGATTGGCGCTCGCTCTCGGCCCGGCTCGGACCGGAAGGCGACTTGATCGTCGAGGGCCAGGATCTCGGCAAAGGCGTCGAGTCGCTCTTCGGCTACAACGAATACGAGTGGACGTTGACGGTCGCGGCAGTCGACACGCCCAAACTCTTGGCGGCGTTGAAGCGCGGTCAGGGCCCCTTCGATTTGCTGCGGTGCCGTCGCGGTCTGCTGGACGCGCTCCGCCGCCGTTTCCACCAAAGTACGGCGAGCCAGCTCGAACCGTTTCTCAAGGAGAACGGTGTGCCATATTCGTTTTGGAACAGCATCGGCGACTAACGCGCCGCCGATCAGCCGCAACTGGATGCGAAACGCGTTGCGCCGCGGCGCTCGACCACGCCTTCGAGTTCGAGCATCGCGAGTTCGGCGAGCGCCTGCGCGGCGGGCAATCCGGTCGCTTCGACCAGATCGTCGAGATCGCGTTCGCCGTTTGACAGGACGGCCAAGAGCGCGCCGGGCGCGCCGTCGCGACGAATCGCCGGAGGCGGCTTGCGGCCGGGAAGATGCAACACTTCGAGCACGTCGGCGGCGCAGCGCGCGAGAATTGCGCCGTCGCGGATCAGCGCGTGGCAACCGGCGACGTGCGCGCGGTCGACATCGCCCGGGACGGCCAGCACGGGGATGCGCGGCGCGGCCCACCCCGCCGTGTTGAGCGCGCCGCTGCGCGCCGGCGCCTCGATCACGAGCACCGCGTCGGCGAGCGCCGCGACGATCGCGTTGCGCGCAAGGAAATGCCACGGCGCGGCCTCTTGCTCGGGCGGGAAGGGCGAGAGGACCGCTCCGCCCCCTGCGAGCATGCGTTCGGCGAGCTCGCGGTTCCGCTGCGGGAAGAAACGGGCGTGACCGCTGCCCAAGATGCCGACGGTGGGCGCGCCGGCGTCCAGCGCGCCCTCGTGCGCTGCCGCATCGATCCCGAGCGCCAGGCCCGAGATCACGCAGCAGCCGGCTGCCCCAAGTTCGCGCGCGAAGCTACGCGCCAAACGCCTCCCGTACGGCGTCGCGGCTCGCGTTCCGACGATCGCCACGCTTGGCTGCCGCAAGCCCGCCAGCGAACCGCAGCGCCAGAGGCCGTTTCCGTCCCAGGCGAAATCCCGTCCACCGCGGGCGTCCTCGAAGGCCGCCCGGGTGGTATACTCCGGAGCATCCACGCCGCAGCCTTCCCGCACGGCGCCCTCGTCGTCTAGGGGGAGGCGAAGGGGCATACCCGAATACGGGGACCCGCACCTCGCCCGAAGCTCTGGAGGATCCACAGGTGGCAGCAGAAGCGTATTGCGTCAAGTGTAAAACCAAGCGACAGATCAAAGACGCGGTCCAGATCACGATGAAGAACGGCCGTCCCGCAACCGAAGGCAAGTGCCCCGAGTGCGGTACGAAGATGTTCAAGATAGGCGCCGCCTCGTAGGTTTTGCAGCCCAAAACCTACGCCGGCGAGGCGTTCCCCTCGCGAACCAAATTTTCGAAGGGCCGGACGGCGGGGACGCTGGACGGCCTTTTCGTTATTATATACTTGCCAAAAACTAGTCGGTAGAGTAAAATAAGGGCGTGGAAGCCCAAGCTCAGCCGGTCCCCGAAACCCTCTTGGAAGCCGTCCGGCGGTTCCAGGACCCGCAGGTCGCGCACGACTACTTCGTCGCCCTACGCTGGCCGAACGGCGTGGCCTGTCCGCGTGCTTGCGGCTCCGTGAACGTGGACTACATGCCGAAGCACCGGCGCTGGTACTGCCGCGATTGCCGCGGGCAATTCTCGGCCAAGGTCGGGACGATCTTTGAGGAATCGCCCATCGGCTTCGACAAGTGGCTCCCGGCCATTTGGCTGATCGCGAGCAACCGAAACGGCATTTCGTCGTGCGAGCTTGCGCGGGCATTGAAGGTCACGCAGAAAACCGCGTGGTTCATGCTGCACCGTATCCGTGAGGGAATGCGCGACGATGCGTTCGGCAAGTTCTTCGGGCCGGTTGAAGCGGACGAAACCTACGTCGGCGGCAAGAAGGGCAATCGCGGGCGTTCTGCGGGCCGCAAAAAGACGGGACCGCAGGCTGGCAAAGCGATCGTCATGGGCATCGTGCAGCGTAAGGGCAAAGTCCGCGCCTGGGTTGTGCCGAGCGCGCTAGGCTTCACGCTGCGGCAGAAGATTCGCGATAACGTGTTCGCAGGCGAAACCGTCTACACCGACCAGCACGGCGCATACTACCGCCTTCGCGATCTGGACGGCTACGATCATCAGGTCATCAACCACGCGCTCGAATACGTGCGCGGCCATATCCATACGAACAACATCGAAGGCTTCTGGTCGGTGTTCAAGCGGATGGTCAAAGGTACGTATATCGCGCCGCGTGTGCAGCATTTGCAGCGTTACGTCGAAGAAGAAGTTTTCCGCTTCAACGAGCGCGAGAGCACGGACGGGCCGCGTTTCGTGAAACTAGCGCAAGGCGCAGACGGCAAGCGATTGACCTACAAGGCGCTTACCGCAAAATAGTCCTTTGGCGTACACATTAGACCTCTCCAGCGCGCTCGCAAAGCTCGAACGCGGAAAAGCGCACATAGACGCGCTTAGGGTCGAGATTGAGAAAGTTTACGCCGATGGTAGCCCTATCACACTTCGGCGCGAGTACGAGCCTGAACAGGGGCGCGTAGTTGTTCGCATTGACCGCGTCATAGATATCCCGGATCACTGGGGTCTCATCGTAGGAGACGCAGCGCATAACCTTCGCTGCGCCCTCGACCACTTGTGCTGGCAATTGGCCGTGCGCCATTACAACGGTGTCGAGCCCACGGATCGAAACACCCTGCAAATGATCCACTTCCCAATCGTCACCGATAAGAAGAAGTGGCAGGGCAGTGTCGTTCATCAATGGGCGGACCCCGCCGACGCCGATAAGCTCAAAGACTTCCAGCCATTCAACCTTGGTCCGAAATCGCGAGCCAGGGGATATCGTCATCCCTTTGAGGGCTTCTGTGGGTTCGATGGTGTCGATAACGTCGATAAGCACCGGAGAATCCACTTGACATACATTGCGCCGAGCCTTAAGAGCTTCGCTCCCGAGGATACGCGCGTATTCCGTGATTGTAGGCCCGCGACGGGATTCATTAACGTCGCTTTCAGTGGATTTCCGACAAACCTGGGCGACGAACTCGCGCACGTTGAGGTCATCCCCACGGGGCCGAACCCGGATGTAGATTTCGAGACCGACCTCGCCGGATATGTAGCGATCGGCGAACGATGGGATGTTATTAAGGCACTCGATGCCTTTGCCGAAGGGGTCGAGCGGATTCTGGGCCTGTTCTAGGACTTCTTCGCGCGCTTGCGCTTCGGGCGCTCGGCCTCGGCCCGGTCCAAGTCGTCCTTGCTGACCTGAAGCAAGCCCTGGACGACCTTCTTGAGGTCCTCCTCGGGCATCAGCGCGAAGTCGGTCTTGCGTTTGCGGGGCATGGGCCGATACTACGCCGGGGGTCGGTTCGGCGTCCAGGGGGAATGGTCGATTCTGTTCCATCCCTCCCTAATTTTTCGCAAGTATATAATAACCGGCCTTTTTGCGTTTACTAGGGGTAGTACCGTATAATACAGACACCCACTACATATAGGTGACGATCTGATTTGCCCGACCTGTCGCAAGAGCGAGACGCGTGTCGTCGACTCACGCGACGACGAAACCGTGGTTCGGCGACGGCGCGAGTGCTTGGACCCGCGCTGCAAGCATCGTTTTACCACCTACGAGCGCATGGAAGCGCCGCGTCTCTTCGTGGTCAAGAAGGACGGCCGGCGCGAACAGTACAGCCGCGAGAAAATACTGAGCGGTCTGCGCAAGGCGTGCGAGAAGCGGCCGATCTCCGAGAGCCAGATGGAAGCGGTCGCAGCCGATCTCGAGCGCGATCTGTTCGCACGCGGCGAGAGCGAGGTCAGCTCGACGATGGTCGGCGAGAAGCTGATGGAGGCACTGCGGGCGCTCGATCCGGTCGCCTACATCCGCTTCGCCAGCGTCTATCGTTCGTTTCGGGACATCGAGAGTTTCCGGGAAGAGTTATCGCAACTGCTTTCTAAATGACCCCACCTATGGATACGCTCGTGCGGGTTGCGCTGAAACGGCTTCCCGAAGCGGATGGTTTGCCGCTCCCCGCGTACATGAGCGAGCACGCGGCAGGCGCGGATTTATGTGCCGCGGTCGATTGCGATCTCACGCTCGAACCCGGCGCGCGCGCACTCGTTCCCACCGGCCTCTCGATCGCGCTTCCCTTCGGATTCGAAGCCCAGATTCGGCCGCGCAGCGGCCTCGCGCTCAAAGACGGCGTGACCTGCTTGAATACGCCGGGAACGATCGACGCTGATTATCGCGGGCCGATCGGCGTGATACTCGCGAACCTCGGCTCGGTGCCGGTAACGATTCGCCGCGGCGACCGCATCGCGCAGCTGGTCGTCGCGCCGGTTTCGCGCGCGCAGTTTCAGCTCGTCGACGAATTACCCGAAAGCGCGCGCGGCGCCGGCGGGTTCGGCAGCACCGGTGTGACTCCATGAAGGTCTACATCGTCGGGCGCGGCGCGGTCGGAACGTTCTTGGGCGACCAGCTGATCTCGATCGGCGTCGAGGTCGCGTATGCGCCGCGTCCGCTCGAAGCGGTGACGCCCTACGATGCCGACGTGGCGATCGTCGCGACGAAATCGTACGATACCGACGGCGCGATCGAAACGCTGCGCAAGGCGATCGCGTATCCGGAGAAGTGCGTCTTCGTCTCGCCGCAAAACGGCGTGGGAAACGAAGAGAAGCTGGTGCAGGCATTCGGCGCGAAGAACGTGGTCGCCGCCGCTCTCACGGTTCCGGTCGATCGCGACCGGGACGGTCGCGCCAACGCGACTCACGACGGCGGCCTCGCATTTGCTCCGGTGGGAGAGAGCGCCTACAACTGGCTCGTCGCGACCTTTGCGAGCAGCGGTTTGCGCGTGTGTGTGATCGAGGATTGGCGCGCCCTGAAATGGAGCAAACTCGCGCTCAACGTCGTCGCCAACGCGAGCTGCGCGATTCTGAATGTGCTGCCGGCGCGCATGGTGCACTATGAAAAGATCTTCACGCTCGAGATTCGCATGATCCGGGAAGTGCGCGCGGTGATGTCGGCGATGAGGATCGCGGCGGTCGATCTCCCGCGCTATCCGGTGCGCGCGCTGCTCGCCTCGGCAAATCTCCCGAGCCCCGTTGCCCGCACGCTCATGCAGCGGCGGATCGCGCGCGGGCGCGGCACCAAGCCGCCCTCGCTCCTGCTCGATCTTCGGGCCGGCAGACCGAATACCGAGGTCGACGTTCTCAACGGGGCGGTGGCGGCGGGCGGCCACGCCCACGGAATTCCGACGCCGGTCAACAGCGTCTACACCCGCGTCCTCGACGACATCGCGCACATGCCGCAGCTGTGGGCGAAGTACCGCGAGCGCCCCGAGGCGCTCGTGGCCGAGGTCGAGGCGGAGATGCGGCGCGTCAAAGCCCTGCGGCGGGGAGCATAGCAAAAAACGATGCGAGATCCGAACGTACCCGAATCGCTCGAGGGCTGGTGGATCCTCCACCGCATGTTCGCGTTCGACCGCCGTTCGTGGGATGGTTTGCCCGAGAAGCGCCGGGCAAAATATGCTTCGCATGCGAGCGATCTCTTCGAACATCTGCAGTCCGGGAAAGACGGCGACGTGGGACTGGCGCAGATCATCGGACACAAGGGCGATCTGATGCTGACGCACTACGCGCGCACGTACGACGGACTGGCGTACGCCCAGACGCTGGTCGACAAGCTCGAGGCGCGCGAATATCTCCAGCCGCTCGGCTCGTACGTTTCGGTGCTCGAGCTCGGAATGTACGATGCGACCGGAAAGATTCACGCCGAATTGCAATCGCGCGGGCTCAACCCGCAGTCGCCGGAATGGATCGCCGCCTTCGACGAACTGGTGCGCAAGCAGGCCGAGAGTCCGTACGTCGGGCCGCGGCTGTGGGCGAAGATTCCGCGGCGCCGTTACGCCTGTTTCTATCCGATGAACAAGAAGCGAGAGGGCATGGACAACTGGTTCATGCTCTCGTTCGCGGAACGTGCGAAACTGATGACCGAGCACGGGAAAGTCGGGCGAAGCTATCACGGCGTGGTGACGCAGGTGATCTCGGGTTCGGTCGGCTTCGACGATTTCGAGTGGGGCGTCGATCTCTACGCCGACGATCCGCTGGTCTTCAAGAAGCTGATCTACGAGATGCGGTTCGACGAGGCGAGCGCGCGTTACGGTGAGTTCGGCGCGTTTTGGAGCGGCGTGCAATTTTCATCGGGTGAGCTGCGCGTTTTCCTCGACGGCGACGCCGTGCCCGCTCTCGATCCGTCCGCCTAAGCAGACGCGTCCACGCTCAGAGCCGCGCGTCGAATGCGCGCAGCCGCTCCGTCATGACCTTCATGACCTCGATCGCAAAGTACGGATTCTTGCAGATCAGATCGAGAAAGCGCTTGCGATCGATCACGGCAGCTTTTACCTCGGTAAGGGCGGTGACGTCGGCGCTTCGTTCGTGATGATCGACGAGCGTCATCTCTCCGAAGATCCCTCCGGGATGAACGTGCTCGAGGACTTTTCCGCGCAGGCTGATCTCGACCTCGCCGCTGATGACGACGTACATCGTCTCGCCGGTCTCACCGGCTGAAAAGAAGCGGTGGCCAGCTGGGAACTCGGCCACGTCCGGATCCCGGGTGAAAACGGAAAGATCGGGCATGAAAACCTCCGCTGATGGCGCAAATCAAAGCAAGTGCTAGCGAGTCTTCGCCGTCACCGCAATTATCGGCTCTATTTCGCGGGTCAATTTGTTTCCCAGATCGGAACCTGGCTGCAAACTGCGGCGCAGGCGTGGCTGATTCTCCAGCTCACACATTCAGCCGAAGCGGTCGGCGTGCTCGGCTTCTTTTTCTACGGACCCTACGCCGTCTTCGGGCTGATCGGCGGTGCTCTCGCCGACCGCCACGACCGGCGCGTGACCCTTCTCGTCGGTCAGGTGGCAATGGCGATCTGCGCGCTGCTCTTGGCGCTGGCGGTGTTTTTCCACTTCGCCACGGTATGGTTCATCGATTCGGTCGCGCTGGTGCGCGGCACGATCCTGGTTTTCAACAACCCTAGCCGGCAAGCACTGATGGTGCAGCTGGTCGGACGCTCGGAACTCGGCAACGCGATCGCGCTGAATTCGAGTTTGAACAACGCGACGCGCATCATCGGTCCGGCGTTGGCCGGCGTGCTGATCGAGAGCACGGGCCTAGGCATGTGTTTTCTCCTCAACGCGATCAGCTTCGTTCCCGTGATTTGGGCGATCGCGGCGATGCGCGTCGGCGAGTTTCATCCGCAGGCCGACGTGCGGCGCAGCGGCGCGCTGCTCGATTCGATCCGGATCGGCCTGCGCTACGCGCGGCACACCAAAACGGTCGCAATCGTGCTCGCGATGATGTTCGCCGTCTCGTTCTTGGCGATCAATTTCAACGTGCTCCTGCCGGTACTCGCGCAACAGACGATGCACGGCGGACCCCAAACCTACGGCTGGATCGCGGCGGTCTTCGGACTGGGCGCGTTGATCGGCGCGCTCATTGCGGCGTCGCGCGCGCGCGCGTCGCGCGCGCGCCTGCTGGTGGCCTGCGCGGCTTTCGGGGCCGGGCAGTGCATCCTCGCTGCGCAGCATACGTTCTTGGCGGTGTCGCTGGCGCTGCTGGTGACCGGCATCGCCTACACGATGTATACGGCCACCACGAACGCGTTCGTCCAGTTGGCAACGCCGGGTTTCTTGCAAGGCCGCGTCGGCGGCCTCTACAATTACGTCTTTCTCGCCAGCGGCCCGATCGGCTCGCTGCTCGCTGGGTGGTTGTGCGAGCGCGGCGGCACCGCGCTCGCTTTTGCGGTCGGCGGCACGGCGACGTTGATCATGACCGTGGCCGGCGTGGTTTCGGCGCCATGGCCGATGCCGACCGGTACCGTCCGCCCCCGCCGCTCCGCCGGGTGAAGCGCTTGGTTGGTGATTAAGCCTGGGAAGCGCAGGGAAAACTTTTGCGCATGAGCGATCGAGGACCGGTTATCGTACACGACGACGGCGGCAGCAACGCGGCGGCATTCGGGATCGTGGTGATCCTGGCGGTTGCCATATTGATCGGCCTCTTTGCCTGGCATCCCTGGTCGATAACCTCGACCACGCGGCAAACCACGGTCACGCAACCCAATAGTCAAGGCGGCAACCAAAACTCGTCCACGACGACGACCACCACGAACACGAACGACGGGCATCCCTAGCTCGCGTCTTGAGCGAGGGACCCTGCGCGGGAGGTTGAAAGCCCGCGCATGGTCCGCTGCGTCGCCTTCGCCCTAGCGGGTATTTTGACGTTCGCCGCCGCAGGCTGCGGCGGCTCTGGCGGCGGTACGCCGCTTCCGCCTACGGGCGGCAGCACGCCGAACAAACGAACCGGCAACGTTACCTTCAAAATCGTCATTCCGAACGCGGCGCCCGCCGGAAGCGTGAAGCGCCGCGCCTTCGTCTCGCCGAGTGCTAACGGAGCGCTGGTGACGACCTATGCGCATTCCGATACCAACCATACGACGCCGCTCGGTACGGCGGCGACCGACATCTCGGCATCGAGCAGCGCCTGCACCGCGACGGCGGGCGGACGGACGTGCACGATCGCGGTGACGGCGCCCGCCGGCGATGACGATTTCGTCTTCATCCTCTACGACGCGGCGCCGGTGAACGGCACGATCCCTTCGAGCGCGCACGAACTCGGCATTGCAGGCGTCACCCAATCGATTAGCGGCGGAACCACGAACTCGGTGAACGCGCCGATCGAAGCGATCGTCGCGGGTTTCGGCGGAAGCACGCAGAGCATCGATGAACCCGGCGACGGACGCACGCATGCGGTCTCGATGGTGATTGCGCCGACCGATTTCGGCGACAATCCGATCACCGCCGGCACGTCAAATGCGCCGTACGCGAATCCGATCACCGCAACCGTCGGCGAGTCCGGCGGCAGCGGCAGCGGACACACGCAGTTGGAACTCGACGGCGGCACGCCTTCGGCGACGGTGACGCTGACCAAAGCGACCGATACGGTGCAAGCGGTGTATGACGGCGGCGGCGGTGCGGGGTATTCGGCCTCGGTGACGCTGAGCGCGGCTGCGGTGAACGGTCAAGGCGGCGCAACGCAAGAGAATCTGACGATCGCGCCGACGCTCTTCGTGAGCAATCCGACGGTGTTCTATTCGCCCGCGCCCGCGCAGCTCAATACCTATCCCGAAGGACAGCACGTGCTCGCGATCTCCGAACCAAACGCGGCGGCAGGTACGACCTACATCGCGACGCCGGACGGTTGCAACAGTGTCTTGAGCGCCGGCACGATCGTCGGCACCGGCACGAGCGCGACCATGCTCGTCGTCGGCGGTACGCAAATCTCGAACGGCGGCTGCAGCCTCGCAATCAGCGACGGAACGCTGACGTTCACGTTGACCGTCACGAATACGCTGCGCCCCGCACCGGCGGCCTCGCCGGCGGTCACCGAGTATTCGATCGGCTCGACGACGGGGCCGTGGGGAATCGCCACTGGCGCCGACGGCAACCTATGGTTTACGGAAAACGACGGCATTGCTGTCAGCTCGATCAAACCGGACGGCACGGATTATACGAGCCACTCGCTGAGCGCCGACGGTTTTCACTCACCCGTCGGCGCGACGCTCGGCCCCGACGGCAACGTGTGGTTCGGAGACTACTCGCACCGCCTCGCCGGCAAGGTGACGACGTCGGCCGCGATTACGACCTATTCCACGACGAACGGCGGGACGCTCGCGTTCGCAGCCGGTTTGGACGGGAATACCTGGTTCAGCGAAAATGCCGGCGAGGTCGTCGGCAGCATCAATGCGACAAGTGGTGCGTTGACCGAGGTGCCGGTTCCCGACACCGGCATCCCGTACGGCGTCGCGCTCGGGCCCGACGGTGCGGTGTGGTTCGACGACTCCCTCAACTCCGTCATCGGGCGCATCTCCGGCGGCATGGTGTCGGAGTTTCCACCGACCACGACCGAACCGCCGGTGTACATGACTGCGGGTTCGGACGGCGCAATGTGGTTTACCGAGGGGGATATGATCGGCCGCATGACCACGAGCGGAAGTCTCACCGAATACGGCCCATTGAGTTCGATCGGGACCGGCGCACCGCACCTAGCCTACATTACGCCCGGTCCCGACGGCGCGCTCTGGTTCGCCGACTGCGGCAACGACGCGGTCGGGCGCATCACGACCGCGGGAACCATTACCGAGTACGTCGTGCCGAATCCAAGCGGGGATCCGCTCGGCATCACCGTCGGACCCGACGGCAATATCTGGTTCACCGAGAACGAGAGCGGCAGCATCGGCGTGTTGCAGCTGTAGTTAGGTGACGACCCCGCCGGTGATCGTGACCGTCACCGTGAGCGTCACAAGATCCCCGTAGGCGTCGGTAAATGTAATCGTCGCCGTGCCGGCCGCGATCGCGGTGATGGTAAAGCTCGTTCCCGAGGCAGGCGTGACGGTTGCGACGCTCGCGGCGCTCGATTGCGCGCTGAACGTGCCGCCGTATCCGGTCTCGCTGACCGTGACGACCGCGGTTTGGTTCGCCGCGTCGAGTGAGAGCGCGTTACCGGTCGTGCCGCCGGGCAGCGTGATGACCGGCGTCGTGCCGTAGTTCGGCGGAACCACGTAGCCTGGCGTGCACGCACCCAGAGCTGCCGCGACGGCAAAACTGACCCCGGCGAGAAAGAACGAACGTTGCATGCGAGCGAATTCGTCCTTCACACGACGGTTACCTGATCGAGCACAACCGGATCGCCGACGAGCTCGATCGCGACGATGCGATCGCAGGCGTGGAGTTGCCCCGCTTTCGCGGAGGATTGCGATTTGGACATCAGGCGGCGTTGACCCTCACCCGGTTTGGTAGACCGGCGCGATCCGTGGAAAATCGGCTTCGGTTCGCATTTTCGCCAGTCGCCGCAAACTCTTTTGGCGTTCTGTTAGCCAGCATTGGGTGCGGTCGAAATTCATTATACTCCCGGCGCCAATGCAATACCGAGCGCCACGAATAGATTTCCCCCGTCTAACGCTCTAGTCCATCGGACCTCGATCAGCGTCTCGGCTCCATTTACGAGTGCTACATCCACGCCGTTGAATTTGCAGACGGCAGCACTTGGTAGGGACCTTCGCCAGTTTAATGCCCGTCTGCACGAGCGCGCGTGTGAATCGCTAGCAAAGGACTCGAGCGCGAGTACCGCTGGGACCCGGAGCACCAGCGTTGGGTTAGCGTGGCCGTCTCGAACGCATGTAGCGCCACCTGAGGAGATCGGCTGAGTCAGGCGGCCCGCCCGTCTAGCCTTTCTAAGCTGCGATATTGGATCGCCTCGGCGATGTGCTCGGCGCGGATATCCGTGCAGTGGCCGAGATCGGCGATCGTGCGCGCGACGCGCGCGATGCGATCGAGCGCGCGCGCCGAGAACTGTCGCTTCGCGCTGGCTTTGGCGAGCACGCGCATCGCGGCGTCGTCGAGCGGGCAGTACGTGCGCATCATGCTGGGCAGGATCTCGGCGTTGGCGCCGATCGGCGTGCCGGCGAAACGCCCGCGGGCAATCGCCCGCGCCGCAACCACGCGTTCGCGAATCACCGCCGAGCGTTCGGCGCCGTCGCGGCGCACCATGTCGTCGAAGGGTACGCGTGCGATCTCGATCTGCAAGTCGATGCGATCCAGCAACGGTCCCGAAAGCTTGCTCACGTATTTGGCGACGCTCGCGTCATCGCAGCGGCATTCGGCACCACGCAATCCGCGATACCCGCACGGACACGGATTCATCGAGGCAACCAACTGAAAGCGCGCGGGATAGGTGAACGTGCCGGCCGCGCGTGCGATCGTCACCGTTCCCTCTTCGAGCGGCTGACGCATCACCTCGATTGCGCCGCGACCGAACTCGGGTAGTTCGTCGAGAAAGAGCACGCCATGATGCGCGAGCGAGATTTCCCCGGGTTTGGCGAGCGGTCCGCCTGTAGGCACCAGTTACTACTGAGAAACCCCGAGCGCCACGACTCAACTTAGTGTGAGAACCGGCGCAGTTAGCGATGAGAAAATCCTACGAAGCCAAAAATGGTGGGGCCCTTCGTTTGCCATTGATCTCCGCGAATTGTCCGCTTTCCGCGTCGCCAGTTTCAAGGCGCGGGCTCGAATCGAATCGCGCTACGTCGCTAAGCCTGTTAGACTGAGGCGATGAAGATGGTGAACATGCACGAGGCGAAGAGTCACCTATCGGGGTTGGTCCGGGAGTTGCGGGAAGGCAGCGAGCGCGAGATCATCATCTGCGTCGCTGGCCGAGCTGTGGCGAAGCTGGTACCGGTAACTGGCGCTCCGCCGCGCCAACTGGGCATCGATCGGGGCTTGATAACAATCGCTCCCGACTTCGAAGATGTCAACGTGGAGATAACGGCGCTCTTTGAAAAATAGCGAGTCAGAGGACGTTCGAGGCTGGCGATGTGCATTGGCGCGTCTGTGATCGTAAGTCCGCTTCGATGATTGTCACCGTTCGTCGGAGCGCGCGAAATCAGCCCACGGGGGCGCGATCACAACGCCAAATTGGCGTTCGTACAGCGTGACGATTCCGATTTGGTCGCAACGTTCGCACTCAAAGCTGTGCAGACGTAGGCAGCGCTCGCAGCGCGGAAGGAGCGTGACAGTGACGCGCTCATCGGCGCCAATGTGCACGCGTAGATTGAGGACGAAGACGTCGTCCCAGTCGATCCTTTGGCCGCCAAGAACGAGCGATTTGCTCACGCGAGCGAAATTAAACGACTTAAGACGCGGATCGACCGTGACTAGACCTCCGCCTTCCTTACAGCGCATCGCCTGGCATTCTCCAGACGTGGAGACGCGCGCGATGTCGCGCATCACGCGGCGGAAGTCCCGCCGATTCCGTGACAAGACGATCGCGTTATGCCTGCGGCCATGCTCCTCGACCTTGATGTCGCTGGCCCCACGGGACAGGCCGACCTCGCGATACGTAAGGACGGGGTAGCCGCGGATCGATCTTCCCAGGCCGAGCGAGTCCTCGTCGGGCAAGAAGGCGACCGTCTGTTTCATCTGGTCTCCTCCAGCGCCTGTCCCGAAGACGGGGCTCGACGCCGTTTAGCGACTATAGTAGCGCGGGCGCGCCCGCGCGAAAGCAAGGCAGGCGGGCATTGGAACTCTTTTTTCCTAGGAGAGCGACGTTGCCCCAAGCGTTCGAGGCCGGCAAGCCGCGAGCTCACCCCCGTGCGCAAGCGGGTCTTCTCTCGGATTTTATCATGTGTTATCATTTGACAGCATATGATAAATAGCCAAGGTTGGCTCTCGATCGAGGAGGCCGCCGCACATCTTCGGATGGGGAAGACGGTTCTGTATACGCTCGCTCGAGAGGGCCGGGTTCCCGCAAACCGGGTCGGCCGAAAGTGGATGTTCGAGAAGGAGCAACTCGATGCATGGGCGCGTTCGAATCAGCCCGTTGAGTCTTTTTTTGCCGCGGCCGACTTCAACGTAGAGGGAAATGAATCGTTGCGCGAGCCGCAGCGAGAGGCTTACCTTCGCACCGCCGAATTTTTTCGCGCCGGCCGTAATCGGGCGATACTGCAGATTCCGGTTGGATGCGGGAAGACCGGCATCTCTTCGCTGTTGCCGTTGGGGCTGGCCCAGGGGCGAGTGTTGGTAATCGCGCCGAATCTCACGATCAAAACGGTTTTGCTGGAAGCGATGGACATCACCAACCGTCAAAAATGCTTCTGGCGCAAGGCTGGCGTACTAACCGGCGCGCAAATGGTGGCTGGTCCGTTCGTATGTACGCTTGACAGCGGAAACGTGTCCGTAGCGACCAAGTCTCATATCGTCGTCAGCAATATTCAGCAGCTGGCCACGAACGTTGACAAGTGGTTGAACCAGTTTCCCGATGGGTTCTTCGACATGATCATCGTTGACGAAGCCCATCACAGTGCTGCAGAGAGTTGGAAAAAAGTACTTGAGAGATTCCCTGCGGCTAAGGTCATTCATCTTACTGCGACACCCTTCCGGAGTGATCGTCGGGAGATAGATGGAGAACTCGTCTATCGATACTCGTTTCGAAGCGCTACGCTAAAGGGCTATATCAAACGCCTAAAGGCGAGTTATGTCGCTCCGTCGGAGATCGAACTCAGCTTCAGCGATTCGCGCGGGCGTAAGTATTCACTCGATGAGGTGCTGCAGCTCAAGGAAGAGGATTGGTTCAGCAAAGGAGTTGCTCTTGCACCGCTTTGCAATCAGCACATCGTGGATTCAAGCCTGGAGAGGCTGGAGGAACTGCGGCAGACCGGGACACGGCATCAGCTCATTGCGGTGGCCTGCTCGATAAACCATGCACGAGACCTGCGCTCCATGTACGAAGAGCGCGGCTATACTGCGGACATCATTCATAGCAAGCAAGATTACGATGAGCAACAGCGCGTCCTCGCCTCGCTCAAGAATGGCACACTAGATTGCATAGTACAGGTGCAGATGCTGGGAGAGGGTTTTGATCATCCTCATCTGAGTGTTGCGGCGATCTTCCGTCCTTTCCGGTCTCTTTCTCCCTACGTACAGTTCGTGGGCCGGATCATGCGCGTGATCGTGCAGAACAATCCGACGCACCCAGATAATGTCGGACATATCGTTACGCACCTGGGTATGAACCTTGATCGGCGTTTGAGTGAGTTCAAGCAGTTTGAGCGCGACGATGAGGCTTTTTGGGCGAAACTCATAGAAGGCGCTGATCCTGAGGTCCCCATTTCAGTGCGCGAGGGGGATGCGCGATTGTCCGCGGATGAGAGCCCCATCGTTGTACGTGGCGAAATTGTCGAAGGGCTCTGGGAGGAAGACTTCGCTCCGCTTGAGGACCAGGAAATTGTCGCGGAGCTGCGGGAGCGTTTGGAGTTACTTGGGCTTGACCCGAGTGAAGCCGAAGAACTCGTAAAGAAGTCAAAGCCCGGTGGTAAGCAAAAGCGGCCGCCTTCGTCAGGCTTTCCCGTCTTGCCGCAACGCGCTCTCGAACAAGCTCGCAAGCGTTTGTATGAACAAGGAGCTCGTCTCGCTAAGATTGTCCTAAACCACGTCGAGCTTGATATTGCTGGTCGTGAACTTCCGTATCAATACACAGCCTTGGGGATAAGTGGTCGAAACAATCTTGTTGCGGCGATCGCGATGGTGAATAAAGAGATCAACAAGCGCCTCGGTAAAGACCGCTCCCTGTGTTCTTTAGAGGAAATTGACGCGGTTCTTGGCCAGGTCAATGATGTAGTGCAGACCATAGCGCGCCGCGTCAGAAAAGCGAAAACCGAATATGAAAACCGCAAAGCCTAAGGGACGCGTCCCATCGCTAATTGGCGCCAGTCTTGGCGCACCGACGGTCTATGAAGTACAGAGGGTGTGCGAGTGCAGACGCTGCAATGTTTCAATGCCAAACGGCACCAAGTGCTTTCTAATTCCTCAGCTTGGAGGCGCATTCTCCAATAAACGTCGGTATTGCTGCACCTGCTTCGAGAGCATCTTGCAAAAGACTCAAGCTGATCTTGACTCACTTGTCGGAGAACTCAAGCGAGTCACTCAAGCGTAGCTTCGCCTTGCAAAGCGCCGCTGGAGATCCGGCGCGAGATTGGACCGAGAGGAAATGGAATACTTCACCGAGCGGGAGCACGGTTTGCGGCCCCGGACAATTGATTCAAGCACCTCGGAAGCAGATGTAGGTCTCCGCGCGATTATTGACACGTTCGTCGGACGCAACTTCTTCGCTGAATACTACCCTGTCACGTGCCCAGACGGCCGGGGCGTCGTAGGCACAGATGTCGGTCTCCTAGAGCGGGATGCAAACGGTCGCAACATCCGCTGGACTGACGCACCGAGCGAAAGTCAGGATCAGTTATTCGACCTAATCGAATTCAGCTTCTCCCGGTTAAGCAAACCGAGAGAACGAGACTATCACGACTATTTTGGACACTCACACCTCATATTTGACAGGTCGGAAGGCCAGCGCGAGTTGCGCGATGCAGTGAACGAAGTCTTTCGTCGCCATGGCCTCGCCTTTGAGCTTAACGGGAGTGGGCGCGTCACGCGACTTTTTCCCGCCGAACAGGCTGCTGTACTTAATATGCCGTTTAGCACCGGCGATGCGTCGCTGGATGACCTTCTGGCGGCGGCGCGTACGAAATTCATTGATCCTCGTCCTGAAGTGCGAAAGGAGGCTCTTGAAAAGCTTTGGGATGCTTGGGAACGTCTAAAGACGTTAGAGGATCCGGATAAGAAGGTGTCCGTATCCGCGTTGGTCGCCCGAACGTCTTCACAAGCGTCGTTTCGCGAACTGATGGAGGAGGAAGCAAAGACTCTGACCCAGATCGGGAACTCGTTCATGATACGTCATAGCGAAATCGGAAGGACGCCGATCGATACATCGCTAGAGATTGACTATCTCTTTTTGCGCTGCCACGGAACAATAATGACGCTGTTGCGCGCCTCCGGTCGAGCTTAGCGATACAGCGCGAGCTAAGGACGCTGCCGCGGCTCACGCCTAGAGGCATTGCCTGATCCGCTTCGCTTGCTCCAAGCTTTCCGGCGATGAAGGTAAACAGTTTAAGGGCGGTTCGCGCTTCCTTTGTCTTTCGGCGGTTTCTCGCCATCAGTTCCCTCCCGTGGCAGGAAGCGTGGAACCACAGATTAGCCGCGAGTCGCGAGGGGACAGCCGCCTAGACTCACAGCAAGATCTAGGAAAGGAAAGTCCCGCAGCGGCCCTAGGCCGGGTACTGTCCACTATATGCGTGATTTCGAAAAATATCTGATCGTCCTTTGGCCAGTCTTGCATTCCGACGAGTCGACAACGATCGGTGACATCGGCGACGGTTCATGGGAACACCGTCGGCCGATTCTAAAGCGGGCCCTCATTCGGTGGAATTAGATTAGGCGGCGCGGTGGAGCATTCAACAGTCGAGACATAAATAGCAGACTTCAACCGAAGCACACTCCTGGTCGTTGTGATTGACAGCAGCCTCTTCGCTCCGCGTTAGGTGCAAAGTGGTTGCCGCCGCTGCGCCACGAGTATAGAATGGGCCATGGCGATGGAAACGCGCGAGAAGAACAAAAAGGCAACCGCGAGAAAAGCGCTGGCGGATAAAGGCGGACGAAAGCTCGCCGGCGATAGGAGTGTGCCGCTGCCTGTCGATGCGCCCGTAAAGCCCATTACGAGCCACAAACCAATGAAACCCGTGCGGTTGTCGGTACAAGCGCTTGCGAAAGCGGATACGCGAGCTTTCCGTGCCCAAGCTTCGCGCGAACTGCTAATTATCAGGAATGCGTTTCAGCTATCCTCCCCGGAACTTGGATCCATATTCGGCGTCACGCGTCAAGCGATCGATAAGTGGTTCGAAGGTACTGTTCCTAATAACCGGGTGGCCGACGTCAGTCGTGTTGCTCAGGTCGCCGAAGAACTCGCTCTACTCTTCAAGAAACAGTCTCTACCCGCGATCGTTCGCGGTCCGATGCGCGGGCTCGGTAATCGCAGCGTTCTCGACGTGCTCCGAACCGAGGGGCCGGCACCTATGTACGAGTTCTTCCGAATGATGCGTGAACTCATTCCCGGAGCACGGCCCGTCAGCGCGCAAGCCCAGCCTAAACGGTCACAACTACCAAGCGCGCTGTCAGGGACTAAAAAACGACGTCCTTAAAGGCTCGGCGCTATTACTGTCCGCAGTATCCATCGCTTTCTGACGTCACCGCGTTCGCCGGAAAAATCGCGCTCAAGCTTCGCTGCCTCTCGTAAGCATAGCGTCGGGTCATATATGAAGATAAGTAGCACATCGCAATCTGCGTCGCGCGAATAGACTTCGATCTTCTTATAGATACTTGGCTCGACTTTGGTGTCCCAGTGATTTCGATCCCTCACAAACTTGACTTCTAAAAAGACCTTTTCGCCTCGGAGCGCAAAGTCAACCCTGCCCGCTCGATCACCGAGCTTTGGAGTCCACTCTTCGTCGCTCAGCACCGGATAACGCATGATGAGATATGAACGCAGCAGATCCTGAAGGTCAAACTCGTCCTCCATCGGCATCGTGTCCGTGCGGTGGTCGTGACGATGCTCCGGTTGTAGCTCACGAAGTGCCCTGGGAACCGCTCGCAGAAGCTCTTCGATCTCGTTTGCGACGATCGTTGGGCTCGATGATGAAGGTGCAGCATTGTAGGTGGGCGCCGTCGTCGTGGCGCCGGGCGCAGGGGCCTGCGCGTCTAGTGCCCCGTCGTGCCACGTCAACCCGTCTCGCTTGAGCGCGTTGATAAGCGGAATACTCGCCTGCGCGCTGCGCACGGCGATCACATCTAAGAGCTGAGCTAGCGCACGACGCAGCCGTCTTTGAACAGACTCGTCAGCTAAATCGAGTGAGTTTATGTAACTGTTAAAGACTGGCTTTCGTGAAGTAGCCTCTGACTCTAGCGTGTGCGGGAACCCGGCCCCTTCGAAAGCGTTTTGGATGTCTCGAATCACGAGATGTGTGCTTGATGCGTCGCGGAAAAGCGCGAGCGTTCCTAAGCCGATATTGCCGCTAGACATGTCTTAACGCAGAGGGACCAGCGCTTTGATCATTGCGCAGCCTACTTAAAGCCTTTCAGCGTTGAGACCACTTCATCAATGGTAGTCACGACGTTTTCACAATAAGCCTCGCCCAGGCGCATACTATCGAGCTGCTCCTCTCGCCCCTCGCGGCGACCCGGAACGTCCCATTTTTCAATCGATCGATGATAAAAGCGAGCCATATCGTCGAAATTCACCCGCGCGTGAGTTAGATCGTCGATTAGCTCAGTGTCGTAGCGACGGTTACGCAATGCATTGCCTACCCAGCTGTGATAGAACGTCGGGAGACGGCTTACATCAATTGGCACGGAGCACTCCTCCTAAAACTACAGAAGGCCGCCAAATTGCGTGCCTCTTGCGTTGCTGCCGCGGCGGAACTAGCGCGGCAATTTGTCTCGGTCGTAGCCGCGCACGTCGAACCTTGCGAGAAGCCAAGCCTGCAGTCTCGCACGCTCCCGCGTTGTTAGCTTCTCCGTTATCAGCCTTTTGACGGCCTCCACGGCCTGGGAGTCACTATTCTTGGCCACAGTCGGCGGGTTCGGCAAGCGAGCCCGAACGCCTGTTCGTATTTTTGGCGTCAAAAAGTCGCTCAAGTAGGACGGAAAGTGGCGCTCACCGTAGGCACCTGGTAGGCTCCTACAATGTGGTGGTAGGATAGGAGAATGGACGAGAAAAAGGGGGGCGGGCGAACTCCCCGCTTTCGATTACTCGAGCGGCTACTCTATCCTCATGAATTTATCGCGGGCGTCCTTCGTAAGGCCGGACTTTTTAGCGTTCACGCGCTAGGCACACAGTACATTTCCCTTCCCGACGACGCGCCGGTCGGGCCAAGCGTACTCGAGAACGATAATGGCGCCCTCGACGCTATCAAGACGATCTTCGGACTTTCCGAAGCAGAACTCGCGGATCTCTTCCCGGTCCGCCGAGAATCGATCGCCGGCTGGCGCAAGACCGGCATTCCGTCCGCACGGCGAGCGAGCGTTGCGCGCATAGTCGACCTCGCGCTGCTGCTTCACCGTATCATCAAGCCGGAGCGCATACCGGAAATCGTACGCACGAACGATGACTGGCTGCCGGATCGCACCATCCTGGATACAATCAAACGTCACGGACCAGATGCGGTGAACGGGTATCTAATTCGGCTCTTTTCCTACGCCCAGTGAAGACGATCACGCGCGCGGGCACCTATTACCGCGTCATTGGTCCCGCGTGGTCATCTGCACTTAACACCGGTTTCTCAAAATTACATGGCGGGCGCTGGAATCCACGATCAGCGTTTGGCGCGCTCTATCTTAATGCAACGATCGCCGTTGCTGCGGCTAATGCGCGACACCAACATGCAGGTCGCGCCATTCAACTCTTCGACTTACGGCCGAGCGCGCGGCCCCGCCTCGTTGACGTGGATGTGACAAATGCCAATGTGCTTGACGCCGTAACCGACGACGGCTTGCGCGCCATTGGTCTAGCAGCAAATTATCCGTACGGCGTTCCACATAATCAATGCCAACCGATTGGAGCCAGCGCATACGCCGCAGGAATCGATGGTGTCGCGTGTCGATCAGCCGCGGAGTGCACACCAACCACATGTGTTGGCGAGGAACTCGCCTTGTTTGATACATTCGTTGATGGAGCCACTGTCGCAGGTGTGCCGGCGGACACCGTCGTCGTCACGGTCCTTGGCAAGCCGCGCGCATTCGATCAGTGGTACCCAGACCCGTTTCCGCCTTAGAGTTCGCCTAGAAGCGAATCTCTCGCATATGACACCCGGCGAGCATCGGGTTCGACCTCCTATTGTCGCAAACGACGGACAGCGCTAAGTATTGCTTGCTGCGTCTCGTCGGAGAAATCGTCCCTGAGCAACAACGCCGGTGCTCGATCCGAGAGCGATGTGTTCGATCCTTTGAACCAAGCCTGCACGACGTGCGGACCGCACGCTCCGGCGATCATCTTCGCGATTCGATAGGCAAAGCGCAGCTGCAACTCACGCTCGGGGTGCCGATCTTTCGCAATCCAACAGCGCACCGCGCGTTCGTCTTTCACGCCTCCAACGGAGCCGGTTACAACGATGCCGGCGATTTCAACGAGCCGCTTGACGATTATCTCGATCGGCAGCTGGTGGGCTTCACAATCGATCTCGGCGTCCGTCGCGGTGGGCGCTGGATTAAAAGTTTGCCCTTTTGCCATAAAGCGCTTTGAATCCAACTGGTTTACCCCCTTGGCGTGAATTTGCGGGCAGCCTGGCGACGAGAAATCCAAAGATGGAATGTGTTCAAAATCGTCGCGCAAACACTCAGGTGAACCAAAATGTGTCTTGCAAGATCGTCAAGAACCGATCCGCGAGCCTAATGTTACTGTCGCTAACGACGAGGAAGGTATGCGTCGGGAACCCACGATAGCGGCGGCTGAGTTCTGTGGCGTTATGCGGTAGTGCTTTCCACAGTTGCCATGCGGCGGCGAACTCGTCTCGAATGGCTGCATCTAGTATGCATGTCTCCCGCGCTCTAGCGACAACCAGAGAATCAGACGACAACGCGGCATCGGGCAAATCGATATCAGGCCACGTGTCGCCGGTGTACAGCGGGTTGCCTGTTGCGAGAGGAGCGTTGAGCGTCAATTCCTGCAAACGATCTAGGTAGAACGCATCCTTGTGGTCGACCATTCGCATGCACCACAGAACGCCAAGAACATCACCCGGATGCCCGCAGTAGACTATTCCCAGAAAGCCGCTCGAGTAGTTAGTACCCGCGCGTGCGCAAGCCTCGAAGAGATCCCAGGCGACACTTGCATCTGGTGGGCGCCGGTCTCTTCTGTACTCGCAGATCTGCGCTTGGGCGCGTTTGTTTCTTTCGCTAGCGTTTGGACCTTTGGTACGGTGAATCTCCGCAAAAGCTGTGGCGAGCTTGTAGAGGCCGCCGGCGCCAAGCACAGCAAGAACGTTCTCGATGAAATCAGCGACCACAGATCCGACGGCAGAGACATCGCTCTTCATGGCGCGACAATTCAACAATATTGCTGAACCACCATCGTCCGATTCTGGCGATTTCGCCAAGGTTTGCCCTACCGATGGATGGCCGTAGGCCGGTTGAAACCATCCATTGCGTCAGGGAGCAACCTCGCATATTGTAGTGAAGGCTGCGCCACAAGCATGAGGTAGCACGAGGCATGTCAGAGGCACGGGACACAATCACACTCGAGGAAGTCGCGGAGCGACTAGGTACTACTGTTCCCGTGGTTCGGCGAGCGGTAAGAGCCGGAAACCTCCCTGGCATGAAGTTGAGCGGGCGATGGTTCATACTGAAGCGGCCATTTGAGCGAATGATGAACCGAGATGCCGAGCCTGTTCCAACCTGACCTTGTCTTAAAAGTCCCGCAGAAGCGGGTCTTTTTTGTTACATCCACCATCAGGCCGCTATCGGGGAAAGGGATTGCGATCACGATATAAGGGAGTAAGCGTCAGTGGCGATCGGCCCCGCCGCGATCGATACGCAACAGATGCAAGAAAGCCATCGCGACTGACATCGCGAGGCTTTCGTTGAGGCCGAAACCGCGTTTTCACCGTCAAAGCAAAGGCGCGGAACTCGATAACCTGCCCTTAGGATATCACCTGAGGGCGCGGAGGGCAATGTCTTGCCGGAACGCCGCAGAGCTAAGAAAAGAGCCGCGAATCAAGACACTAGGACCGCGGCTATCAGAAAATTTGGCCCGAACCGTCGCAGCGTTACCGGGCACGTTCCCGCTCAGAAGAAACCAGGATTGGTCGCGTTTGAGTCAACGCTAGAACGCGACCTTATTATCCTCCTTGAATTTGATCCGCTCGTTTCCGGTATTGTGGAGCAGCCAACTCGCATTGAATTCGGCGATGGCTCTTACACACCCGATTTTCTGGTCACATATTTTCCCGAAGCAGGACGCCGGCAATCATACATTGAGGTCAAGTATCGGGACGACCTCGCGGAACAGTGGCCAGATCTTCATCCCCGTCTTAGGGCCGGCTGTCGCTACGCACGCTCGATCGACAGAACGTTCAAGATCCTCACTGAAGTCGAGATTCGCACGTTGCGGCTCGACAACATCACACAACTCTGGCCGTACCGGTCAAGCGCCGTGGAGCCCGAAGAAATCGCCTGCATCCGCGAAGCGTTGGAATTACTAGGGACAGCGTCGCCTGATCGTCTGCTAGAGTACTTAAGTCCCGATCTTGAACGCCGCGCGGTCCTGCTTTTCACGATTTGGCACATGCTGGCAAACGGCGTCATTGCGACTGACCTTGATGGCGTTCCACTCAGCAATTCATCTCCGGTGTGGCTCGCGGATGGCTCTCAACGTTAGCGCCGTTGGGGACGGCATACGCGACGCGCTCACCGGCCTTCGATCGCGTTTCGTAAAAGGTCAACCCGAAGCTCCTCCCGTCCGCGTCGATCCCGAGCCGGGCGAATCGCAGGGATTGCCCAACTTGGCTGTCAGTATACGTGCCGACAACGCAACATCACAGATGAGTGCGCTGCAGCTCGACTATATCCATCCGACGACGATTGACGCGAAACAACTTACGAAGGCGCACGAGCGGTTTAAGGCTATACAAGCCGCGATTGAGGCCGGTCGACCGTATCTTCCGAACCTTAGAGAAGCCGTGGCAACTTCCGGCCTTAGCGTCGCTACGCTTTACCGGCTTATCCAGCGATTTGAGGAGACCCGCGACGCCCGGTCGTTATGTGACAGGGGCGTTGGCCAACCACGGAAAGCTCGGCTCGATCCGCGTGTCATCGACGTTATTGCGGCCGCGTTTCATGGCAAATACCTCACCAACCAAAACCTCAAGATAAGTCGGATCTGTGAAGATGTCAGGGCCACATGTTGGCGTGACAACTTGCCGTTACCAAGCATGAACACTGTTAGAACTCATCTCAAGAGGCTGAGGCACCAACACGGCCTACGCGCCGTCGAGGTTGCGAGAGGGAACAGGAAAATCGCGCATACGCTTACCCCGCACCACGGCACCTTTAATCAACATTTCGGGCCGTGGTCGTTGGTTCAGATTGACCATACCAAGCTGGATATCATGGTCGTAGACGAGGAGACGCGAAAATGCGTCGGGCGCGCATTCATAACCATTGCATGTGACGTCTATAGCCGGATGATCCTGGGGTTCTACATCTCGCTGGATCCTGTTGGGGCACTCTCAACGGGATTGTGTTTGCTTCATGCGATGCTCCCGAAAGATGAGTGGCTCAAAGAGTGCGACGTGCCGACAATCTGGCCGTGCTGGGGGAAGCCGGCGGCGCTCCACTTTGATAATGGGAGAGAATTCCTGGGGAAGATGATTCATCGATTTTGCAAACTGCACGACGTCATAATCGATCATCGACCAGTAGGTTCTCCTCACTTTGGTGGGCACGTGGAGCGCATGATCCGCACGCTGAACGAAATGCTGCACACGCTTCCGGGTTCGTCGTTCTCAAACGTGCAGAAGCGTGGCGACTACAATTCAGAAGAAATGGCAGCGCTCACCGTCCGCGAGCTCAATGCCATTGTCACCGAGTGGATCACAGGTACCTATCACCAAAAACTCCATAGAACACTGGGCCGCACGCCTCTATCCGCGTACCAGAAGGCAATTCTCGGTAGTACAAACCTCCGCGGAGTGGGTCTGGCGCCTCGGCAATATGATGAGAATCGACTGCGGTTTGATCTTATGCCGGTCGTAGAACGCACGATTCAACCATATGGCGTTGCACTCGAGAATCTCGTGTACGTAGGAGAAGCTTTGGGTCCATACACTGGGGAAAAATGCCGCAGCGGAAAGGGGAAGCTCTTCACGTTCCTCCAGGACCCGCGCAGAATCAATGATCTTTATTTCGTTGCGCCTGATACAAACGAGATCTACGCTTTAAAACTGCGCGATCCGTTACGAGCGAATATGAGCTTATGGGAATGGAGGGCGTTTCACGCGCGAGCGATTAAGGAAGGGAAAGACGATTTTGACCAGCGCGCTGTCTTTGAATCACATGAACGGTTGGAGCAACGCCGCCGCGCCGGTGTTGAGGAAACCAAGAAGGCACGTCGGATCCGAACCAGACGGATGCATCACAAGCCGCTTGAGACGACGGTCGTAGAAGAAACGGAATTCGTGGATTGGCAGTCAGAAGTCGAGCCACTCGAAGATCGTTACAGTTGACCGTTGAGCGAAGATCTCAGTCACCTTGCCACGTCGACCGCAGAACAAGCGATGTGGTCAAACGATCTTCGCATTGATCTCGTGCGTATGGGATTCTGGATTTCGACCGCCCACACGCAACGCATACACGGGAAACTTGAGTATTTGGTGTCCCACCCGCAAAAGAGCTATATGCCCAACCTTATAGTTGTTGGTCACTCAGGCAGTGGCAAGACCAGACTCATTGAAGAATTCCTTTCATTGCATCCCGCGTCCGAAAACGCCGAGCAAGAACGTTCCAGGATTCCAGTCGTGTACTGCGAGGTGCCTGCGGATCCGGATCTAGGCGGGTTCTATAATCAGATCCTGGTTTCGATGGGCGCTGAGCCGTCGCGCGAACGAGTCGATGCGCGTCGAAGGCGAGTGGAGGATACGTTGGGGCTCGTTGAAGCGAAGCTACTAATATTCGACGAGTCTCAGCACGTCTTGAATGCCGGGCCTCATCTTCGACGGATTCTGGCTAGCTCTATCAAGAGCCTCAGCAATCAGGTTAAGATCTCGATCGTTCTTGTCGGAACAAGAGAAGCGCTAACGCTACTGCGCTTGGATCCACAGATTGATCGTCGATTTGAGCGTGACGAAATAGCACTTTGGACGTTGAATCAAGAGTGGCGACGACTGCTTGTCACCTTTGAACGTCGGTTACCGCTCCGAAAGGCGTCCCGATTAAGCGATCAAGACGTCGCCCGGACATTGCATCGTCGATCGAGCGGCACAATTGGTCGCTTGGCCCGGACGCTTAGCGAAGCCGCAGTAATGGCAATTGAGGATGGCACCGAGCGCATCACTCCCGAGATTTTGGACAGAGTCACGACGAGCGGTGAGGATGCCGAGTGAAACACCCTTCGTTAGGCGTAGGCTTCCGAGCTTTGTTGCCGGGGCACACCGCCCCTCGGGAGCAAGAGCTTTTCTCTTCCTGGATTGTCCGTCTGGCCGCTCAGAATCACCTTAAGTTGCACGTCTTTTCGAACATGCTATGGCCCGGGGCGGCAGTGTGGAATCGTGACATTGATAACTCCGCCTCGAGCGAACTTCAGGAAGCTGTCGCCGCGCGCACCGGAGTCGCCGCCGATCGTGTGTGGGAGACGACGCTAAAGTCGTACGAAGGAATAGTGTTTGAGCGTCATAACCCGACTGGAATCACGCCTTGGATTCTTCCCCTCGGGATATACCACAGGACCCGTGTCCGTTGCGGGATTCAATTCTGCCCGGATTGTCTCGTGGAAAAAGTGCCATACTACAAAAAGCCCTGGCGCCTCGCTTGGGCGATCGTATGCCCCGTCCATATGAGGCCACTTCTGGATAGATGCCCCTGCGGTGCTCCAGTGAATTTCCACCGAGGCGATCTTGGTGACCGCGAGGCGAGCATCGCTGACGCGAGTCTGACGAAGTGTTATCGTTGTCACACGGATTTAAGGACCTGTGTTGGGGCGTCATTTGATTTGGCGTTAACGAGCGCCGCGCTGGAAACACAGCAGCGTTGCCTAACTGCAGTGGATCTCGGGTGCGTTACGGTTGGAACCACCTCGATCCGGTCGACTCTATTTTTCGCCGGGCTTAGACAGCTGCTACAAATTCTAGCGACCGGGCGACTCTGCACTCTCCTCCGAAACACGGTTTCCACGTGGCGCAGCATCGATGCCTTCACGCCAGTGTTCAGTGGGAGAATTAATGCCATCGAAAGACTCCCTGTTGAGAACAGGGTGGTCTTGATGGCATCAGTTGGTGAATTGCTAGCCGACTGGCCGCGTGCCTTCGTCAGATGCTGCCAGACGGCCGGCCTCGCAGCCAGCGACATCCTCAAGGGCCTCGACTACGTTCCTTATTGGCTTGCTAGCGTCGTTGATGAATGCTTTGGTTCAGGTGCCTACAGCCCGACGATTGCGGAAATCGGCGCAGCTATTCAATACATGCGTAAACGTGAGCTCGTCGTGACGAAGACTAGCGTGTCTAAAATTCTCGGGAAGACCGACGTATTTCGCAAGCGCAGATTGCACCACATGTTGGATCTCAATCCTTCGCTTTTAGAGGACGATGCAACGTAAACGATCGTGTGTGCTGCGTTGCTGACAGCACGGCGTATATCCCACTCGCGCGAAGTATAAGGAGGAAGCGTGCATCGGTTGCTCCCTTGCCACCCGGGTCCCAAACCTGACGAACTTCTGACGTCCTGGATCGCGCGAGTCTCATATGCAAATGGAATGACACCCACGCTGTTCATTGCGTCCATTTCGGAAGCGTCGGGGTGGATGACGGATTACGATTGCAGTCCGTCCCAGCAGCTCAATGCTGCTCTATCTGCTCGAACCGGCGTTCATCGGGAAGAAATCGAAAGCTTGACGTTGGCATCTTACGAGGGAGTGTTATTCGAATCTAGAGCATTTCTAGGAACCTTGCCGTCCTATATCTTGCCTCTCCGGCTGTTTAGAAAGGCCGACGGATGTCGCCTACAATACTGCCCGGAATGCATCGTGCCCGAACCGTTCTACCGAAGAAGTTGGCGTCTTGCGCTGAACGTGCTATGCACGAAGCACAAGCGCTATCTCGTGGATGAGTGCACGGGATGTGGCGCCCCGATAACGTACCTTCGAGCAGGGACGAGCGAAGTTCGCGTAGGGTCGACCCTCCCTTTATGGTGCGCGTCGTGCGGGTGCGCCTATGCTGCGGGCAGCGACCATTCAAGCGTTGATGCGCCCCTAGCTGAGGCACAGATGATGGTGGAGAGAGCGCTGGCGCGTGGCTACGCCGATCTCGGCCGTTGTCAGGTTCACTCGCTACTGTTTTTTATGGGTGTCCGACACTTGCTTCGGGTTCTTGCTTCGGGAAATCACGGCGCAAGTTTACGAGAAGTTATTCGCAACGCGAATGGCTTGCCGAACGACGAGATGGGCTGGCGTGTGGGCGAGCGCTTTGAATTCTTAAAGAACACCCATAGGGCGGGATTACTGCGCCTTCTTGTCCCACTGCTTAGGGATTGGCCGCGCGAGTTTGTGCGATACTGTCGCGCGGCGCGCATGCCTGCAGAGGGGCTACTACACCGATATCTTACACTGCAGGACGTTCCATACTGGTGCGCCCGGGAGTTTGGCATTTACTCTGCAAGGCCACGGTACGATCCATCAGTGGAAGAGATCAAGGCAATGATGCGCTACGTCCAAAGTGGTAAAGATTCTAGCGCGGTGCAAATCGTGCGAAGGTTCCTATTGCGCAAGAGAGCTACTGCAAAGTACAGGGATCTGCGCAACCTCGTTATGGAGAAGAGTTCTCTAGTGCGCCTTACGCAAGTCCTCGCTCACCGTTGGGCGGCGCTTGAGGCGTCGCGCGCCGCATAGATTTGCCCCTATCCTGCCACAAGGAACAAGTGAGACAATCGCGGGCATGAGGGTTATCGCGCCGTCGCGTTAGCGAATAGTGATTGCCCTCCGCCTTATTCTTCCACCGCCAGCGTCCAAACGCGTCTCAGCGGCAAATCCGCTTTCAGATCTTCCGGAAGACGATCATAGTTCTCCGTAATTGCCTTCATCAAGTCCACGTCATTCCAAAGCCGAATCTTGAAATGGTCGTGATTCGCTTCGAGCGGAATGGACGACCGGAAGCCAGCGAATGACACCAACAGACCGATGTCCGCCTTGAAGTTATCCACCGTGCCTTTGAGTTCGCGCAGTATCTTCACGTCTACCGGCGTGTCGCCCGACTTCACCTGAACACACAAGCGCGGAGAGTCGGTTCCTAACGGTCCGCGACCGGCGAGCACGTCGACGCCGCCGTCGCTTCCCGGCGGAGACAGCTTCGTCGCGTAGCCTTGAGCGATGAGCACACCTTCGACGAGGCGAGCAAGACGGTGGCCCGCGAATTTCGTTTTGATGTGGGTGCGAATCGCATCCAAGCCGATTTCCTCGACGTCCGTGCGCTCGAACGACTGCGGCGCTTCGTCGGCTGATCGCGGCGAAGGGGAAGGCGCGGGCGAGCCCTCCATCATTTGGCGGAATCGGCGCTCGGCGTCGTTGCGCTCGATCTTAGCAACGGTCATCGTCGAACCGAGTGAAAAGAGCAAATCTTGATCAATCGATGCGCGCGCCACTTCGCGAACCCATTTCACGGTGTGCGAATGGTGCGCATCTTCCGGAAATTTCGGCTCGTACTTGTATGGTCCGGTGACTGTTCCGAACTGCACGAATGGGCGGTTCTTGAGCGGCATAGCGATGACGTCGCCTTCTGCAATCTCCTTGGCGAAACGCCACAGTTGACCGGTCCAATTGGAGATCGTGCCAGCGGATTCTGCAGAATAGCGCAGTTCCAACTCCGTCCGGACCTCACCGCGGCTGCTCATCGGGGCCAGATCTGGCATCGCCGACCAACCGATAGTCGAGACATTTTTCTCTAGAGCGAAATCCTCGCGTTCGCCATAGCGGCCGGCGCGGACGAGCCAAACAGACATGCGACCTCCTCGGTTCAGCCGTCAGGTTTTTCTCTTGAACGATCCACTCTTCTTGTTGAACCTGTCGTTGACTCACGGAGTGCCTTCGGTGACGAAATCATACGCGCTGGGGTAACGAACCTGGATGGTGAAGGGCGGCCAGGTGCAGTTTTTAGTGGTGAACGGCAGCCTTGACGAAATCCCGATTCGGGATTATATTTGGTTGATAAGAAATCCTGTTTTGGGATTAAATTGGAGGGTTCGCCTGTATCGCTCTGCCCGCCACACGGCGCTTTTCATCGCTTTGCTGCTGAAGCGCAGCCAAAAAACGCGGATTCGGTTCGGCGAGTCCACGATGCGCAAGCTCGCCGAGCGAAAGAAGCTCCGTAGCGCCTTCGTCTTCGAAGTGCAACTTGCTGCCATGGACGTCGGCGTCATTCTGGTCGAACTGAATCGCGGCGGGTTCGGAGCAATGTGGGCTGCGGCTCTCGACGGTGCCGCCTCCGTTACCGCTAAGTCTCTCATCCCTGTTGCCGAGCGCAAGAAGCTTTCGGAAGAGAAACTTCTTTCTGAACTCGATCTGCCGACTCCAGCCGAAGACGACGAGGAGGACTAGTGCACCTCAACTCCGCGCTCTATCGTTCCGTCTGACGATGGGTCTTTTGGCTCGAATGACACCTGGACTGATCCGCGAAAAACCGATTCAGGAACGGCCACTTTTGACGAGGCGGCCAGATAGCTTATCTTTTTGGAGATACCCAAGGCCGTGAACGGACGAGGACCGGTAGCCCCGCCCAAAATCGTCGTTGTCCCCATCTCCGATGCTCTCGGCCCTCCCGATCCGAGAATCGAAGAAAAGGTCGGGCCCAAAGAGATCCTTCGGGGACTCTGGCAAGGCCAGCCTGGTAACCTACGCTTCGAGGTTTGCGAACTCGTCAGCGAAGCAGAACCGACCGTACAGGCCGTTCGCGCAGCATGGAGCAAACGCCGCGGTCGGCGCAGCGTTCCGCTCATCGTCTTTTGGCAGGGTCCGAATTACGTCCTGATGACCGAGCCCACGGGCGAACCTGCGACCGTAGCAATCGTTCAGATGGACCCGGCCGCCGCTCGCGCAGTCATCAGCCGAGCCCTCACCTCACCAAGCCGCGATGCAGTGCTCTCCGTCGTTGCATTGCTCGAGCGGGCTCAAGGTAGCGGCGGTGTTGCCGGCTTTCGCAATCGGAACCTTCTCTCAACGCACTACGTCCTCGACGGCTTTCGTCGCGACCACCAGCAGCAATGGATTGAACTCGACAATGCCAGCGCCAAGATCCGGGGCGAACGCGGCGGGAAACTACTACGCGCGTTAGGCTATCTCCCGACAGACCAGCCATCAGCATTCGAGGTACTTCAGGACGGCAAGACTCGCGTTCATGCGCTCGTACTACCCGAGAATACGCCGCTCGACCGTTCTGCTGCCGGGCCCGGTGATGCTCCGTCGACGCACGCGCTTATCGATGCTCGGAACAGAGGCGCGGATCGCGCCGTCGTCGTTTCCGGCGGGCTGCTCCGCCTTTACTTCACTAAAACAAGGCAGGGCCTCACCGACCTTGCGACGGCCGGCACCTACATAGAGTTAGACCTCGACATCCTCGGCAGCGAGTGGAGTGCATTGCTGCCCCTTTTGTTCTCGGCGGACTCAAATAGGATCGACGGGCTCATCGATCAGATTGCTGAGGCTTCAGAACGCTACGCCGTCGGCTTGCGCGATCGCTTTCAAGAGCGTATCTACGAAGAGGTCGTCGGTGACCTCGTTCTCGCGCTGTTCGAAGCGCGTGGCCGCAAGCCAGCGGATGCGGAGATTCTCTTCAACGCGACGCTGCGTCTTTTGTATCGCCTACTCTTTGTGCTCTATGCCGAAGACCGAAATTTACTTCCGTTGGGTAACCCTGAGTATCGGCGCGTATCGCTGACGGAAACGCTACTTCGCATGGAAGCGATGCAGGGCGAAGGCAAACCGTTCGATCCGAAGGCAACGACGATTTGGGACGACCTCTTCCGCGTCTTTGATGCGATACGCCAAGGCAACATCGAATGGAACGTGCCGGCATACAATGGCGGACTCTTCGAACCAGATCTTCCCAACCATAAAGATGCTGCGTTTCTCCATTCGGTAAAAATCCCAAACGCGGCGCTCGCGCCGCTACTCGTGAAGCTTGCCTTCGATTCAGAAGACGGTAGCAGCGGGAAAATTGATTTCGGTGATCTTGGTATCCGGCATCTCGGAACACTTTACGAAGGTCTGCTCTCGTTCAGCGTTCACATCGCCGAACAAGACCTCGTCCTCGATAGCGACGATATGTACGTGCCGGCTAAGAAAAAGGACGAGCCCGATGTCCTCGAAGGCGAGCCATACCTCACGTCGCCAAAGGGCGGACGTAAGACATCTGGGTCGTATTACACCCCCTCGTTTGTCGTGCGCCGTCTTATCAACAACTCGCTCGTCCCGACGCTCGAAGAACACCTGATTCAAGTCGCGAAACTGCCTGTGGAACAACAGTGGGATGCGATGCTGGATTTCCGTGCTGTAGATCCGGCCATGGGTTCCGGCCACTTCCTTGTCGATGCGCTTGACACCATCGCGGACCGACTCACTCGCTTCCTCAAAGACAACCCGCGAATCTCCGCGAAGCCGATTGAAAAGGCACGGGCACAAGTGACAGCTATCGGCAAGCAATATGGCATCGATGGCCTCGGCGAGGGCATCGGCGATTTTGTCCTTTTGCGGAGAAACGTCATGCGCTCGTGTATCTACGGCGTCGACCTCAACCCAATGGCCGTGGAACTGGCGCAACTTGGCCTCTGGCTTCACGCCTTCGTCCCCGGTCTTCCGCTTTCGTATCTTGGACATAACCTTCGGCACGGCAACGCTCTCGTTGGCATCGTCGGTCAGGAAATTGAGGGGAAACTTCAGGGAAAACTTTTTGACAGCGCTGTCAAGACAGCGTTAGACGATGCCCTTGAACATTCGAAACGCTTAGCAACGATCAGCGATCTTTCTATCGAAGAGGTTAAGAAATCAGAAGCGGCTCAGGAAAAAATGGAAGATGCGACGGCTGGGCTAGAGGCGACCTTCGACGCGTATTCCTGCCGTGTTTTCGCCGTTGATCCAGACGCAGAGACGAAGGCAATTCGTGAGCAGGGTAAAGCTATGCTCGAAGAGGCGTATGGCCTAGAGCAAGTCCTAACTGGGGCGCTGAAAGGGCCCGCGAAGAAACAGATCATTGCCGCTCAGAAGGTTGCGAGGGGACTCGGTGCATTTCATTGGCAACTTGCGTTTCCAGAAGTATTTCTCCGCAAGAATCCTGGATTTGATGTCATTCTTGGTAACCCACCGTGGGAGGAAGTTACTACGGAACAGCTCGGGTTCTTCGCTCCGTATCTGCCGGGAATAAAGGACATTAATTCGCAATCCGAGCGCGCGAAGCTAATCAAGGCTTTCACAAAGCGTCGGCCTGACGTCGCTGAAGCGTACGACCTTGAGGTTCAACGTAACGAAGATCTTCGCAAAGTGCTCGCATCGAACTACCAGCTAACCCAAAGCGGAGACACGGATGTCTACAGGTCTTTCGCAGAACGCGCGCTCAAGGTTGTTCGGAATGATGGCGCGATAGGCATGGTCTACCCCCACTCTTTGGTCACCACGGACGGTACTGCGCCTTACCGAGTCGCCGCGTTTGCAGCGCATGAGGTCATCGTCGATTTTGCGGTCAACGCTGGCAGATGGCTCTTTGCCGACGTGCATCCGCAGTACAACGTGATCGCCCTTGCAAGACGGAAAGGGGACGAGCTCGTCAGTACTAGTGGACCCGTGGCCAACCTGACCGAGTGGGACAAGATGGACCGCAACCGCGTCACCTGGACAATAGATGAGCTGCGATCCATTTCGAAAGGGCTAGAACTGCCGCTTCTCCCGAACGCGGCATTTGCCGCGCTCTTTAAGAAGATGATTTCGAACGGCCAGTCGTTTCGCGCACCGATCGACGGAGCCACGTTTAGGCCCTGGACAGAATTCCATGCCACCAACGACCGAAAAAGCGGTCTACTGAAGGAAGATGGGCGAGGTTGGCCGGTGTACAAGGGCGACAACTTCGACTTGTGGACTCCTGAGCAAGGCTCGCCTCCGTTCACGATCGACTCCAAGATCGGACTTGCTAACCTTCAAGAGAAGCGTCTGAACTCCGATGTATGGAAAAGCTTCCCACAGGCGGTACTAGACGATCCAAGCACACTTCCGCCGAACAACTGCCACATTCTTTTCAGGGACATCACCAATCGTCTCAACAACCGTACAATTATTGCGTGCTTGGTTCCACCGAAACGTTTCGCCACGAACAAGGCGCCCGTGCTGCTTTGCCACGGCGGAGGCTATCCCGAAATCGCGCTGCGTCTAGGTATCATGTGTTCTCTGGCATTCGATTGGACGGCGCGCCGCCGAGTGGAGCGAAGCCTCAACTTTTTCATCCTCAACGCGCTTCCCGTGCCGCGGCTCGGCCTTTCAGACGCAAGAGCGAAACGGGTGATGACCATTGCCGCGACACTCTCTGCGTGTGATGATCGTTTCGCCGACTTCGCAAGGGCGTGCGGAATTAAAGTGACCGACCCAGGTGCGTCTACGAGAGACGCGTTGCTCTCGGAGATGGACGCACTCGTCGCATCTCTCTACGACTTGACGGGCGACGATCTTAACACGATCTTCGCGGATTTTTCGGTCGAAGCGGTTTCCAATGAAAGACGCGAGGCCATCCGCCGTAACTTCGTAGAGATTTCCAAGGAGTATAAATAGTACGTGGGCGGATCACGCGAGACATTTGCGGACAATCAGGCTATTAGCGTCGCTCAGGCGATTGAAGGCGCGGCCGCGCATCAACGGTACGAGCAACGCTTGGACATCGCCACGGGGTATTTTAATCTCGGCGGATTCCTTAGTATCGCCGATGTGCTTGAACGGGTCCCCGCCGTGCGAATCCTGATTGGAGCGGAACCGGAGGCCGAAACCGTCCCAGACAAACTCGAAGTCGATCGGGACAACCCGAAGCGCGCGGTTGCGCGCGTAGAAGAAGCCATTGAGGCTGCTCGTGACGAGGAGCCTTTCGGAGAGGCAACCACCAGCGAAATTGAGCGACTCAAGGCGTTTCTCCAGAAAACGACGACGGAAGTACGTATTTTCCGCAAGCGCTTCCTCCACGGCAAGGCATACATCTTCGGAACGGAAGAAGGCGTCATCGCTGGCAGTGCAAACTTCACGCGCGCTGGCCTCAACTACAATCTTGAACTCGACCTTGGGCAATACGACCCCGATAGAGTCAAGAAGGTCTCTGATTGGTTTGAAGCTCTTTGGAATGATTCCGAGCGGTACGATCTGGCGTACGTCTTCAACAAGCGACTGGAGGAATACGATCCGCACACAATTTACCTGCGAATGCTCTACGCGCAGTACAGTCCAGAACTCGAAGAAGACGAGGTTCGCCTAAGGTTTGGCTCTCTAGAGCTAGCGGAATTCCAGCAGATCGGCAGTCAGCGCGCAGTCCGCATCCTCGACGAATGGGGCGGCGTAATACTCGCGGACGGCGTTGGTCTCGGCAAGACGCTGATTGCCGGCGATGTCATCAGAACCTTCGCTATCGAGCGTGGCCTGCGCATCCTCGTGGTGTGCCCAGCGGCATTGCGCAAAATGTGGAATGGCTTTCTCGTCAAGCAGAACCTTCCGGGCGAGGTCATTAGTTATGCCGAACTCGCGCTAGACGCGCACCTTACCGGCGGCCCAACGTCCAAATTCGCTCTCCCGCCTCAACAATATCGGCTCATCATCGCAGACGAAGCCCACGCTCTGCGAAACCCGGATACCGGCGCATATGCGGCGATGCTATCCTTCCTTGCGAAGTCTCCCGAAGCAAAGCTTCTGATGCTCACCGCTACACCAGTGAATAATAGCTTGTGGGATCTCTATCACGAGGTCATGCTTTTCGCTAAGACGGACAACGCCTTTTCGGGCGTCGGCATCCCAAATCTGCGCGACCACGTAAAACAGGTTACGAATGCTGACCCGGACGATATCGATCCTGGCCATATGTTTGCCGTCCTCGATGCTATCTCGGTGCGTCGAACACGTCAGTTCATCAAGACCCACTTCCCCAACGCAAAAATTGGCGACAAGATTATCGTTTTTCCGCGTGTTGTCGCCCATGCTGAGAAATATGATATCGACGCCGTCGTGCCGGGACTCTTCGAAGAAGTAACCGATGCGATCGAGCATCGCCTCACCATGGCCCGGTATCGTTCAAGCTCTTACGCGTTGGAGCCGGATTCCGAAGTGGCGCGTCAGGAGTTCCTCTCCGGTCTCCTCAGATCGCAGATGCTCAAACGCTTCGAATCCTCGGTCTACGCTTTCATGAAGACACTTGAAAAGATGATTGCTGCGCACGAACAGTGTCTCAGCCTTATCGAGACCTCTGGCATTGTTCCCCTCAGCGCGTTGACCGTCGAGGAGATGCAGGATGCAGATGAACTCGAGAGCCTTCTGGATGACGGTGAAGTCGGCGAAATCGGAAATTTCGATGGGGAAACGTTAACGAAGGATCTCCGATCTGACGTCAAAACGCTCCGCGATCTGTTGGCAAAAGTCTCCGTAATAAGTCCAAGTGACGACCCGAAGCTCGCGAACCTCGTCGAAATCCTACGCGGCGCGGCGAAGCAGGCGAATGGCGATAAGCGCAAGACGCTCGTCTTTACGTCATACGTCGATACCGTCCGCTACATCAAGGATCGCTTGGAGGCGATCGCGCCGGATGAGCCGGAAATTGCGGCGCTTGTCGAGCGTGCCGCCTACGTCCTTGGGAACCAGGAGACGGACGTCGACGAGCGTGGTGCTATCGCCCTCGGCTTCGCACCCAAAAGCATGAGCGTCGACGGCAGTGAAGCCGAGGATCTCTACGATCTCCTCGTCACCACAGATGTCCTCGCCGAGGGCCAAAACCTTCAGCAGTGCGGACGGGTCGTCAATTTCGATCTGCCGTGGAACCCCATGCGCGTCGCTCAGCGCAACGGGCGCGTCGACCGCATCGGTTCCCCCCATGACATCGTTGACATGCACTGCTTCATGCCCGACGCCCAGCTTGATGCGTTCCTGCGTCTTGAGGAACGTTTGGCGCGCAAGATCGCCCATGCGAATGCTGGCGTCGGTGTCGAGGGAACGGTTATCCCCGGTATGTACGGTCGCGAAAAGATATTCACCGATCCCGATCAGGTAGCCGCCGAGAAGTCGAAACAGCTTCGAGATATCGCTGCCGGCGACGAAGAAGCTCTCGCCGACCTCGATAGAGACGATGCGTACTCTGGAGAACAGTTCCGCCAGGAACTTCGTGCTGCATTGCTCAGCGAGGCCGGAGGGAGTCTAGAGAATCTCCCTTGGGGCATAGGTTCCGGTCACAACGAAGGGTGCACGCCTTCCATCGTCTTCCTGATAAGAGCCGGTCGCAAGAACCTCTTCCGCACCGTTCCTCTGGCCGACTTGAATATCGTCGACACTGACCTACTCGAGGCGTTGAAGACGGCGCGCTGCTCGTTCAAAGCGGAGCGCACGTATCCAGCCGAAATTCGTTCGAAGGTATACGAGGCCTGGAATAGAGTGCGAGAGAGCGTCCATCAAATGTTTCAGGATCAGCGAGACCCGGCAAAACGCCAGGTGTCGCTTCCGAAGGCTCAGCGCGACGCCATCGATCTACTGCAACGATCGCCACACAAATTTGCTCCCGATGCCGCGGAAATCTTGGCAAGTATTTGGCCGAAGGACGTAGAGAGAGCCCTTCGCGTAATTCTCAAAGACGAGACCTTCGATGATCAACGTAAAGTAGACGAGATTATCGCCTTTATTGGAACGCGTGGCTTAAAGCCGCAGCCGTATGAGGAGACGCCGGACATTCGGGATAAAGACATTAAGCTCATCTGCTACCAGATCGTTCTTCGCAAAGACTACGCCGCGGCGGGTGCGACGCAAGCGAGCAACGATTAGCGCAACGACGCATGCTCCCAATGGTGACTATCAAATGTCTATGCGGCTTTCAGTTGCTTGATGAAGTGATTTGCCACGCTCCTTACCGCCCTAACCCCGGTGTCGTTGCTTGAAGCGAAGACAAGATAGTAGACGACATTTCCTTTGCCATTCTTCATGGGAATCGGTTTCGAAGCGCCGAGGAAACCTCCGACGTCGACCAGCCGCTTGCAGTACGCAGCGACGATCTCTTCATTTGTACGCTTCGTCTTCCAGCCGAACAGCGTCGTATCGTTACGATAAGCGGCATCTTCCCAAGAATCGTCACCCCAGTAGAATCTCAACCTCGCGCGCTGCTCTTCACTATAGTCGCCGGCCTTGCGCAGTACGTTGATGTTCATGGAGTAGATCGGGAAATGAATAAGTACGTCTATCGTTCCAGTTGTGGCAGCGGCCCGAACGGTGTCCCACGAGAGCGTGGCCTCGTTGTATGGGTCCAGCAGACAAAACGCTCGCTCGAAGCGCTTGAACTGTACCTCCGGGAAGACTTGCTTGGGTAAGACCTGGTTGGCATCGCCGTTATAGAGCATTACGTTCGCACGGGCGCCGCAGGCCTTCTTCAATGCCGCAAAGCGCTTATTAGCCAGCTCCACGAAGAAGTATTTCGCGAACGGCGGCTGCACCTGATTTAGCACGCGAAGGGCGCTGCCTTCGAGAATTTCTCCCGTCGCCTTCTCTTTAACGTAGCCGGCGTTCGCGAAGCCGTCAATGTAGTAGTAGGTCAGATTGAAGTTAGGTTTTTTCTTGCGATGATTCTCCAAAATCGATGAATAGGTCGTCGCGTAGTACTGTACGATATCGTGTTTCAAAATCGTCCATGCGCCAACTTCATCGAGTAGCGACTCATTGATTTCGCTCTCGTCCACCCGAAAAAAACCCACTTTCCAAGCCGACCTGCGAATACGCGGATCGGCCCTATGTACCGCGAACTCTAGCACACGGGCTGCCGCCTGAGAAGGTAAGCCATCCGCCCCAACAAACATCTGTTCGGGTTACGTCTGAGAGGGTGGACTCATGGCAACGACCAGCACTATCGAATGGACCCAGGCGACCTGGAATCCCGTGTCCGGCTGCGAGCGCGTATCTCCCGGGTGCGATAACTGCTACGCTTTGAAATTCGCCGAGCGGTTCCGCGACGTTCCAGGCCATTATTACGCAAACGGCTTCGACCTGACCCTGCGCCCGAACATGCTGGATCGGCCGCGTAGTTGGAAAAAATCACGGTTCATCTTCGTTAACTCGATGAGCGACTTGTTTCATCGGTTCGTTCCAGACGAGTACATCGATCAGGTCTTCGACCGGATGGAACTCGTTGATCACCACGTTTATCAGGTGCTCACAAAACGTCCAGAACGCCTTCGCCGATATGCGAGAAAGCGATACGGGAAACGTGCGATTCCCATGCACATCTGGCTCGGCGTCAGCATCGAGAACAACGATTACGCCTGGCGAGCCGATATGCTTCGCGAAGTCAACGCTCAGGTACGTTTCCTCTCCGTCGAACCGATGCTCGGTCCTATTGATCGCGTCGCTTTAGACGAAATGTCATGGGTCATAGTCGGTGGCGAATCCGGCCCGCGCTACCGACCAATGGAGGAAACCTGGGTACGAGAAGTTCGGGATCGGTGTAAGAAGCAGAAAATAGCGTTCTTCTTCAAGCAGTGGCACAAGGCCGGGACCGGCCGGCTTCTTGACGGCAAGACCTGGGACGAGATGCCCGAGAATCGCATCCGAGCAGTGTCGGTATAGTTGAGCGATCGCGATCGGACGTTAATTGCCGCCGCGCCGAATGAAGGTGGGAAGACGGGTCGAGGGTTTTGGCCCTCGACCCGTTGGCGACTAATCTCTAAACCCGTTGATCGCGATTACCACGCCGATGATAGCCAGAACGAGATTTATCCAGCGCCTGATGTTTCGATTATTCATGATTCTCTCTCTTGCTGTAGAGCTGCCCCTATAGGGGCCTTAGGAGAATTTGGTGGAAGCGGCAAGTGCACCATTACAGAAAAATCCGGGCTAGTGAGTAGGCAGAGATGGCGTCATATGTGCCTCCGCTGCGAGAATCCATCGAGGATCATTTACGCGTCGCTCGCAAACGCTGGTGGATTCCGTCTGTGCCTTGGCCTCCGAATGCGATAAGCGTCGCCTTCGTCGGGGACTTAATCAAGAAAGGGATCATAGGCGGTCCCAAAGCGGCAGGACCAAAGAAATGCGGCCGGGGAGTCGCCAGACGCTTTCGTCCCGCTGATTATCGCGACTTGTTGCACGTCATCACTCTCAAGCTCATGGGAGTGAAGCACAAGAGCGGCTGGATTCTTGATCTCTGGCTTCGCGGACGAAACATACCGATAGAAGATGCTCGACAAGCACTGATCAACGAGTTACAGCCCGTCATAGATACCGCTAAGCGGGACATTGCGCCGACTGGACGTTGGACGGAGCCGTTCGGGAAAAAATACGATCGTCGAGTTCGATCAACAGAAGAAGCGGACGACGGATCTGTCGACGCAATGGAAGTGTTTGCGGCACTGATGATTCGGCCCAAAGCCCTTTCCGAGATTACGCCCGACGTTCCGAACTTGTCCGAAACCCTGGCAGCCATCGCAAAAACAAGCAGCGAAACGCTCCAACCGTTTCTTGAGGAATTGGTCGACTCAACGAAACAGGGGCGTGCTGTTGATCTCGACCTTGCTCAACAATTCAGCGCCGAGCTTGAAAGGTCAGAGATTGGACCGCTGTTCGCAGCGCTAATGCCGGTCGTACAATCGGAAGGCGAGAGCATCATGCGTTCGCTCTCAGGCGCTCTCGATGACGGATCTGGAAATTCGACGCTTGTTGCTGCGCTGCGAGGTGCTTCTGAAGAGTCCTTGCTGCGCGCACGAGAGGTCTACCAAATCACACGGTCGGGCCACATCGAGGACTGCCTGCGCCAAGCTCGAGCGCAGTGTCCGCTGCACCTCGTTCCCCTTCTAACTCTGCTTGAGCCGATTATGAAGAGCCAGCGCTTGACGATGCGCTGGAGCCCGAAGTTTTCAGCTCACATATTTGCGCTGTATCTGCGGAGTCTTCAGGATTAGCAACCGCCAATAGATCTTTAGCCGAAACGCTCGCCTCAAAATTGTGGAGAGGATTTTATCATGAAGATTGCCGTCCTCGGTTGGGGTTCATTGATCTGGTGTCCAGGCGCCTTGGCGATGAAAGAACGCTGGCGTCCTAGCGGGCCGACGCTTGAAATCGAGTTTGCGCGAATATCCTCGGACGGCCGCCTTACGCTCGTCCTTCATCCGAGCCCTACTCAGGTCAGGACTTACTGGGTATTGAGTGCCTGCGACAGTGTGGCAGAGGCGCGAGAGAACCTTCGTCGACGCGAGGGCACACGTCTCGATCGCATTGCCCACGCGAGTCTCGGCGATGGGTCGGCGGTTCCGTCTCTGCATGGCAGCGCGATTTGCGAATGGCTGCAGGAGACCGCCCAGCTTGATGCCGTTATTTGGACAGCGCTCGAGACGAACTGGAATGAGATAAGACGAGCCCCATTCTCTTGCGACGACGCGGTGCGGTACCTAGAAGAGCTCCGGGGGTCCGATGAAGCCGCCTATCGCCGCGCCGCGGAGTACATCCGTAACGCGCCTGCCCAGACACAAACGCCACTGCGTGAAAGGCTTAAGTCGAATAAGGCGTTTCGGCCGGCCGAGCTCTCGCAAGGGCTCTTTGAGGATACTCCCGCGCCCTAGGCGCTTTTCCCGTTCCAGGCGGGTTTCTTGCGATCTCTGACGGACGGCGCTCAAAATCCTTACCCGACTTCCTTGTAACCGGGGAATGGTTGCAGCCCGCGCAGTTTCTCGGCGCTAAGTGGATTTCTCAACATAAGCTGCGTTTTCTCAACATTAATTGGTTCCTACACCGCCGCCGACCAGCGCAGCCTGGCTGATGGTGTGGTGAGGAAAACGAAACGGGCGCGCATTCACGACGCCCGCACGATTGGTGAGCAGACCGGCGACGCTGTAAATTTTTGTGACGTCGAGTGCTTCACCGAGCGTCATCGGCGGCAGAATCGACGGCAACCGGCGCGCGAGCATCGTCTTACCGCATCCCGGCGGTCCGACGAAGAGCAGATTGTGTCCGCCGGCAGCGGCGATCTCGAGCGCTCTCTTCGCCGCGAGTTGACCGCGGACGTCGGTGAGGTCACCGTGAACGAGTTCATCGGCGGGTTCGAGCGTGGGTGCTTGCGTATGCCGTCGCCACTGCGCGCCGTTGCCGAGGATGATTGCGACCGCACTTTGGAGCGTGTCGGCCGCGTACAGCTCGATCCCGTCGACGAGCGCGGCTTCGTCGGCGTTGCGCTGCGGCACGATCAACCGGCGAAAGCCGGCATTGCGCGCGCCGATGACCATCGGTAAAATGCCGCTGACCGGACGCAGTGTACCGTCGAGTGCGAGTTCGCCGAGCGCGATGAAATTTTGGAGCGCCAGCCGGTCGATCTGTTCGTCGATGGCGAGCAGTGCGAGCGCGATTGCCAGATCGAACGCCGGTCCTTCTTTGCGCACGTCGGCGGGCGAGAGATTGACCAGCAGCCGTCCTGCCGGATAGGCAAAACCCGAATTGAAGATCGCCGCGCGCACGCGGTCGCGCGCTTCGCCCAGCGCACGATCGGGCAGGCCGATGATCGTGAACGCCGGCGAACCCGGCGAACTATCGGCCTCGATCCGGACGACATAACCTTCGATGCCGAGCATGCCGGCGCAGAACGCGAGCGAGAGCATATGCCCGTTCATCTGCGTCGCCGCGCCGAAACGACTAGTGCCGGCGCTCCCAGGAGTCGCGGAGCCGCACGAGTAAGGGCCGAACATGAAGTACTTTCGCACGAAGTTCATTTTCGTTGCGCTTTTGGCCGTTGTTGCGGCCGGCGCAGCGACCGTCGGCGCCTTCGCGGATGCGCACCTTCGCGTCGCCGGCGGTATCTACGGCGTCGAAGCCGGTTCCAATTTGTCGGCGACCTTGGTCTGCCTGGACAAAGAGAAGAATATCGCCAGCGGCGTGACGATCAAGACGCGAATGACGCCGATGAGTGACGGCGGTCACACCGGCACCGGCGTGAGCGTGAGCTGTCCGCCGTAATACCGCACTCATCCGTTAGACGAACGAGGCGATCTCGGTAAAATCGAGGCGCGGATTGCGCGGGAAGAGTTTGCTGTCGTCGCCGTAACCCAGCGTCACGAGCAGCATCGATTTCCGCGTGCCGTCGGGGAAAAATTCGCGGTCGACGCCGTCATGATCGAACCCGCCCATCGGTCCGGCGTCCAGTCCGTACGCGCGCGCGGCGATAATAAAGTAGCCGGCTTGCAGGGTCGCGTTTTGCAGCGACATCTCGTCGGCGCTGTTCCGCGCTGCATCGAAGTACGCTTGCGGCGCATGTGGGAAGAGCCGCGGAAGATGTTCGTGGAACTCTAAGTCGCGCGCGAGAATCGCGGTCACCGGCGCGGAGAGCATCTTCTCGACGTTGCCCGCAGAGAGCAATGGTCGCAGCCGCTCCTTCCCCTCCTGCGAGGTCACGAAGACGATGCGCAGCGGCAGCGCGTTCATCGCGGTCGGACCGAATTCGGCCGAGTTCACGATAGCTTCGAGGAGTTCGGCGGGGACGGGTTCGGCCCCGAAGCGGTTGGCCGAGCGAGCGTCATGGAAGAGAACGTCGAGCGCCCGGGCATCCAGGGCGCGGGTCTGCTTATTAATAGTAGCCGTCATACGACGATGGTAGGCTATCGGAACGTCCTTGTCAAGATAGTCCTAAACAAGATCATCTTGTCTGTGATAGAATTGTCCGGTATGCAGACGATTCACGAAGCCGGCGCTTGTTCGAAGGTCCCGGCCGTCCTGCGCGAAGGGATCGGCTGGCCGGTTGCCCGGCTCGCCCACGCCTTCACGAACGCGCACAACGAGGCGCTCGCTCCCCTCGGCTTGAGCCTGCGCACGTTCGCGGTGCTGGCCATGGTCGAAGCCGGGGCAGCGAAATCTCAGCTCGAGATCGCGCAAAGCGTTGGGCTCGATAAAACGACGCTGGTTGCCGCGATCGACGACCTCGAACGCCGGGATTTCGTCCGGCGCACGCCCGACCCGGACGACCGCCGCGCGCGCATCGTCGGGATCACCGCCAACGGTCAAACCATGCTCAGCGAAGCGGCGGAGGTGGTGCGCGCGAACGAGCGGCGCATTCTCGGCGGTATCGCGCATGATAAAGCCGCGAACGTCAAGGCAACGCTGATCGCGCTCCTCTCGGGTCCGCTGAACGCGTACCTCGATCGCGCCGGATCGTGTCTCTGACGCCCGTCAGGGCGTGACGTCGTCGCGCGTGTTGCGCATCTCGCCGGCGTAAAAGCCGTACTTGCCTTTGATGTGTTCCCAACCCGGTTTCGGATCGCCGTAGACCCACGCGACGTCGAACACGCGCGTCGCACCGTCGACGTAGTCGGCGTAATAGCACTTGCCTTTGTACGGGCAGGTGTAGTCGTGCGAGGAGAGCTGCAGATTCTTGTTGACCGCGGCGGCGTCGACGTACCAGTTCCCCTCGACTTTGGCGACTTGGGCGTCGGCCGCATCGGCCAGCAACGCACCCGTCCGGCGCTCGTAAATTCGTACGCGCATGAAAGACCGCAGTTCGGCGCGAACTCGTGCGCCCATGCTCAAGCCGATCGTTGAAACCGACCGTCTCGTTTCGCCGTCGCCCGAGCCGCATTCGATCGCCGTCCACGGTCCGGACGCGTGGGTCGCATCGCGCGCGACGCGGCGAATCGACGTGATGAGCCGGTACGTGTGGCGGAAGTACGACGAGATCGAACCGCCGGGCATGCCGTGGGGCATGAACTACGGCGGAGGGTCGCTGGTGATGACCTGCGGCGAAGAGGACGATAACCGCCGCGTGCGCCGCTACATCTTGGGCGAGGGTTTTGACGAACTCGTCATCGAGGCGCCGGACGATGCCGGATCGCACCTGGCCCTCTATGGCGGGCGCGTGCTCCTCGGCCAGTGGTACAACAAGCGCCTGCTGCTGCTCAACGACAACGGCACGGTCGCGCAGCGCTGGACGACGCCGCACGAGATCTGCGGCGTCGCCGTGATCGACGACGTTGCGATCCTTCTGGGGACCGACGACGAGGAAACCGAGGACTACTTCATCACCCGCCTCGATCTGCGAACGGCGGCGGCCGAAGACTTGGCTCGCGTTCCCTTCCGCGCCCGCGGCCTGGCCTGGGATGGAAGCCGGTTCTGGACCAACCACCGCGAGGCCGACCGCACGGTCACGTTTACGCTTGTCTAGCTAAGCAAATCGAGAGCCTTCTCCACAGATTGCACAAGGCTAAGGTCGCCGATTGTGGACAACGAGGGCCCGCGTTCGTTTCCGCAAAACCCGCGTTTGATGCCCGAGACGCCGGATCGCCCGCATCGCACGGGGTTGCTCGCGCTGGATTTTGTGATCGCCGCCTGCGCGATCGTCATTTCTTTCGCATCGCTCTGGGTCGCCTTGCGCTCGGAAAGCACGCAGCACCAGCTTCTCCAAGCCAGCGTCTGGCCATACGTTCAGTACGATACGAGTGATGCGACCGAGAATGGCGGCAGACGCCTTTCATTCGAGTTGCGTAACGAGGGCGTGGGCCCGGCGATCGTGCGTTCGTTTGCACTCGCATACAACGGACACTATTACGGCACCCTCTCCGAGCTGATGGCAGCCTGCTGCGGCATGCCCAAAGGCCGCTATGGCGTGCTCGCCTCGACGGTGCAACAGCGCGTGATCATGGCACACGAGCTCGTCCCGTTTATTGAAACCCAGCCGCATTGGGTGAATGCACACACGTATGCCCTGATCGGTAAAGCGCGCGCTCGAGTTACGGTCCGGTTGTGTTACTGTTCGGTGCTCGGCGATTGCTGGTTTGTCGATACCGCGCGCGAGGACCAGCCCAGCGCGGTGAACAAATGCCCGCCTGCGCAACAGCCGCAATACACGACCTGAAGGAGAGCATGTTGAAATCGATTCGTCTGCTTGCGACCGTACTCTCGGTTGCGGCCCTCGCCGCTTGCAGCAACAATTCAGCGCAATCGAGCGCGTCGAGTGCCCCCGGGGGCAAAACGATCGGCGTGTCGATTCAAAACCGCGAAGCGCAGTTCTATCAAGAGATGGAAAGCGGCATGCGCAGCGAGGCGAAAAAATACGGCTACACCCTGCACGTGGTGGATGCCAATCGCGACAATGCGACGCAGCAGAGTCAGGTCGAGGATTTCATCTCGAGCAAGGTCGATGCGATCGTGCTCACGCCCTACGATTCGACCGCAATCGGCAGCGCGATTGCCGAGGCAAACAAAGCCGGCATTCCGGTCTTTACCGCCGATATCGCCAGCACGAGTAAGATCGGGACCGTGGTGGCGCACGTGGCCAGCGACAACGTGCAGGGCGGCATGCAGGCCGCGAAGTTGATCTGTCAAGCGGTGGGAAAGAGCGGTGCGGTCGCGATCTTGGATGAGCCGGAAGTCACCAGCGTGCAAGATCGCGTAAAAGGCTTCCGTGCCGGACTCGCGCAGTATTGCCCGGGCGTGAGCATCGTCGCCGACGTCGACGCCGGCGGTGAACGCGCCAAAGCCGACAGCTCGATGGGCGACATCCTGCAATCGAATCCGAACGTGAAGGGTGTCTTCGGCATCAACGACGACTCCGCGCTGGGCGCGGTGAGCGCGATCAAGGCCGCCGGCCTGACCGGAAAGATCGCCGTCGTCGGCTACGACGCAACGCCGGAAGCGCGTGCCGCGATCAAGGCCGGGTCGATGTACGGCGACGCGGTGCAGTATCCGCAGAAGATCGGCCAACTCACGATCGATACGATTCACGATTACTTCGCCGGCAAGACCCCGCCGAAGGTCGTACACGTGGCGGTCGGTACCTACACGCGTTGAACGCAACCGCTCCGCTGCTGGAAATGCACGGCATCGGGAAATCCTTTCCCGGCGTTCGCGCGCTCTGGGATGTTTCGCTTTCGCTCTATCCGGGCGAGGTGCTGGCTCTGGTCGGTGAAAACGGCGCCGGGAAGTCGACGCTGATGAAGATTCTCGCCGGTGCACTACGGGCCGACTCCGGCACGATCAGCATCGACGGAACCGACGTCTCGATCGCCTCGCCGCGTGATGCGGAATCGCGCGGTATCGGCATGATCTACCAGGAATTCAATTTGGTTCCCCAGCTCACGGCCTTGCAAAACATCGTACTCGGAAACGAACCCGTTCGTGGTGCGTTTCTCGACGAGCGCGGCGCGCGCGAGCGTGCGCGGGCCGTGCTCGAGGAGCTGGGCATCCAACTCCCGCTCGACCGCACCGCAGCGCACCTGTCGGTCGCGCAGCAGCAGCTCATCGAGATCGTCAAGGCGCTCTCCAAGCATGCGCGCATCATCGTCATGGACGAACCCACGGCCGCGCTGACCGAGCGCGAGATCGATGCGCTCTTTGCGCTGATCGCACAGCTGAAAGCGGGCGGCGCGGGCATCATCTACATTTCACACCGCATGGAGGAGCTGCCGCGCGTCGCGGACCGGATCACCGTCCTGCGCGACGGCGCGGTGGTCGAAACGCGGCCGGCCGCGCAGTTTCCCCCCGGGGACGTGATCCGAGCAATGGTGGGGCGGCCGCTCGATGCGCATTTCCCCGCCCTCGATCCCGTCGCCGCGGATACGAGCGTCGTCCTCGACGTGCGCGATCTGGTGCGCGCGCCGGCGGTGAATGGCGTGAGCTTTGCGGTCCGCGCGGGAGAGATCGTCGGGCTAGCCGGTTTGATCGGCGCGGGCCGCACCGAGATCGTGCGCGCGATCGCCGGTGCCGACGTTCCCGAGAGCGGCGTCATCGCGATCGACGGAACCCAGATCCGCATCCACGCGCCGCACGACGGGATCGCGGCGGGGATCGCGTTCATCACCGAAGATCGCAAAAGACAGGGGCTCGTTCTCGGCATGACCGTGCGCGAAAACATGACGCTCGCCCATTTGGCGCAGTTCGTGAACCGCGATCATCTGATCTCGCGCCGGCGCGAGGAGGAGAGCGCCCGCCGAATGATCGACGAGTTGCGCGTGCGCACGCCGAGTCCCGAGCAGCTCGTACGCAATCTTTCCGGCGGCACCCAGCAGAAGGTCGTGCTGGCGAAGTGGTTGCTCGGCAAAGCGCGCGTCTTTCTTTTCGACGAGCCGACCCGCGGCATCGACATCGGCGCCAAAGCCGAGATCTACGGCTTGATGAAAACGCTGCTCGAGGGCGGAGCCGCGATCGTCATGGTCTCGAGCGAACTACCCGAAGTGCTCGGTATGTCGCACCGGATTCTGGTCATACGCGGGGGGCGTATCGTCGCCGAGTTCTCCCGCGAGGCCGTTACGCCTGACGCGGTCATCGCCGCGGCGGCGGGAGCCGCCGCGTGAACGCGGTCCTCAAGAACGTCTGGCTGCGCAACGCGGTGCTGGTCGTGATCGTCGCGATCGCGATGGCGATCGTCAATGGGCTTGCCCACGGCGAGTTCTTGACGCGCCAGAATATCTTCACCGTGCTCGAGCAGATCTCGTACAACTGTATCCTCGGCGTCGGCCAAACGTTTGTCATCATCACGGCGGGCATCGATCTCTCGATCGGTTCGCTGGTTGCGGTGTCCGGCGTGGTGATGGCGCAGGTCGCCAACCACGTCGGCTTCACCGGGGTGGGCCTGGTCGTGGTCACGCTGCTCGCCGGTCTCGCCGTCGGGGCCTTGGCGGGCTGGGTAAACGCGCTTCCCGTCGTCAAGCTCAATCTGCCGCCGTTCATCACCACCTTCGCGATGCTCGAAGTCACGCTCGGGCTTTCGTACATCTTCTCGGGCGGACAGCCGGTCGCGGTCAACAACGCAATCTTCTCGAACATCGGAACCGGCGCCGTCTTCGGACTGCCGGTTCAGGTGATCTGGATGGTCGTCGTCGTCGCGATCGCCTCCGTGCTGCTGATGGGCACGCGTTTCGGACGTTACGTGTTCGCGATCGGCGGCAACGAAGAGGCCGCGCGCCTGGCCGGGGTCGCGACCGGACGCGTGAAGACGTTGGTATACGTGATCAGCGGGATGTGCGCGGCGATCGTCGGCTTCATGTACATGGCGCGCTTCTCTTCGGGTTCGCCCGACACCGGCACGCACGACGAATTGCTCGAAGCTATCGCGGCGGTGGTGGTCGGCGGCACGAGCCTGATGGGCGGTCAAGGTTCGATCCTGGGCACGTTCTTCGGCGCGCTCTTGATCGGGCTGCTGTACAACGTCATGAACCTGACCCACGTCGACTCGTACCTGCAAAAAGTCGTGTTGGGTGTCGTGATCCTGCTCGCCGTGGTGCTGGACGAATTGCGCAAGCGCTATTTAGCGAGAAACTAGAGCTTGGGCGTTTCAACCTCCGGAGCTTCGGGATCTGCGTTAATGCAAAGGAGTCCCAAGAACCTGCGGGCATGGTGGTTTCGTGCACTGTAGGGTTGGCGGCGTCCGAGTTGGCGTCGGTTGCGGCGTCCGCGGATCGACTAGGTAGAAACCAGCAAATGAGGAGGTCGCGCCTGGTGAATAGCTGACCGCGGTGCCGTTGCCGGCGTCATAATCCTGTGTGCCGCCATACCAAGAGTTGTTTGTGGCGATTGTCATTTGACACCCGACGAAGGTTTGCGGATTGTCTGTGCATGAGGTGAATTCTCCCATGGCAACCGGACCCCAGTGGATGCTCTCGTCTCCGTAACCCTGGCATCCACCAAAGCACGAAAGGTCAACGGGGTCGTCCCCTCCCTTTTGAGCGATGCTGCTCACTCCCTTTGTCACACACAGCGCGCAGACCGTCGGTAGTCCGCTCGAGTCCGTCCCGGAGTCGTAGAAGTCCGACGGCCTATCGAAAAAGAGATCAACGGCATCTTCCGCAACGTCGTTAGGTGGCGGCGTCGAGCCGGTTGGATCGAGCGAGGAGATCCCAACGCCCATGAACATCAACTGGCTCGGAGTCGGTTCGGCTCCGTATTCGATCATGAACATACTGCCGCATGAGTAGTGTTCACCCTCGACACTCCATTGCGGGTTGGAAGTGTAGTTCGTGGCGAGGAACGGTTGAATGCTGGAGTCGCTGTTGTATTGCAACCCCGCGTCGATCCCGCTCGAGCTTGAGCCAAAAGCTGATCGTGTCCCAGGCCGTGGTGTATGAGAGGACTATCCTGGCCGCATAAATGAGAGCGGCCACCGTGGCTTTCGGCGAAGGTTGTTTTTGCAGAAAACAATCGACACGAAAGGAAACCACGATGACC